>VFQQ010000104.1_pt1 | contig 222141 bp, 170 predicted proteins | sample 3512341 | NCBI WGS metagenome assembly VFQQ01 (sample SAMN10412373, study PRJNA504923) | tailings metagenome | isolation source: Relicate 2 Philex TSF1 revegetated site | place: Philippines: Tuba, Benguet | collected 2017-08-29 | reverse complement strand
ACGGTGACCTGAACGGAAGCGCCTCCGGCGGGGCCAGCGACCCCGCTGGACCGGGATCGGCAGGCACGTCGGGTTGCGCAAAGACCGCCTTTCCGCCCGGCACCACTCTGGGGGCTGGACCTAGGTGCCGAACACGATTTTGAAACAGCTTCTAAACGGAGGGATAGAGCTTCAGGGCCTTCGCCCAGTCGCCGACGATCGCCCGGCACTCGCCGCGGTCCTCCGGCAGCACCAGCGGGCGGCCGCGGGCATCGAGGATCACTCCGACCGTGCCGCCCCGGATCTCGCACTCGTGGACTTTTCCGGGGCCGGAGCCGACGTCGAAACCGCTCTCCGGACGGAAGACCGCCCGCGCCGTTTCGCCGACTCCCAGCGGATAGAGCTGCATCTCACCGACCGCCAGCTTCCCCTGGGCCTTCAGCGCGGGGCCCGTGATCTCGAACTCGAAGCAGGGGCGGCCGAGCTTTCCCTGCCCCTTGGGAGCGATGACCGTCCCCAGGTAAATCAGACAATCCCGCTCGAAGACTTCGATCGCCGCCTGCGGATGGACCGACGCCAGGACGCCGAGGTGCGGCATCATGAAGATGCTGTCCTTGGCGAGCTCCGTCACTCCCTCGGGCTCGAAGGCGTCGATCAGCATCGAGGCGGTCTGCTCCATCCGCGGGGCGTGCGACAGGACCCCTCCCGAAGCGACCAGCAGGTTCAGCTTCATGTTGTCGACGATCGTCTGGCCACTCGCCGTCTGGCTGAACGTGTCCCCGACCGTCCGCTGCTGCTGGACCCCTTTGAGGGTCGTCGCGAACGCCTTGTGCTGGATGTAGGCGAGCCGGAGCGCCTCCCGCGAGACCGCCTGCTCGAAGATCAGAGCCTCGAGCGTCTGCGGGATCGTCGTGGGGCGGATCATCTTGTTCTTGACCCGGTTCCGCAGCTCCCGCTCGTCCATGTCGATATGGACCCACCGCAGGATGCTCGGCATCCCCGCCTCGGCGCAGACGTTCGAGATCGAGTAGCTCATCCCGAGGTTGGCGCTGACCGTCCGGTTGAAGACCGGTTTGCCTTCTTCGCCGTCGAAGACGCTGAAGACGTCGGTCGTCGCGCCGCCGATGTCGACCCCGACGCAGTTGATTCCGCGGGCCTTGGCGATCTGCTGCAGGATGTCCCCCACCGCCCCCGGCGTCGGCATGATCGGGGCGTCGGCCCAGGAGATCAGCTTGTCGTACCCCGGAGCGTGGGCCATGACGTGCTCGAGGAACAGGTCATGGATCTTGTCCCGCGCGGGGGCGAGGTTTTCGCGTTCGAGCACCGGCCGGACGTTGTCGACGACCGAGAGCGTAATCGACTCGTCGAAGGTCTTGGCCACGAGGGCCGCCGCGTCCTCGTTCCCCGCAAAGATCACCGGGAGCTTGTAGTTGCTGCCGAACCGGGGCCGGGGCTTTGCCGGGCCGATCAGCTCTGCCACCTGCACGACGTGCTTGGTCGTCCCCCCGTCGGTCCCCCCCGCCATCACGACCATGTCGGGCCGCAATTCACGAATCCGCTGGATCTGTTCGTGCGGTTTCCGCTTGTCGTTCGAGGCGATGATGTCGAGGACGATCGCCCCCGCTCCGAGGGCCGCCCGCTCGGCACTCGCGGCCGACATCTCCCGGATGACGCCGGTCACCAGCACCTGGAGGCCCCCGCCGGCGCTCGAGGTGGAGATATAGATGTCGCAGCCTTCGCGGCCCCGCGCGGGACGGATGATCTGGCCGTCGTCGTCGATCAGCCGCCGGCCGGCGAGCTCGCCGACCTCGGTCGCGGCATTCGTCACGCCGACCGTCACGTCCGCGACCGGCTGCTCGACCGTCGTCGGGGCTTCCCCCCGATACGTCTGCCGGTAGTGCCCATCCACCTTCTCGATCAGGATCGCCTTGGTCGTCGTGCTCCCGCAGTCGGTGGCGAGGATGACGTTGATCTGGCTCGGGTCGAGAGACATAAGGCGTTCCGGTGGCGTCTTCTACGGCGAGGCAGGGAACTGATACCACAGCCGCGCCCCCCGACCAACCCATCGGGCAGCCATGGGCCGATCAAGAGGGGAGAGAACCCGGAATCGGATGAGCCTCAGTCGTCAGAAAACCAGGACAAGAAATCCAGCCATGAAAACCCCTCTGCCAGAATGCCCCTATCCCGATTCGAGACCGAGCCGAAGAGAGCCCATCTGTGTTGATCGGTGTGCATCTGTGGCTGAGGAATTTTGAGCCGGAGATCCACACAGATGAACACAGATCAAGACAAAGAAGGAGAGGCTCCGAGTGACGACCTTCGCAGCCGAACTGCCAGGAAAGGGGGGATGGTCATCCCAGAAACCGGAATCGGGGAACCGTCTCCCCATCCACCGTCACCGACTCCAGGAACATCCCCTTGGGGCGGACCCACAGGCCCCGCTCGCCGTACTCGGGGCGGTAGACCACCAGTTCCTCCAGCGTCTCACTGTGCCGCGCCACCCCCAGCACCGTGTACTCGTTTCCCTTGTAATGCCGGTATCGCCCGACCGGGACTTCAGGATGCTGCGTTTCCAGGTTCATCGCTCGGAGACTCCACGGCACTTGGGGTTTGGCCCGACATCGCCCGCCGGCGGAGAACCATATCGCCGCGCCGATTTCTGTGTCAGGTCCCGGGGGTGGGTGCCCCGATCTGCGGCGGTGACGAGTCGACACTCACGTCCATTTCTGTGTCAGGTGCCGGGCCGAGCGGCTCCAGAGAGGACGTCGACGCTCTCGCTGTTTTTGTGTCAGGTGGACTCCGGTGATGAAGCTGAACAGTGCCACGCAGGAAGGGCCTCCGCCGGGGCAATCCGCCGCAACCAGCATCGTCCAAACAAATTACAACCAGACCTTGCAGCCCCCAAGCGGTCTGTGCGATCTTCACCATCCGTCCAGAAACCCGCCAACACACGGAACTTTCGCCGAGCGAAACGCGTCTTCATGGCAGAAGAGTCTCCCGTGAGCACCGACGACCAACTCCTGATCAACCGGTGTCGGGCCGGCGAATCGGCGGCATTCGGTCTTCTGGTCGATCGCTACCAGAACCGCCTCCTCCGAACCCTCGTCCCACTCCTCGGATCCGTGCACGACGCACTGGACGCCGCTCAGGATGCGTTTGTCCTCGCCTACCAGAAACTCGACTCCTTCCGCGGCGACTCCGCGTTCTACTCCTGGCTGTTCCGCATCGCCTACAACGCCTCCATGACCTCCCGCCGCAAACGCGGACGGCTCCCCCGACGCTCCCTCGACGAGCGCCAGGAAACGACCGGCGACGAACCGACCGACGGCCGCCCCGCCTCGGACCCCGCCGATCGCCTCCTCAGCGAAGAACGCCAGCAGCTCGTCCGGACCGCCCTGTCGGAGCTGGATGAGGAATTCCGCGACCCCCTCGTGTTGCGCGAGCTCGAAGGGCTCAGCTACGAGGAGATCGCCGAAGTCCTCGACTGCCCCCTCGGCACCATCCGCAGCCGGATCCACCGCGGACGGATCGAACTCAAAGCCAAGCTCCTCCGTTCCATGAACGAGGAACAAGTCCCCGTCCCCAGGCGGACCGCCTGGGAATCCAACTGAACCCACCACCTACCAGCGAAACCGATTGAGGAGAGTCCTTCCTGACAGACGCTTGCAGGACGAACTGAACGGCACACGACCATGAACGGCACAAATTGGGACGACCTGTTCTCGGACTCCGCCCGCCTCGACGGCGTGCCGGTCTCCGAACTGCTCTCCGCCTACTACGACGGCGAGCTTCCGGCCGATCAGCGGCTGCGGGTCGAGGCATGGCTCGAGGAACACCCCAAGGGCCGTGAGATCCTCGCTCAGTTCTCCGAGCTCAGCTCTCTGGTCGGCGGAGCCGCCGTCCTCTCCTCGCAGGAACAGCAGCAGGTCGCCGCACAGTCCCTCCAGAACCGGGTTCTCTCCCGGGTCGCCTCTCCGCCGGCAGCCCCGCCCCGCGTCGGTCCTTCCTGGATGCGGTGGGGAGCGGCCCTGCTGGCGGTCGCCGCCACGCTGACGCTCGTCGTCTTTCTCGTTCCGCCCGGCCGCGTGAACGCCCCGGTGGCGATGAACGCCGCCCCGCAGAACGCCCCTTTCCCGGATGCGGCCACCGCCCCGGCGGAAATCATGGACTCCAAGGGGGACGGATCCGACCTCCTCCGCAAAGCGGCCGTCACGGTCCGGGGACAGGCGGAATCGGCGGCCGCTCCGATGGCCGATGAAGCCACCCCCGCCCCCAAGATGGCCGCGGATTCGGTCCCGACGCGGAGTGTCGCTCCCGGCTCCGCTCCCACCCGGTCGTTTCCGGAACCCGCTCCGTCACCTCTCCCGGCCCCCCCTTCGCCGAGTCCGGCCTTTGCCCCCTCTCCGAAGATGGCGATGGAGCCCGCGAAGGGGGCCCCCTCGGGCGGATCCCGTGAACCGGCCAAGGGGGCCGCGCGACAGGTCGCTCCCGGTGCGGCCGCCGGCGCCTCGGCAGCCCCTTCGAGCCTCCCGCGGCTGGCTCCGGGAACCCGGGTCGATCCGGGCGAAATCATCCACCACCTCGCCACCCAGGGGGACGAGGCGGTCGTCATCGAATACACAGTCGTCGACGTCCGCAAGGCGGCCGGCGAACTCGAAGTGCTCCTCCGCAAGCGGGGGATCGAGCCTCTCCCCGCCGTCGACCGGGAGAGCGGTGAGTCCCAGCCCAAGAAGGGGGACGCCGGCAACAAGGAAGCGGGGAGCGAAACCGGAATGTTCGCCATCTACGTGGAGGCGGACAACGACCAGCTCGCTGCTGCATTGAAGGAGTTCCGGGCTCAGCCGAGCTCGCTGGATGTCGTCGACTCGCAGGTCGCCGCCAAGCGGGCTGAAGAGAAATCGAAGGACGCTGCCACGGCTCCGAAGAACGGCGCGGGTCAGAAGCCGGGGAGCGGCGGCAGTGAGGCTCCCGCCGCGGCTCAATCTCCGCTGGCGCAGTCCCAGCTCGCCCAAACGCAGGCGGGCCAGGCGTACGAAGGCCGCGAGCAGGCGTACCAGGTTCCGTTCCCGATCTCCCGGACCGAGGCGCAGCAGATCCCCCGCCGCAGCCAGAAGATGGTGAAGCAGCAGGGATACGGCGACTACCTCCTGGAGCAGCGGCGGGTCGCCGAGCCAAAGGGAGAGGCGGCCGAAGCGGCCGGCCGCGTTCTGATCGTCATTCAGGCTGAGGACGCCGAGAAGATGTAGTCGTCGCCTCGGGCGAGGCTCGAACCACGTCCACGCCGGCACGACGCTGGCAGCTCAAACCCATCGTGCCACGGCCACGCCGGTCCAGCAGGCTGCTGGCCCCGCCGGAGGCGCTTCTGTCGTGGAACCAGGGAACACGACGGACGTTCGACCGCGAACCGGCATCGCGGACCTCCCTCTCCAGTACGCTTCCGCCGGACTCCTCGCGACGAAGGGGAAGGGGGCTTACGACGCCAGGCCCTAAAGTGGACGCCGGCTGTTTGCCGCGGTTCCACAACGGAAGCGCCTCCGGCGGGGCCAGCGTCCCGCTGGACCGGAGTTAAGAGGCCGGCGGCTGGGAAGTTGCCGTTACTTCTTGAACATTGGGCTGCTGCGGTCGCCGCGCGACAGCAGGTAGGCCATCAGGTCCAGCAGCTCTTCTTCACTGCAGGTGTTGAGGAGGCCGGTCGGCATCATCGAGGTCTTAGACGGCTCCATCTCCTCGATCTGCTTCCGGTCGACCGCCGTGATGGCGCTCGGGTCGAGCATGTTCGTGTTCACCTGGACCACGTCCCCGGCGAGGTTCACGATCCGCCCGACGACCACCTTGCCGTCGATCGTCACGATCTGGACCGCGGCGTACTGGTCGCTCACGACCTTGCTCGGCTCAAGGACCGATTCCAGGATATCGCGGCGGCTGAACCGCCCCGCCAGTCCGGTCAGGTCGGGACCGACCGAGCCCCCTTCATCGGTGAAGCGGTGACAGCCGAAGCAGTTGGCGGCGGCGAACAGCGTCCGCCCCTTGTCGAAGTCACGTCCGGTGAGTTTCCCCTCAACGAGCGGCGCGACCTCGTCCATCTTCCACTCTTTTACGAACGGACGGGGAGCGGCAGCAACGGCGGTCGTCTCCTTCGGCGGCGCGGCGTTGATGATCTCGGCGAGAGCCTTCTGGTTCTCGGCCGAGACGTTCACAAGGGCGTCCTTCTTCAGCTCCTGCATGAACTGGACGAAGTTCGCTCCCCCCTTGTAGCCGAGCGCCCGGGCAAACCACTCCATGTAGGTCCGGTGCGTTTCGAGGGTCCACCCGGCGGTCAGGAACCGGAGCGAGCGGGCGATGTCGATCTGCTCTTCCTGGGTCGGTGCCGCCGCGAGGAGCTTCGTCCCCTTCTCGGCGACGCTCGTGGCCTGCAGGTAGACCAGCATCTCGGTCAGCATCACGTTCACCTCGCGCCCCTGGGCGGGGTAGAGGGCATCGAGCTTCTTGGTGAGGTTCTGGCGGGTCGCCTCATCGAGAGGGCCGAGCCGATAGAGAGTCAGCGTGTAGGCGCGGCACAGCTCGATCCGCTGCTCGTAGGTGAGCCGCTCCCAGTTGAGCCGCGACAGCGAGTCGAGCACCTTGGGGAGCATCGGATGGATCGGGGTCATTTCGATCGGGTAGACCGGCGGCGGAGTATCGAGCTCCGGCCCCGTCGGCTTATACGAGCGGGGGAACATCCGGACGAGCCCCGTCAGGGCGGTCAGGGCCGCCTGCGGATCGGTCTCGGCGAGGGCCTTGTCCTGCCACTCTTCGACCGGCTGGCTTTCGAGCGCCGTCCGGGCGGCGGACCGGACGACCCGGTCGGCGTGACCGAGCGACTTCCAGGCTTCGGCCACCGCTTCCGGAGCGGCCTTGCCGTGGAACGCCTCGAGCCGCTGGCGGAGGTCGGCTTCTGGCATCACGGCCCGCTTGACCATCGGCGTTTCGGTCGATTCCGGTCCCGTGTAGGTGACGCGGTACAGCCCCGACTGGACCTTGCGGCCGCCGATCGTGAAGTACATGGCGTGGTCGTGCTGGCTGACGATCACGTCGGTGAGGGGGAGGGGAGTCCCCGTGATGAATTCCTCGGCGGTGGCGGAGTAGGTCGCCCCCTTCGGCTCCAGGTGGACGGCGTAGAGCTTGCCGTAGCTCCAGTCGCTGATGAAGAACGCTTCCTGATACTTGAACGGGAACTTGGCGCCGTAGCCGAAGGTGACGCCGGTGGGCGAGCCGGGGCCGATGTTGATGACCGGCGGGACGGTGTCGGAGTAGTAGACCGGCCACTTGGCACTGCCGTTCCGCCAACCGTAGTCGACGCCGCTCAAGACCTGGCAGACACGGGTCGGCCGGTACCACGGGCAGTTGAAGTCCCATTCCATGTCAGCGTCGAACGTGAACAAGTCTCCCATCGCATTGAAGGCGGCGTCGAACTGGTTGCGGAAGCCGCTCGTGAGAAGCTGCCAGTCCTTGCCGTCGGGCGTCACCTGATAGACGACGCCGGCCGGGGGAGCGACCCCCTTCATGAAGCCTTTGCCGTAGATCCGGGGGAGGAGCTGGTCCTCATCCCAGACCTTGGGGACGCGGGAGCCGTTGATCTCGGTGAGCTTGGTCTGGTTGCCGCAGACGACCACCAGCGACTTTCCGTCCGGAGTCAGCAGAACGGCGTGCGGACCGTGTTCGCCCGCGCCCCCTTCGAACTCGCGGAGCAGCTCGACGGCGTCGAGCTGGTCATCGGCATTCGTGTCGCGGACGCGGTAGAGGCCGCTCTTGTACTTGCCCGTCTTGTTGACGACGACGTACAGGCTGTCGAAGGCCCACAGCAGCCCCTGGGCTTCGCCGAGGTCGACGCCGATCTTTTCGATCTTCGATTCCTCGGTGGTCCCGACCGGGGGGACTTCCACGCGGTAGAGACCGCCATACTGGTCGCTGACGATCAGCCGCCCCTTGGGATCGGTGCAGAGGTTGACCCACGAACCCTGCTTATCCTTGGGGACCGAGTACAGCAACTCGACTTCAAACCCCTTGGCGACCTTGAGGGCGTCGATCGGGGTCGCGGTCGGCATCTTGAGGCCGGCGGCGGCGTAGAGCTTGTCGGTGGTCAGCTTCCAGGGGCCCCCATCAAGGTCCGCCAGGACGGTCGCCGGCTTCCAGCCTTCGGCCTTGAAGTCCGGCTTCTGCCAGCCTGCTTCTTCTTTCGTCGAGACCTGCCACGTTCCGTCGGTGCCGATGCTCCAGGCATCGCGCCAGCCCGATTCGAAGACGAGGTTCATAAACATGCCGGCGGGGTTGTCGTCGCCGCTGTTCCGGCCTTCGATGGCGATGACGTGCTTGCCGCCGGGGAGCTCCTTGTTGAAGAGCTCCGTGACGTCCTTCGAGCCCGCCTCGTTCCAGCCCTCGTGCTCGAACGCCTTCTCGCCATCGATCCAGACGGTCATCCCGTTGTCGCAGGCGACGTAGAGCCGGGCCGAGGGGATTCCCCCCTGCTGCGAGAATTCCTTGCGCACGAAAACCTTCTCGCTGACCTTCCCCTTGTCCCCTTCCTGCCGGGCGTCCCAGATCCACTTGGGCTGGGCGAGGCCGGCGAGCCGCTTGATCGCGGCGGCGTTGGCCTTGGCGGCCCCCTTTTTCTCCGGCTTGGCCGCGCCGGCAGCGGGCTTCTTGCCGGCGTCCGCCGAGAGGTCCTTGAACTGGATGCTGCGGAACTGGGCCTTCATCGCCGGCCCGGCGTGGACCTGCAGGGCGAGGACTCCTTCGGGCTCCGCTTCCTTGGTCTGGTTGTCGGTGATGTCGACGGCAACCTGGCCGTTGAGTTTGTGGATGATGTGCGGACCGCGGCCGATGATGACGAGCTCGTTCCACTTGGTCAGGTCGACTTTGTCGACCGTCCCTTCGAGCTTGGTCACTTCCCGCTTGCCGTCGGCGGCGACGACGACCTTCTGGCCCCGTTCGGCGAGGATCCCGCGGCCCCGCTCGTCGTAGAGCATGCCGGTGTAGGGGGGATTCTCGTGGATGTCGGCCTGGTAACCGCCGACGACGAACTCCCCGGCCTCCTTGAGCCAGGCGCTCCGGTACTGGACGCCGGAGTTGTTCTGCCCTTCGAGGCGGAACACGAGCTTGATCTCGAAGTCCTTGAGGACGCCGCCGTTCCAGATCAGGAACTTGTTGTAGGGGAGCTTGCCGTCGGTCTTACCGGTGATGGCCCCGTCTTCGACGGACCAGAGGGCCTTGTCTCCGTCCCAGCCGGAAAGGTCCTTGCCGTTGAAGAGGTCGACGTAGCCGTCGTCCGCCCCTTTCGCGGCTCCTGTCATGGAAATCCAACAGCCTGCCAACAACGCGACCAACCAGCGCATTCCGATCTCGCTTCCGTGATGAGTGAAGGGGAAAACGGTCCGATGGGACCCCGCACCCGCGATGCTGGCCAACTCCCTGGACGGATCGGCGAGCCTCGATGCGGGATGCTACACGGGGGACGGAAAGAACTCACCCGAGCGGGAGGGGGACTTGGCGAGAGACCAACTTGGATGGAAAGGGGAGTTCTCCAACTTTCCTCATTTGGGCAATGTGTGGTCGCGGCAGAGGAGGGTAGACTGGGCGATCACATCTTGGCCGGCAGGCTCTCGGCCGGCTTCCCGAGTCTTCGCATCCGGAGCATCTCTGATGAACTTTCTCAAAGGCTTCAAGGACTTCATTCTCCGTGGGAACGTGGTCGATCTCGCTGTCGGGGTGGTGATCGGGGCGGCGTTCGGGGATCTGGTGAAGTCGATGGTGGCGGACGTGATCACGCCGCTGATCGGAGCGATCGGTGGGAAGCCCGATTTCTCGACGGTCCAGGCGGGGCCGATCATGATCGGGAAGTTTTTGAATGCGACGATCAGCTTCCTGATCATCGCGGCTGTGGTGTACTTCGCGGTCGTGTTGCCGATGAACCGGTTGCTGACGTACTTCAAGTCGCCGGAGGTGGAGAAGGAAGTCCCGCTGACGAAGGATCAGGCCTTGCTGACGGAGATCCGCGATGCGCTGAGGGCCCGCCCGTTGGCGTAAAGATCCTGTTCGGGTGCAGGGCGAAAGCCCTGCCCGCCGGAGGCACTTCCGTACAGGGAACCGTTCAACCGTCCTTGTGCGAGCTACTGAGAGAACGCCGGCTTCCCCGGACGTCGACGCCAACAAGAGGATGAGACAAGTGACCTGGTTCCGCGCCGCGTTCGCAGTTCTGTGCTTCGTCTCGATCGGCAGCGTTCAGGGGGCAGACCGGCCGAACGTCGTGTTCATCATTTCCGATGACCATGCGTGGACGGACTACGGGTTCATGGGGCATGAACAGGTCCGGACGCCGAACCTCGATCGGCTGGCGGCGGAGAGTCTCTGTTTCCGGCATGGGTATGTTCCGTCGAGTCTCTGCTGTCCGAGCCTCGCGTCGATCATCACCGGGCTCTATCCGCATCAGCACAAGGTGACGTCGAACGACCCGCCGATCCCCGAGGGGATGAAGCCGGCGGAGTTCCAAAAGTCCGAGGCGTTCCTGCAGGGGCGGGAGCGGATGAACCGCCACCTGGAAGCGGTGGCGACGCTGCCCCGGCTGCTTGCCCAAGAAGGGTACGTCTCGCTGCAGACGGGGAAGTGGTGGCAGGGGGATTTTCGGCGGGGGGGCTTCACGCAGGGGATGACGACCGGGAAGCGGCATGGGGACGCGGGGCTCGACATCGGCCGGCAGACGATGGCCCCGATCGACGACTTCGTGAAGACGGCGATCGCCGAGCGAAAACCGTTCTTCGTGTGGTATGCCCCGATGATGCCGCATGATCCCCACACGCCGCCGGAGCGGCTGCTGGAGAAGTACCGGGACAAGACGTCGTCGCTGCATGTCGCGCGGTACTGGGCGATGATCGAGTGGTTCGACGAGACCTGCGGCCAGCTGCTCAAGATGCTCGACGACCGGGGGGTCGCGGAGAACACGATCGTGATTTACCTGGCGGACAATGGGTGGATCCAGAATCCGGACAAGCCGGGGTTCCTGCCGTCGAAGCGGTCGCCATATGACTCGGGGCTCCGGACGCCGATTCTCGTCCGGTGGCCGGGGAAGGTCCGACCTGAAGCAGTCGAGACACCGGTCCTGTCGATCGACATTGTGCCGACGATTACGACGGCGCTCGGGCTGCCGAAGGACGAGGCGCTGCAGGGGATCTCGCTGCTGGACCGCGCCGCGGTCAATGCCCGGAAAGGGATCCATGGGGAGTGCTTCACGCACAATGCGGTCGATCTCGACCGGCCCGCCGCCAACCTGCTGGAGCGGTGGGTGGTCTCGGATGGGTGGAAGCTGATTGCCCCGGCGCCGGAGTCGGACCACAAGGGGATCGAGCTGTATCGACTGACCGAAGATGCCCGGGAGACGAAGAACGTGGCTGGGGAGAACCCGGAGGTCGTCTCCCGGCTTCAGCAAGACCTCGATGCCTGGTGGAGGCCGGAGAGGGTCGCAGCGGGCCCTCCCGCCGCTCCCAAGTCGCCTTGATAATGTGCACGCTCATGAACGGAAGTCCGCAAACGGCGCGGCAGCAGGCCCTGCATGCTCCTTAGACAGGCCTGCAAGCAGGATGGACAAGGCTTTGCGAATTCGTTGCCCGAAAGTGCCTCTCACGTTGGCATTCGCAGGGGACGGACATTGCGAAACATTCAGCGCAGGCGCGGCATAGAAGCTGCTTTGCCAAACGTCGTCCCAAGACTTCCTTTGCGCTGAAACGTGGTCCGGGGCCCCAGTCGTGTCGGCAGGTTGCGCCGCGCTCGACTGGCATGTTGTCGTTCTCCTCCCAAGGGTCCCCAATCGGTCCGTGAGACGCGGTCCGATGAAGAGGGATCCCCGGGCGGCCCCCTGCTGCTTCACTGACTACGGCCACTCAGCATGCCTCTGCTGATCAGACTGTTCGTTTCATCACCGATTCCGCTCCCTCCGTTCCCGGGCTTCGCCCGCGCTGAGCGGGATGCGGAATGCCGATGCGCTTCCCTGCCACGCCGGAGGGGACGATGAGTCCCGAACCTCTCTCCGGCACCGCCCAGCCCCGCGAAGAGCTGCTGAAGGCGTTCGCCGACCGGCTGACCGACGCGACCGTCTTTCCGGCGGGATCCCCGGGGACCGTCTCGTTCCATCGCGGGTGCGGTCTCGAAGCCTTCGAGTGCGATGACTCGCTCCTTAGCGGACGGGTTTCCCGATCGGACTCCGGCATCCTCCGGATCCAGGACCTCGTCTCCGCCCCCGCTGCGGCCGCCTCGGACCGGCTCACTGATCCCCTCCGCCGTGACGCCTCCGGCACGCTCATTCCGGTCGACTGGCCGCAGGCCCTCCAGGAGTTCGCACTCCGCTTCAAGGCGATTCAGGAACGCCACGGAGCGCACTCCGTCGCCTTCCTCTGCCCCGGTCAGATCGCCACCGAAGAGCTCGCGCTGCTTGGCCTCCTGAGCCGGGTCGGAATGGGGATCACGCGCGGCGCTTACTCCCTCTCCGAGAAGGAAGACGCCGCCGCGATCGCCTACACCGAGGCGTTCGGGTTCGACGCCCCGCCGTACACGTTCGCCGACCTCGAAGAGTCCGACACGATCGTCCTGATCGGATTCGACCTCTGTCTGACCCACCCGCAACTCTGGGAACGGGTCCAGCGGAATCCGAACCAGCCGACGATCATCGCCATCGACTCGCGAAGCACCGAGACGGCGCGGCAGGCCACGCTGCACCTTCCGGTCGAAGCGGGGAGCAAACGGATCCTCCTGCAGAGCATTGCCCGCGAACTGATCGAGCGGGACTGGATCGATCACGAATTCATCCGCCGCCACACGAGCGGCTTCGACGAGCTCGCGAAACAGCTGGAACCGTTCACCCTCGACGTTGCCGCCCGCGAGACGCGGCTCAGCGTCGGGCTGATCGAACACCTCGTCGAGCTGGTCCATCGGGGGAAGCGGGTCTCCTTCTGGTGGTCCCCGGAGCAGGTCGAAGGGGGAGAAGCCCTCACCCTGTCGCAGGCGATCATCAACCTCGCCCTGATGACCGGAAACACGGGCCGCCCCGGCACCGGCGCGAATGCCCTCGGAAGCCCGAGCAACGGGAACGGGGCCCGGCTGTTCGGCAACCTGTTCGCGCTTCCCGGCGGCCGTGGTTTCGATTCGCCTGAAGACCGCATCGCGACCTCGACCACCCTGGGGATCCCCGCCGGCAAACTGCCGCTACGGGCTGGCGAGAGTGGTGAACAGATTCTGCGGGACATCGACGCCGGCGTTATCCGCGGCCTGTGGCTCATCGGCACCAGTTCCGGCGACGGCTGGTCCGACAGCCTCCGTCTTCCGGAGCGGCTTCAAGGGCTCGACTGCCTCGTGGTGCAGGACACCCGGCTCTCCGCCCCGGCCGTTGCAGCAGCCCACCTCGTGCTGCCGGGAGCCGAATGGGGTGAGAAGAAAGGGACATTCATCACCCAGGAGCGAAGGCTCAAATCGGTCCCCAAGCGGCAGGCCCCCCCAGGGCGAGCCCTCACCGACCTGACAATTTTCCGCCTGCTGGCGAGTGTCTGGGGCTGCGGCGGGCTCGTCCGCCGGTGGACGACCGCGGACGCAGCGTTCGAGCTCCTCCGGGAACTCTCGAAGGGGCAGCCGTGTGACTTTTCGGGGGTCCGGGATCTCACGCAGCTCGAGGAAGCGATCGGAGTGCAATGGCCCTGTCCGCACGGCCAGGAGCGGATCGGCTACGAGCGGCGGCTGTTCGAGAAGGGGGCGTTCTATCACCCCGACGGCAAGGCCCGGTTTTGCTGAGCAGGATGGGGGCGACCACTCGGGATTGGTCCACCCAGATTCTTGAGATGCTCATCTGCGACGGTCGGCTGGCGAATCGAGAGGCAGGCCAATCCTTCAAGTTTCTCGCGTCCGCGCGTCGGGAACGTTCCTCGCCGCGTTTGACAATTTCGGTCGGACCCTCGATTTTTCGTTTTATGACGAAAGGCGTGCCGCACCGATCCCGGGTCCAGTTCGACTCCGCTGAGCAGGAAGTGTTCCTCAACCTGTGGCGGACGTACGACTGCCTCAAGGCGCTGGAGGAAAAGGTCTTCGCGCGGTTCGACCTGTCGGCCCAACAGTACAACGCCCTGCGGATCCTGCAGGCGGCCGCCCCTCGCAAACTGCCGACGCTGGCCATCGGCCGGCAGCTGATCTCCCGCGGCCCCGACGTCACCCGGATGCTCGACCGCCTCGAAGCCCGGCAGCTGATCCTCCGCGAACGGCGGGTCGAGAACCGCCGCGTCGTCGACGTCGGGATCACCACCGAAGGGCTCGCCCTCCTGGACGAGATGGCGGAACCGGTCCGCGAGATGCACCAGCAGCAGCTCGGACACCTCACCGCGACGCAGCGGCGCGACCTGATTTCGCTGCTGCGGAAGGCCCGCCGACCGCACGAAGACGCCAGCGAGATGAATATCGCCGACGCCGCCGAAGACGCTTCTCTCTCCTGACCGGTCACCGCCGGGATCAGCTCTCTCAGAACAGCGAGAACATCAGCACCTGTGCCGCGCGGGCGAGCCAGATCCGCTCTTCGCCAGAGATCGAGCCCCGCTTCATCATGTAGCGGCATTTCGAGTTCACCTGCGTGATGAACGCCAGCTGCAGGTCCGACACCGGGACCGCTCCGCCACCGGCCGCTTCCTGTTCCAGGACGAGATCGGTCACCCGGAGCAGCGTCCGGACCTCCTCCATGTCGCGCGGCGGATCGGGCTGCCACCGAGGGGCCTCGTCCGCGTCGGCAGCGGTCCGGGCGATCGTCAGCACAACGTTCGAAACCCGCGCCACTTTTGCGAAATCAATCTTGTCGGCGGTGTCGCGCGGCGTGTGGTAGTCGGGGTGTTCCCCCGACGAGAAGAACAGGAACGGGATCCTGTAGTCCCGGAAGGGGCCGTAGTCGCTGCGGGTCCCGACGATGTCGGCGCCGATCCGCGCGAGCTCGAGTTCCGGCGGAGGCTGGAGCCGGTCGAGGATCCCGCGGACCGCATCCGACCGCTCGCTCCCGAGGACGAACACCGCCGGGAGCGGCAGATCGCCGAGCGACCGCCCGAGCATGTCCGCCGTGATGAACAGCTTGATCTGGTGGATGTCCCAGGGGGGATGCGCGGCGAACCACCGCGAGCCATAGAGCAGCCTTTCTTCGAGGTCGAAGGCGACGAAGCAGATCGTCCGGCGGGGGCGTTCGGGCAGGGCTGCGAACTGGCGGGCGCACTCGAGCATCATCGCGACGCCGCTGGCGTTGTCGTCGGCCCCGGGATAGACCCGGCCGCGACGAACGCCGAGGTGATCGTAGTGGGCGGTCACGAGGATGTACTCCTTCCGGAGCGTCTCGTCCCGTCCCGGCAGCATCGCGCCGAGGTTCGTCCCCAGCGATTTTTCGATGGCGGCGGTGCCGGAGGAGGAGGGGGGCGACGAGCCGTCGGGGATCGCCTGCCGGAAGCTCGTACCGAACAACGGTTCGAGCTTGAGTTCGCGGAACCGCGTCTCGATGAAGTCCGCCGACGCGGCAAGCCCCGCCCCCTGCCGCCCCTGCCGGTCCGGATGAGCGAGGAACTCAATGTGCGGCCGGACATCCTCGGCACGGATCGGCGTGGGGACTGCGATCTTCAGCGGGGCGGCTTCGTCCGCCGCCACTGCACCGGAGCGAACTCCGACACCGGGGAGTCCGCAACAGGCGATGAGGGCGAGCCGCAAGAGTGCCGGGAACCGGCGGAGACTGCGAGCGGGTCGAGCGGGGGACGTGTCGGTCACGGGGATTCGATCCTTCGAGGGTGAAGCTCGAAGATCTGGAATTCCGTCCGCGAGGGCAACAGCAGATCGGTTCCATCCGCACTCCGGATCCGCAGCTCGAAGGCTTCCGCAGCCCGGGAGGCGAAGGCCCGTGAGGCGTGTCGCCCCGGATCGGCGATCCAGGCGACGCCGCCGGGGCGAAGGGCGGCCCCGATCGTGTTCAGCAGCGGCTCGTGCAGAGCCGCGTCGTACAGGACGTCGCAGGCGAGGACGATGTCGGTGCTGATCTCCGTCGACTCACGCCAGTCGAGCAGGCGGACCGGCGGATCGGGAAACCCGTTCTGCCGGGCGTTGATTCGACAGGCCTTGAGAGCCGAAGCAGAGATGTCACTGAACAGAACGCGGTCTCCCCGGGCGACGGAAGCGAGACCGACCAGTCCCACGCCGCTGCCAAGTTCAAGAACCTCCGCACCGGCGGGCCAGGGAGCCCACGCCAAAAGCGCCCGAGCCGCGGGCTCCGCCGCGGGCCAGAGCCGGGCCCAGTAGGGAACAGCCTCCGTCTCGTCGATCACGTCTCCGAACAGCCGTTCGAGGTGCGCCGGAGCGAACACCTGCAGTGACCTCTCTGCGAACCGGAACTCCCGCAGCTCCCATCCCCCCGGCACAGGAGGAAGCTCGCCCAAGGGCGAGCCTGAGGTCGCGTCGATCGCGTTCCCTTCCTTCACGCGGTTCCCTCCTTTCCAGCCTCTTCTGTTCTCAGAGTCTGGGGAAACGAACTCCTGACAAGACCTCGCAGCAGCCCCGCGTCACTCTCTTCCAACAGGGCCCCTCAAGAGCTCGAAGGGGCTCCGGAGTGTCGACGGGGGCGAGTTGAATCTTCCTGCTCCGATCCCATACTCTGCAAGCGGCTTTTCGTCGTGGCTTCCCGTCCCGTGTGGCTCCCTGTGCCCCATCAGTTCTGATGAGGATGCGATGGTTTTCGCTCGTCGTGTTGCCCTCTGTCTTGGCGTGTCGCTCCTCGGCATCGCCGCCGGGAATCCGGCTTCGGCCCAGGCTCCCATGACCCCGGCCTCCAAGCCGGCGGACCCGAAAGAGGCGGTCATCGACCGCATTCCGCTGGTCCTCCGCGACCCAGTGTCGTACCAGGTCCCGCTGCACCTCGCCCCGATCCGGACCCTCGAACTCGCCTCGCCGATCGATTCGACCGTGACGTCGATCCTGCTGAAGCTCGGCGACCAGGTCCCCGCACAGGCCGAAGTCCTGCGGCTCGACACGAAGCTGCTCCAACTCAACGTGACCCGCGCTCAAGCCGCCCTCCGGGCGGCGGAACTCGAAGCCAAGGCGAGTGCCGGCGCGGCCAAGGAAGCCGCGGAAGCCCGGGCCCAGGTCGCCAAGGCGGAGTTCGACATCGCCGAGCTCAAGACCCAGCAGGCGTCGCTCAAGGCCCCCTTCGCCAGCCGGCTCGTGAAGCTCCACGTCACCGAAGGGGAGTACGTCCGGGCCGGTCAGGTCGTGGCAACCCTCATCGACACCTCGCAGCTCGTCGTCGAGCTCCCGATCGACCGCAAGACGCAGAAGGTCGGCGACTCGCTGGAGATCAAGGTCGAGGAGCTGCCGGCGCAGGTGAAGCTTGCGGCGGTGCTCCCGCTCACCTCGGACATGGACCGGATCCGCGAGCTGTTCCTCTCGGTCAGCACCGGACGAGGAACACTCGACAACGCCAGCGGCAAGTTCCAGGCGGGGCAGACGGTCTACAGCCCGATGATCCCCCGCCAGCCGGTCGCGGAGGTCGCGACGGCGACGCTCAGCAACACGGACGACGGGGGTCGGAAGGTCCAGGTGATCCGGGACGGCATGGTGCGGGATGTCAAAGTCCAGACCCTCGGCCAGATCGGCGACGACCGGATTTTCGTGAGCGGGGACTTCGGGGCGAAGGACGAGCTGATCGTGAAGAGCTCGATGCCGCTCGTCGACGGGAACCGCCTCACACCCAGGTCCGGGAACACCTCCGCGGTCGCCAAGGGGCAGCCCGCATCCGGCGCCGCTCCAGCCAACTCGGCCCTGCCGCCGGGGGCTACTCCGACGCCGATGCCGACGACCAAGCCAGGATTTTAAGCACCAAGGATCTACGACCACCGAATCCTTGGTGTTCTTGGTGAGATCTTGGTGTCTTGGTGTTTAACCTTTGTCAGCGCCAAGCCCGAACAGCCAGCGGGCCGGAGCCTCGATCGGCAGGTCGGGAGGCAGAAGCTCCCGCCGCTGGCCGCGGCGGCGGAGCACGCTCTCCGCGGCGAGGTAGCCGCTCCGGACCGCTCCCTCCATGGTAGCGGGCCAGCCGGTCGCGGTCCAATCCCCGGCGAGATGCAGTCGCGGGAGGGGGGTCGTCTGCGTCGGCCTGAGTTCGTCGATGCCGGGAGTCGCCGAGAAGACCGCCCGCTGCTCGATGACGACCCGCGAGTGGACAAGCCGCGCCTGGCCGACGGCGGGCCACAGCTCCCGCAGTTCCCGCACGACTTCCGCGACGGTCTGCTCCTGCCCCTGCTCCCGGACGCCGCGGCTCGCGCTGATGACGACCTGGTAGTAATGGGAGTTCTTGAGAAGTTCCGCGCTCGCCTGCCCGGGCGGGGGGACTGACTCCCGCGGGATGACCTTGGAGTCGAGCAGCGCCTCCCCGGTCCGGCAGAAGACCCACTGCGAGAGTTTACGGCCGACGAGGACCGCGTGCGGCAGGTCCATGATCGCCTGGTCGAACCAGAGATGAACGCTGGCAATCGGCGCGGACTCGATGCCGGTGATCCGCGAGAAGAATGGGATCGCCATGACCGGGGCCGGAAGCATGTCGGGAACACGGTGATGCGGCACCGCCAGGACCACATCCTCCGTCTCGAGCGTCTCTCCCGTCCGCATCCGAAGCCCAATCGGGGACGCCGGATCCTCACAGTCGAGTCCCGCCACGCCGCTCAGCATCTGCAGAGTCACGCCGCGGCCCTCGAGCCATTTGCGAACCCGCCGGCCATAGAGCTCCCCGAGCGGGACCCGCGGGATGTGGACCTCCCACCCATGCCGGTTCGCCAGGAACCCGTCCACGAAGACCTTGCGGGCGTGAGCGGCGTCGATCCGGTCGAGCGTCTCGCTGATCGCGCTGACGAGGACCACGTGCCAGAACAACTCCTGCACCCGCGGCCCTTGGCCATGATCTCGGAGCCAGTCGGCGAAGGACTTGCCGCGGAGCCGCTCCGGTGAAGTCCTGGCCAGCCGGCGAAGTCCCCAGGCGAGTTGCCAGCGATCGCGCCACGACAGGTACTTGAGTCTTGAGAAGGCCCGCGCCAGATGGAGCGGAGCGGGGAAGGGGTCGGCCGAGAAGAGGCAGGTTTCTCCCTTGGGGCCGATGAACGTCAGGGCCTTCTCGACCCGGAACAGGTCGTCGATCCCGACCGTCCGACAGAACTGGGCGAGCGTCGTGCAGCAGCCCATGCTGACGTGCTGGCAGTTGTCGACGATCTCCGCCTGGGCTGCGTCCTCGAACGAACTCGCCCGGCCCCCGAGGACCTTGCGGGACTCGATCAGCCTGGGCCGGATTCCGTGTTCGGCGAGAGCGACGGCGGCGGCGAGTCCCGCCAGTCCGCCGCCGATGATCGTGACGTCATTCATGCCGCTCAATCGTCAGTCCGCCACTCCGGAGGATGGGCTCCGCCCACCGGTCGATTCCCGCTCCGTTCTTCCACCCTGGTGAGAAGCCCCCCTACGAGGAGGGGATCTGCATCAGGGTGTAGTACGCCTCGGGATGGAGCAGCGGGCGTTTGCCCAGGTCGGCGGCGGAGCGAACGCCGTCGGCATGGAGCTCGTGGACGTTCCCTTCGACGAGTCCCTGGACCTTGAGCGTGACCCGCTTCCCATCCGGGCTGACAGTCGCGCTCTCGATCTTTGGCTCCGAAGGATCGACTTCCGGGCTGCCGTAGCTCGCCTGGAAAATGTAGGTGTAGGAGGACATCTTGTACGAGTCGGCCTTGCCGGCGGTCTCCGGATCGACCGGCTCGGTGAAGACGAGCTCGAAGCCGTCGGGCCGGGCGTGCATCTCCTGGATCTCGAACGGGACCTTGCCGGTCCAGTTCAGCCGTTCGAGGCTGAACGGCTTGTTCCCCCGCGAACCCCAGCCCCGGTTCGTGCCGCCGACGAACATCGAACCGTCCGGCGTGAACTCGAGCGGCAGCGTTCCCGAGCCGATCCCGCTCCGGAAATTGAAGCAGGCCCCCTGGTAGCGGCCGTTGACCTTCTCGAGGTAACACCGCATCACGGTGCTGAAGGTCTGGTCGCCGACGAACATCTGGTTCTTGAACGGGCCGAACTTCCCGGTCGTATCGCAGGCGACGCCGCTGGCAGACTGCCCCATCTTGGCGTAGGGGAACATGATGACCGGAGGCAGGTACTCGGGGATCTTTTTCGCTTCGGCGGCGAATCGGCTGCCGCTCACCGGCTCCTGCGGCTTCTTCCCCATCGCGGCCTGAGCCTCGGGCAGGTCATACCACTTGAAGCCCCCCGGATGCCCCACGAACTTGCCCGGCTGCAGCAGCTTGAGCTCACAGGTCCCGTTCCAGGGGCCCTGGTTGTCCGTATAGAAGAGGTCCCCCTCGGCGTTGAAGCCGATTCCGCCCGGGGAGCGAATGCCGCTGACCGAGGGAATCAGTTTCCCCTCGGGAGTGATCCGCAGCCCCCAGCCCCGGTACTTGAATTCACTGCTGAACGAGCCGGTGAGACAGAGGACGACCCACAGGTTCCCCTCCTTGTCGAACTTCGAGCCGAAGCCGTACTCGTGGTAGTCGCCGCCGATCTCCCACCCGTCGTTGACGACCTCGAACACGTCGGCGACGCCGTCCCCGTTCGTGTCCTTGATCCGCGAGACGTCGCACCGCTGCGTGACGTAGAGCCAGCCATCCTTCTCGGCGAGCCCGAGAACTTCGTGGAGGCCATGCGCGAACCGCTTGAACTGGCTCGCCTTGACCTCCTTGGCCTGCGGATCGGAGATCATCCAGACCTCGCCGCGGCGGGTGGCGACCGCCAGCTTGCCGTCCGGCATGAGCTGGAACGCGCCCGCCTCGAGCACCGCCCCTTCGGGGGTCTCGAAGCGGGTGATCGGGTAGTAGTCGTCCTCCGTCGGCGGTTTCTCGTCGGCCGCGACCGGCCGCACGAACGCCGAGAGGACCAGAGCGAACACCATCCCGAGCCAGGAGGCGCGAACCATCAGGAGACCCCACACGGATGCACAAAAGCTGATGCGTGAGAGTAGCCGCTCGCCGGAACGCGGAACAGCCAACCGCTGTTCCGCGTTCACCGCGTCTTCCTTACGAGTTCCGGCTTACGAGTTCCGGATCCGCCGGGCGATCTCGTCGACGACGTCCTTGGCCGGGATCCGGTCCTGCTTGAGGGAGTCCCGGTCGCGGATCGTGACGGTGCCGTCTTTGATCGTGTCGGTGTCGACCGTGATGCACCACGGGGTTCCTGCCTCGTCCTGCCGGCGGTACCGCTTGCCGATCGCCGCCTGGGCGTCGTAGGTCGCGGCGATCCCCGCCTCCTTGAGGGCCTGGTAGATCTCCAGCGCCTTCTCGGGCTGGCCATCCTTCTTGACGAGCGGGAAGACCGCCGCCTTGATCGGAGCGAGCCGTGGGTGGAATCGCATCACGACGCGGATCTGCATCTCCCCCTTGTCGTCCGGCGCCTCGTCCTCGTGGTAGGCCTCACAGAGGAAGGCGAGCGTCGCCCGATCGCAGCCGGCGGCCGGCTCGATCACGTGCGGGACGAACCGCTCGCGGGTCTGATCGTCGAAGTAGGTCAGGTTTTCGCCCGAGCCGCGATACTTCGGCTGCCCTTCGGCGTTCTTCTCGACCTGCAGGTTCTTGTCGAGTTTTCCTTCCGCGTGCGAACGGAGGTCGAAGTCGCCGCGGTGGGCAACCCCTTCGAGCTCGCCGTACTCGCCATCGTCGAGGAACGGGAAGGCGTACTCGATATCGGCGGTCCCGACCGAGTAGTGCGCCAGTTCCGACTTCTCGTGCTCGCGAAGGATCATGTTCTCCTTCTTGAGGCCGTGCTTGGCGTACCAGGCAAAGCGGCGGTCGCGCCAGTAGGAGTACCACTGGTGCGACTCGGCGGGATGGCAGAAGAACTCCATCTCCATCTGCTCGAACTCACGCGAACGGAACGTGAAGTTCCGCGGCGTGATCTCGTTGCGGAAACTCTTGCCGATCTGGGCGATTCCGAACGGGACTTTGACGCGGGTCGAGTCGCAGACGTTCTTGAAGTTGACGAACATCCCCTGGGCGGTCTCGGGGCGGAGGAACGCCTTGTTCTCATCCGATTGCAGCGCGCCGGTATAGGTCTCGAACATCAGGTTGAAGTCGCGGGGGTCGGTCAGCGTCCCCGGAGTGTTCGTCTCCGGCGCGACGACATGCGTAAACTTCGCGACCGGGACTGTCGCCAGCGAGGTGACGTTCCCCTTCCACTGCAGCTTGTTGAGCTCGTTCGACTTCACGCCGAGGATCTTGCCGGCGCGCTTGGCGATTGCGTCTTCCGCCTCAGGGCCGTCGACGGTGGTGGTGATGAACCATTCTTCGTCGTTAGCGGCGGGAGCGGCTCCTTCCTTCGGGACGATCTTGCCGGTCGCCCAGCGGCCTTTGACATGGTCGAGACGGTAGCGGCCCTTGGCTTCCTTGCAGTCGACCATCTTGTCGGCGAACAGGTCGTAGTGTCCCGAGACCTTCCAGACCTGCGGGTGCATGATGATCGAGGTCTCGATCCCGACGATCGAGAACCCCTGCGGGGCCCCCTTATCCGGAATCAGCGGATCGTTCGCCACGACCATGTCGTTCCACCACGCCTGGCGGACATTCCGCTTCAGTTCGACGCCGAGGGGGCCGTAATCCCAGAAACCGTTGAGACCGCCGTAGATTTCGGAGCTCTGGAAGATGAATCCGCGCCGCTTGCAGAGGGCGACGATCTTTTCCATCCGGGCAGTCCGGGCCTTGTCCGCCATGTCGAACACTCGCTGACTCGCTGTCGGGTGATTGCCGGAGAGAGAAGGGGAGTCACCTGCCTGTCTCCGGTGACGCCGCTGGGTGCGGGCCATCCCTGTCTGGAGCCCTGTGAGGCGATTACCGCACAAGCTCCGGCGCCGGTCGGGCGCAAACCGGAGTGTAGCGAGTTTTCGGGGGAACCGAACTCGCTGGACACTGCGTTCAGAGCCGCGCCGGCGCTGCGAGCAGACTTCGCGTCTTCACGTCAGGCTCAGATGAACTTGAGGACCTCTTCAGAATCAACAAGTTCATGTGCTGCAAATCGAACCTTCAGATCCCCCGATCCTGAATTCGAACTAAGCCTGCGAAACTTTTCTCTTCGAGCGCGTATATATCTCCGTCCCCAATGCGGCGGACTTCGCGACCAACCTCGACAGAGGATGGGCCAAACCAACCGGTCGCGTCCGTCGTCCATCGAGTTCGTGTCCGCCTCGTTCCTGCCGGAGCGGGTGTGGACACCAGAGGAAGGTGATGGTCATGTTGCTCGCTTATCTCGATCCCGGAACCGGTAGCCTCCTCCTGCAGCTCCTCGTCGGCGGCGTCAGCGGTTTCGCCGTCTTCGGCCGATACCTCTGGAGCCAGATCACCAGCCGCCACGTCCCCTCGATCGCCTCGCAGCCCCTTTCCGGGGAACACGTCCTCGGTGACCATTCGTGATCACATTCGTCCCCGGTTCGTTTCGAGACCGCGGGTCGCGTGTTGCCACTCATGAGGACCAGATCTTCCGCTGCCTGGATGATCAGGCATGGAAGGACTGGCAGGCCATCTCGAACACTCCGTTCTTCCGGGACGCGAGTGCCTGCGGCCATCTGGTTCCGACCACCGAAGTCGCCGCCGACCAGCGGACACGGCTCCCACCGCCGCTCCCGAATTCTGCCGGGCTGCTGCGGCATGAGCGGGTCCCGTTCGTCAGCTACCCCTACGAGTGGCCCTTCTCGCTCCTGAAGCGTGCCGCCCTGCTGCACCTGGCGCTGATGGAGCGCGCCCTCCGCGACGATGTCATCCTCAAGGATGCGTCGCCGTACAATGTCCAGTTCCGCGGCGTCGAACCGGTGTTCATCGACATCGGCTCGCTGGTGCCGCTCCCCCCCGGAAGCCCGTGGATCGCCTACAGGCAGTTCTGCGAACTGTTCCTGTTTCCGCTGATGCTCCAGGCGTATCGCGGCATCCCGTTCCAGCCGATCCTCCGGGGCTCGCTCGAAGGGATCTCCGTCGGCGAGTTCTCGCGGTGGCTGTCGCTGCGGGACCTGTTCCGACGGGGTGTCTTCTCGCATGTCGTTCTGCACTCGCTTCTCACCTGCTCGGTCCGCCCGAGCGAGCGGAGCGTGACATCGGACCTCGGCCGGAGCGGCTTCGATCGCTCACTGATCGAGAAGAACGTCGCGCGGCTGACGCGGCTCGTGGAAGGCCTCAACTGGTCTCCACGGGCCAGCGCATGGCTCGACTATGACCAGACCTCGCCAATGGTCGCCCGCGACTCCGAGGCCAAGACCGCCCGCGTCACGGAAGTCGCCGCCGCCCGCCGTCGGACGCTCGCGTGGGACCTCGGCTGCAACCTGGGACGATACTCGCGGATCCTCGCCCGCCACACGGATCATGTCGTCGCTCTCGACAGCGACGCGGCCTGCGCCCAACGGCTGGCGAACGATCTCGCGGCGGAGAAGGTGACGAACATCCTGCCGCTCGTCTGCAACATGGCGAACCCCAGCCCCGCCCAGGGGTGGGGGGGCCGCGAGCGGACGACGCTCGAGGACCGGGGCCGCCCCGACCTCGTCCTCTGCCTGGGACTGATCCACCACCTCGTGATCTCGGCGAACATTCCGCTCGATCAGGTCGTCGCGTGGCTCGCGCGGCTCGGCGGCGAACTGGTGATCGAGTTTCCGACCAAGAACGACCCGATGGTCCGGAGCCTGCTCCGGAACAAGCCGGATCAGTACGCTGACTACGAGCTCGAGGCGTTCGAAGCCGAGCTCGAACGATCATTCCGGATCGAGAAGAGGGAATGCCTCCCCTCCCGGGAGCGATTCCTGTTTCACGCAATGCCCCGATCGGCCGAAAACTGAGTCCCCTCGCTCCCCCGCACCGTGACTGAACGGATGGTGGCCACCTTTCACCGCAAATCGTGACCGTGAACTCGCCTGCTGTTCCCACCGACGTCGCGTCCCCCCAGGCGGCCCTGCCGCCGGGTGAAGAGAGTCCGGGCCCCTTCTGGCGGGCACTCCACATGGGGACGCTGGCGGTGTTCGGCATCGCCTCGCCGCTGCTGGGGGAGCTCGGACAACGGGACCGGTTCCTGATCGACAACGGGATCACGTGGGCCGGCATCCTGCAACTACTCGTGGTTCTGATTCTCCTGCTGCCGGCCGCGGTGGCCGCCGCGGACTGGATCGTCGGCTGCGTCGCCGCGGGCCTCGATCGAATCGGCTTGCCGCGGTGGACCGTGGGATGGCTCCAGGGCGTCGTGCCGACGGCACTGCTGCTTCTCCTGACGCTGCGACTCACTCAAATTCCGATCCGCCTCAAGTGGATCTGGCACACCGAAGCGAACGTGAACGACATGATCGCGACAGCGATCGTGATCGCGATCGTCGGAGCGTGGCTCTACGGGCGCTCCGTGCTGCTGCGGCGGTGGTGCACGGTGCTGAGCCTCGCTGCCCTGATCTTTCCGGTCACCTTCCTGCTCCAGTTCGCCTCCCTGAGGCGTGCCGCTCCCGCAGCCGGTCCGTCCGCTCCGGACACGCCGATCGACAATCCGGTCCCGATCGTCTTCATCGTGTTCGACGAGTTCAGCGGCACGACCCTCATGGACGAACAGCGGACGATCGACGCCGAGCGGTTCCCGCAGTTCGCGCGACTGGCGGCGATGTCCACCTGGTACCGCAACGCCACCACCGTTCACGAGCGGACGAACCTCGTGCTGCCGGCGATTCTGACGGGGCGCTATCCGGCCGAGGACCGGATCGATTCGACTCCCGCGCACTACCCGCACAACCTCTTCACCTGGCTGGCGGGGACGCGACAGTACGAGGCGATCGTCTTCGAACCGGTCTCTCGGCTGTGTGAACCGAAGCTGTTCGGCGAGACGGACCGGCCCGCCTCCGGACAACTCCGCTGTCTCGCCGAAACGCTCTCGTGCGTGTTGCCGCACTTTCTTCTGATGCAGTCGAACCTGTACGACCTGCCGGAGATTCCGCGGAGCTGGTTCGGGTTCGCCGAACCGGATCGGGTGAACCGGGAGGACCGTCGGGGAGTGGTCCGGTACTCCTGGGACTTCGAGCACGGCGTGCAGGCCAATCACTTTCTCGATTGCCTCACGCCGGGGGAGCAGCCGCTGCTGGCCTTTTTCCATTGGGTCTGCCCGCATTCCCCATGGGCTTATCTCCCGACGGGTCACCACTACGCAGGACCGTTTGACAACGCTCCCGACGACGAAGTCTGGCCTGACACGCCGCAGGCGAGCCGGCAGGCGTGGCAGCGCTACGCGCTGCAGGTCGGCTACGTCGACCAGACGCTCGGACGGATTCTCGACCGCCTGGAAGAGCAGGGGATGCTGGACGAGTGCCTCCTGGTCGTGATGTCCGATCACGGGGTCTCGTTTCGGCCGGGGTTGTCGCGGCGGCAGGGGATGGGGGAGAGCCTGCCGGAGATCCTGAGCGTCCCCCTGTTCGTGAAGCTCCCCGGACAGCGAAGCGGAAAAGTCTCCGACCGGAACGTGCAGTCGATCGACATCCTGCCGACGGTGGCCGAGGTAGTGCATGCGCCGCTCCCGGGACCGTTGGACGGGGAGTCGATTCTGGATGAGACCCGGCCCGCCCCGCTCCGGAAGAGAGCCTGGCTGGCGGGCAAGGACTCGGTTCTTGAACCGGTTGTGTCCGGGACGAAGCGGGTGATCGAGGAGCGGATCGCGCTCCTGGGGAAGGGGGAGATGACCACCTCGCTGCGGGATATCGGACCGCATCCGGAATGGCAGGGAAAGCCGCTGCCGGGGCCGATCCTTCCTTCAGAGGAGGGCCCCCGAGGGACCGGACGGGCTGCGGGGGAGCTGGATGTGACCCTGCATCCGATCGGGGCGGATACGAGCCGGGAGGCGGGCGATTTTGTGCCGGCGTTCCTGAAGGGGACGATTTCGGGTCACCGGAAAGGAGCGACGCGGGAGGAGCGTCAGCGCGAGCTGGTGTGGGTGGTGAACGGGGTCGTGGGGGGGACGACGTGGTCGTATCCGTACAACGATGCCGAGCGGTGGGAGCTGATGCTGCCGGAGTCGGTGGCGCGAGCTCCGGGCGGACCGGTGGAGCTGTTTGCGATCGAGACGCGGCCGGGAGGTGGCTTCGAGTTCCGAAAGCTCCTCTCGATCCAGGAACTCCCCCGTCCATGGAGCGCCGATTCCCCCCCGGCGACCTGAGCCGGGTCCAGGGCCACGCCCTGGACCCGGAGGCCCTTCCGTACAGGGAACCGTCCACCCCACAACGGACACTCGGCAGCGAGCCCGCCATAGAGATTCGAAACGCCCCCCGTTCTAATGAACGAAACGGTATCGCGTCCGGCTTTGGCGGAGTGCGGCATGAGATGGGGTTTCTCGTCGGGATGGTTGGCGGGCGTTCTTGTCCTGGGGCTGGCGGCCTGGGAGCCTGAGGCGGTTGGGGCCCAGGAGGGGGTGGCAACTCCGACCGAGACCGGCGGGGCTCCGGCGGTCATCGATGTCGCCGCGCTCGTGAAGCGGGTGAAGGAATCGGTGGTCGTGGTGTCGTTCGCCGGCCGGGAGGGGACGACGGAGGGGGTCGGAACCGGATTCATCATCCGGGCCGACGGGCTGATTGCGACCAACAACCACGTCATCGGAGAGGCCCGGCCGATCACGGTCCGGACGCTGGCGGGAAAGTCGTACCCGGTCGAGAGCATCGTCGCGCATGAGCGGGACCTCGATCTGGCGGTGCTGAAGATCGCGGCGGAGGGGCTGCCGGCGCTCGAACTGGGGGATTCTGACACGCTCGTGCAGGGGCAGCCGGTCGTCGCGATCGGAAATCCGGAGGGACTGGAGCACAGCGTGGTCACAGGGGTCGTGTCGGGGCTGCGGAAAGAGGTGGATGGGAGGTCGATGATTCAGCTGGCGATCCCGATCGAGCGGGGGAACAGCGGCGGGCCGCTGCTGGATCTCGAAGGTCGGGTGCATGGGCTATTGACGCTCAAGTCGCTCGTGACGGAGAACCTGGGGTATGCGGTCCCGGTCAATGCCCTCAAGCCGCTGATCGAGAAACCGAGTCCGATCCCGATGGCCCGCTGGCTGACGATCGGGCGGCTCAGTCCGTCGCAGTGGGATGTGGCCGATAGCGCGAACTGGTCGCAGCGGGCGGGGATCATCAAGGCCTCCGGCGTGCCGGCCGGGTTCGGCGGGCGGTCGGTTTGCGTGTCGAAAACGGAACCGCCGAAGGTTCCCTATGAGATCGCAGTGTCGGTGAAGATGGAGCAGGAGGATGGGGCGGCGGGAATCGTCTTCTACCATGACGGCCAGCGGCACTACGGGTTCTATCCCAGCAGCGGCAAGCTGCGGTTCTCGCGGTTCGACGGGCCGGTCGTCTACGACTGGAACGTGATCTGGGATGAGCCGGTCGCGGCATACCGGGAGGGGGACTGGAACCGGCTCAAGGTCCGGGTCGAAGAGAAGCGGATTGTCTGCTTCTGCAACGGCGAGCAGGTGTTCGAATTCGCCGGAGAGACGAAGGGCGAGGGGGACGCTTCGCCGTTCAAGTGGCACGACGGACGGGCAGGACTCGCGAAGTTCCGACATACGACGGCGCAGTTCAAAGGGTTCACGGTTGCCGGGTCGATCCCGGACGACCGGCCGAGCGCGGACCTGCTCGCGCAGCTCCAGGAAGTGACCAAAGGGATCCGCGCAGACCGCCCTCCCACGACAGAACAGGTGGCGACGGCGGGGATGCTGACCGGGGACTCGCGGCTCCTCCTCGAACAGGAGGCGAAGCGACTCGAGCAGCAAGCGGAACGGATCCGGCAGCTGGCGGGGGGAGTCCACGAGGGACGGATCCGGAAGGAGCTCGCGGCGGCTCTCGAGGCGGACGAGGGGAAGGGAAACCTGATCCGCGCGGCGCTGCTGGTCTCGGCCCTCGACAACCCCGAGCTCGACGTCGACTACTACGTCCGGACCGTCGACGACCTCGCGGCGGAACTGAAGCCCAGGATTGAAGCCGCCAGGACAGACACTGAGAAACTGGCCGAGCTGCACAAGTTCCTGTTCGACGAACAGAGTTTTCACGGGAGCCGGGTCAACTACGACTCCGCATCGAACAGCTATCTCAACGAAGTGATCGACGACCGCGAGGGTCTCCCGATCACCCTGTCGGTGATCCACATGGGGATCGCCCAGCGGGTCGGGCTCAAGGTGGAGGGGATCGGCCTGCCGGGTCACTTCATCACCCGGTTCGTTCCGACTGAAGGAGAGCCGCAGCTCGTCGACGTTTTCGACCGGGGGAAGAAGGTCTCGGTCGACGAGGCGAAGACGCGGGTCACCGGAGGCCGGCCGGAGAACTGGGATGACGACTATCTGTCCGCTCAGCCCCAGAAGCAGATCATCGAACGGATGTTCCGGAACCTGATCGGAGTCGCCAACCGGAAGAGCGATCCCGCGGCGACGCTGCGGTACGTCGAGGCGATCCTGGCGATCCGTCCCGACAGCGGGCAGGACCAGATCCTCAAGGCAATCCTCTGTTACAACATCGGCCGCTACGAGGACGGGCTGGCGGCGGCGGACTGGGTGCTGGAGCATCCGCCCGAGGGGGTCGTACTGGAACGGGTCCAGGAACTGCGGACGGCGCTCGCGGCCAAGGCGACGGATTCACGACGGCCCTAGGCGTTCACCACGTCCCGCGGCACGCACTGCCGCGGAGTGCGTTTTCACCCTCACCGCCGGTGTGATTGTGGATCTAGAGGCGAGGAAGCACGTTGATCGCTACAACGAAGGGATCGTCACGACGTCGGAGTTCGTCGAGGCGATGATCAAGTTGCACGCCCACCTTCGAGGCGAGATCAATTTGGAGGAGGTCGTCGCAGGCCTTCACACAAAGCAGCTCGCCGATCTCCAAAGGGAACTTGATGAGGCGCCTCAGACAGAAGAAGACTGGGCCGCCTACCGCTACCAGATCACGGAGGAATTCAATCCGCCGTTGACCTGGATCGAACGAGTCCATTTCTGCGTTGAACGGCAGCGGCAAGTCTACCGCTTGATCATGGCGATGCGGGAAATTCTCCCGCCCGGTTATGTCGCGCGTTCAATGCCGGTCCGATCAGTTCACACTCCGCAGGGAGGACGCTCCTCGCATCGCAGAGTCAACAGGGGGGTTCGCCTGTACGCCATTGGACATCTCACCGACATCGAGTTCTTCAACTGGCTGATTGAAAGCTACACCGACATCGGAGATTCGCTGGATCTTTCGGATGCACTGTTAAAGCTTCCTGCAGACAGGCTCGAGAAGTTCAAGAGCGAGATCGATGAATACCCGAATACTGAGGAAGACTGGGCCGCCACTCGCATCTACCCTGGAGTTGCCTACGTGTCGGATCCGCCAGATCCCCCGCCGACGATTCAGGAAATTGAAAGCTCGTTCAGAGAGTCGCAGAGGCAATGCTATCACTTTGTAAAAGCGGTCCGGCGTGTCTTCGAACAATGCTGAGCTGCATTCAGTCACGCGGACTCTTTCGACGGCTCAGGGTCAAGGAGACCTAAACCGGGCTGCGATCCCTTCCCTTGGAACGCCGCCGGGCCTTTTCTAGCATTCGCCCGTCTCGCGGCGGGAGGACCCGGCGTGAACATCAGCGGACGGCGATGCGTCGCTCGGTCCGGCTCGATTCAGCAGATCACTTTTCGATTCGGAAACGGTTCCATGGCCAAGCGGACGATTGCGCAAGTCGATGTGAAGGGTCAGCGGGTGCTGATGCGGGTGGACTTCAACGTTCCCCAGGATGACCAGGGACAGATCACCGACGACCGCCGGATCCGCATGGCCCTCCCGTCGATCCAGTCGGTCGTCGAGCGGGGCGGCAAGCTGATCCTCATGAGCCACCTCGGCCGCCCCAAGGGCGAAGCGGGTGACGAGAAATTCACGCTGAAGCCGGTCGCAGTCCGCCTCGGCGAACTCCTCGGCAAGCCGGTCGCCTTCGCCTCCGACACTGTCGGTGACGACGCCAAGGCCAAGGTCGCCGCCCTCAAGGATGGCGACGTCCTGGTCCTCGAGAACGTCCGATTCCAGAAGGGTGAGCAGAAGGGGGACACCAAGTTCGCGGAAGCCCTCGCCGCCTTCGGCGACGTCTACTGCAACGACGCGTTCGGCACCTGCCACCGCAACGACGTCTCGATGTACTACGCCCCCCAGGCGATGGGGAAGAAGCCGAAGGTCTCCGGCTTTCTCGTCGAGAAGGAAATCAAGTACCTCAGCGACGCCATCGCCAAGCCCGAGCGGCCGTTCGTGGCGATCATCGGCGGCAAGAAGGTGTCCGACAAGATCAACGTCATCAACAACCTGATCGGCATCTGCGACAAGATCCTGATCGGCGGAGCGATGGCCTACACCTTCTCGAAGGCCCAAGGGGGGCAGATCGGCAAGAGCTTCCTCGAGGCGGACCGGGTCGAACTGGCGAAGGACCTCCTCGCGAAGGCCGGCGACAAGATCGTGCTGCCGGTCGATACCCACTGCGGAGACGACTTCAAGGGGACCTGCAACAAGCAGGTCGTCGACGCCGGCAAGATTCCGGACAACTACGAAGGTTTCGACATCGGTCCCAAGACGGCCGCTCTCTACGCGGACATCGTCAAGAAGGCCAAAACGGTGATCTGGAACGGCCCGATGGGGGTGTTCGAGATGCCGCCGTTCGACGCGGGGACCAAGGCGGTCGCCCAGGCGCTCGCCGACTCCGACTGCGTGAGCATCATCGGCGGTGGCGACAGCGCCGCGGCGATCGAGCAGTTCGGTCTGGCCGACAAGGTCTCGCACGTCAGCACCGGCGGCGGAGCGAGCCTCGAGATGCTCGAAGGGAAGAAGTTCGGCGCCGTCGACATCCTCGACGAGGCCTGAGCAGTTTCAGCCCTCAGGAATCGAAACCGGCTCGCAGCGCGAGCCGGTTTTTTGTTGCCCGGCGCGATCCCACGGGACGCGGCCCAGCCCCACGAGCGGAACATGGCGGACACGATCATCTACCTGATCCGGCACGGCGAGACCGCCGAGAACGCCCAGCGGCCGTTCGTGCTTCAGGGGAACGCGGTGAACGGCCCCTTGAGCGAGAACGGCCGCCGCCAGGCGGCGGCCCTCGCCAAGACGCTCGAGAGCGTTCCGTTCGCGGCGGTCTACGCGAGCCCGATGCTCCGGGCCCGCCAGACCGCAGCGACGCTGGTCGGCCCCCGGCCGCTCGTCGTCGAGACCGTCAAGGCGTTCGAGGAGGTGAACGTCGGCCAGTGGGAGAAGCTCTCCTGGAACCAGATCCGCGAGAAGTACCCGGTCGAGTCGACGGAGTTCCTCGCGAACCCCGGCACGGTGCCGTACCTCGGCGGGGAAAGCTACGTCGATGTCCAGGCCCGGACACTGCCAATGCTGAGTGAGGTGGCCGAGAAGCATCGCGGGGAGACGATCGCGATCGTGGCGCACAACGTCGTCAATAAGTCGATCCTGGCTTCGATCCTGCAGCTGCCGATCTCGCGGGCCCGGTCGCTGCATCAGACGAACTGCTGCATCAACATCCTGCGGTGGGGCGAGCCGGGTCCGGAGGTTGAGGTCGTGAACTCCGACCTGCATGTCCGGCATCTGCCGCATGTGCTCTGAGCGACGGCACCAGAGTCAGCCTTCAGTCTGCCGCTCTCGCGCTTCGCGGATCGCCGCGTTGAACCGCTCGCGAAGAGCCTTGATCCCTCCGTCGACATCGATCCCGATCGAAACGTCGGTGTAGTGCTTGCCGCCGGAGGCGAATAGATACACGTCGAGAAGCTGCCTGGGCGGATCGTTCACCCGTCGCGGCGCCGAAAGGATCAGCTTCCCGCTGTCATCCGCGCGGCGCAACATCTCAACATCGTGCATTCTCACGAGGTCGAACCGACGAATGCCTCCACCGAAGAAGTTCCCTTCCACGATGACTTGAGTCTCTGTCAGGACATAGCGAATTCGACTTCGGGTCCGCGGATCAATCCACAATATTTCGATCAGTCCTGCGGCCCCGAACGCGATGACGAAGACAAGCGGGGGTGCGTCCCCCTTTCCCGCTGGGGCCTGTTCGCCCCCGTCGCCTCGGACATAGAGCGCGACCAGCAGCAACCACATTCCGAGGAAGGCGAGATGGTACATCCGAAAGCGGATGCCGGCGGGCGGGCGCCCCTCCCACAGAATCCTTTCTGCCGCTCCGCTTGAGTGAGCGATGTTCGCAGCGGACGGCTGGCCCTCATCAGACGCGTTCATGGGACCTGACAACGAGGAAAACTTCTTCGCGGATCACCCCCAAGTGTCGGAGATGCGCGCATTCCGCCCCTTCACGAACTCTTTGGAACATCGCACCTCCGTATGACTTGAGCTGTTCGTTTGCCGACGAACATTTTCCGGAAATTTGTGGTGGGAGCGCCGCCCCCTTCCGGCAACCCTCATTTAGACAACAACGCGAATCCAGCCGGGAGTGACCCGGCGGCGTCGCTGCGAATGATCGAACACGAGGAGCAAACCATGTCATTGACGCGACACAATGTCGGCTGGGTCTCCGGCCTCTCGCTGGGGATCTGCCTGGGGGCGGGAGCCATCGCCCTGTCGGAAGCGAAAGGTCCCGTCGCCGCGGCGACGGGCGACGTCCTGCCTCCGGTCTCCCGGGCGGCCGAGACGCCGCAGAACATGTCCATGAACTTCCGCGAGGTCGCCAACCGGGTCCTCCCGGCGGTGGTCTCGATCGAGGCGACCACCAAGGCCCGCCTCGTCAACATGAGCGACGACGAAGAGGGGAGCGTGCAGGGCTTCGGCGACAACGAGGCCCTCAAGCAGTTCTTCGGCCAGGACCCGCGACTGCAGGAAATGCTCCGGCAGCGCGGCATGGGAGGGATGGGTGGCGGCGGTCAGCGGCGGATGCCCGCCCAGCGCGGCGCCGGCTCGGGCTTCATCATCGATCCGGAGGGGATCGTGATGACCAACAGCCACGTCGTGGACGGGGCCGATGCCGTGACCGTGCACCTGCAGGATGGCCGGTTCCTGAAAGCGGAATCGTGGATCGCCGACCCCCGGTCGGACGTCGCGATCATCCGCCTCGCCAACACGAACGGACCTCTTCCTTCGCTCAAGATGGGTGACAGCGACACCGCCCTCGTCGGCGACTGGTGCGTCGCCGTCGGCAACCCGTTCGACATCGGCACGACCGTGACCGCCGGGATCATCAGTGCCCGCGGCCGGGCGCCGTCGATCAACGAGCGGGAAGACTTCATCCAGACCGATGCGGCGATCAACCCCGGTAACAGCGGGGGCCCGCTCGTGAACCTCGCCGGGGAAGTGATCGGAATCAACACCGCAATCTCGACCCGCAGCGGCGGGTACGACGGCGTCGGCTTCGCGATCCCGGGGAACATGGCCCGCTGGGTGGCGGAGCAGCTGATCCAGGATGGTTCGGTCCGCCGTGCGTACCTTGGCGTCGCCCTGCAGCCGATGACCCCGAATCTCCGCGAGAGTTTCGGCGTCGCCGCCAACGAAGGGGCACTGATCGGGGAAGTCCTCCCGAACTCCCCCGGCGGAAAGGCCGGTCTCCAGCCTGGCGACGTGATTCTCGAGTTCGACGGCCACAAGGTCGGCAACCAGACCGAGCTCCAGGGGATCGTCGAGCAGCTCACGCCGGGCAAGCCCTACAAGGCGCTGGTCCTGCGGGACGGCAAGAAGAACGCGATGGACGTGGCGGTCGAGAAGATGCCTTCCGACTACACCCCGGCTCTCTCCCGGACGGTCAAGCACAACAAGGGAGAAGCGTCGATCCCGAGCGGCAAGCTCGGACTGTCGGCGGTCGAGATCAACGACCAGGTCCGCGAGCAGCTCGGCCTGCCTGAAGACCTGCACGGAGTGGTGGTGAAGAATGTCCGCGGCGAAGGCCCCGCTTCGGCGGCCGGCCTGCAGTCGGGAGACGTGATCCAGAAGGTCGGCGGGACGGCGGTCAACTCGATAGACGAGTTCCAGAAGGCGATCGAATCGCAGTCGCTCGACCAGGGGATCCGGCTCCACGTCCGCCGGGGCAAGACGGCGTTCTTCTCGGTGCTGAAGAGTGTCGAGTAACCAGAGTTAAGAGGCAGCCCACCTCGTCGGGAGGCGTTCGGCGACGCAACGTTGCCGGACGCCTCTTGTTTTTGCGGTTGCCCGAGATGCCGAGCCGGAAAGGATTCCAGCGAAGCGAGTTAGCACGCCCGGAGGGATTCGAACCCCCGACCGACGGATTAGAAATCCGTTGCTCTATCCGGCTGAGCTACGGGCGCGTGAGTCGCGAGTGATAGCCGATCCGTACGGCCCCGAACAAGGTTCGCTTGAGGGTCGACCGGCGGTCGCGACGGCAGAGTCGTTGACGTACAGAGACCCGCCCATCCCGAGTTCGGTTCGGAGCGGGCATTCCGGAGCCCGGCCATGTGCCTCTTCTGCAGCCTTCCCCGAGTCGCGCACCGCTTCATCCGCGACGTCTCGAACGTCGTGAAACGCTCGACGCGATCACAGTCGACCGAGAGGGGAGGGGGAGGCCCGACCAGCCCCGCTCCGGAGAGCGGGGGAGAGAACCTAGCGGCGCTGCATGTTGAACTGCCCGCTGTCCCGCGCTGAGCTGTAGGTGGCGTGGAACTGGCTGCCGTTCATGTAGGCGTTCGAGCGGAAGTCCCCGAAGATCGGGAGCCGCGACTGGCCGTAGAGGGTCATGCCGCCGTCGGCGGTCCGACCGGTCACGGTCATCGGAGTGGAGTAGACGAACGGCACGACGCCGAGGAACGTTCCGGTGAACCGCACCCGGACCGACGAACCATTGTTGTCGAGGACCCGCATTCGGAGCGTCCCCTGGTGGCCGGTGGTCTGGCTGCTCCAGCTGCCGCGGTAGACCGGACCACGCCAGCCGGCGTCCGCCTGCGAGGCGGCGAGGCACGAGAACAGAACAGCACTGCAGAGGATTCCGCGCACGAACTTCGACACGATCCGGGTCTCCCAAAGGTTGTCAGCGCAAGCGTACCGCTCCGCGAGCGGCGGTCAGCGGGTTCTCAAGAGACGAGAACTACTCGACCCGGGGGCCTGCGCCAAGAATCCGGATTGCGCGGACTGTTCCATCGCTCTGTGCGAATGGGACAACCCTTGACCTGCGGCGTGTCACGCCCGTTCCGTCAGCTCAGGATTCCATGAAGAATGACCTCGATTCCGGTCGAGTGAGTCCCCCGAAGCCTCCATTTTCGTGACGGTCCGTTCCCGTCCGTCAGAAAAGTGGATTCTCCGTCCAAGATCGTGGCTGAGCCCCTTGACTCCATCCATAGCTCGCTAATATTCGACTTGCCCGGCAGTGGTTGAGCGGAGTTGAGTGCTGGCCCGCCTCACACTTCAGTTCCCGCTGCCGGGCATTTTCTTTTGGCTTAACCTCTTCGCCTTCCGACCGTTCTGTCGTTGCCCGATTACGCAGCCGGTGCATCCGCAGGGGGGAGTTCGACCCGAAACGTCGTGCCGGACGGGGTCGATTCGCAGAGGCTGATCATCCCGCCGCAGTCCTGGACGATGTTGCGGCAGACGAACAGTCCAAGGCCCGTTCCGGTCGCTTTGGTGGTGAAGTAAGGCTGAAACAGCCGCCGCTGGTCGACGTCGCGGATGCCGTGCCCGTCGTCCTTGACCGTAATCACAATCCGGCCGCTTCGCTGCGAGGTGGCAATCGTGATGACGCCCCCTTCCTGGGTCGCGTCGAGGGCGTTGAGGATCAGGTTCAGGAACACCTGGAGCATCTGGTCGCGGACGATCTGGACCCGCGGCAGATCAGGGGCGAACTCCGAGACGATCCGTTTTCCCTTCATCCGCTTGTAGTACTTGGCGACGTTCAGCGCGGACTCGATCACCTCCTGGATGTCACAGAGCTTCACCTCGCGCGATGCGGGCCGCGAAAAATCGACGAGCTCGCGGAGGGTCCGCTGGATGCGGCGGAGCTGTTCATCGACGAGGCCGAGCCGCTCGTGCATGTCGGGCTCGAGGGACTTGCGGTTCATCATCTGGACGAGGCCGCTGATCGCCGCGAGGGGATTGCCGACCTCGTGGGCGATGCCGGCGGCGAGGAGACCGAACGCCGCCTGCTTTTCCTGCTGGACGAGCATCGCCTGGGACTGCTGGAGCTCGGAGGTCCGGTCGGCGATGCGGCGTTCGAGAAGTTTCTGGTTCTCCTTGAGCTCGGTGTTGAGTTCGGAGAGGCGGCCGCTTGCGGCCTGGACGAGAGTGGCGAGGGCGGTGCTGGCCCACGTGACCCAGGCCATGAAGACGAGCATCAGGACGAACGACGTGGTCTCGGCGGGGGCGGTGCGGCTGCTGAGGGCGAGCTGGCTGTAACTGACGGCGTGGAAGGCGAGCGTGAGATACGTGGTGCGGGGCGAATAGCGGAACGCGCAGACGAGGAGCGAGAGGAAGTAGTAGAAGCGGAAGAGGCTGTCGACCCCCTGGTCGAAGTGGCAGAGGAGGCCGATAAAGATCGACTCCATCATGGAGACAAACAGAGGGGTCTCGCTCAGAAAGACCTTGCCGCGACGGCTCCAGAGCGTATCGAGGAGGGCATAGATGGATCCGAGGGTGAGGATGCCGTTGAGTTCGGGGCGGTTGGGGGACTTCGAGAGGAAGTTGACGAAGAGGTATCCGACGCAGAGTCCGAACCAGCGGATGCGGATGGTGATGGCCTCGGCGGGGAGTTCCCAGTTGAGGCGTCCGTGGGATTCGATCTCTGGGGGCATGGAGCGCTGGGTTGCGGATTCGAGAACTGGATCTCCGCACACGATACCGAAAAGGGCGTGCGATGCGATTGCGGCCCTGTTCGGGTGCAGGGCGAAAGCCCTGCCCGCCGGAGGCCTCTCGTACAGGGAACCGCACAAACGTCCTTGGACGCCCTTCACGACCTCCGCCCCCAGCGTCAGCAAGTTCCGCGACGATCTGTCGTCTGCTAGCCTCATCGTTTTCGTCCCGCGCTCTCAATGACGTGCACCATGTCCGCCACCTTCCGCAAACGGTTTCTCTCCGGTGAACGCCTTCTCGGCACGATGCTGACGCTCCCCTCGGGGGCGGTCGCGGAGATCCTGTCGGATGCGGGGTTCGACTGGCTGTTCGTGGATGCGGAGCATGGTCCGTTCGAGGCGGCGGAGATGCAGCTCGTGCTGCAGACGGTGAGCCGGCGGACGCCGTGCCTCGTCCGGGTGCCGGGGTGCGAGGAGACGCCGATCAAGCGGGCGCTCGATCTCGGCGCGGCGGGGATCATCGTCCCGCAGGTCAACACGGCGGAGCAGGCGGCCCGGGTCGTGCAGTACAGCCGGTACCCGCCCCACGGGGCGCGGGGAGTGGGGATTGCCCGGGCGCACGGTTACGGGCTCGAGTTCCAGCCCTATGTCGGATCGGCGAATGAGCAGACGCTTGTGATCGTGCAGGCGGAGAACATCCAGGCGGTCGAGAACATCGAGGCGATCGCGGCGGTGCCGCGGATCGACGGGGTGCTGGTCGGCCCGTACGACCTGTCGGCCAGCATGGGGCTGATGGGGCAGATCGACCATCCGGACGTCTTGGCGGCGATCAACAAGGTGACGACGGTCTGCCAGCGGGCGGGCCTGCACCTGGGGATCTTCGGCGTGACGCCGGCGGCGATTCAGCCGTACGCCCAGAAGGGGTACACGCTGCTCGTCGCCGGGGTCGACACGATCCTGCTGGGGCAGGGGGCGCGAGGCGTCTTGGCCGAGATGCGATCCTGAAGTCGACCGACCGGGTCGTCACTTTGGATCGAGTCGACGGCTGATTGCCCGAAGCAGAAATGCCAGACCGCGTCCCCACAGGACAGCGTTGAGCCACATCCAGGGGACCAGGCCAAAGAGGGCGAGCACGGCGTTCGTGGGCCCCCAGAACGTGTCGGCTCCCATCGCCTTGGCGATCCACGGCAAGGGCCAGGCGATCGGCAGAGAGAGGATGCCGCCAAAGAAAACGGCTCCCCATCGGGGGAGCCGTTCGAAGAGCAACGCGAAGACAAACCAGCCGAGGACGTTCGTCGCGATCAGTCCCGACGCGAGCAGCTCATAACGGAACGAGGTGCGTGGAGGACGACCGGGATCGCTCACACCGCACCTCGTCATCGAGGCTCGCTTGGACTCGGTTACGCCCCGAACTTCTCCAGCCGGCCGGCGTGGGCGAGGGCCATCGGCATCAGGTACTTCGCTTCGAAGGTCCCGAGCCCTCCCTTGCGGCACTCCGACTCACCGAAGCAGGTCGAGCCGTCGAACCGGCAGGTGTCGGCGACGATCATCGTCGGGACCGGGTGCCAGCTGTGCGACTTCATCTTGCTCGGCGTGCTGTGGTCCCCGGTGACGATCAAGACCGTCGGGTTCAGGGCCATGATCTTGGGGATCGCCGTGTCGAGTTCTTCGGTCTTGGCAACCTTCTTCTTGAAATCCCCGTCTTCGCCGCTCGAGTCGGTGTACTTGAAGTGGATAAAGAAGAAGTCGTAGTCGTTCCAGCTCTTCTTCAGCTGCTCGCACTGATCGTCGAGGGTCTGGCCGGCGTCGAGGATGTCCATGCTGACGAGCCGGGCGAGGCCGCGGTACATCGGATAGACGGCGAGGGCCCCCGCCTTCATCCCGTAGACCTCCTGGAAGGTCGGGATCGGCGGCTTCTTGTCGATGCCGCGCATCGTCAGGAAGTTGACTGGAGCGCAGTCCTTGAGGATCTCCTTGGCCTGCCGCAGGAACTCCTTGGCGATTTCGGCGGTCCGCTGCGAGCCGGGGGCCTTCGCAACGGGTTCGAGGGCCTTGACGCCGGTCTTCTGCGGGTCGGTATCGTGGACTTCCCCTTCGAGGCCGGGAGCGCGGAAGCAGATGACGAGGCGGTATTCCTTGACGTGCTTCACGAAGACTTCGACGCCGGGGATCTTGACTCCCTTGTGGAGCTTCTCGCAGATCGGAGCGGCCTGTTCGCTGCTGATGCGGCCGGCGCGGCGATCGGTGATCAGGTCATTGCCGTCGATCGTGCAGAAGTTGCCGCGGATGGCGACGTCGTTGGGGCCGAGTTCGAAATCGATCCCGAGGGCTTCGAGCACCCCGCGGCCGATCTGGTACTTGAGGGGGTCATAGCCGAAGAGGCCGAGGTGTCCCGGACCGCTGCCGGGGGTGATTCCCGGGAGGACCGGAATCGTCTGGCCGAGCGTTCCGCGGCGGGCGACGGCGTCGAGGTTCGGGGTGTTGGCCGTTTCCAGTTCGGTCTTTCCGCCCGGTTCGAGGGGGAGGCCGCCGAGGCCGTCCCCGACGAGCATGACGATCTTGGAATCGTTCGATTTCTGAAGCTGACGGGTCAGGTCGTGAACGTCGTACATATGTGGCGCTGAGAGGGTGGGAAACGTCCGAAACTCGGTGATACAGGGGAGAATTGTAGTGGCTCATCCGCCCCGGAATAGCCCGCCCGAGGACCCTGTTCGCCCGTTGGCTGTACCCGCCGCACCCCGGTCCAGCGGGACGCTGGCCCCGCCGGAGGCGCTTCCTCCGTGGAACCACGGAAAACCCTGTGCGTCCGCTTTGGAAACCGGCGTTGAGGACGCCCGTTCTCCTCACCGCGGGGAGTGCAGTGCGGGCGTGTTGGAGAGGGGAGTCATCGACGCCAGGCCGCGATCGGATGCCCGTTGTGTTCCGCGGTTCCACTACCAAAAGGCCTCCGGCGGCCAGGAGCTCCGCCCCTGGACCCGGGTGGCTGTAGCACGATGGGATTGAGCAAACGGGAGTCGTGCCGGCCAGATCGTGGCTCGAGCCATCGAGTCTTTGCAGGTCCACCACTCTTGGCGGGCAGAGCGTCATTGCGCCCCCCAACGCCATTGCCCACCCCGGTCCAGCGGGACGCTGGTCAGTTGAACGCCGGGGCGGCAACGCCATCCTTCCCCACCGAATAGGGAAGCCACAACAACGCCACGCTATCCACCATCGTGTCCGACTTCCGCGGCTTGATCTCGATCGTCGTGATCTCCAGGTTGTCGACCACATGCTCCTCCCGGATCGCGTTCATCTGCTCCTCCAGTTCCGCCTGCAGATTGTCCAGGTCCTGCTGGATCGCCTTCTGATTGTCCTCCGCCCGCGCCACATCCGCCCGTTGTTCGCTGGCGCGGCCGGCGGACCGCATCCCGGTCGCGGCCTTCCCGATATTTGACGCTGAGGCAAGCTTACGGCCGAACAGGGCTCCGAGAATCGACGCGCCGAACGAGATCGCCGCATTCGTGGTGGCGTTCGAGGCCTGCGTCTTCTCCTGATCGACCTTCAGCCCCGCCCGGCGAACCCGGTCCTCGAGCGTGGTGATCTTCGAAGCGTACTTCTTGCGAAGCTTCTCGATCTCGATGTCGCGCTGCTCGCGCGCGTCATGCGTGAGCCGGGCCCGGAAGGCGGCTTCCAGTTCGTCAGCGTTCGCATAGACCTTCAGCGACGGACAGAAGAAGACCTTGCGGACTCCCTCCCGGAAGACGTAGTTCTTGAGCCCCGTAGCCCAGGTCTTGTACCACTTGGCCTGCGCCAACCCCGCCAGGAGAGGCGTGAACCGGGCCGGATCAGAAGGCTCATTGACGAGGTCGAGCCCCGCCGGATCGACGGCGTGCGAACCCTCCCACGGATCGCCCGGGATGTCGTCTTCGAGTGGCGCCACCTGGGCGACGTTCACCCACGAGTCGGTCGCCGACTTCGAATCGACGTAGTGGACCTTGGCCTGCCCCAACAGGGCCGGCCGGTACAGGATCTCCCCGGTCCGGTTTGAGTTGGCGAAGAGCTGCTTGATCTCCGCCGGGAGGATCGGCCGCATCACATCGGCCGCAGCCGAGGGAGACCCCGCCGCGCTGACGGCACCGGGGCTCGTCGCCGGAGCCGCCGTGGAGGCAGCCGCCGGTGTGGCGCCAATCGTCGCGGAGGTCGGAGCCGCTTCTGCGGCGGCGGCCTTGAACGGGGCCATCAGGTTGGAGATCTGCTCCCGGTTCATCGGACCGCGGAGGTACGACAGCGACCAGCGGGTCTGGAACACAACCGGGGCGTCCTCGTGGACGTTGTTCATCAGGAACACCCGGTTGCCAAGCCCCGACAGAATCTTCTCGACCCGGGACCGGTCGAACGCCGCTCCCGCGGCGGTCGACGCCCCTTCGAGACCGTCAAGGACCCGCATCTTGTCCCGCTCGGTCTGGAGCCGGCCGAGGAACCACGTCCCGGCGTTCGACAGCGCCTTGTAATCGAGGTCGACCGGGTTCTGCGTCGCCAGCACGAGACCGAGGCCGTAAGCCCGCGCCTGCTTCAGGAGCGTCAGCATCGGGACCTTCGACGGTGGATTCGCCGTCGGCGGCAGGTAGCCAAACACCTCGTCCATGTAGAACAGCGCTCGGAGGCTCGACGAACCCTGCTGAGCCCGCATCCAGGAAATGACTTCGTTGAGCAGGATGGTCACGAAGAACATCCGCTCCGGATCGGAGAGGTGCGCGATCGAAAGGATGCAGAGCCGCGGCTTGCCGCTGGGGCTGTAGAGCAGGTTCTGGATGTGGAGCGGGTCCCCCTGCGTCCAGGCCCGGAAGCCGGGGGAGGCGAGGACGTTGTTGACCGTCATGGCGAGCGTCAGCCGGTCCGCCGCCGGGAAGACGCTTTCGACATCCATGATCCCGATCGTCTTGAACGGAGGCTGCTGGATCTCGCGGATCAGCTGCCCCATGTCGAGATTCCGCCCCCCCCGCCAGGCGTGGTCGACGATGTTCGACAGCAGGATGTGCTCCCGGCTCCGGAGTGGATCGGCGTCGATCCCCAGCAGAGTCAACAGCCCTGAGACCGCGGCCGCCACCTGCTCGCGCATAGCGTCGTTGCTCTGGAGGACCGCCTGCGAGGGAGCTTCCAGCGACTTGAGGATCGTCAGCGGCAGCCCGGCATCGCTGCCGGGGGTGTAGACGACGACTTCGGACGCATCGCGGAACCGCTGGATCCGCTCGGGAGGCTCGTCCCAGTCGGCGAGTCCCTTCTTCCAGAGCTTGGCCCGGTCGGCGGCGAAGTCGTCGGGGCTCATTCCCTTCCGCATCGCCTCGTCCTTCTCGACGTACGGCCGGAAGTCGGCCGGGGCGAGATTCGGGAAGGTCAGCAGCAGGTTGCTGAGATCCCCTTTCGGGTCGACGACGATTGCCGGAATCCCGTCGATGGCGGCTTCTTCGAGGATCGTGATCCCCAGGCCCGTCTTGCCGCTCCCGGTCATTCCCACGATCACCGCGTGGGTGTTCAGATCCTTGGAGTCGTACAGAACGAGGTCGTCCTGCACCTTCGACGTCGCCATGTCGTAAGTCTTCCCGAGGTAGAAGACTCCGAGCTTTTCGTAGTCGATCATGCGTGAGGCTCCGCGCCGGAGGTGAGTCGAGATGTGAATCGGATGGGGAGGGCCGATCCGGGCCGTGCGGGACCGGAGGGCCGTCGAAAGAATAGCAAAGGAGGGGCTGATCGTTCGAGAACCTTTCGCGATGTCGGGATTGTCACAATCCCATTCCTACCCCCGTCTTGGAGTCTGCCGCGGCACGATTCCGGCACCACGCCGCTTGCGTCCGCTCCCCCTGTGATACAATCGATTGAAACACGTGTTTGAATCAACTGTTTTTCGGTGCCAGCATGGACGACACGCGGCAGCGGATCCTGGAATTCGCCGGACAAACCTTTGCCGAGAAAGGGTTTGAGGAGGCAACCGTCCGCGAGATCTGCCAGCGGGCCGAGGCGAACCTGGCCGCGGTGAACTACCACTTCGGGGACAAAGCCAAGCTCTACGTCGAGGCGGTCAAGCAGGCGCATTGCCACCAGGGGGGCGAGATCCCGGAGTTCCCCTGGACCTTGGAAACGCCCCCCGAGCAGAAGCTGAGCGACTTCATCCATCACATGATGTCGATGATGCTCGAGAACGACCGGCCGTCGTGGCATCTCGAGCTGATGCTGCGGGAGATGTCCCGTCCGACCGAGGCCTGCACCGAACTGGTCCAGAGCTTCATCGGACCGATGTTTGGGACGCTCCAGTCGATCCTCCGCGAGTTGCTTCCGCCAGGAACGCCTGCCGAAGTCGTCCGGCTCCACGGGTTCAGCATCGTCGGGCAATGTCTGCTCTACCGGTATCACCGCCCGATCGGCCGGTTGCTGATCGGCGAAGAGGAATTTCGACAACTCTTTCAACGGGTCGATCGGATCGCCGCGCACATCGTCGCCTTCAGCCTCGGAGGACTTCGCGCCGCACATCAGGCTACAGCCGCGCCGCAAGGGGGAGACCGAGCATGAACTGGCTCGCGTGGAAGATGCTGACCGGCGATCGCGCCAAGTACCTCGGGATCGTCTTCGGGGTGGCGTTCGGGACGCTGCTCATCGCGCAGCAGGCGTCGCTGTTCGTCGGGCTGATGCGGCGGACCTCGAGCCAGATCATCGACATCACTTCGGCGGACGTCTGGGTGATGGACGAGAAGCAGCAGAACATCGACGACATCCGCCCGATGCCCGACAACCGGCTGTATCAGATCCGAGGGGTGCCGGGGGTCGAATGGGCGGTCCGGCTGTTCAAGGGGATGGTCCGGGTCAAGACGGGGGACGGCCTGTTCCGGCAGGCGATCCTGGTGGGGGTCGACGACACGACCTTCACCGGGGCTCCGCTGGAGATGCTGGAAGGGTCGCATGCCGACCTGCGGCGGCCGGACGCGATCATTGTCGACAACGATGGCTACAAGACGCTGTTTCCCGGGCAGAAGACGAGTCTGGGGATCTCGCTCGATATGAACGACCGGCGGGCGCTCGTCGTCGGGACCTGCAAGGTGACGCCGCCGTTCCAGACGTTTCCGGTGATCTACACCCGCTACAGCCAGGCGATGCAGTTTGTTCCGCGCGAGCGGAACCAGTTGTCATTCGTGCTCGTGAAGGTCACGCCGGGGCACGATCCGAACGAGGTCTGCCGGAAGATTCACGAGCAGACGCAGATGCAGGCGAGCACGTGGGACGGGTTCTTCTGGAAGAACATCAACTACTACATGGAGAACACGGGGATTCCGGTGAACTTCGGGATCACGGTCGTGCTGGGGTTCATCGTCGGAGCGGCGATTGCCGGGCAGACCTTCTATCTCTTCACGCTCGAGAACCTGAAGCAGTTCGGGAGTCTCAAGGCGATGGGGGTGACGAATCTCCGGCTGATCGGGATGATCCTGTTGCAGGCGACTCTGGTCGGCCTGATGGGGTTCGGGATCGGGATGGGGATGGCGGCGACGTTCTTTGAGGTGATGGAGCGGTCGGGTCAGGCGGACCTGCGGGGGATGTACATTCCGTGGCAGATCGCGGCGATCACGGCCGGCGCGGTGACGCTGATCGTGATTGCGGCCTCGCTGTTGAGCCTGCGGAAGGTCCTCGTGCTCGAACCGGCCATGGTCTTCAAGTAAGCCGTCGTGGCCGCTCGAAGCGTCTTTGCGTAACCCGATGTGATCGGCCACCCGGGTCCAGCACGCTGCTGGCCCCGCCGGAGGCGCTTCTGTTGTGGAACCGTTCAAGCGTCGTGGTACGGTCGACCGGTACGGAGATCAGTCCCCAAAGCAAACGACGGGGCGTCCCGTTTCTCTCGCCCGGCGGATGACCCGTTCCCATTGATCGAGTCGTTCCAGGAACACCGCCTTCTCGACAGTGGAAATGATCGGTTTCCCGGCGGGAGGGTGAGTGCTAGGGGGCCCGAACTGTGTTCCGATGGGGATGTCCCACTGTTCAGGCTGGGCGTCGATCGCGACACGGGCAGCCCTCAGCTCGATTTGGAGCAGATCCAAGTGATCCCCCGAGAACGAGGCGTCGTCGTACAGGTCTATCATCTCGCCGGTGGCGTGATGGAGCGATCGAAGGAACGGGAAGAGGAAGAACAAGTAGCCGTCGTCGTCGAAAGCGAGTCGCGGCTCATCCGGGAGAGGGACGAACGATTTTCCATCTCCGACGCCGATGTCGAGACTCATCTTCGTGCCTTTGAGCAGCGCATTGAGAGCTGTAAGCCGCGAACCGCGAGAGAAATGGTGGCCTGTGGGGATGATAGCGGTTCATTCCCCGCGCGATCCATTCTGTGTGGTGAGTCGACGCTGGATCGGCCCGGACCTTCGGCGTACGCTCGTCGTCGACCTCTGGAGACCGCCGATGTTCCGCGCGTGTACGGTGTGGCTGGCCGCTTTGGGTATCGCCCTGGTCCTCTCGGCCGAGGGAGGAGAACGCGCCCCCTGGACCTCTTCTAAGATCCACGGCACACCCGAACCGCCGCTGCCGTACAAGACCGTCCGGGCCTTTCCGCGGCTCAAGTTCGATCGGCCGACGCTGTTGGCGGTCCCGCCCGGCATGGACCGGATGTTTGTGGGAGAGCAGGGGGGGAAGCTCTTGTCGTTCCCGATCGAGGCGGATCCGGAACTGGCGGAGGTCGCGATCGATCTGCCGAAGGTCGTCTCGTATCCCGAGAAGACGGCATTCGACGCGCTGTACGGCGTTGCGTTCGATCCGGACTTCGAGAGAAACAGGTTCGTCTACGTCTGCTACGTCCTGCGGCCGACCGACGGGAAGATCCTTCCCGAGGGGTCGCGGGTCGTCCGGTTCACGATGACCGAGACCAGCCCGCCGCGGCTCGATCCCGCATCGGAGAAGCTCGTCATCGCTTACCGGGCCGGGGGGCACAACGGCGGCTGTCTCGAGTTCGGACCAGACCGGATGCTTTACGTTTCGACCGGAGACGCCTCGGGGCCGAATCCCCCTGATCCGCTCCGGACCGGCCAGGACTGTTCGGATTTTCTGTCGTCGATCCTGCGGGTCGATCCCCGTCGCGACGAGGCAGGGGAGGGGTACGCGGTCCCGCCGGGCAACCCGTTCGTGGGGAAGCCGGGGATCCGGCCGGAGATCTGGGCCTATGGGCTCCGCAACCCGTGGAAGATGTCGTTCGACCGGAAGACGGGCGAGCTGTGGGTGGCGGACGTCGGATGGGACCAGTGGGAGATGGTCCACGTTGTCACCGCCGGTGGGAACTACGGTTGGAGCACATTCGAAGGGCGTCAGCCGATGATCCTCGACCAGCCGGCCGGGCCGACCCCGATCCTGCCGCCGCTGATCGAGCTCCCCCACACGATCTCGGCGAGCGTCACCGGCGGGTACGTCTATCGGGGCCGGAAGTTCCCCGAGCTCGACGGGGAGTACGTCTTCAGCGACTGGGAAACGAAGACCGTCTGGGGCGGGCGACGTGATCCGCTGGGTGCGGGAAAACTCCGGGACCTGGCGGACAGTGGCCTGCAGGTAGTCGCGTTCGGGCAGGACCACGACGGCGAGCTGTACCTGGCCGACTACGGGCAGGGAGTGCTGCACACGCTGGAGCGGAACACGCAGACCTACGACGCCGCGACGTTCCCGCGGAAGCTCAGCGAGACCGGTCTGTTTCAGCAAACCGCGCAGGAGACGCCGGCCCAAGGCGTGATCCCGTTCGAGATCAACATGCCGCAGTGGAACGATTTCGCCACGGCCCACCGCTGGGTGGCGCTCCCTGACGCGACGTCCGTGACCTGGCACCCCCGCGACCGGCCGATCCCGGGGAGCATGTTCCAGCGACAGCTCGATTTCCCCGCGGAGAGCGTCCTCGCGAAAACCCTCTCGCTCGAGATGACGGCAGGACAGCCCGCTTCGACGCGAAAGATCGAAACCCAGATCCTGCACTTCGACGGACGGGTGTGGCGCGGCTATTCGTACGCCTGGAACGACCAGCAGACCGACGCCGAGCTCGTCCCTGCGGAGGGGCTGGAACGGAAGCTGAGCATCGAGGAGGCCAATTGGGCCGGCGGCCGGCGCGTCCAGCGGTGGAGCTTCGCGAGCCGTTCGCAATGCCTTTCCTGCCACAACCCGTGGCCGCAGCACACGCTCGCCTTCGCACCGGCCCAGCTGCACCGCGAGGTGACTCGCGACGGCCAGCCGACGAACCAGCTCGCCTGGCTGGAGTCGCAAGGGGTCCTTGAGCGGGTCGACGACCAGCGGAAGCCTCTTCCCGCCCTCGACGAAAAGTCGCTCGCCGCGACACCGAAGCTCGCTTCGCCGGACGGCAATGCGGCCGACGCGGCGGCCCTCGCCCGGAGTTATCTCCACGTCAACTGCAGCCACTGCCACCGGGACAATGGCGGGGGGGCGGGGAGCTTCGAACTGCTGCGGCATCTCGCCGACGACAAGCTGCGGGCGATCGATCAGACCTGCCGCCAGGGGACGTTCGATGTCCCCGAGGCCCGGGTGATCGCCCCCGGCGACCCGGCCCGAAGCCTCCTGTACCTGCGGATGGCGAAGTTCGGCCGGGGGCACATGCCGCACCTCGGGGCGGAGTTCATCGACGAGCGGGGGCTCGCCTGGGTCGAACGCTGGATCTCGGAACTCAAGCCGGCTGATCCCGTCCCTGCTCCCAGCGAGAACGCTACGCTGGCAACGGCTCTGCAGTCCGCCCGCCGGGTCGGACGCCGGGAACTCTCCGCGGCGGAGCAGGAATCGGTGCTCCTTGCCGCCGCCGCGAGCGGATCCCCTCTGATCCAGGATCTGTTCGCCGGCTACCAGCCTCCTGAGCGCCAGCGGGAGATCCTCGGCTCGGCAATCCGGCCGGAAGCGATCCTGAGCCGGACCGGAAGCGTGGAGCGGGGAAGGGACCTGTTCTGGAAGTCGGCGACGCTCCAATGCCGCCAGTGCCACCGGGTCGGCGACGAAGGGGGACGGACCGGTCCGGACCTCCGGGAGATCGCTCCCAAGCGGACGCGGGCCGAGCTGCTCGAGAGCCTGCTCGAACCGTCGCGGCGGATCGAACCGGCATTCGCGACCTACGTGCTCGAGACCACCTCCGGCCGGGTCCTCAGTGGTCTCCTGGTGCGGCGAAACGAGACGGAGACGGTGCTGCGGGATGCCCAGGGGAGGGAGACCTCGACCGCCGCCTCTGACATCGAGTCCCTGACCAAGAGCGATGTCTCGCTCATGCCGGCCGGCCTGCTCCGCGACATGACCGCCGAAGAAGCGGCGGACCTGCTCGAGTTCCTCACGAAGCCCGTCGGCTCACGATAGGCTCAGGCGCCGCACGGCCCGAGCGGCGCAAAAACAATGCCGGCCCGAAGAAGCACCGAGACGGTGTCCCTTCGGGCCGGCATGGAGACGGCTCCGGACGGAATACGGAACTACGCCCGGGGCGGGGTGTCCTGCGACGTCCCATCCTGGGTCCGTTCGCGCTGGATCGCCTGGTAGACCTCTTCGCGATGGATGCTCACATCCTTCGGGGCTTCGATGCCGAGGCGGACTTTGTCCCCCTGGATCGACACGACCATCAGGGTGATCGAGTCGCCGATGATGATCTTCTCATCCTGCTTCCGGCTGAGAACGAGCATGAATCCCTCACAACAGCTTGCGTCAATAGGAGCGGTCCGAACTTCACTTTCGTCTGTGAACGGGACCGCGCACCATCGGAACAACTCCGATTCGGGACACTCCTTACGACCACGGGCGCAATCGACCGGAAGAGCGAAATCTGCCGGCCGACCGGTCTGTTCCATGAATTCCGGGGGGAACCGGCCGCTCCGGTCTGGACAGTCGATCCGCCCATTCCAATTCTAACGCGGCGCACCCCTGAAACGGTTGTCGGGAGGTCACTCAATTGTTGCCGGAGCCCTGGTACGCCCCCGGACTTCATTTCCGTTGCACGCAGTGCGGCCAGTGCTGCACCGGCGGCAGCGGGTTCGTGTGGGTCAGCGACGACGAGGTCGAAGCGATCGCCCGGCACCTCGACCGCCCGGTCGGCGAGATCCGGCTGCTGCACACCCGCTTCGCCCAGGGGAAGGTCAGCCTCCGCGAACACCCGAACGGCGACTGCATCTACCTCGACCGCAACCGGCACTGCACGATCTATCCCGTCCGCCCCATCCAGTGTCGGACGTGGCCCTTCTGGCAACAGACCACCGAGACTCCCGAGGCCTGGCAGCGGACCTGCGAGGTCTGCCCCGGCGCCGGGTCGGGAACATTTGTCCCCTGGGATGAGATCGCCAAACAGGCGGCCGCAACCGGCATCTGACCGATTCCGCATCGCTCTTATCCCCTAACCATCGAACCAGAAACCCTTTACAGGTGATCCGCCCTACGGCCCCGTGCTCCCTGTCGACCTGCGAACCTGGGAAAAGTTTGACGATTTTTCCGGAAAGTCTGCGGCGGGAACGGATCGGGAGTCGATGAAACAGGAGGAAGCGTTCCAGCCGCTTCCTGTTCGCACGCCGGCCGCCGGATGCGGACACGAGAGAAGATGTCCGTCCTCTCCAGACTGACTTCTTGACATTAACTCGAATGCCACCATACATTTGAGCGAACGCGACCACCGTGCTCACGGTGGAGGCGAGTCAAGAGGCGCCTGGAGAACGACGTGACCAAGAAAGAAATCGTCAAGGATATCTCCGAAGAGTGTGGACTGACGCAACTCAAGACCAAAGAAGTTGTTCAGAAGACCTTTGAGGCGATTATCGAAACCTTGGTCAGTGATCCGAAGCACCGCATCGAACTGCGGAACTTCGGAGTGTTCGAGGTGAAGAAGCGAGCCGCACGCAAGGCCCGCAATCCTCGGACAGGAGACCGAGTCGAAGTGCCGGAGAAGTACGTCGTTACGTTCAAGCCCGGCAAGGAGATGGAGGAAGAGGTCCTCAAGTTGGAGAAGGCGGGAGCGGTTCTCTCGGTCGACGATGACGATCACGTCGAAGAGAGCCCCGAAACCCCGGCTGCGGAAAACGATTCCGTCGCCAGCCCCAACCTGTAAGTCCTTTCCCCGCTTCCGACTCCCTCTCTTCCCTGACCTGTTTTCGGTCCTTGCAGACTCCCCTGGCGCAATTCGCCAGGAGAGCCGCCGAAACCACGAATGCCCGCCGGGTCCGGAAGACCCGGCGAATTACCGGCCCCATCCTGGGATGGACGCCGCGGTTCAGGGAGGATGATCATGCGATATTTCGTGCGCCTGGCCCTGCTTGCCGTCCTGATGGTTCAGGCAGGTTGTGTCGTTCCGATCTGGAGCCCCTCGCCCGACAAGCGGGCCCGGCAGCTCATCTATCAATCGGAGTCGTACCGCCACATCCCCGAGATCTGGGACCGGATCTGGGGCTTCGACCTGCCCGATCTCGCGACCCCGTACCGGACTCACGGCGGCGTGATCTGACGCAGCCCGTTCCCGCGGCGGCACTTCGTACGGAACCGATCCATTCGGGGCCGGCGCGCCCCCGTGGAACATCTCGACTTCCGAGGACACGAGAGATTCCTCCCGATCTCTCGTGTCCTTTCGTTTTTTGCGGCGCCCCGCAAGCGGGACTGAGTTGATCCGCAGGCCCTGGCGCGAGCCCGGCGGCGGCCTTGCGAAGACTCCCGCGGGCCCGGGAGACTGAGGCCTCCTCTCCGGAAACCGGCTCCTTGTCGAACTCTTCTCCAGCGGAATCGAGCTCCGTGTCGCTCCGAGCGGTCGCCCTCGTGGCCGCAGCGGCGCTCGGCCAGTTGCTCCTGCTCCTCTGGCTGCAGCGGGTGCAGACCCGCGTCTACGGGGCGTCCGACCAGATGGACGCCTACCTCTGTGCCTACGCCCTCCCGCTCGTCCTGGGAGGGATCCTCGCCGCCGCCGCCGGGACGGCGATTGTCCCGTACTACCAGGAACAGGAGCGCCGCGGCGGGGTCGCCGCGGCCGATGCGGCGGCGGGTCGCGTCGCCGGCCTGCTGCTGCTGCTCGGGACCGCCTTCGCCGCAGCCATGGCCCTTGGAGCGGCCCCGGTCATCCGCGTCGTCTACTCCGACCTCAACGGAGACCGGTCCGTCACGGCGATCCGCCTGCTGAAGATCCTGTGCTGGCTGACGCCGCTGACGGCTCTGACGGGGTTCCTGTACGGCCTCTGGCATGCCCGCCAGCGGTTTCAGTGGCCCGCCCTCGCGGGGCTCATCGGTCCCCTCGGCACGATTCTGTGGCTGCTCCTCGCCCCCTCCCCCTCGATCGACCGGCTGGCCTGGGCCGTCCTCGGCGGGGGGATCGTCGGCCTGATGGTCCTGCTCCCCGGAGCGGTCCCGGGGAGCGTCCTCCGGCAGAGCGTCCCGCGGAAGGACCTGCTCCGCTTCGGCGCTCTCGCGGTTCCGATCGTCGTGGGGGCCGCCTATTCGCGGCTCGACGTGATCGTCGACCGGATCCTGGCGGCCCGGCTCAGCGAAGGGACGATCTCCCAGATGGCCTACGCCGCCCGGATCGTCTCCGCCGTCGCGACGCTCACGACATCGGGGCTCTCCGTCGTGATCTTTCCCGCCCTCGCGCGGCATGCGGCCGCGGGAGACCTCCGGCAACTCCGGTCAGATCTCTCGGAGGGGTGGCGGTTCCTGGCAGTGATCCTGATCCCGGTCATTGCCGGCCTTTACGCCTGCGGCGGAACGATCATTGCCGCGCTCTTCGAACATGGGGTGTTCACCTCCCGCGACACCGCGGCGGTCGATCTCTTGATCCGGCTGTCGATCGGGTTTCTCGTCGGGGCCGCGGTGGCGGAGGTCGCGAGCCGGACGCTGACCGCCCTGGGCCGGGTCTGGACGGTGACGCTCGTCGGGATCATCGCCTTCACCGCCGCCTCCGCGACCAAGATCGCCGTGGTCGACCGGTTCTCCGCGCCGGGCCTCGCCGCGACTGCCTCGGTCTCCGCGATCCTCGTCTCGCTGACGCTTCTCGCGCTCCTGGTGCTCCACGGCGGGCGGAGCGATCTCCGGCGGCTGTCGATCACGCTCCTCCGCAGCACGCTCGCGAGCACCGTTGCAGTCGGCCTCGGAGCCTGGCTGATGTCTTCCAGGACGCCCGGAAGCGTCGCCGCCGGAATCGCCGCGGCGATCGCCACCTACGTCGCGATCCTGCTGCTCCTGCGGGACGAGTTCGCCCGCCGGGCCTGGCTCGCGGCCTATCCTGACCGCTCCACCCGATAGATCGACACGGTTATGGCGCCGCAGATCGCCCGAGCGAATCGAGCGCGGCCCAGATCCGGTCAAACTGCTTCCGGCGATCCTCGTGCTCGAGGAGATACGCCCGGTTGGCGGCTCTCGATCGGCTTCGCAGTTCCGGATCGCGGACCGCCCGTTCTACAGCCGCCGCAATCGCCGCCATGTCGCGGCAGGGGACGAACTGGGCCTCGAACCCGAGCCGCTCCATGCAGCGGTATTCGGGGACATCCCCGATGACCATCGCGGCCCCCGCGGCGGAATACTCGAGGACGCTCGAGGAGCGCATGTCGGCCCGCTCCATGATCGACGTCGCCACGTCCGCCGCGAGCGCGAGGTCGTGGTACTCGGCCAGCGACAGTTCCCGATCGATCAGGGTAAACCGGCCCGCAAGTCCCGCGGCGGCCGCGGCACTCCGAACCCGCTCGATTTCGTCCGACGCCCCGGGGCCGCCGACCAGCACGAAGTGCGTTCCCGGTTCACGGGCCGCCACCCGAAGAAACGCCTCCTGCACTTCGCGCGATCCCCAGACGGGGCGGAACCGGCGGCTGTTCGCCACGACGGTCGCATCGAGGGGAATGTTCCACCGGGCTCGCGCCGCGCGGCGATCCTCCTCTGTCCCCCCCAGGAGCGGACCGACCTCCGCTCCCCATGAGATGTCCCGCACCCGGTCGCGCGGAACGTCGAACCGCCGGACGATGTGGTCTCCCGCCGCGGTCGAGCTCGGCAGGACGAGGTCCACGCCCCGAAGAGCGCGGCCGATCAGCCAGTCGGCCCCCCACCAGGTCTCGGCGGAGTTGTAGACGTCCGCTCCGAAGGGAAAGATCGCCCGCGGAAAGCCGCGGCAGAGGCTCGCCGGCAGGCCGTACGCCATCGCCTCGCAGCCGAGGACGAAGCGGGGCCTCAGCCGCCGGACCGCGCGGGCCAGCCGCCACGCCTGCTCGAGCCAGATCCACATGGTCCCCTCCCACACCTCGGGCTGCTCCTTGCCGGTAGCGGCCCGGAAGTGCGGCAGGCCCCGGCGGATCGCCCGCGACTGGACCTTCAGAGCGAGCGGCTCCAGCGCCCGGAGCGTCCAGTCCCACGGCGACCGCCGCTCCTTCGCCACGTCGATGACCTCGACACCCGGCGGCAGCCGCGAGCCCTTCTGGGACCAGGTGACGACGACGACCGGCACACCCCGCTTCTGCCAGTCCGCGGCCAGAAGCGCGGGGAAGAGGCTGTCCGGCCCGCCGAGGATCACCGCCGGACGACGGTCGGCCGACGCCGCAGCGGAGACAGGGGAATCGGCAACGACGTCGGAAACGGACACGGAAGGGTTGTTCACAGGGGAAGGGGAGAGCTCGGGCGCGAAACTCGATGGAACGGGGCTATGCGGTTGTTCGCCGCAGGGTCTGGCGGATCGCCTCGGCCGAGTCCCGGCTCATCCGGATCGCCTCGCAGATAGCATCAATGTCGGCCTCGCCGACCGCCGTCCCGGTCGGCAGCAGCATCACGCTGTCGCAAAGCCGCTCCGTGACCCGCAACGGAACGCGAACGTGCCGCGACGGGTCGTCCCGATAAGGAGCCATCCGGTGGCACCCCGGGAAGAAGTAGCGGCGGGCCAGGATGTTCTCGCGCTGGAGCGTCGTCACCAGCTCGTCTCGGGTCAGCCCGAACGTCCCGGCGTCGACCTCGACCACGATGTACTGATGGTTGTGCCGCGGGACATCCCGGTAGTCCATGACCGCCAGTCCGGGAATCGCCCTGAGTGCCGCCCGGTAGCGGGCATGGTGCCCGCGGTTCGTCGCCACGATCTCCGGCAGGGCCTCGAGCGACGTCAACCCCATCGCGGCGCTCACCTCGGGGAGCTTTCCGTTGGTCCCGACGTGAACCACGTTGTCGAAGCCGGCGAACCCGAAGTTCCGCATCAGCCGCATCCGGCGATCGAGGTCCGGATCGCGAGTCAGGACCGCTCCCCCTTCAAAGGCGTTGACGAACTTCGTGGCATGAAAGCTCAGGACCTCCGCCCGGCCGAAGTTTCCGACGGACTTCGTTTCGGTCCCGCAGGCGAAGGCGTGGGCGGCATCGAACAGGAGCGGCAGCTTTCGATCGTCCGCCAGCCCCTGCAGTTCCTCGGAGCAGGGCCGTCCCCACAGATGCACTCCGAGAATCCCTGTCGTCGCGGGAGAGAGCACCCGCTCGACCGAGCGGACGTCCATGTTGTGCGTGACCGGGTCGACATCGCAGAAGACCGGCGTGATCCCCTGCCACTGGAGCGCATGGGCCGTGGCCACGAAGGTGTAGGCGGGGACGATCACCTCGCCGGAAAGCCCCAGCGCCCGGATCGCGATCTCGAGGGCGATTGTCCCGTTGCACATCGCCACGCAGTGCGGAACCCCCGACTCGCGGGCGACCGCCGCCTCGAACTCCCGGACCAGCGGGCCGTCGTTCGTGAGCCAGTTGCGGTCCCACATCTCACCGACACGGGCCAGGAACTGCTCGCGGTCCCCCTTGTTCGGCCGGCCGACATGGAGCGGTTCGGGAAACCGCGGTGTTCCCCCCAGGATCGCAAGAGGCTGGCTCACGCACGCTCCTTCTGAAGGCGAGCGGGGACTCCCCAGACCCGCGCTCCGTCGGGAACATCCTCGAGCACGACGCTCCCCGCCCCGACGACCACGTCCGCGCCGATCCGAACGCCAGGGGTGACGACCGCCCCCATCGCCACAAGGCTCCGCCGGCCGATGACGACCTGCCCGCCGAGCTTCGCCCCCGGAGCAATGTGACACCCCTCGTCGAGAACACAGTCATGGTCGACGGTCGCGGAGGAGTTCACGATGACGGCCCGGCCGACCTTCGTTGATGCCTGGATGACTCCTCCCGCCATCACGCACGCCCCCTCGCCGAGAGCCGCCGTGCAGGAGACGACCGCTGCGGGATGAATCACGACCGGCGTCTGCCAGCCCCCAGCCCGCAACAGGTCGAGCGCCGCGAGACGCCCGGCGTTGTCTCCGAAGGCGACGAACGCCTGATGCCGGCCGTCGCGCGGAAACTGGTCGAGGATTTCCCGGCCCCCCAGGATCGTGGCGTTCTGGAACCGTTCGCCGCGACGCCCGGCGGAAACGTCGTCGAGGTAGCCGACGATCTCGTGGCAGCCCATCAGGAAGACCGCCTCCGCAACCACCTTGGCGTGGCCTCCGGCGCCCCAGATCAGCAGGGGTGCGGGCGACGGAGGGGGAGTCAGTTCCAAACGATCGCTCCTTAACTTCACCCGAGAGAGTCAGCCCGGCCGGCCACCGATCTGGCCCGATCGGCCCGACCCGGAACGCTACTGCATGCCCAGGATGTCGAACGGCGTCAGCCCCTTGGCGGCGGCGTCCGCCTTGGTCGTCACCGTGATCTTCTTGTTTGCCTCGTCGAGGACGATCACGATGTCGGGGTAGGTCTGCTTCCGGTCGGCGCGGGTCAGGATCGCCTGGACCGCCTTGAACACCGGGGTCCTGCCGAGGGCCAGCTTCTGGACCTCGTTCTTGGTGATCCCCGACGACTTCAGCGCGACCCCGTCGACGAACGTGTCGAGCTTCACTTCACCGAACAGGTACGTGAAGCAGACCTCGAGCGGCATCGTCACATCGCAGTCGATCGGCAGCCGGAGCCGCTCTTCGATCTTGTCCGGCAGCTTGGGGCCGGTGTCCGCGACCTCCATGGCCGCCGACGACGAAAAGTTCGTGCGGGTCGATTCGTCCCAGGTCAGCAGCGTCCCGAGGGCGAGATTCGCCGCCGCCTTGGAGGGAAGGACCGTTGTCAGCTTCGCGGTCTTGGGGTTCATCGTCACGATCGACTGCATCGCGTACGCCTGCATCATGGCGGGGAAGCGGCCGATGATCTGGCTGAAGCCGAGCGTCCCGGGCCGCATCTTGCGGGCGGCGGCAACGAGAATCGTCGGCATCACCGGCAGCTGCTCCTTCATCTGGTCCCGGACCACGCGGGAGGTCGCCAGCATGTTCCCGCCGCCGCGGGTCCCCTTGGGGAAGAACACGAACTCCGAGTGGAAGTAGCTGTCGAGGTTCGCCGACCAGGAGATCGTCGCGATCGAATCGCCAAACCAGTCGAGGACGTTGTGGACCGCCGGATGGGCGATCCCGGTGAATAGCCCTTCGACGTTCCGGCGGACGTCGTCGATCTCGAACACCATCGTGAACAGCCGGTCCCGGTCGGTCTGCTTCACGAGCTCCAGGATCCCGTCGGGGATCGTCTCGTTCGGCGCCTTGAGCGACGCCTGGATCTCCGAGAGCGCGGCGACCGGACCGATGGCGAACGTCTGCAGGCCGGAGACCGCCACGTACTCCGTGGGGGTCTTGATCAGGCGGGTCGTCCCGTCATCCTCGACTACCTCGCCCCGGAACTCTTCGATCAGGTCGGAGGGCTTCGCGGGGGCAACGAGCTTTACGACCGTCGCGATCTGCGGCACCGAGCCGGTCGGCCCGAGGACGATCGCGAAGGTCGCTTCCTCGATCTGTTCCGGCTTCCGGCGGCAGCGGGTCTGGAGGACGTTCTCGATCCAGGGGAGGACCGGCTCGATGAGGCAGCCCCGGAGCTGGGCGATCGCGTCTTCGTTCCCCCACAGCTTGGCGGGACGGACATGAATCAGGAAATTGACGCCGTCCGGGACCATCCGCAGGTCGATCGGTTTTCCACTGGTCGGCTTGAACTCGGCGACGTAGTCCGGGCGGGACTCGAGCTGTTCTTCGGAGTAGGCCCCGAGGGCCGGAGCGGGACCAGTCGAACCGCCCGTGTTCGTAACGACCGCCGGCTGGCCGGCCGGCGCGACGGGCATTTTCTTGGCGTTGAGCATCGGCACGACGATCGCGCCGACGATCCCGGCGACGCCGAGGAGGCCGACGATGATCACCGCGTTCATTTTGCTGCGGCGTTTTTTCTGTTCGATCATCAGGCGGAGGTGATCGACCGACGACGTCGGAGCGGACTCGCTCTCGGCGTCGACGCTGTCAAACATCCCTCCGGCCGGCGGAGCGGCGACCGGAGCGGGGCGGGGGGCTGCCGCCCGTTTCGGGGGGACCGGCGGCGGAGCAGGGGCCGCGGGGGGCTCGTCGGGGATATAGACCGCGGAGGTCCCGACCGGGATCGCGTCGGCCGCGCGGGGGGCGCGGGTCGGCGGGGGTGGGGTGACGGGATCGACGAGTTCGATCTGGACTTCGTCCTCCTCCTGTTCCTGGGGCGGAGGAAGGACGAGCACGACCGAGGCTTGGCACCCGGGGCAACGGATCTTGCGCCGGAGGTAGCTCTCGTCCTTGATCTTCAGGGTCTTCCCGCATTCCGGGCAGCGGACGGACAACGCCGACATGGTCAACTCCGGGCCTACAGTCGTTCTCGGGGAATCATAAGTCCAACGGTCCCCAGTTTCCTCCCAAGTCCGTCTCCGGCAGAGGAATAGCGATCTTGCATGCTTTCGGCCGGAGTGGTTCGTCGTTCCGGGTGGCCACGGGGGGAACTGCACTGGGAATTCGCTTCACTGTCAGGTTTTCTGCCTCCATCCGAGGGGGGTGGATCGGGAGTCGGGGGATTCTGCACCGGGAAAACTCCTCGGCGCCCGGTTTTGGTGAGGTGCCTCTGGTCTCCTGGCCGGGCTGGGTGGAAGTCCTGACAGCGGGATCTGACGCCAGCCGGAACCGAGTTTCGGGCACAGAAGGACGGGCCGCCGGATGGTGGGCGGGAGACCGGGTCTACACCGGGAATTCGCCTCACTGTCAGGTTTCGCCGCTTCGACGGTGCAAGGCTGGATGGCGTTTGAGGACGCCACGGCGGGAACCGCTTTCTGACGTTTGGAGAGGGTTGGGGCATGGGTGTGGTCCGAACGAAGGTTGAAGCGAACAACCGTCAATCGGCGCGCTGTTGGGGTGCAGGGGCTCGCCCCTGCCCTCGCCGGAGGCGCTCCCTGTGGAACCGTTCAAACCACAACAGACTGCCGGACTCGAGATGGCCGGCCCCGTTGTGACTCGCGTCCGGCTGCGGCGGTAAAGGCGGCGAGGCCCCTTGACGGTTCGGCGGATAAATAGACAATTCGCCTATCTTCTTCGTCGATCGCAGTTCGCGTTTGAGCTTGGACCTGGTGATCTCAGAGGAGAGGGCCGTGCGACGTCTTTCTCTCCAGTTGAGCCATCGCTCGGCGACTGCGCCCCCGGACTCGGCCGCCATCAAACGGCGGGAATGCGCCCCGATCATCGAATCCCGTCGAGGAGTGGAAGCATGCAGGGAATCTCCCGTCTCGTTGCCTTGGCCGTCGCGTGCCTGTTCGCACTGGGGATGCCGGTCCGGAATGCGTCCGGAGAGACGCCCCCAACGGACCCGAAGATGGAGGAGATCCGGATGCTGATCCGGAGCCTTCAGAAAGAGCGGGAGAAGATTCGGACGGGACGCGTAAAGCTGACCGGACGAAAGGCGGTGGAAATCTTCGAGAACTCGAACGCGTCCTGGGAAGGACCGATGGAGGGTCTCTACACCTTCAACCGCGAAGCGAATCTGTTTCGATACGACGGCGTCTCGCCGGGGAAATTCAAAGCCAACCTGCCGGGAGACGTGTCGCTGCCCAGTCCGGGGGATGGAGCCAAGACGCCGGTCACGGCCTATCGGTATGGCCACTGCCGTTCCAAGAACTACTTCTGCTCGTGGTTCCAAGTCGACCCCCGGAGCGTGTCGGATATCGCGCTGCTGCCGCTGGATCGGGAACGAGAGAACCGAGGGAGCGGGGAAGGCGCCACGTTTCACGTGCTGGCGTTCGGAGTCCTCGACGATCTGGGTTTCAAAAGCAGCGTCGATCTGGCGGAAGGACACGAAAGGCTGCTGGCCTACAAAGAGGGACGATTGGAGAAGGGGGACCAGAACATTCGCCTGGAACTGTATGCGGGAGAAAGCGCCCTCAAGATGACGATCGACCGGCAACTGACGGTGCCGACGCAGCTGAAGCGAGGCTGGCCCTAGATTCCCAACTACTCTCAAGTCGATGTCGAGTGGCGCGTGATCTCCGGCGTGGCGGTCCCCGTCAAGTACACGACTTCCGAGACCGTTCCCGACTCGGACCGCCAGACACTGGAGATCAAGCTGGACTGGGTGTCGATCAACGAGGAGATCCCTGACGACGAGTTCTCGTACACCGCGTTCCGCGACATCCCAGACAACAGGATCGAAGTGCAGGACATACGGAAGAAACCGGTCGCCATTCTCGGGCGACTACGCAGCGACGGAACGGTGACACCGCTGCCACGGTAACACTTGCTGAGGAGTGGGATTGGCTATGCCTGCCCGCACCGCGGGACGGTTCTAGGAGGGAGCCTCCAGGTAGCCGCGTTGGGCGACCCGAGCGCAACACAGAGAAGGCTTGTGCGCCGAGAAGTGTTGTCCGTTTTTCCTTCCGCTGGGTGGCCCGGGTTGGCGTTTTCGCCGATCCGGGTCCCGCCGGCGACGAGAGCTTTCTAGCCAGACCAGCTTCCTCTGCCTTCGGCCCCCAGGTCGTCCGAAACGGCAATCTGGGTCCCCCTGCCAGTTTGACGCATCCCCTGCGGCAGATACTCTCAAAACATTCCGCTCGTGGAGACACAACTTCCGCGGCGAAAAATCGAGGTATCGATGACGCTCTCGGAAGCACTCTCCCAACTCCGTGCCTGGTGCGACCGCAGCCGGGGGGAGCCGATCGAGATCGCTCCCGACATCACAGGCGCGTTCCAGTCGCGCGGTACGTACTCCGCGGCCTCTGTCCGGGAAATTGAGGAGGATCTAGGGCTCAAATTGCCACCGGCCTACTACGAGTTCATGGACGTCGTCGGCGAGTCGTCGCTATTCGGCTGGTCGCCGTCCGGCGGACACTGGTGCTATTACAACCCGCGGCAAGTCATCGAGGTCTCGCGGCAGTGGAGGGCAGCCCAGCCGGAAGTCGAACGATTCTGCTTCGTTGGCGAGCATCGTTGCATGGGCGACATGATGGGCTTCTGCACCGACCGCCCCGGCCCGGCAAACTTCGACATCTACTGCCACGAGTATCCGTTCGAGGAATACGTCGCCATCTCGGACGAGATCAAGTCGTGGCGAGAATTTGGGCTGTATGTTGCCGGAGTGGTATCCCGCTTCGGTCAGGATTCACTGTGAGCCACCGAGCCCCCCGCGTTGCCGCTTTTGGGCTACATGGGCGGGTGTGCACTGTCGCCCCAGCGTGGCACGGCCTGCGAACGCTCCAAGAGCCGTGGCAGGCGAATCAGCACTTCTGAAACTGTTCCATCGTCCGTTTTTGCTCCCGAGCGGCAGGGCTCTTCTTCTCGGCACCACTCGGTGGCCTCACCACGGCAGTCCTTCTGCCGCCGTCGGCTGCTGAATCGGTCGTCCGTCTCCGTCCGTCGCGTGCAGGGCTCGCCCAGGGGTTCCCTGCACGCGACGGACGGAGATGGACGCGCATGGTCAGGGACACGTGCTCACGGATTCCAGCTGCGTCATGAGCCAGTGGTTCATATGCCGGGCCAATGCCGACTTCGAGAGTCGACTGACGGTCTCGATTCCCAGTTGAAGGTCGAGGCGATTTCGCCGCTGCGGAGTCGAGGTCTCCTGTCGCCTGGCGACCAGCATTGGAGAACGTCGTGCGCCGCTCCGGGCACGCAGCGCGATCGACGCCACTTCGAGGGTCGGGGCGACCAGGATCGCCCCGGCAAAGCGTTCTGGCTCACTGCACAGCACCTCGGCCGCCATCACGGCACCGTCGCCATGTCCAGCCAGGAAGAGGCCACGGGGATGAACCGCGATCTCTTCGGCCACGTCCTCGACGGATTCGCAGACGCAATCGAGGACCCGCCGGATATCGCGGCGTGACGGATTCCCCCCCGCGGCCCCCGGGTACTCCGGCTGAAGAGAGATGGCCAGCGCGTTCCGCGAGCTGATGAGCGGAAACCAGGTTCGTGCCTCGAAGCCGGATTCCGAGGCCTCAAGCCAGACCACGACCGGATACCGGTACGCAGGCTCGACATTCTCCGGGATGAAGATCGCCGCTCCGGCCCCCTGCAACCACGTAGCAGCGTTGCAGCACGGATCGTGCGGACGGACGGGTGAAATGGGCTGGCACATACCACTCCTCGGAGTGAACGGATTTGGATCGTCTCTTTTGCAGAGCCATCCGCCGCGGACACGGCGGCTTCGCTCGAACGAGATCGGGGCTCCATGCCGGCACACGGGAGTCTGAGAGTGCCTCAAGCACCGACCGCGCCAACGCGACGCGGCGGCGTCAAGTTGCGGCCTGTAGCAGTTAGAAGGGATCGCGCGCTCAAAGCCCTTGTCAATCCGTTCAGCCGTCGCTGCCTTCGTCAGGATGCTTGAATATCTGCCTCTGGCGGATCAGCCGCCGCCGCGGTCTGTCGAGAGGTCACCCTCCGACGTTTGCTCTTGAGCGACTGGGCTCCTTTTCACGACGCGCCACAGCGACCCGACCACGGTCGTCCTTCAGACCGCCGTCATCCGCGACTCGCGGTGCCAGCCTGCGCCGACGCCGCTCCGCCGCGGTATGATCCGGCGACGAAAAGTTCCTCGCCGCCGTTCTGCGCGGCGGCCTTCGTTGCCGTTTCTCACCTCCGCCGTTCGGGATCGCCGTGTCGACATCGTTTGTGACTCACCTGGAAAGCGCCCTCGACGGAACCCGCTTTGAACCGGGGCGGCTCTACACCACCCACAACGACCGGCCGCTGTGGGTCCGCTACGACCTCGGCGCCGTCGGCCGCGCCGTGACCCGGGCCGAGGTGACCGCCCGCCGCCCGGACCTCTGGCGGTGGCGCGAGCTGCTCCCCGTTCGCGACGAGTCGTCGATCGTCTCCCTCGGCGAGCGGACGACGCCGCTCCTCCGCTGCCCGCGACTGGGCCAACTGCTGGGCCTCCCCCAGCTCTGGATCAAGGACGACAGTCAGTTGCCGACCGGCAGCTTCAAGGCCCGCGGGCAGGCGCTCGCGGTCACGATGGCAAATGAGCTTGGCGTCCGGCGGGTCGCGATCCCCACCGCCGGCAACGCCGGAGGAGCGATGGCCGCCTACGCCGCCCGGGCGGGAATGGAAGCCTACGTCTTCATGCCGAGCGACACGCCGCGGATCAACCAGTTCGAAGCGGTCATGGCGGGGGCGAAGGTGTTCCTCGTCGACGGGCTGATAACCGATTGCGGACGGATCGTCCGGGCCGGAAAGGAGGCGATGAACTGGTTCGACCTCTCCACCCTCCGGGAGCCGTACCGCATCGAAGGGAAGAAGACGATGGGCCTTGAGCTGGCCGAGCAGTTCGACTGGCATCTCCCCGACGTCATCCTCTACCCGACCGGCGGCGGAACGGGGCTGATCGGGATGTGGAAGGCGTTCCAGGAGCTGCGGGAACTGGGATGGCTCGACTCCGACACGTTCCCGCGGATGGTCGCCGTCCAGAGCGACGGCTGCGCCCCGATCGTGCGGGCCTTCGAGGCGGGAAAACGTTTTGCGGAGACGTTCAGTCCTGCCGCGACGGTCGCGAGCGGGATCCGGGTCCCCGCCGCGGTCGGCGACTTCATGATCCTCGATGCCGTCCGCGAGAGCGGGGGAACGGCCTGCGCCGTCGACGAGCGGCGGATCGTGGAGTGGATGAAACTGGCGATCACCAGCGAAGGGGTTTCGGTCTGCCCCGAGTCGGCCGCCTGCGTCGGTGCGGCGATCGGGCTCCGGGAATCGGGCTGGCTCAAACCCAACGACCGGGTCGTGATCTACAACTGCGGCGCCGCCCAGAAGTACGTCGACGTCGCTCCCCTGAAGCTCCCCCGTCTCTCCAGCGGCGATTTCCACGACTGGGATCTCCTCACGCGAACCTGAGCCGGCGTCCGTTGCCACTCGGGGAGGTCGCCGGACGCCACCGCGCCTGGCTCGCCGCCGAGCAGTCATGTCGCTCGCGAAGCAGCGGCAAGGTCCCCGCATCTTGCCGGGGCCTCGTCGGTGCCGTCCGGATCGTTCTGTCCGCTACCGGACGCGGGTCCCGCAGCGCCGTTTCGTTTGAGCGAAGTGGAGCGGGGGATGAACACGCGGCCATCGAGCCGCGCGCGAACCTGTGCCGGTTCTACGTCCTGTTCGGACGGGCTGAGCGGGTTGCGCCGGCGAGAACCGCGACTCGACTTGTGCAGTGTTCGCCCGGGTCCGGACCAGTGGGTCCCGGCACGGCGATTTCATTGTCGTGGGCCGTTGCTCGATGACAGACGACGGACCGGCTGCGCTGCAGTCGATCATGTCGAGGCTCTTTTGCGAAAGGTGTGATCATGAAACGGATCATCATGTCGACCGCGGCGGTCCTGGCGCTGGGACTCGGTTCGCTGGGCGTGGCCCAGGCGGACCACCATCACGGGCGCGGCGGTCGCGGACCGGGCTACGGACGGGGTCCTGTGCACATCCATGGCTCGCTCGGCCCCCGCGTCTATCGCCCCTCCTATGGCTATGCGGCCCCGTACGTGTACGCGCCGGTTCCGGTGGCCCCGGCGCCGGTTTATGTGCAGCCCGGGTACGGGGTGTACTACCCGCCGCAGTCAGGCCTCTCGATCCAGGGGCGGAACTTCGGACTGCAGCTCTCGAACTGATCCACCGCGAGACAGCCCGCCGATGAGGCGGCTGGATCCGACAGTCCCAGGCCCGGTCGCAACCCTCTTGCGACCGGGCCCGTTTCTTTGGCGGATGGCGCTTTGCTGCCAGCATCGGGGAAGCCGCAACCGAACGTTCGACTCCAATGGAGTCGCATATCAAAGCGACGGCCGGGAGAACCGGAACGTCGCGGTCGATCACAAGTACCTCAAAAGCGAAGTGAACAGAAAGAACGGCCCTCCGAATCAACCGTCTGTCTCCATCCCCGATCTCATTTCCGCGCACTTCTCCGCCTCAGCATCTCCCGTCCCTCGTCCGAGATGCAGAGCACTGCGTTCTCGATCGATGCGAACCCTTCCGCAATCAGGACGATCGCATCGGGGCCGTGGATGATGTCGGTCTCGAGACATCCGCCATCGTCCCGGAGTCGGATCAACAGGGCCACCTGATCGTCCGTCAGTCCGCCTCCGCCGATTGTTCGCGTCCCCATGTGTTCCTCAACGTCGAATACCCTCTCATGCGGATTGCAGAAGGGGGCGGGCCCAGGCGATCGGCCACAGGACAACATCCACCGCGATCTTCAGGTGTCCCGCTTCGGCCGCAATCGTACGAAGCAGCGTCAGCTCCTCGGCGGGTCGCACGATCTCCTCCTCCATCCGACGGCCCGAAGGGGAATAGTTGGCTGAGGCCCCGTAACGAGAGGTCGAAGAGCATTTGTCGTTCCAACTCACTACGCCCCGCCCCCGGCCCGCGGGCTCCGGATGACCGGCGTGAGCCTGGGAAAGCTCCAGCGAGTGGCCTGGGCAAAGCGGACGGGAACGGGATGTGCTCCCCTGGTTTTCGAAAGTGAATCCACGGAACCCGCCGCCCCCAGGGAATCGTTCCATACGATCCGGGCGGACTCAGGAGAGGTGTGTCATGCCAGCGAGCAATTCGACAGGTGAGCGACCGACCATGGACAGCCGATGGAACGAAATCCGGTCGGCAATCCGCGTCCGGTGGCCGGAGATCAGCGCCGAAGATCTTCGGAATATGGATGGGGACTCCCGCAAACTGGTGGCCCTCGTCAATCAGAAGACCAGCATGCCGCTCCACGAGATCGAAGCGGCGATCGATGAGCTGGCGGAATCGAGCGGCGGGCTGCTCACCCGGCTGGCCAACACCGCGCAGGTCATGGCGGGGGATGCCGCCCGCCGAGTGAGCGAACCGATGGCCCGAGCGACCCGGTCGGCTGGAGAGATGATCTCCGAATGTCCCGCCAGCTCGGTCGCGACGGTCTTCGGAGCGGGGTTCCTCGTCGGGCTGGGCCTCGCGCTGCTGACCGCCCCGGCCCCGGCGAAATCGAGCTCGATGCTGCCTTGGCGTTCTTAAGCTCCGAGCCGGACCCGCTGCCTGGAAATCACTCGGCGCAGCGGGTCTGCCCGCAGCGAATCGAGGTCCCGATGTCCCAGTTCGTCATCGCGATGACCCGTGTCCCGGGCGACGTGACAGAGGTCCAGGCGTGGGCCGAAGAAGCCGGTGCCGCGGACCGACTGCTCGTCTCGCCGGAGATCCGGGGAGCGACCACGGTGGTGCTCCTCTCGGGGGAAGACGAATCGCTCGCAGCGGCGTTTCAGCAGACGTTAAACCAGCCTGGTTCGGACTGGGCATTTCAGGACGGCTCCGTGCAGTTCCACAGGGTCTCGTGAGACAGGGTCTCGTGAGACAGCGGCTCATGAGCTCGCGCCTCGTAAGACCGCCTGCGGTACGAAGCGTTTCTAGCGGGGCGTCCCCATGGGAGCGGCGGCCGTTCCGGTGGCGGGAGCGGGGGCGGGGCTGAGCCGCTGAAAGCTGATCAGCTCGACGTCGTAGACGAGCGTTGCGTTCGGCGGGACCAGCGTGCCATACCCCTTTTCACCGTACGCCATCTGCGGCGGGACGATCAGCCGGCGGCGACCCCCTGACTGCATGCCGACCAGTCCTTCACGCCAGCCGACGATCACGTCTTTGAGGGCAACCGTCACGGGCTGGCCCCGGTCCTTCGTCTGAATGAAGTTCCGGCCGTCGACGAACTGGCCCCGGAAGTGAGCGGTCACGGTCGCATCGACCGGGAGCGGCTCTCCGCTGCCGGCGACGACATCGACGAACCGGACGCCACCAGCGGTCGCCTGGGTCAGGTCGAGCAATTCGATCTTCCGGAAGTCGACCCGCGAGCTGTAGCTCTGCAGACCGACATGGCCGAGCGGGGGATGCTGTTCGATCGGCTTGCGGCCCGGCTTGGTTCCCATGTTGAGGGCGGGGTCGTCGAGCTGCACCGTGTTGACGAGAACGTCGTTGATCTGGACGTCGATCCGCGGGCCGCGGACGCTCACCTGGCAGCGGTTCCACGCTCCGATGGCGGCCGCGGGAGCGGGGGCCTGCGGCGGGACGAAGTAGTAGAGGGCTCCCGTGTGCTGGGCGGCGGCGATCCCCTGGTACTTGGGGGCGGTGTCGTCGAGGAGCTGGACCTCGAAGCCGTTCGAGGCGGGGTTCCCCTCAGCGGGGAACCGGAACGCGACGCCGGTGTTCGCGCCGGCCGTGAGGCGGTACTCGAACCGCATCACGAAGTCGGTGTACTGGGTCTTCGAGCGGAGCCAGCCGCCGCCGGGAGCGACGCAGCTCAGCAGCTCTCCTTCGGCCTTCCACGACTCGAGCTTGCCGTCGTGAATCTCCCAGCCGGTGAGATCCTGACCGTTGTACAGGGGGACGAACTGCGGCGGGCCGCTGGCAGCAACTGCAACGGGCGCGACCGCCATCGGAGCGATCGGCGCGGCGGCCACCGGCGTTGTGACAGGCGCGGGGCCTCGCGCCGGAGACGCGGCCGAGATGGGCGACGGGACCGCGGGGGCCGCCGTCATGGGAGCGGCGGGTGCGGCCGTCGTGGTCGGAATCGGCGAGAGGGCAGGGGCCCCCGAGACCGGCTGCGGAGTCGTCGCGATCGGGCGGACAGGAATTCCGCCCGAAGTCGTTGCTGGAGCGGGAATCGAGTTCGCGGCCGGGACCGGAACGAGCGTATTGCCGGGTGCCGTGGCGACCGGAGCCGGGGAGGGGGAGGGAGTCGGAACCAGTCCCTGAGCCCGGGCGTCCCGGGCCCCTTCGAGCAGCGTCGCCATCAGGAGCAGGCCGGACGCCGTTCTTGCCCGCGGAGTCACGAAGGACATCCTGACCCGGCGATCAAGAGGGCGAAAAGTCACGGCGATTCCTTCACTTGGGGCCCGTCGGCCGGAGAGCGCAGTCGCCGCCCGGCCGGGACGAAGAGCGGGACCGTAGCAATCCCCCGGAGAATCCCGTATCCCGACCCCAGCCCCGTTCGGCCCGACCGGCGGGTTCCGCTGGTCTCATCTGGCGAATTTCGCAATGCCCGACACGCAGCGTTCCGCGGCCCCCCTTTCCACCACTCTTCCCAGCCCCCCAGGCCCGGGGAGCCTCCCTCGACTGGTCGAGGGACTCCGCGAGCGGCTCACCCGGGTCTCGCCCCGTCCCGAGCGGTTTGCGGTCGAGACGGTCGACGCGCTGCTGGAGCTCGGCGAGTCGTTCCGGGCGAGCGATCTCCATCTCGTTCCGCTGCCGCAGCAGCGGCTGCGGGTTCTGTACCGGATCGACGGCGTCCTCCACTGGGCGGGGGAGCTGCCACAGAGCGGTCCCAATATCGTCGCCCGCCTCAAGGTCCTGGCGGAGCTGCTCACCTACCAGACCGACACCCCGCAGGAGGGGCGGATCCGCTCCCCCCGGAGCGACCTCGAAACCCGGGTCAGCACCTTTCCGACGGTCCACGGCGAGAAGGGAGTGGTCCGGTTCTTCGTCGGCTCGGGGCAATACCTCCTCCCGCCCGACCTCGGGTATCCCTCCGACGTATTGGAGTGGCTGCTCGAACAGCTCCGGGCGGCGCAGGGACTGCTCCTCGCCTGCGGTCCCGCCGGGAGCGGCAAGACGACGACCCTCTACGCAGCCCTCCGGCATCTGGTGCAGGGGGGCCCGCATCCCCGCAGCCTGTGCACCCTCGAAGACCCGATCGAGGCCCTGATCGACGGGGCCGCGCAGTCCGCGATGCAACCGCACCTCGGGTTCGACTACGCCACCGCTCTCAAGTCTCTGATGCGGCAGGACCCCGAGGTGATCATGGTCGGCGAGATCCGGGACCGGGAGACTGCCACGACCGTGTTCCAGGCCTCCCTGACCGGGCACCTCGTCCTGTCGACCTTCCATGCCGGACGGTCTGTCGAGGCGATCGGCCGGCTGCTCGACATGGGGCTCGAACCCTACGTCGTCCGGAGCGGACTCCTCGGGATCCTCACGCAGCGGCTCCTCCGCCGTCGCTGCGACTGCCAGTCCCCCCCACTCGCCTCTTCTGACGCACCGGCCGACAGTCCGTGCCCCCGCTGCGGGGGGAGCGGCTACGCCGGCCGGCTCGTCCTCGCCGAAACGTTTTCCCCCCGCCCCCCCGCGGTCAGCGAGGCGATTCTCAGGAAGCTCGAAAGCGACGAGATCGAAGCCCGCGCCATCGCCGCCGGGTTCCGCCCGCTCCGCAGCCAGGCCCAGGCCGCCCTCAATGCCCGCCTCACCACCCCCGAAGAGGTGTGGCGGGTCCTCGGGACCGACCGCCCGCTCCCCGCCTGAACCGCCAGCCCGGCCGCCGCGATCCGACGATTCCCCACCTGGCGATTCCCGGTTTCCGGACTCCCCGGCGGCGACGTTTGTTCGGCCGGACCGCCCCGGTTATCCTCCTCCGATCGCAAACACCCGATGCGAGTGTGACTTATGGAACTGCTGGATTCTCTTGGCCAGTTCATCGTCGCCGTCTGGGGGCTGGCTCTGGCCCTCATCCGGACCATCGGCCCCTGGACCCCGCTGATCGCCTGGATCGCCTTCTGGACCCTCGCCGTCGACTGGAAGAAACTCCAGCACGTCCTGTGGGGAGGCGGAGTCATCGGCGTCGTCCTGATCGGACTCGTCTGGATGCTCGTCTGGGGAGTCGTCGCCCCGCCGGTCGACGGCCACCACTACATCTTCGGCCTCCAGCTCTCGAACTTCGTCGGCAAACTCGTCTACGTCACGACCCTGATCGTCATCATGTACCTCGGCGGCTCCGTCCAGCTCTCCGGACTGTGCGACCCGATCGGCAACGTCCTGGCGACCGCCTGGAACACCGACCTCGAACCGGCCGATGACCACCACCACGATCACGGCCACGGCGGCCATGACCACGGACATGGCGGGCACGACAGCCACGCCGATCACGGGCACGCGCACCACTGACGCTCGCCCTACAGAATCCAAAGCCGGTCCAGCTCTCTGGACCGGCTTTTTTTGTTTTTCACGGGGTGGCAACTCGAGTCGATGAAAGTCCAGCGAAGGTTGCACCGTTCCCTGGACGGAAGCGCCTCCGGCGAGGGCAGGGGCGAGCCCCTGCACCCCAACAGGCGGCCCCGATGCTTAACCTTCCCGAACACCGCCCCTTGGCGTCGCAGCCCGCTTAGCGCAACCCATCGTCCCACGCCGCCCCGGTCCAGCGGAACGCTGGTGCGGCGCGGGTGCGGTGGCGTTATCATTCGGGTTCTTCATCTGCGGCATTTCCTTCGTCTGACGCGACCTCATGACCACCACCAACCCTCCGGAACCCGGCCCGGAGCCCCGTCCGACCTACACCGGCATGACCCCGGTCACCTCCGACAGCGGTTTCGGCGGCCCCGCGACGGAAGCCCTGCCGGCCGACGCCCCGCTCACCCCTGAGGAGATCGAAGACGAAGCGATCCGCGGCGACTTCATGATCCGCTGGGCCGTGATCCTCATCGGCCTCCTCCTGGGCTGCACCCTCGTCAACGACTCGAGCGCCCTCGTCCGGATCCGGACCGGCGAGTTCATGCAGTCACACGGGTTCCTCCCCCCCCGCACCGACACCCTGTCGGTTGCCAGCGACGGGAAGCCCTGGGCCAACCTGTCGTGGCTCCTCGACCACCTCCTCGCCTTCACGCACCGGATCGGCGGCGGCTCCGGCCTCACGATCCTGACCGCGATCGGCGTCGGTGCCCTCTACTGGATCCTCAGCCGCATCACGCTCCCCAAACTGCCGACTTGGTGGAGCTCCGTCTGCGCGGCCCTCGCCCTCGTCGCCGCCTTCGGCTCCTACGCCCCCAGCCCGATGCTCGTGACGCTCCTCGGCGTCGCGGGCACCGCCCTGATTCTTCATCGCTGGTCCCTCAAGACCCCCGCCGGCACTCCGTGGGGACTCGTCCCCCTGTTCTGGGTCTGGGCCCAGGCCGATCCCAACGTCTTCGTCGGGATGGTGCTGCTGGTCCTCTATGTCCTCGGTGAAGCGTTCCTGCAGGACGAGCGGCCGGACCACCCGGTGAAGGGCCTCTGCATCGCCACCGCCGCCGCCGTCGGGGTCTGCCTCCTCCATCCGTTCCACATCCAGGTCTTCCGGGCTCCGCTGCAGGTCTTCCGCGTCGAGCTGCCGCAGATGCGGGACTACCTCTCAGGGGTGCTGGGGAGCGCCACCCTCCTGGCCGACTTCTCGCCGCTGATCTCACCCGAGTTCAAGGCGGGGGCCGACCTGTTCGACTGGTTCGGCGTGGCGCTGATGGGGATCGCCCTCCTGGCCCAGATGCTCAATTGGAAGCGGCTCAACTGGGCCTGGCTCCTGGCCTTCGTCGGCGTCAACGGCCTGGCCTGCGCCTCGGCCCGCTATCTCGCCGTCGCCAGCATCGTCAACGCGATCGTCGCCGCGATCAATGGCCAGTTCTGGTATCAGAATGCCTGCCGCCAGCAGTACACGACGAACGCCGGCGAGGTCTTCTTCTCCCGCTCCGGCCGGGCGATCACCGTCATCGCCCTGTTCGCGATGGCGTACCTCTCGGTCAACGGCTGGCTGATCAACTCGATCGGCCGCCGGGTCGGCGTCGGCTTCCATCCCGACATGCTGCTGAACGTGAAGTCGACCAAGGAGCTTTCGGACGACCCGTTCGACGACCGCCCCTTCCATGTCTACCTGACCCAGGGGGACTACCTGATCTGGAGCGGACGGAAGTCGTTCGTCGATTCCCGCCTGAGCCTGCATGCGGCGAGCGGAGCTTCCGCGAAGCACCTCGACGCCCGCCGCTCGCTCCTCGAAGGGAAGCCGAGCGCCGATGCCTGGAAGGCGATCTTCGACGAGTTCAAGGTGACGCACGCGATCATCCGGACGATGACCGAGCGGGACCTCGCCGACTCGTTCCGGAAGTTCCTGCAGCGGGGCTGGCTCACCACCCGCCTCGCCAGTTGCGGGATGGTCGTCTTCCGCCCCGACATCACCGACCCCGCGTTCGCCACCTTCGTCCAGAAGGAGCCCCTGATGCGGGTCACGACGGCGGCGTTCCGCGACAAGCCTCCCGAAGCGAGCCTCCCGAGCGCCGCGCGGGCCTGGCCGCGGCCGACCGGGGCCTATGACCGCTGGCTCATCCAGCCTCTCGACGTCCAGTCGGAAGGCTCTCTGCTCGCCCAGCAGTACGGAAGCCTGCTCGACGCGGCTCCGAACACGCCGAGCCGCAACGTGATCAGGCTCCGGACGACGCTCGCCCTGCAGACGATCCGCGAAGCCCGGATCGGCCTCGCCCAGTCCCCCAAGAAGCCGACGGCCTACCGCAGGATGGGGAGCGCGGCGCTGCAGCTCCACGCTTTCGACTCGCAGTGGATCCAGACTTTCTCTCCCGGTGCCCGGGACGAGTTCTGGCTGCGGTACGCCCTGGCGGCCTACCAGTCGGCGCAGATCATCGACCCCGAGGACTTCCGGGACCACGAGGTCCTGTTCGACCTCTGCATGGCGGCAGGGGCCCGCGACTGGGCGCTCTACCACCTCGACCGGCTCCTCGAACAGCTTCCGCCCGACAAGGTGTTCGACCAGTACCGCCAGCAGCGGAGCGAGATGGCGAAGCAGCTCCGCGAGGGAGTGGAGCAGGTCCAGAAGTCGGTCCGCTCCCAGCTCGGGATCGGCGGACCGCGACCCAAGGCGATCCAGACGGCGCTCCAGGATGGCTGCTGGAAGCTCGCCCTCGAACTGTTCGAAGAGGACATCACCGCGTTCGGGAACGACCCCGCTGCCCAGCAGCTCTATTCGCAGCTCCTGCTGTATGCCGGACGACTCGAAGAGTCGTGGCAGGTGGTCGAGTCGCAGGAGTCGCAGATTCCCCCCGCCGGCACGCCAGGAGGTGATGTGTTCGCGTCGCAGTGGCGGACCTCCGCCGCGATGGCGAACCTGATGAACGGCAACGAAGACCGCTCGATCCAGCTGTGGGACGACGACCGCCGGGCACTCCAGCGGGCCGCCGCCGATTCGGCGCTGACGCTGGCCCCCCTGACGATCGGTCCCCCCGCGAAGGCCGACCTCCGGTCGCTCCTCGTCTCGACGCAGTCGTTCAACGACGCCCAGCAGAGCGAGCGGGAGGCGCTCGACGGGGTCCATGCGGCGCTCGCCGAGCTCGTCTGCTGGAGGAACCAGGCGGCGACGAAGCACTTCCGGGAAGTCCTCGAGCGGACCCCGGAGACGACGCAGCGGATGCGGATCGTCTACTGGATGTCGCTCCTGACCAACGACCGGCTCGATCCGGAGCCCCCTTCGATGCAGATCCCGGTCTGGGGCTCGGACATGTTCGCCGAAACCGACCCGCCGCCGGCCAAGACCGAAGAGAAGCCACCCCAGGAGAAGCCGGAAGCCAAGCCGGCCGATGCCGCCAAGAAGCCGGACGAGAAGAAACCCGAAGAGAAGAAGGGGGACGACGCTGCGAAGCCTGCCGCTGCGGACAAGCCGGCAGAGCCCGCGGAGAAGAAGGACGAAAAAGCCACTGAGGAACCGGCGAAGGACGCGAAGCCGGCAGAAGCGGCCAAGGACAACCCTGAGAAGAAGGAATAACGACGGGTGTCGCCGTCTTCCTCGGTGATCTCTGTGCCCTCTGTGGCAGGCTTCGTTTCGTCTTCGCCGCAGAGATCGCAGAGGAGCCCGAGCTCCCCGCGATCGTCCTCTTACGCGCCGAGCCGTTCCAGCCGGGCGACTATCGATTTGTGAAGCTGGACCACGCCCGCCCCTGTGGCGAGGAGCATCAGGAGCGAGAGGCCGCCGGCGAGGGTCATGGCGCCGACGTAGTCCGGGCCGCCGCGCATTCCGCTCAAAGGGGCGAACAGGCAGCAGCCGAGGATCGGCCAGGCGGTGAAGACGGTGAACGCCGCCAGCGGGATCGCCAGCCACGGCGACATCTCTAGCGAGAACATCGCCGTGAAGGTCACGAACACGGCAAAGACGCACATTACCGACACCCCGACGATCAGGATCGACGCCGCCCCGGCCGGAGTCGAGAGGGCGGTGCCGATCATGTCGGGGGAGATCAAGGGGGCCAGGACGATCAGGGCCACGGCCGGAATGAGGGCGAGCAGGCACCCCGCCACCTTCGGCGCCGAGATCCGCGCCACGCTGACCGGCACCATGAGGAGCGACGACCAGGTCTGGTCGACGAGCTCGGAGCGGTAGATCTTCGACGCGAGGAATGCCCCTTCGACGAAGACGACGATCAGTCCCGACCAGAGGCTCGTGAGGGCGACGGTCTGGAAGGTGAGCTGGTCGTATCGTCCGTTCTCGGCCAGGATCGCGATCCCGAGGACGACGACGGCGTAGATCGCGAGTTTGAGCACGACCCCCGAGGGGCCGCCGGCGACGAAGTAGAAGTCTTTCCAGGCGAGGGAGTTGTCCCAGACCCGCGGCCGCCGCTTCTTCCAGGTGAGCCACTCTCCCATCGGCCGCCGCGCGACCGCCGTATCGAGATCGGAGTTGAACCAGTCGAAGAAGACGCCCGCCGCGAGGAACAGGAGGGTGCTCATCAGGATGTTGCTGACCACCTGCCAGCTGAAGATCGGTCCGGCGAAATTCGTGGTGAAGATCGCCTGGGCCTGGGCGAAGGCGGAGGCGTCGTACCACCACTGGACCCACTCGCGGGCGGACGCGGCCGTGCCGCCGCTGAGGGATCCGGCGCTGCTCCAGCCTCCGATGACGGAGCCGACGACGGCGGGACCGAAGTAGAAGACGATGAGCGCCGAGAGGGTCAGGACGCAGGCCCCCCCCGACCGGCGGCAGTAGGACGAGGCAAACGTCCCGAGCCCGGCGATAAAGAGAACGTGGGAGAAGAGGGTCCAGTAACTGGCGGTGACCTGGGTGCCGGTCACGCCGCCGAGCGTGACGCCGAGGATCGTGAACGGGAACTGGATCGTGAGGAGGAGGAGAACCCACACGAGGCGGGGGACCGCCTTGCCGAAGATCAGGGTGGCCGGTCCGACGTTGGCCATGCGGAGGAGGCCGATCGTCTGCTCTTCTTTTTCCTCAGTCAGAGACGTGGCGAAGTAGAAGACGGCCGCCCCCATGAGGACGACGAGGTTGAGGTAGACGATGACGCGGAAGAACTCGAGGCCGGCGGCTCCCTGGCGGGCCTGGCTGGCCATGCTGACCAGCAGGGTCAGCATGAGGTAGGCGGCGATGGTGAAGCGGAGCAGGTGACCGGGGAGTTGCCGGACCTCGGTCCGGAGACTGCGGTTCATCAGGGCGAACAGACGAAGCAGCATGACGTGTGCCCGGGTTCATTCGTCGGGGCCGTCCTGGTGCGGGGGCCCATGCGGTCTGGTGTTGGGCCGGGCCGCTCGCTTCTTCTACTCGTTTTCAAGTCCGTTCGCGAGCGCGTTTCCCCAGCGTCCCGCTGGACCGGGGTTAGGCGGCGACGTTGGGTGGCGCAAAGACGCTCCGTTCGCCCGGCGCGGCAGGCTTGCAAAGAGTCGACGTCTCGAACCCCGTCCTCGCCGGCACGACGCTGCTCGCTCAGACCCATCGCCCCACGGCCACCCGGGTCCAGGGGCGGAGCTCCTGGCCGCCGGAGCCAGCGTCCCGCTGGACGGGGGGTAGGCGGCGACGATGGGTGGCGCAAAGACGCTCCATTCGCCCGGCGCGGCAGGCTTGCAAAGAGTCGACGTCTCAAACCCGTCCTCGCCGGCACGACGCTGCTCGCTCAGCCCCATCTTCCCACGGCCACCCGGGTCCAGGGGCGGAGCTCCTGGCCGCCGGAGGCCATTCGATGTGGAACCACGGCACACAACAGACACTCGATCGCGGACCGACGTGGAGGACGCCTCTCACCAGAACGCCTGCACTGCACTCCCCGCGGTGAAGGGAAGGGGAGTCTTCGACGCTGGTGCGTCAAAGCGGGCGCACGTGGTTTGCCAGGGTTCCACGAGGGAGCGCCTCCGGCGGGGCCAGCAGCCTGCTGGACCGGGGTGTTGAACGCCCCTACGAGACGCCACGCGGCAGTCCCGACCGCTGGCGGTGGATCTCGTAGCACAGAATCCCCGCCGCCACCGCCGCATTCAACGAATTCGTCCGCCCCGGCTGAGGAATCGACAACGCCCCATCACACCGAGCCGCCAGCTCCGCCGAGACACCCGTCCCCTCGTTCCCGATCACGAGCGCCGTCGCCCCCGACAGATCGATCTCCCACGGCGGCCGCGTCCCCTTCTCGGAAGCCCCCCACACCGGCACACCCCGCGATCGCAACTCCTCCGCAATCCCCGCCAGCGACTCGACTCGCGCGAGCGCCAAGTGATTCACCGCCCCAGCCGAACTCCGCACCACCTGCGCCGTCACCTCCGCCTGCCGCGCTTCCCCGACAAACACCGCATCGACCCCCAGGATCTCCGCCGAACGGAGTATCGCCCCGAAATTGAACGGGTCCTGAATCCCATCCAGCAGCAGCACAAACGGCTTCGCCCCCAGCCCCGCCAGCACATCGACCCCGTCCCGGTAAGGGAAGGGGGGCATCCGCGCCGCCAGACCCTGGTGATCCTCCGCCCGGATCAGGTCCCGGAACCGGCTGTCGGTCGCCGAGGCCAGCGGGATGTTCCGCTCGGCCGCCAGCCGCCGGACTTCGTCGAGTACCGCCGGAGCCAGGTCAGCGGAGTGGAGCAACTCGTGCGGTTTCCAGACCGCCGCCCGGAGCGTTTCGAGGACGACGTTCCGCCCCCACAGCCAGCACTTCTGATGGCTCCCCATCAGCTCCCGCGCCCGGGGTCGGGTCTTCCGGCCACCCACCATCTCGCTCAGTCCCGCTCGTGTGTCAAAGGACCGGGATCGCCCCGGCAACAACGAGGATAGCCTCCCGCACCACCGGACACAGGCGCCCGGCCCGCGAAACGGCGGGATTTCCGACGTAACACATTGGAGACTCGCAACTTGACCCACTTCTCCGGGGGGTCCTATACTCCGCACCCCCTGAGCCGGAACATGAGTTTTCCGCCGTCGGGGTGACAGTCCGCGCCGGGCGGACAGATGCGGTTCCAAGGAAGCGTCCGACAGCCGGGTCTCTTCCCTCGCCCCTTTCGAGCCCCGACTCCTGACGGATCGAACACCGAAATCCATGAAAGCCGACGAAAACCCCCTCGCTCAGAACGAACTCGGCCGCCAGATCACCGGGTGGGCCGACCGCATTGAGCCGCACACCAACAAGATCCTCGGCGTCCTCCTGATCGCGACCGTGGTCACGATCGGCGTGATGCTCTACCGCCGGACCGGCACCGCCACCGCTACGAAGGCCTGGACCGAATACTACGAGTGCCAGACTGCGGCCGACTTCGAGACGTTCCTCGACGACTCCCCCGCGCCGACCCCCGCCACCCCGTGGGCGCGGATGGAAGCGGGCCGGCAGCGGCTGTTCGAAGGCTACCGGACGTCGATGACGAACCGGGCCGACAGCCTCAAGGCCCTCAAGAAGGCCCAGAACCACTTCCAGACGCTGCTCCAGGAAGAAGCCCCCCCCGAGATCCGCGAACGGGGCCTTGCCGGCCTCGCCATGGCCAACGAAGCCCTGTGCGACGGCGACGTCAAGCCGGTCACGGAGGCCTACGAGAACCTCCTCAAGGAGTATCCCGAGACCTACTACAAGGCGTGGGCCGAGCACCGCCTCGAGATCCTCAAGAAGCCGGGGACCGGGGACTTCTACAAGTGGTACGCCAAGCAGGATCCGAAGCCGACCGACCGCCCCGCGCCGCGGGATGGCCGTCCGCAGATCCCGGGCGTCGAGAACCTGCCGTCGCTCCAGAACATCTTCAATCAGGACCTGATGAAGGACGACGACAAGAAGCCCGCCGCCGGCGACGCCCCCGCCGCCCCGAAGGCAACGGACGACAAGACGACTGAAGAGAAGAAGCCGGAAGAAAAGAAGGCCGACGACAAGGCAGCCGACGCCCCGGCGAAGCCCGCCGACGAGCCGAAGAAGGAAGGCGAGCCCGCCGCAGAAAAGCCGGCGGACGCCAAGCCCACCGCCGAAGCCAAGCCCGAAGCGGCTCCGGCCGAGAAGCCGGCCGCCCCCGCGGAAGAGGCTCCGAAGGACGAGGCCAAGCCCGCGGCGGAAGCCAAGCCGGAATCGAAGTAGCTCAGTCGTTGAACGACGGCGCGGCTTCCCCGCCATTCGGCGTGGCGAGCGCCGCGAGAATCGCCGGATCGGTCGCGTTCGCCAGAGCGCGGACCGATCCATCCGCCATCGTGAAGAGCGCGGACTGTTGCTCTGGGCCGCCGCTGAAACCGCCTGGCGTTCCGATCCCTCGGGCCGGGTCGCGAACGTTCCACGGCGAGCCCCACGGCTGAAGGCGATCGGCAACTTGTCCGAGCAGGATCGTATTGGCCCTGCCGTCGCGGAACTCGTCGAGCCGCAAGCCACCGGCGTAGCTCGCACTCTTCCGGCCGTTCTTTCCCGGCTCGTGCACCACGACCGGCATCACGCGGCTGTTCGCCGCAACATGGGCCAGGCCGAATCCGTCCCGATCGAACAGTTCCGGCAGCGACGGGTTCACCATCGGCGCGATCTGGCAGCGGAAGATCGCGGCATTGCTCCCTTCGTTCCACGGGACCTCCAGATCGAGCCCCCCTCTGGCCCAAGCCATTCCACCAAAGACGACCAGGAACCCTCCCCAGCCATGCAGCCCGCGGCCATCGGATGACATCGTCCCTCCGACAGGAAACGCCTTGTAAGCCGATTCAAAGTTGTACGCGGAGAGCCCGAACTCCTTCATATGCCACCGGCACTTCTGCTGAGCGGCACTCCGTATTCCTTCCGCCATCACGCCCGGCAGCGGAGGGGGCATCGCTACGCCGTCCGCGGCGTCTCCCTGGGCAAGCCAGATCAACTGGTACGCCGCGCCGATCGTCCCGAGGCCGACGACGAACATCAGCGACAGGAGCGCCACGAGACGAACCGCGGCGGCGACCGGCCATCCCCCCGTACGCCGCCGGAGGGTCCACGCCAGCAGCCCCGTCAGGATAAGCAGCGCGCCGCCACCAAGCAGGGTCGACGGCCAGTCGATCGTCATCCGTGGAACGGTCTCCCACGGGAGGTACAACCACCCGAGGAAGAACTGCTCACCGCTGAGGGGGTCGTAGACACAGCCCCCGAGGCCGAGCAGTAGCGCGCCGAAGACGAGCCACAGACGGACAGGATGCCGAGCGGACGTCACAGACATCACGGAGCCTTCTCGAAGGAGATCAAGTTCGGATCCAGCGCAACCGGCCGCGCCGATCGGGCTCAGTCGTCGAATGGAGGGAGCGGCTCCCCGCCGTCCGGAGTCGCGAGAGCTGTCAGCACGTCAGGACTGGTGGAGAGCGCGAGAGACCGCACCGATCCGTCGGCCATCCCGACGAGGACTCCCTCCTGGCCGGGAGGGGCGCTGAATCCGCCGGGCGTTCCCAGTCCCGCAGCCGGATCGCGGACGTTCCGGGGCGATCCCCAAGGCTGAAGCCCCGTCGACACCTGCCCCAGCAGGATCGTCGTGCTCCGGCCATCCCGGTAGGCCGGGTTCGCTTCCTCGATTCTCCGCTGACGCACTCCCTTGTCCGCATCGAACACGATGATCGGCATGGCCCGGATGTTGGCGGCAATATGACTGAGGCCGAACCCCTCGGAATCGAAGAGCTCGGGGACCGACGGATTCACAACAAGATGCGTCTGGCACCGAAAGAGCGTGGCGTTCGGCTCCTCGTTCCACGGAGTCTGAAACTCCACATTCTCGGTGCTGATGCCGGCGTAGCCCCCCAGCAGCGTCACCCACCCGTGCAGCGGACGGCCGTCCGCCGTGATGGTGCCGCCCAGCAAGAGCCCCCGGCGGGACGTCGCCAATCCTAGAACATCCCCCGTCAGGCTTCGGACTCGATAGTGAAATTGCTCCCGCCCCCGCCTGGCGAACGCCTTCGAGACGGGACTGGACGGGGGAGGCGAATTCGCCTGTTCCCCCTTGGGCCCCGTCCCCTGCAGGAGCCAGACGAACTGATGTCCGATTCCGACTAGAGCTGTCCCGGAAACGATCGCCGCCAGCAACAGACCGCTCGACAACATCGCGGCCCGGAGTGGTCGCCGCGTGGACCATCGCCGCAGCGAGACGGCGAGCAGCCCCACGAACACCGGAACCGCGAAGCCCCCGAGGACGAGCATCGGACCATCGACCGTCATCCGCGCCGCGGCCTGAGTCGGTAACGTAAACCATCCCAGCCAGAACTGCTCCACGCTGACCGGATCGACGAGACACCCCGTCAAGGAGAGCAGAAAGCCGCCGAGCAGGCCCCACTGCCACGCCGCGGGCGCTGGCGGAATTGCGCGAGCCGGAGAGTCACTCATGGCTCCCCTCCGCGGGACCGGCCGCGACGGATTCCCGGCTTCGGGCGGAGTGGTCGGCCGCCACCGCGGCCCGCAGCTCCGGAGTCCCCATTTCGACGAGTTCCCCATTGGTCAGCAGCACGAACCGCGGGCCGTCGACGAACTCCGGCTCATAGGCGTAGAGACGTCCCTCCGTCTCCACCCGGCGATTCGCCGTCGTGATGTAGTGCAGTCCGGGAAACCCCGGGAGCTCCCCCGCCGATCCGAGTTGTTCCATCGCCGGCAGTTCCCCTCCGCCGAGCGCCGCATGCTGCCACGCCCGGCTCCGGAGCGTCTCCATCGCAGCCTTCCGCGAGCTTCGCGCGTCGGCCGCGGGATCGGCGGGAGACGGGGCGAGCCGGTAGGTCCATCCCTGCTTCTTCCACGCCCCCGGCGTCATCAGCTCCCGCGCGCCGGAGATCATCACCAGGACGATCAGGAACGCGAGTCCTCCGAGGACCATCACGCGAAACGCCGAGCCGGTCGAAAGCCGCGGCAGGGAGGGAACGTCGCGAGCCAAACCGTTCCAGAGGAACTTGACGGCATATCCGGTGACGGCGAGGGTCATCAGAAAGAACGAGATCGCCTGCCACCGACGCGGCGCGGAACCGGACGGAAGCTGGCGTCGTTCCCAAGACGGGGTGGACTCGGCGGTCCATTCGGTCGGAAGCGGCGCGGGCATTCCCGCCCGGGCCGGGGCTGCGACATGCAGACTCCCGGCCAGGGTAACCACGAACAACAGCCAGCGCATACGTCCCCCTGAACGCTCGGTCCGCGATGAGAAGGCCGCCCGTGACTCGCACCTTGGAGCAGGAGGCGGACGGACGCCGGATGGTCTTCGTACGCGGCGACTCGCGAAGTCGTTGGCGAAATCGCGGCAGGAGACTCGAGGCTCGGTGGATTCTTCTCCGGCCGAATCCTCCCCAGGCCCCGGTTATCGCGATGCGGCGTAGCCGAAGATCACTGTGATGATCGCAAACACGACTGTGAGCGTGTGATACCCCGCCCGGAGGTACCAGCGGGTGAGAAGCGCTTCCGGGTGGAACAGGACGAACTGGAGGAGCAGCCGGGTTCCCCAGAAGAGGGCGATGAAGCCGCAGACGAGCCGGGCCAGCGGCGAACCCGTCGCCAGATCCGGCGCGGCGAGGAGCGCGATCGCTCCGAGGCCGATGATCGTCAGGACGATGAACGCCCCGTGCGTCCAGACGAGCTGGCGGGTCACCATCGACAGCGGCTTCAGCTCGTTCCGCCAGTCGAGCACCTGCGGCACGAGGGCGCTCGCGATCAGAATTCCGAAGTGAAGTCCCCCGCCGACGCGGAGCAGTGATGTGAGGAAGTCCGTGGTCATGATGCCGCTCCCAGAGCGGTCAGGAAGGGAATGAGGACGACCCGCAGGAACAGCGGGTGAAACAGCCAGCCGACCGGCCCGAGGATGAAGAGGGCGGTCACAGCCCAGCCCCCGACGCCGCGGTCGAGGCCGAGCATTCGGGCGAACGACGATCGCTGCAGCAGGACCCCGAGGTACTGGATCATGAAGTACGTGGTCGGCAGTCCGTACCCGCCCCTGGCCGGGACCGAGATGGCGATGTCGTGGATCACGCCAGAGACCAGGAACACCACCGCGACCGCCCAGCGGGCGCCGAACCAGCGGGTGGCGGGGCGGAAGATCCACGCGTGCGAAAAATCCCGGAACGCCCGATTCCAGCGGCGGCCCCAGAACTCTTCGAGCGAGGTCGCCCGGAGCGGAGCGTCCATGATCGACCGGACCGGGACGCCGCGGCGATTCCAGCCCCACTGCAGGACCCGGAACGCTCCGAAGTGAAGCAGCAGCGCGATCCCGACCAGACCGAGCCATCCCTGCAGCAGATCCGAGATCCCGGCGGCTCGCGGCGACAGCCCCCAGACGAGGGTCGCCCCGGCAACGAGTTCCAGGAGCGGAATCATCAGGTCGCGAACAGAGGGGGCGGGGACGCGGACGGTTCCGCCCGCGGTGAACGGAGCCGGGTCGAGTCCCGGCCAGCCGAAGAGGTAGCCGGCTCGCAGTCCTGCCGTCATCCGCCCCGCGACTGGCCAGACCGAAATCGCTTTCAGCACTCCGAACAGCGCGAAGCAGATCAGCCACATGAGCTGCCAGTTCGCCATCGCCATAAAGCCGGACATCGGATTCGCCTCTCTTGAGAGTCGAACCGCAATGTCCGGCTGGATTTAACGCCGCTTCGGATGAGCCCGGAACCGCGTCGTCGTCACGCCTCGGCGGCAGCCCAGACGATCCCGCGCCAGTCGGTCTCGGCGATCCGTCCTTTCCACCGCGGGGCGACGAAGACCCGGACCCGCTTCACGTATTCGTCGAACTGGGTCCGGGCGAGGGCGTCGACAACCGGCGAGACGATCCGGAGCGGCCGGTAGACCTCCTCCTTCGGGAAGTAGACGTCGATCGCCATCTCGATTTCTCGATGCGGCGGGGGGGCGTCGATCAGGACGTCGGTCGCGGCAACCGGCTCGCCCCAGGCTGTCGACAGCCGTTCCGCGACGCCCCGGGAGAGGGTCACGAGATCGCTGTAGGGGCGGCGGGCGACCTTCTTGTAGACATCCTCCGCCTGGTAGTGGCTGAACTCGGCGGCCCGCTTGTAGATCTCTCTTCGCGTTCCGAAAATCCCTTCGAACAGTCCCGCGCACTTCTGGCCCCGGGCGACCGTGCGGAGGTGGTCGATCATCCGTTCCTCGGTCATCCCGAGCAGCCCCGACAGGTCGAGGCCGCGGTAGATCTCGTAGAACCCCCGGGCGAACATGCTCGTCGCCGCCCGGACCGCGTGGTGCCAGTAGACCTCGCTGAACATGACGTACCGGGCAAAAACCATCAGCTCCGCCGCGGTCTTCCCCTTCGAGGTGATCGCCAGCCCGTCCCCCTTCTCGTTGAGGACCAGCGACTGGATCAGCCGCTGCTTGTCGAAGTTTCGTCCGTACGGGACGCCGCAGTGGTGGCTGTCCCGGTCGAGGTAGTCCATCTTGTCGATGTCGATCGGGCCCGACAGGATCGAGCGGAGCAGCCGCAGGGAAGGGGACTCCGTCCGCTTGGTCAGGACGTCGAGGACTTCCGCCGGCTCGATCCCCCACTCCCGGCGGAGGACCTCCGCCAGTTCGCTCTCCGGGGCGAGAAAGCGGAGGGCGTGGCTCTCGTGCGGGGGCATCCCCGTGAGGTGCATGTCCTCGATCGGGTGGCAGAAGGGCCAGTGGCCGAGATCGTGGAGCAGGGCGGAGGCAATCAGGACCTCCGCCTGGTGGACGGTCACGAGCTGCGGGAAGCGGGCATCCCGCCGGAGTTGCTGCAGGTACCGGAGGGCGTTGTGGTAGACCCCCAGGGCGTGTTCGAAGCGGGTGTGGCGGGCCCCCGGATAGACCCGGTGGACCAGCCCGAGTTGGGTCACGTGATTGAGCCGCTGGAATTCGGCGCAGTCGATCAGGGCCCGGACCCGCGGGGTGAGCGGGACGTTCTGCTCCATCGGAATGCGGATCAGCTGCCGCCCCGCCTCCAGCTCGACCAGCTCCGGAATCTCCTCAAACCCTCGCACGGCACGCCTTTCCACGACTCAAACCAGACCTGAGCAGGTGTCCATCACTGGCCGCAGCCTAGCTCCCCGTCCCGGCCGAGAAAACCGACCGTAGGGAGAATGCTCCCTCTCCCCTCCGGAGTTGTGCCGAGGGAGCACAGTTTCCTCCGTCCGTCCTGATGCCGACATACAGCAAAATCGCGCCGGGCACCGCCGCGGGGGCGGGTTTCCGTTCGGGGAAAATTGACCGCCGAATCGGGGGGGACGATACTCTGGAAGATTCCACTCCCCGTCTGTCCCCGTCATTCCCTCGGGCCTTTTCCCTTCGGATCCCGGTCTTGAAGACACCGCCGCATCCGCACTCCATGGACGATCAGATTCGAGCGATGCTGCAGTATGCCACCGGGCAGCAGCACCCGCTCCGGATCGCCGTTCAGTCCGCGGACGGGCTGAAGATCGAGACGGTCGAGCTCGCCTCGCCGTACGCGATCCTCGGCCGGGGGCAGGGGGTCGACCTGTTCCTCGACGGGGAGATCGTCGCCTTCCGGCACGCCTACCTGCAGGTGATCGGCAACCGGGTCTGCTGCATCGATCTCTTCTCGCTCAATGGCATCGCCTGGGAAGGGCCGGCGAACGCCCCCTGGCTGACCGCCGCGAACCGCCTCAAGATCGGGAACCACTGGCTGCAGCTCGAAGGGGAGCAGTGGATCGCCGACGGGCTTCCCTCGCCGCTCGACTTCAAACCCCGCGAAGAACAGCGGGTCGAGTACGGCACGCTCCCGACGGTCGATCTGCAGCTCCTCAATACTCCCGCCAAGGGGGCGGTCTGGCCGATCAACCGGGTGATTACGCTCGTCGGCCGGGATGAGCGGTGCCGGATCAAGATCGCCGACGACCGGGTCTCCAAGGTCCACTGCAGCCTGCTGCTCCTGCCGACCGGCCTGTGGGTCGTCGACCTCCTCGGCAAGGGGGGGATCAAGCTCAACGGCTACGAGTGCCGCTGCGGCTACGTCGCCCAGGGATGCGAGCTGCAGATCGGCGAGTACGTCATCACCGCACAGTATCCCGACGCGGTCGCGGCCGCCGCGGCAAGCTCCGCCGCCAGCCAGAGCTCCGGCTCGTTTTCGACCCGGATCAACAAGGTGTTTAAGGTCGAGACGATCAGCGACACCGTGATCGTGATCCCGATGGGGGACCTCAGCGACTTCAGCTACAAGGAGATCCATCTCGACGCCAGCCGGATCACCGAGCTCTTCACGCAGCACGGCTACCGGAACGTGATCGTCGACTTCAGCGTCCGGCCCTACGTCGGGTCGACCATCATCGACGCCGTCGTCGGCTTCTGCCGGATGGCGAAGGGGACCGCGTCGTTCTGCGAAGTCTCTCCCGAGATGCGCAGCTCCTTCGACGAGATGAAGCTCACCACCGTCTGGCCGATGTACCCGACCCGCCAGGAGGCGCTGCAGGGGGTTTACCAGGTGTGACCGCCGCGGCGGTCCCGCGCGTCCCCGGACGCGCGACGGGCCGCCCTGGTCTCTTGAGGCCGCACCTCCATCTCTGCCGGCCCGGAAGGATCCGAAATGCAACTTGCGGCCCTGACGATCTTTCATGTCCGCATCCCGCTGCGGCGTGAGGTTCGCCACGCCTCACACAGCCGGACCGAGACCGATTCGCTCGTCGTCCGGAGCGACTGGACCAGCGGCCTCACCGGCTGGGGGGAGGGCCTGCCGCGGCATTACGTCACCGGCGAGACGATCGACGACGCCTGGCGGCTGCTCGAGACGACCGACTTCGATGCCCAGCTCGGCGGTCCCGACCGCTCCCTCGACGATCTGCTGGCGAGCATCCTGCGGCTCGACCTCGGTCCGCTCCCCGAGGGAGTCCGGACCTGCTTCGGAAACTCCGCCCGCTGCGCCGTCGAGCTGAGCCTCCTGGATGGGCTCTGCCGGCACGAGGGAATTCCGTTCTCGCGGCTGGTGGACCTGGCCCCGCAGTGCGCCGCGATCCGCGGACACTATCCGGTGACCTGCTACAGCGCAGCGATCACCTCGATGTCCCGCCGTAAGGCGGCCTTCCAGGCGCTCCTCTTCCGGGCGGCCCGGTTCCGGGCCTGCAAGATCAAGGTGACGGGGCGGCCGGAGGACCCGGAACTCGTCCGGCGGCTCCACCGGATCCTCGGGTCCCGGATCGAGCTCCGGATCGACGCCAACGAATCTTGGGAAGTCGACTCGCTCCGGGAGCGGATGGAGTCGTTCGTCCCGTATGCCGTCAAGGCGGTCGAGCAGCCGGTCCCGATCGCCGAGGTCCCCCGGCTGGCGGGATCGCGCGGGATGTGGCCGATCCCGATCATGCTCGACGAGTCCCTCTGCAGCCTCGACGACGCCGACACGGCGATCCGCGAGGGGACCTGCGACCTGTTCAATATCCGGCTCTCGAAGTGCGGCGGCTTCCTGCCGGCGCTCCGGATCGCGGCCCGGGCCCAGGCGGCGGGGATCGGCTACCAGCTCGGCTGCCAGGTGGGGGAGACCGGGATCCTCTCGGCCGCGGGACGGCACTTCGCGTCGGCGGTCTCGGGGCTTCTCTGGACCGAGGGGAGCTTCGACCGGTTCCTGGTCCGGGAGCGGCTGACGAAGCAGGATCTGACGTTCGGCTGGGGGGGCCGGGCGGCTCCGCTCGTCGGCCCGGGGCTCGGCGTCGACATCGACCGCGAGGCCCTGGAGCGGGTCACGATCCGCTCGATGCAGCGGGTGATCGACTGATCTGCGGAGCGTCTCTGCATCCGTCTTCGGATCAGCCACAGAGTGCACAGAGGGGAGCCGCGTTCGCATCCTCTGGATGCCGCCAAGTGCCACAGCCTCGACTGCCAACACTCAGAGTCCTCTGTGCCCTCTGTGGCAAAGACTGGTCGAGCCGTCGCGTCAGTCGAGATACCGAAAGTCGATTGACGCGACGAGCGTCTGCACAAGTGCCGTCCAGCGGTCGAGTCGCTCCTTCGGATTCACCGGAGCGGGCTCCTTTAGAAACGCCTCGAACGCGGCCCGTTCGACGTCGCTCGGATTGCGGCCGAGGGCTTCTTCACTCAGCCGGACGAGACGCGCTCCGTCGTCGAGATCCGTCTTGAGCAGCCGCTCCGCCGTCTGCCGCGACTGCGCGAGGACGAGCGGATTGTTCATGAGGAACAGCGACTGCGTCGGGAGGGTCGTGACATTGCGGGCTCCGACCGGACTGTTCGGGTCGGCGAAGTCGAAGACGCCGAACAGCTCCGGCAGGCGGTTGCGGAAGATCGGGAGATAGATCGCCCGCCGGCTGACGTCGAACCTGTAGCCGTATTCACTCTTGGTTCCTGCCCGAACGGTCTCGCCGCCGATCGAACGGTCGAGCGTCCCGCTCAGGGCGAGGAGCGAGTCATAGAGCTCCTCCGCATCGAGCCGCTTGCGGCGGGCGTGCGAAAGGAACCGATTCTCGGGATCCTGTGCCCTGGCCGCGGGGGAGGGCTGGCTGGCGAGACGGTAGGTCCGCGAGAGAAGCATCTCGCGGATCAATCGCTTCGTGGACCATCCGTCGTCGACGAACCGCCGGGCGAGGTCGTCGAGCAGTTCCGGGTGGGACGGGGTTTCGCCCGTCGAGCCGAAGTTGTCGACCGTCCGGACGAGCCCCGCGCCGAACAGGTGATGCCAGACCCGGTTCACATAGACCCGCGCGGTGAGGGGGTTATTCCGGCTCGCGATCCAGCGGGCGAGCTCCAGGCGGCCGCTCGTTCCGAGGGCGGGGTTTGCTGCGCCCGTCCCTTCCGCGGAGGCGACCTGCAGGAAGCCGCGGGGGACCGTCGGACCGCGGTGCTTGTAGCTCCCTCTGATACAGACGTAACCGTCCTCGACTTTCTTTTCGTCCCGCACCGAGGGGACCTTGGGAGGAGCGGGAGGGGCCGCGGCCTTGAGCTCGGTGAGACGACCATTCATCTGCTCCATCGTCTTCCGGAGCGCGACCATCGTGTCGACCACCGCCGTGACGTCGCCGGTCTCGGACGCGGCCTGAGGAGCGGCAGCGGTCGCATCGTCCAGGGGGGCCGCTTCGACCGGCAGGAACTGAACGGCGTCGGCGATGACGACGCCGGTCGTCCCCTCGGTCGAGATCGTGACAACCGCCGTCTGGTCGTTCGCGAACCGGTACCGGCCGAGCGAGCGGAACAGGCCGTCGATCGGGGGAGCAACCGTCTGGTCGACATGGACGAGCGCCTCGCCGGCGGGATGCGTGATCCGGACCGGGACATGGCTGGCCCGGCTGTCAGTGGCGTGGTACGCCAACCGGACTTCGTAGTCGCCGCTCTTGGGGAGGTCCGCACTGAAGGTGATCCGCTTCTCCCCTTTGCCGCTCTTCGCGTCGTGGCGGTAGCCGTCGCCGACGAACGATTTCACGGAGGTGGAGGTGGTCCATTCGCCGGTCGTCACTGCCATCGCATCGTCGACGACGATCCCCGGCAGCGACGCCACCGGCACGATCCCTCCTGAGGTCGGGGCCGTGGCGAGCGAAAACTTGGGGAGCAGCAACAGCGTCCCGACCGCGGTCTCTCCCTCGCCGGAGGCCACGACGGTCACGGAATGCTTCGAGTCGGGCGTGAACGAAAAGTCTCCGAGCGAAACGAACCGCCCGCCGAGCCGGGGGAGGGTCGTCTGGTCGAGCGTCACCGTCGCTTCGCCGTTCGCCTGCCGGATCCGGACCTGGACCCGCTTCGAGCGGCGTTCACTGGAGACGTAGGCCAGCCGGACTTCGTACGGCCCGGCCGCGGCCACCGCGCGACCGACCTCGAACACCGCTTCTCCGGGCCCGGCGGAAACCTGTTCGTCCCGCTCGCTCCCCGGGGCGAGAAGCGTCGAAGGGGACTTTTCCCAGTTTCCTTCATAGCGGGCGAATTTGCTCCCCAGGATCACCACCGGGTTCTTCTTCTCGAGCGTCCGCAGCTCCTTTTCGGTCTCCGCCAGCCGCTTCTCGATCGACCCCTTCTGCTCTTCGTAGACGGCCAGTTTCCGCTCGAGTTCCGGCGGACGGGGAAGGGGCTTCGTGACCCAGGTCGAGACGTTGTCGTGAATCAGTGTCTGCGTGCTCCGGAAGATTCCGGCCAAGGCGTAGTAGTCCGCCGTCGGGATCGGATCGAACTTGTGGTCGTGGCACCGGGCGCAGCCGATCGTCTGCCCCAGAAACACCTTTCCCAGGGTGTCGATCTGCTCGTCGATGACGTCCATCTCAAGCTGCGTCTTGTCCTGCTCCTCATAGTTGGTCGGGCCGAGCGCGAGGAACGACGTCGCCGTGACCTGCTCGGCCCCCTCCTCCAGATTCGCCAGCGGGAGCTGGTCCCCCGCAATCTGCTCGACGACGAACCGGTCGAACGGCTTGTCGCTGTTGAAGGCGTCGACGACGTAGTCCCGGTATCGCCACGCCTCCGGGATCAGCATCGACCGTCCCCCCCCTGTCGACTCCGAGAACCGGGCCAGGTCGAGCCAGTGCCGCCCCCACCGTTCTCCGAAATGGGGGGAGGCCAGGAGCCGGTCGACGACCGTCCCGAACGCGGCCGAATCGTCGGCCGCATCTGTCACAAACGCCTCGATCTCGGACACCGTCGGCGGTAGCCCCGTCAGATCGAACGTCGCCCGGCGGATCAGCGTCCGGCGGTCCGCCAGTTCGGCCGGGACAAGTCCCTGGGCCTTCCAGCCGTGCGCCACGAACCGGTCAATCCGGGTCGTCGCCCACTCGGGCCGCTCGACATCAGGAACCGCCACCGCCGCCACCGGGCGGTACGACCAGAACTGCCGCCCCGCCACGAGATCGATCGTCCTGGCCGCTGAAGCGGACGTCCCCTCCCGCGGATCCGGCGCCCCCATCCCGATCCACTTCTCGAACGCCTTCACCACCGTCTCCGGCAACCGCCGTTCCGGAGGCATCTCGAACGTCTCGTGCTTCAGCGCCCCCAGGATCAGGCTCTCGTCTGCTTTCCCCGGAACGACCGCCGGGCCGGAATCCCCCCCCTTCCGGATCCCCTCGCGGGTGTCGACCAGCAGCCCCCCTTTGACGATCTTCGACTTGGCAGAATGGCACTCATAACAGTGCTCGACCAGAACCGGCCGGATTTCCCGCTCGAAGAAGTCGCTCCCCTCGTCCGCCCAGATGGGACGTAGCAACGCTCCGAACAGCAGACCCACCGCGAATACGCTTCGCATACGGCACTCCGGACTGGCCGACCCCGACTTCCTCCGTTGAGTGTACGGCGCGGGCCGCATGGCGGAAAAGCGGTGTCGCCCCTGTGGATCGGCCTCCACGCCGGCGGGGCATTCCGGTCGATTCCGTTAAGGAATCGAGGATTCTGCGGGTCAGGGGAGAGCCCGCGGGGGAGCCTGGGCCGAAGAGCGTTCCGAACGTACATCGAAGATTGCACCGTTCCCTGTACGGAAGCGCCTCCGGCGAGGGCAGGGGCGAGCCCCTGCACCCCGGCGATGGCGCAGCCATCGACGCGGATGTCTACAATCTTCGGCGACGAACACCAGGATCAACCCCGCAGAAGGAACTCCAGCGTGAACATCCTCGTCACCGGGTCCAGCGGCCTCATCGGCGGCAAACTCATCCCCCGTCTCCGCGACGCCGGACACCAGGTCTTCCGGCTCGTCCGCCGCAAACCGACCGCCCCCGACCAGCGCCGCTGGAACCCCGAAGAACGGGTCGACCCCGTGGTTCTCGACCGCATCGACACTGCCATTCATCTGGCCGGCGACAACATCGCCGAAGGCCGCTGGACCGAAGAGAAGAAACGCCAGATCCGCGACTCCCGCGTCACCGGCACCCGCCGCCTCGCCGAAGCGATCGCCGAAGCGTCCGCTCCCCCTAAGACCCTCGTCTGCGCCTCCGCCATCGGCTACTACGGCAACCGCGGCGACGAACTCCTCGACGAAGCCAGCCCCCCCGGCACCGGCTTCCTCCCCGACGTCTGCCGCGAATGGGAAGCGGCCGCCGAACCGGCCCGCGCCAACGGAGTCCGCGTCGCCCACGTCCGCCTCGGCGTCGTCCTCAGCACCGAAGGGGGGGCCCTCGCCAAGATGCTCCTCCCGTTCAAAATGGGAGTCGGCGGAGTCGTCGGCAACGGCAAACAATACTGGAGCTGCGTCAACGTCGACGATGCTGTGGGGGCGTTCCAGTACGCCGCGGAGAACGACTCCATCCGCGGACCGGTCAACGCCGTCTGCCCCGAGCCCGTCACCAACTACGACTTCACCAAGACCCTCGGCCGGATCCTCGGCCGCCCCACCCTCTTTCCGCTCCCCGCCACGATGGCCCGGCTCGCCCTCGGCCAGATGGCGGATGACCTGCTGCTGGCGAGCGCCCGGGTGGTTCCGAAGACGCTGCAGGGGGCCGGGTTCCCCTTCGCCCATCCGACGGTCGAGTCCGCCATCCGGGGCGCGCTCGAATCGCATCGATAATTTTTCCAACGCTCGGGCACCGGCCGACGTAGTCGCGACCGTCTGAATCGCAGGGGAGAGGTGCGCACCCCGCTCACCTCTCCGCAGTTGGCTCGAATTCCCGGGAACCGGACGGAGAGAATCATGGCGATGCCCAGCGTGGCGTGGAGGCGTTCCGGAGTCCTGGTCCTGCTGGCGGGGCTCTTGCTCGTCGGCTGGTCTCACGGCCAGGCCAAACCGGGTCCGGTCGCGCCGGAGAAACTCCTCCCCGAAAAATCGCTCCTCTTCATCCGCTTCGACGGCATGAAGGCCCACTCGGCCGCGATGGAGAAGACCGCGGCCTACGACGCCCTCTACCGCTCGGACCTGATCCCGACCGTCAGCCGCGCGGTCAAGGGACTCGCCGCCCAGGCTCCCCCTGAAGCTCAGCAGGCCATCGCCGACGCCACGACGGCCCTGCTCGGTGCGGTCGACGACGGCATCGACCTCGGCGTCACGCTCGACACCGCGAGCGGCGGCCCGCCGGTCCTGTGGGGGGTGGTCGTCCTGCGGAACAGCGGGAAGCTCGAACCCCGCGTCATCAAGGCGCTCAAGAGCGCCCTCGAAGGGGAGATCGAGCTGCAGACGAAGACCGAGAAGGGACGTCGCATCACCTCAGGCCGGATGAAACAGGGGCCGTTCGAAATCGGCCTGTGGGCCGAAGGAGAGCACCTCGTCGCCGCCTTCGGACTGAATGCCGTTCAGCACGCCCTGGCGGTCGCCATGGGCGAAGCCCCCAACGTCACCGCCAACCCGTCGTTCGCGGAATTCACGAAGTCGAAGAGTTTTGAAGTCTGCACCACCGCCTGGTTCGACTTCGGGGCGCTCCGGGAGATGTTCGGCGGGATGACGCTCCCCGTTCGCGGAGCGACCGAGCCCAAGACCGTCCGGGAAGTCGCCGAGACGCTCGGCCTCGGGAAGGTCGGCCGGATCGTCTACCAGGGGGGTGTGAAGGACCGGAGCCTCTGGACCGAGGTCTTCGTCGAGGCCCCCGGCCCGCACACAGGGCTGCTGTCGCTGGCGAATCCCAAGCCGATCACGCTCGCGGATCTCCCGCCGCTCCCCGCCGACTGCACCGCCTTTGCCGCCGGGACGAACGACTGGACGGCGATCTATGATCAGCTTCTGACGACTGTGAAGGGGATCGAACAGATCGTCCCTGAAGATGACCGCTGGGGGACCGAGCAGGTGGTCGAGGTCATCGAAGACCAGCTCGGGTTCAAGGTGCGGGACGACCTCGCGGCGGCGCTCGGCGACGTCCTGTGCGTCTACCACGACGGGCAGTTGCCCCTCTTCATCGATGGGGCGGTCGCGGTCGCCGAGGTCCAGGACGCAGCGAAGCTCGAGAAGACGATGACCCGAATCGTCGAGACCGTCCGGGCCAATGCCGGACCGGCCGTGAACGTCCGGCAGGTCAAGAAGGGGGGGAACGTCCTGACGGTGTTCGAGATCCCGCATGCGGGGATCCTGACCCCGACCTTCTGCGTCACGGACAAATGGTTCTGCCTTGCCATGACGCCCCAGCCGGTCGAAGCGTTCCTGCTCCGGCTCAACGGAAAGCTGCCGAAATGGGCTCCGGGGGAGGAAACCAAGGCGGCCCTCGCGGCGCTCCCGAAGGACGTCACGTCGATCTCGATGCGCGATCCCCGGTCGTCGATCCGGTTTATCGTCGGACTCGCGCCGACCATCACCGGCCTCGTGAAGACCGGGATGGCCCAGGCCCGGCGGTTCGGGGCGCAGGTCCCCGAGCTCCCGATCTCGATCGCGGACCTCCCCCCAGCCGAGGTCGTGTCGCATCCGCTCTTCCCGAACTTCACGGTGACGCAGTCGAGCCCGGAGGGAATCCGCCTCGTCAACCGCTCATCGCTGCCGGGCCTCATCGAAGGGGGACCGGCGGTCGCCGCCGTGGGGGTGGCCATCCTGCTCCCGGCCGTGCAGCAGGCCCGGGCCGCCGCGCGGCGGACGCAATCGATGAACAACATGAAGATGCTGGGGCTCGCCCTCCACAACTTCCACGACACGTTCAACGCCTTCCCCGCCGGAACGCGGCCCGTCGATGACGACACCCTGAAGCCCGACCAGCGGTCGAGCTGGCTCGTCTCGATCCTGCCCTATGTGGATCAGGCCGCGCTCTACAACCAGGTGACCGACAACAAGGGAGAGTGGAACGCCGAAGCGTATCGGGACAAGGTGGCGGTCCGGATCCCGTTGTTCCTGAACCCCTCGATCGCCGACGATCCGAACGCCGAGTACGGCCCGACCCACTATGTCGGGGTCGCCGGGCTGACCGAGAAGGGGCCGACCTCCAAGGTGACCGATACCGACATCGCCGGGGTCTTCGCCTACGACCGGCAGACGCACCTCCGCGACATCACGGACGGGACGTCCAACACGATCATGGTGGTCGAAGTCATGAAGGACCCCGGTCCCTGGGCGGAGGGGGGGAAATCGACGATCCGGCCGTTCACGAAGAAGCCCTATTTCAAGGGTCCCGACGGGATCGGCGGGCCGATCCCTGGCGTCAACGGGGTTCTGATGGGGGACGGCTCGGTCCGGATGGTCTCCGACAAGATCGACGCCGCCACCGTCGAAGCCCTGACGACGATCGCCGGCGGGGAAGTCGTCGCCGACTTCTAGGACCGCCGTAAAGCCTCTGCCCCATCGATCCGAGCCGGGTTCGACCGCGAATCCGGCTCGGATTTTTGTTGGTGGAGTGCAGACCCCGACAGCCGCTGGCACATCGCTCCAACCACAAACCATTGATGCCAAACCAGTTGTGTCACCCGAGGATCCGCCGCACGTCGTAACGTACGGGTCTTGATCCAAGAAGAGCGATCCCTCGTTGTCGTGCTATCCGGTCCAGACCGGGACGGGGAATGCGCGGGGGACGATTGCATGTCGAACCTCACCGCCGGCTCGTCCGGTCTCGCCGGAAAGGTCGCTGTTGACGCTGTTTGGCGCGTCCCATAGCCTCGCCGCGCCGTTCCAGACACCGTGGATTCGCTCTCGAGAAAGCCCCGCTCATGTCGACCCCGAAAGCCCCTCCGGCGACCCCGTCGGCCAAACAGGACAGCGCGAAGGACCACATCCTGCTGTTCTCGTTCCCCAAGATCATCTTTCTGTACCCGGCCTACTTCGTCGCCATCGCGGCGGGGATCTGGACCTGGTTTGAGCGGACGGACATCAACTCGGCCGGGCACCAGATTGCCGCCTGGACCTTCCTGGTAACCCTGTCGCTGAACCTCGTCGTCCTCTCCTTCGACTTCCCCCGGACGACGTCGCTGACACTGTTCTTCTTCATCGTGATGGTCGTGCTGGGCCTCGCGCTGACTTCCGTCTACATGCCGAACGTGTTACCCGGCCTCAGAAGCGCTCTCGTCGCGATCAAGCCCGTGGCGAACCACTCCTTCTTCTTCCTGTTCGCCGGGGTCATGACCCTGATCTACGCCGGCGTCTGGATCCACTCCCGCTTCGACTACTGGGAAGTCCGGAGCAACGAACTCCTGCATCACCACGGCTTCATGAGCGACCTCGAGCGGTTCCCGGCCCCGCAGCTCAAGATCGACAAGGAAGTCAACGACATCTTCGAGTACATCCTCCTCGGCGCCGGCCGGCTGATCCTCCACCCCAGCAATGAGCGACGGGCGATCGTCCTCGAGAACGTCGTCCGGATCGCCAAGAAGGAAGCGGCGATCACGAAGCTCCTCGGCACGATGCAGGTCCGGGTCCGCCCGGCCGACGAAGAGTAGTCGTCTCCTCCGCCGCGTCCGTCCGTGTCGATCACCATTCCGCTGAGGGCTCTCCCATGATCATCCGCCGCATCGATCCGGTCTCGCTCGGAAAAATCCAGGGGCTCGTCATGGCCGTGTTCGGCCTGATCGGTGCGATGCTCTGGGGGGGGATGCTCGCCATCGGCGGCATGGCCGCGATGAATGCCGGCGGCCCCGGCGGCGGTCCAGGGGGCGGCCCCCCAGCAGGTGTCGGGGCGCTCATGGGAGGGCTGGCCCTCGTGATGGTCATCGCCATGCCGGTCATGTACGGCGTGATGGGCTTCGTCGGTGGAATCGTTGCCGGGGTGGTCTACAACCTGGCATCCGGCTTCCTCGGCGGACTCGAGGTCGAAGTCGATTTCCAGGGTGAGCACCTGGAAACGGAATCGTAATCCCGCAAGGCCCAGGCCTGCCCGCGCGGAGATTCGGACGGCTCAGGAGGTGTTCCGGGCCGGACCGATTGGCTACTATTGATGGATCGTGAAACGGGGCGTGGCTGCCCCGTTCGAGCCCAGGGATTTTGACGGGGAAGCTTTGCCAATGGATCTGCATTCAGATTCTCTCAATCGTGATACGGCTGATCGCGGTTCTGTCCGCCGTCGCTGGAGCCGGCCGGCCATCGTCTCGGTCCTCTGCCTGGTCCTCCTCGGAACCGTGCTGAGCTTCGTCCCCTCCCGTTCCGGCATGACGCTGCGGGAGCTCGCGGCGGCGGAAGAGCCCAAGGGAAAGGCCCCCACCGAGAACCCGTTCCCGGGACGGTTCCCCGCCCCCAGCCTCGAAGGGGGAGTGGAGTGGCTCAATACGTCGGGTGAGATCTCCCTCAAGGATCTGCGGGGGAAGATCGTCATCCTCGACTTCTGGACGTACTGCTGCATCAACTGCATCCACGTCCTCCCCGATCTCAAGATGCTGGAGAAGAAGTACGAGAACCAGCTCGTCGTGATCGGCGTCCACCACCCGAAGTTCGAGAACGAGCGGGACACCGAGAACATCCGCCGGGCGATCCTCCGCTATGAAATCTCCCACCCGGTCGTGAACGACGCCAACCGGGTCCTGGCCGAGAAGTACCAGTTCAGCAGCTGGCCGACGCTGGTCCTGATCGACCCCGAAGGGAACTTCGTCGGGCAGCAGCCCGGGGAAGGGACCGGCGAGCTGTTCGACATGGTGCTCGGCAAGATGATCGCTTACCACCGGGCCAAGGGGACCCTCGACGAGACCCCGATCCGCTTCAACCTCGAGCGGGCCAAGGCCAAGCCGACCCCGCTGCGGTTCCCGGGCAAGATCCTCGCCGACGAGCCGGGGAACCGGCTGTTCGTCTCCGACAGCAACCACAACCGGATCGTCATCAGCTCCCTCGACCACGGAAAACTGCTCGACATCGTCGGGACGGGGGAGATCGGCAAGAAGGACGGCGGCTACACCGAAGCGACCTTCGACCATCCCCAGGGGATGACCCTCGTCGGCGACACCCTCTACGTCGCCGATACGGAAAACCACCTGCTGCGGGCGATCGACCTCCAGGGGAAACATGTCAAGACGCTCGCCGGGACCGGGGTGCAGTCCCACTCCCGCGGCTCGGGCGGGAAGCTGTCGACCACCGCGCTCAACAGCCCCTGGGCCCTGACGCACCTCGACAAGAAGCTGTACATCGCCATGGCGGGGCCGCACCAGCTCTGGTCCCACACGATCGGCGGCGACCAGATCCGGGTCTTCGCCGGTTCCGGCCGGGAGGACATCCTCGACGGTTCGCACTCCGAGGCGGCCCTCGCCCAGCCTTCGGGGATCACGACCGACGGCAAGGTTCTGTACCACGTCGACAGCGAAGGCTCGGCGGTCCGGCGGGTGACGCTCGGATCGAAGGGGCATGTCGAGACGGTCGTCGGACCGCGCGACATCCCGAACGGGCGGTCGCTGTTCGAGTTCGGCGACAAGGATGGGACCGGTGAAAAGGTCCGCCTCCAGCACCCGCTGGAAGTCCTGTATCACGAAGGCAAGCTCTACGTCGCCGACACCTACAACCACAAGATCAAGCGGGTCGATCCGGAGCGGATGACCTGCGAGACCTGGCTCGGCACCGGCGAACGGGGTGAATCGCTCTCCCCGGTCGAGCTCTCGGAACCGGCGGGACTCACGATCGCCGGCGGCAAGCTGCTCGTGGCGGACACGAACAATCACCGGCTCCTCTCGGTCGACCTCGGCAGCAAGGAGACGAAGGAGTTCGTGATCGAAGGGCTGACCCCTCCCGCGCCGATCACTCACGAAGAGCCGGATGCATCCCCCGTGACGCCGGTCCCGGCAATCACCGCCAAGGCGGGCGCCCCGCTGCGGCTCGAGTTCACGTTCGCCCTCCCGGAAGGGCACAAGCTCAATCCGCTCGGCCCGATCAGCTACCGCCTCAAGGCCATCGGCACGGCCAAGGTCGTCGCGGCGGAGAGCGTCGGCGTCCGCCGGGAAGGGGAGGGGACCGGCAAGTCGGGCTCCATTGAAGTCCCGCTCGCCGCCGAACCGGGGCAGGGGGACTATGAACTGACGATGAACTACACCTACTGCCGTGAAGGGAAGGAAGCGGTCTGCCGCTTCGGCCGGCAGAAGTGGAAGCTGTCGGTCACGACCACGGCCGACGGAGAGTCGAAGCCGGTGGCGATCGCGGTCGATGCCATCAGCGGCGACTCGGCCGGGAACTGATCCCGGCGGAAGCGGCCCCGGCACAGCAGCGAGCGTATTCCGGAAAGCGGGCTGAACGCGATGTTTCGCAAGATCTCGGCGCTGCTGGTCCGATCGCTCCGGAGCGACGCGCGGCTCGCCCGCTTCCACCTCCTGCGGCTCGCCCTCGGGATCGTGGTCCTGCTCGTCCTCTGGTCCACCCAGCAGAACATGCGGTGGCGGGCCTCCCCCGGACGGGAGTTCTACACCGGCCTCACCGTCTGCAACCTGCTGGCAATCACGCTCGCGGGAGCGACCTTCTTCGCGATGGCGATCTCCGAAGAGCGGGAGGAACAGACCCTCCCGCTCCTCAAGATGGCAGACATCGGCCCCCTGCCGCTGCTCCTCGGCAAGTGGCTGCCGCGGATGATCACGGCGCTCCTGCTCCTCTCGATCCAGATCCCGTTCACGCTCCTGGCGATCACGATGGGGGGGGTATCGTGGAGCCACATCGTCGCCACGAACTGGATGCTGCTCGGCTACCTGATCCTCGTCGGGAACTTCGGCCTCTTTGTCTCGGTCTGGAACTACCGCACCGGCGGGGCGTTTGCCGTGACGGCGGTGACGCTCGTGGTCTTCCTCCTGGCGGGGCCGATCCTCGGCGAGCTCGTGAACGCTCCCCGCCTGCAGCGGTTCGTCTGGTTCCTCGAGCCGCTCCGCGAGTTTCTCAGCGGACTCAACCCGTTCCTCAAGATCGGCGGGGTCCTGGGGAACTTCGGCCGGGGGAGCTTCGCCCTGCCGTTTCAGGTCTGGATGAGCCTTGTCCTGGGGGGAGTCTTCTTCGTCGGCTCCTGGCTCAGCTTCGACTACGCCACGTCGCTCGAGCCCTCGGGCAAGTCGTTCGCCATGCGGCTGCGGGACGGCTGGACGCGGCTCTGGAACCGCGCCGCCCCCTCGCGCCCAGCCTCGTCCCGGCCTGCGGCCGCGGGCGCCAAGCCGGCCCCCGCGCGGCGGACTCCGGGCCTGCGGCGGGTCTGGGGGATGCCGATCGTCTACAAGGATTTCCATCAGATCGCCGGCGGCCCGGTCGGCATGCTGAGCCGGATCTTCGGCTACGGAATGATCTGCGTCGGGACCTGGGGGGCCTTCCTGACCGCCGGAGCCCCCTTCAACAACGACTTCGGCCGGGCGATCTCGGCCCTCGGGATGATCACCGCCTTCTTCTCCCTCTGGTTCCTCGGGATCGAGGCGGCCTTCGTCGCCGCCCGCCTGTACCGCAGCGAGATCAAGGACCGGACCTGGGCCACTCTCTCGCTGCTCCCCCGGAGCATTCCGCAGATCGCCTACGCCAAACTCGCCGGAGCGGCGCTCGGCCTCCTCCCCGCGCTGATGCTCCTCATCGGCGGATCGCTCCTCGCCCTCCCCGAATGGGAGCGGGAATTCCAGCACTTCCGGTTCGTCGATGTCCTGGCGATCACGTTCTTCACGCTGCAGGTCCTGACCGGCATCCAGCTTGCCATGTTCCTCTCGGTCGCGCTCGACTTCGCCGCCTGGCCCCTCGCCATCGCCATGGCCGCCTTCGGCATGATTCTCGAGACCGCGATGCTCGTCTCCTGCTGCCTCGGGATCCTCGAACTCAACGGGCAGAGCGGCGACATGACGATCTTCTCGCTGGGGATTCTGATCAGCGGGCCTTTGTTCCTCCTGTTCCACGTCCTGACCCTGGTGCGGCTGGATGCGGTTCGGGCTTCGGATGGGTAGAGCCTGAATCCGGAGGAACAGGGACGATTGAACCGTTCCCTGTGCGGAAGCGCCTCCGGCGGCAAGGGGTTCCACCTTGCCCCCGACTCCCTTCGGCATTTCCCGGCGCCTCCCGGGACAGTACCTTAAGCCCGGTCGCGGTGGATCGACGATTCGACGAGGGCAGGGCGAGCAATGCCGAAGCAACCGGTTCTTCAGGTCTACGAAGCGGGTGAAACCACCGTCGTCGGCTTCTCCGGCGAGGAGATCCTCGACGAGATCAGCGTCGCCGCCTGCCGCACCGAGATCATCGAGATCCTCCGCCGCCACGACTGCAGCATCCTCGCCTTCGATCTCACCGGCGTACGCCTCATCCCCAGCGGCCTGCTGGGCCTCCTCTCCTCCATCCGCAAAATGGGGGTCGAGGTCCACCTCTACAACCCCTCAGTCGACGTCCGCGAAGTCCTCTCGATCACCCACCTCGACCGGGTCATGCCGGTTCACGTCATCGAAGTCGACCGCACCAAGCGGCCGGACAACGCGGGCCGCTAGCCCCCCCTCGAAGCCCGGGCCGATGCACGACGACCTCCTCACGATCTGCTCGCCCGCCGATGCCGGCTTCTCGCCCGATCGGTGGAAACGAGTCTTGCACCTCGCCGCTCAGGTCGCCGCTGAAGAGACCGGCTCGCTCGCCTTCGAAGTCAGCCGGGGCGGCCGCTCGCCGGGCCCCTACCACTTCGGCCGCCACGCCGCGGGGTTGCCGGACGTTCCGCTCCGGAGCGACGCGATCTTCCTCGTCGCGTCGTTGACGAAGCCGATCGTCGCCATGGCGGCGCTGCTCCTTGTCGAGCGGGGACTGCTCAATCTGAATGACCGGGTCGCGGACTACCTCCCGCTCCCCGACGCGGCCAAGCGGCCGATGACGATCCGGCATCTCCTGACACATACGTCGGGGATGCCCGACATGCTCCCCGACAACCGGGCCCTCCGCGTCGGCAAGTCGTCGCTCGAAACGTTCTGCGAGGGTTCCTGTGCCGCGGCGCTCGACTTTCCGCCGGGCCGGGGCGTTCAGTACCAGAGCATGGGGTTCGTGCTGCTGAGCCGGATCGTGGAGATTCTCTCCGGGCAGTCGATCCATGACTTCGTTCAGCGGGAGATCCTTGACCCGTGCGGGATGCGGAACTCTGCGCTGGGAGCCCCTGATGCCTGGTTCGAGGGTCTGCATCCCCGGATCGACCGGATCCCGGCGATCGACGTTCCGGAGGATCAGCGGGGGGACGGGGGAGGGGAGTGGAACTGGAACAGCCGTTACTGGCGGCAGCTCGGTGCTCCGTGGGGGGGGCTGCTTTCGACGCCGACCGACCTGCTGCGGTTCTGTCAGGTGATGCTTCAGGGGGGGCGTCTGGGGCGGGGTCGGGGTGAGAGCCTGTTTGCTCCGCGGACGGTGGCGGCGGCGACGACGAACCAGCTACTGCCATTTGCCGACGTTCCGGAGGCGGATCGTCGTTGTCGGGGGTGGGGGTTCGGGTGGCGGCTGCAGTGGCCGGCGCATCCGGCGTCGTTCGGGGATTTTCTGAGTGAGTCGGCTTACGGTCATTGGGGAGCGACGGGGACGGTATTCTGGATGGATCCTGAGCAGGATCTGGCGGTGGTGCTATTGACGGCGATGCCGCTGGAGCGGAGCGGGGGGGCGCTGACGCGGCTGTCGAACGCGATCGTCAGCGCGCTGGCGTAGCGCTGCCGGCACAGCGCTGCTTGCGCAACCCATCGTGCCACGGCCACCCGGGTGCAGGGGCGGAGCTCCTGCCCGCCGGAGGCGTTTTCGACATGGAACCGCCGAATACCCTCGGCCCCCGATCGCGGACCGGCACGGCGGACATCCCCTCTCCAGCACGCCCACACTGCGCTCCCCGCGGTGCGGAGTGAAGGGGCCCGCGACGCCGGTTTCCCAAAGCGGCCGCACGTGGTTTTCCATGGTTCCACGAGGGAAGTGCCTCCGGCGGGCAGGAGCTCCGCCCCTGCACCCGGGTCAGGAGCGCAACGCTCGTTGGGATGTCCGGTGTCCCCCCGACGATCTACACTCACGAGGCAAGGAGATCTTCCATGGGGCGAGTGGCTGCAATCGTTCTCGTGATCCTGGCGCTGATCGGCGTCCTCCTCTGGAGCCAGACCCGCACACCGCCCCTCGTCGTCTCGGGCTTCGTTGAATCCGACGAAATCCGCCTCGGCTCCCGCGTCGGCGGCCGCGTGCAGAGCGTTTCCGTCGTCGACGGGAACGAAGTCAAACGCAACCAGAAACTCGTCGAACTCGAGCCGTTCGACCTCAACGAAAAACTCGCCCAGGCCGAAGCCCTCTGGAAGCAGCAGAAGGCAGTCCACGCCAAACTCACGGAAGGGTTCCGCAAAGAGGAGCGAGCCCAGGCAGAGGCCCGGGTCCGGCAGCTCGAGGCGGTGGCGCTCAAACTCAAGAACGGCCCCCGGCCGCAGGAGATTGCCGCCGCCCGCGCGGACCTCGACCTCGCCAAGGCGCAGCAGGAGCTCGCCACGATCGAGTACGACCGGGCCAAGTCGCTCCAGGTCCAGGACGCCACGACGAAGCAGAAGGTCGATGCTGCACGGACTGAACTGCGCGTCTCCGAGGACCAGGTCCACTCCCGGTCCGAACAATTGAAGCTGCTTGAGGCGGGAACTCGGGACGAGGAGAAGGCGGCGGCGGTCGCTCAGCTCGACGAGTCTCGCGCGGCACTCGAACTGATCGTCAACGGGACCCGCCAGGAGGACATCGACGCCGCCTACGCCGCGATGGTCTCCGCCGAAGCGGGGATGAACGCCATCCGTAAGCAGATCGACGAGCTGACAATCGTCGCCCCGGTCAACGGGAGCGTCGAGGCGGTCGAACTGCAGCCTGGAGACCTCGTCGCCCCCAACGCCCCCGTCATGACCCTCCTCGACCACTCCCGGATGTGGGTCCGGGCCTTCGTCCCTGAGAACCGCCTCGATCTCAAGATCGGTCAGAAACTCAAAGTCACCGTCGACAGTTTTCCAGGGGAGACGTTTACGGCCGAGGTCGGGTTCGTCTCGCGGCAGGCGGAGTTCACGCCGGGGAACGTCCAGACCCCCGAAGAACGCTCGAAGCAGGTGTTCCGGATCAAGGCGTTTCTGAACGACGAGTCGGGCCGGCTCCGGCCCGGGATGGCGGCGGACCTCTGGCTGGAGGCGGCGCCATGAGTGACGCGCCGACCACTCCGGCGGCTCCCCCCGCACTCGACCTCCGCGGGTTGACCCGGCATTTCGGCAAACTGGTCGCCGTCGACGACGTGTCGTTCCAGGTCCAGCGCGGCAGCATCTTCGGACTGCTCGGCCCCAACGGGAGCGGGAAGAGCACGATCATCCGGATGCTCTGCGGCGTCTTGCAGCCGACGGCGGGGACGGCGATCGTGCTGGGGCATGACGTCAACCGGGATCCGGAGTCGATCAAGCCGGCGGTCGGCTACATGTCGCAGAAGTTCAGCCTCTACGGCGACCTGTCGGTCCAGGAGAACATCGAGTTCTACGGCCGGATCTACGGCCTGACGCCCGAGCGGATCCAGAAGCGGCTGGTCGAGGTGACCGAATGGACCGGCCTCGACCGCCGGCTCGACCAGATGGCGGGGAATCTCTCCGGAGGCTGGAAGCAGCGGCTGGCACTGGCCTGCGCGCTCGTCCATGAGCCGGAGCTGCTGTTCCTCGATGAACCGACGGCGGGGATCGATCCGGTCGCCCGCCGGGAGCTGTGGGACCTGCTGTACCAGCTCGCCTCGCGCGGTGTGACTCTGCTTGTCACGACGCACTACATGGACGAGGCGGAGCGGTGCACGGAGGTGGGGTACATCTACAACTCCCGGATGCTTGTGTGCGGGACGATCGAGGACCTCAAGCGGCATCCGGACGTGACGCCCGCCGGAACGCGGCGGTGGGAGCTCGAGACGCACGACATGGCGGTGGGACTCGAGCGGATCCGCGGCGCGGCGGGAATCCTCGACGCGACCTTCTTCGGCCAGACGCTGCACGTCCTGGCGGAGGACCGGCTGACGGAAGGGGATCTCGTACAGGCGGTCGGCGATCCCCAGGCGACTGCCCGACCGATCACACCGACGCTCGAAGATGTGTTCGTGACGTTGACCCGCGCGGCGAGCAAAGGGAAGCCGCCGGCGGCGATCGTGCCCACCCCGGTATCGAAGGAATCGCAGGCGTCTGCTGCCGCCTCAGCGGAAGTCCGGCAGCCCGTCTCGCTGTCGACGTCCGGCCACTCCACTCCCGCCCCGGCGCGACGGCGGGTCGGGTTCCTGTCCGGGTTTCTGGCGATCCTCCTCAAAGAATTCGCCCACATCCGCCGGCAGCCGACGACGCTGTTCTTCCTGTTCGCCGTTCCGCTGATCCAGACTTTCATCTTCGGCTATGCACTCGACACAAAGGTGGAGCACATCCCGACGGTCGTCTACGACCTCGACGGGCGGCAGCCCTCCCGGGCGCTGCAGATGTCGTTCGACAACACCCGGTCGTTCACGATCATCGACCGGGTCTATGACGCGGAGTCGTTCCGCCGGGCGCTGTCGTCCGGGCGAGCGAAGGTCGGAATCTGCATTCCGCCCGACTACTCGGATCAGCTCCTGGCGGGGCGGCAGACGTCGGTGCAGGTGCTGATCGACGGGAGCGATTCGCAGGTCGCGAACACCGCCCTTAATGCGACGAACCTGCTGGGGATCGCGCTGACGCGGCAGATCACGTTGCCCTTCGCCGAGACGCTGCAGGTGGTGCCGAGCCGCAACGAACTGGGGCGGGTGGCGCCGGCGATCGAGATGCGGCCCCGGCTGCTCTACAACCCGAACCTCGAGAGCGCGAACTTCTTCGTCCCGGGGCTCGTGGGGATCATCCTGCAGCTCGTGACGCTGTTCCTGACGTCCTTCGCCATCGTCCGCGAGCGGGAGCAGGGGACGCTCGAGCAGCTGTTCGTGACCCCGGTCAGCCGCTCGGCGCTGCTCCTCGGGAAGCTGATTCCCTATGCCGTCATGGGGGTCATCGAGATGCTGCTGGTGCTGACGGCGATGGTGTTCGTCTTCGGCGTCCCGATCCACGGCGGAGTGGTGCTGCTGGTCGGGCTGTCGATCCTGTTCCTGGTCTCCGGGCTCGGCCTGGGGCTGCTGGTTTCGACACTGGCTCAAACGCAGATGGCGGCGATGCAGTTCGCATTCGTCATCATGTTGCCCTCGATCCTGCTGTCGGGGTTCATGTTCCCACGGGCGCAGATGCCGGAGATCGTCTATTTCGCCTCGTTCGCGATTCCGGTGACGCACTTCCTCGAGATCCTGCGGGGGATCATCCTCCGCGCAGCGGACTTCGCGGACCTGTTGCCGTCCGTGCTGTGGCTCGCGGGGTGCGGCGGAGCGATCTTCCTATTGAGCCTGCTGCGGTTCCGCAAACAATTGGCATGAGCTTCCCGGCGCGCGAAAGACCGCGCCGGCCGGCTGGGCTCTGTTTGCGCAACCCATCGCCCAGCGGCCACCCGGTCCAGGGCGGAGCTCTGGTCAGACCGTCAGGCGGAGGTGCTTGAGGAGGTCCGGGGCGGGCATGATGTAGCCGATGTAGAACGGGCCGAAGGCGGCGTAGCGGGCCGAGGCCTGGTCAAACCGCATGGTGTAGACGATGTCCTTGATGTACTCGGGGGTGCGGCTCCAGAGGGTGACGCCCCATTCCCAGTCGTCGTAGCCGGTCGACGCCGTAATCAGCTGGCTCACCTTGCCGGCGAACTTGATGCCGGAGGTGGCGTGTTCGGCCATGAGAGTCGAGCGGACGCTGAAGGGTTCAGTGTACCAGTTGGCCTGCGGGTCCCGGATCTTGTTCATCGGGTAGAAGCAGATGATCGGGAAGTTCGGGAAGTCGGGGTAGAGCCGCTGCTGGTTCATCATCGGCAGGCGTTGTTCGTACGCCTTGACCTTGGCGGCGTAGCTTGGGTCGTCGGCGGAGGTCCCTTCGTGGATGAGTCGGGCGGAGTACTGCTCGACGGTCGGGACGTATTCCGACACTTCCGTGATGGAGACGAACGAATACGTGGGCTCGAGGACGGTGCCGAGCTTGGAGGCGCGGAGGGCCTGGTGGACGGCGTCGATCTTGAGGGGATCGGCGTCGAGCATCATGAGGCCGAGGTCGGCGCGGTGTCCGGAGACGGCGAAGGATTGGAGGCGGGCGGGGTTTCCTTCGCGTTCGGGATTCAGAATCTCTTCGACTTCGCGGATGCCGGCGGCGCGGGTGGCGGAGTCGAGGGCGGCCCAGGCCTGCGGATTCACCCGGTAGTAGATGTGGAGGGAGTGCCACCCTTCGGCCATGCGGATCGTCGGTTCGGGGAGGGGGGTGGCGTGGGCGGGAGGGCGCACTGGGGTGACTCGATGGGTGGGTGGGGAGCGACGATGGGACCAAGCGAGTATCTGGTATCAAGTCGCAAATGCCCAGCGTCCCGGTAGAGCAGGTGGGCATCGACGCGATCGCTCCCACGACGCCCCTGCCGGCACAGCGTCCCAAGCTCAAACCCGTCGCCCCACGGCCACCCGGGTCCAGGGGCGGAGCTCCTGGCCGCCGGAGGCATTTCGATGTGGAACCACGGCGCACAACGGACGCCCGATCGCGGACGGACGTCGCGGATCCTTCACTTCAGAACGCCCTCGCTGCACTCCCTGCGGTGAGGAGAGGGGGAGCCCGCGACACCGGATCTCCAAAGCGGACGCCGGTGGTCTCTGACGGTTCCTCGAGGGAAGCGCCTCCGGCGGCCAGGAGCTCCGCCCCTGGACCCGGGTGAGAGGTCGCTTGAGAGTTACAGCTCGAACATATCGCACCGGGCCTACGCGAACGCCGCGGAGCCCGGCGTCTCATGAATTTCCAAGTGTCGAGTCACGAAATCGCCGCTCGGCCCGCAATTGCGCCGACCACCAGCAGACACCGCAAACCGCCCTCTCGTCGTTCGCCCCACACAAGATAAAATCGCCCGGGCCGTAACCACGGGAGTCCCCATCATGCAGTGCCGCTGCCTCAGCTGGCTGTCAGTGTTCCTCGGTCTCGCCTCTCCCCTCGCCGCCAGCGACTGGCCCCAATGGATGGGCCCCGCCCGCGACGGCGTCTGGAAAGACACCGGGATCGTCGAAAAGATCCCCCAAGACGGACTCAAGGTCCTGTGGCGAGTTCCCGTCGGCGGCGGCTACTCCGGCCCCGCGGTCGTCGGCGATCGCGTCTACCTCACCGACTACCAGAAGACCTCCGGAAACATCACCAACAACCCCGGCAGCCGCGATGAACTGACCGGCGAAGAACGGGTCCTCTGCCTCGACGCCAAGACCGGCGACATCCTCTGGAAACACGCCTACGACCGCCCCTACAAACTCTCCTACCCCTGCGGCCCCCGAGCCACGCCGACCGTCGACGGCAACCTCGTCTACACACTGGGAGCCGAAGGAAACCTGTGGGCCCTCAACGCCCAGACCGGCGAAGTCGTCTGGGCCAAAGACCTCGTCAAAGAGTTTTCAGCGCCGGTCCCGATCTGGGGCTTCAGCGGACATCCCCTCGTCGACGGCTCGAAACTGATCTGCCTCGTCGGAGGGAAGGGGAGCGTCGCCGTCGCCTTCGACAAGACGACCGGCAAAGAACTCTGGCGAGCCCTGACCGCCTCCGAGTCGGGATACGCCCCCCCGTCGATCATCGAAGCGGCCGGCGTCCGGCAGCTGCTGATCTGGGACGCCGACAAACTCAGTTCGCTCAACCCGGAGACCGGCGAGCTCTACTGGTCGCAGGACCTCAAGCCGAGCTACGGGATGGCGATCATGGCTCCCCGCAAAGAAGGAGACCTGCTGTTCGCCGGCGGCATCGGCGGCGTCGCCGCGGCCTTCCGCCTGAATCAGGAGAAGCCGGGAGCCGAAGTCGTGTGGCGCGGCGATTCGAGCAAGGGAGTCTTCCCCGCCAACATGACGCCGATCATCGAAGACGGGACGCTCTACGGCGTCGACTGTCAGCAGGGGGCCCTCCGCGGCGTCCGGCTCGCCGACGGCAAGCGGCTCTGGCAGAGCTTCGCGCCGATCACCGGCGGGAAGCGCGGTGCCAACCACGGGACGGTGTTCCTCGTCCGCCACGCTCCGGACTACTTCCTGTTCAACGAACTCGGCGACCTGATCCAGGCGAAGCTGTCGCCGACCGGGTACGAGGAGATCGGCCGGTTCCACGTCCTCGAGCCGAGCCAGACGGTCTTCGGCCGTGAAGTCGTCTGGTCGCATCCCGCGTTCGCCAACCGTTGCGTCTACGCCCGCAACGATAAGGAGCTCGTCTGCGTCTCGCTGGCGGCGGAGTAGTCGTTGCGCCACAGTGACGCGGCCTCAGCAGTGCATGGTCCCGAGGGACGGCGTTGCCCCAGCCTCCAGTCATCGCCCGGCATGCGGAAGGAACGAGCGCCTCGGCGCGGCGGTTCTTCAGCCTCGCTGCCGGGGTGCTGGGGGGCGCGGTCGCTCTCGGGCTCCTGCTGGTCCGCCTGCTCGGACGGCGGGTGATCGTCTTCGTCGACGGGATGCGGTTCCCGCCGGCGTTCGTCGTCAGCACGCTCTTGCTCGTCGGCTGCAGCCTGACGCTCCACCGGGCCGTCTCCTTCGTCCGGGTCGAGAAACAGGTCGAGTTCCGCCGCTGGCTCTGGCGGGCCCTCGCCCTCGGGACCAGCTTCATGGGGACGCAGCTCTACGCCCTGTGGGCGATGATTCCGCCCCAGCGGTCCGCCGAGGAGGCATCGCTCGGCATCACAACCTTCGTCGCCATGCTGGCGACGCTACACGCGATCCACTTTACGGTGGCTGTGCTGTTCGTCGTGTTGATCACGGTCCGGACCTACTCCGACCGCTATGACCACGAATACTTCTGGGGGGTCCGGTTCTGTGCCTGGTTCTGGCACTTTCTCGGCGTGGTCTGGCTGGCGATCCTCGCCGTGATGATGATCGCGGCAGCGTGAAGCGGGGGATCGGCCCTCTCTCTCACTGGTCCGGAGCAGACTGCCCCCGGACCGACGCAGCTTCGCCAAAGACGCCGGGGCCGCTGTCGACTGCTGTCGCCTGCTGCGCGGAGGTCTCGACCCGCTGCATCCCGATCACGGAGAGCAGGATGAAAGCCATCACCGCCAGCCCCAGGAACATCAGCCCCAGATAGCGGTCGACGGTCGTCTCGCCGTAGATGTTGTGACGGGGCCGGGGAGGCATGGCGAACCGCAAGTTCGTAGGGAGCACCGCGGCGCCTGAGGGACGCAGCGGAGCGAGGGAAACTCCCTGTCAAACTGCATCTGTTATTCCGGCCATGCCGGTTCTCGCTCTCCGATCGTCCCGGAATTCGAAGCGGCGGCGGACTGAAGCAGATTTCCGTCTGGCGCTCAGGATCTCTCCTTTTCGGGCAGAACGGGTCCTACCGGTTGCGCAGGGGGCCAACTCTTCGGAACCGGAAATGTCTTCCAGGATCCTCAAGGCTGCCAAAGTCCGCTCATGCTCCGGCCGAATAGCTTCGACAGACTCCCCAAGTTCTCACACGGTATGGGATATGGCCGTTCAGCCCCCCCCGCGCCGCGTCCGCCGCACCTCGCTCCCCGTTCCAGCTCCCGAGCCGGAAGAGGGTGAGGTCTGCGTCCGCGACCACCTCCACGCCATCGAGGCGGCGACCCTCGATTTCGAGCGGTGGAAATCCAGCACGACCCTGGCGGACCGCCTCCCGGCCGACCAGATCCGCGCCGCGCTCAAAGCGATGCTGTTTCCTTCCTAAGACGTTCTGATCAGGGACGTTGACGTCAGGCAACAGACGAGGGGCCGCCGTGCGCTCCCCTGCGCCACGGCTCGATTGCACGGAAAATACCCCCGGCAGCGACTATGCCTCTTGTAGTGGGGGTGCGCCCCGGGTAGCGTCAGGTTCGCCAAAGATCTCAGCGGTGTCCTCGCGCCTTCGGCCTGCCGGTCGGAGCTGCGGTTGGTCGGGGGAGTCGAAGCATGGCAAGTGCAAGGGCGACGGCGCTCGCGGAAGTGCTCTGGGAGCTCAAGCGGGCGGACAAGTTTGCGACCTGCAGCGCCGTGGCGCGGCGTGCCGGGTTCGCTCCCGGACCGGACGGGCGGATCGTCAAAAGCAGTCTCGAAGTCGTCCGCCAGGAGTGGCCCCATCTGCAATGGTGGCGCGTCCTCCCGGACGACGGCCGCCTCGAGGCCAAGGGAACGCTGGCTCAGCAGCTCCGCGAAAACGGCGTCACGCTCGAAGCGGACGCCAAGACCCCGCATGTCCATGTCCTGCTCGACGAGCGGACGCTGATGGTCTGGGCCACCGTCGCCGCCGTTGCGGTCGCGGTCGCTGAACCGGCCGTCGCCAGCGAAGCCTGATTCACGCTCGGTCCCGTCACCTCTCTCGCACCCTCACGCCGGTGGATCGGCGATGTTGCGGAGATAGACCGACAGGTCCATCTGCACCTTCTGGAGTGTGTGCCACTCCGCGCCGGGAAGCAGGATCCGAAGCTGTGCGCGATCCAGCAGCGGCTTCTGCTCCTGTCCGCCGTCGAGCACCGTGGCGAGCTGCGCGCGGACGTACTGCAGCATGTCGGAGACCTGCGCCGCCTGCAGCGGCGAGAGCCCCGACGGCAGTTCGGGAGGGGTCAGCGGCACCGGCGGGGGGGCGGTTCCCCCCGGGAACGCCGTCCCCTCGTCATCAGATTCAGACGCGGAGGACGAGCCCCCTTGCGCGATCTCGATCTCGTCAGGACTGCCGAAGACGAGCGTGCAGCGGCCGATGACGATCTGGTCCCCCGGATGCAGCACCCGCATCTTGACCGTGTGCCCGTTGACCCGCGTTCCGTTGGTGCTGTCGACGTCGGTCAGGATGATCCGGCCGGCGTCTTCCTGGATCCGGGCGTGCAGGCGGCTGACCCGGTCGTCGTTGAGGCGGATGTCGCAGTCCTCCTCCCGGCCGATCGTCACCGGCGTTTCGAGGTCCGCATAGATCCGGCCCGCCTCGAGCCCGTCGAGCACTTGAAACGTCAGGCTGCCCATGGAGATCAGCGCCTCTGCCGTGGCGGCGTCGCGTAGTTGGTCGTGATGCGATGGACGAGCGCCGCGACGACCAACAGTCAGTTGGCCGTGTACCGCCCGTACGAAGCATCATAGCGATCGCGGATCGCCGTCGAGACCTGTGCGAGAAGGTCTTTCCGCCCGACCGGCTTCTTAAGGACGGCATAGGCATCCGCCGCGCGGGCCTCAGCCGCAAGCTGCTCGGTGAGGTCGGCCGTGATCAGGAAGCAGGGGAGCCCCTCGCGGAGCTTCCGGACGATCTGCAGCGCCTCGAGCCCGGTCAGGACGTGCATGTGCATGTCGAACAGCACGAGATGAATCGGCTCGTGTTCGACAACCTCGATCGCTTCTTCCGCCGACGGCACCGCGATCGTCGCGAAGTGCGGCGTCAGAATGCACTCGAGCGTCTCCCGAAAGCCTTCGTCATCGTCGGCGATCAGGATGCGGTAATTGGTCTTGAGGTCCACCACGAGATCCTCTCGCAGCGCAAATTTCGAAACGGACAGAACGAAACTCGGCTGGGCTTAACGAATTCTACGCCGTCCTGTCAACCGGAACAGGCAGGATCTGCCGCATGACCGGACTCCCCGCGGGTGGGAATGAGCCGGGGCAGGGGGGCGATTCCCGACCTCTCCAGGGGGGATGAAGCGGGTCTCGCGGGGCCTCGGGAAAACCGCGGGAACCGGCCGATTGCCAACCCGGCACCTTCCCGATAAACTCCTCCCCCTTCCGAATCAGTCGATTGCAGGTGAGACCATGATTTATCGTCCCCGGACGAAGGCCAAGAAGGCCCTGAAGCAGAAGCGCTGCACCAAGTGCGGGAAGCTCGTGCAGTGGCGTGTCCGCTGCAAGACCTGCCACAAGCTCCAGTAGAATCCTGAGTTCTGTCGATTCGGAGGCTGAGCAGATGGGCGCCGAAGCGAAACTCAAGGAACTCGGAATCACCCTTCCGACTCCGCCGAAGCCCGCCTTCGTCTACAAGGCCGCGGTCCAGGTCGGGAACCTCCTGTACGTCTCCGGACATGGTCCGTGGCGAGGCGAAGGGGTGGACTACGTCGAGGGGAAGGTCGGCCAGACCATGTCCCAGGAGGACGCCAAGGATGCGGCCCGGGTGACCGGACTCGCCATCCTGGCGACCGTCCGCCAGCATCTCGGCTCGCTGGACCGGGTCGTCCGGACGATCAAGACTCTCGGGATGGTCAATGCCGTCCCGGAGTTCCGGAACCACCCCGCCGTCATCAACGGCTTCAGCGAGCTGATGCGGGACGTCTTCGGCGATGCCGGAGTCGGGGCCCGCAGCGCCGTCGGAATGGGCTCCCTCCCGGGGAATATCCCGGTCGAGATCGAAGTCATCTTTGAAGTGATCTGAGCGCCGCCGCCCGGCTGCAATGGTCGGAGCGGCGCGGTCTTTTGCTCGCAGCACGTCTTTGCGATTTGCGCGGAACCACGTCCGGCCGACGGGCCCGCTACCGGCAGTTCCCCCTGTCCGTCACCGAAACTATTTGTCCGGATTGCCGAACTCGACTTCGACGAGGGCCTTGAGAATCCCCTCCGGCGTGAAGGTCGCGGCGACCGTCTCCGAGAGGGTATGCAGGCCGAGCACCGACCGGCCGATCCGGGCTCGAGTCAGGCTGTGATAGAACGCCAGGTGCCGCTCGCCGATCCGGATCCGATACCCGACCGCTTCGTCGGAGGTCATCACCCGGCCATCTTCCGCCACCGTCAGGGCATTCCAGTCGACCCCTTCTTCGACGTTGTCGCGATGCCACTCGAGCAGCGTCGCCGCGTACAGCCCCCCGCGGGCCTGCCGGGCAAGGCGGATCTCGCCTGGCTCACACTGAAACCCGCCCGAGGCCGGATGGACCTTGCCCTGCGGCAGGTCGAGCGGACAGACCCGGACCCGGGGCTCTTTCGCCTCGCTCCCGAGCTCCGGCAGCAACGCGAACTCCCGCGTCGCGGCATCCTCGAACGCTTCCCATCCAGAGGCCAAGGGGAGGGCCGAGGCGTATTCGATGGCATGCTCCGGGGCCTGGACTTCATCCGCCAGCAGGATCCACCCCTGCTTCTTGGCCACCAGCACCTGCCGGATGACGACGCAGTCCGGGCGGACCGTGGCACTGAGTTCTACGAAGTCGGCATCGGGCTCGGAGTACCAGCAGGAGCATTCCCACTGCAGGGTTTCGCTCAGCCGCTTGCCATCGATCGACAGCGCGGTGGTCCAGGGGCCGCGGAGGAGCGGAACCCCTTCGATTTCGACCAGGAGCTCGGGACTCGGCTCGTGGTGACGGACGACGGCCCGTGCGGTGGAGCCAGCCTGATCCGAGGCGAGCGAGGCGGTTTTCCCCCAGTCGGACTGGAATGAACGGAGTTTTCGCAGGCGTTTGCGAGAGGTCGGCTTGAGGCCGCCGCGGGAAGACTCCCCGGCCGTCTCCGCGAGTTCCTTCAGGCGCTGGCGAGTTGCCGTCCCGCGCGAGAAACCGCAGACCCGGGCAGCGGCGGCGAGGAGCGGGAGGGTTTCAGCGTCCGGCTCGCTCCACGGGAATTCGCCGTGCGGGCCGAGCAGGGCGGTCGCCCGGATCAGGAGGTCCGAGATTCGCGCGCGGGTCTGGACAGAGATCCGCGGCGCCTCCCGGCTCCCGTCGAGAACGACACAGCGGAGCAGGGTCCCGATCCACTGGCCGAGTTCCGGGACGAAGCGGGCATGAATCGAGCCGTCGCTCCCCTGGAGCATCGCCAGGGCCCCCGCCACCTGGGCATCAAGACCGGCATCCCGCTCGGAGAGATTGGCGATCGGCCAGAAGACGTTCGCAATCCAGCAGGGGAGTTCCACGTGCAGGAGGAACGCCCGGACGCTGTCGACCGCCCCCGCGGAAAACTCTTCGGAGAATTCGCGGCAGGCGTCCGCCGTGCTCCGCCAGAGGGGGAGGAAACAGCGGGTCGGCAGGAGGTGCCCGGCGGAGACGAGGGCCGCCAGGGAGGCGAGGAGGTCGGCGGGCTGCAGCTCGACCTGCGAAGCGAGCCGTTCGCTCCAGGCTTCGACCTGTTCGCGAACCCGCGGCCGGCGATCCTGCTGCGGCAGTTCGAGCGCGGTCCGGAGCTCGGTCAGGAATTCTTCGCCCCGTGCGGCGCCACTGTCGTCGAGAACCTCGACTCCCTGACGGGCGAGCGCAACGAGCGGGAACTCTCCCTTACGGCGGACCACCTTGGGCCACCGGACGGAGAAGGGGGGCCGGACGGTCAGGGCGTGGACGAAATCGCGGGCGTGCCGTTCCTGAATCGCCCCCTTGAGGCCGCCGCGCAGCCCGGCAACCCACGCCGTCTCGCCGAACCAGCGGGCCTCCGCTTCCGCAGCCGGGGAGGGAGCGGCGGCCTGGACGGGGGCGGGGGCGGAGCCGTTAGTGTCGGACGGATTGCGGGAAGAGGCCGAGGGCATGGCACAATCTCGGGAGAGTCGCGAAGGAGCGCCCAGAGCGTACCGGAACGGAAAGCCGAATCAACAACCGGGACAGCCTCACCGAACCTCCCACGCAAAACCCGAATGGGCAAACGGTTGTGGCGATTTAGAGGGCAAAGTCCCCCCTTCGACGGCCGGCGGATTCCCCCCGTCTCCCGCGGCGGAATTCGTGTCGATGGCTGGATTTGCAACACCCTCGCTGGAGCGTTAGACTCCTCGGCCCTGGAAAACGTGATCCGGCCCGGCGAGACCTCCATCGGCCGGCGGACTTCAACTGGAAAGCGAGAGCGATGAGTACGCTCAAGAAGAACAAGCGAATCAAGCGGGCCGCCAAGACCGCCATCTATGGCGACGTCAAGCCGACCCTCGGTAACTCGCTGACCCAGCGCGGTAAGGCCAAGTACCTCGGTGGTAACGGTCGCAAGACGACCGGGATCGCCCGCCGCCAGTTCAAGCAGAACCTGCAGGAAATCCGCGTCGTCGAAGACGGCAAGGTCGTCCGCCGCCGTGTTCCGGTCAAGCTGATCCGCAGCGGCCTGATCACGAAGCCGGTCGTCCGGGCTCCGTTCACGATCGAAGAATAGTCCGGTCGATCGCCCACAGCGGCGATCGGTCGAGACGAGAGAAGACGCCCACCTGGTGGATGCTCGAGCGGCGCTCGCGAGGCTCTACCGGGTGCGGCGTTTTTCGCTGCGCGGTGAGATAGCTCAGACCGCCGCAGCGGGGCTGACCAAAAGCGATTGAGCCACAGAGCTCACAGAGGCCACCGAGAGCTGGCAGGGAATGGCTGCCGCCGACTCCAAATGCCCAGACGGCTCCACGAGAGAGAATGCCCCTCGGAGTCCTCTGTGCCCTCTGTGGCAAAGAATGGCTTCTGTGCAGCCCGAGGGCCGCGACGCGAGAAAGAACGCTCCGCACACGACTGAGCGGAGCGGGTGAACACGGACACTACTTGAGGCCGAAGGCGGCCAGCAGGTGCTGGTGGCCGCTGGCTCCCTGCTCGCGGGAGACGACGGCACAGATCCGGATTTCGCTGGTATTGATCAGCTTGATGTTGATCCCGGCGTCCGCCAGGGCCTTGAACATCTTCTCGCCGACCCCCGTGTGCGTCCGGAGGCCGATCCCCATCACCGACAGAGTCGAAATGTCCCGGTCGTGCGAAACGTAAGCCCCGTGCAGGCGGGAGAGCAGGTCGCTCATTGTCTGCAGGCACCGCTCGAGGTCGCTCCGCGGCACCGTGAACGAGACTTCGGTCGCCCCGTTCTCGCTGATGTTCTGGACGATCATGTCGACCAGGAAGTTGCCGGCGGCGACCGCTTCGAAGATCTCGGCACACAGGCCCGGCCGGTCCTGCACGTTGTGGATCGTGATCCGGGACTGGCCGTCGTCGTGCAGCACTTCGCTGACGACGATGTCTTCCATGTTCCCGAGGCGGTCGACGATCGCCGACTGGAGCGCCTTGGTGTCGGTCTTCTTCTTCGGCGTGGCGGGGTGCGCGGCCGCCGGCGCCGGCTGATCGAGCTCGAAGCCCCGGTGGACTGCGGTGATCGACTGCTTGCTGACGTCCCGGTCGACCAAGACCGAGATCTTGATGTCGCTGGTCGTGATCATCTGGATGTTGACGCCGGCGTCCGCCAAGCAGCGGAACATCTTCGCCGCGACACCCGTATTGGTCCGCATCCCGGTCCCGACCGCGGAGACCTTGGCGACGTTCGTGCCGCTGGTCACCGTGCCGGAACCGACGTCCGCCACCGCCTGCTGGGCGGCGGTCAGGGTCGCGGCGAGGTCTTCTTCGGGGACGGTGAAGGTCACCTCGGCCTTGCCGCCGGAGACGACGTTCTGGACCACCATGTCGATCGGGATTTTCCGAGCCGCCAGCTTGGAAAAGACGGTGCTCATGACCCCCGGCCGGTCGGGAATCCCCTTGAGGCTGACGCGGGCTTCGTTCTTGACGATCGCGAGGCCGGTCACGGGGCGATCGGCGTCGTCGCCGACCGGGGCGATCAGGGTCCCCTCTTCGAACGAGAACGAGGGTTTGACGCGCAATTTGACGTTGAATTTCTTGGCGAATTCGATGGACCGGGAGTGCATGACCCCCGCCCCGAGGCTCGCCATCTCGAGCATGTCGTCGTAGGAAATCGTCCCGATCCGGCGGGCTTCCGGGACGATCCGGGGGTCGGTCGTGTAGACCCCATTGACATCCGTATAGATCTCGCACTCTTCCGCCTGCAGGGCGGCGGCGAGGGCGGAGGCGGTCGTGTCGCTGCCGCCGCGGCCCAGCGTCGTGATATTTCCCTCGTCGTCGACCCCCTGGAAGCCGCAGGCAACGACGATCGCCCCGTCGTCCAGGTGCTTCTTCATCCGTTCGGTCGAGATCTTGCGGATCCGCGACTTGGTGTGGGTCGAGTCTGTGACGATCCCGATCTGGCCGCCGGTGAGGCTGACCGCCTTTTCGCCGAGCTTCTGGATCGCCATCGCCACCAGGGCGACCGATTCCTGCTCCCCGATCGAGAGGAGCATGTCCATTTCGCGGGGAGACGGCGTATCGGTGATCTCTTCGGCGAGATCGACGAGTTCGTCGGTCTTCTTCCCCCGGGCGCTGACGACCATGACGACCTGATTGCCGGCCCGCTTCAGGTCGACCGCCCGTTTGGCCGCCGCGAGGATCTTCTCGGCGTTGGCGACGCTGGTTCCCCCGAACTTCTGGACGATGATCGACACGGCGCTCCGGACTCCTGGCGGACTCGACTGGCGAGTGGTCGGAATCCCCGAAAATGGCGGGAATTCCAGCGAAAGTGCGGAAGTCTAACAAAGCCCCGGACGCATTGCACGTTGTGTGTTTCGCCGGGATAATCGACCGGAACCACGACACCTGGGACGGACGGGAACGGACGCAGGAATGCAACGATCGATCGCGGCGCGCCTGGCGGCGGGCGGGCTTTGGGGCGTGTTTTCGCTGGCCAGCGGATGCGGCGGGGGTGCAGCCCCTGCGCCGGCTCCCGGAACCGCTCCGGCGGCCCCCGGCACGGCGGCCAATCCCGGTCCTGCACCGGCAGCTCCCGGGGGAGCCGCACCGACCGGCGATCCAGGAACGGCGGTGGCCGCGGCCCCCGCCTCCAACCAGACTCCTCCGCAGACGGTCGATCCGCAGCGGAAGGAGACCCGCTGGCTCGGCAAGATCCCCTACGACGTCTTCTACGACCGTCCGCTGACGATCGCCTCCGACCAGACGCCGCTCGCCGGCGGAACTCCGGTCACCGTCGCCGGGAACTCCGGAGGCAAGCCGATGCCGATGGGGAACGCCCCCATGCCGATGACTTCAGACACCAAGCCGGCCGAAGGGAGCGGCGGGGACGGCAAGTTCGACCTCGGCAAGCTGACCTCGATCGACGCCCTGGTCGAGGAGTCGAAGCAGAGCCGGACCCGGCTGACGACCGGCCTCCAGAAGCTCGGGGACTTCAACAAGAACTTCAAGGACGTCTCGGCCGAGGCGGCCATCCTCGCGGCGGTCGCCGCCGCGGCGGGTCAGCACCCGGAGGCGGGGAAGCCGAACTGGAAGGACAAGGCGAAGTACATCCGCGATCTTTCGAAGGAGATCAGCAGCAAGGCCTCCGACAAGGGGAGCGAGCGGTACAACGCCAGCAAAGAGGCGTTCGAGAAGATCTGCGAGATGCTCGACGGGGGTAAAGGCCCGGGGGGCGATGCCGCGGACAGCGTCCCCTACAGCGATGTCACGACGTTGTCGGACATCATGTGGCGGTTCCAGAAGACGTTCGACTACCTCAAGCTCAACATCAACGACGAGAAGCGTTTCAAAGACGAGAAGGGCTCGGTCGAGCGGGAGACGATGGTCTTCAACCTGCTTGCCGGGATCATGGCGACCCAGGGGTATGAGTACCTCGACGATGACGAGTACATGCAGTTCCACAAGAAGCTGACCGAAGGGACCGCCGGTGCGGCGGCGGCCGTCGCGGGGGACGACTTCGCGAAGTTCCGGATGTCGCTCAACTCGATCCAGCAGGCGATGGACGAGTGCCACCCCAAGTACCGGACCGGCGGCTGACCGTTCTCAAGTCCTTCCGTTCCGAATACGCTCGCAGTCCCGTCACGGCTGACTCCCTGATCCACCCGCAAAGGAATTTCATGCGACTCTCTTCCGCGTCTCTCCTCTGGATCGCCGGAGTCCTGATCAGCGGGCTGTGCACCGCGACCGCCAGTGCCGACACGGTCCTGCTCAAGTCGGGTCACAAGCTGCAGGGGGAAGTCCTCAAGAAGACCGACCGGGAGCTGTTCGTCGACATCGGAGTCGACATCATCCGCATCCCGCTGGAAAAACTCGACTCGATCGACGAGTCAGACGCCGCCACCCCGGCCAAGGTGACGAACGTCGCCGGGGATGAAGACGGGGTGTTCCTGATGGGGAGCCTCCCCGCCAAGTCGGTGAAGGACCTGGCTGAGGAGTACGGTGAAGGGGTGGTCCTGATCGAGACCCCCAGCGGTCTCGGGAGCGGGTTCATCGTCAACGACCGGGGTTACTGCGTCACGAACTACCACGTCGTCGAAGCGGAGACCCGGATCAGCGTCACGATCTTCGACCGGCAGCAGACGGGGGACCTCGTCCGGAAGCGGTTTGAGGACGTCCGGATCCTGGCTCTGAACCCCTACTTCGACCTTGCACTGCTGCAGATCCCGCTGAAGGAGAAGGACAAGGACTACAAGTTCCGGACGGTGTACCTCGCCGGCGACGCGGTTCCGAAAGAAGGTGAGAACGTCTTTGCGATTGGTTCGCCGCTGGGTCTCGAGCGGTCGGTGTCGCAGGGGATCGTCAGTACGCGCAGCCGGAACTTCGACGGGATCCTGTACATCCAGACGACGGCCGAGATCAATCCGGGGAACAGCGGTGGTCCGCTGTTCAACACCCGCGGGGAAGTGGTCGGCGTGACGAACATGAAGCTGATTGGGGGTGAGGGTCTCGGCTTTGCGATCCCGATCAGTTATGTGAAGCACTTTCTGAGGAACCGGGACGCGTATGCGTTTGATGAGAAGAACCCGAACACGGGTTACCGGTACCTCGATCCGCCGCGCCGCAAGAACCCCTCCAACCAATAACCCCAGCGTCCCGCTGGACCGGGGTCAGGCGGTGGCGATGGGTTGCGCTAAGACGCAGCCTTCGCCGGGCGCGACAGGTCTGCGAAGAGTCGATGGCTCGAACCTCGTGCTGGCCGGCACGGCTCCGTTCGCTCAATTCCATCGCCCCACGGCCACCCGGGTCCAGCACGCTGCTGGCCTCGCCGGAGGCGCTTCTGTCGTGAGACTGTCGAACACGCCCGGTGTCCGATCGCGGACAGGGCGTGGCGGGCTCCTCATCTCCAACCCGGCCACACTGCACTCCCCGCGATGAAGAACTGAGGGGCCCGCGATGCCGGTTTCCCACAGCGGACGCACGTGGTTTTCCACGGTTCCTCGAGGGAAGCGCCTCCGGCGGGGCCAGCAGCGTGCTGGACCCGGGTGAGAGGGGCTCAGCGAGGCGTTCCGAGCCGGTACGCGATCCCCTCGTCGACGAACACGAACCCCGCGTTCGCCGCCGCTCGCAGACCAGTCGGACTGTTCGTCGGAAGACTGATCTCCACCCGCGTCACATACTGCTGCCGCAACTGACGGCACGCTTCGATCAGAAGCGTCTGACCATACCCCTTACCCCGGAACTCGGGCGGAACATCGAGGTCGACAAAACCGACCGCCGGAGCCCCCCACACCGGACCATACTGGTCGAGCCGCACCACGTTCACGCTCGCGATCGGCGCACCGTTGCGTCGCAGCCGCAGGTGGAACCGGAACGCCTCCGAGCGGCCGTACTGCTCGTACCACCACCACGTCGGATTGTCAGGCCGCTCGTCCGCCACGAGCTCTGTTTCGCGGCGGATCGTCATCAGCCGGGCCGAGGTCGGGTCGCGGGCCTGCGACAAATCCCGCTGCTTGATCTCGTAGGTCGCGATCGGGTTGTAGCCAACCGCCTGGACAAACGGGTCCGCCGCCGGATCGGACCGCAGGAACCCCGACGGCCGACAGCCGCCGTAAAGCCCGAACCCGAACGGGTCCGCCCCCCGGTGCGGGCCGGCATCGATCGTCTCGACGCCGTGCGAGAGCAGGTACTGCTCGAGCTGCCGGACCAGGAGCCGCCCCAGCCCGCGCCGCCGCTCCGCTGGAGCGACGAGGACGAAACAGATTACGCCCCGCTTCGGATCGAGACCCGACCGGTCGGCCCCGATCGCGAGTCCAGCCAGTCCGAAACCGATGACGGTTCCATCACGGCGGGCGACGAGGCACCCGCGTGGGTCGAAGTAAGAGCGGTTGACCGTCGCGTTCTCGAAGACGTCGATCGGATCGGGGCGAGCCGCTCCGCGCCCCAAACCCGACTCATTCCAGAGACGGATGAGCTCGGGGAGGTCGCTGTTGCGATACGCGCGAACGTCAACCACGTTCGAAGGTCCTCTGGGCCGGCAGTCCCCACCCGCCTCCGCAGGGCGGAGACGGGTGACGGGGGGAACGGCATTCTGATGGCTGCCCGTGATCGATCAATCGACGCGACTGGGAAACTTCGGGAAAGTGGGATGTGAGGTGAGGGGCGGAGGGGGCCGAAGGGGTTGGAGGTGAGCGGTTAGAGATGTGATCGAGCGGGCGGTTGGCCTTTGTCTCAAACCTTTAAGCTCTCGCCTCTAATTCCACTCCGATTGCTCACCGCAACTCCTATTCGGCGTTCGCGCCCGGTTTCCAGAGGATGTCCGCTTTCCCCTGGTCGTTGCACCACCGAGCGGCGACGAACAGGAGGTCGGAGAGCCGGTTCACGTAGGCCAGGACCTGTGGATTGATCGTGTCGACCGCCATCAGCTCGACGATCCCGATCTCGCACCGCCGGCAGATCGTCCGGGACTGGTGGAGCAGGGCGGCCGCCGGATTTCCCCCCGGCAGGATGAAACTCGTCAGCGGGCTTAAGGCAGCATTCAGCTCGTCGATCCACCGCTCCAGGCGATCGACCTGCACCGTCTGGACCCGCAGCGGCGTGTAGCCCGGGAGCTCCGCGGATTCCGGGATGCAGAGATCCCCCCCGACGTCGAACAGGTCGTTCTGGATCCGGGGGAGCCACTCCGCCAGCGGAGAGGGGACCTGCCCCAAGGCGAGGAGCACGCCGAGCGAGGAATTCAGCTCGTCGACCCCCCCGTAGGCCTGGATCCGGGGATGGGATTTCGAGACCCGCGTCCCGTCGCCGAGCCCCGTCTGGCCGCCGTCCCCTGCCTTGGTGTAAATCCTGTTGAGGTAAACCATTAGGAGACTCCGCGGGAGGCTGGAGGGGACGGAGAGCGGCGAGGCCGGGGGCCTGAACCCCTCTTGACCTGTCGCGACGAGGCAGCGTCAAATCCCGCCGCCGCGGTCGACGCGGTTTCCACTCCGTCCCCGCGCCTCTCACCGTGCTGACCACGTTCGACCGGTATCTGCTGAACCGATACCTCTACGCCGTCTTCGGGATGTTCGTAGCGGCGTGGGGACTCTATGTCGTCGTCGACGGGTTTACCAACATCGACATCCGCGGGGCGACCGAGAAGAGCGGCCCCTTCAGGTTCCTGATCCAGCTCGCCTCGTACTACCTGTACCAGTCGACGATGCTGTTCGACCTGACCGGGCCGACCATCGCCGTCCTGTCGGTGATGATTACGCTGGCCCTCATGCTCCGGCAGGGGGAGGTCCATCCCGTCCTCGCGGCGGGGATCCCGACCTACCGGCTGATGTGGCCCTTCCTGATCGGTGTGATGCTGGTCAACGGGCTCCTGATCGCCAACCAGGAACTCCTGATCCCGCAGATCGCCGACCGGCTCCAGGGGCCGCGCGGCGAATCGTCCAAGGTGACCCGCTCGGTCGAGCCGCAGTACGACCCCCGCTGGATCTTCATCTCCGGCCGGGAGCTGATCCCCAGCGAACGGAAGATCGGGAACGCCGAGTTCCGCCTCCCGGAGACCCTCTCCGCCTCGAAGCACACGCTCCGGGCCGAAACGGCCATCAACTACCGCGCCTCCGGCAACCGGCCGGCGGGGTGGCTCCTCAAAAATGTCCAGCCGCATCCCGACGACCTGTCGCTGACCGACGAGGGGCGGAGGATCCTGATCCCCCGGCCGAACGGGAACGACCTGTTCCTGGTCTGCGACCTGACCGCCGAGCAGCTCTTCAAGCAGAACACCGCCCACAAGTACCTCTCGACCGTGGAGCTGATCCGCCGGATCCAGCGCCCCGCCAACACCGCCTCGGTCTCGATCCGGGGGCAGATCATGCAGGTCCACGCCCGCTTCACCCGGCCGGTCCTGATGCTCCTGGGGATGTTCCTCGCCTTCCCGCTGACCGTCCGCCGCGAAAAGGACAGCCTGATCGCGAATATCTCGCTTTGCATGGGGACGCTGGGACTCGTGTTCGGGATGTGGCAGGGGGGACAGTTCCTTGGCCAGAGCGCGGTGATGCCCGCCGAACTCGCCGCCTGGGCACCGCTGATCCTGGGGGGCTCGCTGTCGGCGTGGCTGACCGGGATCCTGCGGACCTGATCAGGCTCCGGAGCATTCGCCGGACGTGTCCTGATGGCCCCCGGCAAGGCGGTTCGCAGGGGAGCGGCGACAGCGATCTTTGTCGGGGCGGCCCGACCGGATAGCATTCCTCCGTGCTCGATGCGGACAGGCCGCAGGGACGTGGACGGATGACTTCTTCCAAACCGATGACGATCGATACCCGCGCGGTGCTCGTGATCCATGGCGGAGCGGGGGCTCCCAAACGGGAGACCTTCACCCCCGCCGCCGAGCGGGAACACCGCGACGCGCTCGTGGCCGCCCTCCGCAGGGGCTACGAGATCCTCAAGCAACCCGGGGGGACCGCCCTCGACGCCGCTCAGGCGGCGGTGGTCTGGCTTGAGGACTGCCCCCTGTTCAATGCCGGCAAGGGTTCCGTGTTCACCCGCGAGGGACGGAACGAGCTCGATGCCGCGATCATGGACGGCGCGACCCGCAAGGCGGGCGCTGTGGCGGGGGTACTCCGGCTCCGCAATCCGGTCCTCGCCGCCCGGGCGGTCATGGACCGCTCGTCGCATGTGCTGCTGATCGGTGAAGGGGCGGAGCAGTTCGCCGTCGATTCGGGCTGCGAACAGGTCGACCCCGAATACTTCTGGACGCAGTCCGCCTGGGACGAGATGCAGGAGGTGCATCGGAGGGTGGTCGAGAAGGCGGGGAAGACCCCGCACATGTCGCACGGCACCGTCGGAGCGGTCGCGCTCGACCTCGAGGGGAACCTTGCGGCGGCGACCTCGACCGGCGGGATCACCTACAAGCGGGCCGGGCGGGTCGGAGATACACCGATCCTGGGGGGCGGGACCTACGCCGATAACGCCACCTGCGCCGTCTCCTGCACGGGGCACGGCGAGCTGTTCATCCGCTACGGCGTCGCCCATGAGATCGCCGCCCGGATGAAGTATGCCGGGCAGCCGCTCGTCCAGGCGGCGCGGGAAACGCTCGACACCCTGCCTGGAGATGCAGACGGGGTCGGCGGCCTGATCGCGATCGACGGAGCAGGGAACTACGCCATGCCCTTCAATACGCGGGGGATGTTCCGCGGCTACGTGACTGCCGACGGCCGGTTCCATGTCGCGGTCTTTCCGGAGTGACCGCGATGGTGAAGCTCGTTTCGATCCAGGTCGGCCAGCCGCAGTGGTATGAGCACCCGGGCCGGGAAGACGGGGATGGGTCGCCTGAGCTCTGGCAGACGGCGTTCTACAAGGAGCCGGTCGCGGGCGCGGTGGCGTGCTACGAGACCGGGCTCGCGGGGGACGGCGTCGCCGACCACAAGAACCACGGCGGCCCCGACAAGGCGCTTCTCGGGTACTCGGTCGATCACTACGGCTACTGGTGCGACCTGCTGGGGATCCCGGAGATGCCCTATGGGGCGTTCGGCGAGAACCTGAGCCTCTCCGGTCAGACCGAAGCGGAAGTCTGCATCGGCGATGTCTGGCGGCTCGGCGCGATCGAGCTCCAGGTGTCGCAGCCCCGGCAGCCCTGCTTCAAGCTCGGCCGGCGGTGGAATCGCCCGCAGCTGCCGAAGGAAGTCATCCGCGAAGGGAAGTCGGGCTGGTATTTCCGCGTGCTCCGGACCGGGAGCATCGAGGCCGGCAGCGCGCTCGAGCTGATCGACCGGCCGCATCCCGAGTGGACCGTTCAACGGGCGAGCCAGACGCTCTATGCCCGCCCGTTCGAGCGCGCGGCGTGCGCGGAACTGGCGTCGCTGCCGGAACTGTCGCTCTCCTGGAGGGAACAGCTGCATTGCCAGAGCTGAGGGGCGAGCCGCGGATAAGCCGGTCGTCATCCGGCGGCGCAGACACCCCGGGCGGGTTCCCGATACAACCTCCTCCGAGCGGCGGAGGGATTCCGTCGCGGACCCCGGCATGGCGGCGCAATGGACTATCTGACGATCATCATCCTCGGCATCGTGCAGGGGATCACCGAGTTCCTCCCGATCAGCTCCGACGGACACCTCGTTCTCGTCGGGGAAGGGCTCCGCCGGTGGCGGGGGGTGAGCTCCGAGCAGATGAGCGCCGTCCCCGTGATCGTGGCGCTCCATATCGGGACGCTGTTCTCGATCCTGGTGGTCCTCCGCAAGAGAGTCTGGTCCCTCGTGCAGGATCCGAAGCTGTTCGCCGCCGTCGTCGTGGCGACGGTCCCGCTGGTCGTCATCGGAAAACCTCTCAAGGACCAGCTCGAGGCGCTCGAGCACAGTCCCTACATGCCCCTCATGGCGGGGATCGGTCTGTGCATCACGGCGGTGATGATGTTTCTCGCCGGGCGGTTCCAGACGTCGGCCCGACCGCTGCCAGAATTCGGCGAGCGGCCCCGCGGCTGGATCGACGCGCTGGTCGTCGGCCTGATGCAGTGCATCGCTCCGCTCCCGGGCGTCAGCCGCTCGGGGAGCACGATTCTCGGAGGGCTGTGGCGCGGTTACTCCCGCGAGGCGGCGGCGCAGTTCTCGTTCCTGATCGCACTCCCCGCCATTGCCGGAGCGGTCGTGCTGCACCTGCCAGACCTCGCCCGGAAAGACCTCGGCACGCCGATTCCCGTCCTGATCGTCGGTGTCGTGGTCTCGTTCGTGGTCGGAGTGCTGGCCCTCAACTGGCTGCTCCGGCTCGTGACCCGCAGCAGTTTTCGAGGCTTCGCGTGGTACTGCCTCGCCGTCGGGATCGCCGTCTGCATCTGGCAGGCGGGCGAACTCAGCTCGGCCTCGCCGTCGAAAGCCCCGGCGGCAAATGCACCGGCCACCGCGCAAGAAACAACGCCGTGAGGTGGCTCACGGCGTCGGGCGAAATCCGTCAGTGATCAAGAGCCGCTATTCGGCGGCCGCTTCCTTCTTCTCGACCGGACCGAGGAGCTTCGTCAGCCACTCGCCGAGCTTCGGGCCGCGGGCGTTCAGCGAGACGACGTTCCCCTTCTGGTCGACGAGGATGCAGGTCGGAATCCCCGAGATCCCGTACTGGCGGGCGATCGGGTTGTTCCAGCCGGTGTTCTCTTCCTTCGACTCGAACAGGTTGACCCAGGGGATCTTCCGTTCCTTGAGGAACTCCTTGAGGTCGTCGGCCGACTCGTCGAGGCTGATCCCGACGACTTCGAAGCCCTTGTCGTGGTAGTCCTTGTAGTGCCCGACGACGTTCGGCATTTCCTGGAGGCAGGGGCCGCACCAGGTCGCCCAGAAGTCGACTAGGACAACCTTCCCCTTGAGGCTTGCGATGTCGAACGGCTGGCCGTCGAGCGCGGTCCCCTTGATCTCGATCGGGTGACCGATCAGGTCGAGCCGCTTCGCGGTGCCGCGGAGGGCCGGGACGATGCGCTTGATCATCGACGCGAGCTGCGGTTCGTCATCCTTGCGGGCTTCGAGCCGGTCGGCGAACAGCGTGAGGGCTTCCTTGGCCTCCTGCGGCTTATCGAGCTGCTCGAAGAGCATCCCGACGCTCTGGGTCATGCCGATGTAGTCCGGGATGAGCTTCGGAGCGGAGAGCTTGTCCGCCAGCTCGGCGACGAGCTTCTTTTGCTCGGCCGGCTCGACTTCGGGGAGCTCGGCCAGCTTCGACTCGAACGTCGAGACTTCGACGACCGCCTGGACGCCGGGCCGCGGGTCCTTGGCGAGGGCTTCGCGGAGCTTCTCGAGCTTCCCTTCGGCCGATTCGTTGCCGAAGCGGGCCATCGCCTCGAGGGCCTGGATCTGGAGCGAGGCCGCCTGCGCGAGCAGCTCTTCGTCGTCGATTTCCTTCTTGAGGACCGCTTCGCCAGCGAACCGGACGTTTTCGAGGTATTCGCTGATCGCCTCCGGAGTCTGCTCCGGCGGGCGGGCCCTCATGACGCGGGTCAGGTACAGCTTGAGGGCCTTGACGTCGTTCCCTTCGGGGGGAGCGGGGGGGCCCTTCTTTTCTTCGTCGGCCGTCTCTTTCGCGTCTTCTTTGGCAGCCGGCTTGGCCTTGGCGGCGGGCTTGGCCTTGGGCGCGTCATCCTGGGCGCGGGCCGGGCGGACAGCCGGGGTGCTCAGCAGCGAAGCAGAGAGGAACAGCGCCGACAGCCACGAACCGCGTCGTGTCAGAAGCATGAAAAACTCCGGAATCGGGAGTGGTGAGGATGGCCCGCAGGACTCCTCCCTGCGTGCCGGGGCATCAGGCATTTCTTGGATGACGATGACCTCGGCACCTCGAGCGGAAATGCTGCCCCGAATTCTAACGGCCGCCACGGAAAGCGAATACGCCGTTTTCCTGTTCCCCGGATGAATCCCGTTTTCGACCGGGCGATCCCCAGGGCCCGAGGCCGCCGCCGGCTAGACACCCCGGCGGCTGCCGAAGATGGCGACGTGCAGGCGGTCCGAATACCGGAACCCGGTCTGTCGGCAGACTTCGAACAGCCAGGGCCGCCGCTGCTCGAGCTCCTCCCGCGAGGTCGCTTCGGGCATCAGAAGGACCCGCTGGCGGGGGAGGCGATGCGTGTCGACGATCCCGCGGATCTCGTCCAGGTCGCTCCCAGCCGCGCAGACGAACTTGAACGTCGCCCGGTCGCAGGCGGCAAAGAACGCGAGCGGCGCCGGAATGAGGCACTGGTCGGCCCGCATTCCTGCGTTACCGAGCTTGGGGGAGACGTTGTACCGGGGCCGCAACGCCTCGAGTTCGGCTGCGGGCATCTGCGTCCCGTTGGTCTCGATCTCGAACCGGACCTCGGGCATGGCGGTCCGGAGCAGGGTCATCACGCGGGCGATTCCGGGCTGCTGCAGGAGGGGCTCTCCCCCCGTGAAGATCACGTTGTCGCAGCCGTGCCGGAGGATCTCCCGGGCGATCTCCTCGTCCGAGAGAGTGACCTGGACCTCGGCCCGCACGGGCTTGCGGTAGGCGGGGTCGGCGTCCTTGTCGTGGCTGAAGGAGGTCCCCGCGAAGTTCCAGGTGTAGTCGGTGTCGCACCAGACGCAGTGCAGGTTGCAGCGGCTGAGGCGGACAAAGACGCTCGGCGTACCGACACTCGCTCCTTCTCCCTGGAGACTGTGAAAGATCTCCGGGCCGGCATCGAGCTTCGCGAGAACGAGGGAGTCCGTCATCCGGGGAGTTTCGAGGCGAGGCAAACTGGGCTGCCCTGTTCCGACGGAGCCAGCCGTGACAGCGTCTTCACGCGTGTGAACCCCCATCCTAGAGAGCACCAACAGATCAGCGAAGCGCACCCGGTGTGCGGCCTCACCCGCGGGAGAATTTGCCTTTGGGCGGTCGTCGCGCCAGGTGGATCATCCCAGCGGAACCCCACGTCCCCCTGACCCAGTCCAGCGGGACGCTGGCCCCGCCAGAGGCGCTTCTCTCGTGGAACCATGGAAAGCCTTGGGCGTCCGCATTGGGGAACCGGCTTCGCGGGCCCCTTCACTCCTCATCGCGGGGGTTGCAGTGCGTGCGGGCCGGTGAGGGGTGTTCGCGACGCCGATTCGCGAATGGGCATCTTTTGTTTGCCGTGGTTCCACGATGAAAACGCCTCCGGCGGCCAGGAGCTCCGCCCCTGGACCCGGGTGGCCGTTGGACAACGAGATCGAACAGACAGAGCCGTGCCGGCCAGGACGGGTTCGAGCTGTCGAGAGAGATCCGCGTCCCTGGCAGGGCCGGCGAACCGCGGCATGTCCTTATGGATTCGTGGGGATCGGTTCCCCAAGCATCAGGGCCTTCACGAACCGGGCCGGCGGGGAGCCGTGCGAGACGACGGCGTCGTGGTACGCCTTGAGAGCGAACTTATCCCCCTGGGCCGCCGTCACCGCTTTCCGGAGGTCGCGGTGCTCCTGGTAGCCGACGAAGTAGGTCGAGAGCTGGCAGGAGGTGACCTGCGCCCTGACCCATTTGCCGGCCGCTTCCCGCTCCTCCTGGAAGGTGTCGCGGGTCATGAGCTTCATCGCCTGTTCGCGGGTCATCCCGTCGACGTGGACCCCCTGGTCGAGGATCGCGTTGGCGATCATCCGCAGGTTCCACTTGAGGGTCACCAGCCGCATCAGCGGGTCGTCTTTCATGAACCCCGCCTCCGACATCATCTGCTCGGTGTAGCAGGCCCAACCTTCGACGAAGCTCCCCGACGAGAGAAGCGAACGGAGGCGGGAGGGGTTCCGGTTCGAGAGAGCGATCTGGACGAAGTGACCGGGCATCGCCTCGTGGACCGTCAGGTTATGGATCGAGCGGAGGTTGTACTCCCGCAGGAAGGAGCGGCACTGCTCTTCGGTCCAGTCGTCCGGCAGCGGGGCGACGGCGTAGAAGGTCTGCTGGCCGACCTCGAGGGCTCCCGGCGAATCGCAGTAGGCGACCGACACGCCGCGCTGGAACTCCGGCATGATGATGATCCGGAGCGGATCGGGGGGGATGGTGATCAGGTCATGCTCGCGGACAAACTTCGTCGTGATGTCGAGCGAGTGCTCCGCCGCCGCGACGACGCCGTCCCGCGGGGGGACGTCGGCATTGGCGAGTTCGAGCCCCTTGGCGATGACCTCCTGCTGCTGCTCGGGGGTCGGTTCGGCCGGGAGCTCGAACGCCGCGTCGCGGGCCTTCAGGGCGACGCCGGCGAGCTGGTACATCTCCTTGCGGACCCGCTGGAGTTCGAACTCGGCCCGCTCCTTGATCTGCTGGCGGGTGAGGGGGCTGTCGAGGGTGCGGGCGAGCTTCTGGTCGAAGAGCTTGAGGCCGATCCGGGCATCGCCGCGGGCCTTCGGCTGAACTTCCTTTTCGAGCCAGGTCTGCTGTTCTTCGACCGCTTCGGTGGCGATGACGATCGCCTTCTCGAGCCGCTTGCGGTCCTCTTCGGGGAGGGCCGACATGGCGGGGCGGATGAGGCTGCTGATCGTGCTCAGGACGCCGCGGTTCTGCTTGACCGCGGTCTCGGCGTAGACCGGCGGGACTTTCTCCGGTTTCAGTGTTTCGCGGACCTGCTTATAGAGCCGTGGGAGTTCTTCGAGGCGTGCGGCGACGCTGACGAGCCTCTTTTCGATCGGGGCGAAGTCGCGGGCCATGAGGCTGTAGATCGCGCCGCCGGCGAGCTGGGTGTAAACGATCGGGTTCCATTCCCACTCGCGCAGTTCCTCCAGGAACCACTGGTCGTTCTGGAGTTTTCGGGTGAGGAGCGTCAGGTCGACCTGGTGGTCGCGGCTGAGCTGGGTGCGGTCGACGGCGGCGAGGTCTTTGAGCCAGCGGTCGTAGAACTGGCGTTCTTTCTGGCGGGCTTCGTCGCTGACCTGATCGAGTTGGGCGTCGAAGCGGTGATCGCCGAGTCCTGTTGCGCCGACCGGCGAGAGAGCGGGGTATTCGTCGAGAAACTTCCGGGACAACTCTTCGAACCGGGTGTCCATGGCGGTCTTCGGCTCCTCAGCGTGTACGGGCAGGGAGGGAATCACGCTGATCGTCACGAGAGCGATGCAGATCCAGAGACAGCGGCGGAGACTCATGAAGCGAACCTTCGTGGAATCGGCGTCGAACGAGGTGACACTGGATCGTAGCGGGGATCGGAGCGTTCCGCTCTATCAAGGTCTCCTGACCCGGGTGCAGGGGCGGAGCTCCCGCCCGCCGGAGCCAGCGTCCCGCTGGACCGGGGTTAGGCGATGGCGATGGGTTGGGCAACGTCGCTCCGTCCGCCGGGTACGGCAGGTCTGCCTTTCTGGATCACCACAACGTCTCGAGCCCCGTTCCGGCCGGCACGGCTCTGCTCACTCAAACCCATCGTGCCACGGCCACCCGGGTCCAGGGGCGGAGCTCCTGGCCGCCGGAGGCTCTTCCACTGCTGAACCTCGGGCGTCCGCCTTGGGGACCGGCGTTGAGGACGCCTATTGTCCTGAACGCGGGGAGTGCGGTGGGGGTGGGTTGGAGAGGGGAATTCGCGGCGTCGGTTTGCGATCGTATATCCGTTGTGTGCCAGGGTTCCACAGCAGAAGCGCCTCCGGCGGGCAGGAGCTCCGCCCCTGCACCCGGGTGGCCGTGGGGCGTTGGTTTGAGCAGACGAGGGTCGTACCGGCAGGTGAGTCAGCCTTCTACGACGACTACCGGACTCCCAAGGACCTCCATCCGCGGAGCCACCCCCAGCCCCGGCGCCGTCGAAGCCGACATCCGCCCATTCACCCGCTGCGGAGCACCCGCCGCCGTCGACACCGTCACATAACTGTTGAAGTCCGTACTCGTAAACAACAGCTCCGGTGGCGTGCTGTGCGCCAGATGCGAGATCGCCGCCGTCACGACATCCCCACCCCAACTGTCCTCGAGCGTCATCGCAATCCCCATCTGCACACACAGATCCCGAGCCTGCCGAGTCTTCGTCAGTCCCCCGAGCTTGCTGATCTTGAGGTTGACCACATCCATCGCCAGGTCCGCCTTCCCCCGCAACAGCATGTCGAGACCATCAATGTTCTCGTCGAGCACGAACGGATGATCACAGTGCCGGCGGACGCTCAGGCACTCCTCATAAGTCAGGCAGGGCTGTTCGATATAGACGTCGACATCGCGAACCCCGCGAACCACCCGCATCGCCTCATGCTGCGTCCAGCCCGTGTTGGCATCCGCGATCAGCTTGTCGGTCGGCTGCAGCATCGCCCGGACGGCATGGATCCGCGCGATGTCCTCGTCGGGGTTGCCGCCGACCTTGAGCTGGAACTTCGTGTATCCCGCCGCCCGGTAATCGGCGACCTTGCGGGCCATGATCTCCGGGGCTTCCTGGGAGATGGCGCGGTAGAGGGGATAGTCCTCGCCGTAGCGGCCGCCGAGCAGTTCGCAGACGGGGAGATTGCAGGCCTGGCCGAGGAGGTCCCAGCAGGCGATGTCGATGCCGCTTTTGACGTAGGGGTGCCCTTTGAGGGCCGCGTCCATGAGGCGGTTGAGTTTGCCGAGCTGGCGGGGGTCCTGACCGATGAGGTGGGGGCCGAGTTCTTTGAGGCCGCTGCGAACCCCTTCGGCGTAGGCGGGGAGGTAGAACGGGCCGAGGGGGCAGACTTCGCCGGTGCCGATCAGGCCCGCGTCGGTTTCGATGCGGACGATCGTGCTGTCGAAGACCGTCACCGATTTCCCGCCGGACCACTTGTAGCTTCCTTCGTGGAGGGGGAGCAGGACGCGGTAGGCGAGGATGCGGGTGATCTTCATGGAGGTCGCTCGAGCGGCTGGGGAAGGGAACGGGATATCCCGCCGGAGTCATCGTATCGGCGGCGCAGTCTCTGCGAAGCCTGAAGAACTTTTCATAGAGGTCCCCGTGCAGGCCGGCGCGACTCTGCCCGCTCAAACCCAACGTCCCACGGCCACCCGGGTCCAGGGGCGGAGCTCCTGGCCGCCGGAGGCGCTTTCAATGTGGAACCACGGCAAACAACGGATCCCCATCCGCGAACGGACGTCGCGAACACCCCTCACCAACCCGCCCGCACTGCAACCCCCGCGATGAAGAGTGTAGGAGCCCGCGAAGCCGGTGCCCCAAAGCGGACGCCCAAGGTTTTCCATGGTTCCACGAGGAAAGCGCCTTCGGCGGAGTCAGCGTCCCGCTGGACCGGGGCGAGGCCGAACTTCAACGAACGAGGTTCGAGCGACAGGCCGGTGGCGTACCCGCGAACGAGCGATATGATGCCACTCCCTTCACAGTCCTCCCCCACCGCGTTCACACGACGCTCCACCTCAGGAACCCGATCTGATGGCGATTCGATTTGGAAGCCTTGGCTGCGGCCGCATCGTCGGCCGGGGACTCCTCCCGGGGATCAAGGCCTCGAAACGAGCCACCCTCCTCGCCATCGCCAGCGAACGCCCCGGCGTCGCCCAGGAAGCCGCCAAGACCAATGGCATCCCCAAGGCCTACGACTCCTACGAGGCCCTCCTCGCCGACCCCGAAATCGACGCCGTCTACGTCCCCTGCACGGGAGACCAGCACCGCCGCTGGACGCTCGCCGCCGCCAAAGCCGGCAAACACGTGCTGTGCGAGAAGCCGCTGGCGATGACCGTCGCCGAAGCGGACGAGATGGCCACCACCTGCCTCCGCGCCGGGGTCATCCTCCAGGAAGCCTTCATGTGGCGGCACCACCCCCGCACGAAGCTCGCCAAAAAGCTGGTCAGCGAAGGGGCCATCGGCGACCTGCGGCTCATCAACGCCAGCTTCTCCTTCGACATCGACCGCAATGACTGGCGGCTCAAGCCCGAGCGGGGCGGGGGAGCGATGTGGGACGTCGGCTGCTACGGCGTCAACTGCGCCCGCCATTTCACCGGAGCCGAGCCGGAACACGTCTACGCCCGCGCCCACTGGTGGCCGACCGGCGTCGACATGACCATGCAGATCGCCCTCTCGTTCCCCGGCGACGTCCTCGCCAACATCGACTGCAGCTTCGAGTCCCCCTACCGCTGCCGCGCGGAACTCGTCGGGACCAAGGGCCGGATCGTCCTCGAAGAGGCTTTCCTCCCCCCCCCGGGCACGCCGCTCCTGATCTCCCGGTCGATGGACTGGCAGGGCTCGATGGAGAAGATCGAGGTCCCCGACGCCAACGAATTCGGCGAAGAGATCGACGACTTCTGCCGCTCGATCGAAGCGGGCAAACTCGTCGAGCCGGGCGAAGACGGCGTCGCCAACATGCGGGCCCTCGAGTGGATCCTCGAGACCGCCAAGATGCAGCCGAAGACCCTGGCCGGAGCCGGCGGGCAGAACTAGTTCGGAAGACGGTTAAACACCAAGGCACAAAGACTTCACCAAGAACACAAAGGAATGACGAAGTTCAAAGCCGCTTCTGCGCCTCGACTCTTCCTGATTTCTTTGTGGACTTTGTGCATCCTTGGTGTCTTGGTGTTTAGCTGATTCCTGTCTTCCCATTCCCTGTGCGCGAACCTGGGGGTTGGCCTGTGTCGCGAGTCCCGCAGTCTCTCCAGGTGGTGGTTCTCGCTTTCGCGATCCTGTGGGGACTGCCGGCCCGCGCAGAGGGCCCGGTGTGGAACCAGGTCCGGACGCTGCCGTCCGCCGACGCGCACCAGGCCGCCGCCGCGGACGAGGAGTTCCTGTACGCGATCTCCAGCACGCGGATCGTGAAGTACGACCGGTTCACCGACCGAGAAGTGGGAGTGAGCCGCGGGCCGGCGAAGCATCTCAACAGCGGGTTCCTCTGGGAGGGGAAGGTCTACTGCGCCCACTCGAACTATCCGGCGGTCCCGGAGCAGAGCGAGATCCTGGTCCTCGATCCCGCCTCGATGGAGCTGACGACGTTCCACGCGTTCGGGAATGCCGGCGGCAGCCTCACCTGGGCGATCCGCGACGCCAAGTCCTGGTGGTGCAACTTCGCCCGCTACGGCGAACAGAACGCCGGGACGTTTCTTGTCCGGTACGACCTCGACTGGAAAGAGACCGGCCGCTGGACCTGTCCGGCGGAACTGATCGCCAGGCTCGGACGGAACAGCCTCTCGGGGGGCGTGTTTGCCGACGGCGACGGCCCGGCGTTCCTCGTGACGGGGCATGACGACAAGGTGCTGTTCCGCGTCGCCGTTCCCCCCGCGCCGGCCACGGTGCTGACGTTCGAGGGAGAAGTCGCCGTTCCGTTCACAGGGCAGGGGATCGCCCGCGATCCGCGGACCGGGGGGCTCGTCGGCATCGACCGCGGTCGCAAGCAGGTGCTGCTGGCGGAAGTCGAGAATCCGAAGCGGTTGCGGGTCCTTTCGTACAACATCCATCACGGCGAAGGGGAGGACGGGAAGCTCGACCTTGAACGGATCGCCGGCGTCATCCGCTCGGTCCGTCCCGATGTCGTCGCGCTGCAAGAGGTCGACCGGAAGGTCCTCCGGTCGCAGAACGTCGATCAGACGGTGGTGCTCGCCCGGCTGACCAAGCTGGAAGGGTTCTTCGATGCCAACATCCCGCTGCAGGGGGGCGAGTACGGCAACGCGATCCTCTCCCGTCTCCCCGTGGTCCGGAAGACGCACCACGCGCTGCCGCTCCTGGGCCCCGGCGAGCAGCGGGGCGTCCTCGAGGCGGAAGTCACCCTCCCTCCCGAAGCGACCGGTGCAGCGTCTGCGACGGTCCGGCTGTTCGCGACGCACTTCGACCACCGCCCCGACAACCGCGAACGGCTCGCCTCGGCGGACATCCTGCTGGGCCTCATCAAAGAGCGTCCCGATCTCCCCGCAGTCCTCGCCGGCGATCTGAACGACACTCCGGCCAGCGCGGTCCTCCAGCGTCTCGGGACCGGCTGGTCCCGCGGCGGGCTTCGCGAGATCCCGACAATCCCCGCCGCGGTCCCGAAGCGGCAGATCGACTTCGTCCTCGCGGCCCCCGCGGCCAGCTGGCGGGTCGTCGATGCCCACGTCCTGAACGAGCCGGTCGCGTCCGACCATCGGCCGCTCCTCGTCGTGCTGGAGCGGGTCCGGTAGAGTCCCGCGGACCGCGCTGACGACAGTTCGGATCCTGCCGGCACGTCCGATTCCCCCTCGTCCCCGCCCGGGCGTCCTCGGAGTCCCCATGCTCATTCAGCCGTTGCTGCTCCCGATCGTCCTCTGCACGGTCGCCCTGTTCTTCACGAGCTTTCTGTCGTGGATGGTGCTCGGGCTGCATTCCCGGGACTGGGGGAAGCTCCCCGATGAAGACCCGGTGCTGGAGGCGCTCCGGAAGACCGGCGCGCTGCCGGGGAACTACATGGTTCCGGGAATGGAGACCCCGGGGAAGAAGCCGAGCGAGGAGTACCTTGCCAAGATGCAGCAGGGTCCGATGGGGGTGCTGACGCTATTCCGCGGGATGACCATGGGGCGGAACCTGGCCCTGACGTTCCTGTACTTCTTCGTGGTCTGCGTCGGCCTCGCTTACCTTGCGCGGCTCGCCCTTCCAGGCGGTGCGGAGTTCATGACGGTGTTCCGGTTCGTCTCGACCGCTTCGCTCATGACCTTCCTGGCCGCGCTCGTCCAGCATGCGATCTGGTTCCGCTGCCGGATCGTCGGGCATGTCATCGAGTCGGTGCTCTATGCCGCCATCGTGGCCGGGATCTTCGGAGCGATGTGGCCCAAGGTGTGATCGCTGCTCAACCGCGAACAGGGCGAGAGCATGCGACTACTTCGACTCTCGCTGAAAATGGTCGGCAATGAGAGCGAGGACGGCGTCGTTGCAGGCTTTGGGGTTCGCCTGGTTGCAGGCGACGACGACGCCGAAGTCCTTCGCAGGGGCGAGCCAGATGACCGCGTACCACATCGTGTTGCTGCCGGCGTGAGTCAGGGCCGGGCCCCCCGCCCAGGGCTGGCCGTCGGCGATGATCCAGCCCATCGCGTACTTCGGCTCGCCTGAACCGGCGGCCGGAGCGGTGTGGAGTTTCTCGAGCGTCTCAGGTTTGACAAGCTTCGTCTTCCCACCCGGGAGGTTCGCGGCGGCGAACTTCGCCCAGTCGCCGATCGAGCAGTGGACGAGGCCGGCGGGGCCGATCGCGACCGGGTTGTCCGCGCCGGGGCCCGGCTCGACGGCGGTCCCGTCCGCTTTGTGACCGCGGGGCTGGTCGTTCTTCCCCCGTGTCCCCGGCGGGCCGAACCCGGCGGTGGTCATTCCGAGCGGCACGAAAATCTTCTCGCGGACGAGGTCTTCCCACGACTGGCCCGTGACCTTTTCGGCCATGTAGCCGGCCATCGAGGTCCCGGCGTTCGAGTAGAGGTATTTCGTTCCGGGAGGGGCTTCCGGCGGCTTCGACGTGACCCCGACCAGCAGGGCCCGGCGGGCGCTCGTAGGGGTTCCCTTGTGTCCCCAGAGCTTGCCCCACAGGTCACCTTTTTCGAGCTCACCCGGGGCCCCGCCACGATGCGTGAGGAGCTGTTCGAGCGTCACCGCCTGATACTGCGGGTGCATCGATTTTTTGAGGTCGGGGAACGTCTCGCCGAGCGTCTGCGACCACTTCAGCTTCCCCTCGTCGACGAGAATGCCGCAGAGCATCCCCGTGATCGCCTTGGTGTCGGAGCCGATGTGGAACGAGTCGGCGGGGGCGACCTTGTCCGGCTTGCCGCGGGTCCGGACACCCGTGACGCCGAGAGCGACCGTCTCGCCGTGGCGAATGACCGCAGCCCCCATCCCGGGGACCTTGTTCTTTTCGATCACCGGAGCGAGAAGCGCGGAGACATCCTGGGGAGCCGGGTCCGCGGCGCGAGTTGTCACCGGCGTGAGGCAGAGCAGGGCGAGCGCGACAGCAAGAGCGTGGTTCACGAGCGTCTCTCCTGGCCAGGGGGGGGCGGAGTCTCCGAAGCGGACTGCAGCATCACGCCGCTCGCGGCCGATTGTCAAATGCCTGCAGCCGCGGGAGCGGGTGCGACTCCTCCGGGTGTCACCCCGAATCAGGGCCAGTAGAATGAGGATCCGCTGCGGGCGTCCGGGCTGGTCCGGGTGTTCGCGGCGGCGAAGTGGGGGGTGCGGTGATTCGACTCGGCCTGTGCTGCATGTTTCATGAACAGCCGATCAAGTTCGCCACGACGACCGCCACCGCCATCGGGAAGATGCCGCGGCCGGAGGCTCTCACCAAGCTGAGCCGCCTCTGCCTGCAGAACGCCGACTCGCTCCTGGCGGCCCTCGACTTCTGCGCCCGGCACGGCATCGGCTGCTTTCGGGTGAACAGCCAGATCCTTCCGATCAAGACGCACCCCGAGCACGGTTACGCCGTCGCCGACCTGCCCGATGCCGACGAGATCGTCCGCCGCTTCCAGCGGTGTGGGGCAGTCGCGAAGAAGTACGACCTGCGGACCTGCTTTCATCCCGATCAATTCGTGGTGCTGAACTCGCAGCGGCCCGATGTCGTGGAAAAATCGCTGCTGGAACTGGAGTATCAGGCGGAGGTTGCCGAGTGGATCGGCGCCGATGTGGTGAACATCCACGGGGGTGGGGCGTTCGGCGACAAGCGGAAGGCGCTGGTCGACTTCGGCCTCTCGCTCGATCGGCTCTCCTCGAGAGCCCGGAACCGGGTGACCGTCGAGAACGACGACAAGATCTTCACGCCCGCGGATCTCGCGCCGATCTGCGTCGCGACGGGGATTCCGCTCGTCTACGACGTCCATCATCACCGCTGCAACCCGGACGGCCTCAGCATCGAAGAGGCGACCCGGCAGGCGCTCGCGACCTGGAACCGGGAGCCGATGTTCCATCTCTCGAGCCCCCTCGAAGGCTGGGACGGCCCCAAGCCCGAGCGGCACCACGACCTGATCAACGTCAAGGATTTCCCCGGTTGCTGGAACGACCTCGACATCACGGTCGAGATCGAAGCGAAGGCCAAGGAAGTCGCCGTGCTGAAGCTCAAGGGGGAGCTGGAACAGCAGCGCCAGGTGCGGACGGTTCGCAGCAAGGCCTGACGGGAGCGGTTCCGCGTCATGCCGCCCGTTCGGAGAACCCTTCGAGGCGGGCGTCCGGGGGAGAGAGGACGTCGATCGACCGGCGCGGGACCGGGAGAGCGATGCCGAGTTCGTCAAAACGCCGCTTGATGCGGCGGAGCATCTCCCGGCGGATCCGCCACTGCTGCAGCGGCTTGGTCTTGAAGAACATCCGCAGGACCACCGCTGATTCCGTCAGCGCCTCGACGCCGAGCATCTCCGGCGGATCGAGGATCGACGATCCGTAGGCGGCATCGCGGTGGAGCTCGTTGGCGAGCGTCATCAGGACCTGCATGCAGCGGTCCGCGTCCTCCCGGTGGGCGACGCCGACTTCGATCAGCGCGCGCGACCAGCCGTGGGTCATGTTCGTGACGGAGTCGATCTTGCCGTTCGGGACGAAGTGGACGTTCCCTTCGACGTCGCGGAGCACGGTCATCCGCAGGGTGATCTGTTCCACCTGTCCGGAGAGGGTCCCGATCTTGAGGACGTCGTTCAGCTTGTACTGGTTCTCGGTCAGGATCACGAAGCCGTAGAAGTAGTCGCGGATCAGGTTCTGGGCTCCGAAGGCGACCGCCAGACCGACGACCGCCGCCCCTCCCATGAGGGGGGCGACGGCGATACCGATCTCTTCGCAGATCATCAGCCCGCCGCCGATCGTCGTCGTGATCGAGAAAGCATTGCGGAACACCCCGACGAGCGTTCGGGCCCGGTCCTCCCGTTCCTGGAGCGTCCCCCGGGCTCCCCGCTGGCTGATGAGGGTCGTGATCCGCCGGCTGCTGACCCGGGCCGAGAGCCGCAGCAGCAGGATCGCCAGGATGATGATCGCGATCCGCGGACCATGATCGAGCAGCCACTGGAGCATGTTCGTCACGGAGAACGGGTTTTCGAGCCGGGCGACCTGGCTCTCTGCTGCGCTCACTTCCTTCTGCACCCGCTCGACCGCCGAGGCGGCGGCGAGCGCTTCGCGCTGGAGATCGGCCCGCTGGGTCTGGAGGTCGTTGAGCCGGTCGGTCCGGGCCGCGGACTCCTTGCGGGCCTTGGTGAACTGCGCCTCGGCGTCGTGCCGGCGGTCCTGCAGGGACTTCACTTCGCTTGCGGTCGCCGTGCCGCTGGCGGAAAGCTCCTCGAACTCGCGGTCGAGCTCCTGGCGGGACTCATGGGCGAGGTCCGCCTTCTTCCGCGCGGCGGCGAACTGCTTCGTTTCGAGCTCGATGTCCCGATCGAGCCGCGCGATCCGCTCGGTGATCGACTGCGCCATCTGCTCGGCTTCCTGCGCTTCCTCCTTCTTCAGCTCGACCTGGGTCTGAGCCTCGATCAGTTCCTTCGTCGGAGCGCGACGTGTCGCCGGCTCTTCGGTCTTCTTCTCATCGGAGGAAGCGGCTTCGGATCGTGGAGGCGTCCCGCTTGAGTTCGCGGCCGTGTCAGCGGGACTGGAGTCGGCGGTCGACGCGGTCTTCACCGGCGACGGCTCGCTCGCCTTTGGAGTCGTCAGGGTTGCCGGAGCATTCGCGGCGGGAGTCGCCGGCAAGGGTCCGTTCGCTTCGGACGGAGCGGGAAGGGTGGCCGGGTCGGTCGGTCCTCCGAGGAGCCGTTCGAGCACGACCCGGTTCTTGGTTCGCTTGGCCTCGAGGGCGGCGAGTTGTTCCTGGCTGGTCTTGCGGCTGTCGATCGCGAGGTCGAACCGTTCCCGGGCCCGGGCCCGGGGTTTTTCGGCCTCGCCGACCCCCTTGGTCTGGGCTTCGATCGCCGCGGGGTCGCCGATCTCGGTCACCCGGGCGAGTTCCATCCGGGCGGCGGCGAGCCGTTCGTCGAACTCCTTGAACTGCGCTTCGGCGAGACGGTACTCGCTCATCGGGTCGGCCGCTTCTGTCCGGAGTTCTTCGATCCGGCGGGTGTCCTCTTCGATCGCCTTTTCGAGACTGGTGATCCGCTCCGCCTGCGAGACTTCCGGCGCGGCGGGGACCGGCGATCCGGCCGGAGCCGTCTCTTTCCCGGGCGCGGCCGCCATTAATGACGCCGGGGCCGAGATCGGCGCCCCTTCCAGGGCTGCGGGGGCTGGAGCCGCGGGGCCCTGTGCTCCGGGGACTTGGACCGGGTTCGCCGGAATCGGGTCGGGAGGCGCGATCGGTTCCGACGCGGCCGGAAGCGGAGAGCCGACGACCGCAACCACGATCAGCGACGCCAGCAGTGCAAGACAGGGACCAGCGAACGAAAGCTCGCGGAGGGATCGAGGCATGGTTCGCAATCCTTTGCGTGGAATCAGGGCCGCGGTCCCCGGTCAGGGGATCGGCCTCCTCTTCGGACCGCGCTCCGCAGGACGGGGTCGGAAGAGAAACGTCGGGGGAGGGGCAGGGGGGGAGGATTCGGGAAGGGAGTCCAAAGGGGGGAGGAGTCTTACCCCGATGCGCCGCCGGACCGCAACCCCAGCACCGGGCTCTGGCCTGCGCCGCGTCCGCCGGCACGAAGGGGGAACGGCCCCAAGCCCGGGCGCCATCACAACCTGGGGAGCGACGCAAACGCATCCCGCGTCGTTAACCCGGCCCGGTCTCCTCGTCTCGCCAGACAAATGAATGGGGATTGAGCGCGCCGTAGTACGCCTTCAGCCTTTCGGTCTGGGCGTCATCGAATTCCATCTCGCTGCAGCCGATGCCCGGCTCGTTCCAGCCGAGAGACTCGATGTGTTTCAGCCACTCGGCGAACGTCGGAGCCAGGATCAGTGACATCTCGAACAGCTCCGCCCCCATTCCCCCCGGGCCGTTGGTCAGATCGGCGCCGACCGCCAGGATCGATCCGCGCGGGGCAACCGGGCATTCGAGGACGTAGAGGATCTCGTCGAAGAAGCTGCTCATCCCGATGCGAATCGCCGCGAACGTCTTCCAGGGGGCCTCGGACTCCATTGCCTGGAGATCTTCCCACGAGACCTGCCGGACTTCGGCGAGTCTGCAGAGGCGGATCATGCGGTCAGGGGAGCTTTCGAGCCCGACTCCCTCGTGCTGGGAATAGAAGGCCGAGAGGTCTTCCGGCAGCACGGATGTGTTGCGAGGAGCACAACGCTTGAATGGTTTCGGGTCCATCGGGGAATGGTAACCCGATTCCGTCTCGTCCGTATCCCAGCTTCACTTCACCGTATCGCTGGCCGAGGGATTCAGGATCCAGCAGAGGAGAGTGCCGGCCTCGACCTCGTCCCCGACCTGAACGGTCCACTTGCGAATTCGTCCTGAGGAGGGAGCCACGACTTCGATGATCGCGAGGTCCGTCTCCAGCTCCAGAATCGCCTCACCTTTTCCGATTCTGTCCCCCGGAGCCTTCAAGAGACAGACCACCTTGGGATGTTCGCCAAGGACCTTCGCGTGCTCGGCGAAGGAATAGAGTCGAAACGGCGTCAGGTCCTCCAGGGCGATCGGCCGGGGACGAGGAGGTCTTGGCGGACCGGGGAGTTCGTACGGCGGGATCAGGAGAAGATGGTAGGAGCGGTCGAGGAGGGGCTGATCGGCACTCGCCTCGTCGCTGTACCGAAGGCATCGTTCCAGTGCTCCCTTTCTGATTCCTTTGGCGGTCTCCAGCTGCGAGCGGGCCTCCGCTATCCCGGTTTCGTCCCCGAGCAGGACCCGGATGAAGAGCCCCATGACGTCGAATGGAGGATCCTGTTCGCTCCTGACAATCTCGAGGACGCCGTTGTCGAGCGAAGCCTGACGGCCGAGCACCGGATGGTCGGGAACGTACCGGAGAGTCCGGACCCACGTTTCGTGAGCCTGATGGCGTACGTAAAGGGTGGGATGCAGAAGACAGTCCCGCCAGCGGAGCCGCCGTTCCTGATCATCCTTCATCCGGGCATCCGTTCGCAGAAATGCCCGCCACTGGTCGTGAACCTCACGGCCAGCCCCGAAGATCTCTTCGTACCGCGGCATCCTGTCTTCGTCGGGTGGCTCGGGCATCGGCGGCTCCGGTCGAGGGGATCGCGATCAGGACACGCCCGCGGCGAAGAGGTTCTGCTGCTCCCTGGCGACCGGGGAATCTTGAGCTGCGGCGGCGAAGCCCCGGAATGGGCCGCGGTTTCCGGTCTTTCTGGTGCGAACTTCCGGATCGGTGGTGATCCGAACGGGGCGGGATTCGTATCCCTCATCGGTGGACTGCGTCCCGGTTGCGGCGAGTTTCCGCTTCGGGGCGCGGGGCAGTGCGGGAGGGGGATCGCGCATGATCCGGGCTGTTGACGTGACCCAGCACTACGGCGTCCGTCCCATCCTGCAGAGGGTGACGCTCGAGATTCCGGACGGGACCCGAACCGCCGTCATCGGGCCGAACGGGATGGGGAAGACAACGCTGCTGGGAGTCCTCGGCGGCGTGCTCACGCCGCAGCGGGGTTACGTCGAGATCGACGGGCTGCGGCGGCGGTCGTCCGTCGAGAACGAGCTCGAGATCCGTCGCCGCGCGGTTTACCTCCCCGACCGCTGCTTCCTTCCCAAGAACCGGACCGGGCGGGAGTTCCTGCTGGGGGTCGGGCAGCTCTACGAGATCGATCCGGAACGCCTGATCGACCATGCGGAGCGGCTGCTGAAACTGTTCGAACTCGATCTCGTCGGGGACTCGCCGATCCATGCCTATTCGGCGGGGCAGCAGAAGAAGATCTCGCTTGCCGCCGCGCTGATCACCGATGCCCGGATCCTGCTGCTCGACGAGCCGTTCTCGGGCGGCCTCGATCCGGCGGGGATCCTGGCGATGAAGCACGTGCTCAAGCGGTTCTCGGCCCAGCAGCACCGGACGGTCGTGCTGACATCGCCGGTGCCGGAACTCGTCGCCGAAGTCGCCGACCGGCTGATCGTGGTGCGGGAGGGGGAGATCGTGGCGAACGGCTCGATCGACGAGATCCGCCGTCAGACTCGGTACACCGGTTCCGTCGAAGGGATGCTCAACGAGGTCATCTTCCCCGAGACACTCGAGAACATCGACGACTACTTTCGAGGAGAGCTGTCGTGAGTCGATGGATCCGGGTCACGATTCCGCTGGAATACGCCTTCGTGGCGCTCGGAATCTATCTGTTCCTGACGCTCGGGATCTGGACGCTCGGCGCCGTCATCGACGGCCCGGGGAGGCTGGAGCTCTTTAACCCGGTCGGCGGGAAGTTCCTGGTCTTCGCGGCCGGGGCCTTCGGCTTCTACCGGGCGGCGTTCTTCCATCCCGGACTCCGGCCGGAGTACCGGAAGTGGCTGGAAGGGACGCCGTGGCACATCGGGCTGCCGCTGCCGCTGGGGCCGGTGACACTGGTGCTCCAGGATCTCGTGGCGGTCTCGCTGCTGACGGGACTGGCGGCGCTGCATCCCGCCGTGGTTGCGTGGCACGTGCCGGTGGTGTTCGTCACGGTCTATCTCGTCACGGCAGTGGGAAGCCTCGTCGTGACCCAGTACTTCCGGCATCTGTTTCTGCTGCTGTCCGGATTGGGGGGCCTGCTGTACGTAGCCACCGTCTTCAACCGGTGGGCTGCCACGCCATACGTGGCATGCGTCGGCGGCGTCCTCGGACTGCTCTACCTGCTGGTCCGGCACGGGCTCCTGCATGGCCTCGCGCGGTTTCGGGAGTGGGACCTGCCGGCTCTCAAGGAGCGGGTCTCGACTTGGGTCGCCCTGGGGACCGCAGAGACAAGGCAGCGGCTTCTTGGCTGGCCGTTCGACCGACTGGCACCGCGCGGGGAGCCGAAGCCGATCCCGCCGCACTGGTCGCTGGCAGTCGCCACGCTGGTCACGTGGTGGGTCTTCGTCGTGTGCAGTGCTGTGCTGGCAGAGTCGCCGGCGGCCCCGCTGAGAAACGCGTACGCGGCCGCGGCCGTGATTGTCCTGCAGATCGGGGCCGGGAGGACCGGAGCCTACATGTGGGGACACCTGCCGCCGATCAGTCTGTGGGGGCGGCTGATGACGTTCCGGTGGATCATCCCCGGCTATGACGTGGTGTTCGTCCCGTGGATCGGAGGGATCGTGCTGGCGGCGGTGGTCCCGTTCGTTCTGGAGCAGCTCGCCTTCCCGCCGCTGTACGGCGTGCCGCTGCTCGCCGGATTGGAAACCCTGTGGCTGCTGGCCGCGCCCCCCGGGCTCGTCGCCTGGCGGCTGACCGCTCCGCACCGGATCGTTCCCGGGGCGATCCTACAGACGAATGAGCTGCAGCAGACGGCCTGATGGGCGTGAACGCGCCGGGAGGGCTACTTCGATTCTGCGTCCGGCTGCTCGGGCCGTTTCAGCATGGTCAGGTTGGCCTCGGCGAAGGCCTGGCCCATCAGGGCAAACGTCTTGGCGCAGCCGAGGTAGTGATAGCCTCCGTTCGAGGCACCGCGGTTCCAGAGTGCGACTTCGGCGGGGGAGATGAGGTCCGCTTCGAACTTCGCCAGGTATTCGCGTTTGTCCCGGGAGGTCATCCGGCCCCGGGCATTCGCATGATCCTTGTGCTTCGTGTCGAGGTAGTAGCTCATCTGCCGGACCTCGGCGTACTTGTTATCGATCGCTCCGAGTTCCTCGGCCCAGAACGGCGAGGTCGGCACGGCGGTCACGTTCCCCTGGAACTCGGGGAGCAGGCTGGGGGCGGTCATTGCCCGGCGGAACTCCTGTACGTCCTCGCCCGCTTTCGCACCGCCGACCCCCATCACGCCGATCACGAACGGCATCCGGGGAGCGGCGAGATCGTGGCGCACATCGCGGATGAGATGGGCCAGAGCCTCGCTGTAGAGATCGAAGCGGCCGGGCTTGCCATGGTTGGGATAGGCGTGGCCGTCGACCATGTCGTTGAACCCCTGCAGCCAGACGAAGCCGGCCAGCTCATAACCGGCCGCCGGGTCGTAGGCCGGACAGACACGTTTCGGATCAGCCAGCACCTGTTTCACATGCTGGATCATCAGGCGGTAATAGACGCCGGTCTCGCGGATCCTGTCGGCCTTCCACTTCTCGAAATCCTTCGGAATGCCGTGGCCCGTCTGCCGGGGATAGTTCTCCTTCTGCCAGTTGCTTAGGACGTAGGGACCGGCGCTCGGCGGACGGAAGTCGGTGTGCAGCGACTTACCCCCCCAGGCGGTCTTGATGATCAGGACCGGCTCCTCGAGCCGTTCATCGAGAGTCAGTCCGAAGGTGAACTCCGGCCCGATCTTGCCGCCGTCCTGATCCGGTTTCTGCCGGGAGCCGTACCCCGCGGTGAGCTTGCCGAAGCCCTCGCCATTCTCGGCGCCGCTCCCGGTGAAGTACGAGATCCAGACGTGATCGCAGACCGCCGGCTTCCCATCCGCGCCGCGCATCCGCTTGAGGAGCGGGGCAGTGGCCGGATCATCGCCGATGTAGTCGAAGGTCTCGATCCGGGCGTGCCCCTCCATGTTGGACTGGCCCGCGAGAACGAAGACCTTCAAGGGCCGCTCCGCAGCCGACAGCACCGGCCCCCCGATCCACAGCAGGGCCAGACAGACGAGAGCTTTCATCAGTGGTGTCCCAAAGCAGGTCGTTGCGACGATCGGTGCCGGGATCGTCTGGTGCATCGCAATGCACCGGGAGTGCGATCACGCGGCCGACCTGAAAACGACGGGTTGCGACGCCCTCCCCGTTCTTCCGGAAGAGGCCCGCGAGAGCGACGACGGGCTCCCGGTACGGATCCTACAGCGCTGAGTGCGCGGTCAGTAGCGAGGAGAATGGCCTGACTGTGCGGCATGGGAGCGCCATTCGGCCAACGTGCGGACTTGGTCTCGGACATTCCACTGCCCCTTCCGATTCGAGACTCGGGAGGTGGCCTGGAAACGATCGTGTCGCTGCAATTCTCTCTTCCGGCCCCTGCGAAGCCGGGGTATCGTAGCGTGATCGGAATCTGTTCCCCGTTTGCCGACGATGCGCTATCTGGTCTTCCTCGCAACGATCTTCGTCACTTTGATCTGCCCCTTTGTGTGCGGTCGGAGCTGCGGGTCGTCGTCGGAGGCCCACGGACAGAGCGTCGCGTCCCGCAGGACCTGCTGCGGTCACTGTCAGCGGAAGGCCCAGCGGGAAGAAGCGCCGCGGCGTTCGCCCGGTCCCTGCGAACAAGGCCCCTGTGAGCGAGGGCAGTGCTGCTGCCCCTGCCTGTGCAACGGGGCGATTCGGGCGGAGCAGGTCGATGTTCCTCCCGCCGATTCGGCGCTGGATTTCGCCTTGCTGGTCGAGGGGCTGATCCCCCTGCCGAACCTGGAGCAGGAGGGACCCGCTGCCGAGCGCAGCGATGGTCCGCCCGCCAGATCCGGAAGTGAGAGACGGGTTACGCTCTGTTCTCTGACATGCTAGCGGTGGGCTGCCGCTCTCTTCGTGCCGGCTCCTCGGCCGGCGTTCGCTTCGAGTGACCTGATGAAACGGCCTCGTGTCCCCCTGCGCATCGGCAGGGAAACGGGTAGCCCGCAGAGAGACTCGACATGCTCTTCCGTCCGCTCCCGTGGGAGTACGGAGTGCGCAACCTGTTTCGCCGGCCGCTCCGCAGCGGTCTGACGTTTCTGGCGCTCTCCACCGTCACACTGCTTGTCCTCATCGTCGTCGGCTTTGTCCGGGGGCTGGAGAGGTCGCTCGCCGTCAGCGGCGATCCGCAGACCGCGATCGTGTTCTCGCTCGGTATGGGGGAGAACCTCGAATACTCCTCGATCCCGCTCCGGACCGCCGACCTGCTGGGGGCGAGCCTGCAGGGGATTGCCGAGCGGTATGGCCGCAAGGCCGCCTCGCCGGAGCTGTACCTCGGGACAAAGATCCGCCTGCAGGCCGAGGCGCCGGAGGCGATGGGGCTGGTCCGCGGCGTGACGCCGGCGGCGCTCCTGGTGCATGGGCAGACGGAGATCGTCGAGGGGGACTGGCCGAAGAGCGGGGAAGTGCTCGTCGGCCGCCTTGCCGCCACGAAGCTCGGCGTCCGGGCCGAGGAGCTGGCGATCGGGAGTCCGCTCTGGTTCGAGGGGAAGAGCTGGAAGGTCAGCGGCCGGATGGCCTCGGGAGGCGGGGCCTTCGAGTCCGAGGTCTGGTGCCGGCTGGATGACCTGCAGCAGGTCCTGAAGCGTCAGGACCTGAGCCTGGTGGCTCTGCGGCTGACGCCCCAGGGAGAGTTTCAGGACGTGAACCTGTTCTGCAAGGAGCGGCTCGACCTCGAACTGCAGGCCATGCGGCAGACGGAGTACTTCGCGACGCTTCGAAAGGACTATGCCCCCGTCCGGTGGCTCTCGTGGCTTGTCGTCGGCCTGATCGCCGGGGCAGGGATCTTTGTGGGGCTGAACACGATGTACGGCGCCGTGGTCGGCCGCATCCGGGAGCTGGCGACGCTGCAGACGATCGGGTTCTCGCGCCGCGCGGCGATCCTGAGCGTGATCCAGGAAGGGACGCTGCTGGCGATGGCGGGGGCGCTCGCGGCGTCGATCGTCGCCGTGGTGATCGCCAACGGCGTGGCAGTCCGCTTCACGATGGGGGCCTTCGAGCTGCTGATCGACAGCGTGACGCTGCTGATCGGCAACTCGATCGCCCTCCTGCTGGGTGTGGGGGGAGCGTTCCCCCCCGCGATGAAGATTTTCCGGCTGTCCGTGGTGGACGGCCTCAAGACCGTGTGAGCGGTGGACTGAAGGAGCTCATGATGATTCTCTGGAACCGAATTGCGATCGCCTCCTGCCTGCTGTGGGCCGGGTGCGGATCCTCGACTGTCACGACACCCGGAACCCCGGCGGCGACCGCCGGTCCCTCGGCCGAAGGGAAAGCGTTCCTCCTGGCGGCCGAACCGGCCGACGTGAAAGCGATCGTCGACGCCAAGGAGTCCGCGAAGTCGAACGACGACGTGGTCGTGGTGGGGCGGATCGGCGGGGACACGAACCCCTGGGTCGAAGGGCGAGCGGCTTTCTCGCTCGTCGACCTGTCGCTCAAGGCCTGCAGCGACATTCCGGGGGATGGCTGCCCCACCCCCTGGGACTACTGCTGCGAGCAGGACAAGCTCGGGAAGGGACGGACGCTCGTGAAGGTCGTGGACGCGGACGGAAAGCCGCTGGCGACCGATGCCCGGAAACTGCTGGGGGTCAAGGAGCTGCAGACGCTGGTGGTCAAGGGGAAGGCTCAGCGCGACGACGCGGGAAATCTCACGATCCTCGCCTCGGGGATCTACGTCCGACCGGACGAGGGGCCGGCCAAGGCCCCGGCCGCAGGGGACGGGAAACAGGGCCATGCTCACGACCACGATCATGACCATGACCACGATGAGCCCGCCGCCGGCCCGAAGGCCGCCGGGGATCCGAAGTAGCCACGTCACCGCAGCGGGAGCCCTCCGATGTCGTCCCCCGTCGATCTGAAAGAACTCTCCGTGCGGCGCGAGCGCGCGGAGCTGCCACTCGTCGTACCGCGGCGGCACCTGCTGTCGCGGTACGTCATCCCGGCATTCCTCGTCTTCGGATTCCTGGGGCTGCTCGGATGGTCGGTGCGGGGGACGCTGCTTCCCGGAAAGGAGGTCTGGATCGTCCCGGTACAGGCGACTGTTTCCGAGATTCGGACCGCCGGCACGCCGCTGTTCAAGGCGGCCGGCTGGATCGAACCCCGTCCGACGGCGATCCGGGTGGCGGCGCTCGCCCCCGGCGTGGTCGAGCAACTGCTCGTCGTCGAAGACCAGGCGGTCGAACAGGGACAACCGATCGCCCGGCTGGTCGCCCGGGACGCGGAGCTGGAGCTGCAGCAGTCCCAGGCGGCGGTTCGCCTGAAGGAGGCGGAGATCGCCGAGGCCGAGGCAGCGGTGGCGGCGGCCCGGACGAACCTCGATTTCCCCGCGCATCTGGAACTGCCGGTCGCGGAAGCGGAGGCCGCGCTGGCGGTCGTCGAGACCGAGATCACGAACCTTCCCAGCCAGCTGAAGCGGGCCGAGGCGCGGCTGAAGCTGGCGCAGAACGAGTGGGACACGAAGTCCGCCAACCTGCAGGCGATTCAGCCGGTGCTGATCTATCGGGCCGAGGCGGAGCTGGCGGCGAGCCAGGCGGAGGTGGACGAACTGACCCGGCGACGGCCGCGGCTCGCAGAGCAGCGCTCGGCCGCAGCGCGGCGGGTCGAAGCGGCCCGGCAGCGGTTGAAGCTGAAGACTGAGGAGCATCGCGCCGCCAAAGAGGCTGACGCACGGCAGAAGGTCGCGGAATCGCGGCTGCAGGAGGCCCAGATTCTCGCTGCGGCTGCTCAGCTCCGGCTCGACCGGATGACGATTCTCGCGCCGGTCGCCGGGCGGATCCTGCACCTGATCGCGAATCCCGGCTCGCAGCTCATGACGGGCCCCTCGCAGATCCCCGATCGGGACGCGAGCACCGTCGTCTCCATGTACCAGCCCGACCGGCTTCAGGTCCGGGTGGACGTCCGGTTCGAGGACCTCCCCCGCGTCGGGCGCGATCAGATCGTCCAGGTGAACAGCCCCGCCCTCACGTCCCCCGTGCAGGGGAAAGTCCTGTTCCTCACGAGCTTCGCCAACATCCAGAAGAACACGCTCAGCGTGAAAGTGGCGCTCGACGCCGCCCCCTCGGTCCTGAAACCCGAAATGCTCGTGGATGTGACGTTCCTCGCCCCCGACACCGGCCCCGGGGAGAAGGGGAAGTCGGAGGACCTGCGGCTGTTCCTTCCGCGAAGCCTCGTCGACCAGTCAGCAGAGGGGGCCTACGTCTGGGTCGCCGAAATCCGCGAGGGGAAGGCGTCGAAACGGCGCGTCGAGTTCGGCAGCGTGCAGACCCCCGAGGTCGTCGAGATCAGAGGGGGCCTGACCGCGGGCTCGCGGATCATCTCGCGCGGACGGGAGTCACTGCAGGATGGAGACCGGATCCACGTCCGGGGCGAGGATGGAAATCTCGGAGGTGGGGGGACGGGCCTTCCCGCCGAACCTTCCCACGCCCCAGCCCCGCATCACGAGGAGAAGTAGCAATGGCGGTCATCGAAGTGCGGAACGTCACGAAGCAGTTCCGGAAGGGATCGGAGGTGATCACTCCGCTCCGGGAGGCGACGCTGTCGGTCGAGGCGGGGGAGTTCGTCTCCCTGATGGGAGCGAGCGGGACCGGGAAGTCGACGCTGCTCAATCTCATCGCCGGGATCGACCGGCCGACCGCAGGGGAGATCGCGGTGAACGGGACCGAGATCACCCGCCTGTCGCGGTCGCGGCTGGCGACCTGGCGGGCGGCCAACATCGGGTACGTCTTTCAGACGCACAACCTCGTACCGGTGCTGACGGCGTACGAGAACATCGAGATTCCGTTGCTGCTGCTCCCCATGAACCGGGCGGAGCGGCAGAAGCGGATCGAGATCGCACTCCGTGCGGTCGACCTGGTCGACCGCGCGAACCACTATCCGCGGCAGCTCTCCGGGGGGCAGGAGCAGCGGGTCGGAATCGCCCGCGCGATCGTGGCGGATCCGACCGTCGTCGTGGCGGACGAGCCGACGGGGGACCTCGACGAAACGACCTCGGCCCAGATCCTGGAGCTGCTGAGACAGCTCAACCTGCAGCTCGGAACGACGTTTCTGATGGTCACGCATGACCCGGACGCCGCGGCAATCGCCGGGCGGCGGCTGCGGCTGGAGCAGGGACGGCTGGTCGAGCGGGACCGGATGCCGGCTGCGATCGGGGAGGTCCGGTGATGTTCCGATTCGCTCCGTACGTGCTCAAGACGCTCTGGCGACACCGGACGCGGACGCTCCTGACGGTGAGCGGGGCGGCGGTGGCGCTGTTCGTCTTCTGCTTCGTGTTGTCGATCCAGGAGGGGCTCCGCAAGCTGACGACGCAGGACGATTCGGTGCTGATCGTGTTTCAGGCGAACAAGTTCTGCCCCGCCACGAGCCATCTGCCGCAGGACTACGACCGGAAGATCGCGGACATGGCCGGCGTCCGGGACGTGGTGCCGATTCAGGTGTTTACGAACAACTGCCGCGCAAGCCTCGACGTGATCGTGTTCTACGGAACGATCGCCGGGAAGGTCCGGACTGCGCGCGACTTCCGGCTGACCAGCGGAAACTGGAGCGACTTCGAAACGCATCAGGACGCCGCCATCGTCGGGCAGCGGCTGGCGGACCGGCGACGGCTCAAGACCGGGTCGAAGTTTTCCGTCGGCAACATCACCGTAACGATCGCCGGGACCTTCCGGAGCAGCAATCCGGCCGAGGAGGACTACGTGTACTGTCACCTGGGGCTCCTTCAGCGAACCGAAGGCCTGGACCTCGTCGGGACGGTGACGCAGCACGAGGTGTTCCTGAATCCGGGGGCCGAAGGGGCCGAGGTGGCGGCCCGGATCGACGAGCGGTTCCGGGGTGGGCCGACGCCGACCGACACCCGGACCAAGGGGGTGTTTCAGGCGTCGAGCCTTGCCGACCTGATCGGGCTGATCGACCTGTCACGGTACCTGGGCTACGCCTGCCTGGGGCTGATGGGAGTGCTGCTGTCGACGACGACGATCATGACGGTGGAGGACCGGATTCAGGAGCACGCGGTGCTGCAGACGCTGGGAATGACCGTGGGGAGGGTGTTCCGGCTGGTGATGTCGGAGTGCCTGCTGACCAGCGTTCTTGGCGGTCTGGCGGGTGTCCTGCTGGCGACCGGGGTGCTCCATTTCAGCGGGCTGTCGATCGGAGCGGAGGCGGTCACGATCGCGTTCACACCCTCGTGGACCGTGATGGGGAAAGGGCTGCTGGCGGCCGTGGGCATCGGCGTCCTTTCCGGAATCGCCCCGGCGTGGCGCGCTGCGCGAGCCGATATCGTCACCGCGCTGCGGCACGTCGGTTAGCGGGACTCAAGTCGGGCGTTGGGATCCGACCTGATGGTGGGGCGTCGTGGGGATGCGGTTTGCGGAGGGGATGGCTCGGCAATGCTCGGGCGTGCTCCGCTGCGCGTCGCGGCTGAACAGGGGAGGGGGTGAGGGGAAGCGTTCCACAGGAAGCGCCTCCGGCGGCACGCCAAACCGAAAAGACGCCGGCTAGGACTCCGCCTCCAGCGCCGCGATGTCGATCGCTTCGCTGAGGAACATTCGCACGTAACTCTCGTAGCGGAGCGGGGAGATCTTCCCCTCGTCGACAGCCGCCTTGATGTGACAACCGGCCTCGTGCGTGTGCGTGCAGTCCGGAAACCGGCAGTGGGCCACGAACGGGCCGAACTCCCGGAAGTAGCCTTCCACCTCCGCCGGCTTCACACCCCACAACTGCAGCTGCCGGATGCCCGGCGTATCGACGACCCAGCCCCCCCCCTGGAGCGGGAGGAGCTCGGCGACGCGGGTGGTGTGACGCCCTTTGCCGGTGTCGCTACTCACTTCGCCGGTCTTGAGCGACAGACCTTCCTGCACGGCGTTGAGGAGGGAGGACTTGCCGACGCCGCTCTGGCCGGTGAAGACAGTGGTTTTCCCTTTGAGCCAGAGGCGGAGGGCGGGGATCCCCTGGCCGGTGAGCGCGCTGACGAGGAGGCAACGGTAGCCCATGCGGCTGTACTGGCCGAGGATGGGCTGGAGGGGGACGGGGTCGATCAGGTCGGCCTTGTTGACGCAGACGATGCCTGAGACGTTGCCCGCTTCACAGCTCACCAGGAAGCGGTCGATGAGGGTCGGTTTGAGGGGTGGGTCGGTGGAGGAGGCGACGATGACCGCCTGGTCGACGTTGGCGACGATGAGGTGGGCGTGCCGGCCCTGGCCGCGGGAGAGGGTGGAGCGGCGGGGTTCGATCCGTTCGATGGAGCCTGTGCGGTCGTCGGCGGGTCGGACGAGGACGAGGTCACCGGCGGCGACGGCGTTGCGGGTTTCGCGGGCGAGGTCACGGACGAGACGGCGGACGGTGCATTCGAGGGTGCCGCGCTCGGTTTCGACGGCGCAGTGGTTGGAGCCGACAGCCCAGAGAACGCGACCGGGGATGCAGGCTTCGTCGTCGACGACGAGGGCGCCGCTGTCGTCGGTGATCACCGTTCGCTGGCGGGTGAGGGCGCCTTTGCCCGAGACGCGTTCGTCGGTGGAGAGGTCCGCGAGGTCGGTCATATCTTCGCGGGTGAGGTTGGTTTGGCGCGGACGGTGGTCGTGGTTCTTTTTGAGGGGGACGCGGGCTTTTTTGGGTGGTCGGGCCACGCAGGTGGGGTTCCGGGTGTGGGTTGTGGTGGAGTCGAGGGAGCGGGACAGGTGTCGCGCGGTGTGGGTTCACTGCACACGGTAAGGCAGAACGGGGTTCGGGGGAACCAGTTCATGGCCGGCGCGGCGCCCATTGCTCAAACCCAACGCGCCCGGCACCCCGGTCCAGCAGGCTGCTGGCCCCGCCGGAGGCGCTTCCCCCGAGGAACCACGGCACACAACGGACGCCGAATTCGAAATCGGCGTGGCGGGCCTCTCCTACCAGAACGCCGGCACTGCACTCCCCGCGGTCAGGGGGAGAGGGTCATCGGCGCGGGTTTTCCCAAAGCGGATACACTTGGTTTTTCACGGTTCCTCGACAGGAGCGCCTCCGGCGGGGCCAGCGTCCCGCTGGACCGGGGCTTGGGCCGGTACCGCAGCAGAGCCATTCCGCGTCCCCAGCGGGCGGCGCCTAGTACGTCGCACAAGTTTGACGCACATCCGCCCGCACCCGGTGAAGCAGGATGCTTCAGTCGTCGCCCATTAGCCATTTCATGGCGTCGTTTTCGTCGCGCGAGAAGTTCTCCGCGGGGGGAGCCGGCGTCGCACGCGGCGGCAGCTTCGGTTTGCGGGTTTCGTCCCGCCGACGCTGCAGACCGGCCTTCTCCAGAAGACTCATCCCGAACGGGTTCTCGTCGGACGGAGACGGCGGCGGCGGAGCATCCCCCTGCGGCTCGTACTCAATCTTGTACGTGCACTTCGCAATCGAGATTTCATCCCCCGGCACCAGGAACTTCGAGTCCTGCCGCTGACCGTTCACCTTCACGCCGTTGGCACTGTTGAGGTCCCGGACCTGCCAGTAGCCATTGAGCAGCTCCAGCTCACAGTGCTGCGACGAGACGTTCGGGAACGAGAGGACGATGTCGCAGTTGTGGCGGCGGCCGATCAGGAGACGAGGCTTCAGGAGCGGGATCGGATCCCCCCCACCGACCGGAACGAGCTGTCCAAGCATGGGTGCTGAGTCCACGAGGTTCGGACCAATGAAAATCCGGAGTCACTCGAGCGCAGTGAGGAGGACAGGCTGCAGGAGACGAACGGTCGGATTGGCCTCAAAAAACTCTACCGGCCCGTTTTCGGCAAGTCAAATTTCGATTTCGCCATTGAGCCGACAGACCGGGAAAGCCATGAGGATGCGTTCGAAGGAAAGAGACGCCGATCTGCCTGCCGGGGGCCTCGGGAGGGCCTGCCGCCGGACGGGCCTGAATTCTGAAGGAGCGGGAGGGGATTCCGGAATCGGGGCGCTTGCATTCCGCACCGCTTCGGACAACATCTGCCGCGAGTTCGCGTTCCGACCTTCCTTCCCGCGTTTTGTCAGCCGGATCACACATGGGCCTGCGTCCCTCCGAGTACATCGAAGTCCGTCAGATTCCGGGTAAAGGGCGCGGAGTCATCGCCCGCAAGCTGATTCCCAAGGGAACCGTCTTCGAAAAGGCCCCGGTCCTGCTCGTGGAATGGACCACGATCAATACGTCGGTCCTGGCGGACTACGCCTACGTCTGGGAAGGGGACACCGCCGCGATCGCCCTCGGCTGCGGCTCGCTCTACAACCACAGCTTCAAGCCGAATGCCCGCTACGACGACATCGGCAAGGCGACCAAGCACTTCACCGCCCTCCGGGACATCCCCGCCGGCGAAGAAGTGACGATCAACTACAACGGGGAACCGAACCGCCGGAAGCCGGTCGGGTTCGACGTCCGGGACTAGTGCCGGGCCGATGAAGGTGCGAGGCAGACAGAGAGGGGATTGAGCGGGGCGGGGGTGGACCCGGTTCGGCTCCGTCCAGGGGTCTGGTCGATCTCGTCTCTCGTCCTCCACCATCCCGCACGCCCGTTGCAATCCCCCCCCTGACAGATACGATTACGGATGCCCGTTCCGAGTCGCGATCTGCGGTGACGGGTTTTCACGGAGAGAGATCGCCGGAACTTCCGGTCACGACAGAGGATGTCGCTGGAAAATCCGCTCGCTGGACTGCGGTTTTCCACCGCCAGGACTCGCACGCAATGTCTCATAACGGCTCGGCTGGCTACACCCTTCCTCCCCTCGGCCTGAACCCCTCGACGACCGCCGCCGGAACCACCCCCGGCAGCTTCGCCAAGCGCGGCCAGATTGCCCCGGGCGCGGAAGGCCGCTGGACGTTCGCCTCTCCCGATACGCCGGGGATGCCGCAGCCCTCGGACAAGACCGCCTGGGATTTTCTCCCTGAGGGGTGGAAGACCCAGGTCCTGTCGTTCGCCGCCGAGTGCATCGACTTCGCCCCCGGCCAGACGAGTGTCATCTTCCGGCAGTCGGACCAGTCCCTCCGGAAGGTCGAGTTCCCCGCCACGTTCCGCCCGATCACGCAGCTCGAACAGGCCCGCGTCGGGATCGTTTCGGCCCAGATGCAGCGGGTCTCCGAGCGGGAGCCGCACCTCTCCGCCGTGCAGGTCCGCGATGAAGTCGGCGCCGGCCGGATGGTGATCCCCGCCAACACGGTCCACCTCGGCTACCAGCTCGATCCGATGGCGATCGGCCGGGCCTCCAAGACCAAGATCAACGCCAACATGGGGGCGTCGCCGGTCTCTTCCAGCACCGACGAAGAGGTCGAGAAGCTGAAGTGGGCCGAGAAGTGGGGCGCCGACACCGTCATGGACCTCTCGACCGGGGGGAACCTGGACGAGTGCCGCGACGCAATCATCCGGAACAGCAACGTGCCGATCGGGACCGTGCCGATCTACTCGATGATCATCGGCCGCAAGCTGTACGACCTCAATCACGAGATGATCCTCGAGTCCCTCAAGCACCAGGCGAAGCAGGGGGTCGACTACTTCACGATCCACGCCGGCGTGTTGCGGGAACACCTGTCGTACGTCAAGGACCGCCTGATCGGGATCGTCAGCCGCGGCGGGTCGCTGCTCGCCAAGTGGATGATCGACCACGGCCAGCAGAACCCGATGTACGTCCTGTGGGAAGAGATCTGCGACATCATGCGGGAGTACGACGTCACGTTCTCGATCGGGGACGGACTCCGCCCCGGCGGGCTGGCCGACGCGACCGACCGGGCGCAGCTCGCGGAGCTGTCGACCCTCGGCGAGCTGACCGAGCGGGCGTGGCGGAAGGGTGTGCAGGTCATGATCGAAGGTCCGGGACACGTCCCGTTCGATCAGATCGAATACAACATGAAGCTCCAGCGGACCCTCTGCCACGGGGCTCCGTTCTACGTGCTGGGGCCCCTCGTCACGGACATCTTCCCCGGTTACGACCACATCACGAGCTGCATCGGGGCGACCTCGGCGGGGTACCACGGGGCGGCAATGCTCTGCTACGTGACCCCCAAGGAGCACCTCGGCCTTCCCAAGAAGGACGACGTGAAGCAGGGGTGCATCGCCTACAAGATTGCCGCCCACGCGGCGGACGTGGCCCTCGGGATCCCCGGCTCCCGCGACCGGGACGATGAACTGACGAAGGCCCGCGCGGCGCTGAACTGGGAGAAGCACTTCGAATTGAGCTTCGATCCCGACACCGCCCGGGCGTATCACGACGAGGACCTCGACGTCGACACGGACTTCTGTGCGATGTGCGGCCACGACTGGTGCAGCGTCCGGATCAGCAAGGAGATCGTCGAGTTCGCCAGCGGCAAGGACGACGCCTTCCAGTGGGACAAGGCGAAGGTGAGCCAGGCCCTCACCGACGAGCAGAAGGAGATCCTCGAGAAGCGGGGAGTCCTTTCGCCGCAGGAGATCCACCGCCTCGCCGCCAAGACCAAGAAGGGGGTCAAGGCGGACGAAGGGAAGGCGAACTGCCACAGCGACTTCGTGGATGACGAGACGGCGAAGAAGATCCAGTCGTCCGTGGAACTTGTTGAGCTGAAGATCTGAGCCGTCTGGGGCGGCAGAACTCCTGGGTTCTCGTGGGGCCGATAGAACATCGGCCCCACTTCGTTTCGCGAGTTCGCGTAGGAGGGAGGGAGCGTTTTTCCTCCGGGACCTGCGATGGCTCTCTCTGCGATTCTCCGATCGGCCACGTTTCACTTTGCCAGCGGGAACGCCCTCTTTACGGGGTGCGGGATGCTGTGCCTCGCGGCGATCGGGCTTCTGGTCGCTCCGGCCCGGTTTCGGAGCTGGCGACGGCTGATCACGGGGCTGGGGATCGTGCTGGTGGGCGGCTCGGCGACGCCGCTGTCGATCTGGATGCCTGTCATCTGGGCCAGCTCGGGTGCGTTCGCGACGAAGCGTCCCGGCAAGGGCCGCGTTGTGGTCTTTCTTGTGCTCACACTCGCCGTGGTCCTGATGGAGGGGGCGACGATCTGGCGAACTGTTCCCCCGCTTCCGGTCTCGGCGAAGGTGGCCGTCCTGGGGGATTCACTGAGTGCGACCGAGTCGCCGCGGCGGCCCAACTGGCCGGAACGGTTCGAGGTGCTGTCGGGCGGACAGTGCGCTGTGACGAACCTGGCTCATCCGGGGGCGACGGCGGCCGATGCCGTGCGGCAGGCGCGAGGGATTCCGCCGGAGGCCGGGGCGGTCATCGTGTTCATTGGCGGGAATGATCTGCTGGCGGGGACCAGGGCCGCGGAATATGAGTGGAGTCTCGATGAGGTTCTTGCTCTGGCGGCGGCGGCCGGGCGACAACTTTATCTGGTGGAGTTGCCGCTCATTCCTCTTCACGGGAGCTACGGGCGGGCGCAGCGGCGGCTCGCGCGGAAGCATGGGGCGGCGCTGATTTCGAAGCGGGTCGTGGCGGGGGTCCTGTCGCGTGCCGATTCCACGACGGACGGGCTGCATTTGAGCGAGGCGGGTTCCCGCTGGCTGGCTGAGGAGTTTTCGAGGCGGCTTCGACCGAAGTGATGGAGCGCAAACACAAACGCGGCCCGGGGACAGAACCGGGCCGCGTTGGCGGGAATCAGGATTTCGAAATCAGGATCGGGCTTGATCGGGGCTGGGAGCCAGGCACCGGAGTGACGGTGGTGAAGGCGAAGGGGTGATCTAAGTCCCTCTGCCTTCGGCCCTCAGCCGTTTGTCTTACTGGATGTCGTACTGGCCGGCACAGAAGTCCGAGCAGTCATGGAAGCTGCTTCCCTTGCTGTGTCCCTTGTGGCCGCTCAGGCCCTGGACGCAGTAGCCCTGATCGATCGAGGCGAAGGCCGAGCCGACGTCTTCGAGTTCGTTGTTCACGTTCAGCGAGACTTCGCTGAGTCCAACCACGAGGCCGAGGACGGCGATCGAGGAGATGAGGACGAGTTCGGCGGAGACGATGAAACCAGCTTCGTCACGGACAAGGGCGTTCAGGAGGCGGGTCATGGCGGTGGTCTTTTCTCGGTCGGCTGTTGGTTGGGTTGCTGTTGATGCAGGAGGTGTAAAGCAGCGGCGGTGCCAGACCCGTGACGCGCGCCAAGATTTCTTGACACACCGCTGCGCCGATTGGCGTAACCGATTGCTGCACAGGCGATTGAGGAGTTCCACTTTGAGCGAGAGATGTTCAAGCCTGCTGAACACGGGCCGGGGGAGTGATGTTGCGGTGTGGCAGCGTCATGAGAAGGGCTGGCTGCAAGGTAAGGTCGCGATTGTGGTTAGTGGCGATGATGCCGGAACGCCTCGTGAGCTGTCGCGGCAACGCGGGCTTATGGGCGGAGCGACCGGAGTTTTCGGATGCGGGGAATCCTGGTGCCGGGACGTTGGGACATAGGAACAGCCAGAGATTTGCGTAGGCCTCAATAGCTCGGGAGACGTACTGGCCGGCCCGGCTCACGCCCGCTCAAACCCATCGTCCCACGGCCACCCGGGTCCAGGGGCGGAGCTCCTGGCCGCCGGAGGCGTTTCCGTTGTGGAACCTTGGAAAATAACGTGCGTTCGATCGCGGTCCGGCGTGGAGGACACCCCTCTCCGCACCGCTCACGCTGCACTCCCCGCGATGGAGGGAAGGGGAGTCCTCAATGCCGGTTTCCTAAAGCGGGCGCCCGTGGTTTTCCACGGTTCCACGACGGGAGCGCCTCCGGCGGGGCCAGCGGCCCGCTGGACCGGGGTGAAGGAGGGCGGCGATTAGAGCGCGCGCAATGAAACAAGGCCCGGGGACAGTCCGGGCCTTGTTGCGAAAATCGAATTGCAGTGACTGCCGTTCGCGAACCGGGGAGTGAGTCCGGCGTCGTCTCGAACCGGCGGGCGGCAGGGTGATCAAGCCCTGCCGCCTGCCGTTCGGAACCAACAGCCATTCAACGATTACTGGATGTCGTACTGACCGGCACAGAAGTCCGAGCAGTCGTGGAAGCTGCTTCCCTTGCTGTGACCCTTGTGGCCGCTCAGGCCCTGGACGCAGTAGCCCTGGTCGATCGAGGCGAAGGCCGAGCCGACGTCTTCGAGTTCGTTGTTCACGTTCAGCGAGACTTCGCTGAGTCCAACCACGAGGCCGAGGACGGCGATCGAGGAGATGAGGACGAGTTCGGCGGAGACGATGAAACCAGCTTCGTCACGGACAAGGGCGTTCAGGAGGCGAGTCATGGCGTTGGTCTTTTCTCGGTCGGCTGTTGGTTGGAGTTGCTGTTGATGCAGGAGATGTAAAGCAGCGGCAGTGCCAGACCCGTAACGCGCGCCAAGATTTCTTGACACATCGATCGAGTAGTGAGCGCAACTCCTTTCGCGCCAGAGGCCTGAAGAGTTTCTTTCCCAGCAGCCGGTGGTCACCTGCCTTGAACACGTTGCCCCGGATGCATGTTGCCGTTCGGCATCACCCCGAAGAGAGCTCGTCGCAACTCGCGGCCGCAGCGACGGTTGCCAGCGATGATGCCAAACGGCATCACGAGCAGCGTCGGCAACACTGCAGGCAAGTCGTCACAACCCGCGCCATCCGCACCGCGAAGCCGACACTGCGCATCGCCAGACGGGGCAGACGGGGGCCGAATGAAAGAGAGCCCAGCTGAATCAGCTGGGCTCTTGTGGCGTCTTGAGAGAAGGCGGACTTGTGAACTGGATGAGATGGGCGACCGAGTCACACGGAGAACCGCTGTCGCGATGGACTGCCGTGTCCGGTATGGGTTGGACGGTTCCACATCGAAAGCGCCTCCGGCGGCCAGGAGCTCCGCCCCTGGACCCGGGTTACCGCAGCGTGGCTCCCAGTTCCGTGCCACACTTCGCCACGACCGCCGCGGCAATCGGCTCCACATCCTCCGCCGTCAACGTCCGCTCTCCCGAGCGCAGCGTCAGCGAAAACACATACGACTTCTTCCCCGCCGGAATGTGCTTCCCGCGGTACTGCTCCACAAACCGGACCGACTCCAAGAGCGGACCCGCCGCCGACCGGACCACCTCGACCAGCCGCTCCCACGTGACCGCTTCATCCAGCAGGAAGTTGAAGTCCCGCTGCACCGCATGATGCTCCGGCAACGGACTCGCCTCGATCACCCACTGCGCCACGCCAATGAGGACCTGGATATCGACCTCCGCCACCGTCAGCGCCTCCCGCAGCTTCGTCGACCGCAGCGCCGCCGCATCCCGGTTCACCTCGCCGATCAGCCCCCACACCTGCCCATCGACCAGCAGCTCCCCGCCCCGTCCCGGCAACAGTTGCGGATGCTCCTTCGTCTGGGTCGTGACCTTGGCCTTCGGCGCGAGGCTCCGCACGAGCGTCTCGAGCACCCCCTTGAGCTCGCCGAACGAACGGCCGGAGACCAGCCCGATCCGCAGCGGCTGCGTCTCCGGCTTCTCCGGAGCCGCACCGAGGAACACCCGGGCGATCTCGAACAGGTCCGCGTCGAAGTTCCCCTTCCGCTCGTTCGCCGCCCGCGCGGCGATCAGGCTCGGCACCAGCGAGCCTCGAACGCCGTTCCCGAAGATCCCGGCGTTCTTGTCGAGCTGCAGCCGCGGCGGGTCGCTAGGCCCCCGGAAACTGTCGCCGAGTTCGTCGGTCGTGAAGGTGAAGGTCAGCGCCTCGTCGAAGCCTGCCGCATTGAGGACCTGGCAGACCCGGTCCTTAACCCGCTCCAGCGGGCTCTTCGCCCCTGGCACGACCGGGATCGGACGGTTCTCGGGGATCCGGTGATAGCCGGCGACCCGCGCGACCTCTTCGATCAGGTCGATTTCCCGGGTCAGGTCCCGCCGCCACGAGGGGGGACGGAACGTTGCCTTGTCGTCTCCAGCCCGCCCCATCATCGGCAGGCCGAGCGAGGTCAGGATCCGGATGCATTCGTCCTTGGGGATATCGATCCCCAGCACCTTCCGGATCCGCGAGAAGCGGAGCTCGATGCTCGGCGGCATCCATTCGGGGACCGTCCCGGCGACGACCGGCTCTTCATAGAGCTCTCCGCCGGCGAGCTTCAGGATCAGCTCGCAGCAGCGGCGGCTGGCCCAGTCCATCTGCTGGACGTTGATCCCCCGCTCGAAGCGGTACGACGACGGGCTGTGCAGCTTGAGCGAACGGGCGGTGGTCCGGACCGTCCGCGGGACGAAGTTCGCGACTTCGATCAGGACGTTCGTCGTCCCTTCGGTGATCTCGGTCCCCGCTCCCCCCATCACCCCGCCGATCGCCACCGGCTGCTGGTCATCGGCGATGATGCACATCTCGGGAGTGAGCGGGTACGTCACATGATCGATGGCGACGAGTTTTTCCCCGGGGCGGGCGCGGCGGACGACGATCTTCTTCCCCCCGAGCTTGTCGAAGTCGAAGGCGTGCAGCGGCTGGCCGCACTCCATCAGCACGTAGTTCGTGATGTCGACGATGTTGTTGATCGGCTTGTAGACCTCGAACGTCCCATCCTTCCGCTTCTTGCGGAACACCGCCTGGAGCCGCTCGACCAGCCACGCCGGCGACGGACCGACCTTGACGTTCCGGATCACCCGGGCGACGTACTGCGGGCAGAGGTCCTCGCACTCATTGGTGACGGAGGTCACAGAGTCCGTCTGCTCGGAGAGCTCGGCGATCTCCGGCGAGGGCATCGTGAACTCGCTCCCCTGCAGGACGCTGATCTCGCGGGCGATGCCGAGATGCCCGAGCCAGTCCGCCCGGTTGCTCGTGACCTCGAGGTCCATCGCGACGTCGTCGCCGGCGGGCTCGATCCACTCGCAGTAGAGGCCGGCGTTCGTCAGTTGGTCGCCGATCGCGGCGGGATCCGCTTCGAACGGGACATAGTCTCGGAGCCAGTTGCGGCTGACGATCATGAAACGAACACCTTGACGATGGCGATTGGACGACGCAGCGACGATTCGCGGGCGAATCACTGCCCGGTCTGTTGGCAGCGGTTCCGCCAAAACAGGCGAAGGATCGCGGCGAAGAATCGTAAAGTCCTCGCGATCCTTCAACAACGACGCTCGCCGCCAATTGATTCGCATGCGGCACAGTTTTGGCACTTCGTTCCCGGCATTGACCTCCTGAACTCCCAGGATGCCTGCGTCTCGAGGATTCGGTCGACGGACTATGCTGCGCTCCTCTGCTGCCGTTTTGCTCTCCGCTCTCTGTCTCGCCGGCTGTGGTTCCGGCGGAAACGTCAACGCCAAACCCGCCACCCTCGCTCCGGTCACCGGCAGCGTCAAAGTCGGCGGCAAGCCAGGACAGAACGTCCTGGTCACGCTGGTCCCCAGCGGAACAACGAAGGGACTGGGCGGTTACGCGATGACGGACGCCACCGGGAACTTCACGATCCGGCATCAGTCACAGCTGGACGGGGTCGAGCCGGGCGACTACTTCGCAGTCTTCTCCCTGTACCTCAAGCCGGACGGTTCCCCTCTGCCGCCGAATACGAGCCCAGTCCAGGAGAACGCCTATCAGGCGATCCCCTCTCCCTGGAACAGTCCGGGGACGGAGTCTCCCCGGCAGAAGGTCATCGTGGCGAAGGAAGGGCGGAAGGATCTGAGTTTCGACATTCCGCTCGCGAAAGCGGGCAAGCGATAGAGTCCCCGACCGGAGAAGTGCGGGAAGGCTGGCATCAGCCGGCACGGTCGGGCTACGTGCGGACATTCATTCGATCAGGGCTGCGCTCGGAGCTTTTCGTAACTTTCCGTGGCGGGGAAATCCATGAGAGTGTCTCGGCGGGCGTTCACGCTGATTGAGCTGCTGGTGGTGATTGCCATCATCGCAGTGCTGGTGGCGATCCTGCTTCCTGCGGTCCAGCAGGCGCGGGAGGCGGCTCGAAAGTCGCAGTGCCAGAACAACCTCAAACAGATGGGGCTGGCACTCCACAACTACCACGAGACCTACACGGTCTTTCCGTATGCGATCTCGACCGGAGGGAAGTGCGACCTCCCGCTGATCAACACCAACCACACCGGGCTGATCTCGCTGCTCCCCTACATCGACCAAGGGCCGCTGTTCAACAAGTTCAACCCCAACCAGGCCTCGGGCAACCTGCAGTGGGCTTCGTCTCCGCCGCTCGGTGGCGGGGCGACCGCCACCGGCAATGGCGCGATCGCGGCGACCAAGATCCCGACCTACCTCTGTCCTTCGGACGGCGGCAAGCAGTTCTTCCCCGGGTTCGACGGGAACTACGGCTGTGCGCCGGGGATGCCGTCGTACAAGTCGAGCTACCACTTCAGCACCGACGGGAACTCCGGCGGCGGGGGATGCGGGTTCTGGTCGAACGAGAGCCTCTACACCCGCGGGATGTTCGGTGTCGTGTCGAACTCGACGGTCCGGGACATCTCGGACGGGACGAGCAACACGGTCGCCCTCTCGGAGACGACCCTCGAAGTCGCCGACGGGTTCACCGCCTCGTGGGCCTGCAACCAGCACGTCGGCGGGGGGATCATCTTCTCCGATCCGCCGAACCTGAACATCAACAACTGGTACTGCTGCTACTGGGCTTCGCCCCCCAACGCGAGCTATCAGCCGGGGCGGCTCGGTGAATGGGGTTCGCCAGGGAGCGTCCATGTCGGCGGGCTCAACGTCTGCCTCGCGGATGGCTCCGTCCGCTTCATCAGCGAGAATCTCGATGCGACGACCCGCCAGCGGCTGGGGCGGATCGCCGACGGAGGGAAGATCGGCGAGTTCTAGGCCGCGTTTCCGTTCCATGTCCGGAGAGCGGGGGGAGCAACAGTGCTCCCACCCGCTTCTCCCTTGCGCCCGGCGGGCCGGGGCGGGGCGGGGTGAAGACCTGCACTCTTGCTGGGCACCTTCGCGTCGGGCTTGAGAACCGGGAGGCGAGGAGTCCCGCAAATCGCTGCGTTTTCTCTCGTTTCCCGGGAAATGCCGTCGACGGCATGCGATTGGCATTCGCCGGACCCAGGCATCGGCGGCTGCCCGCGCGGTCGATGCTTCTTCGCAGTTCCGTAACGAGTGTCCGGAATGTCGGTTGGTGATTCGGTTCGGTCTCTGGTTCTGATTCGGTCTCTGATGTTGGGTGCGTGCGGCGCTCTGGCGGGGTGTGGCGGTGGTCCTCCCGCGGTTCCCAAACCGGTGCTGGCTCCGGTGACGGGAAGCGTCCAGGTCGGCGGCAAGCCGGCCGCCGGTGTCGCGATTACGCTGACGCCGACGGGACAGACCAAAGGACAGTCCGGGTGGGGAACCACTGACGCCGAAGGCCGCTTCGAGATCTCCTCCCGCTCCGACAAGGGGGCGGTGGAGGGGGAATACATCATCAGCTTCACGCAGTTCGTGCAGCCGGACGGCAAGCCGCTGCCGCCGAACACGAGTCCGGTCGAGGCGAACGCCGTGCAGGGGATCGCCTCCCCGTGGAGCGACACCGCCAGCTCCTCGCCGAAGCAGAAGGTCGTCGTCGGCCCGATGGGGGCGAGCGGCCTCGTCTTCGAACTCCCGGCTCCCGCCAAACGCCGCGCCGCCTCGTGATCCCTCACGCCGGCCAAACGGTCCCGCCCACCCGGCCTGCCTGATTCCCTCCCGCCTCCGCGCCGATTGACCTCGGGACGCTCCCACCTAGGGAGCGTTCCGACCCGCCACGGCGCGTCAGTCCGATTTCCTGCCCCACGTTCCCGCCCGCCTGTCTGTCCCCCGAAAGGAGACACCTTGTCCCGCTCCGTCCGGAGCGTTCGATCCCGCGGCTTTACGCTGATCGAACTGCTCGTCGTCATCGCCATCATTGCCGTGCTGGTCGCGATCCTGCTGCCGGCCGTTCAGCAGGCCCGTGAAGCGGCCCGCAAGGCGCAGTGCCAGAACAACCTCAAGCAGATCGGCATCGCCCTCCACAGCTACCACGAGACCTACTTCCTGTTCCCGTACGGCCTGTCGGTCCACGGGCGGTGCGGTGCCGGGTACTCGGTGACGAATCACACCGGGTGGATCTGCCTCCTGCCGTACATCGATCAGGGGAACCTGTTCAACAAGTTCGACCCGACCCAGGCGACCGGCAACTGGAACGCTGCCGGAGGGACGCTCGCCGGAGGAGGAGCGACCGCCACCGGGAACGGGATCCTCTCGAGCACGCGGCTCGCGAACCTGCTCTGCCCATCGGACGCCGGCCAGCAGATGCTTCCGAACGGGTTCGATGGCACGAACTACGGCTGCGTCCCGGGGGTCCCCTCGTACCGCAGCTCGTACGCCTTCAGCGTCACCGGCGGCGCCCTGCCGGCCGCCTCGTGTGCCCTGTGGAGCGCCGAAGCGTCGACGACGCGGGCCCTGTTCGGGCCCGCTTCGAACTCGTCGATCCGGGACGTGAAGGACGGGACGAGCAACACGATCGCGATCTCGGAGACGACCCTCGAGGTCGACGACGGACGGACCGCCTCGTGGGCCTGCGTCCAGCACGTCGGGGGCGGGGTCAACTTCCGCGATCCGCCGAACTACACGATCAACAACTGGACCTGCTGCACCTGGCGGTCCCCCCCGAACGCTCAGACCCAGCCGAACCGGCTCGGCGAGTGGGGTTCGCCGGGGAGCACGCATGTCGGCGGGCTCAACGTCCTGATGGCCGACGGGTCGATCCACTTCCTCAGCGAGAATCTCGACGCGGTCGTCCGGCAGAAGATCGCCTCGATCAGCGACGGCCTCCCCCTGAGCGGCTTTCCCTGAGCCGACGGGACACATTGCGTGACTGCGAACCCGCTTCCGAGGGGACTCCCCCCTCCGGAGTGGGTTGTCGCTTGCGCAGCGGTTGAAACTCGCGGGCTGCGATGCGGGTAAGTCGTTCCAATCCCAGGTGAGAGCGATGCTGGAGTCTGCCGGCACGCCCCCTCGGGACTCGGGAGCGCTTCCCCATGCGGCTATCTGTTCTGGTGTTCATTGCGGCGGTGGCCCTGGCCCCCGCCGGCCTTCGGGCGGGCGAGGTCCCGGACAGCGATCCCCGGACCGGGGCCGATCTGCTTCCGGCCTCGACGGTGATCTTCACCGAGGTTGCCGCGCCGGCCGAGGCGATCCGGACAGTGACCCGCCATCCCCTCTGGGAGCGGATCGAACGATTGCATGCTTACGAAGAGGGGCTCGGGGGGCTGAAGCTGGTCCCCCTCCGGATCGGGGTCGCGTTCGTCGAGCTGCAGCTCGGGATGAAGTGGGACGACGCCCTCGCCGCGCTGACCGAGCGGGGGGTCTGGACCGCGGTCAACGGCCCGGAGCAGGGGAACCTCGTCCTGGTGAAGGCCCGCGATGCGAAGACCCTCGCGAAGATCCGGGACGTGCTCCTCAAGCTGGCGACCGAAGATGCCAAGAAGAAGAAAGAACCTCCGCCGTTCGAGGAAGAGCACTACCGGGAGATCACCGTCTACAAGGCGAAGGGGGGGGGAGGCGGGTTCACGACGATCGGCCCCTGGCTCCTGATCGGGAACAAGGCAGAGCTCGGGAAGTCAGTCATCGACAACCTGCTCGACGGGAAGGCGGGGGGCCTCGCGGAGGAGCCGGCGTTCCAGGCGGCGAAGAAGCAGTTGCCGAAGCCCCCGACCGCGTGGGCGTACACGAACATCAAGATGATCCGCGACGCGGGGGTCGCCCCCAAGGTCTACTCGGGCCGGGCGGATGATCCGGGTGGAGAGCTGCTGGTCGGGGGGATTCTCGAAGCGCTCAAGTCGGCCGATTACTCGGTGACGACGCTCGACCTGACCCGCGACGGACTCGCGTTCCAGATCGGGCTGCCGTGCGACGCCGGGGGGATCAGCGAGCAGCGGGAGTACTACTTCGGGCCGAAGGGGACTGGCGTCTCGCCGGCGCTGCCGAAGCTCGACGGGCTGCTGTTCGGCCTCGGAAGCTATCGGGATATCTCCCAGATGTGGCTGCGGGCCGGGGACCTGTTCGACGAAGGGATGAACGAGAAGCTCGCCCAGGCGGACAGCCAGCTGGCGACCCTCTTCTCGGGGAAAGACTTCGGCGAGGACATCCTCGGGGCGTTCGCGCCGCAGGTGCAGTTCCTCGCGACCCGGCAGACGTTCTCCGACTCGGGTCCGCGGCCCGCGATCAAGCTGCCGGCGTTCGCCATCGCCTTTGAGATGAAGGATCCCGAGGCGAGCCGCCGCGAGCTGCGGCGGATCTTCCAGAGCTTCATCGGGTTTCTGAACGTGGTCGGCGCCATGAACGGCCAGCCGCAGCTCGAGCTCGATATGGAAAAGGGGGAGACCTTCGAGCTCGTCACCTCGTCGTACATCCCCGAGAAGGGGGAGGAGCAGTCGGCCGAAGCGAAGATCCAGTTCAACTTCTCGCCGACAGTCGGGTTCCGGGACAAGCGGTTCGTTCTCGCCAGCACCCGGCAGCTCGCCCGCGATCTCGCTTCCTGCGAAGCCTCCACCGCGGCGGAAACGGCCAACACGGTCGCGACTCTCAATGCTCCGGTGCTTCGAGAAGTCCTCAACGACAACCTCGCGCACCTCGTGTCGCAGAACATGCTCAAGGAGGGGCAGACCCGGCAGGAGGCGGAGCACAAGATCGACGACCTGCTGACGATCCTCGGGTTCTTCCGGGGGGCCGCCTTCGACCTGAAGCTCTCCGAGGGACAACTGCGGGCGGGACTTCAGCTCCAGTTCTCCGAAGCGCCGAAGCCCGCGGTCAAAGGCTCGGCAGCGAAGTGACGGGGACCGGTCGTCCGATTCAGCGATGTCGGAACTGATTGTCCTGAAAGTCTTCCGAGGGAACGCGATCGATGTCCCAGTCCTCCGCTCCGATCGATGCCGCCTGGGCCTGGAGCCCATATGTCCCCTCCGCCGAGCGTCCCTGGACGCGGCGGCTGGCGGCGCACCTGTACCGCCGGGCCGGGTTCTCCGCGTCGCTCGACGAGCTCGACGAGGCGGTCTGGAGCGGGCCCGCGGCGGCCATTGAAAAACTGTTTCACCCGAAGACCGACGAGCGGTATGAGGAGGAGATCCGAAGCCTCGCCCGGACCAGCCTGGCGGGGGGGAACCCCAAGGCGCTCGAGCCGTGGTGGCTGTACCGGATGCTGACGACCCCGGACCCGCTCCGGGAGAAGACGACGCTGTTCTGGCATGGCCATTTCGCCACGAGTGCGGAGAAGGTGACCGATCCGGAGCTGATGGCGGAGCAGAACGAGCTGCTCAGGCGGCATGCTCTCGGGAAATTCGGGCCGCTGGTGCAGGAGATCTCGCGCGATCCGGCGATGCTGATCTACCTCGACTCGGCGACGAACCGGAAGCAGCACCCCAACGAGAACTACGCCCGGGAGATCATGGAGCTGTTCTGTCTCGGCGAAGGGGAGTACTCCGAGCGGGACATCCGGGAACTGGCCCGGTGCTTCACCGGCTGGGAGATCAAGCGGGGCAAATTCCGGTTCAACAAGTACCAGCACGACACCGGCCCGAAATCGATCCTCGGTGAGAGCGGCGACTTCGGAGGAGAGCAGGGGGTCGAGATCGTGCTCCGGCAGAAGGCTTGCCCGGAGTTTCTGGTCCGGAAGCTGATGCGGTTCTTCCTGTTCGACGAGCCGGCCCCCTCGGCCGAGCTGATCGCGCCGCTCGCCGCCGAGCTGCGAGCGGGGGACCTCGAGACCGGCCCGGTGATCGCAAAGATGCTGGCGAGCAACCTGTTCTTCTCACCGCAGGCGATCGGCCGGAAGGTCCGCTCCCCAGTGGAGCTCGGCATCGGAATGCTGCGGGCCCTGCGGGGGACGACCAACCTGGAAGCCCTCGGACAAGGGCTCGCCCGGATCGGCCAGGAGGTGTTCCATCCCCCCAACGTGAAGGGTTGGGATGGAGGGCGGACCTGGATCAACTCGTCGACGCTGCTGGGGCGGGCGAATCTGGTCCGGCGGCTGCTCGACAGTGACAAGACCCGCTTCGGCGGCGCGACGCTCGAGGACCTGACGAGCCGGATGGGTCTGCGGACCCCGCAGGAGATCGTCCGCGGCTGGAGCGACCTGCTGCTGGCGGTCGACCTGCCCCCCACGGTAGCGGCTCAGGTCGCGGCCAAGATCGAAGCGGGCGAGGGGAACCGGGAGCAGCGGCTGCGAGATGCGCTGCACCTGTTCTCGACGTTGCCCGAGTTTCAGCTGGCGTAGTGACTCCGATTCCGTTCCCTGTTCTTCGACCGAGCCTGATCATGTCGACCACTCGCCGTCAGTTTCTGACCGCCACGCTGCAGGGGACCGCTGTCCTGGCGCTCGGGGGGTTGGCTCCCGGGTTCCTGCTGGAGGCGGCCGAGTCGGTCGCGAACCGCGACCGGATTCTCGTCGTGATCCAGCTCACGGGGGGGAACGACGGACTCAACACCGTCGTCCCGTTCGCCGATGCGGAGTACTACAAGCTCCGGCCGAAGCTGGCGCTGCCGAAGAGCGAGCTGTTGAAGATCGACGATTCGCTGGCTTTCGCGCCGTCGCTGAAGGGGTTTGCGAAGCGGCTCGAGGCGAACGAGCTGGCGATCGTGCAGGGGGTGGGGTATCCGGATCCGAACCGGTCGCACTTCGAGTCGATGGATATCTGGCATACGTGTCAGCGGAATACGGACCGGCGGAGTGCGGGGTGGCTGGGGCGGTACCTGGAATCGCTGCCGGCGGGGGATGTGGCGGGGATGCATGTCGGCGGGGGGAAGCAGCCGTTGGCCCTGGTAGCCGAGAAGGCGCGGGTGCCGTCGGTCGAGTCGCTGGAGCAGTTCCGGCTGGAGCTGAAGCGGGCGGAGTCGACGGCGGCGGTGCAGGAGCTGGCGAAGGCGCGGCGGGAGGAGTCGAGCGATCTCTTAGGGTTCCTGCAGTCGAACACGTCGTCGGCGATCGATGTCAGCGAGCGGCTGGCGACGGCGGCGAAGGGGCATGCTCCGAAGACGCCGTACCCGCAGTCGGATCTGGCCCGGAAGCTTCAGCTAGTCGGGCAGCTGATCGCGTCGGAGTTTCCGGCTCGTGTTTATTACGTGGAGCTGGACGGGTTCGATACGCATTCGCAGCAGGGGGCGGCTCATGCGGGGCTCTTGCGGCAATTGGGCGAGGGGGTGGAGGCGTTCGTCGCCGATGTGAAGGAGCAGGGGAACGGGGGGCGGGTGCTGTCGATGGTGTTCAGTGAGTTCGGGCGGCGGGTGGCGGAGAATGCGAGTGAGGGGACGGATCATGGTGCGGCGGCCCCGATGTTCCTGATCGGCGGGAACGTTCGAGCGGGGGTGACGGGGAAGCATCCGAGTCTGACGGATCTGGACGAGGGGGATTTGAAGCATCACACCGATTTCCGGAGGGTGTATGCGACGGTGCTGGAGCAGTGGCTGGGTGCTTCGAGCGAGACGCTGCTGGGGGGACGGTTCGCAGTGATGGACGGTCTCCTGACGTCGTAAAGCCCCTGTTGGGGTGCAGGGGCCCGCCCCTGCCCGCCGGAGGCGCTTCTGTACAGGGAACCGTTCAACCGTTGCTGTGCGTTCTCTCGCGAGGTTGTCGTCGGGAAGAATGATCCGATACAGAGGTCACACGCCAAGGACCTCTCATGCCCGATCTGTCCGATATTGATTCGCTCTGGAACTATCCGGATCCGCGCGGCAGCGAAGCGACGTTTCGGCAGCTTCTGGACAGGGTCGGCTCTACGGCACCGGCGGATTACGTCGGGCAGGTGCTGAGCCAGATCGCGCGGGCGCAGACGCTGCAGAAGGAGTATGCCGGGGCTCAGGCGACGCTGGATGACGCAGCGGCACTCGGTCCCGAGCTGCGGATCGCGAAGATCCGGATTCCGCTCGAGCGGGGTCGAATCTGGAACGACACCGAGGAGTTCGGTAAGGCTCGGGAGTGCTTTGCGGAGGCGGTCCGGCTGGCACTTGCGGCGGGGCACGCGCCGCTGGCGGCGGATGCGTTCCACATGCTGGGTGTGCTGCCGCCGGCGGAAGAGGCGGTGGAGTGGAACCGGCGGGGGATTGAATTCGCCCGGTCGAGCGACAATCCGAAGGCCCGCCGCTGGCTGGGGACGTTCGGACTCAACATGGGGCTGAAGCACCAGGACCTGCGGCAGTTCGCTGAGGCGGAGCGGGCGTTCACCGAGGCAATCGCCGAGTACGAACGGATCGGCAACGTGGCCCGCATCCGGCTGTGCCGGCTCTGTCTCGGAAAGAACCTGCGGCTGCAGGAACGATACGAGGCGGCCCTGGTCCTCGATCGCGAACTGCTGGCCGAGATCGACGGCTCGGACGGGCCGCTGGGCTACACGTGCGAAGAGATTGCCGAGAGTCTGCTGGCTCTCGGACGGGGCGACGAAGCCCGGCCGTTCTTTGAGCGGGCGTATGCGATCCTCTCAGCTGACCCGTGGTTTCCGCCGCCGCAGCGTGGGCGGTTGGAGCGGATTCGGCTACTCGCGGTCGGAACGTCCGAGGACGATTGAACGGTTCCCTGTACGGAAGCGCCTCCGGCGAGGGCAGGGGCTGGCCCCTGCACCCCAACAGTCGCAACGTCGACTGCGGCGCACCAGGCCGATAGACTCGCCAGCCTATCGGGCAAATGCCCGATCCAGACCCTCTTCCTCGCGCCGGGATATCGTTGCCGTGGGTGCTCCGCTCAGCTCGTTCGCCAAGTCCCTCACCGTCGAGACCGCCTTCAGCGTCCTCGCCATCGCCAAAGCCCTCAAGGCCAAAGGCAAAGACGTCGTCGAACTCGAAATCGGCGACAGCCCCTTCGAAAGCACCCCCTCCGCCAAGGCCTCCGGCATCGAGGCGATCCACGCCAACCAGACCCACTACTGCCCTTCGCCAGGACTCCCCGAGTTCCGCGCCGCCGCCGCCGAGTTCGTCCAGAAAGAGTTCAACATCCCGGCGAAGGCCGAAAACATCGTCGTCGCCCCCGGCGCGAAGGTCTTCGAACAGTACTTCTGCGAAGCCTTCCTCGACGCCGGCGACGACGTCCTCGTCTTCAGCCCCTACTTCCCCACCTACGTCCCCAACATCCTCCGCCGCGGCGCGAACATCACCTACAGCGCGCTGAAGCAGTCCAACGAGTTCCGCCCCGATGTGAAGGACATCGAGAACTTCCTGAAGACCGCCAAGTCCCCCCGGGGGATCTTCCTGAACTCGCCGCACAACCCGACCGGCGGCGTGACGACCGAGCAGGACCTGAAGGACATCGCCAGCCTCGTCCGCGGGACCAAGGTCGCCGTGTTCAGCGACGAGCCCTACTGCCACATGGTCTGGAAGGGGCGGCACCGCTCGCTGCTCGAGCAGCCGGACATGATGGGGCACTGCATGGCCGCCTACACCTTCAGCAAGTCGTACAGCATGAGCGGCTGGCGGCTCGGCTTCGCCGTCTCCTCGGCCGAGATCATCGATTCGGTCGGCAAGATGATCAACACGACCCTCTCCTGCACGCCGCCGATCGTGCAGCTCGCCGGGATGAACGCCCTGCAGCGGGACCGCGCCGAACGGGACCGGCAGATGGGCCTCTTCCGCGAGAAGGTCCTGCTGCTGGCGAACGGCCTCAACAAGATCGAGGGGTTCAAGACCCTCGACCCGACCGCGACCTTCTACGTCTTCCCGAACGTCGCCCCGGTCTGCAGCAAGCTCGGGATCACGAGCCACGGCCTGGCCCTGTACCTGCTTGAAGCGGCCGACGACCAGTTCGGCGTCGCCTGCCTCGGCGGGGAGTGCTTCGGCGAGGCGGGGGGCGGGTTCCTCCGCTTCAGCTGTGCCGAGCCGAACGAGCGGCTCCAGCAGGCGCTCGACTTCATTCCCAAGGCGCTGTCGCGGGCCGACCGCATCGAGAAATATCTCGAAGCCAAGCCGCAGTTCCGCCTCAAGACGCCGTACAAGTAACGGCATGAAGGCCGTTCCGCCGCAAGCGACAGCCTGCGGCGGAGCGGTTCGATTCACGGACTGTCGTCCGTGGCTGAACGAAGTCAGAGGAGCGGGGAGGCCGGTTGCCCACGGACATCTACCATCCCGACTGGATCTATTACCTCATCGGCATTGTGCTGCTGGTGATGAATGTCCTGTCGTGGATCGGGACATTGTTCATGTTCCCGGGGAACTGGGTGATCGTTGCTTCGATGGGGGCGGCGGCGTACTTCCTGCCGGAGAAGCCGAGCGGGCTGGGTGTCGGGTGGGGGACGGTCATCACCCTCGCCGTCATGGCCGTGGTGGGGGAGGTGGTCGAGTTCTGGACGGGGGCGTCGAAGGCCAAGAAGGCGGGGGCGAGTCGGCGGGCGATGGCGATGTCGCTGGCGGGGACGGCGATCGGGAGTCTGTTCGGGGCGATGCTGACGGTGCCGATTCCGTTTGTGGGTCCGTTTGTCGGCGTGCTGGGTGGTGCGGCGCTGGGGGCGTACTTGGGTGCTTATCTGGGTGAGAGTTCGAAGGGGACGGAGCCGGGGATGACGCGGGTGATCAGTAAGGCGGCGATGGTGGGGCGGATGCTGGGTACGGTGGGGAAGCTGATTATCGGGCTGATCATGGTGGCGTTCGCGACGGTGAACTCGTTCGCGTAAGCAGCTCGATCCCCGTTCTTGCCGGCACAGCTCCGCCACCTCAAACCCATCGTCCTACGGCCACCCCGGTCCAGCGGGACGCTGGCCCCGCCGGAGGCGCTTCCATCGTGGAACCACGGCACACAACGGGCATCCGATCGCGGACCGGCGTGGAAGAACCCTCTCTCCAACACACTCACGCTGCACTCCCGGCGATCCAGGGGAGGGGAGTCCTCAACGCTGGTTCCCCAAAGCGGACGCCTGCTGTTTTCCATGGTTCCGCCGGGGAAAGCGCCTCCGGCGGGGCCAGCAGCCTGCTGGACCGGGGTTAGGCGACAGGTGTGCGGAACCGGCCTGATCCATCTGGGCCGCAAAATCGACATGACTTTCCCCGGTTTCCCACGCAGACTCGGTTGCGTCCGCCCAACCGTGTCCCAATATGAAGACGATGCTGGCGCCCGGGTTGTCGCCAGCACGACTTCGAACACCTTCCTCCTGGGCATCCGGACACCGCTCCGGACCGGCCCGCCGGCCTCCCCGCCGTCCCTCCGCTGGAGCTTCCCCCGATGTCCCGCATTGTTCTCTGGGCCCTCCCCGCCCTCCTGATCGCCACCGGAGCCGACGTCCTCGCCGGCGGCCGCGCCAAGTGCGCCCCCGTCTGCGTCCCCGCCGGGGCCTATAACCCCTGCGGCAGCAGCTACGGCCGCATGCTCTCCTACAGCGAAGCCCTCGGCCGCGCCGAACAGGCCAACGTCGCCGAAGCCGCCCTCGCCAACACCCAGGGCAAACTGACCGCCGCCGAAAAGCAGCTCGCGGACCTCCAGCAGCAGCTCGCCGCCCTGAAGCAACAGGCCGACGCCGCCGTCGCCGAGCGCGACCAGGCCAAGAAGCAGGCCGAAGAATCGAACAAGCTCGCCTCCGCCGCCGACGAAGCCCGCAAGAAGGCCGAAGCCCAGTCCGCCGAATCGAAGAAGGCGGCCGAAGCCGCTCAGGCCGCCGCCCAGAAGGCGGACGCCGACCGCAAAGCCGCCGTCGCGGGCCAGGAGAAGGCCCTCGCCGACGCCAAGGCCGCTCAGGAAGCGGCCGACAAGGCCAAGAAGGAACGGGACGACTCCAACGGGAAGCTCAAGGCCGCCCAGGACGAAGCGACCGCCACCAAGAGCGCCGCGGACGACCTCAAGAAGCAGCTCGAGTCGATGAAGAAGGAACTCGCCGACGCCGGCAAGAAGGCCGCGACCCCGGCCCCGACCAAGGAAGAGGCCCCGAAGCCGACCGAGCCGAAGAAGGACGACGCCGCCCCGGCCGAGCCAAAGGTCGCCGAAGAGAAGAAGTCCTAGTCTCCCGACTGGACCGAACGGACATCGTCATCGCCCCGTCGATCGAACCGGTCGACGGGGCGATTTCGTTTTGAGGCCTCTGGAAAGCTACTCACGGGGGCGATTGAAGCATCAAGCCGCGTGGATGTATCGTGCGGAGAATCCGGGGATGGCCGCCCCTAGAGAGGGGGGGACCGGCACCGGGACGATCGGAAAGGGCGCTCATGTTCGGATGGTCGAAAGAGCTGCGGCGGTGCGTTCCGGGGCGTGTGGCGGTCGGGCTCATGGCGGCCCTGCTGACCGCGGCCGATCTTCGCGGGCAGGAAGGGGTCACGGTCACCGAGAGTGCCGAGACGGTCCAGATCGAGACGCCGGAGCTGTCGGCGGCGATCAACAAGAAGGGGTACGTCACCGGGATCAAGGGGCAGACGTTCGTCGATAAAAAGACGGGAGCCCACGACCTCGGCTTCGGCCTCGACATCGTTGACTGGATCATGGAACCGGGGAGCGACGAGGCGTACCGCGACAAGCTCGAGCCCGAGCTCGTCTACAAGTTCGGGAACCCGTACCACGGCAAGACCCCCAAGCGATCGATCGAGGGCCCGCAGATCTGCACGCAGGCGAAGACGATGGAGCCGCACATCGTCCGCGGCAAAGACTTCATCGCGATCCGGCAGACGTTCCAGTACCGGACCGCCGCACCGGGCAAGAAGACCGGCTCGAAGTGGACGCAGTGGATCGTCTTCCCCAAGGGGAAGCGGTACTTCATCTCGATGGACCGGATCGACGCCGTGAACGACAGCGAGGCGATGTTCCTCCGCCTCGACATGCCGGGCCATATCCGGCACAAGCAGGGAGACACCTTCGAGAAACTTTACCTGTCGTACGCGGGCGAGATCGCCCCGTCTGAGTTCATGGCAAACTTCGCCCCCGACGAAAAGTTCAACTACCGCCGCAACGAAAACCCGCTGCCGGAGCGGATGATCCGGGGCTACAAGATCCGCGATCCCCAGACAGGGAAGGGGGGCCCGTGGCTCATCGGCATGACGCTCAAGCCCGACCTCGTCAGCGAGGCGTGGTGCCACCAGCGGGACTACATCTGCCTGATCGAAGAGTTCGGCGGCCGGCCGGTGAAGGCGGGGGAGTCGTTCTCGGCCGCGTTCATCGTCGGGTACTTCGATTCGATTGAGGAGATGAACCGGGTTTACGACGAACACCGCGGCGCCGTCGGGGTCGAGGTGACGGAGCAGGGGTGGAAGCTGATCAAGTGACGCCCGGGCTCGCATCGGCCGATTGCCTCGTCACACAGAGAGACGCATGATTGATGGCATCATCACCTACCTCAATACGGACCTCGATCTGATCTCCAGTTCTGATCTGACCGAGCTCGCCGCAGCCTTCGAAGCTGCAACCGTGTGTGTCGGTCATGTCACGCCAGGCGACAATGGCCTGTGGTATGCCATGTTCGAAGCGTGGGACGAGGTGAATGAGCCGGAGCGTCACATTTCGATCATGCTGTCCGTCGTGGAGTCGCTTGCGCCGGAGCTACGCCAGGTCTGGGACAATTGCTCGCTCAGGGAGTTCAATCTCGGCTACGACTGCGGCGATGAGCCGTGGGCATTCAACCAGGGGCTGTCGGCCGGGTTGATCGGCCGCATGGCGGCTGTGAATGCGTCGTTCCGGCTGACGCTCTATCCAGATCGAGAGACCAAGACGTGAGCGTGAGTCGCTAGCGCTCAGCCACCGAGCTTCGCGATCTGCGACCAGACGTCTCCGTCGAACAGGTTCACCATTTTGGCGATCCCCGCTTCGACGAGTTCCGGCCCGGTCACGAAGCGGCCCGGGCGGGTCCACTGGGCGATCGTCTCGGCGGGGCACTGGAAGAATCGGACGAGGAGGGCGTCCATGTCCGTTTCGAGGATCTTGAAGTGCCGGGCCCATTCGGCCGCTTCTTCGAGGCGGACGCTTTCTTCGCTCTGCCATCGAAGCGGATGGAACAGCAGCGTCGAATGGGGCGTGACGTACCGCTGCTCGCAGGCGGCAAACGGGAGGAGCGCTGCTGAGGAGCATTCTCCGGCGACTACGCCGACCGCCTTCAGGCCCCGCAGGCGGATCAGCGAGGCGAGTGCGAGGCCGATGAAGGCGCTTCCCCCGCAGGAGTCGAAGAAGATGGTTCCCTTGGATAGGCGGGGGACGCCTGCCAGGCGTTCTGCGAGGTCGTGTGTCTTCTCGTCGAGTTCGCCGTTCAGGACGATTTCCCAGTCTTCGACCTTTTCGGGGGTCTCTTCGCGGCGGGCGCGGGAGACTCGGGGGCCGGCGTTGATGACGGATCGGGGCATGGCGAACGTTTCCAGGAAGAGCGGACGGAATGCAGGTGTTAACGATCCATCGCCAGACTGTCGAACGACTGGACGTCCCCTGACCGGGTCAAGGGGCGGGCCCCTTGCCGCCGGAGGCATTTTCGCCGTGGAACCGTGGACTACTGTGTGCGTCCCGTTCGGGGATCAGCGTCGCGGGCTCCCCCACTTGTTACCGCGGGGAGTGCAATGCGGACGGATTGGTGAGAGGAGTCCGCAACGCCGGTCCGTGCTACAGCGCCCGTTGTGTGCCATGGTTCCGCGAGGAAGCGCCTCCGGCGGGGCCAGCAGCGTGCTGGACCCGGGTGGCCGTAGGGCGATGGGATTAAGCAAGGAGCGTCGTGCCGGCCAAAACGGGGTTGGGGCCGTCGCTACTCCTCCAGCTCCCGCTTCGCCTGCTGCAGCACCTGCAACAAATGCGAAATCGCCGGCAACGCCGTCCGCACCTCGTGCTCCATCGGCTTCAATCGGTTCTCCAGAATGCTCTCACTGCTCCCATCCCGCCAATGATCATTCGCACTCAACCACGCCGCCTGCAACTCGTCCATCGCCTCATGAATCCGGCCCGCCGCCGATGAGATGTTGCCTGGATGCATGAGAACGACTCCCTGATCTGGACGACCTGGAATCGATTCTCACACCGGGTACACCGTGCCGACAAGGGCGTCCGTCGTAGATTGAACGGTTCCCTGTACGAAAACGCCTCCGGCGGGCAGGAGCTCCGCCCCTGCACCCGGGTGACTACGCCGCATCCCGCAGGGACCGCGAATGACTGGCCCAGCGGATCCAGTCCGTCACCTCCGCCAGATCCGGCGGCGTCGACGACCGAAGCAGCCGCGCCGCTTCCTTCGTCTTCACGAATGGACCCACAATCTCCCACAAGGCACTCGGCGCCATCGACGCCAGCCGCTCCACCGAGTCGACACCACACGCCACCAGCACCTGCGCGTCATGCCCCCGCAGCTCCGGAATCCGGCACATCAGCGACGCCTGACGCTGCCAGTCCGCAATCAGCCTCTCCGGCCACTTCGAATCGTTCAGCGACGCCGCAATCGAACCCGCCGGTCGCCCCAACAGGTCCGACACAGTCAGCACACCCAGATCGCGAAGCCGCTCCGCCATCTTCGGACCGATCGACGGTGCATCGACCACCAGACTCTCCGGATGCAGGAAGAACCGCAGCCCCGCCGGATCGCCCGGCGACGCCGCGCCGCTGGTCCCTCCGGCCGAACCCCGCAGCCGCAGCCCCGAACCGTTCCCGCCCCGCGGACGGAACCGGTTCGGACGACGCGATCCCGACCGCCGACCGCGACGAACAAGCGTCCGCGTTCCGGGTGCACTGTTCGGAGCCGGATCCGGGTCCTCCGGGTCAAGTTCCTCCCCGTCACTGGCCGACTCGTCGAATGCCTCCTCGGAGTCGGCGGCGTCTTCGCTCCAGCCGATCTCTCCCAAGGCCTGTGCGAGCGTCCGCGCCCGCTTCGACTGCGTGATCCACTGCTGAATGTCACTCGGATCCGGAGCGAACATCCGGTCGCTGAGCCAGTCGAACGTTCCCGCAGGATTCAGGACGCGAACCCGAGCTATCCGGTCGGCAAGCGCCCCTCCGTCCGCTTCCGCCAGTTCGAACGGGCTCAGGATTCCGCACGCGACGAGCAGCTGCGCGTCCCGGCCGTTAAGGTCGGGGATGCAGCAGAGCAGCCGCCCCTCCGCCTGCCACGTCCGAAGCTGGGCCGCCGAAACCTGGAGCCCCGACAGCGGAATCTCCGCCGATTCCGGATCGAGGTCGATCAGGTCCACGACCGTCGCCACGCCGATCGCGCCGAGGCGGCGCCCCATCTGCGAACCGAGCGACGGAATCAGGCTGACCGGGCTGTCCGGTTGCAGCCAGTAGGGGCTATCCGGCTGGGTCCGGACGACCGGCTCTTCGATGACGGCCAGCGAGGCGGACTCGGAAGTGGCCCCATTCTGGTTGGAAGTCGAGGGGGGAATAGGCGGAGCGATCAGCCGGGCCGTCCCGAGCGGCGCGGTGCTCTCCGGACGGGGGCCGCGGGGTTCGCTTTTCCAGGTATGGTTGAGGCCCCGGACCGTCACTCCCATCTGGTGGAACAGCTCCGCGAGGTGGTCCTGGCAGGTCAGGAACAGGATCTGATGCCCCCGGTCGGCGGCGTTGCGGAGGACCTCGGCCGCGATCCGCAGCCGGCCTTCGTCCGTGTCGACCAGGACGTCGTCGAGGACCAGCGGGAAGCGGAACCCGCGGCGGGCGTACTCATCTGCGAGGGCGAGCCGCAAGGAGAGGGCGGCCTGATCAAGCGTGCCGCGGCTCAGCGAGGGGATCGTCTGGAGATCGCCGCTGGCGGGCTCGACGCACAGCTCGCGGGTCGCCGTGTTGTACCGGAAGCCGGCGTACCGGCCCTGCGTCAGCCGGCGGAAGGTGGCCGAGGCGTCGACGATCACCTGCGGGTGCGTCTCCTGCTCGAGGTTCTTCCGAGCGTGGAGGAGCGTTGCCTGCAGCAGGGCCAGCGACTGCCACTGCTCCCGGGCGTCCGCCAGTCGCTGTTCGATCACGGCGTAGTCGTACTGGAGCGTCTGCAGCTCTTTGTCCTGCGCGAACTCGGTCTCGCGCCGCCGGACCGCTTCGATCGTCCGCTCGAGTTCGGCCTTCCGCTCGCGGGCACTCTTGAGCTGCGTCCAGAGCTGGGACTTGCGGGCCGCCAGCTGCAGGGCGAGGTCGGCGTCGCCGGGACGGGCGTTCGACTCTTCGATCGTCCGCTCGACGAAGGTTTCGACCGGGGCCGGCTGGGTAGCCAGCGGAACACTCTTCCGGGTCCAGGCGGTGTGGTCGTCGCACTCGCAGCCGTCCGCTTCGAGGTCGGCCCGGTGGATGATGCGGAGGCGGTCCGCATCCCGCTGTGTGGCGAGGAGCGCATCCCGCTTCCAGCGGAGACCGCGGATCCGGTCTTCGAGCTCGAGCTCGATCCGGTCGACACCCCGGCGGCGGGCGAGGAGCGAACGGCGCTGGGCGTCCTTCTGGCGGCGGTTGAGCTCCTGGCAGAGAAGGTAGACCTGTTCCCGCATCGTCGCGCTGCTGCTCGACAACGTCTGCTGCGTCGCGTCGCACAGGCAGTCCCCCTTGGCGATCGCTTCGAGGATCTCCTCGGCGATGCCGTCGAGGCGGTGCAGGTGCCCTTCCAGAATCCGGAGGGCGGACCGCTCCCGGTCGAACGTCACCGGCTCGTCGGGTGTCTCCGCTCCCGCGAGCGAGGCGGACTCGAGCGAGAGGGAATGCCGGGACGCGGCGAGGTCCCGGAGGACCTGGCGGCAGTGTTCGATCTGCCGGTCGAGTTCATCGATTTCGGGCAGCGGCGCAGCCGGAGCCGCAACCGGTTCCGGCTGGACGAAGCGGGCTTCACGGACCATGCGGAAGGTACGACTCCACAGCCGGTCGTGGCACTCGGTGAGCTGGCTCTGGATCGACTGGAGTTCGAGATCGAGCCAGTCGACTTCCGCGGCGAGGCGGGTCCGCTGGTCGAGCAGGTGTCGCAGCCGGACCGCGTGGTCCTCGTGGCGGCTCCGGCCTTCGCCGCGGTGCGATTCGATCCGGTTCCGGAGGAGGTCCCGTTCCTTCTCGAGATCGGCGACCGGGCCCCGGACCGGAGCGGTGTCGAACAGGTCGCGGCGATCCTGCCGGACTGTTTCGATCTGCCCCCGCAGCCAGGAGGCTTCGGTGCGGCGGGACTCGAAGTCGATCCCGTCCCGCTGGGCGAGCTGGACCAGCAGCGCGAGGTTGTGGCTTTCGAGATTCCCGAAGGCGTAGAGGTTCCGGATCAGTTCGGCGTTCAGCCCCTCGACCATTCCCCGCAGGCGGCGGGCTTCGTCGGGGCTCCCCTGGCGGACGTTGATTGCGAGCGTATCGGAGGCGTCGGAGCGGCTGTGGCGAACGACGGTAAACCGTCCCTGCGGGCCGGTGGTGACGACCGCGGAGCCGCCGGGGGTGCCCCCCTTGAGCGGAGGGAGCAGCCGGAGCCGCCGCGCCTCGCCGTAGCCGACAAACAGACCGCGGAGAAACTGGAGGACCGTGGTCTTCCCGGCGCCGTTGGGGCCATGCAGGACGGTCAGACCTTCGCCGAGGTCGTCGATCCGGAGGCCGGTGAGGACGCCGAACCCTTCGAGATGGAGGTCGCGGAGTTTCATGATTGCCCCCGAACTTGGGTGGGACTGGAACGTCCCGATGGGATACGGAATCGCGCCTTACCGCAGGGCGGTCAGGCTGTGCGCCGCGAGAGTGCGGGCCGCCTGGGCACAGAGAAGGGAGTCGAGGTCGTGGCGGCTGCCGTCCGCCGGAACGAGACACATCGCAGCCGGGACCGAACGGACCTCATCGCCGAGAAGGTCCGCCAGATCGATCGCCGGAACCGGCTGGTTGCCACTGACCGCGCCGCGGCAGGCGGGGCTGGTCGCTTCGAACGCGGTCCAGACCGCGTGTTCGACGCTCTGCAGAGCGGCCGGACGCCGACTGGCGACAGGGGCCGTCTGCGAGAGTCTTACGGCCGCCGGCCACGCCGTGAGATTGCTCTCGAGGGCCTCGCGGCGGAGGTCGGCGAGAAGCTGCTGGTGGCGGTCGTGCCGCGCGAGGTCGAGGCTGGCCGCGGCCGAGAGGTCGAGACGCCAGCGGACCACCCAGCCGTCGCAGGAGTGGCCGGCGGGGAATTCGCGGAGGCGATGCGCGAGCGCACTCCGGAGGGAGTCATACGTGCTGTCGGCCGAGACGGAGTGCGTCTCGTCGATCCAGCGGATGACGTCGGTGGCGATGAACTCAGTCTTGGGTATGCCGCCGGGAGCGAGCTCGAAGGAGAGGCAGCCGTGGGCGCCCGGTTCCGCGAAGCCGGTCCCCTGCGGAGCTCCTGAGGCGATGGCCGATTCGGAGAGGAGGGTCCGGATCGGGCCGGCGAGGGCGACGTAGTCGGCCCAGCGGGTGAGGCCTGAATCGACGGTCATCGACGGGGCGAGGACGAGATGCCACGCCGCGGTCCCCTTGTCGGCGGGGATCCCGGAGCCGGCCGAGCGGCAGTGGAGGGCGACCCGCTCCTGCGACCGGCCGGCAGAGATCAGCGCGGTCGCTTCACCCGAGAGGAGCGTGACGTTGCCGGGGAGGGGGGCGACGGAGCGGATCCAGGTCTGGACGTCGTGGGACTCTTCGGCCCAGACGACTTCGATGCCGTGCTCGGCGAGCCGGCGGAACTGTTCGAGGAGAAACCACGGTCCGCGGGAGCCGGGGCCTGAGGCGGGGGAGAGGATCCCTCCGGCGAGGAGGACGAGGTCCGCCCCGCGGGCGATCGCGGTGCCGAAGACCCGCTGTGCGGCGCGGAACCGGGCGTCGATCAGAAGATCGCGAAACGAGGGGGGGAGATCGGCGAGCCCCGCCAGCGGCCGGTCGAGCGCGAAGCCCGAAGCATGAATTCCCCGGAGTGCGCGAGCACCCATCCTTGCCTCCCTGCAGTCGGTGCGTCCGGACGGTCCTACCGCCCATCCGAAAACCGTACCCGATCGCGTTTTCCCGAACAATCCCGATTCCCCCAGCGGGACTCTGGCCGCCGGAGGCGCTTCCTCGTGGAACCGTGGAAAAACGTGTGCGCCCGCTGTGGCGCACCGGCGTCGAGGACGCCCGTGCTCACCACCGCGGGGAGTGCAATGCGGGCGTTCTGGAGAGAGGAGTCCTCCACGCCAGTCCGCGGTCGGACGCCCGTGGTGTTCCAAGGTTCCACAACGGAAGCGCCTCCGGCGGGCAGGAGCTCCGCCCCTGCACCCGGATCGCCGAGCACGATGGGATTGAGCAAACGGAGTCGTGCCGGCATGGACGAGGTTGAGGCCACTTTGTCGAGGCGGCCATCGCCCCACCCCGGTCCAGCAGGACACTGGTCGAAATCTCCCCATGCGGGCAGTACGATCCGGTTTCTTGTCGCAACGCCATCTTGACGTCCGCCACGGACCAGGGAGCCTTCCGAGTATGTCGCACGCTTACCCCAAACTGCACAACGCCATGTGGCCGGGCCTCGTCGGGAAAGAGCCCGGCACCGACCACCCGCCGATCAGCCTCGACCGGATGCTGGAGCTCACGTCGAAAGCCTCGGTCAACGGCCAGAAGTTCGACGGCGTCGACATCTTCCTGTTTCACCCGCACACCGATCCCGACGCCAGCGACGACGACATCAAGGCGATGGCAGACAAGATCGCCAAGCACGGTCTCAAGGTCGGTTCGCTCGTCGCTCCGGTCTGGCCGGGGACGGTCGGCGACTCGTCGATGGGGTCGCCCGACAAGCGGGCCAAGTTCATCCTGGCCGTGAAGAAAGCCTGCCGGATCGCCTCGATCCTTAATAAGGCGGGGGTCCGCGAGTACGGCGTGATCCGGATCGACGCAGCCGACGGTCCGACGCACTGGGCTGAAGACGCCAAGGGGAATACGAAGAAGATCGCCGCGACCTTCCGCGAGGCGGGGGTGGTGGCTGCCGCTCATGGGGAGCGGCTCGCGGCGGAAGGGGAGATCTGCTGGGCGGGGATGCACTCCTGGAAGAACATGGTCGATCTTCTCGAAGAGACGAACATGCCCGGGACCGTGGGCTTCCAGGCGGACCTGGCCCATACGTACCTGTACCTGCTGGGGTACAACGCTCCTGAGCATGCGCTGCTGAAGACCGGTTACTCGGACGCCGACTTCTGGGCGGCATATAAGACGATGACCGACGCACTGCGTCCGTGGACGATCGACTTCCATGTGGCTCAGAACGATGGTTCTGTGCATGGGACGGGGAGTCATGACAAGACGGGCCGGCACTGTCCGGCGGACGATCCGAACGGGAAGCTCGACATCGTGAAGTGTTCGGCGGCTTGGCTCGAAGGGGCGGCCGACCGAGGCATCAAGCACATCTGTTGGGACGGGTGTATGTTCCCGAACGCGATGCTGGAAAAGCAGGAGACCTGGAATACGATCCTGGGGAAGATGATCCAGGTTCGGGACGCAGCGGGCTGGAAGTAGCCGTTGCTGTTGGAATGGAGAAAGGCCGCGTGAGACGACTCACGCGGCCTTTTTCGTTTGTCTCAGGGCCCGCCCCTGCCGGCACGGCGCTGTTTGCTCAAACCCATCGTGCCACGGCGACCCGGGTCCAGGGGCGGAGCTCCTGGCCGCCGGAGGCGCTTTTCGTCGCGAAACCACGGCACACAACGGGCGCTCGATCGCGGTCCGGCATGGCGGACTTCATTCTCCAGCACGGCCGCACCGCACTCCCCGCGGTGAAGAGAAGGGGAGTCCTCGACGCGGGTTCCCCAAAGCGGACGCACAAGGTTTTCCATGGTTCCACATGGAAAAGCGCCTCCGGCGGGGCCAGCGTCCCGCTGGACCGGGGTGGGCGATCGCGATGAGTTGCGCTAAAGCGCACTATCCGCCAAGCGCGACGTTACGCGATCAGCGGGCGGCGCTCAGCGTCTGAGAGTCCACCGCCGGCTCAACCTGAGCCGCAACTGTCGGGGCCCCCGGACGCTTCCCCTCCGCAGCCTGCCAGACCGTCTTCGGCCAGGCAAACAGCGTCAGCGTCAACACGGTGCACACGAGACCCGCCGCAATCGGAGCCGGTGCCGGCGACGAATTGCTCGGCCCCACTCCCGGCTGCAGGTACATCGCACTGATCAGCCGCAGGTAGTAGTAAGCGCTGATGGCCGCGTTCACCGCCAGGATGATCGCCAGATAGTGCCCCGCCGGATTCGGATCCGACCAGGCCGCAAAGAACAGGTTCAGCTTACCCAGGAACCCCGCCGTCGGCGGCAGCCCCGTCAGGCTGAACAGCAGCACCGCCAGCATCAGCGCCGAAGCCGAATGACTCCGGCTGAGACCCGCCAGATCGTCGAGGTTCTGCAGCGACCGCCCCGGCGGATTGATCGCCGCCAGGATCGCGAACACGCCGAGGGTCATGATCCCGTAAGCGGTGAGGTAAAACAGCAGAGCCGAGATGCCGTTCAGCGCCCCGAGGCCCCCGACGCTGAGGCCGACGAGCATGTAGCCGGCATGGGCCACGCTCGAGTACGCCATCAGCCGGTGAATGTTGGTCTGCCGCAGAGCCATCAGGTTCCCGACGATCATCGTCAGGGCCGCCAGAGCCGTCAGCAGCGGCTTCACCAGCCCGCCGATCGCTCCCAGGTTCATCGCGCTCGTCCCACCCGACAGCGTGCCGAGGCCCGTCAGGCGGATCAGGACGACGAAGCCGACGACCTTCGGAATGAAGGAGAGCATTCCCGCCATGAAGGCGGGCGAACCCTGGAAGACGTCCGGTGCATAGAAGTGGAACGGGACCGCGGTGACGCGGAAGGCGAGCCCCGCGATCAGGAGGCCGCAGCCGAGGGCGACGAGCGGGCCCCAGCCGGTCCGCAGGTAGGTCGCGATCGTGGCGAGGTGCGTGGTGCCGGCCGCTCCGTAGAGCAGGGCCAGACCATACAGGACCATCGCCGACGAGAAGACGCTCAACAGGAAATACTTGATTGTCGCTTCCCGGGCCGCTTCGTCGCGGCGGGGGAGGTACAGCAGGATGTAGGTCGGGATGCTGACCATCTCGAGGCCGAGGAACAGCGTCACGAGATCATTGGCGGCGGAGGTCAGGTTGACCCCGGCCAGGATCGTCAGCAGGCAGGCGTGGCACTCGGCCGAGCGGGCGTCGTCGATCTGGTTCCACATCGTCAGGACGATGACCGCCCCGAGGATCAGCGTAAGGCCCCGGGCGAACCAGGTGAGGCTGTCGAGGCGGAACGGACCGCCGAGGTCGGCCGAGATCGAGCTCTTCCACCACAGGACCCCGGCGCCGGCCAGAGCGAACAGGGAGAGGAACCCCCACCGGTGGCGGAGGCCGCTCTGGGCGATCCCCCCCTCGGTAACGAGGAATGGCCCCGCGAGGAACATCACGCACACGGTCGCGATCAGGACCACCTCGGGGAGGATGGACTGCACCGCGTTATTGATCTGGTCGTAGCTCACGGCCGGGACTCGTCTGTTGTGCGAAGGGATGTTCCGGAAGGACTCAGGCAGGCGAACTCGCCTAGCGGGCGTCGGCGACCGCAGGGGCCGCCGGAGCCGAGGCGTCGGCGGTCGCCGGCGTCGAAGCCGGGGCGTACAGCCGGGCGATCGGCTCGATGTCCGGACGGATCGTGTCGATCAGGGGACCGGGAGTGACCCCGATCCACAGGCACAGGAGAGCGAGCGGCACGAGCGCCACACCCTCGCGGAAATTCATGTCTTCGATCGGGTCATGCACGTTGTGCGGCTCGCGGAGCGGGCCGAAGAAGCCGTGCTGCACCATCGTCAAGAGGTACCACGCCCCGAGGACGACGCCGGTCGCCCCGATCACGGCGTAGACCGCCTTGAACTTGAACATCCCCATCAGCGATAGGACTTCGCCGACGAACCCGTTGAGCCCGGGCAGGCCGATGCTCGCCATCGAGATGAAGACCATCCCGACGGCGATCAGCGGGAGCTTGTTGGCGAGACCGCCGAGGTCGTCAAGCATGCGGGTGTGGTACCGGTCGTAGACCATCCCGACGAGGAGGAACAGGGCCCCCGTCGAGAGACCGTGGTTGATCATCTGCAGGACGCTGCCGGTGATCCCTTCGACGTTCAGCGCGAAGAGGCCGAGCATGCAGAACCCGAGGTGGGCCACCGAGCTGTAGGCGACGAGTTTCTTGATGTCCCGCTGGACGAGGGCGCACAGCGAGCCGTAGACGATCCCGATCACCGACAGGATCGCGATCAGCGGCGCCCCGTAGTGGAGGCACGCATACGGCAGCATCGGCAGGCAGATCCGCAGGAAGCCGTAGCTGCCGAGCTTCAGCAGCACCCCGGCCAGCAGCACTGAGCCGGCCGTGGGAGCTTCGACGTGGGCCAGCGGAAGCCAGGTGTGGAACGGGAAGAGGGGGACCTTGATCATGAACCCCATCGACAAGGCGAAGAACAGCCAGACCTGCATCATCTCGGGGAGCGGGTTCGCCTGGAGGGTCCGGGCGAGATCCGGGATCGAGAACGGCGTCGAGAGCTCGGTGTGGCCGACGACCCACAGGACGAGCGACACGAGGCCGAGCAGCGTCACGAGGCTTCCCGCCAGCGTGTACAGGAAGAACTTGAAGGCGGCGTACCGCTTCTGCGGTCCACCCCAGATCCCGACGAGGAAAAAGAGCGGGATCAGGGTGAACTCGAAGAAGACGTAGAACATCAGCAGGTCGAACGACACGAACACCCCGATCAGTCCGCTCTGGAGGATCAGGATGCAGGTGTAGAACTCGGCCGCGCGGTCCTGGATCGCTTCCCAGGAGATCAGGATCGACGAGACGGTCAGGACGGTCGTCAGGAGAATCAGCGAGAGACTGATGCCGTCGACGCCGACGTAGAACTCGAACCTCAGCTCCTTGGCCTGCGGGCCGCTTCCCTCGGTCATCCGCGGGATCGTGAGCCATGAGTGGCGGGCTTCGACGCGGGGCTGGACTGTGCCCCGATCGGCGCCGGGAACCGGGATCTCGCGGAACTGGGCGGCGGCGGCGAGCGACACGGCGAGAGTCGCCAGCGAGCCGATCAGCGCGATCCACCGCGGCACCGTCGGACCGGCCGAGCCGCGGAACAGCATCAGCAGCACCGCGACGGCGAGCGGGAGGAACAGGAGGCAAACGATCGTGGAGATCATTGGGGCGGCTTCAGGCTTCAGACTGGGGGCTTCAGGCGGCGAGACTTAGGAGGAGGGCCTCGGTCTCGCGGACTACATCGCGGCCAGCGCTTGAATGACGAACAGGACGCAGACAAGGACTCCGATCCACATTACGAACGCGTACGACTGCACGAGTCCGTTGTGGAGCCGCTGGGGAGCGGCGCTCAGGATCCGGGGGATCGATCCGACGCCATCGACGAGGCGGTCGACGACATACTTGTCGAACAGTTCCGAGACATAGGCGATTCCCTTGAGGGGGAACACGACCAGTCCCAGGAAGATCTCGTCGAAGTAGAGCTTCTCGAAGGAGAGGCGATACAGCGGAGCGAAGTTGCGGGCGAGCGACTCCGGGATCTCCTTCTTGTCGACATAGAACACCTTGGCCATGTACCAGCCCGCGACTCCGATCGCGATGCTGATCCCCATGATCAGGAAGTTCATGTGGTGCTCGCTCTCGGGGAGCCCCGGCGTGTGATGCAGGGTGTTCCCGAAGAGGTGCGTCGGGCCGACCGCGAGGCCGATGCCGACCGCGGCGACCGCCAGGATCCGGAGCGGCCAGGCCATGGCCGGCGGAGCGTCGTGCGGGTGGTGTCCCGCTTCTTCCGGCCACCGCTCTTCACCCTGGAACGTCATGTAGTACGCCCGGAAGGTGTAGAAGGCGGTCAGGAAGGCGGTGAAGCAGGCGATGAACAGGATCACCGCGAAGAACGTCCGGTGCTCTCCGTTGAACGCCCCGGTGTGGAGGGCGGCGAGGATTTCGTCCTTGCTCCAGAAGCCCGCCAGGGGCGGGATCCCGGCGAGGGCCAGGGCTCCGCAGAGGAACGTCCAGTGCGTGATCGGCAGGACTTTCTTGAGGCCGCTGAACCGCCGCATGTCGATGATGTTCCCCATCGAGTGCATGACGCTTCCCGAGGCGAGGAACAGGAGGGCCTTGAAGTAGGCGTGCGTGAACAGGTGGAACATCGCCGCCATCACGGCAAAGCCGACGTACTGCGGACCGGCCGCTCCGGCTCCGAGAGCCATGAACATGTAGCCGAGCTGGCTGACCGTCGAGTAGGCCATGACCCGCTTGAGGTCGACCTGCGTCAGGGCACAAATCGCTGCGATCAGAGCCGTGGCGGCACCAACGCCAGCGACCACCATCTGGGCGGTCGGGGCGAGCATGAACAGCGGCGTGGAGCGGGCGACCATGTAGACCCCCGCGGTGACCATCGTCGCCGCGTGGATCAGGGCGCTCACCGGGGTGGGACCTTCCATCGCGTCCGGCAACCAGACGTGCAGCGGGAACTGGGCCGACTTCCCCATCGCTCCCACGAACAGGAGCAGGCAGATCGTCGTGATGATCCCGGGCTGGTTGGCGTTCAGCGTCGCCAGCGTGTCGGTGTTGAGGACCTTGTCGAAATCCAGCGAGCCGAACGTCGTCCAGATCAGGAACACGCCGATCAGGAATCCGAAGTCCCCGATCCGGTTGACGACGAACGCCTTCTTGGCGGCGGCGGCGGCACTCGGCTTCGTGAACCAGAAGCCGATCAGCAGGTAACTGCACAGACCGACCGCTTCCCAGAAGATAAACAGCTGCAGGTAACTCCCCGACATGACCAGCATGCACATCGAGAACACGAAGCCCGAGACCGCCGCAAAGAACCGCGGGTAGCCGGGATCGTGGTGCATGTAGCCCGAGCCGAAGATCGCCACGAGCGTACTGACGCCGGTGACCATGGCGAGCATGATGCTCGTCATCGCGTCGGCCCGCAGGTTGAGGCCGATGTGGACCGTGCCGACGTTCAGCCAGTCGAACCCGTTCCCGACCACGACCCCCGACAGGACGTCATGGGCGTGCTCCCCCGCGGCGGCGTAGGTCGTCGGGAGGATCTTGAACAGGAGGATCAGCGAGCAGATGAAGGACACCCCGATCGCCAGAGCGCAGGGGAGGTGGCTCTTCTCCTTCCAGACCGCCTTGCCGGTGAGGGCCAGGAGGATCGCCGCGGCCAGCGGCGCGCCCGGAATGAGCCACAGGATGAGCTGGATGGTCGATTCAGGCATTGGTCGTGGTCTCCCGGCGGTCGCCGCGGGTCAGGTCGAGCGGGAGCCCGGCCGGAGTCAGCTTGGGGAGATTCTCGTAGGAGTTGTCGACGGCGTCCGGCTTGAGTTCGTCCGGGCTGATCGGCGACGGGAGGTCGGGCTCGCGGAACACGCTCCACAGATCGATGTCGAGCGAGCGGGCTTTCTGATAGAGAGCGAGGATCAGCGACAGGGCCAGTCCCGCCTCGCAGGCGGCGACCGTAAGGATGAAGATCGTGAAGACCTGTCCCTCGTTGTTGCCGTGCAGCTTCGAGAACGTCGTCAGCGTGAGCGAGACGCCGTGCAGCATCAGCTCCGCCGAGAGGATCACGAGGATCAGGTTGCGGCGCGTCAGGAAGCCGATCCCTCCGAGGACGAAGAGAATGGCGGAGACGGCCAGGTAGCCGTTGATCTGGTTCATGGGGACGGGGATCTCCGTGACTGCGGAGGCCGTCTGGGCGAGGAGGCCGACGAATGCGTTCATAGGGTTCCCTGCTGCCTCCGGGGCGCCATGGCGATCGCGCCGATGCTGGCGACGAGGAGCAGCGTCCCCGCCATTTCGACAGCGTAGAGGTAATCTCCGAACAGCGCCCGGCCGAGGCCGTGCAGCGTGCCGACGGGCTGGACCTGATCCCCCACCACGGGAGGAACGGTCAGCGTGCTCTGCGTCCCCCGGGTCTTCATCACCGTCGAGGCTTTGACCTTCGAACCTTCAATCTCCTTCGCCCCCTTCTGGAGGGTAAACAGCATCGTCCCCAGGAGGGCGAACGCCATCAGCGAGGCGAAGAACGGGCTGCGGGACTTGCCGTCGTAGTGCGAGGCTCCCGACTGGTGGGCGAGCATGATCACGAACAGGAACGTGACGATGATCGCCCCGGCGTAGACCACGATCGTGGCGGCCGCCAGGAACGGAGCGTTCTGCAGCGTGAACAGCCCGCAGACGCTGAGCGTCACGAGGGCGAACCAGAGGGCCCCGTAGACCGGGTTCCGGCTCGAGATCATCAGGGCCGCCGAGATCACGGCGGCCGAGCTGAAGGCGTAGAACAGGACCGTCTCGACCACCGAGTCCGGGGCGAGCCCCTTGGGGGTCAGGACGTCCGCCAGGACGACGAGAGCGCCGATGCCGGCGAGGGCGGCGACGATCCGCGGGCGGCGTCCGCCGCTCGGCATCAGCCACCACACGGCGAAGGCGCCGAGCAGCAGCGGCAGCAGGATGTGCCAGTGATCGAGGATGATGGCCATGACGGAGGGGTTCGAGGCGAAGGTCGAGGTCAGAAACAGTCCGGAAGGACGGCACGGGCCGCCGCCGGATCAGTTCCCTCCCGCGGACCGCTTGTCTTCAATCTTGTCGGCGACCTGTTCCCAGGCGGTTTCCATGACGGCGGTGCCGTGAATCACCCCGGCGGTCGGCGCCTTGGCGGAGCGGTCATCGGCGGGAACCGAAGTCGCGGGGCCGAGCGTCGGGAGGTTGGTGAAGTCCGAAGTGCCGCTGAGGCGGCCGCGGTGGGTTCGGACCGGGTCCTTGCCGCTGTCCTTGGTGGCGTCGAAGATCGCCAGCATCTTTTCCTTGTTGAACGTCATCTCTTCCCGGCTCTGGCCGGTCATGTCGTAGAGATGCGTCAGCTCGATCGCGTCGCACGGGCAGGCTTCTTCGCACATCCCGCAGTAGATGCAGCGCAGCTCGTCGAGGATGAACTCCATCGGGAACTTGTCCCGGTCGGGCCACTCGGGAGGAGCCTTCTCGGCGGTGATCGTGATGCAGTTCGCCGGGCAGGCGGTGGCGCACATCATGCAGGCGACGCACTTGACGCGTCCCTGATCGTCCCGGTTCAGCCGATGGACCCCCTTGTAGTGCAGCGGGAGTTCCGGCTTCTCTTCCGGGTACTGCTCGGTGGTCGGCTGGTAGTGGGTCACGTGCCGCATCGTCGTCCGCAGACCTTCGACGATGGCGGGGAGGAACGTCGCTTCCCAGAAGCCGATTTCCGGCTCCTGGACCCAGGTGACGTCTTTGGAATCGATGGGCATGGGAGTGTCTGGGCTCGAGAGTGTGTGCGGTCGGAGGAGGGAAGGGGAGGCGGCCGGCAAAGATGCGGGGCGGGCTCCCGACTTCAGTCTCGGGTCATCGTCTCGACAAGGTGACTAGTGGTGGGCCACCGCGTGGCCGTGTCCCGCCGCGGCGGGGGCCGGACGACGCGGGCGGCGTCCGGTGGCCATTTCCTGACGGGTGGCATTCACGGACAGGAGTCCAGCGATCGAAAACAGGGCGGCGGAGATCGGGAAGAGCCACATCTTGTTCCACCCGAACTGCAGCGTGAACATCACGGCGACGACGTTGGCGGTCGCCAGCGGAATCAGGACCTTCCAGGCGAGTCCCATCAGCTGGTCGAACCGGAACCGCGGGATCGTCCAGCGGATCGCCATGATCAGCAGGATCACCGACAAGACCTTGGTCATCATGACGCCCAGCTTGATCAGCCAGCTGAAGGCGTACGGATCGGCCGTGGTGGCGATCCACGGGAAGTGCCAGCCGCCGAAGAACAGGATCACCGTCAGGAAGCTGATCGTGATGACGTGGGCGTATTCGCCGAGGAAGAACAGGGCGAACTTCATCGCGCTGTACTCGGTGTGGAAGCCGCCGACGAGCTCCTGCTCGCACTCGACGAGGTCGAACGGGAGCCGGTTCGATTCCGCGAGGGCCGCGGTAAAGAAAATCAGGCAGGCGAGAGGCTGCGTCCAGAAGTTCCACGCCCAGAAGCCGCCGGCCGCCTGGATGTTCTGGATCTTCTCGACGTTGAGGGTCCCGGCCAGAAGGGCGATCCCGAGGATTGAGAGGCCGAGCGGGATTTCGTAGCTGACGACCTGAGCACTCGCGCGGAGCGCCCCGAGCATGCTGTACTTGTTGTTCGAGGCCCACCCGCCGAGGATGATCCCGTACACCGCGAGGCTGCCGACCGCGAACACGAACAGGATCCCGATGTCGAGATCCGGCTGAATGATGAACCGGAACCAGGGCCTCAGGACCTCCGGCAACGAGTCGACCGGGCCGAACGGGACCACCGCGAAAGCGAGCATCGTCGTCATCGCGGAGAGGCACGGAGCCATCAGGAACAGGATCTTGTCCACGTTCCCGGGGATCACGTCTTCCTTGAGGATGAACTTGATCCCGTCGGCGATCGGCTGCAGGAGGCCGATGGGGCCGACCCGGTTGGGACCGATCCGGTCCTGCATGAACGCGGAGATTTTTCGTTCGATATAGATCAGATAGGAGATCACCCCCAGCGTCCCCTGGAGGACGACTGCAATCGTGATCACCGAGATGATGAGTTCGCTCATATGTCCCATCGAGTTGGTCCGCCGGAACGGCCTCGCTGAAATCCCTTCAGCGGAGCCGGGTCTCCGGCGATCGCACTACGTCTCTTTGCGGCTCTGGTCTTCCTAAGCCTTGGCGGCAGCCCCTGCCCCCGCCACGGCTCCTGCCCCTTCGAGGAAGACCCCGTATTCGCCGAGCTGTCCGTCCCCGAGAGGAGCGAACGCGGCGACCTCTTTGGCCAGTTCCGCCCGGATGCGCTGGGCGTTGAACAAAGCTCCCCGTCCCGACAGTTCCGAAATGATCCGACCGTCAGGGCGAGCCTCTTCCGGACCATGGATCGCACGGGTGATCCCCTGCGCCAGTCCGGCGTAATTCACAAACGCTCCATCCCGCTCTGCCCAGGAACCCCCGGCGAGAACGAAGTGGGCCGCGTCGCTGGCGGGGGAGGCGAGGAGATCCTGGACGATCAGCATGCGGGCCTTCGAGAGCCCCGCCACCTGCTGCTGCGTCAGGCCACCCCGCGGGTCGCCGCCGACGACGTACAGGGTCTCGTACGCCCCGCCGAGGACATCCCCGGCCGGAACGACGGAACCCTGGAAATGCTTGAGAACTTCCTCGACGCCGCGGCGGTTGGGAGCCTTCTCGGCGCGGATCGTGAACTTGACCGGCTGGACCGGACGTCCCTGGACGTCCTTGGGATACGTGTCGTCTTCCCCTTCGACCCGGGCCTTGGCCATCGCCAGGGTGATCTTGGGGGAGAGTCCCTTGAGGTACTTGGCGAGGACGTAGGCCTCTTCGATCGTCATCCAGGGGGAGAAGACGGCGGCGACCTTCTCCGGACGCTGCTTGGCGGCAGTCTGGAGAACGTCCCGGACGCCGGCGAGGACCTGATCCCAGTCCTTCGAAACGACGTCGCCGCCGTGCCGCTGAACGGGGCCTTCAAGCCGCTTGTCCGAGGCGATGTACTTCCAGCCGAAGCGGCCGTCATCGCACATGAAGTTCCCCTGGGCCTGCGGATTCGACCGGGGCTTGAGGCGGAACACGGTGTCTTCGTTCTGGTCGATCACGACGGAGCAGCCGGTGCTGCAGTCGGCACAGACGCTCTTCTTCGTCTTGAGCCACCACACCCGCTGTTCGTAGAGGAAATCCTTGCTGCAGAGCGCGCCGACCGGGCAGAGGTCGACCACGTTCCCGGCGAGCTTGTTGTTACAGGGCTCGCCCGGGAAGATGTCGATCTCTTCGTGGGTGCCGCGGCTCGTCACCTGGAGCTCCGCCGTGCCGCTCAGCTCGCGGGTGAAGCGGACGCACCGCGTGCACATGATGCAGCGGTCGGTGAACAGGGTGATCTGGTCGCCGATGTACTCTTTGTCCGGCTTGATGTTCTTCGGCTCGTTGAGCCGGCTGTAGCCGCGGCCGTACTTGTAGCTGTAGTCCTGGAGTCCGCACTCCCCGGCCTGGTCGCAGGTCGGGCAGTCGAGCGGGTGGTTCAGCAGGAGGTATTCGAGCGTCGCCTTCTGAGCCGCCTTGACCTTCGGCGAGTCGGCGATGACGACCGTCCCGTCCTTGACGGGGGTCTGGCAGCCCGGGACCAGCTTGGGCTGCATGGCGACGGTGCCGTCGGGCTTCTTGTCACCGACTTCGACGAGGCACATGCGGCAGCTCGCCACGACCGACAGGTCGGGATGCCAGCAATAGTGCGGGATCTCGACGCCCGCCCGCTGAGCGGCCTGAATGCAGTTCAGTCGTTCCTTTTCACCAATCTCAACCGGCTGGTTGTTGACTGTGACCGTCGGCATTTTTTGCGTTTCTGTTGCCGCATCAACGACTTACAGTCCGTAACGTGCCGGACGAATCGATCGATGCCAAGGAATCTCGCTGTGTTCCTGCCGGCGGGCACGCCACCGCGGGGCAGAACAAGGCGCGAAGGATAGAGAACCGCGAACGGTCGGCCAAGGTTCTTCGCAGGCAAACTCCGCTTTGTCCGGAAACGAGAGGGGTTGCGGCTTGAGCTGAGACTCGATTTCTTACGGAACGGTCACGAGTTGTGGCAATTTGTTCACTGCCGATGCATCACCCGTCGAGCAACGAGGACGCGGGGAGGTTGGGCAGGAGTCCGACGGCGAAGTCGGAGAGACATGGCTTGGCTGTGACGCGAGTGGCGACATGACAAAACCAAACTTGCATCCGAAGAACATGGGACCGGAGCCAACGACGGGGTCATTGCGCTTTCCATTACCACAACAAGAGTTATGCAGAATTGGGCTCCAGAAATGAACGCCTAGCAGTGATTGAGCGGTTCCCTGTACGGAAGCGCCTCCGGCGAGGGCAGGGGCGAGCCCCTGCACCCCAACAGATCCGCAACGGTTTGTCCTGTATTCCCGAACACCCACCATTGGCGTCGCAGCCCCATTTAGCGCAACCCATCGCCCCACGCCGCCCCGGTCCAGCGGAACGCTGGTGAAACGGAGATAGTTAAGGTGAGGTAGATTTGGGGGAGACTGGTTCCTGACTGATGGGGTGATCGATGTCCTGGGGACGATTTGGCTGGCCGCTGGCCGTCGTGGCCGTCGTCTGCGGGACGACCGCCCTCGCCACCCGCAGCCCCACCGCCGGCCGACCGACCTACAACCACTCCGGCGACCGGACCGAAGAAGCAACCGCCGTCGCCGCCCGAGTCGACGCGGAACTCGGCCGGATCTGGAAAGCCCAGGGGCTCACCCCCGCCGACCGGGCCACCGACCTCGCGATCTACCGCCGCCTCTCCCTCGCCCTCCACGGCACAGTCCCCTCCCTCGAGGAGATCCGCCGCTTCGAACAGGACCCCCGCCCCGACAAACTCGAGCAGTGGACCGCCGGGATGCTCGACGATCCCCGCTTCGCCGACTACTTCGCCGAGCGGCTCGCCCGCGCCTTCGTCAGCGTCGACGGCGGCCAGTTCCTGATCTTCCGCCGCGACCGCTTCACCGAATGGCTCAGCGAACAGCTTCGGAAGCGCGTCCCCTACGACGATATGGTCCGGGCGATGATCGGAGGCGAAGGGGTCTGGACCGGCCAGCCCGAGGTGAACTACGTCACCCAGGGCTACGCCAACGAGGAGTTCGACCACAACAAGCTCGCCGCCCGGACCGTCCGGGCCTTCCTCGGCCAGCGGATCGACTGCGCCCAGTGCCACGACCACCCCTTCGCCGAATGGAAGCAGGCGCAGTTCGAAGGACTCGCCGCCTGCTTCGGCCAGGTCAAGCTGACCCCGATCGGCCTCAATGACGTCGCCGATCAGGAGTACGAGATCGACGATATGTCGTCGGCGAGCGGCAAGCGGACCGTCGCGCCGAGCGTCCCGTACTCCAAGGACTGGTTCCCGGAGGAGGGCTCGAGACGGCACCGGCTCGCTGCCTGGATCACGCACCCCGACAACAAACGGTTCGAGCGGGCGATCGCGAACCGCCTGTGGGCCCTGATGTTCGGCAAGCCGTTCGCGGCGAGTCGGCGGGTCGATGACCTGCCAAACCCCGGTGATGCGGAATCAGCGGGGGATCTGGCGGTCCTCGATCTTCTGGGGGCCGACTTTCGGAAGCATGGGTGCGACCTGCGACGGACGATCCAGGTGATCGCCGCCTCGCAGGCGTTCCGGATGGAGTCGATTCATCCGACCGCCGAAGCGGATGAGCTCGTGAAGCTCGAAGAGCACTGGGGAGTCTTCCCGCTGATCCGCCTGCGGCCCGAGCAGGTGATCGGGGCGATGCTCCAGACGAATACGGTCAAGACGATCGACCGCAACTCGCACCTCTTCACCCGAGCGATCCGGTTCTTCCGGGAGCGGGACTTCGTCAACGAGTTCGGCGATCCCGGGGACGCCGAGCTTCAGGAGCGGCCGAGCACGATCCCGCAGGCACTCCTCAATCTCAACGGCGAGTTCGCCCAGGAGATGGCCCAGGTCACCCCCTTCAGCACCCCCGGCCGGCTGCGGCAGATGGCTCCAACTCCGGAAGCCCTTCTCGACGACGCCTTCCTCGTCTGCCTGACGCGGTATCCGACGCCGACGGAGCGGGGGACGCTGCTGCCGACGATTCAGACCGAGACGGGCCAGACTTCGGGAGAGGGGATCCAGGACCTGTTCTGGGCTCTCTTCAATTCGCCTGAGTTCAGCTGGAACCACTGACACCCGCGGGCGCTGCCCGCCCGACTTCCACCGGACGTAGCCATGTCGACCTTCCTCCACCGCCGAGACGCCCTGCGGATCGCGACCGCCGCGGGGGTGTCGTTCCTGTGGCCGGGGCTCAGCTCCAGGGCGGCCGAGCGCCACGGGCCGGAGCGGGCGACGTCGCTGATCACGCTCTGGATGGCGGGGGGGCCGAGCCAGATGGACTCGTGGGACCCGCATCCCGAGTCCCCGAACAATGGCGGGATCACCTCGATCAAGACCTCGGTTCCGGGGATCGAGATCGCCCAGCACTACCCGCAGGTCGCCGAACAGATGCGGCACCTGTCGGTGATCCGCTCCCTCGTCTCCAAGGAAGGGGACCATGAGCGCGGCACCTATTACCTGCAGACCGGCTACCGCCCCGACCCGACGGTGCAGCACCCCTCGGTCGGCGCGATCCTGACGGAAGAACTGCCGGACGCGAAGGTCCAGATCCCGCAGCACGTGGTCCTCGCGACCGGCGAGGGGTTCCTCGTGCCGCGGGGCGGGTACCTCGGCGACCGGTTCGATGCGTTCCGGGTCTCCAATCCCGGTGAGTACCTCCAGAACATGGAGCGCCGCGTCGAGGAGCCACGGCAGACCCGGCGGCTGGCGAACCTCAAGACGCTTTCTGACTCTTTTGCGGACCGCCGCAAGGTCCAGGTGGCGGGGACGCTGCACGATCACGTCATTCAGGAAGCCTTGGCGATGATGAAATCGCCGCAGCTCCGGGCATTCGACCTCAAGAGTGAGTCGGCCGAGCTCAAGGCGGCCTACGGCGACAGCACGTTCGGGCGGGGCTGCCTGATCGCCCGCAAGCTCGTCGAAGAGGGAGTCCGCTCGATCCAGGTCGTCCTGCAGGGGTTCGACACACACGCCAGCAACTTCGAAGGGCAGAAGACCCAGGCGCAGATCCTGGACCCCGCCTTCGCCGCGCTCGTCCGCGACCTGCGGGAGCGGGATCTCTTCGATTCGACGATCGTCCTCTGCATCGGCGAGTTCGGACGGACCCCGTGGGTCAATAGCCTCGGCGGCCGGGACCACTGGCCGGGAGGGTTCTCGTGCGTCGTCGGGGGCGGCGGTCTCCGGAGCGGGGTCCTGATCGGAAAGACGAACCCGGATGTCCGTGAGGACGATGCGAAGTCGTCGCGGATCCCCGAGTCGCCGATCGAGGTCCCGGACCTCTACGCCACGATCCTGAAGCGGATCGGCGTCGACGGAACGAAGGAAGTCATCACGCCGATCGGCCGGCCGCTGGCTCTGTGTCAGGGGAAGCCGATCGAGCAGCTGCTGACCTGACCAAGCGGGCCTCGATCCATCCCTCTGAGTCCTCTGTGATCTCTGGGATAGGAATTCTTTCGCCACCGAGATCACAAAGGGCGCAGAGAGTTCAAGGGGCGGGGTAGAGCTCCCCCCCTTCGACGAGGAGCAGCCGGGCCGGAACCGGGACGTCGTGAAATGTCTGCCGGCGGCCGGTGGGCCATTCGATGGTCAGTTCGTCGGCCTGCTTCGCGTTCCCCAGGCCGAAGGTCAGGGCCCGTTCGTTGCAGGACTGGTAGCCGTCTCCCGCGGTCAGCTGCGATGTGAGCCGCGTCGGGCCCGCCGTGACGCGGACCTGCGTGCCGATGGCGTCGCGGGAGGACTCGCGTCCCGTCAGGACGAGCGTCAGCCCTCGGCCGGGGCCGGGGCTTTCGTTCGTCAGGAGGGCGTAGGGATCGGTGAGATGCCCGACGACGAGATCCGGAAGTCCGTCGCGGTTCCAGTCGAGCCGCGCACAGGCGCGGCCCAGCCACCGCGACTCGAAGTACGGCCCCACGTCCGCGGCCGGGCTTTCGACGAAATGGCCCCGCCCATCCAACCGGAAGAGCTGCGCCGGCTGGCGATAGGGGCGGCCGAGCCGCTCGAGGTCGTCGATGTGGCCATTGGCGAGGAACAGCTCGAAGCGGCCGTCGAGGTCCGCGTCGAGGAACTGCGTCCCGAACCCGAGCGTCCCGGTCGTCGCGCTGCCGAGGCCCAAAGCCCGCGACTGATCGAGGAACGTTCCGTCCCCCTGGCTGACGAAGAGGGTGCTCGGCTCGCTCAGAAAATTCGTGATCTCGAGGTCGAGGCGGCCGTCGCCATTCACATCGGCCGCCGCGATCCCCATGCAGCCGGTCGCCTTCCCGTCGCCGTTCAGCGCGAGCCCTGATTCGAAGGCCTGGTCTTCGAGCCGAACCGGAGCAGGGGAGGGGGCCGCCGGATCGGCGACCACCGGGACGTAGAGCTGATTCGGCGTTGTGTCGTTCGCCACGAAGAGCCGCAGCCGGCCATCCCCCGCGGGATTCCAGGCGAGTGCCCCGAGCCCTTTGCCCGCCGGCAGGTCGAGCTGATTCTCCTGCCGCGGCTCGAACCGTCCCGCGCCGTCGTTGATCCAGAGCCGGTCCGGAGCGCCATCGAAGTCGAAGGGCATGCACATGCTCGGGTGGCCGTCGGTCTCGCGGCAGACCCGCTCGAAGACGTCCTGGCCCTGCACGTAGTTCACGTCGAACAGATCCGGCAGACCATCGCCGCTGAGGTCCGCCATCACGCAGCTCGTGGTCCACTCCTCGCCGGTGAGACCCGCCTCGGCCGTGATGTTGCTCCACGTCCCGTCGCCGTTGTTGTGCCACAGCGCGTTGGGACCGATGTTGGCGACATAGACATCCGGAAAACCGTCGCCGTCGAGATCTCCCGCGGCGATCCCCTGTCCGAACCGGATCTCGGCCAGCCCCGAGGCGGCCGAGACATCGGTGAACGACGCTCCCGCCCGGTTGCGGTACAGGCGGTCCGACAAATCGTCGCCCGTGGCATCGGGAGGCCAGACCCGCCCCTGCGTCAGGAAGAGATCGGGATAGCCGTCGCAGTCGTAGTCGAGGGCCGCGATCCCCCCGCCGGTGAACTCGAACATCCGCTGCGTCGGTGTTCCGACCGTTCCGTTCGTGAAACGGTAGTCGAGCCCCGCGGCCTGCGCATCGTCGCGGAACCGGACCGCTCCGAACGGTCTCGTCTCCGCCGGAGAGGTCGCGGCGGGGGCAGGCGACCGGGTGAAGGTCGGGAGGGGATAGCGGGAGAAATCGCTCCCCCGGACGGGATTCTTCGCCGGGTCAGTCAGCTCGAGCGGCCAGGCCAACATCCCGGCGAGGAGCTCCTTCCGCAGCCCTTCGGACTTCGGGGGGAGAGGCTCCCGGTTCCGGGCCATCGCGAGCCATCCGAGACACTCCCAGTGGCGGCCGACGGCCTCGTAGTGCTGCGCGAGATCGAGGAGCGACTCCCGCTCCTGTGCGTCTGACGAGAAGAGCACCTGTGTCTGGCTCTTCTCGAGCGTCTGGATTGCCTGGAACTGCTGCGTCAGGCGTGCGACCAGTTTTTGCGATGCGTCCTTCGGCAGGACCGGAGCTTCCTGCTCCTTCTCCTCGCAGACCGACTCTTCCGACAGCAGGCGGATCAGCCGGAACAGGACGGCGCGGTTCTCGGGGTTGAGCGCGAGCGTCTCCCCATAACAGCGGATCGCCCCCCGGCGGTCGCCGTGCCGCTCCGCCGACTCCCCCAGCGCCCGCCATGTCTCCGGAAACGTCTTGGCCTCCGGAGTCAGCCGCGCCGCCCAGTCGGCGAGATCCGCCTCCAGACCGGCCCGCAGAAAACTCCATCCGGCGAGGGCGACGGCGGGAGCCAAGTCCGGATGCCGGGCGACGAGGCGGCGGAGGACCAGTGATGCCTCCTCGGCCCGGTCGTCCGCCAGCAGGGCAGCCGCTTCACCCAGAGCCGGGTTCCGGTCGCCGGGGGAGGCGAGGCGGGCCTGGGCGAGGGTGGCGGGATCGTTGATCCGGCCGTCGTTCCGCGCCAGCAGCACCAGGAGATCGCTCACCCGTCCTCCCCGCAGGAGCCGCAGGATGTGCGGGATCGCCTCACGCCGCCGTCCGCACATCCCCAGGAGCCGGGCGAGTTCCTCATTCGCCTCGGCCTGGTCCGGCTCGATCGCCAGGACAGCCCGGTACGCGGACTCGGCGTCGTCGAAACGGTGGAGGCGGAAACGGAACAGCCGCGCCCGGCGGAGGTGGACCGGGACCAGCGTGGCGGCGTTCCCTTGCAGCATGTCGAGATACCTGAGCGCCCGCTCGTCGGCGTTCCGGTCCGCCGCGCAGTCTGCCGCCAGGAGGAGCGCCTCGGCCCGCCGCGGGTCCTGCTCGGGGACGCTCGTGGCGAGATCCTCCGCCGCGGAGAGCTCCCCCGCGATGTGGAGCCGGCGGGCCCGGCTCAATCGCGATTCCACGGACTCGGCGCTGAACAGGGCAAGCCGCGCGGCGACCAGCAGCAACAGTCCCAGAACGATGCCGACCACCACGAGCCGGTGGGTCTGCCTGGGAGAGGCGGGACCGCTTCCCTCGCCGGAAACCGCGCTCGTCATCGTACCGCGTCCTGGTTCTCCGGCTTCGCCGGCACGATCGCGACAAGCGAGGGATTCTCGCCTCCGAGCGTCAGCGCCGCTCGTCCCTCTTCGACGAAGACGAGCGTGTCGCCGGTCTGGACTCCTTCCGTCCGGGAGATGCTCCCCGAGGGCCAGCGGACCTCGATCGAATCGACTTCGGCCGCGGCGCCGACGCCGAACTGGAGGACGCGCTCGTTCGACGCCATGTAGCCGTCCCCCCCGACGAGCTGTTTGATCCAGCGGCGCTCTCCGGCGCGGACCTCGACCGTCGTTCCGATCGCATCGCGGGAGGACTTCGTCCCGACGAGCCGGCAGTTGAGGAACCGCCCCCGCCCCCGGGGCCCGGTCGCGTTGGTCACGAGTGCGGCGGGCTCTCCGATATTTGAGACCGCGAAGTCAATCAGGCCATCCCGGTTCCAGTCGAGCCGGGCGAGTCCCCGTCCCACGAACCTGTCCCCGAAGTAGGAGCCCAGCTCCTGAACAGAGAGCTGCGCGAACCGTCCCGCTCCGAGGTTCCGGTAGAACTGTGGAAGCATCCCGTATTCGCCCCCCTCGCTCCGGTAGTCGTCGACATGCCCGTTCACCGCCACGAGGTCGCTTTCTCCGTCGAGGTCGGCGTCGAGGAACTGCGTCCCCCAGCCGACGTACCGGAAATTGTCACCGCGGAGGCCGGCGGCGGTCGAGCCGTCGGTGAAGACGCCCCCCGGCTGCTGGAGATACAGGGCGTCGTATTCATCCTGAAAGTTCGTGACGAAGAAGTCCAGCAGGCCATCGCCATTGGCATCGTCCGCGGCCACTCCCATCGAGGCCATCGCCAGGCCGTCCAGGTTGAAGGCGAGGCCGCTCGCGAAGCCTTCATTCTCCAGGTGGAGGTCGTCCCCCGTTCCGGTGGGGGTGTTCCGCAGGAGGAAGTTCGGGACCTGATCGTTCGCGATGAACAGATTGGGGCGGCCTGCCGTCTCCTGCGTGAACGCGACGATCCCGAGGCCCTTGCCGTCCACTTCCGCCGCGGAGGGAACATGCCTCGAAAAGCCCCCCTGGCCGTCGCTCAGCCAGAGGTCGTCCGGGACTCCCGTGAAGCCGCGGGGGGAACAGGCCTTCCCGTTGCAGACCCGCTCGTAGACCCGCTCGCCGGTCACGTAGTTGACGTCATAGAGGTCCGGGTGGCCGTCGGCGTTGAGGTCCACGATGGCGCAGCTCGTCGTCCAGGTCTCGGGGAGCGGCGGCAGTCCGAACGGAAGATTCGAAAAGGTTCCGTCTCCGTTGTTGATCCAGAGGCGGTTCAGGCCGATGTTCGCGACGTAGAGGTCGGGAAAGCCGTCGTGGTTGAGGTCCCCGGCGGAGCACCCCTGTCCGAAATCGCCATCGCCCAGCCCTGCGGCGACGACCCGGTCGAATGTCTTCCCCCCGCGATTGTGGAACAAGGAATCCCGGGCGGAGGAGTCCCCGGCAGGATGATCTTCGTCGGCCCGCCAGGCCCCACCCTGCGGAAGAAACAGATCGGGCCAGCCGTCGCAATCGAAATCGAGGACGCCGACCCCGCCGCCGGTCTGCTCCTGCATCCGGGCCCCTCGAGCACCGGCGATCTTGCCGTTGAAATAGGTGAAATCGAGCCGTCCCTCGTCTTCCCGTCGAAACCGGATCTCGGCCAGGTCCCGCTGAGGCAGGGGGGACGACCGGTGCTCCTGACCGGGAGCCAGCAGCGAGTCGATCCCCGGCCAGGACGCGAGATCGACGCGCCGCGACAGGTCCGCCCCGTCCGGCACATTCCAGGAATCGACCCCTTCGGTCTTCGCCAGCCGGGTGAGGGTCTCGTTCGGCCAGCCAGAGCGGGGAAAGGCCGCAGAGGCCAGCATCGCCCAGTGATAGGCGAGCCGCACCTGCCCGGTCTCTTCGAGAAGGGAGATCGTCCGGCGGACAGCCGGCTCGCTCCGCCCCTCCGAGCTGTGCACCTTTTCGAGGATCTGAGAGAGCGAGTTCAGGCTGCGGGCCCGGGCGGCGAAGGATTCCGCGTCCGTGGCGTCGATCGCGGCGGCGGCCGATTCGCCGGTTTCACGCAGGGAGATCAGCGTCTGTCCCAGCTGGTACGTTGCGCGACGATGGTTGGGGGCTCTCCGGACCGTCTCCCAGAAACAGCGGGCTGCCACGAGCGGCTTTCCGGCCTGCTGCGCGTAGAGCCCGCGGACGCACCAGATGTCGGGATTGGCTTCCGCTCCCGCGGGGAGCGCAGCGTGCCAGTCACGGAACGCCTGGTCGCCGCCGGCGATCAGCAGTCCCCCGAGCAGGGCCTGTCCCGGCAGCGACCCGGGATGCCGGCTGAGGAACGAATCCAGCCTGAGCCGCGCCGCATCCGGACGTCCCTCCGTCGCGCTCTGGATCGCGAGACACAGCTGGACGAGTCCCTCTTTTGGGCTGGAACGCTCCCAGGTCCTGAGCAGTTCCGAATTCTCGACTGGACGCTCCGGATCGGTCAGCGTCAGGAAGATGTCGAGCCCCCCCTGGTGCGCGTCGAGCCGTGCGGCCAGCAGCGGAATCGCCTCCCAGCGGCGTCCCTCCAGAGTGAGCACCTGGATCAGACGCCCGCGTGCCGGGGCGTTCTCGGGATCGCGTTCGAGAATCCGGTGAAGTTCCTCTTCGAGCGGTGCGAGCCGGCCGAGAGCGAACCACAGCTCGGCCCGGGCGATCTCGGCGAGATTCCCTTCCGTTGACCCGTCGCGCGGGACCGCTGCGTAGTGCTCGGCGGCGCTCTCGAGGTTGCCGAGCTGAAGCGCGGCCTCTCCGGCAACGAGGGCTGCCCGGCTCGCGTGTCGTCCCCCGTGAGGCACCTGACTGGCCAGTTCGAGCGCGGCACCGAAATCGCGCCGGGCGAGAGCCTGCTCGGCCGCGCGGAGCCGCTCCTCGGGGCTGGTGGCCCGGAACCAGTCCCTCCCCAGCCAGCCCGCTGCCAGAAGAGCAACGACGAACACCCACCCCCTTCCGGGGGGGAGCCACCCGATCGACCGAGAACCGCGGGCCTTCATCTCAAGCCGCTGCGAGGGAGGGACGTGTCTTCGAGGATCCGCTGTCCCAATCCTTGGCCGACTCTCCCCTTTCCTGGCCTCTTCGGGAGCGTCGACAGGCCTCTGCTACGGCTTGAGCGCCAAGTCGAGCACATTCGACTTCGCTTCGATTGTGACCTTGAGGTCGCTCTGGTCCGGCTTGGCGTACTTCTCGGGGATCCCGCCGCCGGCTCCCTTGGGCTTCTTCTTCGCCGCGGTGTGCATCGCCGAGGCGGACGTATTGCCGGCGTCGTGCCCCCCTCCCGCCGACGAGCCGGCCGGTGCGGCTTCGGGCTTGAGGACGAGCGCGACATAGGCGCCGGGGACCGCCCCATCCCCGGTGTCATAGGTCGACAACTTGAACTTCCCGGAGTCATCGGTCGTCCCGTAGGCGACCGGCTGACCATCCCGAGGCGAGAGGGTGACCGTGGCTCCGGGGACCGGACCTCCCGAGAGAGTCACGACACCCGTGACGGGATAGACCGGCTTGCGTCCACTGGAAGCCCCTTTGCCGCAACCGGCGACGAGACCCAGGATCACAAGAAAGCCGACACGGCAGAGCGGCGAAGTCATGAGGCTGTCCATCTCGAGGCAAAGCGGAGAGCGAAGCAGCGTGAGGTCCCTTTCCATCCCGAGCATCCCGGATGTCTCCGGCCGGTGACCGGGAGATTGTTCCGAGCCACAGGATCCTGTCGTCGAATGAGGGACTTGCCTCGCGCTGAAACCCGGGGATCGGAATCAATCGCACTGCATGTTCCGCCATCGCGACGGAACATGCAGGAGGTTTCCACCGGACTGAAGAGGGGCCACGAAATCAGAAGTCAGCAGGAACCTTATCGCTGCCGGCTCTCGACCCCAGGGCCCCCCAGACGCCGTACGGGGTCGACCCGAACCGCGTCGGGCATCCTGCAGGAGCAGCATTCGGATGATCCGGGTTCTGGCAGGTGAGGTTGCCGGTGTCCACCTCGTCGCCGATGAAGCGGACAGCGCCGTCCCCCATCAGGATGTTGACCCCGCCGGTATGCAGGCTCGAGGGTTCATAGACGCCGTCTTCACCGTCCCAGTCGTTCTGCGTGAAGCTCCCCTTGTTGGGGCCGAGAACGGTGGTCATCCCGGTGAAGGCCGGGGCTCCGTCAGGCCAGCGCTGTCCCCCCCAGGGGCCAGTGTTGCCGGAGGTGTAGGAGCCGTTGCTGACTCGCGCCAGAAGAACCGAAGGATTGTCCCGCATCGCCGACGATGCGAACTTGTCCGTCACGCCATCTTTGACACGGCTGCTGTTCTCCTTGGCGATGATCCGTTCACCCATCGCAATCGTGTTGCTCAATCCATCGCTCGCGGCCCCGAAGTTCGTCACGCAGGCCTGGCCGGAGAACAAGCCGCGAAAACCGCGTCCGCCGTTCCCGGTCCAGTTGTTGTGATCCCAGGTGCTGTCACCGCGAGAGAATGCGTAGCTCGTCTTCCCCATCCCGGCGGGGTTGTACCCCGAATCCGAAGGACACAGGAGACCCGAGATCCGCTGCTCGAACGGCTTGTAGCCGCCGCGCCAGGGCTCGACCTCGAACTTGTCTTCCGAGATCTTCGCAAAGAGTCCGGCCTGATCGATATAGGGAAGCAGTGCCACGAAGCCGCTGTGACGGCGACCTCCCAACCCGAAGTTCGCCGGGTCGTCGCGGCCTTCGCCCGTGGGAAGACAGCTGAAGGTCTCGTGGTAGTTGTGCAGCGCGATCCCGAGCTGCTTCAGATTGTTTTTGCACTGACTGTTCCGGGCCGCTTCGCGGGCCTGCTGAACGGCTGGCAGAAGAATCGCCACGAGCACGGCAATGATGGCGATCACCACCAAGAGCTCAATGAGCGTGAACGCATCGCGCCGTTTGCGAATACGCATACGGAGACCCCCCGAAAACTGGGAAGAAAGGAGATGGGAAGGGAGAACCGAAGGGGACGAGGAACCTCGTCATTTCATGTGATTTTCACACTAAGTAATGTTCGTCACGATTTCAACAGATTTATCAAAAAGTCATAAACTGCTGTGCGGCAACGACACACACCCAATTCCTTCTACAGCAACTGTCGGTCCGGGGCCGACGAGAAATGTTTCCGAGCGTCCGGATGACCACTTCACCTCCACGGAGATCCGGGATTCCTGCCTGAGTGCCAGATGAATTGCAAGGTCGCTGGTGCTCTGAAAACTTCCGCCTCCTACAAGCTCTCGAAACTGGACCGGAAGCCCGCCGGCCGCACTTTCCGCGCCGTCTGCACGTCGAGCGATCAGACTGGTCCCGAAACCGTTCCGGTTGCCCGACCGCGAAATGAGCCGCAGCGAAACGGACCGCCCTGCCGGCGTAGCGTTGCGGATCGCCGCGGAGGGAGCCCGCTGGTGGCTGACGACGAGATCGAGACGGCCGTCTCCGTCGAGGTCTCCCGCGGCGACTCCCCGCCCGACCCACTCCGACCGGAAGTAGGAGCCGGCGGAACCGGCCAGCTCGCGGAAGGTTCCGGCCCCCTCGTTGCGGTAGAGCAGGGGCCGCATCCGGTAGGGCTCGGGGGCCTTCATCCGGCTTCGGTCATCGACGTGGCCGTTGGCGACGAACAGGTCGAGCCAGCCGTCGTTGTCGGCGTCGAAGAACAGCGTTCCGAATCCGAGCCCGTGGCGGCTCCCGAATCCCGCTCGCGTGCGACGGGTCGCGTCTTCGAACTGCAGTCCGCCGCTGTTCGCGAAGAGCGTGTTCGTGTCGTTGTAGAACGTCGTCACGAAGAGGTCGGTCGTCCCGCTGCCGTCGCAGTCCCCCGCGGCGATCCCCATGTTGGCCTGCGCGAACCCGGACTCGTTGAGACCGACGCCGCTCGTCATGGCCCGGTCGACGTACCGCGGGACCGCAATCGCGATTCCGCCGGCCGATGTGAGCGAGGCGAGTTCCGGTTCGGCGTCGAGGAGCCTGTTCGCTTCGCCATCGTTGGTGACGAAGACCTCGGGAAATGGATCCTCGTCGAGCTGGCTGATCAGGACGCCGAGTCCCTTGCCGCGGAGCCCCTTGAGGCCCGCCGCTTCCGATGCGTCGACGAAGCCCCCCTCGCCATCGGAGAGGAGCAGGACATCGTCGACTCCGTCGAACAGGGCCGGGGAGCACTGGACATATCCGTCGGGGCTTTCCGAGGTCGGGCAGAGCCGGGGCCGCTCGGGGTTCTCGTCGAGATACCGGGCGACGAACAGATCGAGCTGGCCGTCGAGGTTCACGTCGCCGAAGGCTGCGCTCGAGCTCCATTGCCCCGCCGCCGTGCCGGTCGCGGCGGTGGCGTCCGAGAGTGTTCCGTCCCCGTTGTTGTGCCACAGGGAGTTCGGGCCGCAGGCGCAGACGTAGAGGTCGTCGAAGCCGTCCGCGTCGTAATCCCCGACGGTGCAGCCGGTGCTGAAGCCCCGGGGGGCGAGACCGGCCTGCGCGGCGCACGGGACGAAGCGGAGCGAGGTGGCAGCGGCGTCTCCTGCGTCCCTTTCCGTCGAACGGATGGACCGGAACAGCGGACTCGGATGGCGGCTGTTCCCGGGAGGGGCCGGCAGCGGCCCCCCGTTGGTCAGGAACAGGTCCAGCCGGCCGTCCCGGTCGAAGTCGATCATCGCGACACCGCCGCCGTTCGCCTCCGTGATCCGGTGGAGACCGTGAATGTCGTCGTCCCGCTCGAAGACGAAGCCTGAGTCGGCGTCGAGGGTCTCGAACCGGAACGGGCCCTCGACTCCGGGCGCGGTCTCGTCCGCACGGGGCGGCTCCGGCGGAGTGGTCCCGGGAGGAGATTCTCCGCAACCACTCACGAAGCACCACACCAGGCCGACCAGGGCCGCTACGGCTCCCCTTCGCCGCAGCATGCCGGGCCATTCGCTCATGGTGCCACTCCTTCCCGGTGGGGCTGGGACCGGGGTCCGCCGCGAAGACGGAGGGCGTGCGCATGAAACACCCGGGCCGCCTCGTCGAGGCCGATGCGGCGGCAGGCTGCCGCCAGCTCTTCGCTCGCCTCCGGATCGTGCTCGTTCACCTTGGCGAGCTGAACCCGGATCCGGGAGAGCTCGAGCGATTTCTTGAGCGCCGCCGCGTATTCCTGGGTCTGCTGAAGAGCTTCGAGGGCTTTCCCTTCACCGACCACCATCGTCGAAGCGGCGGGCTCCCGGGTCAGCCCGGTTCGAAAACAGCGGAGCGCCTCCTCCCACTGCCGGCTGTGGAGCGCCTGCGCTCCCCGCAGGTTCGTCAGTGACCAGGGATCGGTGTCGGCCATCGGCGGCAGCGACCGGACGAGTTCGTCGATCCCGCTCCAGTCGTCTGCTTCGAACAGCGACTCCCCCCAGGCCCCCGCGACCCGCATGTCACCAGGAGCTTCGCTGCGCAGCGCCTCAAGCCGATTCCGGGCCTCGTCGAGGTTTCCACCGAAGAGCTCATACCGCGCCGCCGCAATCCGGAGCGCGATGTCATCCGGGTCGTGCTTCAGGAACTCCGCCAGCCGGACGCTTCCGGAGGTGGAATGCCACAGCAGGAGCTGCGGAAAGAACAGCATCTTCGAGTCGTAGACGTCGGCGATTCCGAGCCGGTGCATCTCCGCGAGCCAGGGCTTTCGATCCTCGAGACGCAGTTCGACCGACAGCAGATAGACGAGCTGGTTGTAGGAGGGGGCCCGTTCGGCCGCCGAGAGGGAGGACTGCGCCGCCGGGTGCGTCAGGAACTCGCGGAGCGCACGCTCCGCCTCCACCGCCCGGTTCTGCTGCAGCAGCAGCCGGCCTTCCTCGGCCCGGGCCCCGAGGCCGAGCACGGGGGCATCTGTCGGAATCCCGCGGAGGGCCGCGATCGCTTTGTCGGGAACTCCGTCGGCCGCCGCCCTGCGGGCGAGGGAGAGCAGGATCTCATCAGAAGTCACGGGGGAACCGCCACGAGCGGTCAGCTCGGCGCGGGCCGCCGCATACTCCTCCACCGTGATCCCGGCCGGCAGCGTCGGGGCCGTGCTCCCTGGCCGCGCGAGCCACGCGGCTGCGAGCCCCCCCGCCAGCAGCAGACCGAGCGCGACTCCTCGCGCGGTGCGATGGGAGGAGGAAGGGGGAGACGTTTCAACAGAGGGAGCGCTCTCCGGCATGAGCGCGATTATGGGGCGGGGTCCGCCGCGTATTCAATCCGGCCGGAACTCACTCTCTCGGGAACCTCGCGATTTGAAACCGCGGCCCCCTCTCTCCAGACTGAGGCCGGTTCCCGATCCCGCGGGCCGTTCTCCCCCTCTCCCCCTTCGCCATGTGGTCCTGCTTCGCATCGCTTGCCCGCCGCACCCGGCGAGAGGGACCGGGGGTCGTTGCGTATGTGCTGCTGGCGCTCGTGGTCACGAGCCCGCTCGTCTGGTCCCCCCGGTCGGCGATTCCGACGCTCCCGGGGCGGAGCGAGGCGGTCCCCCTGTTCAACCTCTGGACGATCTGGTGGAACGTCGACCGGCTGGGGCACGCCTTCACCGACTACTGGCAGGCCCCGATCTTCTACCCGGCGACCGATGCGTTCGCGTTCTCCGAGCCGCAGCCGCTGACGGCGCTCCTCGCACCGATCGTCCGGGGGACCGGCTCACGGGTCCTCGCTTACAACCTGTTCCTGTGGCTGTCGCTCGTGCTGAACGGGCTGGCGGCGGAGCGGTTGCTGCGACGCGTCGGTGCAGGACGGCTTCCGGCGTTCCTCGGCGGGGGAATGCTGCTGGTGCTCCCGTTCGTCCTGTGGCAGCTCGACGTCGTCCAGCTTGTCCCGCTGTGGGGGATTCTCTGGAGCTGGTCAGCCCTCTTGCGGCTTCGATCCGGGGCCACACTCCAGCGCGGCCTGGAGCTCGGGGCCGCGGTCGGGGTCAGCGGCCTGCTCTGCTTCAACCTCGGGCTCTTTCACGGCGTGCTGCTGGTCGCGACCGGCTGGATCCTCGTCAGCGGGGTCCCCCTGAGACGGCTCCTCGCGGCCGGCGCAGTCGCGGTCGTCACCGCGGGGGTGCTGGTCGGCCCGTTCGCCCTGGGGATCCGGCAGGCGGCGGTTCGGCACGGGTTTCAGCGGGACACCGAGACGGTGCAGGACCTCTCGGCGTTTGCGGGGGACTATGCCGGAACTCCGGATCGGGCCTGGATCCATCTCTGGCGGGGAGCCTCGCGGGAGGGGTGGGAACTCTCCCCCGGCTGGCTCAAGGTCGGCGGAGCGCTGGCCGGAACCGCCTGGGGACTTCGCCGGCGTCGGCTGCGGCGCTGGACTGTTTTCCTCCTGGGGGTCGCCGCCGCGTCGTTCCTCCTGTCGCTGGGCCCGCATCTTCAGGTTGCCGGATGGAGCCCGTGGGAGACCGTCGCCCGGATCGTCCCCGGCATGGGGCAGGTTCGGAGCGTGTTCCGATTCGGGCTGTTCACGCAGATCGCCGTGGTGCTCCTTGCCGCACAGGCCCTGCAAGGAGTCGTCTGGACCATTCGTCGATTCGTCCCATTGGCGAGGACCGGGCCTGGGGGATGGTCCGTCCGCCTCACGGTCCTGGGGATCGGCGCGGCGTTCGTGTTCGAGGTTCCCCCAATCGCGGTGCGGCTCGTGGAGCTTCCCCCGGCTCCCGCCCGGCACGCCTGGATCGAGTTCGTTCGGACCCGGACTCCGGCGGGGAAGGGGATCGTCTGCCTGCCGGTCCCGGTCGAGAACCGGGTCGCCGCCTTCGACGAGACCGCCCGCTGGATGTACTTCGGCACCTTCCATGGAGTCCCGCTCCTCAACGGCTACTCCGGGTTCTTCCCCGACGAGGATTTTGCGAGGCGGGAAATCCTGACTCGGGAGTTTCCCGGAGAGCTCGGCCTGCGGCTGCTCGCGGGACTCGGGATCGAGTTCGTCGTCGTGAAGCGGTCGAGTTTTTCCAACAACCTGAGCGGATCGTGGGGGGGGCTGGAGCTCCGCCGTGCTCTGCGGGACGACGCGACCGGCGTCGACGTCTATGAGCTTCGCGAGGCCGCCGCTGCTGCAAAATGACCCGCCTTCGCCAGATACGGTCGGTACGAACGGCAGACGGGCAAACCGGAATTCTGCCGATGAATCGCCCGTGAACGATTGATTCAGAATCTTCAGCCCGGTCAAATCGGCTCGTGGCCCCCACTTGGGCCCGGATCAGAGTCCTCCTTCGGGGACAGCCGCTCATGATCGACTTCGACCCGGATTCGGAATTGCCGACGCTCAGCCTGGAACCGGACGTCCTGCTGGTCGGCGTCTCGACGCGGGCCGCCGCCTTCTCGGCCCGGCGGGCGGGCTTCATGCCCCTCTGCATCGACCAGTTCAGCGACACCGACCTGCAGGCGGCCGCTTCGACGCTCCGGGCGCCGGAGTTCCCCGAACAGGTAACGCAGCTCGCGGTCCAAGTCCCGCCGATCCCGGTGATCTACGGGGGGGGCTGCGAGAATCAGCCGGAGCTGCTCGAGCAGCTCGCCCGGCAGCGGCCCCTGTGGGGGAACCCGCCCGAGATCCTGCGGCGGGTCCGGAACCCGTTCGACTTCTACGACGTTCTCGCGGCGACCCGGCTCCCCGCGCTCCCCGTTCGTCCCGCCGATCAGCCTCCGACGGCCGGTGACGGCGCCTGGCTCAACAAGCCGCTCCGCTCCGGCGGCGGGCTCGGGATCCACCGCTGGGCCCCCGGCGAAGCCGTTCCCGCCGGCAGCTACTTCCAGAAGTTCCAGGAAGGGGAGGCCTACTCCGCCGTCTTCGTGGCGGGCAAAGGTCCTGGCGACGTCCGGTTCGTCGGGATCACCCGGCAGCTGCTCGGGATGCCGGAGTTCGGCGCGAGCGGCTTTCAGTGGAGCGGCAACGTCGGCCCGGTGAACCTCGAGGTCGCCACCGAGCTCCTCGTCCGCCGGATGGGGAACATCCTCAAGTGGAAGTTCGAGCTGGTCGGCCTGTTCGGGATCGACTTCATCGTCGACGCCGAAGGGACGCCGTGGCCGACCGAGGTCAACCCGCGGTACACCGCGTCGGTCGAACTCCTGGAATGGGCCTGCGAGCTGAACCTGCTCGGGGACCACTGCCGCTGCTTCGACCCGCACGTCTGCATTCAGCCGTTCCGCCCGGCGCAGCGCCCCAAGGGAGCCGTGCTGGGGAAGGGGATCCTCTACGCCCCGACCGACGGCGTCCTCAAGGGGACCTCCGCCATCGGCCCCAAGGGGTGGGAGAGCTGGCCCCGCTGCGGAGACGTGCCGCCCTCCGGCGCGACGATCCCGATGGGGACGCCGATCTGCACGGTCTACGCCGAAGGGGAGACCCAGGCCGAGTGCATCGCCGCCCTCAAACAGGAAGCGGCCCGCCGGATGACGGACTTCGTGGCGGTGACCCCCTGAAGTCCGGCCTCGGGCATCCCGCGCACTCGACGCCCTTCACACGGGCCCGGTTCAGAAGCTGCTTCAAAACCGCACGAGGACGAGTCTGCGGCCTGGATGGGAAGTCCATCCCGTGCATCTGTGTTCATCTGTGGCTGAAAATTGATTAGCCACAGATGGACACAGATAAACACAGATTCAAAACGAATCTCGGGCAAAGCGGATTCTGAAACAGCTTCTCAGCCGGCGGTCTCTTCATCCCGCAGCAGCTTGTATTCGTAGGCGTCGACGAGCGCCAGCCAGCTTGCTTCGATGATGTTCTCGCTCACGCCGACCGTACTCCAGACCGACTCGTCGTCGGCGCATTCGATTACGACCCGCACCCGGGCCGCGGTCCCTTCGGTCGAGTTGATGACCCGCACCTTGTAGTCGACGAGCTTCATCGCCCCGAGCGAGGGATAGGTCGGCAGGAGCGCCTTCCGGAGCGCGTTGTCGAGCGCATTGACCGGGCCGTCCCCTTCGCCGGCGACATGCTCGATCCGCTCTTCGACGCGGACCTTCACGATCGCTTCGGTCGTGACCGCCGAGGGGAGGGGATTGGCCGGCGTCCCCCGGCCGTCATCCATCTGGACGTTGACCCGGTAGTGAAGCCGCTCGAACCGCGGCCGGTGCAGGCCGGCGCACTTCTTGACCAGCAGATCGAACGACGCCTCCGCCGCCTCGAACTGGTACCCCTCGTTCTCCAGCTCGACCACCCGGTCGAGGATCCGCTTCATGAGCTGGTCGTCGTGCTCCAGCTTGTACTTGGTCGTCTTGGCGACGATGTTCGACCGCCCCGACAGCTCGCTCACGAGAATCCGCCGCTCGTTCCCGACCAGCGCCGGGTCGATGTGCTCGTAGCTGTGGGCGATCCGGTTCACCGCGTGGACGTGCATCCCCCCCTTGTGGGCGAACGCGCTCCGGCCGACGTACGCCTGGTTGTTCCGGAAGTTCATGTTGGCCAGCTCATACACGTACCGGGACAGGTCGGTCAGGTGCCCGACCCCGGTCCCGTGCAGGACTACGCGCCCCTTCTTGAGCGCCAGGTTCGCCCCGACGCTGACGAGGTCGGCGTTGCCGCACCGCTCCCCGATCCCGTTGATCGTCCCCTGGACCTGGATCGCGCCGTGGTCGACGGCCCGCAGCGAGTTCGCGACCGCCACGTCGCAATCGTTATGGCAGTGGATCCCGAACGGGATCGTGAGCCGCTCCCGGAGCCGGTCGACCGTCGCCGCGATCCGCTCCGGCATGCTCCCGCCGTTCGTGTCGCAGCAGACCACGATCTCCGCCCCCGCCTCCTGGGCCGCCAGCACGGTCTGGAACGCGTAGTCGGGGTTGGCCTGGAACCCGTCAAAGAAATGCTCGGCGTCGTAGAACACCCGCCGCCCCTCGGAGACGAGCCACGCGATCGAGTCCCGGATCATCGCCAGGTTCTCTTCGAGCGAGACCCGCAGCACCTCGGTCACGTGGAGGTCCCACGTCTTGCCGACGATCGTGCAGACCTTGGCTCCCGAACCGGCGAGCGCCTGCATCCCGACGTCGTCCTTGGGATGGACCCCCTTGCGACGGGTCATCCCGAACGCGCACACGACCGCGTGCTTGAGGTCGAGCTCCTTCACCCGCCGGAAGTATTCGGCGTCCTTCTCGTTCGAGAGGGGATAGCCCCCCTCGATGAAGTCGAACCCCAGCTCGTCGAGCTTCTTCGTGATCTGCAGCTTGTCCTGCAGCGAAAAGTTGACCCCTTCACCCTGGCTGCCGTCGCGGAGGGTCGTGTCGTAAAGCTGGACTCGCATGGGAACGGGCGCTCGGTCGGTGGAATCGGAACAGGGCAGGGGAGACGGACGGACCAACAAAAAACCCTCAGGAGGTCCTGAGGGTTTGCGTCTGGATCGGGTGGCGGCGTACGGACCTCAGCATCGCCCCCCGGGGCCGATGATAATGTCAATCGCGATGGTGATCGTGCCGGGCATCTTCCGTCCGCTGCCGTTTGTGTGGTGGGAAGAGCCTACCCGCCCCTGGGAGACCCGTCAAATCCGGGCGTTGGATCGGGCTTCGGAATTCGCCACAGCAGTCGGGCTCTGTCGGTTTTGCTGTTGCCCGGGGGAGGGGCGTCCGTTGTGGCGTGGACGGTTCCCTGTACGGAAGCGCCTCCGGCGGGCAGGGGCCGAGCCCCTGCACCCCAACCTCCCCAATACCGTCCATTGGCGTCGCAGCCCCCTGAGCGCAACCCATCGCCCCACGCCGCCCCGGTCCAGCGGAACGCTGGCTAACGCTGATAGATCTCGAGGAAATCCTTGTCGAGCTGCAGGATCGTGCAGTTGATCGCCGTCACGTAGACCGAGCCGACGCTCCCCTCGCTCCACGACCCGTTCGCTGCCTGCGTGTTCAGGATCTCGTTCCCGACATCCGCGATGTACTTGTCCCAGTCCTTCGGACTCCGGTACATCACCTGCGAATAGTAATAGTGCATGTAGTGCCAGTGCCCGAAACTCTGACCGACCGCGTCCCCACCCCCCGGCCAGACGCTCTTCCGGCAGAACTCCATCATCTTCTTGACGTGGTCCGACGCGCTGTACTCCCCGGCGCTGTACATCGCCGCTACCGCCGCCGCCGTGATCGGAGGCCGCGCGCCTCCCCCCCGGATGCTGTACTGCACCCCCCCCGTCTGCTTCTCCGTGCAGTCTTCGATGTACTTCTTGGCCCGGTCGATGACCTCCGCCGGGACCACGATCCCCGCGTTCCGGCAGGCCCGCAACCCCTGCACCTGCGTGATGCAGGTCGACCCTTCGTCGAAGTCGTTCCCGTCCTTTGCCGAGACGTATCCCCAGCCTCCGCGAGTGGTCTGGGCCGCCGCGCAGAACTTGACCGCGTTCTCGAGCACCTTCTTGATCTGCAGCCGCCGCGACTCTTCTTCCTCTTCGCCGTAGACCTGCGAGAGGAACAGCATCGAGAAGCCGTGGCCGTAGGTGTAGTGGTAGTCGTCCTGATAGCCGATCAGGCCATTCGGCTGGGCCGAGTCGAGCAGGAAGTCGACCGCCTTGGCGATCGGCCGGGCGTACTTGCCGCGGGTCGGCGTCGAGCCTTCGCAGAGGAGGGCCATCCCGGAGAGCGCGGTCATGGCGACCCGGTACTGCCCGCCGTTCGCTTCCCAGTACCCCTGGCCCCGCTGCTCGCGGACGAGGAACTCGAGCCCCTTGCCGACCGCCGCATCGAACTTCGGATTCCGCTCCTTCGCGGCGAGATCGCCGGTCAGGAGGCCCACGAGAGCCAGAGCGAGAATCACGGATCGGACCATCGGCAGACACTCCTTTGCAGTCGTTCCCCCCATTCTACGGGCGGAGCGACCACGAGAGTACCGGTGCCGATCGTCGGCTGGCAATTGCGGTTCGGCTCCCTGCAGCCGCTTGGGATGGACAAGCTCCCCCAAACCAGACAATTGGAGCCACAGAGGTCCCGGAGAGCTCCGAGAAAGAGGACCAAGGGCGCTCCCCGGCTTCACACCCGTTCCATTGGACCGGGTGTGTCGGCCGGGGAAACTCCTCGGTGTCCTCTGTGCTCTCTGTGGCAAATCCGTTCGCTATCGCTTGCGGGAGGCCTTTTCGCTTCCCGAGTCGCCGAGCTTTTCCTGGGTGTTCGCCTGGTCGCGGGCGGCGTCCGCCGCGGCGAGGATCTTCTCGAGGAATCCGGGCTTGTGCGGCTTCCCCGCGTCGGCCGCAGCCCGCCGCTCGAGCTCTTCTTCGGTCGGCATCTTGACGTTGGCGAGCAGCTTCCGCTCCGTGATTCCCCACAGGCTCGACGCGATGAAGTACAGGCACAGCCCCGCGGGGACGCGGTAGAACATCACCCCCATGAAGACCATCATGTAGTTCATCATCTTGTACTGCAGCGCCTGCTCGTCGCTCGTCGGCGGCGGCATGAACAGCTTCTGCTGCACGAGGAACAGGGCCAGCGTCACGAACGGCAGCACGTTGAACTCGGTCCAGCCGAGCAGTGGGACCGTAAACGGGAGCTTGAACAGCGAGTCCGGCGCGGCGAGGTTGTCGACCCACAGGAACCGCGACAGGCGGAGGTCGACCGAGTACTGCAGCGCGTCGTAGAGCCCGATGAAGATCGGAAGCTGCAGGAACAGCGGCAGGCACCCGGCGAGCGGGTTGTACTTGTACTTGCGGAACAGCTCCTGCTGCGCCCGGATGAACTTCTCGGGCTCCTTCTCGTACTTCTTCTTGAGCTCGGTCAGCTTGGGCGAGAGTTCCTTCATGATCGCCGCCCCGATCGCCTGCTTGCGGGAGATCGGGAACATGATCCCGCGGACCACGACCGTCAGCAGGACGATCGCGAGGGCATAGGGAGCATGGAAGACGTGGTGGAACGTCCCCAGGATCGTGAGCATGATCATGGCGACCGGAGAGGTCCAACCGAAGTTGAGCGCCCCCTGGACGTTGAGCGGCTTCAGCAGGCTGACCCGCTTGGGGCCGAAGAAGACCTGGAACTCCTGGCTGCTCGACTCCTTGGCGGCCAGCTCGATCGGCCGCGAGCGGAGCTGGATGCTGACGTCGCTCTGCTCCTTGTGCTTCTCGTTCTTCTCGATGACGGTCGGCCGCACGAACGCGAAGTAGGGGTCGGGCCGGCCATCCTTGTTGAGGTCGGAGACCTGGTTCTGGAACAGCAGGAGCGCGGTGAAGAACTGCGTGTCGACCCCGGCATAGCGGAGCGGGTCGCGCCAGGTGTCGATCTTGGCGGCCTGCTTGTCCGCCAGCGCCGCGGCGGTCTGGTCGACGATCTTGGCCGCGGTCAGCGAGACCGGGGTGATGCGGGTCGGCAGCTCGGGATTGGTGATCGTCCCGACCTTCACTTCGGTGTAGAACCGGGTGTTGTCGAGGTTCTCCATCGGCAGCCCGGCTGGCCCCTGCAGGTCGTACTGGAGGGTCACCGGCTTGTCGGAGAGGTTCTCGAACGACAGCTTCACGTCGAGGAGGTAGCCGGTCGCATCGGTTTCCCGCTGCTGGTCGTTCCCGGGGTTCAGTCGGAATTCCTTGCGGAGCAGCAGCGTCCCGTCCGGCGACGGGTAGCGGAAGACCGCCTTCATGTTGTCGCTTTCCGCTTCGACAAGCTCCCAGTCGATGTCGCGGAGGGTGATCTTGTCCTTGGCGAGCTGGGCGTCGATCTCGGCGACGTTCATCGCCAGCGTCCGGACCCCGGCGTCATCCGGGCCGGTCAGGTTGTTGCCGACGATCTTGAGCTGCGCCTTGCGGTCGAGCGTCTTGTACGAGGGGTCGTTGAGCTCGGCGTTCTCGATCGACGCGCCGCGGGTGGTCAGCGTGATCTGCTCGAACACACTCGCCTTGGGATCCAGCGACCCGAGGACCCAGGTCTTGCGGGGGAAGGTCTTGATCTCGAGCTTCGCGAGTTCCTCTTCCGGGATCGCCTTCACCGGCTCGTCGAGGCTGGCGACGTTCTCCGCCCCCGGCGGCGGGGCGGGTTGCTGCCGCAGCCCCGGGAAGATCCGGGGGGCGAGCCAGAGCCACGCCAGGAAGAAGACCATCGGCAGGAGGATCGCCCGGAGCGGATTGGGTTGCTGCGGTCGATCGGTCATGGGGCGACTTTCAGAATCAGCGGACGCACGAGGCGGGCAGGGAGAGGGAAGGGGCCGCCGACAAACCACAAGGAGGGTTGCCGAGGGCGGGTCTCAGCCGGAACGGAGCAGGAGCGCCACCCGGACCGGATTCTCTCCCGAACGGCGGAGGTCGACCGCCAGATCAGGAAATTGAGCGAAAAATCTTATCAGGACAGGGCTTCAAAAGCGCCCTACCGCCCTTCGGCGAGCCGATCCCCAAGGAAATTATCGAGTTCAGGAATGGCGTAGATCTTCTGCCGCGTCTTCTCGAAGTCGTACGGGACCCGCCGGAATTTGACCACCTTGTTCGCCGGGTCGAGGATCACGTAGGCCGCCCGGTTGTCTCCGTCGCGGGGCTGGCCGACCGACCCGACGTTCACGAGGATCTTGCGTTCCCCCAGCTTCACTTCGGCGCCGATCTCGTCCGGCGAGTGGAAGGAATACTCTTCCTCGAACACCCCCGGAATGTGGGTGTGCCCCTGGAAGCAGTAGTTCTCCACCAGCCCGAAAATCCTCTCCATCTTCCGCTGGTTGTAGATGTCTTCGGGGAAGACGTATTCGTTGAGCGGGTTGCGGGCCGAGCCGTGGACGAACAGGAAATTCGCTTCGCGGCGCATCCGGGGGAGCTCGCCCAGGAACTCCCACCGCTTGTCGTTCTGCCCGCTGTTGTCCGACTCGAGCTGCTTGCGGGTCCAGAGGATCGCCCGCTCGGCCTGGGGGTTGAACCCCTCGGGATCGAACAGCGCGGCGTTGTCGTGGTTCCCGAGGATCGTGACCGCGCAGGTCTTCATGACGTGGTCGATGCACTCGCGGGGGTTCGGCCCGTAGCCGATGATGTCCCCCAGACAGAAGATCTCTTCGATCTTCTGTTCGCGAATGTCCGCCAGCACCGCTTCGAGGGCTTCGAGGTTGCCGTGAATATCGCTGATGATCGCTCTCAAAGTCCGCTCTCTCTGCCCGCCTCGGCTGATGCAATCCGGTGTCGGCGATCCGATCCTGGACGACGAAAGGTCGCCCCGAGCCCCTCGACCCGGCTTCGGCCCGAGCTTCTCCGCATCCCGGCAGTGGGGCGAAGCCAATTGGGCTGAAGTCGAATGGCTGGAACACTCTTCGACATTCGGGTCCAGTCAGTCTAGGCCAGTTGAACAAGACCGGTCAAGCGCTCGCCGGGCGTGCCGCCAATGCGGAATTCGCGGTCTGCCATGGCCTTAGGGACAGGGGCGATCCGATCGCCTCTTTGTGGCGGGGGCGGGATTCTCTACCATACGGCCGCTCCCTGGCCCTGTTTTTCGTGCCCCTGTTTTTTGTGACTGCGCCGGACATGCCCCACAACGGCAAACTGTACATCGAAACCGTCGGCTGCCAGATGAACGTGCTCGACAGCGAGCTCGTCGTCGCCGCCCTCCGCCAGCAGGGATACGCCCTGACCGAAGAGATGAAGGAGGCGGACACCGTCCTCTTCAACACCTGCTCGGTCCGGGAACACGCCGAGCAGAAGATCTACTCGCAGCTCGGCCGCCTCAAGTTCTCGAAGCGGGCCCGGCCCGACCAGGTGATCGCCGTCATCGGCTGCATGGCCCAGAAAGACCAGGAGCGGATCTTCGAGCGGGCCCCCCACGTCGACCTGATCGTCGGGACCGGCCAGCTTGCCGAGATCCCCCGGCTTGTCGACGAGGCCCGCCGGGACCGGAAGCCGGCCATCGCGGTCAGCCTCGACCGGAAAGAGGGGACGCGGCTCGACGTCGCCCAGTCGTTCGAGAGTTACGACCCGCTCCGCGATCCCGAGATGCGGCCGAGCCCCTGGCAGGCGTACGTCCGGATCATGTTCGGGTGCGACAAGTTCTGCACCTACTGCGTCGTCCCGATGACCCGCGGCCCCGAGCAGTCCCGTGCTCCGTCGGAGATCGTCCGGGAAGTCCGCGCGCTGGCGGAGCAGGGGGTCAAGGAAGTGACGCTGCTGGGGCAGACGGTCAACAGCTACAAGTTCGAGGAGAACGGCCGCCGCTACCGGATGAGCGACCTGCTGGCGGCGATCCACGACACCCCCGGCATTCAGCGGATCAAGTTCGTCACGAATTTTCCGAAGGACATGACCGACGACCTGCTGGTGGCGATCCGCGACCTGCCGAAGGTCTCCCGCTACCTGCACGTCCCTCTGCAGTCGGGCTGCGACGAGATGCTCAAGCGGATGAAGCGGGGTTACACCGTCGCCGACTACCGGGACATGATGCAGCGGATCCGGGCGATCCTTCCGAATGCCGCGGTCTCGAGCGACTTCATCGTCGGCTTCTGCGGCGAGACCGAGGAGTCGTTCCAGCGGTCGATGGAGACCGTCCGGGAGTTCCGCTTCAAGAACAGCTTCATCTTCAAGTACAGCGCCCGCCCGGGGACCAAGGCGAACGAGCTGTGGGCCGACGACATCACCGAAGAGGTGAAGCGTCGCCGGAACAACGAGATGCTGATCCTGCAGAACCAGATCAGCGAAGAGGACAACGCCGAGTTCATCGGCCGCAGCGTGGAGGTCCTGGTCGAAGGGCCGAGCAAGCGGTCGACGAAGGCGCAGGGGACGACGACCGGCCAGACTGCCGACGACGCGAACCTCGCGTACCCGATGCCGGGAGTCGTCGAGACGGCGGTTCTCGCTGCCGGCGGCCGGGACCACGATCACGATCATGACCACGACTCCTGCGACACCGGTTGCGGGGGGAACTCGGTGGTGCAGCTCGACCTCGGCGCCGGGTCGGCCAGGAAGCCGGACGCGCCGCGCGGCCAGGAGCCGGTCCAGCTTGTCGGCCGGACGCCGTGCGACCGGATCGTCGTGTTCGACGGAAACCCGCGGCTCGCCGGTTCGCTGGCCGAGATCGCGATTCACGACTGCACGCAGACGACGCTGCTCGGGTCGATCGTCACGCGGCAGATCCAGCACGGCTCGGAGACGCTGCTGCCGATTCTGGCTTAGCGGCTGTTTCAAAACCGCGTGCAGGACTGACGCGGCCGGGTCGACCGGGTGCGTAGTTACCCCGGTCCAGCGGGCCGCTGGCGGGTCCAGCACGCTGCTGGCCGCCGGAGGCC
>VFQQ010000103.1_pt1 | contig 222576 bp, 172 predicted proteins | sample 3512341 | NCBI WGS metagenome assembly VFQQ01 (sample SAMN10412373, study PRJNA504923) | tailings metagenome | isolation source: Relicate 2 Philex TSF1 revegetated site | place: Philippines: Tuba, Benguet | collected 2017-08-29 | reverse complement strand
GAGACATCACTGGGGTAGGGCCTCCGGCCCGCGGCATGATCCTTCATGCCGTAAGCCTATGATGTTGCTCAGGAAAAGTGCATAACACGCTCTCAGCCATCGCTCGACCAAAGGCCACACGCTGTTTGACCGCCGCTTGTTTCTGCCCCAGGCCTGGGCCAGCGACCGTCCCCGTTGTGCCGCAGCGGGTGTGCCGGCTGACGTGATCTTCCGCACCAAGCCAGAACTGGCAGCAGCCATGGTCGAACAGGCGATCCGCGACGGCGCTCCGTTTCGCTGAGTCACGGGAGACTCGGTCTACGGCATCAGCCCGCTCTTCTTGCAGACGCTGCGGCTTCTGGAGAAGTGGTATGTGGTGGACATCACCTCGGAAGTCAGGGCCTGGAGCAGCGCGCCCGAGATGCGTCCGGTGGGCCGCACGACAATGCGGGGCGGCCGCCCCACGCAGAACGAGAAGCCGCTGACCAAACCCCGCCCGGTGGATGAACTGGCGGCGGAGATTCCCGTCACGGCGTGGAAACGCGTGCCGGTGGCGGAGGGGAGTCAGGGGCCGCGGCTGTATGAATATGCGGAGCTGACAATGTGGTTCTCTGAAGAGTCACTGCCCACGGCAAAACCGGAGCGGCTGTTGGTTCGACGTTCCCTGGATCAGTCGTCTGAGGTGAAGTATCAGCGTTCCAATGCACCGGAGTCGATTCCCCTGAGGCGAGTGGCGGAAGTGGCGGGGTGCCGCTGGTGCGTCGAGCAAGACTTCCAGTGCGACAAAGGCGAATGCGGCCTGGACGAATACGAGACGCGGGGCTGGACCGGCTGGCATCATCACACGGCGCTGTCCATGTTGGCTCTCTGGTTCTTGACGCTCCAGCGGGTGCGGCTGGGGGAAAAATATCCCCAGTTGAGCGTTCCCGAGGTGCGAGCGGTGCTGGTGCATCTCTTGGATCGCCGCGCGTGGGACGAACGCGAAATCCTGCACTGGAGCCGGTGGCGGCAGGAACGAAACCGCATCGCGCGGGCCTGCCACGAACGAAGGCGTGCCGAGCAACGACGGCGAAGTAGAAGACGGAAACAGGCGCTGTAGTGCTAGTGCATCTTCAGAACTGGTTTTCAGGCCTCCGCAGGCGAACGCTGGACATCCACGAGCCTGAACGCGTCCAATCGCCTGCACAGCAACCATGCAAATGGTCTAATGCCATTGCTGTATCTTTGCGACTGCCGTGGATGCAGCCGGCGAGCGTGCAGTTAACGACAATCGCCAAGAAAACACCTCCAGAGGGACTGCGTATCGGCTTCGGAGGGGAGTCGGTCATTCTTGGTCATCAAGCGGGACGAACTTCTCTCGCAAGTGGCGGATGAAGTCGTGTTGAGCTGAGCCCACCGTCAGCACGTTGCCGTCGCCGATCCGAATGGTCATCCAGCACGCGTTCCGGAACTCGCCGTAGCCCTCAAAATCTGCTTCAACAATCGGCGGACAATCCGAAAGACGTTGCACCAGTTCTTTGGACGACAGCGTTGGCCATTCCGTCCGCGTCAAGTCGGGCGGCCCCACTGTGCCCGTGTCCGCGGGTTCACACACCGCGGCGATCCAGGAGGTCCCGGGCACCTGAGCCTCAGCCGCCATGACGATGTCTTTGAGACTCGGCTGGCTCGGAGAGCCGTATTCGAATGCGACTGTTGACGGTTCTGGCATTCCGGCAACCCTACCCTCGCCGCGATCCCCTGCGTTCCTGTCGACTCACCCTGCAGGACTATTCAGGCATCTGGCAACAGCCCGACGTGGAGGATGTTCCAAGTTACCCCGACGTCGCATGTCTCTTTCGGCCTGGTCGGCTGGCGGCCGGGGCGTTCGCGTCCGGGTAACCGGGGGCCGGTCTGGTTGATGAACTTCAGTGAATCCACCGCAGGCGGGCGAGCAGCACTTCGTTTCCGAGCGTCGGCGATTGCCGGCGTTTTCCCCCGTCGTCCGCGCAGGTAATCCAGGCTTCGCGGTCCGAGATTCTGCAGATTCCGGAATTGCCATAGAGCCCACCATCGTTAGGAAGCACCACCTGTTCGGTCGCGCGGAGCACGCACAGACGCTCGGGGTCGACCTGGCCGATGAACAGCGGCGCCCGGTGCCGGAAGACATCGTCATTGCCAGCCCCGGCCCGCGTGTAGATCAGATACAGACGCCCGCCCATCGACAGCCAGTGTTGTTGTGTATTCCGGCTCCCCAAAAGTTCTCCATCATCGAACCGCCAGGGTTGCTCGTCGGGGAAGGTCACCCCGTCGGCGCCGCGGGTTACGAAGGCGCCATCGTCGGCGCGCATGGTGAAGTAGTACTTTCCCCCGTGCTCTGTCAGCGACGGCTCGTACAGGCCCCGTCCGGAATGGAGCGTGTGCTCCGTTCCGTGCGTGACATACTCCAGGGTCTGGCCATCAAAACGACACCGCATGACGCAGCTGGTGTAGTGACGCGGCGTTGCGGCTTTCTGATATCGCACGGGCAGCAGCACATCGCCGTTCGCCAGACAGACTGGCTGATGACAGCCGGCATTGGGGGAAATAAACGGCCTGCCGTCACGATCAGACTCCGGCAATTCAAGAATCCGGATCGAACCGAAGGTTCCCTCTTGTGGATTGAACACGGCGTAGGCTGTGTGTTCGCGCAGCGTGTTCTCCCGGGTTCCCTCTTCGAAGGTGAAGATCTTGCCGGTGATCAGCACGGTCTTGGTGCGGGGGTGAGCCGTCGGCCATAGGTCAGAGAACACATGATCGGCGCCGTCTGGCTGACGGGCCCGTTTCAGGCTGGGGGCGACAGCGGGACTGGTCCACGTGCGTCCGCCGTCGCTCGTTCGCTGAAAGTATACGTCGCGATATCCGTGCGCTCCCTGCGGCGTTGTTTGCGACATCACCGTGATCGCGGCGTCAGTCTGGCCGGGGAGCAGGCTGGTGCGAGCCTGTCGCCAGTCATGCTGCTCGTCTCCTCGTGCGACGACATCGACCTGGATCCTGAACGCCTCCGGAGGGGGCGCCGCCGGTGCGTCCGTCGCCGAGGCCAGCAGGCCGATCGCGACGCACAGAATCGAAGCCGCGTCAGTTGTCACCAGGAACGGGCATGTGGACGGCACATCGACCTCGTCAAAACGCCAATGGAATTGAGAACCCGGGAACGGGAAACCTGGTCCTGACGGCGATTCAAAACGCCGGGTCGGACGAGCGGCCAAGATCGCCAGGCCGCGGCAGTAGTTTGGGGTCCACCGTCAGATCAAAATTGTGGACCTGGTCAGGCTCGGAAGTGACTTTGAGTTCGAGGATCGATTTCTTGTTGTATTCCGAAGGGACGTACTGAATGCGGTTCTCATACGTCTCTTTACCGACCTTGCTGGTCTCCATTTTGTAGGCGTAGATCTCAACGCGATAGTCCCCGATGGCGGCGCCGCCCAGGTTGTCGACGACGAATCGGCCGTCGACGATGTCGGCCGCGCTCATGGGCGCCGGGGAATTGGCAGTCGGATAAAGCTTGACCACGCCAGCGGCCAGCGGCGCGCCGTTGATGGTCACCTGGCCCGTCACGACGGCCCGTTCCGGGCCAGTGTCTCCCATGCAGCCGGACTGACTGCACAGCAGGCCCAACAGCAATCCACGGATGCAGAGGTCAGTCGGTCGCATGGCGAACACCGCTCATTGTTCGAGAGATGACGAAACCAGCTTCTCAATCGCGGTCAAAGGCCGCGGGATGGCCGGGGACGAGAAGTCGCATAGGTCGGCAGTCTGTGGCGCAACGCCTCATTGCCACGCCGGCGAACCTGGCTTCCGGCAGTCCGCAGCGGGGCCAGAGAGCGCTGTTTCCAACGGGATCAGCGCTTCTGGCCGCCCGCGGGACTCAGAACTCTCCAACGATTTCACCACCCTGACGGGAGCCCAGCGCCTGCAGCGTGATGGAACTGATGTTCTGCGAAACGAACCGGATCGCGCCGTCGCCCATCGCGAAGTGGCAGCCGCCGGTGTGGTAGCTGGAAAAGCCGGCGTCATTCATATCCGGAGTCGCCCGCCAGTCGGCACGGCCGCCGGGGGTGGTGAACGCCCCGTTGATGCCGTTGCCCGTGTCAGACAGATTCATGACCGACCACGGATAGCATTCGAACGTGCCGCTGCGACCGCCGGTCACCTCCCCCACCAGGAACGTGTTGCTGGAGCCGTCGACGACATCGCCCATGCGGGTGCGGCTGCCGTTGAACATGATTCCGTTGCCGTCTGTTCGGCCCCAACCCTGGTTCGTTGTCGAGCACTGCCACTGGACCGAGTCGGCCACAGCGGCCATGTTGGTGCGTCCCAGGTCGTCGAGCCCCCCGGCGGAGTTGGTGATCGCCCCCGCGCGATTGCAGCGCGGATCCCCCTGCGGATCGGTCGGACACAGATAAAACGGAATCGTCGCTCCCGCGTTGTGCATGTTCGAGCCAGTGGCGTCGATATTGGGGGCGACGTGATAGTTCACCGAGAAGTTGAAATTGTTGTAGAGGCTGGCCTGCTCCATCTGCGGCAGAATCATCGCGCTCCATGAAAAGCGATACCACTGGCCGATGGCGCCGTTGCCGAGCGGCCAGACGCATCCCGGCCGGTTTCCCCCCATGTGCAGCGACGTGGGGAAGATGTTGAACGTGTCGTGATAGTTGTGGATCGCCAGAGCGACCTGCTTGAAGTTGTTTTTGCACTGAGTGCGACGGGCCGCTTCCCGCGCCTGCTGCACGGCTGGCAGCAGCAGGGCAATCAGGATCGCAATGATGGCGATCACCACCAGCAGTTCGATCAGCGTGAACCCGGACCGCGGTCTGACACGTTGCTGAGACATGCCTCTGCTCCTGGAAGGGAATGCGAGCGGGAACGCGGTTGCGCCGTTCCCACAGATGAAATCACACACCAGCTTCAGCGCAGCGAATCGTCGCCATTCAGATCGATCGCGGCGGCCTGCGTCCGCGATCACTCCTCAGCCGCACAGCAGTCAACGCGCCGTCCTTCTCAGAGCGGCGTTAAATTTCCACGTCATCAGGAACGTATTCTGCCCAAGCTTACGCGGCACTGTCAATCCGCACTGTCCGATCCCGCCCGGACGAGCGTCACCGGCAGGATCACTCTGCGGTGGCGCAGCGGGCGCTCCGCAAACTGGTCCAGCAGCAGGTGGCCGATCTGCTGGCCGATCTCAGGGGGCGATTGAATGAGTGAACTGTAGGCCCAGCGCACCGGCGTGCGCCCGGACCGGTAGTAGTCCGTCATAACGATCTCCGGTTTCTGGTTCCGATGTCTTGCAGAGATCGTCTCGGCTGCCGACTGGGCCCCCTCGGCCAGCGGCTCCGACCGGCAGATCACCCCCAGCTTGCCTCGAGAGTACTGCATCGCGGCCGCGGCCTCGTGCCGCACGACGGCCCGATCCGGAGGCAGGCATCGCACTCGCAGGGCGCCCAGCAATCCGCGGTCCTCCAGGCTGTGCTGGACCTGGTCGAGAAGAATGTGATCTCCCGGCATGACATGCTGACGCAACAGCAGCAGAAAGTGGCGGCAACGCGATTCGACCAGGTGCTCGACGAGAATTCGCGCGGCGTGCGCTGTATCGCGTTCGACGCAGGGAATGCCCTGAATGGACGGGTGCGGCGTCCCGTGGATGACCGCCGGAAGGCCGCTGTTCGCAATCAGCCGCTGGGCGGCAAGCGACGATCGGACGAGAACGAACCCTTCCCGTTGCGGCGACTGCAACGCTTCATGAATCAGCCGTTCAATGAACTCTGCATCGTCAGCGCCCGGCGTGAAGCGAAACCGCAGTTCGGCCTGGGGCATGGCGCTCTGAATGCCCATCAGCAGGCCATCAGCCAGCACGCCCTCGGTTTTCAGCGAGGCTTCATCGACGACGACGTTGATGCGTCGCGTCGCCGGCGCCGCCTCGACCGGCGCGGAAACGAATGTGCCCCGCCGCTGACTGCGGCTCAGCACCTGCCTCTGCTCCAGCAGTTGCAGCGCCCGGTTGGCCGACGCCGTGCCGACTTTCAGCATTCTCGCCGTGGCCGCCGTGTTGAGGTACGAATCGCCCGGCTGGAGTCCCCGGTCGCGAATGTCGTTCTCGATTCGATCCGCCAGCTGGACGATGGTGGGCGTAACCGGGCGAATCATGGGTGCTATCCGCTGGCGATAACTTTCTGCTGTCCGGAAATTTATGTAATCCGCTCGCTGACAGGCGTCAACCGCGGTCTTCCCGGACGATCCATCCGACGCGAACAGACTGGCCGCACAATCTACGATCGAAATGCGCTGGATGCCACGCGTCAATCAGCGCGCCGGGCGCGAAGGTCCGCTTGACTGCAGGTGTCCGAAGCTGAGCTCGAACCGGGCCGGAGACTTCCGTGGTCGATCGAGTTGAGCTTCTGCGAACGATGGACCACCGCCGGCCTTGCGATACCAGGCAGTCTCGGCGTCCGTAGTCGCTACTGTCTTTGCTGCACCGAGATCAACCCGGGATTTCATCATCATCAGCGCAGACGGAGCGACATGCTTTCAGCACCCCGAGGTCGCTGGTTCGGCTTCCACCTGCTCCACCGCGGCATTGCCGCCGGGCTTGCATTGTGCGGGAAACGGGGACCGTAGCTCAGTGGCAGAGCGCGGACACGCTTCGTCGACTCTGGTCGTGGTGATGGATTCTATTCGTTGTTGTTGAGGCCATGTGATGCATCCCCTGATCCCCACCGCAGACGCCACGGCCATTCTGCCGACGGGCGAAAAAACTCCGCCGATCACGGTGATTGGCAACGAGGCCATTCGTCAGACGTTCGACGATCAGTGCCTGCAGCAGGCAATCAACTCGCGACAGTTCCTTGATGGCCAGTTCCCGTTTCAGCGCCGCGCTGCGGGACGGCTCGAATTCCTCATAAACCAGCTGGACCGGCAACCGGCTGCGGGTGTAGCGCGACGCAGTTCCGGCGTTGTGCTGTGCCACTCGTCGGTTGGGGTTGGTGGTCACTCCGGTATACAGCGAGCCGTCCGCACAACGCAGCATGTAGACTGTCCACTGTGGCGTCATGGCGACTGCACGGTCTGCTTCTGAAAGAATTCCCACATCAGATCATTCGCCGAGATTTGCCGCGTTGACTTCCCCAGCGACGGCAGAACCGCCTCCTGTCCTGGCCAGGTGTGGCCGCCCCCTTCGATCGTATAGAGAATCACCTCAGCACCGGTCGATCCCGCTTTCGGGGCGGACACGCTCTTTCTCACGCGAGTTCCGTCGTCGTGCCGATTGGGAAGCTCGGAGACGCTGGCCGGCTCTTCGCATTTGTTGGCGCGGCGCCAGTACTCGATCGTCTCGTCCACCGATCTCACCGGCGCCAGGGCGCCGTCGTTCCGTCCCCCATACTTCACAACGGCGTCAGCCGTGCCGTGGAAGTGCATCACAGGCATCGGACGCGGAGGCGGGCGGTCGACGAAGACCATCGTTCCGGCCACAGGTGCAATGGCCGCGATGCGGTTCGGCAGTTCCGCCGCGAGGCGGTAGCACATGGTTCCTCCGTTTGACATGCCGGTCGCGTAGACCCGTCGCGCATCGATCTTCAGCACGGTGGCAAGGTCGTCGAGCAACAGACGGATGAACTTCACATCGTCCGGGTTCTCCCGGACAATCTGCGCGGTGCGCTGGCCGGCGTTCCAGTACAGCAGGGGGTCCGTCCCGGTGCCATTCGGGTACACCGCCATGAACCCGGCTTCATCCGCTTTCGCATTCATCTGCGTGAACGCGGCCATGATCGCCGCGTTCGTGCGTGCGCCATGCAGAATCAGAACCAAGGGGGCCGGGACGTCGGGATTGTCTCTGACGGGGACGTGAATCAGTGCACTGCGGTTTCGGCCGTCGACCTTCAGTGTCCGCACATGGTCCCCTGGGCCCAGACCATCAGCGCCCAGCAGGCTGATCAGGAACACCGCCATCGTTGCTGACATGCTTCCGCTCCTGCGACGACTCGGGACAACGGAATCGTAATCGGGAACCAGAGTTGTCGTGCACCCCAATGCCATCCGGCGCGGCGGCCGCGGGGCGAACCGCGTATGCGGCATGCGAGCGGGCAGCCGCCATGCGGACGCGCGGCGAAGCCCGGGAGAATGACGTGCCGGGTGGTGCTGGCCACCCCTGCACTGTCGTCTCAACGCCCCAGGCCGCCCGGGGAGCTGGCGATCACGTCACGAGGTTGTCGCCCGCACGTCCCGGGGGTCGAGCGAGCAGTATTCCGGCACGAGTTTGTCCAGAACCGGGGCGGTGGCCATCGTCGTGGCAAGCGCCATGACCACCATCATCGCAAACAGCGTCGGCGATATAACCCCGAGGTCCAGGCCAATATTCAGGACAATCAGCTCCATCAGGCCGCGCGTGTTCATCAGGGCCCCCAGTGCCGCGGCGTCGCGACGGGCAATTCCGACTGCTCGCGCAGCCACAAACGTGCCGCCGAACTTGCCGAGCGTCGCAACAGCGATGATTGCTCCGCACGCGAGCCATTGCTCAATGCCCGAAACCAGTCCGATCTCGGTGCGCATTCCGGTGTAGGCGAAGAAGGCGGGCAACAGCAGAATCGTGACCGAGTCTTTCAGGCGCGATGTCAGCTCCCGGCTCAATCGGCTGTCATGAGGAATCAGCGCGCCCAGCAGGAACGCGCCGAAAATCGCGTGAATTCCGATCAGCTCGGCGGTCACTGCCGACGCCAGGGCAGTTACGAGGGCGCTCGCCAGCACCCCTGCGGGCAACGGGCCGATGGTGCGATCGACCCGGCTCGACCAGCGCGCGATCAGCGGCCGAACCGCCAGCAGCATGACGGCCACGAACGTCAGCGCTGCGAGCGTGACCAGCAACCCGTTGGCGACCTGTGAGTTCACCACTCCCACGACCACGGCGAGCAGGCACCAGGCGGTCGCGTCGTCGGCCGCTGCGCAGGCCATGGCCATCAGTCCCAGCGGCGTCCGTTCGAGACAGCGGTCCGTCAGAATCCTGGCAAGGACAGGAAAAGCCGTAATCGCCATCGCGACGCCCATAAACAGGGCAAATCCTGTGAAGCCAGCGCCGGACGGCGCGTACGCACGGTGCAGCCACAGCGCCAGCATGGCGCCGAGAGTAAAGGGAATCACAATGCTCAGGTGCGAAATCACCACTGCCGCATGTGCCTGTCGCCGCAGGGCCGACACATTCAATTCCAGGCCCACGGTGAACATGTACAGGACGATCCCGACCTGCGCCAGCACCATGAGCGCCATCGCCACCTGCCCCCCGGGGTCCGCTGCCGCGGGGGGAATCAGCAGGTGCATCGCCTCCGGCCAGATTCGGCCCAGGACGGACGGCCCGACCACAATGCCTGCAAAGACCTCGCCAATGACCGGCGGTTGTCCAATCCTCTGAAACCCCCTCGCCAGCAGCTGGCCAAGTCCCACTACCGCCGCCAGCGTGACAAGCACATGCAGCAGCACCCCGCTGGCGCTCAGTGGAGCCGACCCGACCGCGGCGCCAGCCGTCGCGACCGGAGAGTTCAGTTCGCCGCCAGCACCGCTCCCTTCCCCAAGCCATCGGACGATCAGAAAGATTGCGACCGCCAGCAGCAGCGAACCAAGGTACAACCCTGTTCCTCGCGCCGACGCCCGCCCCCAGGCGCTGGGTGTCGCCGGCTCGACTTGATCTGCCACATCGTCGCTCGCTGCCGCCATTCTTCACCTTCCGACTTCCAGGTCGACTGTCCGCCAGAATGACGACCTCAACGGGTCACGCAACCGATTTCCGCCGGCTCAACAGTGACTTCCCCTGCAGGACCGCTATTCTAAGGAGGGATTCAACACGTCCTTCCTCCGAATCCTCCCGCCCACGCTCCCCGGGGACCCTCCGGCATGCAGCGCGTCCTTCAGATGGCAATGACGCTGGCCGTGCTCCACGGCACAGTGTTCGCCGCCGACCAGACCCCCGAGGAGTTCTTTGAACGGAAAATCCGTCCGGTCCTCGTCCAGCATTGCTATCGCTGCCACTCGGCCGATGGCGACTCGCTCAAGGCCAACCTGCTGCTCGACTCCCGGGAAGGCATGCGTCGCGGAGGAGACTCCGGCCCCGCCGTTGTTCCCGGCGACTCCGGACAAAGTCTGCTGCTGGATGCGCTCCGGTACGAATCCGTCGAGATGCCCCCTTCGGGCAAACTCCCGGACGAGGTGATTGCGGACTTCGTCAAATGGATCGAGATGGGCGCTCCGGATCCGCGCAGCGCATCGACCGCCAGCCTGCCGGTCGTGGCCGCAGCGATCGATTGGGACGTCGCCCGCAGTTTCTGGGCATTCCGGAAACCACAGCTTCAGACGCAGCCCGCCGTCTCGTCGCCCGAGTGGGTGCAGAGGCCGCTCGACCGTTTTGTCCTGGCGAAACTCGATGCCGCCGCGCTGCGGCCGGCCGAACCGGCGGATCGACGCACGCTGATCCGCCGGGTTTCCTTCGATCTGGTCGGCCTGCCGCCGTCTCCGGACGATGTCGAGTCGTTCGTCTCGGACGAATCTCCGCTCGCCTACGAGAATCTGGTGGACCGCCTTCTGGCTTCTCCCCAGTTTGGCGAACGCTGGGCTCGGCTGTGGCTCGACGTCGCCCGTTATGCCGAGGACCAGGCCCACATCGTCGGTGCGAATCGCGAGCTGTGCTACCCGAATGCCTACCGCTACCGCGACTGGGTGATTGCCGCCCTGAATGCCGACCTGCCCTACGACGAGTTTATCCGCCGGCAACTCGCCGCCGACCTCCTCGATCCCGACGATCGGGAAGGCCATGTCGCGCTGGGGTTCATCGGACTGGGTCCCAAGTACTATCGACGCGGAGCGCCGGACGTGATGGCCGAGGAATGGGAGGACCGCGTCGATACGGTCACCCGCGGCCTGCTCGGCCTGACCGTCGCCTGTGCGCGCTGTCATCATCACAAGTACGACCCGATTCCAACCGATGACTACTACGCCCTCGCAGGCGTCTTCGCCAGCACTGAGATGTTCAATCGGCCGCTCACCGATCAGGCCGAAACGACCAAAGGCGGACAGGCGAAGAAGCCCGAGGAAGCGGTCCACATCGTTCGCGATCTGAACCCCCGCGACATCGAAATCATGATTCGGGGCGATGCCGCGCGCAAGGGCCCCGTCGTCGAGCGCCATTTCCTGACCGCCCTCTCGCATGAACCCCCCGCCCGTCTCACGACCGGCAGCGGCCGGCTCGAGCTCGCCCACGCCATTGCCAGCCGGGACAACCCCCTGACGGCCCGGGTGTTCGTCAACCGTGTCTGGGCCCAGTTCTTCCGGACGGGTCTCGTCAGAACCATGAGCAACTTTGGAGAACTCGGTGAGCGACCGTCGCATCCCGAACTGCTCGATGATCTCGCCGTCCGCTTTATGGAAGCCGGCTGGTCGCTGAAATGGCTCGTCCGCGAACTGGCTCTCTCGGCGACGTACCGGCAGTCGAGTCACGTCTCGCCAGCCAGCCTGCTGCACGACCCCGAGAACCGCCTGCTGTCACGCATGCCGCGTCGCCGGCTGAGCATTGAGGCCTGGCGGGACGCCGTGCTGACGACCTCGGGAACGCTCGACCCCACCGTATTCGGCGCCTCGCTCGACCCTCTGGAAGTCGACGCCCGGCGACGGACGGTCTACGCCGAAATCAGCCGACTCGAACTGAACAAGCTTCTCGCCCTGTTCGATTTCCCCGATCCGAACACTCACAACCCGCAACGGAACGAAACCACAACGCCGCTGCAGAAACTGTTCGTGTTGAACAGCCCGTTCATGGTCCGTCATTCCGAACGGCTGCGGGACCGCGTCCGGGCGATTGCCGGCGATGACGCCCCCCTGCAGGTCGTCGTCCTGCACCGCGAACTGTTCGGCCGTCAGCCCACGGCGGATGAGCAGCGGCTGGCGTATGAATACCTTGGCGATGCACCCACTTTGGCGCGCTGGGCCGAATACGCCCACGCGTTGCTGGCGTCGAACGAATTTCTGATTCTCGACTGACTCCAAAATGACGAGAACGCCATGAGCCTTCTGCTTCCCGCCGCGGTCTCCCGTCGTCAGGCCCTCCGCCAGGCCGGCGCCGGTTTTGGCATGCTTGGCCTGGCGGGCATGTTGCACGGCGCGTCCTCGTCCCCCGCCGCGTTTCCGAATTATGCACCCCGGGCGAAGCGGGTCATTTTTCTCTTCATGAACGGTGCGCCGTCGCATGTCGACACGTTCGACCCCAAGCCCGCGCTCGCGAAGTACGAAGGACAACAGCCGGAAGGGATCAAGTCCAAGGGGTCAGGGTTCATGCCCTCTCCCTTTTCGTTCGCTCCGCAGGGGGACAGCGGAGTTGTCATGAGCGAGCTGTTTCCCAACCTCGCCCAGCATGCCGACGATGTCTGCGTCATTCGGTCCATGCATACCGATGTGCCCAATCATGAACCCGGATTGCTGCTGATGAACTGCGGGCATCAGCAGCCCGTCCGTCCTTGCCTTGGCTCGTGGGCGTCCTATGGCCTTGGCAGCGAAAACCAGAACCTCCCCAATTTCGTCGTTCTCGCGCCCGGCATGCCGGTCGTCGGGCCGCAGTTGTGGTCCAATTCCTTCCTTCCCGGCCATCACCAGGCAACTTCGGTCAACACGTCGGAACTCGATGTTGAGCAGCTCCTCGCCAACATCCGGCACCCGTCGCTGACGCGACCCGAGCAGCGCCGCCAGCTCGACCTGCTTCTTGAAATCAATCGTCGCCATCAGCGGGACCGCGAAAACGATGCCGCGCTCGACGAGCAGATTCGCGCCATGGAACTGGCGTTTGAGATGCAGCGTGAAGCGGCTGAAGCCTTCGATCTTTCACGCGAACCGCAGCACCTGCGCGATCTGTACGGTCCGACGCCGTTCGGGCAAAGCTGCCTCCTGGCCCGCCGGCTCGCCGAACGCGGCGTCCGGTTCACGCAGGTGTATTACGTCAGCAAGAAAAACAAGCAGCCCTGGGATACTCACTCCAACAACAATTCGGGACACCGCACCCTGTGCGCTGACAGCGATCGCGCGACCGCGGCCCTGCTCTCCGATCTCAAGGCCCGGGGCCTCCTGGAAGACACCCTGGTCGTCTGGGGCGGTGAATTCGGCCGAACCCCGTATTCCCAGATGGATCAATCCAAAATGGATGTCGCGAAAGCGGGGCGCGACCACCACAACACCGGATTTACCATGGTTCTGGCCGGCGGCGGCGTGAAAGGGGGCTACACGCATGGCGCGACGGACGAACTCGGCATGCACGCCATTGAAAAACGGGTTCACGTCCACGATCTCCATGCGACCATCCTGCACCTGCTTGGCATCGATCACGAGAAGCTCACTTATCACTACTCCGGCCGCGATTTTCGGCTGACCGATGTCCACGGCACCGTCGTCCACGACATCGTCGCCTGATAGCAGGCCCGGTCCCCGCGGCGACTGCCAGCCCCGCATTCTGGTCCCTGCGCCGCTCCGCCCGGGCCAAACCTGATCTTGCCCTGTTTCGCATTCTCCGCGATTCTCCGGGCCTTCCCATCCCCGATCCGTGGCCGGCGCCGCAGTTCCCGTCTCGCCGGCGGCCTTCCTCCTCCTGCCATGCCGCTTCGCACTCCCCTCGTGCGATTCGCCGGGCCGGCGATGCTCATCGCCGTCCTGATGGCCGGCTGCGCAATGGGGCCACGCTTCGGTTTTGGAACGGCGGCAGCCGCAAACCCGCTGTATGTCAGCGGGAACAACGAGAACGCGGTGTGGGAGGCGACCGTCGATGTGCTCCACGAGTTCCATTTCGACATCGCCCGCGAAAACCGACTGTCGCGAGTGATCGAAACCGCCTATCTCACCGGCTCCAACGTGCTGGAACCGTGGCACTCCGATTCCGTCGGCCTCGAAAACCGGCTCGAAAGCACCTTTCAGTCGATCCGCCGGCGGGTGATCGTGAATGTCATCCCCGATGAGCGAGGCCAGGGCTTCCTGGTGTCGGTCGAAGCCTTCAAGGAACTCGAAGATCTGGACGGGCTGGCCGCCAATTCGGTCGGTGCAGCCACCTTCAACGAGAACGAACCGCTGCGGCGCGACCTGAACCCCGTCGTCGGCCAGTCCGCGCCGTCGGGCTGGTTGCCCCAGGGCCGCGACCTCTCCCTTGAAGCGGCGATCCTGCAGCGGATGCAGCAGGTCTACTCCACCCGGTAACTGGGCCCGTCACATCTTCTCGCAGGTCGCGATCCCCAGCAGATCCAGCCCTTTCTGAATGACGCGGCCCGTCAGGTCCACCAGCGTTAACCGGCTGGCACGCAGGTCGGCGTCGGGTTCCTTCATCACCGGGCAGGCGTCGTAAAAGGAACTGAACTGGTTGGCGAGATCGAACAGGTAGCTCGTCAGCAGGTTGGGTCGGTAATCGTTGACCAGCGCCGTAACGGCTTCGGGAAACCGGGCGATCTGCAGGCCCAGTTGCCGTTCCGCGGGCAGCGTCAGCAGCACCCGGGCGTCCGCCGGCATCACCCCCGCCGCTTCCGCGCGGCGCACAATGCCGCGGGTGCGGGCATATGCGTACTGCATGTACGTCGCCGTGTCGCCGGTTTTGGCCAGCATCTTCGACCAGCTGAACACGTAATCGCTTTCGCGGTTATGGTGCAGGTCGGCGTATTTGATGCCGCCGAGTCCGACGGTTTCCGCAACGGCCGCCCGGCTGGCGTCATCCAGTTCGGGAGCGGGCTGCTCGTGCTCGTCGCGTTTTGCGTTGTCGTTTTCGTCGACGATCTTGCGAGCTTCCCGAATTGCCTCGTCAAGCAGGCTTTCCAGACCGACCGTGTCGCCCGCGCGCGTCTTGAACGGCTTTCCATCCTCCCCCATTACTGTGCCAAAACTGATATGCCGCAGGTCGACAGCCGCATGCCCCAGCAGTCGTGCGGTCTGGAACAGCATGTCGAAATGGTCGCTCTGCCGGTCGTCAACCACGTACAGAATCACATCCGCGGCGAACTCGCGCAGCCGATATTCGATGGTCGCGAGGTCGGTTGTCGCATAGGTGAACGCGCCATCCGCTTTCTGCACGATGAACGGCGCTGCCCGGCCCGGCAGAAACACGCACTGTGCTCCGTCGCTTTCCGTCGCGAGCCCCTTCGACTTCAGTTCCGACACGACATCGGCGAGGAACGGGTCGTAGAAGCTTTCGCCGAGCACCTTGTCGAACCGCACGCCCAGCCGATCGTAAATCCGGTTCAACGCATTGATGCAGGCCGGCAGGAACTCATTCCACAGCCGACGGTTCTCGGCGTCCCCCGCGTGCAGTTTCGCCGTCTCGTCCCGTGCCGCCCGTGCAATGCCGGGATGCTTTGCCGCCAGTTCCCCCAGCACCGGGTCGGCTTCAAGCACCGCCAGCTTTTTCTCGGCCGACTTCACGGCATCGGTCGCAGCGGCCACTTCTGTCCGCAACTTTTTGAGCGCGGCCTGCGCTGCTTTGTCTTTGGTTCCCTCCGCTTCCGCAGTCGCCAGTCGGTCTTTGGCCGCTGTCAGATCGGCCTCGAGTTTCGGCAGCGCCCCCTGCGCTTCGAGGGCGTCCGACAGCGTGTTCACCAGCCGATACAGCCGAGCGAGTTCATCAACGGCGTTCGTCCGGTAGGCAGCCGCGTCCAGAAAGTGCTTGTACCCGTACAGGATCATTCCGAACTGGGTTCCCCAGTCCCCCAGGTGATTGTCGCTGACGACGCGATGCCCGAGAAACCGCAGCGTCCGGTCGATGGCGGCTCCGATGACCGTGCTGCGCAGATGGCCGACATGCATCGGCTTCGCCACGTTCGGACCCGAAAAATCGACGATGATCGACTTCGGAGAGGCGACCGCCTCGACTCCCAGCCGGGCGTCGTTTTTGACGTCGTTGACGACCCGCTCGACGACGTCGTCGAGCAGGGTGAGGTTGATGAATCCCGGCCCGGCAATCTCCGGCGGCCGGCACAGGTCGCTGAGGTCAAGTTTGCTGACAATCTGGGCGGCCAGCTCACGCGGGTTCACCCCCGCCTGCTTTGCCAGCGGCATCGCACAGTTCGCCTGGTAGTCGCCGAATTTCGCGTCCTGGGCCGGACGCACCATGGCGGCAAAGCCCGCGACCTGGCCTTCGGGAGCGTATTCGGAAAGCACGCCGGCGAAACGGGACTGCAGTTCAGCAAGAATGTTCATGGCGGAAAAGTAAAAGAAAGCCCGGGGGTTGCAACCCCCCGGGCTCGGTGAAACAACAGCCGGCATTCCCGGACGGCGGGCCGCCTGCGGCGCGCGGTTTCGAGCATCGTCAGAACTGGTTTTCAGGCCCCCGCAGGCGAAATCTGGACATCCACGAGCCTGAACGGGTCCAATCGCCTGCATAGGAGCCATGCAAATGGTCTAGGTATGCCGCAGCGCCTCGATCGGGTCGAGCTTCGCCGCCGCCTGGGCGGGATAGACTCCGAACACGAGGCCAGTGAGCACCGAAAAACCGAAGGCCACCGGCAGACTCCACACCGCAATTCGGGGCGTCATTTCCAGGAACATCTTTCCCACATCCGACATGTTGGCCGTCGACTCCAGCACGTAATTCTCAACGATGAATTTCACCCCCTTGAAGACGATGGGGGTGCTCAGTCCCAGCGCCATGCCAATCAGGCCGCCCGTTCCGGAAAGCACCACCGTTTCCGAGATGAACTGCTGAATGATGTCCGCCCGCCGCGCGCCCAGGGCGCGGCGAATGCCGATCTCGCGCGTCCGCTCGGTGACCGTCGCGAGCATGATGTTCATGATGCCAATGCCCCCCACCAGCAGGCTGATCCCCGCGATCGACCCCAGCACAATGTTGAAAATGTTCCGCAGCTGGTCGGCCTGCTTCAGAAGTTCCAGCGGCACGACCACCGAATAATCCTGCTTGCCGCCGTGAGTCCGCTCCAGCGTCTCCCGCACGACGTCGGCCGTCGGAATCACGTGTTCGGGCTTCTCCACCTGAAACGTGATCTGGTTGAAAATCACCGATTCCGCGCTGAAGCTGCCCGAGGTCCGACGCATGATCACGCCGCCCGTGTTGATGCGCGACTGGAACGTATCAAGCGGAATGTAGACGTCCTCGTTGTAGTTCTGTCCCGAAAGGCTCCCGCCGATCGCCGCCGACGAACCACGTTCCTGCATCACCCCCACAACCACGTACGCCCGCGCTGAAATCTGCAGCGGCTTGCCGATCGGGTCGTCGACGGGGAACAGTGCCCGCGCCACGCCGGCCGCGATCACCGCCACGTTCGACATCCGGCTGACATCTTCATCAGTCAGAAAACGCCCGCGGGCGATCGTCAGGTGGTTCATCGCCATGTAACCCGGCGTACACCCCACAACCCGGGCATTCATGTTCCGTTCGAGGTGTCGCACATCCAGCGTCGTCTCGCGGATCGCCACCTGGCCTGTCACATTCGGCAGGGTCCGCGACAGAATGCGATGGTCGTCCCGAGTCAGGCCGTAACGCAGCACGTCCGTTCGCCCGCCGGTTGACGACGATGACGTTTCATCGGGCGGCTTCTTGCTGACGACAATGATGTTCGTCGCCCCCAACGCCAGCACCTGCTGCTGCGCCTGGCTGCTGGCCCCTTCGCCAATCGCCAGCATTGCAATGACGGAGAACACCCCGAACACAATGCCCAGCATGGTGAGTCCCGACCGCAGCTTGTGCAGCAGCAGACTCTTCATCGCGAGCTGAACGGTACGGATGAATCGCGTCATGGCGGGGAAGGAGGGCGGAATCTGGGCGGCGGGAACCGCTGAGGAAGGTCTCTGTTATCTTCAGCAGTTGGCCGATTCGGGGCAAGCCCGGGTAGGACGGTTCTCACGTCGACCACAGTCGCGAGCGGACCGTCTGTTCGAGGGTTTCCCCGTCCAGTTCCGGAGAGGTGTCGACACGAACGGAATGCCGCGATTCCAGCCCGGTCAACGGGTCCGCCGACCTCTGCTGCGCTCGCAGCACCTCGAGAGTCGCGTCGGAAGGGTCCAGCCCCTGGGTCTGCCGGCGCTGGATCCGTTCTTCGAGGACGGACAAAGGCGCGTCGCAGCAGACGATCGTCCACGGGACAGACAAACGCCCGGCCAGCTCCTGGAAGGAACGACGGTGCTCCGCGTTCAGGAACGACGCATCGACGACGACTCGATGCCCCTGTTGCAGCAGATTGTCCGCCGTCTGGAGCAGTCGACGATAGGTGTCGGTGATCGCGGCCTCGGAATAAGTGACCGCCGGGAGCGAACCATCAGGTCGCGCCCGCTTGCGCTCCAGGTCGGAGCGAAGACAGACAGCGCCGATCCGCCAGGCAAGCTGCCGACCGATGACTGACTTCCCGCTGCCTGACAGGCCGTGCATGAGGACAAGCCCGCGTTGCCCCCGGTCTGCAAGCTGATCGGCGTGTTCCAGGTAATTTGCGAGTCGGGCTGTCGCTGCGGCGACATCCGCCTTTGTCAGGCCCGTTTGAGTCAGACGGATCGCTGCGACCTTGGCCCGGACCAGTGCGCGGTAAACGACGTAGTAGCGAAGTGCGGCGAGGCCGGCGAAGTCTCCTGTCAGATCCAGCCAGCCGTTCAACACCTGCCACGCGAACTGCCAGGACCGATGGTCGATCAGGTCCATGACAAGAAATGCGACGTCGCTGATGACGTCGATGAATCGCAGTTCGGCGTTGAATTCGAGACCATCGAAGGGCTGCGGGATGCCGTCGATCAGGACAATGTTGCCGAGATGGAGATCGCCGTGGCATTCGCGGACAAAGCCGCCAGACCGCCGCACCACAAAATGCGATTCGAGACGGACCGCTTCCGCGGTCACCCAGGACCGGATGTTTTCGAGCGCCTCTGACTGATCCGCTGAAATCGCCGCGGCGATGGGAGCAAGGCAGCCCTCCGTGTACGCGCGGACGGTCGCCGGCCGTCCGAAAGTTGAGTCGTCGGGCGCCACTGCCGCAGCCGCATGCATTCCGGCAATCGATTTCGCCAGGTGCTCGATGTGGGTCGCGGTTAACCGGCCGGAATCGGCCATCGCGAGCAGCACATCCTCCTGCGGGAACTGGCGCATGCGGACGGCAGATTCGAGAACCGGACCGCCGGTGCCGAAGCGCGGCCCGGTTGCCGTCTCGACGAGCGTCGCGACTTCCACGTAGATGTCAGGAGCCGTTCTGCGATTGAGACGTAATTCTTCGCGGCACGCGGCCTCTCGTTTTTCTCGCGTGGAGAAGTCGACGAAGCCGAAAGAAACCGGCTTCTTCAGCTTGTAGGCCCATGTTCCCGTCAGAAAGACCCAGGAAAGATGGGTCTCGATCAGTTCAATGTTCTCGACCGCATGCGGATAGGCATTCGCCTGATGCAGAGCCGAAAGCCACGAGGGATCGCCAGACATTGGAACGAACCTGAAATTGATCGACGGACAGGTTCCACTCGCGCCGACCGGGTTGGCGCTGCCACTTGCCTCGGCCGGCACGCTCTCAAGTCGCAAGCCGCTAAAAATGCAGCCCGCCGGTTTCGCGGCGGGCTGCAGGATTGTGCGGGCGAGGCACTGCGTCTACTCGTCGAGTTCGATATTCCAGTACGCCTCGCTGACGAACTTCGACCAGCTTTCGATTCGAACGGCGTGCCAGGCGTACATCGGTTTCCAGGCCGGTCGGGCCGGCTTGCGGGCCAGCGGCATGTGGGCCTGTTCCGGCGTGCGGTTTGCCTTTCGCTTGTTGCACGAAACGCAGGCCAGCACGCAATTCTCCCACGATGACCCGCCCCCCTGCGCACGCGGGAGAACGTGGTCGATCGTGAGCTCTTCAGAACCGGGCTGGGCGAAACAGTACTGGCAGGTATATCGGTCGCGCTTGTAAATGTTCCGCCGGCTGAAGGTGACCACGCTGGTGTGCACCCGGTCGTAGTGCCGGAGCACAATGACCTCCGGCACCCTCAGACGCTGCGACACCGCCTGAATGAACGGTTCATCCCCCCCGGGCGCGATCCGGGACCAGTCTTCCCACGAGTACTGCTGAAAGTCGTCAGGATCGACGACGCGGGCGGTGTCGTTCCAGACCAGGGTCAGCGAACGGGAGACGGTCGCCACTCCCACCGGTTGCCAGTTCCGGTTGAGGACGAGTGTCGGACGATTAAGAACCTGAGAGACCATCGCATCCTTCTTTAAGGAACGAACGATCATCATGCCCTCAGGCCACCCCCTCCGATGGGGGGACCATCAGGGCACTGGATGATAGCGGTTCCACTTGCGCACAACAGTCCGCCCCGGGCTGTTCGCGATTTCTTCAAGAAGTCCGCAAGGCGTTCCCATTTCTGGAAAGACAGTCCACGCACGGACAAAGTTCGCGCGCAACCGTCCACTGAATCATCAGGGGCCGACCTCCCGCCGGCGAGAGTGAATCGGCGAAATCCCGCTTCAATTCGGAGTCACCCCGGGAAGCCGGAGAGCGCCTCAGATGCCCGCAGCGGCTCCATGCACCAGCGTGCCCACCTTTTCTCCCATCACAGCCCGCAGCATGTTTCCTTCCCGCTGGAAGTTGAACACGAGAATCGGAATCTTTGCTTCCATGCAATGGTGCACCGCCTGGGCGTCCATCACCTGCAGGCCCTTCTGCAGCACATCCTTATACGAAATTTCGGAATACCGGACCGCGTGCGGGTTCCGCTCCGGATCCTCGGAATAAATTCCGTCCACGCGCGTCGCCTTCAGCACGACATCCGCCTCCAGCTCCCGCGCCCGCAGCGCGGCGGCGGTGTCCGTTGTCACAAACGGACTCCCCGTCCCGGCCGCCAGAATCACGACCCGTTTTTTCTCGAGGTGCCGCAGGCACCGCCGGCGAATAAACGGCTCCGCCACGTTCTCCATCCGGATCGCCGTCTGCAGCCGTGTCGGCACGTTCTCATTCTCCAGAGCATCCTGCAGGGCCAGGCCGTTGATGCACGTCGCCAGCATGCCCATGTAGTGTGCGGTCGGCGTCTTGATCGCCTGGCTCACTGCAGCGAACTGCTTTCCGCGAAGAATGTTCCCCCCGCCGCACACGATCGCCAGTTCCACCCCCTGGTCGACAATCGTCTTGATCTGCTTCGATGTCGCCGCCACCTCCGCCATCGAAATTCCCCCCTCCCGGCTGCGGCAGAAACTTTCTCCACTCAGCTTGAGGATCACGCGACGGAAAGGCAGGGACGGGGCCGACATCAGGAGTTCTCCTCGAAGCATCGATTGCAGGTCGCTCGATGCCGCGTCTGGGACAGGTTGGTGTCGCCAGAAGATAGTCGCTGGGACGATAAATCCTAGGACAGCCAGAGCACCCGCCCGGACGCGGCCCGGTGAATCGCGATGGCTGGCGTTTTTCAATGCGTCGCGCAGGCTTTCCGTCATGCGCGCCTGCCGTCATTGACCGCAACGTCCACGCGCTGGAACCTTGAGTCCGAGTCTGTTCTCGCACCGGCGGAATCGCACTGCTCAGACTTCAGCCGGCGCCCCACTCCCGAAATCGAAGGAAGCCTTCCGCATGACCGACATGACCTCTCGTCGCACCTGGATGGCCGGTGTCGGCGGCGCCGCAGCCGCCGCCAGCTTCGGAGCTCCGCTGCTGCAATTGCAGGGAGCCCAGGCCGCGCCCGGTCGCACCGTCACCGTCGGAATCATGGGGCTGAATCGCGGCCTGGCGCTCGCCAAGGTTTTCGGCAACACCCCCGGCGTCGTCGTGAAGTACGTCGCCGAGACCGACGCCGAACGCGGGGAGGCCGGCAAGGCGGCGATTGAAAAGGCGACGTCGCAGTCTCCGGAAGTCGTCAAGGACTTCCGCAAGATCCTCGACGACAAATCGGTCGACGCCCTGGTTGTGGCGGCCCCGAATCACTGGCACGCGCCGGCCACCATTCTGGGGTGTGCGGCGGGCAAGCATGTGTATGTCGAGAAACCCTGCAGCCATAACCCCTGGGAAGGGGAAACGATGATCGAGGCCGCGCGCAAAAACAAACGCGTGGTGCAGATGGGCAATCATCGCCGCAGTGCAGCCTCATTCCAGAATGCCATGCGGGCGCTGAAGGACGGCGCGATCGGACGCGTCTACCTCTCGCGCTCGTGGTACGACAACGCCCGCGGCACCATCAAGACCGGGCAGGCAGTGCCCGTGCCGGCCAACCTCGACTACGAACTCTGGCAGGGGCCGGCTCCCCGGACCGCGTACTACGACAACCGCATTCACTACAACTGGCACTGGTTCTGGAACTGGGGCAACGGCGAACTGGGCAACAACGGCGTGCACTCCATCGATATCTCCCGCTGGGGAATGGGCGTCGATTTCCCGGTCCGCGTCACGTCTGCCGGCGGCCGCTATGCCTACAAGGACGATCAGGAAACGCCCGACACCAACATCGTCACCTATGAGTTCGAGGGGGACCGCGCGATCGTCTGGGATGGCAAGAGCTGCAACAAGCACCCGGGCAGCGATGGCTTTGTCAATTTCTACGGCACCGAAGGGACGATGACGCTCACCGAGAAGGGGGCGTACAAGCTGTACGACGCCAAGGACAAGCTGGTCAGAGAAGAGGACGGCAAGTGGGACCTTGGCGACCACATCAGCAACTTCGTGGACGCCATCCGCAACGATGAACCACAGCGTCTGAACTCGGAGATCCTCGAAGGTCACAAGAGCACCCTGCTCTGCCACCTCGGCAATATCGCGTACCGCATGGGCCGCGTATTGAACTGCCGGCCGTCCGACGGCCACATCATCGCCGACGAAAAAGCCATGGGCCTCTGGAAGCGGACCTACGAGCCAGGCTGGGAGCCCAAAGTCTGATCGAACCTGAATGGCGAGCGGGGGGCGTCAGCCCCCTGATGCTCCAAGTCTGTCACGAACTCCTGCCGGCCCGCGGATCACTGTCCGCGGGCCTTTTTCATGAACGACCACTGGCCCGTTGATTTGTCATTGGCCCTTGGTCATATAGTCATTGGGCAATTGGGAGCGACCACAGCAAGTTCCGCGCGTCTCCCATGACAACGACCATCGATAACTGACCAATGACCAATCCTCCGCCCCCTTCCCCGCTCGCGGCCTTCCGCGTCCGCGTCACCAAAGATCAGCTCGTCTTCTCGGCCGCCCATTTCATCACCATTGGCGACTGGTGCGAGCGTCTGCACGGTCACAATTGGCGGGTCGCGGCCGAGGTGGCCGGCCCGCTCGACTCGAACCATTTCGTCGTCGACTTCATCGCGCTGCGGGATCACCTGCAGAAACTCGTCGATGAACTCGACCATTCGCTGCTCGTTCCCATGCGGCATCCACAGATCAAAGTCGACGTGAGCGGCGAAGAAGTCGAAATCCGCTTTCAGCAGCGACGCTGGGTCATTCCCCGCGACGAATGCCGGCTCCTCCCGATCGCCCAGACGACCGCCGAACTGCTGGCCGACTACCTGGCGCGCACCCTGTGCTCCCGCATGGGGGCCGCATTGCAGGGGCAGTCGCTGCTGCGACTGGAAGTCGAGGAGAACTTCGGGCAGTGGGCGATCTGCGAACTCCCGCTCGCCGGCGGCCAGCCGATCGAACTGCCTTGAGGCCGGGAACCGTTTTTTTCTCAGTTCGGCGCAAGCCCGTCCGGGTCATTCCATTCCGTTCATTCGCTGCTAGACTCGACACGCTTTATCACCTGTCGATCGACACCCTTCGGCTTCCGTCCGACCCATGTCCGCGACGCTGATCACCACTCAGCGGGATTTTGACGAGCTGTGCGCAGAACTGCGCAGCGCTCCGGCTGTCGCATTCGATACCGAGTTTGTCTCCGAGAAATACTACAAGCCCAAGCTCTGCCTGATGCAGCTGGCGACCGATTCCCGGGCCGCTGTCGTCGATCCCCTGGCGGTTCCCGACCTCTCGGCCTGGTGGGCCATCATGGCAGAGTCGGAGACGCCCATCATCGTCCACGGCGGACGCGAGGAGATCCGCTTCTGCTTCCGGTTCGCCGGCGCCCGACCACGAAACCTCATCGACGTCCAGATCGCCGAAGGACTGCTGACGAGGACGTTTCCCGCCTCGTACAAAAATCTCGTTCAACGCGTCATGGGGAAATCGGTTGATTCCCTGCAGACCCGCACCGACTGGGAGCATCGCCCCCTCTCTGCCGACCAGATCGCCTACGCTCTGGAAGATGTCCAGTATCTCCCCAGGATCTGGGAAAAGCACCAGGCCCAGTTGGCCACCCTGGGGCGAACGGAGTGGGCCATGGACGAGTTCGAGCACCTCGTCGACGCCGTTGCCGCGGAAAGCGACCGCGAAGGCTGGCGCCGGCTTCCGCAGGCGAACCGATTTTCACCCCGCGAGCTCGCGGTGGCCCGGGAACTCTGGAACTGGCGCGAACGCTATGCCCAGATGATTGACCGCCCCGCACGAGTGGCGTTTCGCGATGATCTGATGACTGAGGTCGCCCGGCGTCGCCCCCGTACAGTTCGCGACCTCAATTCCACCCGCGGGCTGCAGCGTCGCGACTATCAGCGCGTCGCCGACGAAATCGTCGCGGCCGTAGTTGCCGGGCTGGAACTGCCCGATGATCAGCTGCCTCCGCGACAGAACGGCGGAAAAACAACGCAGCACGATGACGTGCTGACAAAACTCACCTCGTTGATCCTCGCCGACCGCTGCGCTCAGATGAACATCGCCCTGAGCCTGGTCGGGACAACCTCCGATGTGCAGGACTTTGTCCACTGGCACGTCACCGAACGTCGTCGGCCGCCCGCTCCCGAGTTGATGCAGGGCTGGCGCGCGACCGTCTGCGGCGACCTGCTGCACGAAATTCTCGACGGGCGCGTCACGTTTCGCGTGCACAACCCGAAAAGCGGCAATCCACTCCGTTACGAACGCAGCGAACCGTTGTTGTAGCGTGAGTCGACAGAACGCCCGGGGCGCGAATAGCTCAGGGGCGTCGCCGGTCGGTCAGTCTGGCAGGAATCCCCGCTCTTTCAGCTCCTGAATATTGTCCGAGGCGCTTTGGGCGATTCGCTCGGCCGTATAACGCAATACCGCCAGGCTCCCCAGCCCGCTCGGGGCCGTCAGAATCGCAACCCGGTCCTCGTCTTCCAGGTCGAGCTGACGGTTCAGCTTCGCCACAGCTTCTTCAACGCTGTCGCTCACAATCTGCTCCGGCCCCTGCCGACGGTTGAATCGCAGGTGCGAAAACGCGGCCGAGCGGGCCAGCAGAAAATCGGCCATTCCCGCGGTGTCATCGTCGTCAAAGAAATTCTGAAACTCCGGCTGTGAGTTGTCCGGCGTGATGATGAGCGGTCGCGTCACCTTCACTTCACCCCGGGCAATGCTGACCGGCGTTTTCTCGCGGTCGGCATCCTGAACCAGCCAGTACAGCAGTTCCGTTTCACCAAACGTGAACAGTGAATAGTGAACAGGTCGCACGATCGCGACCGACTCCCACATCTTCCGCCAGCGGTCTGAACGACGAAACGGATCAATCGGCATGGGTGTGGTCGGCGAGTGAAAAACGCGGCGTCGGAACGGGGGCTGCACTGCCCCGGCCCCGGAATTCATCAGGCATCAACGGCCGCCGGGCCGCAGTGAACGACCGGACGACGCTGGCCGCCGGGCCCCTTGCTCACGCCAGCAGCCGGGCTCTGGCGCCTGGCCCGAACCCGGCTTCGGGTGGGACGGCAGGCAGCAGAGCACCAGATCGTCACGCGGGAATCGCAATCTGGCAAGGCCGGAAATCCCGGATTCGCACCGGCGCCAGGTTTCGCCGCCCCACAATGCTGAGCGGTCCTTCAGCCCGTGACGCTCCGTTACCGGTGCCCTTCTCCTTCCTCCCGCTGCTTCAGAGTCGTCAGGTATTCCACCACATCACGCAGTTCATGGCGGGTGATCTGCCGGACAATGTCCGCCGGCATTCCCGACTGTCCTTTCGCACGATCCTCAACCGCCTCTTTTTCGACCATCACGCTTTCGCCCGTCGGAGTGACGAGCCGAAACGACTTCTCGTCCTCGCCGCGAATCACGCCGGAAAGCACTCTGCCGTCCGCCATCGCGAAAACCGCTGTTTCAAATCCCTCGGCAATCTTCGCATTCGGATCGACGATCGATTCCAGCAGATACTCGCGCGTCTTTGTTTTCCCGATCTCGGACAGGTCCGGCCCGACGTCGCTTCCCTCACCATTGATCTTGTGACAGCGTCGGCAGGAGGCGGCGGCATTGCCGAAGAACACGTCACGCCCACGGACCGCATTTCCCCCAACAAGGGCGTCGCCATACGCCGCAACCGTCCCGGCGCGGGCGAGCGTTTCCCTCACTTTTTCGGCGGCCTCAGACAGCGCGCCACCGCGCATTGCGGCCGCTTCCAGCAGGTCGAGTTGCGCGGCCGGCGCGGCGGGGGTGCCCGCCAGCCACGCATCCAGGGCGGCCTGCAGCGCCAGGTCTGCCTCCGGGATTTTCAGTTCCGCCAGCCCGGCGGCCGCCTGCTGGACTTCGATCACTGCTGATGACGCAGCGTTCAGCGCGTTCGACAGTTCCTGCACCGCCCGCTGCGGCGCCAGGCCGATCAACGCCCGCCGCGCGGCCGCACGCACGGCCGGGTCCTCGTCTCCCAGCAACCGGTCGACAAGCCCGGGCAAACCGGAATCGTTCAGTCTCGCCAGTGCAGTCACCGCTTCGACCCGCGTTTCGGTCGCCGTCAACGGCGCGATCGCCAGGTCGCGCAACACCGGCCCCACATCGTCCACCCCGTACGCGGCTGCCAGCTTCACGGCCGTCTCCCGCAGCCTGTCGGATCCCTGCAACAGCCCCGCAATCGACCCCCGCACCGCCGCTTCCGCTTCACCCGCGTCCCGTGCGGCGATGGGACGAAACTCGCCCGTGACGCGATCAAGCCGCGGTGGGGCCCCCCATTTCAACAGGTCGTCCGCGGCTTCCAGTCGCACCTCTTCGGGCAAAGTGCGATCCGCAGCAATCGCCGCGACCGTTGCGGCCTGCTGGGCGCCGGGAAGCCGGAAATTGGCGTTCAACACGCGTCGCACAAACTCCAGCCCCGCCGGCGACTGGGCATGCTGCGAAAACCCGGGGCGCGCGGCCATGGCCGCCAGCCCGGGCATCGCGTCGGCAATGTCTTCATCGTGAATCGCGCGGGCGGCTTCATATACCACGACATCGTCACGGTCGCCAAGAAACCGGCCCACCTCGGGACTGTGGAGCCGACGCAGCGCAACAACGCACCCCAGCCGCACCGACTTCGATGGGTGGCCTGCGGCCTCCGCCAGAGCCGGCACATCGCCAATCAGCGCCAGCGCCGCCGAGCCGGCGTGCCGCACAAGTGCATCGCCGTCTGCATTGTCCGCCAGCAACTGCAGCAGGACCGGGACCTGGCCGGTGTCGCCATGTCGGCCCAGTGCGAGCGCGGCCATCAGCTGCACCCGCGGATCGCTGTCCTGAACGCCTGCCGTCAGGGTCTCCAGACTCCAGCCGGGGCGCCCGAACAGCCCCCGGGGAATGTCCCCTGCAATCCGGAACGCCTGGCGGCGCAAGTCGCCGCCCGCCGCCGCGAGTTCATCAAAGTTTCCGGAGGCCCGCCCGCTGCGACGAATCGCCGCTCCCCAGGCCCATGCCGCATGCCGGGATTTCACGGGCGATTCCGAAGTCGCCGCCAACCGGTGCAGCGTCGACATCAGCGCCGACGATTCCTGCCGCAGCTCCGCGACAGCGCGATCGGTCAGTACGAACTGCGCTTCCAGTCGGACACGTCGGTCCGCATGCCCCAGCAGCGTCAGCAGTTCTTCTTCCGATCGCCCCTCAAACCCTTCGCGAAACAATCTCGCCGTGTCGCGGTTCGATTCCGCCGCACCCTCGTTGCGGAACCGGTAAATCCGCCCTTTGCCCGGCCCATTCCAGCCATCGACCCAATCGGTCGCATACAGGTGGCCGTCGTAACCAAAGTCGACATCCGTCGCCAGGATCGATCTCACCAGCCAGTCCGAATCGGCAACCTCGAAGCCGGCCCCCTTCGGCGTCACACGCAGGGCCCGAATTCCGCTGTTGCCGGCGGAACCGCGGAAGTCGACCAGGAAGAATCTCCCGGCCAGCTCCGGCGGCAGTCCGACCCCCGGATCGAATGTCAGCCCGGCGGGCCCATCGGCGACATTCATCACCGGCGGAACAAGGTGGGCCGGTTGCACAGCTGTTGTTTTTTCGTCGTCGCGATACGGATGCCACATGCGTTCCCGGTTCCACGGCCCGCGGTCCTTCAGGTACTGGTAGTACATCCGCCACCCGGAATCCCCGCGCGGCACGACGTACACCCACCGGGCCTGGTCGCCTCCGTCGGAATTGTTGTCGCCGGTAAACAGGTCGCCTTCGTCGTTGAAGGCCAGCTCCTGCGGATTCCGCAGGCCGTAGGCGAACTCCTCCAGGTGTGAACCATCCGGTTCGCAGCGGAAGACGGCGCCCGTGTCGGGTCGCTTCAGCTGTTTCCCTTCCTGATTGACGACGTTGTACCCGCGGTCGCCGATGCTGAAATACAGCCGTCCATCGTAGCCCCAGACCAGTCCGTGCATGTCGTGCCCGCGAAACGCCGTCCGCACGCCGTAGCCGGTGTGCAGGATCGTTTTCTCGTCGGCCACGCCATCGCCAGCGGTGTCCCGCAGCCGGTACAGCGACGGGATGTTTGTGTAATACACGTTGCCCCGATGTGCGAGCACGCCCGCCCCCGTCCCGTCCACGAGCGCGTTGTAGCCATCGGAAAACACCGTCGCCGATTCGTACCGGCCATCGCCGTCCCGGTCCTCGAGAAGCCGGATCCGGTCCGGAAATTTCGTCCACTCCGCCACTTTCTTCTCGCCGCCATACCGGCGATACATCGCATCCCGTTCTTCGACGCTCTGAAGCGCCAGGTCGTCCTCCAGCCAGTTCATGTGGCCGCGGTTGTCCTCCACCCCTTTGCCCTGACGAAACGTCTCCGCCACATAAATCCGTCCCTGCTCGTCGAAACAGAAGGCGACCGGGTTCGCCAACTCTGGCTCGGCCGCCACCAGTTCAACAGTCAGGCCCGCGGCTGTTTTGAACCCCTGCAGCGCCAGTTCGGCCTCGTTCGACGCCCTCGCGATGCCCAGCGAATCCTCCTGCGCGACGACAGCCAGGCTGCAGGTTGCTGCCAACGCGGTCACAACAAGACACAAGACGCAGTGACTACGGGAAATCAGAGTCGCAGGCATCGGCAGACGGGGGTTGCAGGTGGGCTGGTCGGACAGAACCCGCCAGTGTCCGCAGAAAAATGCGGAACGACAAGGGGCCGAACGGAACTGCCAACCGCTGCGATGGGACAGAATCGACAGCCCGCAACGGTCACAGCGTCGTGCCACGAGATTGGCTGCCAGTCGAGCACATGACACCGAAGTGGATCGCGCGCAGGACTCACTGAGCCGGTTCGCTTGCGAACCGTCGCGTGTCCTGCCGCTCAACCTGGATGACACGCGCCATCGCCGTTGCTCACCGGCCCCTGGATGCCGCCGGCCAGCGTGCGGTCGCCCGCACTCCTCCGCCCTCCCGGGGGGACACCTCCAGCGAACCGCCGTGCAATTGCATGATCCGCCAGCATTTGCACAGCCCGAATCCCAGCCCGCGCCCGGCCTGGCGACCGCTGTAAAACGGATCGAACAGGTGCTGGCGATCGGCCATTGATAGCCCCGGCCCGTTGTCCTCGATTTCAAGCTGCGCCGTCTGTCCCTCCCCATCCACAGACGCGGCGGCGATCGTCACGGCAATGACGTCGTTTCGCGAGCAGGCCTGCAGGGAGTTCCGCAGCAGTTCAGAAACCAGAACCGCCACCTGGGTCCGGTCGGCCCTGATCAGGACGCCGCCGGTCAGCTGCTCGCGCAGGGTCAGGCCCTGCTGTGCGGCCTGGCCCGCAAACGACTTCAGCGTCGTCCGAACCGAGTCGCTGAGGTCGCAGGTCTCCAGCCGCGGCGCCGGCGGACGCGCAAACAGCATCAGGTCGCCGATCATGTCGCGAATGCGCTGGACCTGCCCCGCAATGATCGACAGGTCGCGTTTCGCCTCCGCCGTTTCGCCCGAGGGGGCCAGCCGGTCGGCGCGTCGCAGCAGCAGTTCTGTCCGCCCCAGAATCGTCGCCAGGGGATTGTTGATCTCGTGCCCGGCTCCGGCCGCGAACTCGGCCAGCGCCTCCAGCTTCGCCTGTTGCAATGCGGCGTCGAAATCGGAGGGAGTCACGACTGGCCACTCATCACGGCGCCGCCCGAATTGCAGTACCAATAAACACGCGGATGGCCGAACAGGTCGACGCATCCGCGGTGAAACCCAAGGTCGCCACGCCGATTCCGGCTCAGCGAGCCATTTCGGCCGCTTCCATTTCCAGCATCGAACAGATGCGGTTTAGCAGCGTTTCCACTTCGAAGGGCTTCTGCAGGAAGTCATTCGCGCCGGCTGCCTTCAGATCGTCAATCCGATCCGCTTCGACCATCCCCGAAATGCAAATGATCTTCGTTCCATCCAGCGTGGCGTCGCTTCGCACCCGCTGGCAGACTTCCTTGCCGTTGATGTCCGGCAGCATCACGTCCAGAACAATGACATCCGGCCGGTATTCCTTCACCATCATGCCGGCGTCAAAGCCGTTGTTGACGGTGCGGACCTCGAACCGGCCATCGTTGTCGAGAACATCGCGCATCAGCTCGGTGAGCTCGCGGTCGTCGTCGACAATCAGCGCCTTCCGCTTGCCCGATTCCAACGCATCGGTCGGAATCCCGTTCTCTTTCATGAACTTGTACAGGACATCGCGCGGAATGCGGCGGAACCGCGAACCGGGCACGCGAAAGCCCTTGAGCTGCCCCGAGTCGAAGCAGCGGATAATCGTTTGCTGGCTGACCTTACAAATCTTGGCAGCCTCGCCGGTGGTATAGACGGTCTTCATGTGCTGTTCTGTCCCTCGGTTCGGCCGGCCGATATCGCGATCCACCGAGCCTAAGCACCATTCGTCCGTGGATGAAAACCAGGAACGACGCGATCCTCCGTGACGCAAGACCTGTCGACCCGGTAGCGACGACAGGGGAATCTCTCCGTACTTCAGCCGGACTGCGAAAAACTGACAGTCGGCAACACTCTGCGGCCAATCACCGGCCCTCTCAACTTGCCGGTGTTATCGACTCTGCCGATTGTATTCGTTCTGGGAAACTGGTCAATCTGTGTTTCCGGACGCGAAAGAGGCAGGACGCGGGGATTGGCCGCGCCGGAGCGATGCGCGTAAGCCGTTGCCCCTCAACCGCTTTCTCCCAGCCTGCGACGCCCCCGGCAGCCCCCGCAGTCCCTCACCGCCCTTCGATCGCGCGATCGGCCCCGCACAAAATCTCAAAAGCCTGGGCGGAATCGCCCGCTTCCCGTAACTCGTTCAGCAGAAGGGGTTTCTGGATCATCCGGCCCAGGCGTGCCAGAAGCCGCAGATGTGTCCGCGTGTCGCGGCACGCCACCAGAAAGAACAGATCCGACCCGGAATTGTCCGGCGCGCCAAACGGGATCGGCGACGAAGTCCTGCCGAAGGCCACAACGGCGTCTTCCAGCGACGCCGGCAACGGCTGGCGGGGGTGCGGAATCGCCACGCCCCCTGCAAATGCCGTCGACATCAGCGATTCCCGTTCGAGCACCGCCTGCAGCAGAACCGCCGGTTCCCAGACCTTCCAGGTCCGTCCGGCCGTCTCAACCAATGCCTCCAGGACGGAACGTCGGGTCCGTCCCTCAAGCGGTATCTGGACCTGCTCGACGGTCAGATACATCGACAGCAGGGTTTCTCCGTCGCTTGCCGCGTCCCCCTGCGATTGTTCAAACACCGCAAGTTCAGCATCGGTGAAGCCGCGCAGCTCCTGCTCCAGCCAGCCACGGATTTCCGTGGTGTGGTACTGCCATTCACTCCCGCGCTTATGGGCTGGAATTCGCCCGCGAAGCGTCAGACGTTCCAGTTCGCGCTGGTCGCGTCCGGTCTCCCGGGCCAGGTCCGCGAGTGTCAGCCAGTCATGATCCATAACCGATTATGAAACATCGCTGGCCGGGTCGGCAACTGGTCCGGTCTTTCCCAGGCAATCCGACAGCAGCGATCCGGCCCGCTGCAGGCAGGCCTGAACGAGATCGTAATGCTCCATTTTCCAGAGATCGCGCGACCAGACCTCCACTTCGTACATCCCGCTGTAGCCCGAGGCCTCCAGTGCGGACACGATTTCTCGCAGTGGAATCGTGCCATCGCCGGGCAGCAGCCGATCGTTCTCCGACCGCGGAGGATCGCGCCAGTCGCTGAGCTGCACCAGCGCGATGCGGTCGACGATCTGCGGCAGCAGGTCCAGGAGCCGTGGCTCCTTCCACAGATGATAAGTTCCGAAACAGAGCTGTGCGGTCGAGCACTTCACGCGGTCGAGAACTTCCAGCGCCTCTTCCAGCCGATTGAGGAACGACCAGTTCCTGCCGAACAGAGAGTGCATTGGCTGCAGGGCGATCCGCACGTGTGAATCAGCGGCGGCGCCGCAGAGTTCGGACACCGCCTGCATCGTCAGCCGCATGGCATGGCTGCGAATATGGGTGCACTGGGCGCCGGGAATCACGATCAGCGAGCCGGCCCGCATCCGACGGGCGATCCGCAGTTTGCGGATCGCGTCGCGCATCGCCTCTGGAAATGTCTGCCCGCCGGCGCCGGTGAATCCACCGCACCAGCCAAGCGAGGAAACTTTCAGCCCCGACTGTCGGATCCGATCCACTTCCGCCGACAGCGCTTCGTCGTCCAGCTTCTGCCAGTTCAGGCCGATGGCCGTCAAGCCGGCGTCGGCATAGTTCTCGAGGTCTTCGTCGAGACACCAACGCGGAGTCGTCATCTGGTTCAGCGACAGGCGGGCGAGGACCGCGCGCGAGAGCCGAAGTCTGGCGACTTCCGTCGAGGCGCTCGTCGAACCACTTTCCGAGCCGGGTTCGGCGGCCTCGTCGGGCGCCGGGGAAAACGATGCTTCCATCATCAACTTCAATTCCGAAGAGCTGGCCCACACATGTTCAGTCCGCCGCGAAGGGGACCCCATCGGGTCCGCCTGTCGCCGGGTCACGGACACCCGCAATCAAGAGGGCGGCCGGATCTGGTTCCGGCCGCCGCAGCATGCCTGCTTATCCCACCGCATTCAGCACGGGGGCCGGGTCGTCCGCCACGTTGACCCAGACATGCACATGCGGAGCGCCCCGGAAATGCCATACGAAAGAAGGTCCTTCCAGCCGCCAGATGTCCCAGACGCCGTCGTTGCCGATGTCATCCGACTGGTAGAACGCCAGCGAGCATTTCTCCAGCCCGCCCTGCTTGTCGAGGCACTTCCGGGCTTCGTCCTGGTCTGCGACGCGATAAGGTTCAAGCAACGCGTTCAACACGCCCTTCATCACATCGCGCTGATCGGTCGACAGTTCGGAAATGCGAATTCCGGGGAATTTGCCGTCCGCTCCCTGAAACTTCACTTCCGACTCATCCGGCGCTTCTTTCACCAGCGCCTGCTTCTGCTGCTTGCCGTCCAGCATCTGGTACAGCGAATTGGCCTTCATCGCGAAGGGCCAGTAGACGTTGCCCGGGTGATCCTTCTCTTCATCGAAGCTCTTCGCAGCATGGCCGTAGAAAATCGGCCCGCCAAAGGCCACATGGTCGGCCGAGTCGCCATCGCAGCGGATCGTCAGATGCCGCCCCGTCATCACGAATTCAAACTTCCCCTTCCCGGGCTCGCCAAACAGCGCGATTGTCTGCGATTTCCCATAGCCGCCGGCGTCGTCCTGCAGCTGTTTCTTCAGTCGATCATGCCATTCCGGGTTGTAGAGGCTGTAGAAAATGGCCTCGATCATGTCCCGCTGGTCGGCCGAGTAGAAGTTCCCGCCGACATTCATGGTCTTCGCGTCGGTGATATTCCAGTTATTCGAGACGTGCGTCCGCAGCAGTCCCCGCTTGTCGGTGTAGTCCCATGGGAAGCAGATTTTCGTGCGCTGCTCGCTCGTCAGCGACTCGTACAGCTTCTCGACCAGGTTCTCGGTCGTCGGTTTGGCGGGCGTTTCTCCCAGAGCCGATTTGGGCAGCACCGTCACTGCTGCTGCTGCTGCCGTCGCCGTTGCGATGAACTGGCGACGGTCAACGGGGGCGGACACAGCGCCGACGCGACCCGCTCGATCTTCACCCAACCGATCAACGCCGCCCACCAGATCAACACAGTCCGGACATGACTTGCGAGGCTGCATTCGCGGCTCCCCTGGGCTGAAGAATAATGTGACACGACTCGCGCCGCCCGAAGTATGCGCGTCACACCGCCGAATGTGCAATTTCTTGCGGCCCCCCTTTTGGTCGAAATCCATTTTCGTTTTGACAGGCGGCTGTCTGCCTTGACAGGTTCATCTTGCGACAGCGCGGAACCCGCACTTACGCTGCCAGCGGCGATCAATCGGCGACGAACCCGCTGCGAGCGCCGGTCGACCACCGCTTCGCCGCCAGCGACCCACGGAGGAACGAGATGCGTCCGTTGATCTGCAGTCGATACTGCCTCGCCCTGACCGTCTGGCTTGGAAGCGTCGCCGCCGCATCGGCCCAGCGACCTGGGAGTTCGGCCGATGCACGCCGGCCACAGCCCGGAAACTCCGCCGTCAGCTCAGGAAAATCGCCGGCGCTGGCGGCGGCCGGCTCCGCCCCGGACTCCTCCACGACGCTGCAGATCGACCTGACGACGAGCGATGCCAGTCAGGTGCTGCACTCGCAGAACTGGGGACGCGTATTCGATCAACTGGGACGGCGTGTCCGCATCAAGACTGCTGGCGGCGAAGAGGACCTCAGCATTCGGGAAACGGTTCGCGGCTCGCTTCGGACGGTCCTGATTGCGGGACGGATTGATCGCCGCGGAGCACTGGTGTTCAAGGGGCGGACGTTTCAGCCGGGGGAAGAGCGGGCGCTGCGCGACTGGCTGGATGAACTCGAAACCTACGGCGCCCAGGGGAACCCCGCCGGCCAGCCACGCTGGGGCCTCACGTCCGAACAGTTTCAATCGCTCTTCGAATCGCTCGCTGCGGATGTCTCCATCGAACTCGAAGGGCAACCACTTGTCGACGCCGTCCGCACGCTGGGATTCGGGACAGACATCCCCATCCGCGTCAGCGAAGCTGCGGCCGGAAAGTGGGCCAGCGGACAGAACCCGCTCATCGTCCGGCAGGATGTCCGCGGACTGACCCGCGGATCGGCCCTCGCCCTGCTGCTCAACGACCACGGCCTGTGCTTCCGGCCTCTACGAACACCCGGCGGCGCCATCGACCTGGTCATTCTCGACCGCGCCGCAACCCCCGACCCGTGGCCCATCGGCTGGGAGCCACGTCCGGATGTGCCTCGCAGCGACTACGCCCCCGGCCTCTTCGCCTTCGATCTCATCGGATTTCTCGACCGTCCCGTCACCGAGACGCTGGCCGAGGCGCGCAAAAGAGCAGGCTGTCCGATCGTCATCGACCTTCCCGGAGTGGCCCGCAAGGACATCGATCTGTCGCAGCGGACTTTCGGCCTGTCGCAGAAGAAGACCGCCTGGATCCTCGTCCTCCAGCCCGCGCTCGGGGGGACCGGTCTGGTTCCTCAAATTCGTGTGGACGAGGCCGGACGCGGATTCGTTCTCATCGGCCCCTTCGAATCGCGTTCGATCCGGAAGCCCTGATCAACGCGCCGGAGCTGCCGTCGCCGGAGGGACCACTTCACCCGAAAACTCGGCAGCATCATTGACCGCAATCACGCGTGAACCAACGCCCGCGCTGGTGCGAAGCATTCCCAGGCCAACTGCAACGCCGCCAGCCTCGCCGGTGGAAGTCAGCGTCCCCACCTCTGCGCGAGAGACCGCGTCAATGACCTTCAAGGGGGCATCCGGCACGGGGCTGTCGGCGAAAATTACGCACCGCAGCTCGCGATTGACATGCCCCAGCGCATCAATCCGCGCAATCGGCTCCTGACCGAGATAGCAGCCCTTGTTGAAGCTGATCGCCTTCTCCGTGCGGGCCGCTTCCTGAGCCAGATGCTGATCGGTGAGGTCGACTCCGTAGACCGGGAATCCAGCATCGATCCGAAACGCCGCAAACGTCTGTTCGTCCACAAGCGCCGGTTGCGGGCTCTGCGGATTCAGGTGAACGAACGACGTTGAGGATGTTGCCGCTTCCGTCGCCGACATCGCGATCTCGAATCCCGGTGCGGCGGTGACATCGATTCGACGAATCCAGGCCGGCGTCATCGGCGCGGCGGTCGTCGGCCGGACCAGGTGACCGCAGGGCGGCAACTGCGCTGCGTCGATTCCGAACGCATCGTGCAGATGCCGGGCCGCCTGCGGGCCGAACAGATACACGCAGTGAAACTGCTCCGAGACCACCTCGATCTGCACATCTTCGGTGATCAGGTAACGGTCCAGATGTTCGCGGATCCGGAGGTCGTCTCCCGGAACGGTGTCGATCAGCAGATCGTGCTCGCCGGCGAACACAAAAATGTGCCCCAGAATCCGCCCTTTGATATTCGTCAGAAACGCTTCGCAGCCCTGCCCGGGCTGGAGCTTCTTGATGTCGTTCGTACAGAAGTTGTGCAGAAACTTCGCACGGTCGGCGCCAGTCAGCTGAAGCTGCGATCGGCCTGGCCACGGGATCCAGCCTGCCGCCGGCAGAAAGTTGGAGGGACGCTTCAAACTCGGATCGAATGACATCGCAGACTCAACATGACGGGACGGACTGATCCCATCATAGGCGAGCGGGGGGCGTCAGCCCCCTGATGCCCCCATCCGAAACGAAGTCGTCCATGAAATCCGGCCATCCGCCGGATTCGCGTCCGTCGATCGCCGGAACTCAGACGAATTTTTCCATCAGCCCTGCCGCCGGGCGCGGGATGACGTGGCTGGCGAGCAGTTCGCCCACTTTCGAGGCCGCGGCAGCGCCGGCGTCGACCGCCGCCCGCACCGAACCGACATCGCCCTTGATCACCACGGTGACCATCGCGTTGCCGATCTGAATGGCCTTCACGACCGAGACGTTCGCCGCCTTCAGCATGGCGTCGGTCGCTTCGATGTGGGCGATCAGGCCTTTGGTCTCAATCAGTCCGATGGCTTCGTTCATGGTCGCAGTCGCTTTCGGGAGTTCGGTCTCTTCGGGTGCAGTCGGCGGGACGGTGACGACAACGTCAGGCTCAATCGCCGCGGAGACAGCCCGGCGTCGTGGGGGCGCCGGACGCCGACGGCCGACATTCGGCCGCGGGCGGGTTCGGGACGGTGATCGTTTGGCGGCCATCCGTCACGAATCAAAGGGGAACAGGGTCAACTGACGTGGATTCTCGGGTGCGGACGCCGGCGGTGAAACCGGCTCAGCTTTTGGACTTCGGCAACACCGAAGCCAGTTCTTCATGCGGACGCGGAATCACCTGCACGCTGACGACCTCGCCCAGCTTGCTCGCCGCGCTGGCGCCAGCGTCCACGGCGGCCTTCACCGCGGCCACGTCCCCGGAGACGAACGCCGTCACCAGGCCGCTGCCGATCTTTTCCCACCCGACCATCGTCACGTTGGCCGCCTTCAGCATTGCGTCGGCAGCTTCGATGAGGGCGATCAGGCCCTTAACTTCCACCATGCCGAGTGCTTGTCTTTCGGCCATGTTTTTCTCCCCGGTCAGTTCTCTGGTGTAACGGGTCGCGAGCGACCCGGTTCAATTGTCAGTGTTTACAGCCGCAGGTTCCCTGAGGCGTCAGCTTCAGCAGTTCCACCCTCGTCGCGCGATCCAGGTTCACCGCATTTCCTTCATCGGTATCGAGATGAACCTCCAGCCGGATCTTGTCATCTCCGCCGCGTACGGCCAGGTCTTCCAGCACCGTGGTGCATCCCGGAGACTCGATCCGCAGCGCCATCTTCTCGCCGTTCTGCACGCCATGATGAGCCATGTCGGCCGGCGACATATGCACATGCCGCATGGCGCGAATCACTCCCTGCGGCAGTTCCAGCACGCCGGCTGGACCCACCAGCACGCATCCCGGCGTCCCCTGAATGTCTCCACTGATCCGCACGGGAGCGTCGATGCCCAGTGAAATGGCGTCGGTGAGCGCCAGTTCCACCTGGGTGTCGCCCCGGCAGGGCCCCAGCACGCGCACGTTTGGAATCATCCGGCGACGGGGACCAAAAACCGTCACCGTCTCTTCGGCCGCGAAGTAGCCCGTCTGATACAGGTCTTTCACGGGCGTCAGGGTCTTTCCCTTGCCGAAGAGCACTTCCACGTGTTCCGGCGTCAAATGGCAGTGCCGGGCGGAAATGTTCACGACCAGCGGGTTCGGTTTCGCAACTGTGGGCGCAGGGCGTCCCAGGTGCCCGGCAAGCGCCTCGCGCACCAGACGTTCGACAGTCGCTCGATCGATCGCCACTGACATTCCGTTGTTGACTAATTTCGATTCAAACCCCGGCGGAACCATCCCCGGGCCTCATCAGGTTGTCCGCTCGACGGACACCCCGTGCCGCTCGAAGACGGCAGTCCACTCCCCGGCCGGCTCCCGATCGACAACAATGCGGTCGACCAGGTCCCAGCTGCAGAGAAACGCCAGCTCGGAATGGCCGAACTTGGTTTCGTCCGCGACAACCACCACTTCGTCCGCCGCTTCGATCATTTTCCGCTCGGCGTCCACCAGCAGCGAGTTGCTGTTGAACAGGCCTTCGGTCGTCATCCCGCCGGCGCTGAGCACCAGCCTTCGCACTTTCATCTGCGCCAGGGCCGCCGTTGTCAGCGGCCCCAGGGTCACACCCGTTTTCGGGTACAGGTATCCGCCGAGGAAGATCAGCTCGATCTCCGGCGCACCGGCGAGTACGCTCACGATCGGCAGCGAGTTCGTCACAACTTGCAGAGACTTCCCGGCAAGGTTGCGAGCGACCTCCAACGTTGTTGTTCCCCCATCCAGCAGAACCGTCTCGCCCGGCTGAATCAGTTCAGCCGTTCGTTTTCCAAGGCGTTTCTTCTCGGCAGACGATTTCGTACTGCGGACTTCAAACGGAGTAATCGAGTCACCGATGTACGCCGCCCCTCCCCGAGTCCGGCGGATCTGACCGTTACGGTCAAGAAACTCCAGATCGCGTCGCAGGGTCGATTCACTCGCGCCTGTCGTGTCCGAAAGGAGCTGAAGCGAAGCAAACCCCTGCTGTTGAATGACTTGCAGGATGGCGTTCCGGCGCTGGTCGAGGAGCAACTCATCCCTCCGTCGAACGGAACCCCGGTTTGTTCGGCAACGATACGACGGAAATCAACCACAATCAATCAAGAGCAGTCATTTCCCGCCGCCGCGGCCGGGCTCGCCCAGTCGCCTGCCGGATGGGACATCGGCCGGACTTCCAACGCCCCTCAAGACGGCCAGTTCCATGCAGCAACTCGCCCAAGTTTTTGCGGTTTGCATAGCGATCACCGCAGTTGCACCGGTTTTCGCGAACGGCGAAACCGCCCCCAAGACGATCGAAGCCCGCCAGGCCCGCCAGTTTCTCAACCAGAAAGTGACGGTCACGTTCAAGGTCCGGCACGCCAAGGCCGCGTGCGACCCGGCCCGGGTTTATCTCGATTCGGAAGAGGACTACCGCCATCCCGACAATCTGGGGGTCCTGATTGAAGCCGCTGCCCTGCCGGCGTTCGAGAAGGCCGGCATCCCCAGGCCCGCGGAACACTTCGACGGCAAGACAATTCAGGTCACCGGCACGCCCGTCCTGCGGGATGACCTCGTCTTCATCGTTACGACTGATCCGGGCGGTCTCCGGATCGCGATGCCTCCCAGCCAGACCCGCTGACCGAAGCGTCCGCGGGCGTCAGGAACGGCGGTTGTTGTCGGGAGAGTTGGTTCGTCAGTCGCCTTCGGGCGCATCTCGCGATGCGCCGGCGTCAGGGAGCGATCGGCAGTGCGAAGTCGCCCCGCATGTCACGCCACATCGCATGAATGTGATTGGCGACATTGCCCGCTGCGTCTGGCTGCGTATTCACAAACTCCACCAGAAATGTCGGCCCCTGAATCCGGTAATAGTGGCCGATGCCCGGTGTGGTCGCTCCGGCCCACGCGAACTTCACGCCGTCCCAGCCCGCGGCTTCAATGTCATCCAGCCGAGCGGCGGCGACGCGCGAGGGCATCGCGCTGCAGTAGACTTCGATCAGCTGCCGCAGCGTTTTCTTCTGCTCCGGCTTGAGGTCGGCCATGGACACGCCGATCGCCGCATCGGTCGGCGGCTGAGGCACGCCGGCGTTCCGCACTTCCTTCAGCGGCTTCTCGTCGAAAATCGCCACCCGTTTCTGGTCGTCGGTCAGGGCGTTGACGAGGTCGAACGCCAGCGTTTCTTCATGCTCGAGAACGCGCGTTCCTACGGGAATGCCCGATTCGTTGGCGGTTTTCACAATCGCCGGGTTCGTCGAGAACACCTGCGGCGTCGACGACACGACTTTGTCCCCCTCGACGACGAAGTTCAGCGACAGATGGTGCCCTTCGACCGACAGCCCCCACCGTCCCTGGCCGGGAGTTCCGAACAGTGTGAAGAAGTACCGTTCCGGATCGCGGATGTTCGAGCCTCGACCGGCTTCCAGTTCTTTCAGCAGCTTTTCCAGCGACATGATTTTCGTCGCCTTGTCGTAACCGATCTGGCTCAGAGCCGATCGCAACAGCTTCAGCGACGCCTGCTGCTGCTCTTTTGTCATCAGCTTGAACTGCAGCCCCTTGCGATCGGCTTTCGGGATGAAATGCCAGTCCACGCGTTTGGGCGTGTCATAGGGCAAGACGGCAATCGTCTGCTGTTCTGATGTCAGGGTGCTGACAAACGAGGTCGCTGCCTTCGCCAGTTCGGCGCCGGGCGGAGACTCTTCGAAGACGGCCCAGGCCCCCCCGCTGAGGGCGGCGCCGGCCAGAACGATCACGGCAATTTGAGCGCGGAGCATCGCGGCATTCCTGTCTGCGAGTGTCGACTGTCAACGCCAACGATCGTAGCGACCAAACGCCCCGGCGCACATCACGCCGCCGATGGAACCGGTTCCTGCGGCCGGACCATCTGCCAACCTGTCCGTGCTCCCAGAATGCAAACCGCACCGCCGCCGATCAGCGCCACATTGAGCCAGCCGGGCTGCGGCTTCAGTTGAGAGACGACTTCGCAATAGATCGTCAGCATGACCAGCATCGGCGCCTGCCGCAGCACCACCTGAGAGAGCAAACGCCCTGGCTTGAACTCCAGCACCCGCATGGCATACGGGAACAGGACGAGCCCTTCGATCAGCACCAGCGGCAGAAACGTGCCCCACGCCACGCCCACAATTCCCCAGACCTTCACGAACACGATGGACAGCACAAAGTTGGCGACCGCCTGCACCACGTCGATGTAAGCCGGCCGCTTCACGTCGCCGATCGCCGTCAATGCCTGTCGCAGAATAATGGTCGGCTGTGCGATCACTTGGGCCGCCGCGAGGATCACGAGGATCAGGTAGCTGCCGTCCAGTCCGGGGCCCATCCAGGTGGTCAGGAACAGTTCTCCGAAATAGACGCTGCCGATTAGGAACGCTGCCGACAGCAGCGTTCCCATCCCCATAGCATTCCCGCACAGATCTTCCAGCCCCTCGCGCTGTCCGCGGGCGTGCATTTCGCCCGCTTTGGGCAGCACCACGTCGCCAATTTTTTCCAGCGGCGTGCTGATCATCTGCACCAGTCGCAGTGCGACATAATAAGGAACCGCCGCGGCTTTCCCGAGAATCAGGCCAATCACCACCACGTCCGTCAGGTGAATCACCCGCACGGCCATTCCGCGCAAGGCGGTAAACAGGCTGAAGGAAAAGCATTCCTTGAGCACGGCCCGGCTGATGTGCCGGCGCTGAATGGAGAGGGTTGGAATCTCGCGGTACGCCCACCAGACCGTCACGGCGTTTTCGAGAATCGTCACCCCCAGAAACACGGCGCCCAGCGTGACCAGCGCGCCATCCTTCTGGAGGAATGCGACCGTCAGTCCCAGCCGCACCAGTGCAATGACGGCCTCGATCGCGCTGTACACATCGAACCGCTGCGTGGCGATCAGAACGCCCCCATACACGCTGCCCAGCATGCCGATGGCGATGTTCAGCCCCAGCAGCATCATGGCGATGCGCACGTCCGAAATCGGCACATCCCCCCAGTCTCCCATCCACGGAGTGGCGATGGCGAGGGCCGCCGAAATCGCCATGACCCCGGACGCCGCCAGAAAATAGACGGCAAAAACCCCGCTCGTGACGGCATTCAGCCCGTCCCAGTCGTGCCGGGCCCGCTTATCCGCCACAAACCGGCAGACCGTCGACCCGAACCCCATGTACAGCAGGGTGGAATAGCCGGCGACCGAGTTGACGAACACCCACGCGCCGTAGCCGGCCTCGCCGATCGTCCGCATGACGTACGGCATCAGGAAGAAGCCGACTGCCATCACGACCAGATGGGCCAGCCACTTGGCGGAGACGGATCGAGTGAGGGACATGCGACGGACGGAATTCACAGGTGACGACGCGGTGCAGCGCGGCTTCGGAATCCGGAGCGCAGCGCGAAAGAGTTGGATAAGCGCAGAAGACCGTCATCGCCGGAATCCTGCACTCCACTTTGCCACACGTTCGCCGGTGTGGCCCCCGCCATCGGTCGACCCGCCCGTCAAGGGCCCGATCGCCCCATTTTCTGAGAGCTTGTGTCGGTTATGACGGTTGCGCACCGCCGTCGGATTCTCGCACATGAGCTTTGCATGAGGTCTGCGAGCCTCGGCTGGCCTCCCCTGCGAGGTCGGGAAAACTTGACTGCCATTCGCCCCCGCTGTTCCGGCGAACCTTTCGCGTTTTCCACAAGGATCAAGCCCCGTGTCAAACAGCCCTCGCATCGCCGTCATGAGCAGCGGCCTTGGCCATGTCGCCCGCGGCATCGAAACCTGGGCCGACAGCGTCGCCGCGGAACTGCATCGGCGCGGCCTCGATGTCACGCTGTTCAAGGGAGGTGGAAAGGCTGATCGCCCGTTCGAGCGGGTGGTCCGGTGCGTCCAGCGCGGACGCCGCTTCGCCTCGCGGATCGTCTCCCTCGCACCCCGTTGCGCCTGGCGAATCGGCCTGCACCAGACCTACGACTTCGAACAGACGACGTTCGCCTTCTCGGTGCTTCCCCATCTCATCCGGCGACGGTACGACATCATTCATCTGCAGGATCCCTGGCTGGGGTTGCTGCTCGAAAAGACCCGTGCGCTGCACGGTGCGAGCGTGATTCTCGGGCATGGCACCGAAGAGGCGCCCTGGCTGCTCCGCAAGTTCCGGCATGTGCAGGAACTGTCGCCGTTCTATCTCAGCCGACACGGCAACCTCGAAGGGCGGCAATGGTTTGCCGTTCCCAACTTCGTCGACACGAACCAGTTTCGGCCGGGGGATCAGGCCGAGGCCCGGCGGCAGCTCGACCTTCCCGAAAACGCATTCATCGTGCTTTCAGTGGCAGCCCTGAACCGCTCCAAGAAGCGTCTGGACTGGCTTGCCCGTGAGTTTGCAGCGGCGAATCGCCCCAATTCCTGCCTCGTGCTGGCGGGCGCCAAGGAGGCCGATTCCGATGCGCTGATCGCGGAAATCCAGGCCCTGCTGGGCGACCGGGTCCGCATTCTCGCCAACGTGCCCCGCGACCGCATGAAGCTGCTGTATCACGCGGCCGATGTGCACGTCATCTGCTCGCTCCAGGAGGTGATGAGCATCAGCATTCTTGAATCGATGGCCAGCGGCCTGCCGAACATCGGGCATCCGTGGGGGTCCGTCGAATGGATGATCGATCGCGCCGGGCGGATCGTCGATATGGAACAGCCCGGGCTGCTGGCGGAATCGCTGAAAACCCTCAGCCTCGACGACTGTCGGCGGCTGGGCAAACTGGCTCGTGAACGCGCCATCGACAGTTTTTCAGTCGAAGCGGTCGGCCAGCAGATGCTGGCGATGTACGACGCCGTGCTCTCCCGCCGTGCGACCCGTGTTCCGCATCGCCCGCTGCCCGCCGGACCCGCCGTTTCGTCGCCCTGATCGGATGACGGGCGCCGGGTTCCTGTTCAGAGCATTCCCTCGAAATCGGCGACTGCCGGCGCCGGCGACCCCGCCGGCGCGGGATGCGGCGGGATTGGAATGCCAGCCTGGGCGGCGGCGGGGTGAAATCGTTCCCACTGGCGGACGCTGCGGGCCGTAACTGTTCTTCGGCGCGATCATGAATTTCCGGTCAACGGCCGGCCGAACCGGCTGGCCGTCGCTTGAACGCCCTGTGCGCCAGCCGTAAGTTAAGGGTCCGTCGCTGTTTGGTCACAATCGCCTTATTCCGTTTTTTATTCGGGCGCTGACCACCGGCTGTGCGGAGTTCGATCGTTTCTCAGGTCCTTTCGCAGCATTCGTCACCCATTCCTTTGTGATCGCAGGGATTGCGCGCTCCACGCGAATTCGCGACGAGCGTCCGCCTGCCCCCCCGCGATCGGAGTCGTTAAAGCCATGTCCGCGGAAGCAGTCATCCAGACGCGAAATCTCTCCAAAACCTATCGCGATTTTTGGGGACGCCCCAAAGTTAAGGCCCTGAACTCTCTCACACTGGATGTCCAGCCCGGTGAAATCTTCGGTCTCCTGGGGCCGAACGGCTCCGGCAAGACGACCACGCTGAAGCTGCTGCTGGGGCTGCTGTTTCCATCGGATGGCGAAGTCAGCGTGCTGGGCAAGCCGGCCCACGAGGTCAGCAAGAACGAGCGCATCGGCTATCTGCCGGAAGAATCGTACCTGTACCGCTTCCTCAACGCCGACGAAACGCTCGACTTTTACGGCAAACTGTTCGACATGCCCGCCGCGAAGCGCCGCGAACGCCGCGACCAGCTCATTGAGATGGTCGGCCTGCAGCATGCCCGCCGCCGGCAGCTGAAGGAATACTCCAAAGGCATGACGCGCCGCATCGGCCTCGCCCAGGCGCTCATCAACAATCCGGAACTCGTCCTGCTCGACGAACCGACCAGCGGTCTCGATCCGCTCGGCACGCGGGACATGAAGGACCTGATTCTCAAGCTGAAGTCTGAAGGCAAAACCGTCGTGATGAGCAGCCACCTGCTGGCCGACGTTCAGGACGTCTGCGACCGGATCGCCATTCTCTACGGCGGTGAGCTGAAGGTCGTCGGCAACGTCAAGGACCTGCTGGAAAGCCGCGGCGAAACGCAGATCAAATCGTCCCAGCTCAGTCCGGAAGCGATCGCCGAAGTCGAAGCGGTCCTCCAGAAGCACGGTGCGACAGTGAACAGCGTTTCGCATCCCACATCGACCCTCGAAGACCTGTTCCTCCGCACCGTCGAAGAAAGCAAGGCCCGCCCCGGACGCCGGTTTGCCCCCGGCGAGGCGCCCGCCCGCGCCTGATCGACCAGTTCGTCGATCCCCGCGTTGTCCGTAAGGCCCTCTTGAACACTCCTTGCTGATTTCGGTGTTGGAATGACATTCGACCCAATTCCCTACAATCTGCCGCTCGCGTTCGGCACGTTCCTGATCGCGCTGATCGCGGTCTCGACCATCGCCCTGATCGTGGGCCTCGTCGTCTCCCTGCTGACCGTCGGCACTCACGGCCCCGGGCTGGTCTGGGAAGTGATGCAGCGCGGCTGGCGCGACCTGACCCAGATGTCGCCCCGCCGCATCGGTGCGCTGGCCACCCTCACAATGAAGGAATCGTACCGCAAGAAGGCATTCGCCGTGCTTGTGGTCTTCCTCGTCCTGTTCCTCTTCGCGGGCTGGTTCCTCCAGAACGACGACCCCAACCGCGAAACGCCAGCCAAGCCTTTCATCGCCTTCGTGCTGACGACGATTCAGTGGATGACCCTGCCGGTCGCACTGCTGCTCTCGTGCTGGGGCCTCCCCACCGACATTAAAGAGCGCTCGCTCCACACCGTCGTCACCAAACCCGTCCGCCGCGGCGAAATTGTCCTCGGCCGCATCTGCGGCTATGGCGCTGTCATCACCATCTTCGTCGCCATCATGGGCGTCGGCGGCTACTTCTTCATTCTCCGCGAAGTTCCCGAGTCGGCGCAAAGCCAGCTCGTCAGTCGCGTCCCCGTCTATGGTCAGGTGGAATTCATCGACCGCAATGGCGAGCCCTCGGCCACGGGCAAAGGCATTAACGTCGGCGACATCTGGGACTTCCGAAGCTATATCGAGGGCGTCACAAAGGCCTCAATGACCTGGACGTTCCGCAACCTCAATGTTGCCGAGCTGGCCAAGGACGACGTCCTGCGGCTGGAAAACCGCTTCGAAGCGTTCCGTTCGTACAAGGGCCTGATCAACGAGCCGGTTCGCTACAAGCTCACCCTCATCAACAACAACAAGAACCTGCGCGTCACGAACGGCGACCTCGTGAAGGGGGTCGCCGAGTTCCTGGACGAACGTGTCCGGAAGGATGTCTCGGACAACCCCGCCATCGACGACTCCGACCGCAAGTTCGCGACGGCCTACCGTATGCAGCCATCGACGGTCGTCGAAATCCCGCGGAAAATCACGTACATTGATGTCTCGCCCACCGGGGCCAACGCCACGAAAACCGTCGATCTGTACGACGATCTGATCGATAACGGCACGCTGACGGTCGAAGTGACCTGTCCGGATGCCCAGCAGTATATCGGCGCCGCGGCGTCCGACCTGTTCATCCGCCTGCCCGACAAGCCCTTCGCGTCCACCTATTTCCGCTCGATCTTCATGACGTGGCTGATGCTGATGCTCGTGTGCATGATCGGCGCCACGGCGAGTACGTTCGTCAAAGGCCCGGTTGCCACCCTGCTCACCTTCTCGCTCATCATACTGGGCGCTTACCTGCGGCCGAGCATGGAGAAAATGGTCGAGGAATACTCGAAAGGCTATGTCCTGGGAGGCGGCGCCCTCGAATCCTTCTATCGGCTGATCACGCAGATGAATCAGCAGTCCCCGCTCCCCGAGAACTTCGGCTCCCGACTCATCCAGTGGATCGACGCCGGCATTTTTGAAGTCCTGCGGCAGATGCGGCACATCATCCCGAACTTCAGCCACTTCAACACCACCGAGTATTCGGCCAACGGTTTCCAGGTTCCGCTCGATGCCGCCCTGCTGCCGGGCATCGCCACGGCGCTCGCGTATATCATTCCCTGTCTTCTCATCGGTTATTTCAGTTTGCAGCTTCGTGAACTGGAGGCGAAATGAACCAGCTCAGCACCCGAGCCCGGAAGCTCGTTTACATCATCGCCATCGTCCTCCTGCTGGGGCCGATCATCTATCTCGGCCAGCCCGCGACCACCGCCGGCACGGCCTCGGGGGGCCTCATCGCCCGCGAGCGGTTCGAGTCCCGGCTGGGCGAAGCCAGCCTTGGCGATGTCGACCCGGCCAGCACCTCGATGAGTCTGGTCCTGCTCGGAATGCGCGGCATGGCGGCCAACCTCCTCTGGATGCAGGCCGACAAACTTCGCGACCGCAAACAGTGGTCGCAGCTCGAACAGACGGTCGAATCGATCCTCCTGCTGCAGCCCCACTTCCAGTCGGTCTGGAAGTTCCAGTGCTGGAACCTCACCTACAACGTCTCCGCGGAATGCGACGCCGTCACGGACCGCTTCTACTGGGTGAAACGCGGCCTCATCTTCCTCACCCGCGGCGTGAACCGGAACCAGTCGATCCCCGAACTGCCGCACGACCTCGGCGACTTCTGCGGCAAGAAAATCGGCCGCGCCGATGAGCGCGACTTCTACCGCCGCTTTTTCGTGTCGGACCCCGATCCGAAATTCAACGGCGGAGCTGATCCGCAGATCAATGAATCGGGACGCGACAACTATCTCGTCGCCCGCGACTGGTACGCTCTCGCCAACGCCGTCAACGACGCGGGCGTCGTCCAGCAGCACAAAATGGACGGTCCGCTGTTCTATTCCTACCCCACCAAATCGCTCATGGATTTCGGCGCCGCCAAACAGCAGGATGCGCTCGATGCGCGGGTCGACGCCATGGATCAGATCTTCGCTGAGGCCCGCCAGCGGTGGGCCGAGGCGTATGACGAATGGGTCAGTGAATTCGGCCGGCGCGAGTTCGTCGTCCCGGTCTTCGGAAAACTTCAGATCGACGGCAACGACGCCGAACTCGCGAAGTATGCCGCGGAAGACGGAATGACGCTCGATCAGAAAAAGGAGTATCGCGACCGTTACCAGAACACGACTGGCTATCGCTACTGGAAGCTCCGCTGCGAGGTCGAGAAGACGGAAGACCTGTCGCAGGGGCACAAACTGCTCATCATCGGCCGCAAAAAGTATCGCGACGAGCAGGATATGCAGGGGGCCGAGGAAGCCCTGACGGAAGGACTCACCCGCATGGAGCGCGTCTTCAATCAGCACAAGAATGACGAAGGTCGCAGCAAGATCGTCGCCGACGACTCCGACATGCTGGAAGAGGTCCTCAAGGCCCTGCTGATCTACCGCCAGGTTCGCGAGCTGAACGGCACGCCCATCGGTCCCGATGACGATTTCCCGATGAAGAGCGTCTGGAATGACCCGCAGTTCCAGGGCGAACTCAGCAACCTGGCGGAGAAGTTCCAGCGCTGGCAGGGCGGCGTCAGCATCCGCTAGACCATTGGCATGGTTCCTGTGCAACCGATCGCCCGCGTTTGCAGGGCGTCTTCAGCGTCGACCGAAGGGAGCCAGCGGGCGTTCCACGTCCCCGCGCTGTTGCAATTTCAAACGGTTCAGAAGACCCGCATCCCCCGGACGCCATCCGGGGGATTTTTCTGATGCCCATCCCGGCGGCAACGACGCGGCGGAGGCGCCGTCACTTCAAAAGCTGCGACGGCAACCGGTCTTGCCCGGTCAATGAGGGGCGGTCAACGCAGCTCGTGCAACGAGAATCGCCCCGGGTCATGTCCGTCGAAACGGGGGCATGAAACGGGGCGTCTCGCTACACAGAACCGATCCCCGGCGTCTTGGCCCGCAGGGATCGACAGCTGCACTCACTTATTTCTTCGGCTTCCGGGCTTCCTTGAATTCTTCCAGAGTCACCTTGCCGTCGCCGTCCTTGTCCATCCGCTTGAACTGCGCATCAGCGCGAGTCAGCATTTCACCCTTCTTCTTCGCCTTGAATTCTTCCAGAGTCAGCTTGCCGTCCTTGTCGGCGTCCATGCGCTTGAAGGCGACTTCGGGATCGACCGGCTTCTTTTCTTCGGTCGGCGCCGGCTTCGGCGGTTCGGGCTTGGGAGCCGGCTTCGGCGTGTCCTGAGCGATGGCTGCGGTCGAGAGTCCAACCGACAGGGCGAGTGCTGCGAATCGAATCATTTCAACCATCCTGCGAGTCTGAAGGCTGCCAGCGGGGCGGTCATCGCCGTCGATCGACGGATTCCCCCCGGGGAATGCTCCGCTGATTATGGGATGCGCAACATGCGACTTCGATTTTCCCGAATCCCCAGATTTTCGTTCGGCGCACGCTCGCATCAACGCCCTGCGATGCGTCGTTCAATCCGCAGCGGAACAAGCGGGCCGAACGCCGGTGCAGGCGAACCCGCGGCGAGCTCCGAGCTACTCCGCTGAAGATCCCTTCGGCGGGTTGATGCGGACCCACCGCGCACCCCCCTCCGCTGCGCTCGGCTCCCCGCCCAGGGCCCGGCGACGCGACATGCTCCGGCCCACCGACTGGCCAACCGCCGCCCCGGCCACGCTCAGCATCGCTTCGGCCAGCGCCCCGCCCAGTGGACCGTTCATCGCCTGCGAAATCTTTTCCGACGCCCGCTTCTCGAATTCGGTCGGCACCCGCTCCTGGTGCTGCTTGATTTCGTCCCAGAATGCATCCCGCGCCAGCACTCCCGACCGAAACAGCTCCAGCGACCGCGAAATGTTGTATCCGTCGCGGAAGAACGACCGCATTTCGTGAAAGTTCGCCTGTTCGAAACGTCGCGCCAGGTGGCTTAGCCCGTCGCTCACCCGCGTTGCGGCAGCACATTGCTCTTCCTGACGCCTCAGCCGCGGCTGCAGCGCCTCGATCTCGTCGGTCAGCACCCGAATGCGGACCGTCACCTCGTCGTCCCGCGCGTCGCTTGTCGCCGCCGCCCGCCGTTCCAGAAGTCCGGTTTCGGCTGTCGACAGGTAGGTTTTCAGCCGATTGAGCGCCTCGTCATAAAACCGCCCCTGCTCGCGGTCGAGCGCCGCCAGTTCCTCCTGCACAGCCGCTGCGCGGCGCTCGGCATCGGCCAGCTGGGCTGCGGCCCGGTCGAGGGCTCGGGCTGCATCGTCCACTTCCCGCATCCAGCGGCTGAGTTCCAACCGCTCGGCCGCGGTCTGTTCAAGCACTTCAACTTGCCGCATCAATCCATGAAATTCCGCTTTTCGCCGAGCGGTTTCGGCATCCATCAATCCCGGCGTCGTCTGGAGGAAGCGATAGCTGCGCGACGCTGTTTCGTATTCGACCAGCCCAGCCACCCAGCGATCCAGCCGCCGAATCACCCCCCTCCCCCGGTATTGCGGCGTGCCAAACCGCTGGTCGATCAGGTACTGAAACAGCCGGCTCCGCTCGTAGGCCGGGAGCTTGTGCTGCGCCTCGGTCGCAATTTCCGCCACCCGCTCTTCATCGCGTTTCAGCTCCGCTTCCGCTTCGAGGGCCCGGCGCGACAGTTCCTGAAACGCCACGTCCTGTTCCAGAGCCCGCGTCAGGGTCGTCTGCATGTCCGCCAGTTTCTGGACAGCGGCCAGGTGGGCGGCCTGGGCGGCGTCTCGTTTTGCCCGCAGTGCGGCGGCTTCCTGCAACAGCCGACTCAGCCGGTCGTTCACTTCCCGCGCCCGCCGATCTTTGCGCTCGACGATGGTCAGCAGGTCGTGGCGCACATCGGCAAATCCGGCCTCGACCGCGGTCCGGGTCAATTCCGGCAGCACCAGCCGGGCCAGCTCCAGCACGGCCTCTGACCGCTGGTTCACGAGCGTTTCAACCTCCTGTTCGAGTCGCTGCATTTCGTCGCGCGCGGCGACGGCGCGTTCCTGGGCGTCCAGCAGAGCCTGCCTGATCGTGTCGAAGACATGGGCGCCGGGCGTAGGCATGGAGGCGAACGGGGTTGACAGGACGAGCGACCGGAAGCGGCGCCGTTCTCGCCCGCGGGGCGATGCAGCCACATCGGTCTATGGAATCAGAACGTCATTCCAAGGCATCCGGATGTCGAATTCCAATCCCAGCGGCTTGGAAAACCGGGAAATTCGCCGGTACGATGCCGCGTCTTGAAGTCCCTCCGCGCGGCTGCGCGGCGCTCACCTGTGGATTGACATCCTTCAGCCTCCGGACGACCCCTTCTATGAGCCAACCCGCCCAGGACCTCGCTGCCCCAACGGCCCCCAACGCCAATCGCCTGCTCTGGGCCGGCTTCATGGCCATCCTCGCCGCCGGCGTCGGTTTTGCCATTCGCGGCGGCATCTTTGACATCTGGCGCGCCAAGTACGGCTTCACTGGGCTCGATGTCGGCCTCATCAATGGAGCCGGCTTCACCGGATTCTGCTTCGGCATCATCATCGGCGGCGTGATTGCCGACAAGATCGGGTACGGCAAGCTGGTTGTCGCTGCCTTTCTCTTCCATGTCCTGTCGGCCGTCGTGACCTTCGGAGTCGCCGACGACACAGCGCCCCGCACGGCCTTCACGCTGTTGTGGGCTGGCACATTCATCTTCGCGATTGCCAACGGCACGCTGGAGGCCGTGGCGAACCCGCTGGTCAGCACGCTGTTCCCGCAGAATCGCACGCATTACCTCAACATTCTGCATGCCAGCTGGCCGGCTGGCCTCGTCGCTGGCGGCCTCGCAGGCGCGTACCTCGGCGAGGAGTTGAAATGGGGCTGGAAAGAACAGCTCTCGCTGTTTCTGGTGCCCACCGCCATCTACGGCCTGATGTTCCTCGGCCAGCGGTTCCCGAAATCGGAGGCCTCCGAGAAGGGCCTGAAACTGGGCGACATGCTCAAGGATGTCGGTGTGCTTGGAGCAGGCGTCATCGGCCTGTTCATCGGCCTGTTCGTGTTCTACAGCCTCAGTGATCTCCTGTACGGCTTCACCAATGTCGAGTTCTTTAACAAGGGGACTGCCTGGATGGCCGTCTCGGTGGCTGCTGGCGTTGCCGTCTGGCTGATTTTCAGCGGGCTGAGCGGATTTGCCATCGGCTCGTGGCTGCTCTTTGTGCTGTTTGTGACGCACGCGCTCGTGGGCGCCGTCGAACTCGGAACCGACAGCTGGGCCCAGAACATCACCGGCAACATCCTGACGCCGCAACAGGGCAAGATCCTGTTCGTGTTTACGTCGGCCCTGATGTTCGTGCTCCGCTTCTGTGCACACTTCATCGAGAAGAATCTGAAGCTTTCGCCAGTTGGGATTCTGCTGGTCTGTTCGATTCTGGCCGTGATCGGCCTGAATGCCGTCAGCGCGATCCAGTCGTTTGGCGGCGCATTGGGGGCCCTGGCCATCTACGCTGTCGGAAAGACGTTCTTCTGGCCCACCATGCTCGCCGTCACCGGCGACCGTTTTCCCCGCACCGGAGCCATTGCGATCAGCATCATGGGGGGCATCGGCATGATGTCGTCCGGGCTGCTCGGATCCCCGGGCCTGGGATACTTCAAGGACCGGTACGCCGGTGAAGAACTCCGGCAGGCAGCCCCGGAAGTGGCTGCCAGCTACGAAGCCGAGAAGGACAGCTCATTCCTGATCTTCCCGGATGCCCGCGGACTGGATGGGAAGAAGATCGGCGAAATCAAGGCCAAGCCCGCCGACGAGCGATCGGATGTCGAGAAGCAGGTGCTCGAGGCCGATGTCCGTGGCGATCGTCGGACTTTGATCGCCGATTCCGCCATTCCGGCGGCAATGGCCGTCATCTACCTGCTGCTGCTGCTCTACTTCAAGAGCATCGGCGGGTACAAGCCGGTCCATATTGGTGAAGAGGACGCAGGCGCCTCCCACTGATCGTTCGCAACTGGGAATCTGTCGATCCGGCTCGAATGCGCGCCGTTCGCGGGGCCTGTCGCGACATCTGAGTGAAACGTCTTCTCGGCGAAGCCATGCGCTCGCCGCCCCGACTGCATTTCGGGGCGGCGGGCTCGGAATGACTCTCAGTGTCTCCGGCTTCAACGGAACCGGCCGCAGTTTTGGTTCGGGTGGGACTTCACTCGCGATCGGATGCAACTTCAGCAATTGGTGTGGTCGGAACATGTGGCCCGGGAGATTGGCGGCCACGCCATTGGCTTCCGGAAGCGCTTTCGGGATCGGCCGGTTTCGCGTTCTGCGCCGGTTGCTCCGGCCGCGGGTTTCGAGTGTCCCCTGACGAACATCATGCCGGCGCGTTGGCTTTGAGACGAATTCCGGGCGCGGCGGGGCGCCGGGATGCCGCTGGCCGCCCGCGAACGCCGATATCCCCGTCAGATTCTGGCCTTTTCCGACGTCCATCGCGCGCCCATAGTAGTCTGGTGGGAAACTGCGGAGTTGTCTGACGCCGAGGTTCCCGCTTCAGCCCACATTGCACAACGTCGATTTCGTCGGATCAGCCACGTCGCGGCAGGGACGCTGCAAACCGTTCTCCGGTTGCCCGGGGCCTCGCCCCATCTGAGATCCTCGCCATGACCATTCGCTCCGTCGCCCGGGCTCTGGCCCTGTTCGCATGCCTCGCCTCCACGACGGCTTTCGCGCAGAACCTCCCCGAAACCCGCGATCTCGAACGCATCGGCCTCGTCAACGGCTGGTGGGCCCGCGCCATCGTCGACTCGCGTCAGGACGAGCTTGAACACATTCGCGGCGACGAGCAGGTCGTCATCGTCCAGTCCCGGCAGGGCCTGTTCACCGCCTTCCGCGCCGATACCGGACGCATGCTCTGGTCGGTGCTGCTGGGGGGACCCAAGTACCGCGCTTTCCCGGCCGCCATGAATGAAACCGAGGTGGTCGTGGCGCTCGGCCTCAACATGTATTCGCTCGACAAGAACACCGGCGAAACGCGTTGGACGCTCAGGCTCCCCGGCCATCCCAGCTGCACCCCCGAACTCGATTCAACCCAGGTTTACATCGGCACGACCGACGGCAGCGTCTATGCCTACAGCCTGCGGACCATTCGCGAGCTGTTCGGTCAGCGCAAACTCCCAGCGTTCACGCACCTGGCCCAGGTCTGGCGCTATAAAACGCCTGACGCCATCAACGCCATCGCGTCGAACGGAACCGTGGTCGACTTTACCAGCATCCGCGGCACGCTGTACGGCGTCGACGCCCGCGAGCACTCGCTGCGCTACCAGATCGAAACATCCGGGTCGATTCGCACCCCGATGGGGCGCAACCAGAACGCCATCTTCCTGCCCACGACCGACGGCCGGATGACCGGCCTGTCGCTCGACACGGGCCGCGTGCGCTGGGAATTCTCCGCGGGCAATGAAATTAACATTCGTCCGCGCGCCATTGGAAACGCGGTCTACGCTTCGCTGTCGCGGGCCGGTCTGTACTGCCTCGAGGCCGAAGCCGGCGCCGAACTCTGGCGGCAGCCACGAGCGACCGAATTCACAGCCGCGTCCGACACCCGGGTGTACGCATTCGATGCGGCCGGCAATCTCCTCGTGCTGGACTCCGCGACCGGCCGGGTCACTGGCAGCCTTCCGATGCGGCAGTTCCCCCTGCACTATGGCAACGAGCTGACCGATCGCATCATCGTGGCGAGCAAGGACGGCCTGGTTGCAAGCTTCCACGAACAGGGCCGGTCGCTGCCGATTTTCCATCGCAACCCCGATCGTCGCCCGCTTCAGCCTGATTTGGCGCCCGAAGAGTCGGCCGATGGCATGGCCGAGCCTGCCGATCAGGGCAATTGACTTCAACGCCGCTGCTCTTAAAATCGCCATTGGAGGGGCGTTGCGCCTCCTGAAATGTTGTATTGCCGCTCCGTCGCTTCGCTTGCCCTGCGAGCACCCGAGTGGACACCTTTGCCTGTGGCGAAGGGGAAATCGCCGCAATCGGCAGTTGCGTCCGCGTGACTGTCGCCTTGCAAGGCGAGTATTGTCCGGCTGACCAGCTCCGATTGAACGCTGTCGATCGAACGCAGCGGAAACAATGCCGTGGAGCGGTGCGAATTCACTTGAGGTCGTCAAATGTTCGGGATTAATCAGTGGGAAATGTTGATGTTCCTCTTCATCGCGCTCTTGCTGTTTGGCAAGCGGCTGCCTGAAGTGGCGCGGAGCATGGGCAAGGGCGTGACCGAGTTCAAGAAGGGCCTGCGCGGTTTTGAAGAGGAGTTGCGGAATGAAGATTCCGCTCCAACCACTCCCGCCAGGCGGCCGAATGTGGAAAGCGACGAGCAGGTCGCTTCGGCTCCGAAGTTTCAGCCGCCGACGGCTCCGCCGGTCGAAAATCAGGAAACGGCACACGTATAACCGCGTGCTTCACAGCCCGCCGACCGCCAATTGCGTTCCGAACCCCGCGGCTCACCGTCGCGGGGTTCTTGTTTTGCGTTACGGGCCGCGGGGACTTCAAGCGGAAAGGGCTTATCGGCTGCGTTCGGCCCCATCCGCTCTCCGTTCCTCCCGCCGCCGCTCGTGTGCGCCTGGTTCGGTCCACGACAGGAATCCCCAGCGGAGAGACTGATCCTGCGTGTACTGCTTGTCGAGCCGCAGGGCCGTGACCGCCTTGCAGAGCTCATACCCCAGGTAGAACGCATGCGAGGCGTCGAGAGAGGTCGACTTCGAGAACTGATCGAATAGTTCAAACGGGTCATCTCCCTGCCAGTAGCCGTCGCGATTCATGACATGAATTCGTCCCCGCTCTACAAAGATGCGGAAGTTCGGATCCTTGAGCTGGCGGCTCATCGCTTCGAGGAAGTCATCCCCCTGCGGTCGAAGTCTGTCGTCGCGGACCACCAGCAATGGCGAGTCGATCTTCTTCACCAGCCGGCGTCCATCGAGGGCCTGCTTGACGAGCCGGCGGGCGAGATCGAACTCCCGCACGGACGACCGGGCCCAGTTCGCGACTTCGGTCGTCAGCACGCTGCCGATTGAAAGCTCCTGGCAGATGGCCGCCAGCAGAAAGTTGAGGCCGGCGCTATCGACTTCAGACATTTCGGTGATGTTGCCGACGCCCATCAGCATCGGCCAGTCGGCGCGTTCGCGGCGGACCTCGAAATACCGGGCCAGCGAAGCGGCGAAGCCGAAACCGACCGGTTCGATAATTGGATCGACGCGGAAGGGCCGGCCGGTTGCCGCCAGCCGCTCGGTGAGGCCGACCAGCTGCTCCGGCGAAGACGGATCATCCGGAATCGCCACCCATTCCACCGGCAGGTCGACGGCCCAATCGAGATTCGAGGAATTCACGCTCAGCACGAGCTCAGCCCCCGCGGACACCGCCTGCTCCACTTCGCGACGCTCGAAGCTGTCGATCGAAACCCGAAAACCTTCATCGCGCAGGGTCGCCACCAGCTCGCCGGCCCGAGGCCACGATTGCCCCGGCACGCAGCCCAGATCGATCACATCCGCTCCCGATTCCCGATAGCGCCTGGCCCGCGACACAATTTCCGCGTCCGTCATGAACGGGGCGTGATTGATCTCTGCGACAATCTCGATATCGAACCGGCTGAGGTCGGTGTCGCGCCGCAGACCGATGCCGAAGTGTTGCGGCAGGTCGAGGACATCCCTCGGGCCCCGCTCGAACGGAACTCCGAACGTCGAGGCCAGGGAACTCAGGTCGCCTTGGCACCAGCCGGGAAGAATGACGCGATCAAACGGGCCATCAATCGAAAGTTTCCGCCGCAGCCAGTCGGCGTGCAGCAGCGCCGCCACGCTGATGCCCACCACCTCGACATCGAAATCGAACCCGACCTGCCCGGCGACTTCGGCCGCCATGCGGCGCACCAGCGGCTCGGCCAGCCGGCCCGTCACGAAGAGCAGTCGTTCGCGGGGGGCAGACATGAGAGGGACGAGGTGGAGGTCGCGAAGGGGGGCGCTATGGCGCGGGCGGGTCGCAACCGACCCGGCTCAATGACATGTCGTTCATTGTATGAGGAACACGAATTAGCGCAGCGTGTCGAGGACCGTCATTCGCATCGCGTTCAGGGAGGGCAACAGGCCGCCGATCATGCCCATGGCGATCGACAGTGCCAGACCCGCCGCGAGAGTTCCGGGCGTGACCAGGAGCGCCAGCACCACCGTTTTACCTCCCCCCCCCTGCCCCACCGTGCTGGTGGCCGACCAGCCATGACAGACGCTGCCAAGCAGGCACCCCAGCAACCCTCCGAACGCCGCGATCATGATCGATTCAAGCAGGAACGACACCAGAATCTGACGCCGTGGAAACCCCAGCAGCCGCAGAACGCCGATATCGCGGATCCGCTGGCTGACGGCCGCAAACATCGTGTTCAGAACTCCGAAGATGCCACCCGTCGCCAGAATGGCCGTCACAAACCAGGCGGCGACAGTAAAGGTGGTGGCCGTGCCGGTCAGCGCGGAGAAGTAACGCATCTCTGTCAGCGAGGAGAGCTTCAGTTTTCCGTATCCCTGACCGTTCCTGTTGGACAGAAAGTCCGCGAGCTTCTCGGCCTCTTCTTCGCTGGCCGTGCGGAGCACCAGCGAGGAACAGTCGGTCTTGCCCAGCAGCGGGCCGATCAGCCCACGTTTGGCCCAGATCTCCGAGTCGAACGTTGTTCCCGGGGCATCAATGATCCCGACAATGATCCACTCGCGGTCGTTGAGCGAGAATTTGTCGCCCAGCGTCAACGGGACCGAGCGCTGACCTTCCGCCGCGCGGTCCTTCCCCATTTCCATCGCGATTCCGGAACCGACAACGGCCTCGATCAGCGGCTCGCCGTCATTGGTCGACTCCTGAACGCCGGCGTCGGAGAACCAGCGGCCGCCGGCGCGCAGCTCGAGCGCATGTACCCGGGCCGAACGTGCCGGATCGTCGACGCCGCGCAGCTGTAGAAAGCGTCCGTTGGGAGTGCCGGGACGGGCGTTTGGGATTGGCTGCTTGGCGAGCAGAAACGTTTCCCGGCTGCTCAGCGGTTCTCCATCCTCGCGAAGGATTCCCGGCTGGGTCTCGATGTCCCCCAGTCCATTGGGGCTGAGGCTGCTGAAGGATTCGTCCGTCGCCCCCTCGGCCATGACGATGACGTTACCGGGCTGACCGCTTTTCTTCGTCAGCTCAGACATCCCGTTGACGAACGCCAGCATGACCGTCAGCAGCGCGACGACCAGCGTGAACGCCATGGCCGTCATGGCGGTCGTTCGCCAGCGAACCTTGAGGTTTTCAATGTTGTAGATCAGCGGCACCCGCGACAGGGCGATCAGCAGCAGAATGAGGGCGGCCTCGCCGGCCAGAACGATCCACGGCGTCAACCAGAAGTAGTCCTTGACCGACTGCCACAGGCCGCCGGCAGTTTCCGCCTTCGCCTGAGCAAGGAGGGGCCAGTTCATCAGGATTTCACCATGCATGAATTCACGCCATTCGCCGGTCTGCGAGAGTGCCGTCACCGGCAGTCGCAGAGAATAGCAGACCGTCCGGGTGATTTGTGCTGCCGGGACAATCTCTGTGACCGGCGGGGCAGATCTGGGGCGGCCCTGTCGACCGTCTGAGACAAACCGGGCGCCGGGCGCAACGTCGTCGTTGGCATTGAATTTCGCGGCTCCGCGAATACAGTGCGGGATTCTTTCCGCCGCCGGCAACGACAGATTTTTCGATCCAATGGCGAAACCCGCCGCGAAGGCCGCTTCTCAGCCCGCCGCTCCTCACGACTCCCACGCCGAACGGATTCTCGTTCTCGATTTCGGCTCGCAAACCGCGCAGCTGATCGCGCGCCGCGTCCGCGATCAGCATGTTTTCTGCCAGCTCGTGCGGCACGACCTGTCGCCCGAGCGGATTCTCGAACTGAATCCCAGGGGGCTGATTCTCTCGGGCGGCCCTGCCAGCGTTTACGAGCCGGGCGCCCCGCAACCCCACCCGGGGATTTTCCAGCTCGGAATTCCCATCCTGGGCATCTGCTACGGCATGCAGGCGGCCTGTCGGGCGCTGGGCTGCGAGGTGAAGCCCTGCCCCTCGCGCGAGTTCGGCTATACGAAGGTCGAGTCCGCCGAATCGGATCCGTTCTTCGTCGGCGTGCCGGACAGCTGGACGGTGTGGATGAGTCACGGCGACCAGGTGCAGAATCTGTCCAGCCAGTTCACGGTGCTGGCAACGACCGACACCTGTCCGAACGCCGCCGTCCGGCATCATTCGCTGCCGATTTACGGCCTGCAGTTTCACCCGGAAGTGACCCACACGCAGTTCGGCGAGCAACTGCTGGCGAATTTCGTCCGGAATGTCTGCGGTTGCCACGGCACGTGGAAGATGTCGTCGTTCATTGATGAACAGGTGCAGGAGATTCGCGAACGGGTGGGCGCCAGTCGCGTCATCTGCGGACTCTCGGGCGGAGTCGACTCGAGCGTAACGGCAGCGCTGTTGTTCAAGGCCATCGGCCCGCAGCTCTCGTGCATTTTTGTCGACAACGGGCTCGTTCGCCGCGGGGAAACCGAGCAGGTTCGCCGTGAATTCAGCGAGCATTTTCAGACCGACCTGCACGTCGTCGACGCCCGCGACCTGTTCTTGGACCAACTGGCCGATGTCAGCGATCCGCAGCAGAAGCGGAAGGTGATCGGACGCGTGTTCATCGATGTGTTCCGCGAGGAAGCCAAGTCGATCAAAGACGCCCGGTTTCTCGCGCAGGGCACGCTGTATCCCGATGTGATTGAATCGGGAGCCAATCCGGACGGCCCGGCCGCGACGATCAAGTCGCATCACAACGTCGGCGGGCTGCCGGCCGAGCTTGGATTTGAACTGATTGAGCCGCTCCGCGACCTGTTCAAGGACGAAGTGCGCCGGATGGGTCTGGAACTGGGCCTGCCGGAAAAACTGATCTGGCGGCATCCGTTTCCCGGCCCGGGGCTGGCGGTCCGGTGTCTGGGGGCCGTTTCGCCGCAGCGTCTGGAAACACTGCGGTCGGTCGACGCCATCTTCATCGAAGAACTTGAGAACGCCGGACTGTACCGGGAGGTTCAACAGGCGTTCGCCGTCCTGTTGCCGCTGCAGACGGTGGGTGTGATGGGGGATGCCCGCACCTACGAGGATGTGGTGGCCCTGCGCTGCGTAGACACCGACAACTTCATGACGGCCGACTGGTCGCGCCTGCCGTTCGACTTTCTGCAGAAGGTGTCGAACCGCATCATCAACTCGGTCCGGGGCGTCAACCGCGTGGTTTACGACATCAGTTCGAAGCCGCCGAGCACGATTGAATGGGAGTGACGAAAGAGGTTCACCGCTGAGTCGCAGGGGACGCAGAGAATTGGGAGGTTCCCGTTTCCTGCGAACCGCGGCTTCAAGGTCGATGTCATCGCTCGTGCATGTGCTCCTGAAAGTCATCAAGTGAGCGGCCCAGCGTTCTGAAGCCGCGATCTCCCTCTTCTCCCGGTTTTCGTGTTTCTGTGGTCACCCCTTCTTCAAGCATCGACGGCGGGGATGACTCGATGCCCGTGGCGCCTGTGCTGAGGCCTGCGGGGCGACCGCTGACGGCTGCCGCGACGATGCTGGCGCTCACGACCGCGTTTCTCTGGGGCGGAACGGCCGTTTCAAACCAGTTCGCCGTCGATCAGCTTCCCCCGCTGCTGGTCGGCGGAATCCGGTTCCTGCTGGCCGGACTATTCATGCTGCCGTGGTGCCTGCTCGAACGGGCGCCGATTGGCATCACGCGCTTCCAGTGGAGGCCGGTGCTGGTGATGTCCGCCCTGCTCTTCCTGCAGATCGGCACGTTCAACATCGGCGGGAAGTGGTCGACATCGTCGCATGCCTCGCTGTTCGTCAACACCTACATCTTCTGGGTGGCGGGGGTGGAACACTTCGTGACGCGGACGATCCGGCTCGGCGGCCGGGCGATTCTGGGCCTGGCCATTGCTGGCTGCGGGGTGGCGGTGCTCCTGATGTCGACGGCGAAACCAGCGGGGGCCGCAGGGGGCAGCCTCGATACGCCCACCATCAGCGGGGACCTGCTGCTGCTGCTGAGCGGGATGATTCTCGCCTTGAAGGTGCTGTATACGAAAGACGCTGTACGCCACATCGCACCGGGGACGGTCATCCTGTGGCATGACTTCCTCGGGGCGGCGATGTTCTTCGTCGCCAGCGCTCTCACAGAGCCGATGCCAGCCGTGGTTCCATCGTGGCCGACGATCTGGGCGCTTCTGTATGGGGGATTCGTGGTGTCGGGCTTCTGCTTCGCGGCCCATGCATGGCAACTGCGAACCTACGGCGCTTCGCAGATTTCGGTGTTCAGCTTCATGACGCCGGTGTTCGGCGTGGCGCTGGGGGTGTTGCTGCGAGGGGATGCGCTGTCGTCGTGGCTTTTGGTGTGCGGTGTGGCGGTGGCGGTGGGGATTACGCTGGTGAACCTGCCGGAGGAGAGTGAGGCGGAGGCGCTGGAGTAGACTCGCATTCAATCATCGTGTCTCATGAATCATCGGCCGCGTTGAAAGCAACTGGATCGGTGAACCGGCTCGCAGGAGTAACGAATGACGACTCCGCAGTTGAGCAAACAGAAGGGCCTGCAGGATTGGAAACGACGTCAGCACTGGATCACCACTGTCAGTGCGATTCTCTCGATACCGATTTTCCTTCTCATGAAGTCCGGCGTGCTGGGACCTCTCAATGAACAGTTCGCCACAGCCACTTATTGCTTGTTCACTTTGATCCTGGCAGGTCGGACAATCCTTGTTTCTCGAGGCGTACGACGACAGGATAATCTTGGAATCATTCGAATGGGGTTTGGACGAGCAACTCCCCCTCATGGAAAGCAAAACGCCCGGCGGTGAGACCGGGCGTTTTCTGTTTGCAATGGCCGGCGGGAGTCGGCCCTGCGGTTAGCAGTTGTAGTAGAGATCGAATTCGTACGGATGCGGGCGCAGGCGAACGGGGTCGATTTCGTTCTCCTTCTTCCACTTGATCCAGGCTTCGATCATGTCCTCGGTGAACACATCGCCCTTGAGCAGGTAGGCGTGGTCGTTCTGGAGGGCGTCCAGCGATTCCGACAGGGACTTGCACGCGACGTTCGTGTGCGAAAGTTCCTCTTCGGTCATCTCGTAGATGTCGCGGTCGAGCGGTTCGCCGGGGTCGATCTTGTTCTGGATGCCGTCCAGCATGGCCATCATGAGGGCGGTGAAGCTGAGGTATCCGTTGGCGGCCGGATCCGGGCAGCGGAACTCGACGCGCTTGGCCTTCGGGCTGGGCGAGTACATCGGGATGCGGCAGGCGGCGGAGCGGTTCCGCTGGCTCATCGCGAGCGTGACCGGGGCTTCGAAGCCCGGTACGAGGCGGTGGTAGCTGTTCACCGTCGGGGCCGAGAACGCGAGCAGCGAGCGGCCGTGCTTGATGATGCCGCCGATGGCATGCAGGCCGAGTTCGGAAAGCCCGGCATAGCCGTCGCCCGCCATCAGCGGCTTGCCGTCTTTCCACAGGGACATGTGGGTGTGCATGCCCGAGCCGTTATCGCCATAAATCGGCTTGGGCATGAACGTCACCGTTTTGCCATGCCGCTTGGCGACGTTCTTGATGACGTACTTGAACCAGAGGAACTGGTCAGCCATCGTCAGCAGGTCAGTGAACTTCATGTCGATTTCGCACTGACCGGCCGTCGCCACTTCATGGTGATGGGCTTCGACGACAATGCCGAGCTTCACCATTTCGGCGACCATGTCGGCGCGGACATCGCCGAGGGTGTCGCCGGGAGAAACCGGAAAATACCCGGCTTTGTAGCCGATCTTGTGGCCCAGGTTGGCTCCGCCTTCGGCGCGGTTCGAGTTCCACGCGGCTTCCGCCGAGTCGATCTCGTACATGGCGCCGCGCTGGGTGCTGGAAAACCGCACGTCGTCGAAGATGAAGAACTCAGGTTCCGGTCCGACGAAGCAGGTGTCGGCGATGCCCGACTGCTTGAGGTAGTTGATGCCTTTGCGGGCGATCCAGCGCGGGTCGCGGGAGTAGTTTTCCTTGGTGATGGGGTCGACGATGTTGGCGATGAGGCTGACCGCCGGCCGAGCGAAGAAGGGGTCGATGCGGGCCGTGGTGACATCGGGGACGGCGAGCATGTCGCTGGCGTTGATGGCCTGCCAGCCGCGGATGGACGAGCCATCGAAGCCGAAGCCGCTTTCGAAGATGCCTTCGTCGAGGTCGTGAATGGGGTACGAGCAGTGCTGCCAGGTGCCGAGCATGTCGACGAACTTGAGGTCGACCTGCTCGACTTTATGCTCTTTGGCGAACGCGAAGAATTCTTTCGGATTCTGGGGCCAGGGCGACTTCGTGCTCATGTGGTCAGGACTCCAGGCGAGGCGTTGAAATAGTCACCGATTTCGGGGCGGAACAAACGCCGCCTGCGTGAAAAAATCCGGGGACAGCGAGGATGATTGCTAAGCGGTCAGCGACTCGCAAGAGAGTGGGATTTCGCCGGAGGGCGACGGACCTGGCGCAGCATTGACGCTGCTGCGACGCCGTGCATGAGCGATTTCCGCAAGTCGATCCAAGTTCTGGTCCGCGTGTCGAACGAAGAAGGTTCATGGACGGGACAATGATCGGCATCCGGAGAGGCCGGCCCCAATAAAAAACGCCGCCCAACCGGGGACGGCGTTTTCTGGAGTGACAGTTCCAGCCGAATGCTTCGGACCTCAGTCGATGGGGACCGTGGCAATCGTTTTGAGAATCTGGCCGGCGATCTGGTACGGGTCGCCCTGGCTGTTGGGACGGCGATCTTCGAGGTAGCCGCGATAGTCGTTGTTCACGAAGCTGTGCGGAACCCGGATGGAGGCGCCGCGATCCGCGACGCCGTAGGAGAACTTGTCGATCGCCTGGGTTTCGTGGTGGCCCGTCAGCCGCAGGTGGTTGTCGGGGCCGTAGACGTCGATGTGCTGCTTGACGTTGGCTTCAAACGCCTTCATCAGCTTTTCGAAGTAGGCCTTGCCCCCCTTCTCACGCAGGTACTTGGTCGAGAAGTTGCAGTGCATGCCGGAGCCGTTCCAATCGCCGCGAATCGGCTTGCAGTGCCATTCGACATCGACCTGGTACTTCTCGCAGAGACGCATCAGCAGATAGCGGGCGACCCAGACCTGATCGGCGGCCGACTTGGAGCCTTTGCCGAAGATCTGGAATTCCCACTGTCCCTTGGCGACTTCGGCGTTGATGCCTTCGTGATTGATTCCGGCATCGAGACAGAGGTCGAGGTGCTTTTCGACGATCTCGCGGGCGATTCCTCCCACGTTGTTGTAGCCCACGCCGGTGTAGTACGGGCCCTGCGGCTGCGGAAACCCGCTGCCGCCCGGAAATCCAAGGGGCCGGCCATCCCGCATCAGGAAGTATTCCTGCTCGAAGCCGAACCACGCGTCCGGATCATCCGGAATGCTCGACCGGGAGTTGCTGGGGTGGGGCGTCGTGCCATCGGGCATCATGACTTCAGCCATGACCAGCGCGCCGTTCTTCCGGGTGGAGTCCGGGAAGATGGCGACGGGCTTCAGCATGCAGTCGGAGCTGCGGCCTTCGGCCTGCTGGGTGGAACTTCCGTCGAAACCCCACATCGGGAGTTCTTCCAGCTTCGGGAAGGACTTGAACTCCTTGATGGTGGTCTTGCTGCGGAGGTTTGGAGTCGGCTGATAGCCGTCGAGCCAGATGTATTCCAGCTTAAATTTTTCCATGGCTTCTGAGTGCTTTAATGGCCGGTGATTCCGAAAGGACGAGTCATGCCGGCCTCCGTGCCAGCCGTGTGAGCAGTTGTGCTTAGTCGTTCAGCAGCCACCGGTCGTCAGCCGCTGAATTTCAAGCAATTCCTGCAGTGCTCCGCTGGAGAGAACGAAGAACGCAAGGAGCGTGCCGCCAGAGACTGGGCATGAGCGGAGGGCGGTAGAATGGATTGATGAGCGGCTGAGCCGGGGCGGGCGACTGACCGGGACGCGGCAGCGTTCAGGCAGACTTCGGCTCCGGGCCGGGTGTTTTCTGCCAGAGGACGGCTCGCCTGAGCAGCGCCCGCCGAACTACTCGCCCGGTCGCCCGTTGACTTTCGCAAGGAATTCGTCGATGGGAAGCGTGTTGGCAATGTCGGCTGCCGTCAGGCCGGCCCGGCGCGCCTGATAAACGCCGTACCGCAGGAGGTCCATGTCGGCGAAGCCGTGGGCGTCGGTGTTGATGACGATCGGAATGCCGCGTTTTTTCGCAGCCGCGGCCTGAACGTCATCCAGGTCGAGCCGGGCCGGGTGGGCGTTGATTTCGACCATGACGCCGTGCTTCGCGCAGGCATCGAAAAACTGGTCAAAGTCGATGTCGGCGGGCTGGCGGCGATCGATCAGGCGGCCGGTCGGGTGGCCGATCACGTCGACATGCGGATTGGTGATGGCGCACATCAGTCGCTTCATGATTTGCTCGCGGGGTTGCGACAGGCCGTAGTGCAGCACCGCGATGACCCAGTCCGCCTGGGCAAGCACCTCATCCGGGAGGTCGAGCGTGGCGTCTTCGAGGATGTCGCACTCGATGCCTTTCAGGATGCGAATCCCCTGAATCGATTTCCGGGCCTCCTCGATCGCCTCCCAGTGAGCCAGCAGGCGGGGGGCATCGAGGCCGTTCGCCATCGAAACCCGCTTGGAGTGATCGGTGATGGCGATGTATTCCCGGCCGCGGGCTTTGGCGGCTTCGGCCATCTCGAGAATCGACGCCGTTCCGTCCGAGGCCGTGGTGTGCATGTGGAGGTCGCCGCGGATGTCAGCAACTTCCACAAGACGCGGCAGGGGCCCCTGCTCCGCCAGCGCGAACTCCCCCCGATTTTCCCGCAGTTCGGGCGGGAAACACGGAAGTCCCAGGGCTGCGTACACCTCCGCTTCGGTTCGTCCGGCAATCGATTCTTCGCCCCGGAACAGTCCCCATTCGTTCAGCTTGAGGTCGAGTTCCTGAGCCCGCCGTCGAAGGACCACGTTGTGCTCCTTCGACCCGGTGAAATACTGCAGCGCCGACCCGAACGACTCCGCCGGCACGACCCGCAGGTCGAGTTGCAGACCCCTGGCGAGCCGCACGCTCATTTTGGTGTCGCCGCGGGCGATGATCGATTCCACGGTTCGATGGCCGGCGAGGCGGTCCATGATGGCCCCGGGTTCGGCGGCGTCGGCCAGCAGGTCGAGGTCGCCGCAGGTTTCCCGGCGTCGCCGACAGCTGCCGGCGATTTCCAGCTGCCGGACGCCAGCAACCTGTCGGAGATCAGCGGCAATTTCCTCCGCCACGCGCAGGGCTTCCGCAAGGTAGACGCGCTGGCCGGCCGTTTCGGCCAGCGCGAGCCCCTTCAGAATGGCGTCCTGAGTCTTTTTGCCAAATCCTTTGATGCCGGCGATCCGGTTCTGCTCGGCCGCGAGCCGGAGTTCCTCCAGCGAGCGGATGCCGTGGTCGTGAAAGAGGGCAAAGACTTTCTTGGGGCCGAGGCCCGGTACGCGAAGCATGGCAACGACGCCGGCGGGAATTTCTTCCCGCAGTTCGGCCAGTTGCGGGATGCTGCCGGTGGCGACAAGAACCTGGATTTTTTTTGCGAGGTCTTCGCCAATGCCCGGCACCGCGCGGAGCTTCGCGAGGTCGTCTGCAATGGCGGCAATGGAGTCGGTCGAATCGACGATGGCGCGGGCGGCGTTCCGGTAGGCGCGAATCCGAAAAGGGTTGGCCCCCTGAATTTCGAGAAGCTCCGCGAGTTCTTCGAACTGGGCAGCGATGGCGCCGTTTTGCATGGGGAGGGCTCGGTGACGATTCAGGGGACGTGCAGTTTAGCGGGGTGGGGTGCGGGGGATTACCGCAGTGGCGCGGAGAACGGTGAGAAGCGGGAGGTCGCGGGGAGTGACGTTGGGATGCCGGTGTGGGAGGGGGTGGGGAGTCGTCACCGCAGAGGGGGCGGAAAAACTTGAACAAGGAGCAGAAGGAGGAAAGAAGGATTCTTGAGGGATTCGGTGGGACGAAGTGAGAGTCATTGAATCCCACTTCTGCTCGATGAGAGATTGAAATCTTGCCGGCGCTCTGTTCCGTCATCCAAGATCCCCCCCTCTTATTAGCCTCCTCCCTGCCTCTGCGGTGCACCGTCTTCAAGGTAAAGAATCAGGCCCGTGCAGGATCAAGCAGGGCTTCGATGATTCGGGCAAAGGCGGCGTAATGGCCTGCGGTGAAGAGAACGAAGCGCACTGTCGCGGGGCGGCCGCGGGCGATGAGAAACTCGCGGGTTGTGGAGAGGGCGGTGGCGGCGGCGAGGTCGATGGGGTAGCCGTAAACGCCTGTGCTGATCGCTGGAAACGCGATCGACTCGCAGGCGTGGTCGATTGCCAGCTGGAGACAGCGACGATAGGCGTCGGCGAGCAATTGGGGCTCGCCGCTGCGGCCTCCTTTCCAGATGGGGCCGACGGCGTGAAAGACGAAGCGTGCTGGAAGATGACCCGCTGAGGTGGCGACGGCGTGGCCTGTCGGGCAGCCTTCGGGATAGAGGCGGGCGGTCTCCTGCAGGAGGGTCGGTCCGGCAGCATGATGGATCGCACCATCGACCCCACCCCCGCCGGCCAGCTGGGAATTGGCGGCGTTGACGATGGCATCGACGTGCTGGCGGGTAATGTCGCCAACGACGAGTTCGATGCGGGATTCGCCAAGTCGGGCGAGCATGATGGGTAGGATTCAGGATTCAGGGGCGGGCAATGAAAAACGGCGGCGGGTTTTGGCCCGTCGCCGTCCTTGTCCCGAAGTTGTTTTCAGGTCCGCCGATCAGAAATCGGTGTCGCTGAGGATCCTCTGGCCCTTGCGGGACCCATCCCAAGTCAACAGCTGAGCATACACATTCGAGTTGATTCCCTGGGCGATGAACTTTCCGTTGCCTCCGACGAATATCGCGTTGACGCCGCCAGCATGGTAAGAACTCGGACGCGGCGTCAATCCCTCCACACCGCCATTCAAGTTAGCGTTAATCAGACCGCTTGTTGGAGGCGCCTCTACTCCACGAAACCCGGGCGCCAATTCAAGCGAAAATTGTTTGTTCGGAGCCCTGCCGACGCCTGAGTCCGGCGTTGTGTTCGTCGCGACAACTAGAGGAGCGGTGGTACTGGCCGAACCGACGGGAATTCCGAATGAGTAACTTCCGATCCTGGCAACACCGTTGGCATTTGTGTCACCCGCCCAGTTCTGGGCCTGCATGTTTTCAGCAAAAAGAAGAGTTTGGGCCGATCCGTCCGCTCGCGACACCTGATCGATCTTGACCTGCACATTACCCCAGGCGACACCAGTCGAACGTGCGACTTCAGCGTCGTCAGAGTTGTACGTGGCACTGCCAAAAGTACCGCCAGTGCCGTTAAAGCCGTAGTCATAGTTTTCAGGGTAATGCCCATCCGTTGTACCCACTGCAACAAACGGCACAGCGATATTGGCACCCCAGAACTGACTGGCCATATACCCGGCGTTAATTGCGTACGACAGATTTCCATCCAACACGTCGTTGGAATCATCTGGGCAGTTGAACACCTTGATCTTTGTCCGTGCCAGTTGTGCGACAGAATAGTCCCCGGTGCTGGCAGCAGTTGCAGAGAGCAAACGTTCGGACAACGGCCCCAATTCGACATAAGGCATCAACTGCACCGTCCAAGGCGCATGGCCGACGACCGACGCGGACCAGACCATTGGGCTGTTCGGGTCGACCAAATACGGCAGGTTTCCGTTGCGGGCAGTCGCGTACGACTGGGCGGCGATGCCGAGGTTCCGGATGTTGTTGAGGCACTCGGTGCGGCGGGCGGTGGCCCGGGCATTCTGCACGGCGGGCAGAATGAGAGCGGCCAGAGTCGCGATGATCGAAATCACCACGAGCAGTTCGATCAGGGTGAAGCCGCGACGAGGGGCGGCCCGCCTGTGGGCGATACGACGCGTGAGCATGGAGGCACTCCAGGACAACTTCAGGACACGAGACAGGAACGAAGGTCGACCCGGCCGGCGATTGTGGCGAATCGGAGTCTTCGAGGGAACTTACGTTATGGACGCGACAGGTGTTTGACCGAACTCGCTTCCCGGACTGGCAGCTGATGACCGTTGCGGATTGCGGCAGAACGACTTGCTGCGAAACGCAGCAGTGAAGTGGGGCTTTTTCGATTATGTAGCGTTTTTCGTCGGGCCTGAAGCACAAAACGGTTCAACACGTTGCGTTTTCAGGATTTGTAACGCTGCGAATCAGACTGAAGGGATCAGAATGCACGCAGCGTGCCAGAATGGATAGGAGAGCGGAGGAACCGTGACGGGCAAGCCAAAGGTCGAGCCGTCCCGCACGCGGCCCCCAATTCGCTCTTCCGCATTGCTCGTTCACTCGATCGTCAGGAGGAGGTCGCCGGCGTCGACCCGGCTGCCGGCTTTGACCAGGAGTTTGCCGACCTTTCCCTCGCGGCTGGCGTTCACCGTTGTCTGCATCTTCATCGCTTCGATCGTCAGGAGCTTCTGTCCCTTCTTGACCGCTTCTCCCGGCTCAACCACCACCGAAACCACCATGCCCGGCATGCTCGAAGCGATGTGAGTCGGATCGGCCGAGTCGGCCTTGATGTTCTTGACCACCGTCGATTCGAGCGTGGCGTCCGGCACGTTGACATCGCGCGGCTGGCCGTTGAGCTCGAAGAAGACCGAGCGGGTGCCGTCCGGATGGGCACTGCCGGTCGTGGTGAATTTCAGGAACAGCGTTTTTCCGGGTTCGATGTCGACGGCGAATTCTTCGCCCGGCTGCATGCCATAGAAGAACACGGGGGTTGGCAGGCCGCTGGTGTCGCTGAACTCCTGCTGGTGCGCGGCGAACTGCTCGAACACCTTTGGGTACAGAATCGACGACAGCTCTTCGCGCTTTGTGGCGGGACGTTCGAGCAGCGGCTCGAGCAATTTGCCGGTCGCTTCAAAATCGGCCGGCGGAAGCGATTCGCCGGGCCGTCCGTCGAACGCCGGCCGCGAGCCGAGGATCCGCTGCTTGACCTGCTCGGGGAACCCGCCGGGGGGCTGGCCCATCGCACCGGAAATCAGGTCGATCACCGATTCGGGATACGCGATCTCCTTCTTGCCGTTCAGCACGTCGTCGCTGGTCAGCTCGTTGGCCACCATGAACAGGGCCATGTCGCCCACCGACTTCGACGTGGGCGTGACCTTCACGATGTCGCCGAAAAGCTGGTTCACTTCCGCATACACGCGGCAGACTTCCTGCCAGCGATCAGCGAGGCCGAGGGCCCGGGCCTGTTCGTACAGGTTCGTGTACTGCCCACCGGGCATTTCGTGGTTGTACAGGTCGGCCGTGCCGGGCAGAGTCTCGCTTTCGAACGGCAGGTAGAACTGCCTGACGCACCGCCAGTACTCGGCGATCTCATCAAGTCGCCCGGAATCGAGGCCCGTTTCGCGAGGCTGGAACCGGATCGATTCGCACAGCGTATTGAGGTTCACCTGCGAGGTTCCGCCAGACATCGGCGCCATCGCGGCGTCGGCAATGTCGAGTCCGACATCGGCGGCGCGGAGAATTGAAGACGCCTGGATGCCGGCGGTGTCGTGGGTATGGAAGTGGATCGGAATGCCGATCTCCTGCCGCAGCGTTTTGACGAGCGTTGCGGCGGCTTCCGGCTTGCACAGGCCGGCCATGTCCTTGATGGCCAGGATGTGAGCCCCCATCTTCTCGAGCTCTTTCGCCAGTTCGACGTAGTACTTGAGCGAGTACTTCGTGCGGCCCGGGTTGGTGATGTCGCCCGAATAGCAGATGGCCGCTTCACAGATGCCGCCGGCGTCGTTCACCGCCTCCATGGCGACCCGCATGTTGGGGACCCAGTTGAGGCAGTCGAAGACGCGGAAGACGTCGACCCCTTCGCCGTTGGCGTAAGCTTCCTTCACGAATTCGCGGACGACGTTGTCGGGATAGTTCGTGTAGCCGACGGCGTTCGAGGCGCGGAGCAGCATCTGGAACAGGATGTTGGGGCACTTTTCGCGCATCTGATTGAGGCGTTCCCAGGGGCATTCCTGGAGGAAACGCATCGTGGTGTCGAACGTCGCCCCGCCCCACATCTCCAGCGAGAACAGCTGCGGCAGCAGGAACGAGTACGCCTCGGCAATCTGGACGAGGTCGTAAGTGCGGAAACGGGTGGCATGCAGCGACTGGTGAGCGTCGCGGAAGGTCGTGTCGGTGATCAGCAGCGGCTTCTGTTCCTTGACCCACTTCGAGAATCCCTGCGCGCCGAGTTTTCTGAAACGGTCCTTGGTTCCTTCGGGACGGGCGGCGCGCGGGTCGTATTGCGGGATGGGGGCGGGCGCCCGGCGGGTGGCGACCGGCCGGCCTTTCACCATCGGGTTGCCGTTGACGATGACGCCGCCGACGTAACTCAGGAGCTTCGTCGCGCGGTCTTTTCGCTTGGGGAACTCGAAGAGCGACGGATTCTCATCGATGAACCGGGTCGTGCAGTCGCCGGCGATGAACGTGGGGTGCTGCAGGACGTTAATCAGGAACGGGATGTTGGTTTTGACGCCGCGAATCCGGAATTCCTGCAGGCAGCGATGAGTCCGGCGGATGGCGTCCTGGAAGCGGCGGCCGCGGGTCGTCACCTTCACCAGCAGCGAATCGTAATAGGGATGGACCCAGGCGCCGGAGAACGCGGAACCGGCGTCGAGCCGCACTCCCATGCCGCCCGCCGACCGGTAGTGCGCGATCCGGCCGTAGTCCGGAACGAAGTTGTTCGCCGGGTCTTCGGTCGTCACCCGGCATTGCACGGCGAAGCCGGTCGTTTTGATGTTCGCCTGGGAATCGATGCCGATTTCGGGGTCGCTGAGCTTGTAGCCCTGCGCGACCAGAAGCTGGGCGCGGACGATGTCGAACCCGGTGACTTCTTCGGTCACCGTGTGCTCCACCTGGATGCGGGGGTTGACCTCGATGAAGTAATACTTGTTGGTGTCGGCGTCGACGAGGAATTCCACGGTTCCCGCGGCGACGTAACCGACCTGCTTCCCGATCTTCACGGCGGCGTCGCAGAGCGCGTCGCGCACGGCCGGATCGAGATTCGGCGCGGGGGCGATCTCGATCACCTTCTGGTGCCGCCGCTGGACGGAGCAGTCGCGCTCGTACAGGTGAACGAGGGAGCCGTGCTGGTCGCCGAGGAGCTGAACCTCGATATGGCGGGCCCGGGAAATGAACTTCTCGATGAAGATGTCGGGCGAGTTGAACGCGACGAGCGATTCGCGCCGCGCGGTTTCGTAGTTGTCGACGAAGTCGGCCTCGTTAAGGACCACGCGCATCCCGCGCCCGCCGCCGCCATGGGCCGCCTTGAGGATAATGGGGAAGCCAAGTTTCTTGGCTTCGGCGAGGCCTTCTGTGGCGTCTTTCAGTGCTTTGGCGCTGCCGCCGAGGATGGGGACACCGGCTTGGGTGGCGATGGTGCGGGCAGCGGTTTTGTCGCCCAGCTTAATCAGATGTTCGACTTTGGGGCCGACGAACGTGATGCCGTTGTCGGCGCAAGCCTTGGCCAGTTCGGGCTTTTCGGAAAGGAATCCGTAGCCGGGATGAATTCCGTCGACGCCGTTTTCTCTGGCGACGGCGATGATGCCGTCGATGTCCATGTAGCTTTTGATTGGCTCGCCGGGCTGCCCGACCTGGTAGGCCTCGTCGGCCTTGAAGCGGTGGAGGGCGAAGCGGTCTTCGTGGGCGAAGATGGCGACGGTGCGGATGCCGAGTTCGGACGCAGATCGGAACACGCGAATCGCGATTTCGCTGCGGTTACAGACGAGCAGTTTGTTGATGGCTGGCATGGAGGCCAGTCTGATGTTCGGCTGCGGTTTTTCAAGGACGCGTTGGTGGGATGCAGGGAGTGGGAATGGCGAGGGCTGGAAAATATCGTCAGCGGCGATGCATGCGTTGGGGTGAGGATTACCGCAGAGACGCAGAGAACGCAGCGAAGCCGGAGGTCGCGGCGGAGAATTGAAGCGCCGGGGTGAACGCAGGAATCCGCGACAGCAATTGCCCGCGAGTGTGTTCAGACTTTGCCGTCGTACTCGTGATGGTGGCCGATCCAGATCCAGGTCACCATTTCGTCGTCGCGGATTGCGACTGCGCGGTAATGGATTCCCACCCGTGCCGACCAGTATTGCCCGACCTTCTTAAAGCACAACGACGGGTGCCTCGGGTTTTGTTGCAGCAGTCGAAACGCCCGTCGACCAAGTTCCTGCACTTCGACCGGAAGGCCGTGAAAGTGTCGCCAGAAGGAGGCACTTGCGGAATGGTTCACAGCGGTGTGCAGCGGCCGGCTTCGATGTCTGCTTGTGCTTCAAGGGCGAGATCGTCAAAAAAGCCTCGCTCGATGGCTCGCTCGAGCTTCTTGTCGACATCCGCGGCGATGTATTCCTCAAACCACGCGGCCAGCTCCGAAAGCTGTTCCGTCGACAACTTCTGAATCTCCCGCTCAATTTCCTGAACGCCCATACGAGCCTCCGAAGGCGACCTGTTGTTCCCCCCAAGCTATTATGCCTTGCTGAACCAGAGCTCACAACGCCTCCCTCAATCGACTTCAGATTCCCCATGTCACGCACTGTTCGGCTGGTCACTCTTGGCTGCAAGGTGAATCAGTATGAAACCCAGCTTGTGAAGGAGGCCCTCGAGAAGCATGGCTTCCGGGAGGCTGGCGATGATGAGAATGCGGACCTGTGCGTCGTCAACACCTGCACAGTGACGAACGAAGGGGACGCGAAGTCACGAAAGACGATCCGGGCCCTGGCGCGCGAGAACCCCGGGACGCGGACGCTGGTGATGGGCTGCTACGCAACTCGCGATCCGGACGCGGTGAAGCAGCTGCCATCCGTGTTCGAGGTGGTCACCGACAAGCGGGAGCTGCCGGATGTCCTCCTTCGTGAAGGCGTCCACAACATGCCGGCCGGCATCAGCACATTTGACGGACGGAAGCGGGCGTATGTGAAGGTGCAGGATGGGTGCATCCTGAAGTGCAGCTATTGCATCATTCCGAAGGTCCGGCCGGGTTTGAGGAGCCGGTCGGCCGACGACATCGAAGAGGAAGTTCGCCGCCTGATCGACAATGGACACAAGGAAATCGTGATCGCCGGCATCCATGTGGGGCACTACGGGGTGGACACGACCCGCGGACGGTCGGGCCTGCCGCCGTTTCGGCTGTGGCATCTGTTTCGTCGTCTGGACCGCATTCCGGGCGACTGGCGGATGCGGCTGTCGAGCGTCGAAGCGAACGAACTCGGAGACGACTTCATCAACGCGGCGGTCGACTGCGAGCATCTGTGTCACCAGTTCCACCCTGCCCTGCAAAGCGGATCGGACAGCGTGCTGGTGAGAATGCGTCGCCGGTACCGGATGGGCCGGTTCCTCGACATGCTGGACCGCTTTCGCGACCGCCTGCCGGACGTGGCCTTCACCACCGATGTCATCGTGGGATTTCCTGGTGAGACGGAGCAGGAATTCCAGGAGACGCTGGAGTCCTGCCGACGTGCGCAATTCATGAAGATTCACGTCTTCCCGTTCAGCACGCGGCGCGACACTCCGGCCGCCTTGATGCCCGATCAGGTGTCGCCCGAAGTGAAGCGCGACCGCTGCGGGCGGCTGTCGGTTCTGGAACGGGAGCTGGCGACGGACTACTATGGCCGCTGGGTTGGCCGGCCCGTGGAGGTGCTGGCGGAACGCGAGTCGGAGGAACGGCCGGGGTGGATTCGCGGAACGGACCGCATGTACATGCCGGTGGAGTTCCCGGGGAGGCGAGACGAAATCGGGGAGTTGGTGACGGTCGTGGGACGCGCGGTGCATCGTGAGTTTCTCGAATCGCGGCGCATGAACTGAAACGGCCTGTCAGGGGTTCACGGTGGCGAGTCATTTGTCATTGATTGGCGGTTGGCGATGCCTGTTTCGGGCTCGAGCCGACCGCATGTTGTGGGTTGATTCACCTGAGTCGATGGCCTGTGGCGGACTGAGTTGTCAGTTGAGAGCAGCAGGGGGCTGACGCCCCCGCTCGCCTGATGGATTGGAAACGGCGATGGAGTCGCGGTTTTTCAGAATTGCACTCGATGGGGACGTCGCCAGAGTCGACGTGCTTCGGGAGCGGCTTACGGAAGAAGACAACGTCGAGGAGTTCGGCCAGGAGCTCATTTCGCTGGTTGAGAAGCAGAAGGTGACGAAGGTCATTCTCGGCATGGACCGGGTGAAATATTTCACGAGCTCCGTCATTGGCAAGCTGATCATGCTGCACCGACGCATGGGGCGGTCGGACGGGGAACTGGTGCTGGCCCGGCTGCGACCGGAGGCGGAAGAGATTCTTTCAACGAGCCAGCTGCTGACTTACTTTCACACCGATGTCCCGCCCGGCGAAGCGAAGCCGGGCCTGGCGTAATGCGGCGTGAGCGGCCCGGCGTTCTGGAGGGCGCGCCCGGGCGTTCCCGGCAGCGTGCGGAGTGTCGGGCGGGCACATTTCCGGCCGCGGGATCAAAGACGCTCTAATTCTCCAAGGCGGCGGCACGGAGTTCGTCGAACAGGGGTTTGTCTGCCGCGTCGACCTGCCCGTCTCCGTTAAGGTCGGCAGCGCGATAGTCGCCGAACCAGACAGCAGGGTCGAGGAGAAAAGCACGTTCGTCTTCGGCGGCCAGGGCGTGTTCGAAGGCCAGCGCGTCCCGCTCGTCGATTCGCCCGTCGACGCAAACATCGCCGGGAATCGGCGGCGTGGAGTGAATCGCGTCGCCAATCTCTTCGACGCCCTGCCAGCCGCGGTGCTTCGATCCATAGGCGGCCTTGGCGGAATAGCGGAACAGGCGGTTGTGATTGGTCAACCGATTGCGGTAAACGCGGACCTGTTCCAGGTCGATGTGAAAGACATCAAGGCACAGGCGGCGTTTTTCTTCAGGCGACCCGCCGCGCAGGATGGCCGCCTCGTCCGCCGTTGGCAGCAGGTGGAAGCCTGGCGGATCGAATCCGCTGGTGTGGTAGCCCATCGCATCGCGGTGATCCGGAGGCCCGTCCGTGCTGTCGTACGTGAACGTGTTGTCGGTGAACAGGTAATGGCTGGCGTGAAACTCGTCGCCGGGGTCCACGTCGTTGAAGACCGGCATCTGGACGAAGGGACGGTTATAAAGCGGCGCGCGGCTGCGGAACTCGTTGAACCGAACTTCGCAGTGGTCGGCGTTGTCGCGAAAGCGGACGTAGTCGCCACGGCAGTCGACGAAGCTGTTGCCAATGACCTTGATGTGATGGACATCGTACGCGGTGTAGATCATGTGGGCCGTCGTTCCCGATCCGATGTTGCGGAATGTGTTCCGGTGGATCGTGACGTGATGCCCGCCATTGCTGACTCCGAGAGCGCCGTAATAGACCGGGGCGTCGTAAAACTGGCAGTCTTCGATGAGGATGTTTTCGGAGACGCGTCCGGTTTCACGATCGACGCTGAATGAGAGCTTGTAAATCCGGGCGTCCGGGTCGCTGTCGGTGAAGGCGAGATCGCGGACCGTGACATTGACGGCCCCTCCGAATCGGATTCGACCTGGCCCGGCGAAGATCGCCCGGTGCGGCGTCTCGGCGCGAATTGTCAGCCGGCGCAGTGGACGGCCGAGCTGGCCGAGCGAGACGACGTCGGTGTACCGGCCGTTCTGGAGCACCACGGTGACGTGATCGCGGTCGAGTTGCCGGCGGACCTCATTCCAGAACTCGGGACTGCTGAACCGCGCGGCGTCCGTCGACGTCTGCCCGGATGCCGTGCCGCGGCTCTGCGGAGCGGCATGCAACACAATCTCGCCACGAACGGTCCTCACAGTCAGCAGCAGCGCTGCTGCAACGCAGAAAATTCCGAGGCGCAATTTCATGGGTCAGGCAGGTCAAGGCAGTTCAGGCCGAGGGATCTGGCCCATTGACCAGACGGAGCGCCCGCTGGATGCGGACGAGACATTTCTCGCGGCCGAGGAGCGCCAGGCAATCGTACAGACCCGGGCCGGCCGGCTTGCCGGTCGTCGCCACCCGGACGGCGTGCACGAGATCACCGAGGCCCAGTCCGCGCGATTCGAGAAACGCATGGGTGGCCTGTTCGAGGGACGCCGGGGTGAAGTCGTCGGTTGCAGCCAGCAGGTCGCGGTAGGCAGCGAGGAGGTCGGCCGCAGCGGGTGCGTTTCGAATCCGTTTGTCGTAGGCCTTCTGGTCAAAGACGAGCGTTTCGTCGGAGGTGAAATACTCGTCGTAGGTCAGGATGTCCGAGAAGAGCTTGAGGCGGTCGCCGAGGGCGACAATCAGGCGGCGGGTCAGGTCCCGGATCGCTTCGTCGGCGGGATCGGCGATGTAGCCGGCCCGCTGGAGAAATGGCAGGCAGCGGTCGAGCTTGTCCTCAGTCGACAGCTTTCCCATCCAGTATTCCTGGTAGGACAGGAGTTTGTCGCAATCGAGTCCGGCCGCGCCCTTGACGACGCGGTCCAGCGTGAAGTTCTCAATAATGAACTCGCGCGACATGTATTCGGTTTTGTCGTCGAGCGACCAGCCGAGCCGGGCCAGCGCGTTCAGCACGGCTTCGGGCAGAAAGCCGACCTCCGCATAGAACGCGACCATGACAGGATTCAGCGATTCGTCAGACTTCAGGCCGAGTTTGGGGAGAACGGCATCGGCGATGTCGAACAGCTTTTTGAACTGGGGGTTGTTGCGATACTTGCCGATTTCCCGCTTGCTGAGCTTCTTCGTGGTTCCAGGCGCAGCGACGAACGGGATGTGGGCGAACTGGGGGGGCTGGACGCCGAGCGCCTCAAAGATCAGGAGCTGAACCGCCGTGTTGGTCAGGTGTTCTTCGGCGCGGATGACGTGGCTGATGGCGAAGTCGATGTCATCGATGACGGTTGCGAAGTTGTACAGCGGGCTGCCATCGGAGCGCTGGATGACGGGGTCGGGCATGAGGGAGCAGTCCCATTCGACCTGGCCGCGAACGTGATCGTTGACGCTGATCTTGCGGTCTCGCGGCACCAGCAGACGCACGACGAAAGGGGTCTGCGCCGCCTGATGCCCGGCCAGCGTTTCGGGAGAGAGCAGCAGCGAGCGGCGCCCGCTAAGATAGGGCGTTTTCGATTTCTCGGCCGCTTCGCGATCGGCCTTGATCTGCTCGGGCGTTTCGTAATCGCGGTAGGCGTGGCCGGAGTCGAGAAGCTGCTGGACCGCCTCGCGGTAGCGGTCGTTTCTCTGCGACTGATAGTACGGGGCATGCGGGCCGCCGGTTTCGGGACCTTCATCCCAGGGCAGGTTCATCCAGCGGAAGGCATCGAGAATGGGCTGCAGCGCGGCTTCGACGTTGCGTTCGCGATCGGTGTCGTCAATCCGGAGAATGAACTGGCCGGAGTTATGCTTCGCCCACAGCCAGTTGAAGAGGGCGGTGCGCATGCCGCCGATATGCATGTAGCCAGTGGGGGACGGGGCGAATCTCGTACGGACGGACATGGCTTCCAACGGGGTCTACGGGCCGACAGGACCCGGCAGTTTACGACGCAACTGCCCGATTCGCGACGATCAGGCGATGCAGGATCGCTGCCAGGAAACGATCGTGTCGCGATGCCGCGGGTCGCCCGGGGGAACGGAACCGGTCCAGTCGCCATCAGCGCGGACCCGGCGCGTTGATTCGTGCGGCATCGCGCGGCTTTCCGGGATAGTCTCCTCGCGGACCTTGGGCGCGGGCATTTCCGCGGGCGAGCGGCTCGCCGGTTTCGCGATCAAACGTATCGGGCGAAAGGAATTCAGGAACCGCATCGCCGGTTTCCTCGATCCACTGGTCCAGCAGTGCGGCCAGGCGGGTGCGGACTGCCGCGTGGTCGCCGTCTGCGGCGAGGTTCCGAAGCTGATCGGGATCGTCGGCCGTGTAATAGAGTTCTTCAACAGGTCTGGGAGCGAGGAACACGTCGGCCTGGGCTGGTGTGAGCCGGAGGGCGTCGCGAGCAGACTTGAGGGCGGTGTGCGACGGAGACCGGACGGAGTCGGCCGGCCCTTGCCACGCCAGCTTTGGGCGTGCATTGCGAATGTACAGCCATCCATCGCTGCGAACCGATCGTCCGTGGGCTTCGTAGTCGTGCCAGTTGTGCTCAGAGAATGCATGGCGGCGCGTGATGGCCTGAGGGTCGCGGAGCACGGGCGCGAAACTGAGCCCCTGCATGGCAGCGAGCGGCTGCAGGCCGGCGAGTTCGAGGAGCGTCGGGGCGATGTCGATCACGCTGACGAGGCTGGCCGTAGCGCCGCCAGGGTTCGTCAGTCCTGCGGGCCAGTGTGCGACGAGAGCGGTCTTCATGCCGGAATCGTGCAGGCGGGTTTTGGCTCTCGGGAACGGACGGCCGTTGTCGGCCAGGATGAGGAGCAGCGTGTTGTCGAGAACGCCCTGCGACTTCAGCGTGTCGAGCACCTGGCCGACGAAGTAATCGAAGCGGGTGATTTCATTGTGGTAGGAAGCGAGGTCGTCGCGGGTTGCGGCGGTGTCCGCCAGGAACGGGGGCGGTTGCATGTTTTCGGGGCGATGCCGGGGACCGTACCGATCCTCGACCCACTCGTTGTCCGCGTCCCAGCCACGGTGAGCGTCGAGCGAGGCGAACCAGAAGAAAAAGGGCTTGTCCTTCGGCCGCTGCTCGATGGTGGGCGTCCATTTCGATTCCGCGCCGTGGTTGTCGGGAGTCACCCCCGGGTCGATCAGGTCCCAGGTTTCCGGACCAACCTTCGAGCCCTGACGGGTCATGTGGTTCTTGCCAACGACGGCGGTGTAGTAGCCGTGGCTGCGGAGAATGGCGGGAAGCCACGGAATCGAGGCGTCGATCGGCTGATGCAGTTCGGCGGCCGGGCCAAGGTTATGCGGGTAGCGTCCGGTGATGATGCTGGAGCGACTGGGACTGCAACTGCTGGCCGTGAGATAGGCCTCCGTAAACCGCAACCCCGATTCGGCAATGCGATCGATACGCGGCGTGCGGGCCGACTGACTGCCGTAACAGCCGAAGTCGTTCCAGCTGACGTCGTCTGCAATGCAGACGACAAAATTCGTGGGAGGGGACGCAACGGACGGGAGCGGGACCAGCAGGCTGGCAAACAGCAGCAGCAGTGGTTTCACGGGACATGCTCCAGGCATCTGGGGGCGCTGAAAACTCGTTCGATTCACCGGGCGGCGACCGCAGGCCACCTTGCCCGACCGTGCGTCTGGCAGCGCGCTCCCGCGGTTCCCGCACCCCGGGAGCGACATGCGATGAGGCTAGTTCCGCCAGATCTTGACATCGTCAACGACGGCATTGCGCGGGACGGCCAGTCGCAACATGCGCTTGGTGGGATGGCCAATGCCGGGCGAGGTGTGGCTCGCGATCGGCTGTCCATCGATGGCGACGGTCAGTTTGTCGCCCTGGATCGTCGCTTCTACGGTGTACCACTGCCCTGCGGTCAGCCGATGGGGCGTTGTTCTGTTCTTGCCGACGAGCGCGGCCTGCTGCTCGTCGCTCAACGGCTGCTTTGCCTGGCGTGCCTCGCGAATATCGAGCCGCATGTTGCCCGTCTTGAGATCCTGCAGGAGAACGTCTTTCGTGCTGACGCGGGCGGCGAACAGGTGGCCGGCGTGAACCTCGGTGCATTGCGGGTCGGCGAAGTTCAGCCCCAGACTGTCTTTTTCGTCCTCCAGCATGAATCGCAGTCGGACGGTTCCATTGGTGAACTCGGCCGCATGCGTGACCGAGGCGGCGTGATCGGCCTCGGGATGCGTCGAGATGTACATGGCGCCGTTGCGCAGGTCGACCTGCTTGTTGCCCTTTGCGCGGCTCTTGCTGTTGGTGCCCCAGCCCTGGCCGGGCTCATCCGTTTTCTCCTGCGATTCGCTGCGCTCGAAGTCGTCCTCAAAAATGAGCGTCCCCTGCCCGGCGACGGCAAAAGATGTGACGAGCAACGCGATGGAAAAGACGCGAACGACGATTGAGGGCTGCATCGTGATGGTTCCTGCCAGATGATCAGGGGAACGATTCGCGGGGCGGCGAACATCGCGTCCGCCGTCAGCCTCAAGTGTTTCGTTTCGGGAGAGAACTTGGAAGCGCCAGACACGGCCGGCATACGGGCGTGTTGCCGGGAGAATGCGCGAGAGTGCAGACGCCGCTCGGTGCGGGAGGTCGCGGGTGTCGGCCGGGCGCTGATGCCAGCAGGCGCAAACCGGCACTTTGCAGGTCTGATGCACACGGGGATCCACCCAGACGCCAGCCGGACAGCGTTGTCCGTGTGTGGCGAATGCCAGCTTGCGACCGGTCGAGTGGTTCCGCGCCACACAGCTTCTGGCGTACCATGGCCGGAGTTCGCCCAATGGAAGAAAGGCCTGAACATGAGACTGTTTTGTCTGCTGGTTGTGCTGCTGCTGCCCGGTCTGCTCGCGGCCGCCGAGTCCCGGCCCAATATCGTGATGGTGTTTATCGACGACATGGGCTGGGGAGATTTCTCCTGCTTCGGCAATACTGATGCGAAGACCCCGAACATTGATCGTCTGGCCGCCGAGGGGCTGCGTTTCTCGCAATTTTACGTCAATTCGCCCATCTGCTCGCCATCGCGGTGTGCGCTCACAACGGGACAGTACCCGCAGCGATGGAAAATTACGTCGTTTCTGAACAATCGGGCAGACAACGAACGACGCGGCGTGGCGCAATGGCTCGATCCGTCGGCGCCGTCGCTCGCACGGATTCTGAAGCAGCACGGCTACGCCACCGGGCACTTCGGAAAATGGCACCTCGGCGGGCAGCGGGATGTTGACGACGCGCCGCCCATCACGAACTACGGTTTTGACGCGTCGCTGACCAACTTTGAGGGGATGGGCCCGAAGCTGCTGCCGCTGACTCTGAAGCCCGGCGATACAGAACCGGGAAAGATCTGGAGCGACGCCGTGCGACTGGGGGGGCCGGTGACCTGGATGCAGCGGTCGCAGATCACCGGGGGTTTTGTGGATGCCGCATTGCCCTTCATGAAACAGGCGGCTGAGGACAACAAGCCGTTTTACATCAACCTCTGGCCGGATGATGTTCACAGCCCGTTCTGGCCGCCAGTCGACAAATGGGCAGATGGCAAGCGGGGGCTGTATCTCTCGGTGCTGGAAGAGATGGACCGGCAGTTCGGAAAGCTGTTTGACCACATCGGCTCGACGCCGGCGCTGCGCGACAACACGCTTGTCCTGATCTGCTCGGACAACGGCCCGGAGCCCGGAGCCGGCAGCGCCGGACCATTTCGTGGTGCGAAGGCCCAGCTTTATGAAGGCGGGATTCGCTCGCCGCTGGTTGTGTGGGGGCCAGGACTGATCGCCAGGGACAGCGTGGGAAAGGAGAACGCCCTGTCGGTGTTCGCCGCCTTCGACCTGCCCCCCTCGATACTGGGGGTGGCCGGTATTGCGCGGCCCGCGGACGTGACGTTTGATGGAGAGGACCTGTCGGCGACGCTGCTGGGGCGGGAAGCGGCGTCACACCGTGCGCCGCTGTTCTGGCGACGGCCGCCCGACCGCAAAACCGCCGGCCCGATGGGGGGCGTCATTCTGCCCGATCTGGCGGTGCGCGACGGGAACTGGAAACTGCTGTGCAATTACGACGGGAGCGAACCGCAACTGTACGACCTCGCAGCCGATCCCGCCGAGTCGAGCAACATCGCCGCCGAGCATGGCGAGGTCGTCAGGACACTGACGGCGGCGGTCGTCGACTGGAATCATTCGATGCCCGCTGATAATGGTCCGGCCCTGGGCGAAGTGAACGTCCCTGCCCGGCGTGGACGCCGCCCGACCCCGAATTGATGCCGCATTGCCTCGGCCTCGAACGCTCGTGGACGCTCGAGGAAACAGACCGGGCGGTCTGTGATGGTCGCCCGGTCGCCCGATTTGAGCATTCAGTCGCTGCGGGCCCAGGCCGCCCGGCGTGCGAAGTCGGCCTGAAAATCGGGGCGCCATTGGCTGACGGCGGTGCGTGGATCGAACGAGTCGGTTTTCGGGAGATCACGCCACCAGCCGTCCGACTCGCGCTGAAACTGGCCGCCCCAGCCGGGCTTCGCGGGATCCCGCGGGTCGTTTCCGCCCCGGGGGAGGAAAAAGAACCAGGACGGCGTATCCCCTTCCTTGAGGCAACTGTTCCGGTTAGGGGCAGTCCAGGTTTTTGTGGGATACATGGCTCCCAGCGGGCCCGTGCTGCGGATGTTCTTGTCGATCCATTCGAGGCTGGTCAGTGATTCGTCGCCGGTGAGGTACATGCCGCGATAGACGCCCTCTCGTTTGTCGAGCCCGGCCGGAGCACTGGCGAGGATGTAGTTCATGCCCGGGAATTCCTGTCTCATCCAGCCAGCAATCCGATCCTGATCGTTGACGTCGTAAACGCGGAACCGGCTGATGAACTCGCGGTAGCCGCTTTCGTCGCGATCCTGCCGGACGCGGAACAAGGCCTGGGCGAGGTCGGTCTGGCCCCCCCAGATGGTGATGTTCAACGGGCGATCGGGGGCGCCGGCGTCGATCAGCCTGATGAGCATCCGGGAGCCATCGGTGTCGTGCCCCTCGCCGATGTGGTCGCGCCCGCGCCGGGCGTTTCCGCTGGCGACCCGCTCGCGAAGCTGTTGCGCCTCCGGCCAGCCATCTGCATGCTTCCGAAAGTTCGGCAGCACCGCTTCATAGGCATCAATGACGTCGAGGATGAGTTGCGGCTGAGTGACATCCCGCTTCAGTTCGCCAATCGTGCCCGAGGCGCTGGCGATCAGCGCCTCAATTTCGAATTCGTTGGCGTAGTGCAGCAGACGAATCAGCGACTGGGTGTCGTCGGGGTCGCCGCCGATATCGGTCAGCACGGCGAGGCGTGGCCGCTCGGCTGCGGATAGGCTGCCAGCCGCCAGCAGTGCGAGGAGAGCAAGAATCATCGATGAGTGTCGCATAACCGGTCTCCCCTTTATTTCGCGGTCAGGTCGAGATCATGGTTGTTGCCCGGCGCGGGAATCTCAACGGTCAACTCTGACCTGGCGTGGAATCGCGGCGGCAGTGCTTCCTTGCGTTCATCGTAGATGTCGCCGTTCATCGGATCGGTCAGTTCACGCCCCGTCTTCTTGAGCCAGCGAACTTCGACGCGGTACGTGCCGGCGGTCGGGCCTTTTTCGGGAGGAATCTCGTATCTTCCATTCTGAATCACTCCTCCCGATGCACGCGGCTGAGTCCCGCTTCCTCCGCCGGCGGGGATCAGTGCGATCGAGCCCAGATCGATCGGCTCGCCGTTAAACGTCGCGTTTCCCGACAGCGGGTGGGGGCCATCGCCGCGATCGCCTGCGCACCCCGAGGCGATCAACCCCAGGCTGAGAAGACACAGGATTGCCGGAATTCTGCACATGAAGTCTCTCCTCGACAGGCGAAGGTCGCCTGGTGACTGGAATGGCCGATTTGACGCGCAACCCTTCGCGAGAGCCAAACGAATCCGCTGGGTCGAAACTGCGCTTCAGAACGTGACAACAAGCCGCAAGCGGCTCCGGCCGCACCGCTGACCCGATATGAAGCGTCCGCCAGCCCTGCGCGGAGTTGTCCGCGCAGGATTTGTGGGCCCGATCTGCGAAATCAAAAGACGCTGCTGATGACTTCGCCGTCGTCTTTGGAGCAGAGATTGTTGTAAACCCAGCCCGGCCCCGTATCGACACCGGCCGTGCATCCATTGCCGGTGTTGGCCATCGCCCTGGCGACTGCAGCGGGGTTGATGGAGATGTTTTCGCTGAGGAACTGCACCGATCCATCGGCCATCGCGAAGTGCGCCCCGCCGACGTGCGCGCTGCTGGCCGCGAAACGGGTTCTGGTTGTGTCGTTGGTCGAGGCGTTGAAGTCGTTGCAGTTTCCGGCGGCGACGCAATCGCGAGCGGTGTTGATTGGCTGGCCGGCATGGAAGACGTTGGCGGAGTCGCCAGTGCCCTGCGCGGTTCCCCACATGATGGCCCCGACGTAACGGCGTCTGGGGTTGGGGTCCATCCGCCGTTCACCCAGCATGAGGGTGTTGGTGGTGCCGTCGGTGATGTCTCTCATCTGGAAGCAAGGGCCGCCAAACCCTGCGCGGTAGCGCATGACCTGCTGGTTGCAGACATAATTGCTCTTGGCATACCAGTTCGTGGTGGTTGAGTTGTTCGCACTGGGATGGAACTGGTTGGTTGGCGATCCGGCATCGGATGGGCAGACAAAGACGGTGAGGGGCTGCCGCAGCAGCGGGGCGCCGTTGTAGTCGGTGTTCGCGCCGGGAATCTGCATGCCATCGGGGCGAAGCTGATTGAAGAGGGCCGCCTGATCGACATACGGCAGGATTGAGACGCCCCAGCCCCAGCGTCGGTCGTTATTCGTGTTGATGTTCAGCATCTGCGGCGGGAAGCAGAGGAACGTGTCGTGATAGTTGTGGACGGCCAGCCCGAGTTGCTTGAGATTGTTTCGACATTGCGTCCGCCGGGCGGCTTCCCGGGCCTGCTGAACGGCAGGCAGCAGCAGAGCGATCAGAATCGCGATAATTGCGATGACGACAAGCAGTTCAATCAGCGTAAATCCGACGCGACAACGAGACGAGCGCATAGCGTACCTCCGCGGAGAACGGATTGAGATGATTCGGGACTGAGCAGCCTCATCGAAAAGACAGGACGTTCGGATGGCCCCGTTCGGCATGGTCAGACAACACCGCCTGGTTTCCGCCAGTCGGGACCTTCGTGTAGAAGAGGTTAAGCGTCGGAATAGTCTCTGTCTCAGCCGATCCTGATGTCGACTGGCACTATTCTGAGGCCGAGCTGCGGTAAACGGACATCCATCGGAGATTTCGCGAGATGCTCCACCAGTTCGACGTCACACGCTCGAAGTTCGCTCCGTACGGGCTGACCTGCGAACTCTGGAAGCCGTTTTCGATGTCGCGGCCAGACTGCCACGACGAGATTGAACTCAATTTCGCGGCTCGCGGAAGGATCACCTACCTTCTGGGAGGGCAGCGGATGGACGTGCAGCCGGGAAGGCTGACGATGTTCTGGGCCTCCATCCCGCACCAGGCGATCGAATTTCCGGGCGTTGAAACCTACTACGTGATCACAATTCCCTTCAGCACCTTTCTGCAGTGGAACTTCCCCAAGAGTCTGCTGACGCGGCTGATGCTGGGCGAGATGCTGGCAGAAGCGGACGGCGCCGGCATTGAGTTTGATGCCCTGCAGCTGCAGCAGTGGTGCCGGGACCTGGAGCGGAAAGACACGGACATCAGCCGGATCGTGCAGCTGGAGATGGCGGCGAGGATCCTGCGATTCGGCCTGGCGACGGCCGAAAAGCCGCGGCCGGCACGTCCGGCGGCGGCCGGCTGCGAAAACGCGACAAGCCTTGGAAAGGCTGAATTGATGGCGTCTTACATTGCGCACAATTTCCAGCGCCGGCTGGCGGTGAGCGAGATCGCCGATGCCGTTTCACTCCATCCCGACTACGCATCAACGCTGTTCCGGCAGACGTTCGGAACGACGTTGACATCCCTGATTGCGAAGCATCGGGTTGCCGAGGCTCAGCGACGATTGCTGACGACCGATGATTCGGTAGTGAAGATCGCCATGGATTCGGGGTTCGATTCGCTGACCCGTTTCAACAGGGCCTTCAAGCAACTGGCGCGGATGACGCCTCGTGAGTTTCGCAAGCGACGGGAATGGGTGGCAGTCGATTCCGGCGGTTGATGGGGGCGTTGCGGCGGGGAGGTGAGGGACCAGCGGAATTCGGGACTGTTGCGACCAATGGGTGCACGTGCATAGAGTGTGCGTCTGTGGATGCGGTTCCTGTTCTGGATTAAGGTTCGCTGCGATGAGTCACCTGGCCCCCCTGCCCGTCACTGTCCTGTCTGGATTTCTGGGAGCCGGAAAAACGACGGTGCTGAATCATGTTCTGTCGAATCGCGATGGTCGCCGCGTGGCGGTGATCGTGAACGACATGAGCGCGATCAATATCGACGCCCGGCTTGTTCGCGAGGGGGAAGCGGCTCTGAGCCGGGCCGATGAGAAGCTGATTGAAATGACCAACGGCTGCATCTGCTGCACGCTCCGCGAGGACCTGCTGGTTGAGGTGGGAAAGCTCGCCCGCGAGGGGCGGTTCGACTACCTGCTGATTGAGTCGACGGGCATCTCGGAACCGCTGCCGGTGGCCGAGACGTTCACGTTTGAGGATGAACAGGGGCGCTCACTGGGCGAACTGGCCCGGCTGGACACGCTGGTGACGGTGGTCGATGCGCGAAACTTTCTGGATGACTTCCAGTCTGTCGAAGACCTCCGCGAGCGGCAGGTGGCGCTCGATGAAACTGATGACCGCGATCTCTCGATGCTGCTGACAGATCAGATTGAGTTTGCGACGGTACTGCTGCTGAACAAGGTCGATCTCGTAACGGCGGACGAAAGAACGCGCCTGCGATCGCTGCTGGCGGCCATGAATCCGCGCGCGGAGATTATTGAAACCCATCGCGGACAGGCGCCCCTGGAGAGAATTCTCGACACCGGCGCTTTCTCTGCCGAGTGGGCCCAGTCGCATTCCAGCTGGCTGGAGATGCCACGCGGCGAGGCGCTGTCCGAGACCGAAGAATTCGGAATCTCAAGCTTCGTCTTCCGCGCCCGCCGGCCCTTTCATCCGCAGCGGCTGTGGGATTTCTTTGTCGAGTCGGAACTCGCGCAGTCCATTCTGCGCAGCAAGGGGTTTATCTGGCTCGCGACGCGGCCTGCGCTCGCAGGGTACTGGTCCCATGCCGGGCGAGTGCTGGCTTGCGAATCTGGAGGCGCCTGGTGGGCCGAGACGCCGCGGGACGACTGGCCTCTGGATGACGAAGCTCTGGTTGCGGAGATCAATCAGATGTGGGACGGCGCTGTGGGAGATCGCCGACAGGAACTGGTCGTCATCGGACGGCGTCTCGATCACCCGGCCGTCGAGGCGGCCTTGCAGGACTGCCTCCTGAATGATGACGAATGGAACGCCGGCCCCGAGAGCTGGGCGACGTTGTCCGATCCCTTCGAGCCTTGGGAATCGACGACAGACGACGAGTGATTCGCCCCTGGCGCGTGTGGTCCCCTCCCCTGCCACGGTGCGCCGATGGCGGAGGGATGGGGTGAATGTGATTTCGAAACGGGCGCCGGCGTTTGATCGGCGGCACTTCGGGTTTATCGAACCTGCCAGCCCAGCGCCCGGCAGAGCGTGAATTGGGCGATGTTGTAGTCGGCCACGGCGCGGAGGTACTCGCGCTGCGATGTCGCCAGGGCCTGAATCGACTGCAGGACCTCGATGGGGAGCCCCTGAGCGTTTTCGATTCGCTCAATATTGCGGTCATAGGACGCCTGGGCTGCCGTGACGGCTTCCTCTGCGGCCAGAATCTGCTGACGGCGGGACATGACCTGGGAGTGGGACTCGACGACTTCGCGCGAGACGCGATCCATCATCGCGATTTCGCGGCTGCGCGCCTGCTGGACGCGCGCGGTCGCTCCGTCGCGGGCCGCAGCCTCGCCGAAGCCCAGGTTGCGGATTTCCCAGAAGGCGACGGCGTCAAAGTCGAACCGGTCGGAGAAGCTGTCGATGTCGCCTCCCAGGCCAGCGCCAAAGCCGCCGTAGCTGGTCCCCAGAAGCACGCTGGGAAGCAGCGGCGCATTTTTCTCGCGTTGCAGTCGATCGCAGGCCGCGCACACGAGGTAGCGGTTTTCGGCCAGTTCCGGGCGGTTGCGCAGGGCCGTCGCCACCAGCGACTGGCGGTCTCCAAGCCCCGCGGTCATTTCGATGGGCGCGATGGCCAGTTCGGTGGGGACCAGTTGCCGCCCGACATCCCAGCGCACCTGCTCGGCCAGACGGGCCGAGGCGACCAGGAACGATTCTTCGGAGCGATGGGCGTCAGCCTTCCGCAGTGCCAGTTCCGTGCGGGCCCGATCATAGTCCGACTCCAGTCCCTGGCCGGTCCGGGCGAACTCTCCGGTGACGCGGACGAGTTCGGTGGCGCGTGCCTCGGCCTGTCTGGCAATCGCGAGATCCTGGGCCGATCTCAACAGCTCCTGGTAAGTCGCGGCTGTCCGCAGCAGCGTATCGTTGAGCGCCGCCCGACTGGCGGCCTGGCGAGCGCCGGTTTCGTGCTGGGCGATGCGCGGAGCGAAGACGGCATCGACGGTATGAAACGACGCCGCCAGCCCCGGGATTGCGGGGGATCCTGCTCCGACGGCATTGGCCCCGAATCCGGTGTAGAAGGCGCCGCGACTGGTTTCGATGTTGTCGCCGATCACATCCTGGATTCGCCCATCGTGCTTGTTGTAGTTCAGGCCAAACCGGATCGAGGGGAGCCAGAGGGTCTCCGCCTGTTCGAGCCGCGCCTGGGCTTCGGCAATCTGGGCCTGAGCGAGCATGACCTGCGGGCTGCGGCCGCCGGTGAGCGCCAGAGCAGTGGCGAGGTCGATTGGCTGAGGTGCGGCGCCGTCGATCGCGACCACTTCTCCATCAGGGATTGGCTTGGTCGGATCGTCGGGAGCCGGCGGCGCGAAGGGAGCTTCCACCTCGCCGCTCACCTGAAGAATGGAGGCGGCGGCATCGGTGCGCTCGCCGTCGTGGAGCGTCTGCCGAGCAGAGCTGTTTTCAAGCGGCGGTTGCCCCTGAATGGCCAGCGCCGGGACGTGATCAACCCGCCGGGCCGCCAGCCGGTCGCGGGAAGAGGCGCATCCGGCGGCGGCTGCCGCGAGAGTCAGGAGCGCCTTGTACTTGAAGGGCATCGACTCGCTTCCTTGCGATTCAGGTTTTCGATATCGATGGTCGAACGACCTGATGTATCGGCAGAAGCGATTGACGGCGTCGAACCACAGCTTCCGTGCAGGACTTCTTTTCCTGCCGTGTGGCCGCGCTGATGAGACCTGTTCCAGTCAGGGGGACCTGCCGTCTGGTCCGAAGGTTACGGTTGTGACGCCTGAATCGCATGGACCTTTTGGCCCGACTTGAACGCCGAGGCGTTGGCTGAGATGACGGAGTCGTCCGTCGACAGGCCGGAAGTGATCTCCAGTTCGTTGGTTCCGCGGAGTCCCAGCTGGACCGGCCGGGCCTCCACAATGCCCTGGTCGGAGACGACCATGCAGGTCGGCTGGCCTGCGAGCTGCACCACGGTGCTTTTGGGGACGACCAGCGCGTCTTCCCGTTCCGCGACCGCCAGACTCACCTGTGCGAACATTCCGGGCCGCAGGGCGCCATCGGTGTTCGGGAGATCGAATTCTGTGCGCAGGGTGCGGTTGCCGGCATCCAGCGACCACGCTGCCCGAGTCACCTGCCCTTCGATTGACCTCCCCGGAAGCGATGGAATTCTGATCGTGGCCTTCCGGCCGGGTTCCACCAGTACGGAATCGATTTCCGGAACGTCGACAAACAGACGGACGACATCCGCCTGGACGATCGTGAGCAGCGCGGGGTCTCCGGCGCCCTTGGCCGGTTGCACCAACCGGCCTGGATCGATATGCCGCTGGGTGACTGTGCCGTCGAACGGCGCGCGCATGGTGAGGTAATCGACCATCGCCTGGGCCTGCCGGACTCCGGCATGGGCCACGGCGAGGCGGGCGCTCACGGCGTCGGCGTCGGCTTCCGCCTTGCGGACGCCCACTTTCGCTTCGGACGCTTTCGCTTCGACCGAGCGAACCCTGGCGTGCGCTGCGGCCTGGCCGGCCTCAGCGGCGCGATACTGCTGCTCTGTTTCGTCAGCCAGCTTGGCGGTGACAGCCTTCGTTTCCGCGAGGCTGGAAACCCGGTCGAACTCCGATTTCCATCGCTTCACATCGGCTTCCGTCTTCTGAGCGTCGGCCTTTACCTGCTCGACAAGCGCCGCGGCGGAATCCACCAATGCCTTCGCCACAAGTATCGCGGCCTGGGCCTGCTTCGCATCCGCCTCGGCCTGCAGGACGAATGCCCGGGCCTGCTCCAGCTGCTCCTGGACTTCGGGGGCGGAGATGATGATGAGCGGCTGTCCGGGCTCGACAATTTGGCCTTTGTCATCGAGTTTCGGGCCCGTCACCCGGTCGCCGATATCGACGAGAACTTCCTGCACATATCCGGTCGCCCGCGGATAAAGGGGGGCCGACAGGAAGGCCTCGATGCGTCCGGGTTGCTCGGTTTTCTGCGCGATCGGTTTCCTGACTGGTTGAACCGTCGTGACTTTCGGCAACTCGGCGTCGCCGGCGTTCACGGCGCTCGGCTGCGCGGTGGATGCCTTCATTTCGCCAGCTGGCTGGCATCCGGAGACGACGCAGGTCGACATCGTCGCCAGGCAGGCCGCTGCCGCAGATCGGCTCAGGAAATTCATGCGTGTCATCATGGCGCGGAACTTACACGTTGGCGGGGACGGCACTGTGGTAGGGACTGACGGGATCGGTGGGGTCGAGTGAGGAAGTCCGTGGAGCTTTGTCGGACTGCAGCATGGTGAAGACGGCCGGCACGACAAACAGCGTCGTCATGGTGGAAGCCGCGAGGGCGCCCATCACGGCCCGGCCCAGCGGGGCAGTCTGCTGTCCTGCTTCGCCGAGGGCCAGGGCCAGCGGCAGCATGCCGGCCAGCATGGCGGCGCTGGTCATGGTGATGGGACGCAATCGGGCGGCCGCCCCCAGGATCGCGGACTCCCGGACGCCCATTCCGGCGCGCCGATTCTCGTCGGCGAAGGTGACCATCAGAATCGCATTCGCCATGGCGACGCCGAGTCCCATGATGGCGCCGATGAACGATTGGATGTTCAGGGTCGAACCGGTCAGCCACAGCGCGATCAGGACGCCCGCCACCACCGCGGGAGTCGCCGACACCGTGACCAGAGCGAGTCGGAACGACTGGAAGTTGGCCGACAGCATCAGGAAGATGACCAGCACGGCCAGCGCGAGGCCGACTCCCAGGCCGCTGAGCATCTGCCGCAGCGGCGGGATCTGACCGCGGAGTTCATAGGTCACCCGCCCCGGCTTCTGACCGGCCGCGACCAGCGCGTCCTTCTCGGCGATTTCGGCCTTCTGGACGGCGTCGAGCGCCCGCACGACTTTCTGCGACGTCCGCCCGAGGTCGGCCCCGGCGATGTTCGCCGTCAGCGTCAATTCCCGTTTCATGTTGTAGCGGTCGTATTCGCCGGCCATGGTTCCGGACGTGATCTCGGCGACATCGCGCAACAGGACCGGCGCGCCGGCCTGCAGCACCGGCACATTGGCGAGGTCGTCCAGCGATTTCATCGCCGGCTGCGGAATCTCCACCTGCACCTGGTAGCCGATGCCGCTCTTGGCGTCGGGCCAGTAGTTCGGCACGACGAATCGGCTGGAGGACGTCGCGGCGACGATCGACCTGGCGACCTGTGCGGCTGTTGTTCCCGAGAGCCCGACCTTTTCCCGATCGAGTTTCACATCGACCGTCGGGTAGTCGAGCGACTGGGTGACCTGCAGGTCGCGGACGCCATCGACGGAGGCCAGCGCCGTTCGGACTTTCTCGAGAAACTCGCGGTTCTCGGGAATTGACCCGCCACGAACCGCGACCTCGATGGGCGTCGGGGATCCGAAGCTCATGACTTCGCTGACGATGTCCGCCGGCTCGAACGAATACTTGACGTCCGGGAGCTTCCGGGCGAGCTGCTCGCGCAGCGTTTCTTTCATCGTCTCGGTGCCGATGCCCGAGCCTGGCTTGAGGGCGATTCTGAGAATCGCCTCTTCAGGACCGCGAGTGAACTGATAGACCGCGTTGATCGGAAAGGACGGAGGCACCGTGCCGACATAGCCCAGCGTGAGGGCGATGTTCTCGGCGCCAACGGTCTCCTTGACGACATCCAGCGTTTCCAGCGCCAGCTGTTCGGTCCGATCGATATGCGTGCCGTCGGCTGCCCGGAGCCTGAGCCGGAACTCGCCAGCCTCCACCTGCGGGAAGATCTCCATCCCGAGCCGGGGCCAGAGGAACAGCACGACGCCGACCGCAGCCGCCAGGTAGACGGGAACGACGATCCACCGCGCGGCGACGACTCCTTTGACCAGTCCCTCGTACATCCGCCGCACCCGGCCGGTTTCGGCGTGGCCCACCTCCGAGGAATGCGTTCTTCGAAGCAGCCAGACCGCAACGACCGGCACGAACGTGCTCGAGAGGATGTAGGAGGCAATCATCGCGAACCCGACCGCCATCGACAGCGGGGCGAACATCTCCCGCGGTGCGCCGCTCATGACGAACGACGGCACGAAGACGGCCAGGATGCAGAGCATGGCCATCAGGCGCGGGACAGCCGTCTGCGAGTTCCCGATGCGCACCGCCCAGGCGATCGAATCGGTTTTCGTGAACTGCGTGTGGATGTTCTCGATCTCGACGGTTGCTTCGTCGACGAGAATGCCGACCGCGAGGGCGAGTCCTCCCAGCGTCATGAGGTTGATCGTCTGGCCAGAGACCCACAACCCGAGAATCGACGCGATGATTGCGATCGGGATGTTCATCACCACGACCAGAGCGCTGCGCCAGTCGCGAAGGAACACCAGCACCATCAAGCCGGTGAGGACGGCTCCCAGAATTCCCTCCGTCGCGAGGCTTTGAATGGCGCGCGTGACGTAAGGAGACTGGTCGAACTCGAACGCGACCTTGATGTCGTCGGGAAGTTCGGCCTGCATTTTCGGCAGTGCTTTTTTGATCTCGTCGATCACGCTCATGGTCGACGCGTCGGACCGTTTGGTCGCGAGGATGTAGACGGCTCGCCGGCCATTCACGAGGGCGTAGCCCGTCGTCAGGTCGGCGGCGTCCTCGATCGTGCCGATGTCCCGGAGATAGACGACGCCATCCCCGGGCGTGCGGACGGGAATGTTGCCCAGTTCCGCGATGTCCTTGACCATCGCGTTCATCGGAACGATTGGGAAGCTGTCCCCCAGCCGGATGTTGCCCGATGGGCTGACGGTGTTTCCCTGAGTCAGCGCGGTGACGACGTCGTCGGGCGAAATGCGGTAGGCCTGCAGCCGTTCCGGGTTCGCCCGGACCACAATGCTGCGGGCACTTCCGCCAAACGGGGGAGGAGCGGAAACGCCCGGCAGCGAGGAAAACATCGGCCGGACCTTGAACAGCGCCTGGTCCTGAATCTCCGCGATCGTTTTGGTGCCGCTGGACAGAACGAGATAGCCCACTGGCACGCTGCCAGTGTCGAACCGCATCACGAAGGGGGGGACGGTTCCGGGGGGCATCATCGCCCGCGAGCGGTTCACGTAGTTGATGGTCTCTGCCATGGCCTGGGCCATGTTGGTTCCCGGATGAAAGAAGAGCTTCATCAGGGCCGTCCCCTGCACGTTGCGGCTTTCCACATGGTGGATGCCGCTGATGTACAGGAAGTGGTATTCGTAGTAGTTGGTCAGCAGCCCTTCCATCTGCGCGGGATCCATTCCGCCGTATGGCTGGCAGACGTAGATCACCGGCAGGTTGAGCGCGGGGAAGATGTCGACGGGGACGCGCTTGAGCGGCAGTTCGACGCCGTAGCCAAGCAGCCAATCGTCGATGGCCCTGGGCCTGATGGCCGTCAACCCTGCCGCCACCACGGCGATCACGAGAACAATGACCGTGATCGGCCGGCGGAGCGCAAATGTGATTGGATTCATGCCGAGGACAGTCTGAGGCGGCTAGCTCTCGCGGGGCTTCGATCGGGCTTCTGACAGGGAATCGTGGTCTTCGATGACCTCATGAAAGAGCTCGCGCAGCCGCACCTTGGCGGCCGCCATCAGCTTCTCTCCGCGCCTGGTGATGCGATAGTTCTTGCGCTGCTTGCCCTGGACCACGCTGACTTCCATTTCCAGCAGTCCCTGCTTCTCGAGGTCGTGCAGAATGGGGTAGAGAGTTCCGGGCCCCATCTGGTAACCGTGCCGCCGCAGTTCCTCCATCATCTCGACGCCGTAAATCGATTCTTTGGCGGCGTGATACAGGATGTGCAAGCGGATGAAGCCACCGTAGAAATGGCGCAGGAGATCGTCAGCCTTCAAGGTATCGACTCGCAATATTGCCGAACGATATCGCAGGCTCGGATTCTGCCCTTGGGTGGGATCAGTTGCAAGCGACTGGCTGCGCGAACTCGACGGCCGCGATTGACGGATGCCCGGCGGCTGGTCGAACTGAACGGGAGTGATCGGTCGCCGGGGAGGTGTTCGCCGCCCCCTGCTCTCACACGCCAGGCTCTGCGGGCGGCGGAGGTCTTTGCGATGTGTCTGACAACAAGCTCCGGAAGCGGATGATTCCGTGTTTGATCGGAGGCGAGGGAAGCTGGCGATCGCCGGAGATTGAGTCCATTCGGATGCCGTCGTATCCTGCTGACGGGACTCCTGATCCGCGGAGCCACGCTGCCCTTCATGGAGAACTGCGATGCGTCGTGCGGGATCGTTGTCGTGGCGAGGCGTCATGGTGCTCGGCGTCTGCCTGCTGCTGTTCACGGCGGGGTCGGCGGTCAGCCAAAGAACAGCAAGGCCACGGCCGCCAGCCGCGGCGGAGGCCGTTGAGGACGCGAAGAACACCAGGCTGGAAACCCCGCCGCCGGTCGTCGATGAGGATTTCGCGGGCTACGCCATCTACGAAGCATCGGCCCCGCGGCCGCCGGAGACGGAGCCGCGACCGACATCGCTGCCGTTGCCGCTCCATGCGGGCGACCGGATCGCCTTCATCGGCAACACGCTGTTTGAGCGCGCCCAGGACTTCGGGTTCTTCGAAGGCATGGTCCAGCAGGCAAATGTCGACAGGCAGCTGGTGTTCCGCCATCTGGCCTGGTCGGCCGATGAGGTCGGACTGCAACCGCGGCCCGATAACTTCGCTGACACCGAGCAACACCTGGCACATGAAAAGGCGGACGTCATTTTTGCGGCGTTCGGGTTCAACGAATCGTTCGCCGGCGAGGCAGGCCTCGCGAAATTCCGGGCATCACTCAGTCAGTATCTCACAGCACTCCAGTCGAAGGCGTTCAACGGAAAGGCATCGCCGCGGATCGTGCTCGTCTCGCCGATTGCGAATGAGAATGTGCAGGGAGTGCCGGCCGCCGATCTGAATAACGCGCGGATCCGGCAGTATGTCGACGTGATGCAGGAAGTCGCCCGCGAACGGCAGGTCGGTTTTGTCAACGCGTTCGAACCGATGCTCGCTGCGATGAACGAGCCGGGCGATCTGACGATCAACGGCATTCACCTCAATGAGGACGGGGAGCGCCGATTCTCTGAGATCCTGTTTGAGTCGACGTTTGGCAACCCGCCGCCGCAGGTGAGCGGCTCGTTGCGCGAAGCCATCGTCGATAAGAACCGTCAGTTCTTCCGGCGATTCAGGCCGGTCAACACGTTTTATTACACCGGGGGCCGAAACAAGGATTACGGATACCTCGACTTCCTCCCGGCGATGAAGAACTTCGATCTTCTGGTCGCCAATCGGGACCAGCGGATCTGGGACCTGGCGGCCGGGAAGGCTGTTCCGGAAACGGTCGACGATTCGAACGTTCCGGAGTTGCCGAAAACCATTCAATCGCGCGGCGCCAACGAGTGGATGTCGGCCGAGGATGAATTAAAGGCGTTCCGCGTTGATCCGCGATTTGAAGTCAACCTGTTCGCCAGCGAAGAGCAGTTCCCCGACATCGCGAACCCGATTCAGATGCGCTGGGACGCGCGCGGGCGAATGTGGGTCAGTTGCTCGCTGACTTATCCCCACGTCTATCCGGGCCAGGAGCCGCAGGACAAAATCGTCATTCTCGAAGACACCGATGGCGATGGACGGGCCGACAAGTCGACCGTCTTCGCGGATCAGCTCCACATTCCACTGTCGTTCGAGCTCGGAAACGGCGGAGTGTATGTCTCCGAGCAACCCCGGCTGACCTTTCTGAAGGATACGGACGGCGACGATCGGGCGGATGTCCGCCAGACCGTGCTCTCGGGGTTCGGCACCGAGGATTCGCATCACGCATTGCACGACTTCATCTGGACGCCCGACGGCGACCTGCTGTTTCGCGAGTCGATCTTCCATCACTCACAGGTGGAGACGCCCTATGGCCCCGTACGACAGCAGAACAGCGGCTGGTTCCGCTTTGAGCCGGACTCGCAGCGGCTGACGAGCTTCGGCACGTATCGGAGCACCAATCCGTGGGGCGTCACGTTCGACGACTGGGGCCAGCACGTCGCCAGCCATCCCGTGTACGCCGCGGCCTTTCACTCGCTCGACCCCCCCTACCCGCAGCAGCATCCCGCTCCGGCCGGCCTGCAAGCCTATTCAGGCGTCTGCGGGCATGAATTCGTCGACTTCGCGACGTTCCCCGACGAGCTTCAGGGGCACATGATCAAGGTGCGTTACAAGCCAACCAACCGCGTGGAGATTCTGAAATGGAAGGAAGGGCCCTTCGGCTTCGATGAGGAGTACGTCAGCGACCTGCTGTTCTCGACGAACCTGAGCTTCATTCCGGTGGACCTGAAGTTCGGACCGCGCGGCGACCTGTACGTCTGCGACTGGTACAACCCGATCAAGGGACACATGCAGTATTCGCTGCGCGACGAACGCCGCGATCGCCATTCGGGGCGAATCTGGAGGATCACCGCGAAGAATAGGCCGCTGCTGGAGGCGCCCAGGTTCGCGGAGGCCACGGTCAGCGAACTGCTCGATTTGCTGAAGCGGCCGGAGTATCGCGTGCGGTTCATGGCCAAACGCGAACTGTGGGATCGCGATGCCGCCGAAATCGGCCCGGCGCTGGATCGATGGGTGAAGACGCTGGATCCTGCTGATCCGCGGCATCGGCATCATCAGATCGAGGCCGTCTGGACGTATCGCGGGATCAGGCAGATGCGTCCCGATCTGCTGCGTGAACTGCTCGGCTGCGAAGATCATCATGCCCGTGCCGCTGCGACCCAGCAGCTGCGCTATTGGCATTCCGGGTTCCCCGATGTTGCCGACCTCGCGAAAGCGGCCGCGAACGACCCGAGCGGCATCGTCCGCATGGAGGCCGCGATCGCGACGAGCTACATCGGCAGCCGGCCGGCGTTCGAGGCGATGCTCGACGTGCTCAAGCATCCGCGGCAGGGCGCCGTTGACTACGCGATCACGTGTGCACTCGGTTCCCACACGCTGCGGAAACTGTGGGAAGGCGACGCGCGCTACGATGTCGCCCGCGTTCTCGCCAGGGCCGCCAGGGGTCGCGTCATCAGGGAGCCCAGACCGACTGGGGCGGAGGCAAGCTTCGATCGCCATCCCGACCTCAAGGTCGTGTCCATCGATTGTGTTCCCGAACGGATGCTGTTCACGGTGACGGACTTCGCGGCGAAGCCGGGGCAGCCCGTGAAGCTGGTGTTCAAAAACGAAGACGCCACCGATCACAATCTTGTCATCGTCAGGCCCGGCGCGCTGGCCGACGTCGGAATGGCGGCCAATGAGATGGCCCGGGATCCGCGGAACGCCGCGTCGGATTTCATCCCGCCGCAGAAACGGGACCTGATTCTTCACGCGACGCCGCTCATCGGTCCGACCCGGTCGGCGCAGATTCATGTGCTGCGCTTTGAAGCGCCGCTGGAACCCGGGGTCTATCCGTACGTCTGCACGTTCCCCGGACACTGGGTCGTCATGAATGGCGTCATGGTGGTGGCTGAAGACGCCGCAAAGGCCGCCGAATTGCTCGCCGCCAGTCAGCCAAAGATCATCCGCGAGTGGTCCATGAACGACTTCGCGACCGAGTTCACAGGCGACCCGCCGCGCGACGACGCGACGCTGACGCGCGGCATGACGGCCTTCGTGAAGGCCCGCTGCAACCAATGCCACGTCGTGGCCGGGCACGGCGTGAACCTCGGCCCGGACCTCGTCGAATCGGTCAAAACGCTGAAAGGAGCGGAGCTGCTCCGGCAGATCATCGAGCCTTCCAGCAAGATTCACGAAAAGTTTCAGACCTGGCAGTTCGTCACAACCGAGGGGCGGGTGGTCGCGGGCGTGGTCGTGAAGGAGACTCCGGAGGCGTATGAAGTCATGACCAACCTGCTGACGCCGAGTTCGCTGACAACGGTTCTCAAGCAAAACATCGAGGCGAAAAGGCCGTCACAGGTTTCATCGATGCCGACGGGACTGGTGAACGTTCTGACGCGGGCGGAGATTCTCGATCTGTGCGCCTATCTGGCCGCAGGCGGATTCAAGCTGCCGGCCCACCTCGAACATCAGCACCGTCATCAGCATGACTAATGAACTGCGATGTCAGTTACGGAGAACCTGCTGCTGAATGCGGTTTTCACGGCGACCTTTCGCGGCAAGGGACGTGCCGTGGTCGGCCGCTGGAATACGACATCGCTGAAGAGCCGCGGTCTCGGAAACGGCGACGACGCTCGGCCGTCATCGAACGGGCGACCGCCGGACTTCGTCGATGGCGAACCCGGAAGCGGCCTGGGTGAATGACGAATGGCATGGCGGCCCGGGGTGCACTTTACTGTGCCCCACTTTACGGCGCCCCTCAGATTGCCCGTTTGGAACCAGTCGTTACTCGGCCGTTGAAGCTGGTTCTGGAGAGTTGCATGACAGGAGCGACGGGCGCGGCAGTCTCTCCGGCAACTGGAGTCGGCTGCGTCTGATGATTGCGGCGGCGGCCAGGCCGAGGCCGGCGGCGGCGATCAGGACGACCGGCTGAGCGAAATCGAAACTCTCCCAGCGTCTGCCCAGGATCCGGCCGGTGATCCAGCGCCAGGCGGCGTGGTGCATCAGTGTGGCCAGAAGCAGAGACGCGATCAGCGGCGGCGCGGGCTGTACCAGCGTGGGCTTCTGCATTCGGCGCGCGATCAGGAACAGAATGCTCGCCAGGCCCGAAATCACCAGCACCGCCTGCCAGCCGAGCATGGCGCCAATCAGCGTGCATGCGGCCGCGACGCCCAAAGATGCTCCGGCGCCCGCCAAACGCCCTCCCCAGGCCAGTAACTGGCCGGCAGCGAAACCTGCGGCACACCCCAGCGACAGCTCGATCACCGAAGAAAGTGCGCCCCTTCCAGCCCAGGGGTGAAGGGACGCCATCGGAAGCAGCGTCGGCAGGAGAATCGGCGGGATCGCCGCCATGAGCAGCGCGACGACGAGCGATCGTTTCGGAATCGGGTTGCGGTCGAACGCGATCAGCGTCCACGCAACCAGGATGCAGAACATCAGGCAGTGATACGCATACAGTGCAACCAGATCCCACTTGGTGTACATCAGGATCCAGACCACGCCCGCATAGGCGTTGGGCTCGCGGACCGGGATGTTGAGGCCGCCCGAAATCAGTTCGACGAAGTACAGCAGCAGAAAAATCGCTCCCACCGAGAATTCGACGAGGGGATAGCGAGGTGAGATTGGTTGCTGGCAGGTGCGGCACCGTCCATCAAGGAGCAGCCAGCCGATCACCGGGAGATTGTCGCGCGGGGCAATCGGCAGGTCGCAGGTCGGGCAGCGGGAAGCGCGGGCGACGACGGACCTGCCGAGCGGCAGCCGGTAGGCGACCACATTCAGAAAGCTGCCAATGGTCGCGCCGATCGCGAAGAAAAACAGGGCAAAAAAGGTCTCCATCACGTGCAACTGAACAAGTTCGGAGAGAGACGAATCTCCAAGTTCCCTGCTCATTCGGCCAGACTCTTTCCCGGGAAGCAGACTCGAGACCGCCGGGAAGACGATCATGTACCCGACGAAGAGCGCACCCAGAACCCAGCCGATGACCGCGCGTTGCTGACGAGGGGCCATTGCACCGAAGGCAGCGAGGCTCTCGTGCAGTGTGCGAATGGCCGAGAACGCTGCGAGGTTGATCGCCAGTGCCGTGGTCGAGAACGGGCCGTCGGCAAGCCAGTCCGGCGCCTCATTCGGCTGGCAGGTGGTCAATACTGCTGCCGCCGCAAGCGGCAGCACGATGGACAGGAGCGGCGCGCGCAGCAATCCAATGCACTGCAGGGCGGCGATGGTGGAGGCGGCCAGAATCACGCTGACGAAACGGGGCGACTCGGCCGAAGCCCAAAAACCGCAGGTCAGCAGCGCATGGGCCAGACCGGCGTTGGCGAACATCTCGCCGACCGGGCTGCTGCGCCAGGGCACGGAGCCGAAACTCGCACGATGCGGCAGGGAGTCGCGGATCGGCATCGGGGACGTGGGAATCGGTGAATTGACCTGCCAGGCCTGTTTGGAGAAAGCAGTCTCTCGCCAAGTCTCTCACGAGACTATACAAATACATAATCGTTGCACAATAGACTGATGTGCTGTGGCGGTCGGGCGCCAGAACAGTGCCCGGCGCCATGACGGAGGAGTCGGAATGAGTCGCCAGATGTCGCTGATTGCCCCGCGACCGGTTCACCGGAGAACCGGACCGGCTGTGGTCCGCCGACGCCACGTTGGGATGGAGGAAGCGCTTGAGTCGTCGCCGCTGCAGTTCGCGAGCGACCTGCTCAACCAGCAGCTCTGGTGCTGGGGCTGTGACGTGCGGCATTCTCAGGGGAATGTTCTGGTGCGGCAGGGGTTCGAGCGACTGCCGCCGCCCGTCAAGTCCATGGGGGCGAGCATTTACACACGTCCGTGCGGGACGGAGGGCACGATCTGGCTGCATTCGTATGGCGTCTACTTTGGAGTCGCAGGGGTGGGTGGCATTTTCTGCCGGCGGTTCTCATTTGTTCCCGTATTTTCCAGTGCCTCGCGATTGAACGCCCTTCGATGGAGCGATCCGAATGCCGGTGAACCGGCGGCCCCTGCCCCGGGCGTGCCAGGCCCGGCCGTCCGGCTCACGGTGCAACTTTGTGAGGCGATCGCCCAGATTGAAACAGGTCTGCGAGAGGTGGTTAGTTCTGAGGAGCGGCGGCGCTCGGTGGCGAAGTGGCAGCCCCGCACAGGCCGGACTCTCCCGGCGGACGAACTGGCGACAGGCTGGCTGCTGCTGAGGGACGTGATCGCCCGGGCCCCCGCGCTTTTGTGGCCTGAATGTTCGACGGAGGCAGAACATGCCGGGGGCGGGCCCCAGCCATCGGCGCCTGCGGCGGAGAAACGGAAACGAATCTGATCACAAGGTTGACGGGCCGGTGTGCGAATCGCGGCCCATCGATCAGCGCGTGCGGAAAGCGATCCGTTGTGCTCGGGCCAGTGAAGTGTGCACCGGATTGACCGCAACGACTCACTTGCACACGGAGTGCATATGTGTAGTATGGCAAACTTCCAGACGCTTTGATCCAGAGTTGCCGGCCAGACGCATGCTTTCACGACTTACAGTGCTGCTGGCCTGCGGAGCGGCGCTCGCGACCGGATGTGGCCGCAGCCAGACCGGGCCCGTTAAGCATCCGGTTCGGGGGCAGGATCAATGGTGAACCAGCCGCCAGAGTCGCACTGACGTTTCATCACACCGATGAAACGGTCAGCGGCAACCTTGCGGTACGCCACTGGCGTGATCGGACCTGGCGGGGCGTTCGAGCTCTCGACGGAAGGTGATCGCGATGGCGCGGTCGAGGGGCAGTACAGGGTGACGCTCGCGTGGCTGTCCTCTCACGAGCCGACGGCCGTGTATCCGAGATGCCCGGAGAAATGACGCCCTGAACAATGCTGATCGCCAAACTCGACTGCGAATGACGATGACTGCAGAGTGATTCAATGACCATGCCGCAACCTATTCTTGTCAAAGAGGTTGCGAACGGCATTCAATTCGGAGCGGAGAGGGGGGGATTCGAACCCCCGATACCCTTGCGGATATACCGGTTTTCGAAACCGGCGCGTTCGGCCACTCTGCCACCTCTCCGTGGCGGTCTTCCGTCATCGCCCCGAACAATCTGCCCGCGGCGATGGCTGCCGGGCGGCTTGGCCGCACGGCGGGAAGGGGCGAATCGTAGCGGGGTTTTTGACAGACGTAAATTCTATTCGGCAGGTTCGCGCGGCAATTTCTTCCAGGAGAGGGGCGGGGGCGGGTTTGCGGCTGGGCCGCGGGACAGGGAATGTCGTTGCTGTGGATTCTGTCACGCGGCTGGGGGACCGGGGGCAGCGGTGCGTTCGCCGTGCGCAGAGCTTAACTGTCTGTGCCGCTGCTTCCTCTGATCCGGAACCACAGAAATCCGCGACGGCCCCGCCCGATGTCGAAATGGGGGGGCGGCGGTAGTGTGCCGGCGTATTCGCGTTAAACTGCGAGTTCTTTTCAGGGATTGGTGAGCCCGGCGGCGGAAAACTATGGAAAAGTTCGTTGAAATCGAGGGGATTCGCCTGCACCTGGGGCATGCCGATTCGTCGGAGGGTGAATGGATCGGGCAGCGGGAGATTGTCACGCAGCTGCTGGCCTGCTGGCTGGTCGTCGACCCGCGGGACCTGCCGTTGACGCCCCGGCTGGTCGGACCGCCCGGGATTGGCAAGACGACTCTGGCCATGTCGGGCGCGCGCCTGCGCAAGCAGGCGTTGTATGTCTATCAGTGCACGTCGGACACGCGTCCCGAAGACCTGCTGGTGACGCCGGTGCTCGCTGAGAGCGGGAAGATTCAGTATCAGGCGTCGCCGCTGGTCACGGCCATGATTCTCGGCGGAGTGTGCGTCCTGGACGAAGGGAACCGGATGAACGAGAAGTCGTGGGCCAGCCTGGCGCCTCTGCTCGACCATCGCCGGTATGTCGAATCGATCGTGGCGGGAATCACGATCAAGGCGCATCCCGAGTTCCGGTGCGCTGTGACGATGAACGAAGATGATTCGACCTACGAGATTCCCGATTACATCCTGTCGCGATTGCAGCCGACACTGACGCTGGGGTATCCCGAGCGTCACGATGAACTGGCGATTCTGCAGTACCACCTGCCGTTCGCCGAGGCGGAGATGCTGAACCTGACTGTGGAGTTTCTGCAGCAGTCGCATCAGCTGAAGCTCGACTTTTCGACACGGGACGGCATCAATGTGCTGCGGTACGCGCTGAAGCGACTGTCGCAGGACTCGACGCATCCGTTGGGGAAAGACAAGGCGTGGCGGGAGGCTCTGAAAAACTGTCTGGGGGATGAAGCGCTCGACCTGCAGCTGCTGGCGGAACGGAAGCGGCAATCGCTGGGGGGCAACGCTGTGCCGATGGGGCTGGGAGATTTCTTCTTCGATCCAGATGATCCGCTGCATCCGGATCGGGACGACGATGACGAGTTTGACGACGAGGAAGACGATGAAACGTGAGGTGGTTGCACCGGAGGGCGATCGTACGGCCTCGGCCGGCGGCCAGCGCTGTTCCGAGCGGTGGCCGGGGCGTCAATCAATGATGGCGACGGTGCCGGCGTAGCAGCGCTGGGGGCCAGACTCGGTGCGGACGAGGAGGCTGGCGTCGTCTTCGAGGCCGGAGCAGGCGCCGGTGATGACACGGTCGGGCTCTGCGATGGCGACCATGCGGCCGGTGAGGGAGCAAGCGCGACGCCAGCGGGCGAGGAGCTCGCTGCTGCGGTCGGCGAGGGCCCGGAAGTCGTGGTCGATCTGCTGCAGGACAGCTTGCAGGACGGCGAATCGGTCCGGAATGGACTCCCCGGAGGCCTCGCAAAGAGCGATGGCGCGGGCGGCGACATCGGGCGGAGCGTCGGCGAAGGAGTTAGCGACGTTGATGCCGATGCCGATGATCAGCCGGTCCGGGGCGGCCGGACTGGTTTCAATCAGGATGCCGCAGACTTTCCGGTCGTTGATCAGGACATCATTGGGCCACTTCAATCTCGGGCGGTCGACGGTCGTCCAGTGGGCGAGCGATTCTGCAACGGCGCCGCCGACGGCGACGGAGAGTCGGGGCCAAAGTGATGGATCGAGCCGCCATTGAGAGGGCTCCAGCACGAGTGAGAAGGTCAGGACGCCATCGGCCGCGAACCATTGGTTGCGTCCCCTGCCCCGTCCAGCGGTCTGGCGATCGGCGAGAATGAGCAACGGGACGGAACTGGCTGGAAGAGTTGCGGCGATTTCGAGAGCACGGTCGTTCGTCGACCGGAGCGTTTCGAAGTGCTCGGCACGGCGTACGAATGTGGGCTCGACGGCCGCGGCGAGAGTGAGGACCTGGGGGGGGCCGTTCGTCATGACAGCCTCTCGGCTGCGAGGCGGGCGATGGCGTAGGCACAGGCCGCAGCGGCGTGGGCGGGGCCCAGCATGCCGGTGAGCGAGTGAACGGGGACGCTTTCCGGAAGACGTGAATGCTGGAGGGCTTCGCGGGCGAGGAATTCTCCCGAGCCGGAGACGACGGCGGCCGTGCATAGGCCGGGCTGGCGATCAAGGACGCGGTTGATCGCGGCGGCGATCTGTCGGGTTTGAATGTTCGACAGCTGGCGGGCCATCGCCGCGACTTCTTCGAGCGTGAGTTCCTCGCGGTCGGCGCAGAGCATCCGGGCCAGGCGATCGTGGGCGCCATCGCGAGTGGCCGGGCCGGCGTTGGCGGTGTCGAAGTCACCCATGGAATGTTCGTCGCGGGCGAGGAGGTGGATGTCGGCGGCGGTGGCGAAGAGTTCGGCGGCGAGCGGGCAGGCCTGGCCGCGGAACTCGACCGTGGGGGAGATTGCAGCCACGGGGGTGCGGTTCCAGCCGGTGTAGACGAGTTCGCTGGCGAGCAGGCGCTCCAGATCGGTGCGTCCCTGCGGATCGGGAAACCCGTTGACGAGCGGAATGACGTCGGTTGTGGTGGAGCCGGTGTCGACCAGCAGGGCGCCGCCTTCCGGGGCGATCCGACCGACCCAGGTGGCGAGGGCGAGCCAGTTGGAGGCGGCGGTGAGCAGCGGCCATTCAGCCGCTTCCGAGGCAGGTACGAACTCGCCGGTTGTCGTCCAGATGGCGAGGGGGATTTCGCCGGCGGCTGCGCGGAGGGACTCGAGAATTCGCTGGACGCCTTCGCGTTTGGTGCGAAAGCAGTCGGCGAGTTCGCCCGTCATGGTGACGGCCCAGAGGTCGGGACGGTCGAACTGGTCGGCCAGGCTGGTCAGAGCGCTGGCGAGTTCTTCGGGTTGTTTCCAGAGCGGAAATCTGAGCTCGATCGACTGCGTGGCGCCGTTGGAGGCCTTGAGGTTCGCGCCGCCGATGTCCCATCCGAGTGCTTGCATTGGGTGAATTTAGACCATTTGAATGGTTCCTGTGCAGGCAATTGGGCGGCATCTGGCTGAGGATGGTCCAGCTTTCGCCTGGGGACGCCTGCAAACCGGATTGGAAGATGAATTGGTGGATGGTGGGTTGGGGGGCGACGGGGAGCGGTTGGGCGCGGCGGGCGTTGGCACACGCGAACGGCCCGCAAGCGGGCCTGCTAAGTAGGAGTGTCGTTGGTGGCGGAGAACGTGAGGGGGCTGGGGTTCCAGTGGATGGGCGGCGCTTCGGGATTGAGGAGGCCGGCGAGCGGGTTTGACTGGGCGAGCTGGCGGGCTGCGATGTAGCTGGTGGTGACGCGGGGGTTGACTTCGCAGACGAGCAATTCGCCAGTCCCCTGCACTTCGACGAAGTCGACGCCGACGGCCCCGATGAGGGCTGTGTCACCCTCGGCGACGACGTTGATCGCCTGGTGTGCGAGACGCTGGATTCGCAGGAGGTCGACGGTGGCCGGCATGGCGCCGCCGAGGTAGGCGAAGCCGCCGTCCCGTGCGATGTGCTGTTCGGAGGGGGGGAATGCGTCCGGGAGTCCGGCGCCGCGGAAGAGGATGGAACAGGAGAGCCAGCGGCCGCGGATGAAGGGCTGGATGATGATCGAGTCGGTCAGGTCGGAAGGATCGGCTGTCAGCCGGATGACGCCCTGCGAGCCAGCGCCGTCGCGGGGTTTGGCGATCGGGCGATCCCAGAGTCGCCAGCGATCGGATGAAGGGAGGCAGGTGTCGATGGTGGGGATGCCAGCCTGTGTGAGTCGCTGGTGCGTCGCCCATTTGTCGGACGCGATGGCGGTGAGAGCGGCTGAGTTCCAGACCCGGGTGAGTCCGGCGAGTTCGATGGCCTTCTGAACGCGGCGGTGAAGCTCGCCGCCGAGTTCGGGGGCGATGATGAGCACGCGGTCGGCGGTTGAGCAGAGGTCTTCAAAACGCTCACGTTCGTGAGTGCTATCTGAGACCGGGTGTTCGGTCAGCCCGGCGAGATTGAGGGGGGGGATCCGGTCGTCACGGGTAGTGACGACGGTCACCTCGGGCAGGTTCAGGAGGTCGGCGGCGATGGCCCGCCACATGGCTGTTCCTTCGCGGAGCAGCGAAGGGGGAAGCGGGTCGCCGGCGAGTGCGCCGCTGGTGATGAACTCGTGGAGGAAGACGTGCGGCATGCGGCTCCCCGGCATTCGTGCAGGGCGAGGGGCGCTCCTGTGGATACGAGACTTGCGGTCGGGCGGTCGTGACCGCTCGGGAAACCGGGCTCGACATTCACGACAGGCCGGGAGACCGGCCCGATGGTGCCGCGGCTCGCGAGCGAAACGGCTAAGCGGGGTTGTTGTCGGAGGCGGATTTCGTGGCGGGTTTGGCCGTTTTGTATTTGAGGCGGGCGTATTCGGGGAACTCGCCGATGAGGGGTTCCAGGTATTCGGAGAATGCAGGGGTGATGTCGAAACCGTCTTCCGAGATGTATTCATCCGGCATGGGGCGGGCGTGGACGGCGACTTCGTTGAGCGGGATGGTTCCGAAGGCGGCGTGGTAGCTGCGGTGCCCCGGCTTGCGCTGGATGGTGACCATGACGCCGCCGGTTCCCTTGCTGGCGAGTTTGACCGCCTGTCGTCCGGCGCGGTAGGCCTCGCGGGCATCAAGACGGGTGGCGCGGTCGGCGGCACACATCGGAAGGGACTCGGTGATCTGGAATTCGCCGCGCCAGCCGAAGGCCTTCGAGATCATCTGGTGGAGCGTGACGGCGACGCTTGTGCCGCCCATGGCGCCGAACTCGACGTTTCCGAACTTGTCTTTGACTTCGGAGGCGCTGACTGGCGATCCGTCGGCGAAGGTGATGCCTTCACCACAGACGATCGAGACGTAGCCATGCTCTTCGTGCACTTCGCGGACCTTGCCGAGGAAGCGGTCGGTTTCGAACGGGCGTTCTGGAAGGAGCAGAACGTGCGGGGCATCGCCGGACATCTGGCGGGCGGCGGTGGCGGCGGCGGGGAGCCAGCCGGCGCTGCGGCCGATGCACTGGAAGATGACGAACTGGTCGACCTTCTGCATGTCGCGGGCGAGCAATCCCGCCTGCAGGACGCTGAGCGCCACATAGCGGGCCGCGCTGGGGTAACCGGGGGTGTGATCCGTGCCGAAGAGATCGTTGTCGACGGTCTTGGGAATCCCGACGCCCGTCATTTCCCACCCGTTGGCATTGGCGTACTCAGTGACGCGATGAATGGTGTCCATCGTGTCATTGCCGCCGATCATGAACAGAAACCGGATGTTGTATTTGCGGAACTGTTCGATGATGGGGACGAAATGCTCGTCCTTTAGCTTCAGCCGGCTGGAGCCGAGCGCGCTGGAGGGGGTCCGGCGGAGCATTTTCAGCGTTTCGGACGTTTCCTTGCCGAGGTCGACGAGGCTGTCGTTGAGGACCCCCTCAATGCCGTAGCGCATGCCGAAGATGTGGCCGATTTTCCGGCTGCGCAGAGCCCCTTCGACGACTCCGGCCAGGGAAGCGTTGATGACGGACGTGGGACCGCCGGACTGACCGACGAGGGCGTTGGGACGCGACATGGCTGGACTGCGGTTTGAACGTGTGGTCGATCGATGCGGATGTACCGGACTGCATCTGGAGCGGACCGGACCCGGCATCATGCGCAAACGGGGCGATCTCGTGAAGCGCCGGGAGTGGCCCGGACTGGCGAATTCATGATTTGCGGGAGGTCAGGCGGGCGATGGTTGGATTTTGACGGGAGCTGCAATGCCGACGTGCGGACCGCGAGATGGGCTCGTTAATTGCCGGGGACGAGGAGTTCGCTGACGACGGAGTCGGCGACGAAGACGCCTTCGGGGGTGAGCTGGAGGCGGCCGTCGTGCCAGAGGAGCCAGCCCTGTTCGATAAGCTGGCGGAGGGAGTCGCCAGCGAGGGAGTCGATCGACTGGCCGAAGCGGTGTTCGAACTCGGTCCGCAAGATTCCGTCGCGTTTCCGGAGGCCGAGCATCAGGGCCTCTCGGGCCAGTTCATCGGGGCCGAGACGCTCGCTGAAGCCGATCGCGGGCTGGCCAGCGAGGGTGCGTTCGATCCAGTGGGTCGTGCTGCGGTGGTTGGTGCGGCGTTCGCCCGCGAGATAGCTGGCGGCGCCGGGGCCGGCGGCGTAATAGCTGCGAGCGTTCCAGTAGACGAGGTTATGCCGGCATTCAAAGCCAGGCCGGGCAAAGTTTGAGAGTTCGTAGTGTCGATAGCCGGCGGCGGTGAGTTGCTCGATGGCGAGCGCGTACATGGCGCGTTCGAGTTCTTCCGGCTGCTGCTGAAGCTGTCCGCGGGCGCGGCGGGACCAGAACGCGGTCCCCTTCTCGAACGTCAGCCCGTAGGTGGAGATGTGCGGCGGGGCGAGCTCAAGAACCGCATGCAGGTTCCGCCGCCAGTCCTCGAGCGATTGCCCCGGGACGCCGAAAATGAGGTCGACGCCGACGTTCGGAATCGACTGACGAAGTCGCTCAATTCGCTCGACGGCCTGCGCCGGCGAGTGATCGCGTTCGAGAAGAGTCAGTTCGGTCGCCTGGAAACTTTGAACTCCGACGCTGACGCGGTTGACGCCAGCCGCTGTGAACTCGGCAATGCGGTCGTCGGTCAGGTCGAGGGGATTGGCTTCCGCCGAGAACTCGGCGCCGGGAGCGAGCCGGATGCGCGAACAGACGAGATCGAACAGTCGGCGAAGCTGGCGGGGCGCGAGGTGCGACGGCGTGCCGCCGCCGAAAAACAAGGTGTCGATTTCGGCGCCGGCGGGGACAGAGGCGTGGAGATCGATTTCGAGGGCTGCCAGGTAACGGTCGATCAGGTCATCGCGCCCGGCGATCAGGGTGAAATCGCAGTAGCCGCAGCGGTGGCGGCAAAACGGAACGTGGATGTAGAGCGCTCGGGGCTCACCCCAGGGAGCGGGCATGCTTACCATCGCGCCGTACGGGCCACGGGGAACGAGAGCGTGAAGCGGGTGCCGCGGCCGAGCTCGCTGTCGCATTCGATGGTGGCGTGATGGGCCTCGACGATTTTTCGGACGGTCGGCAGTCCGAGACCGGTGCCGTGCTGCTTGGTGGAAAAGAACACGTCAAAGAGGCGATTGCGGACGGCCTCGGGCATGCCGGGGCCGTTGTCAATGACCTGCAGCAGCACACGGCCATCGCGGGCCAGGGTCTGGATCTCCAGCTGGCCCCCCTGAGGCATGGCCTGCTCGGCGTTGCGGGCCAGATTGACGAGCGCGATTTTCAGGAGATTCGGGTCGACTTTAACGGGCGGCAGACTGGCCGAAAGATGAGGAGAAATCTCGATGCGATGCCCACGGGCATCGGCCTGATAGAAGTCGATGAACTCGGCGACGAGCGAGCTGAGGTCGCGGTCCTGGAGGTCGGGTTCGCCTGCCCGGGCGAACTGCAGAAACGCTCCGAGGAGGTCGTCCAGCCGGCCGCATTCGCGTCGGATGGTGTCGAGCTTGCGGGCGATGCGCTGGTGCCGGGGGTCGTCGCCGAGCTCCAGGTCCTCCGTGAGGAGCTGCAGATTCATCCGGATCGTCGACAGCGGATTGCGGATTTCGTGCGCCAGCCCGCCTGCCAGCGAGGCGATTTCGGTGTATTGACGACGGAAGCGTTCGGACGATTCATCGGCATCGCGCACGGCCTGCTGCAGGTCGAGTTCGGTGGAACCGCTTGTGGGCGGGGACGGGGGCAGGCGGGCGTTGGGTTCGGACATGACGAAGCGACGTGGGGCAATGACGGGGAGTCCGTGCGGGGTCAGTGTAGCTGATGCAGGGGTGGGAGACGGAGGCGGCCGGGGCTCGCGGATTCGATTCGGACGTGCAACATCGCACAGGTGTGACACTCGGCCTGTGCGGGAACTGTGCGGGCGCGGCGGTTCTCGGCCGAGAGACGGTTGCGGTGTTTGTTGGAGAAGCTGCGGCGAATTACGGGTGTGAATGGTCGATGGCAGGTGGAAGCGAGCGGGCGTGATCGCTGCGGCATTGAGTTTGCGAATGCAGAGTGTGACGTTCGCGCCGGCCGGTGGGGTCGCGGGACGGTCGACGCCTGAACTTGCCTGCAATGAATGCCAAACTTTTCCGGTCAGGATGCTGTGTGCTGGCTGCGTGCGTAGGGCTTGCCGGTTGCACGCCGGCGCCGGAAATCATGTTCGCGGCTCCGGAGGCTTTCGGAGAGCTCCCCGAAGAACTACAGAAACCGGCTGGCGAGCAGCTCGAAAAGCATGCCGGCACGTACGCCCGGCCGAAGTTGCTGGGGAGCGACGAGAGTCTCGCAAAGCTGAGGCACGGACAGGCGGTGTACCAGCAGCGCTGTGCGCAGTGCCATGGCGACAGCGGCGACGGGAATGGTCCGGTCGCGTCGCATATGTATCCGCGTCCACGCGATTATCGACGCGGCATCTTCAAGTTCACGTCGACGAGCTACGGCGCCAAGCCGTTGCGGGCGGACCTGGTCAAGACGCTCAAACGCGGAATTCGCGGCACTTCGATGCCGGAATTCTCGCTGTTGCCCGAAGACGACCTGCAGGCGGTGGTGGACTACGTGCTGGTGCTGACGCATCGCGGGGAACTGGCGGAGACGCTGTTCATGCTGGCCGATGCCGAAGGGGAACTCGATGATGAGGTTGTCGAGACGGAGGGCGTGAGTCAGGTGCTGGACCGCTGGAAGGAAGCGCGGGAGTCGGTGATTCTGCCGCTGACTCCCGAGCCGGAATTGACCGCCGAGCGGGCGGTCCGCGGACGCGAACTGTTCCTCAACAGCACGGTGGGCTGCTCAAAGTGCCACGGCGACGACGGCCGCGGGCGGACGAAGGAAAACCTGGCCGGCGATCTCAGGGATAAGTGGGGGAATCCCACGCGGGCGGCGGATCTCACGTCCGGATTTCTGCGGGGCGGACAGGAGCCGATTGACGTTTATCGGCGGATCATGGGCGGCATCAACGGCACTCCGATGCCGGCATTCGCCACGGCGTTCCGCGAGAACCCGGACAGCGTGTGGGACCTCGTCGCGTTTGTGAAATACATCACGAACCGTCGCCGGGCGGGAGAATCGCCTGCTCCCGGGCTGATGAAGCCGTTCATTCCGGAGGGCCAGGAAGTGAACGAATCCAGCGCTGCCGCAGACGCGGGTGGAGAGTGAGTTGCGCTGGGGCGTTGCGCTCCGGGCGCTGACGCTTCCGGCTCGCTGGTGTTGGCGCTGTTTCGATTTCTCATTCTACCTGTGTCGACGAAACCATGGATCACTCCCAGAAACTGCGGCGAATCGAAGAGCTTCGCGAGGAACTGGCGGTTCTTGAAAACGAGGTCGCGCGGGGCGCCGCGGGGGCATCGTGGCCGCCGCAGGGCTTCTACGGATCGTACTACGCGACAACGGGGTTCCTGCTGGGCGGAATCGGGGCGCTGACGAGCCTGCTGGCGAACGTGGTGGCGGCTCCGCTGGCGGGGAAGTCGCCGCTGGAGCTGATCAAGGTCTATCTGACGTTTCCGCTGGGCGAGCGGGCGCTGCAACTGTCCTCGGCCGATGGCGGGCTGATTCTCGCGCTGGGGGTGACGCTGTACCTGGGAACCGGAATGGCGCTCGGCGTTCCGATTTACTGGACCATGGTGCGAATCTGCGGGCGCAATCCCCCTCTGGGGAAGCGGCTGGCCGTGGCGTCGGTCCTGAGTCTTACGGTTTATGCGGTGAACTTCTATGTGATTCTGTCGTGGCTGCAGCCGGCCCTGATTGGCGGCCGGTGGATCACCGACCCGGCGATTCTGCCTCCGTGGGTGGCCGCGGGGACGCACCTGATTTTCGGCTGGATGCTGGCCGTGCTGTATCCCTGGGGCCTGTTCACTCCGTACCGCCAGCCGGGTTCAGCCGGTTGAGTTGAGCCGCCTCACTCCCCACCGTTCCACACACTCCCTTCGCGATCTGTTCTCCATGTCCTCTGCGATCACCACGCCGACATCGATTCCCGCCCATGAAGACCTGGTCGAAGAGCGGCTGGTGTCGTGGTACTTCCTGGCCGCGCTGGGATACATGGTGATTTCGATGCTGGGCGGGTTTCTGATGGCGTTTCAGCTGATCCGCCACAATCCGCTGCAGGGAATCGAGCTGCTGTCGCCGGGGCGCTGGCGGATGGTGCACACGAACGCCATTGCGTACGGTTTTCTGGCGAACGCATTCCTCGGCATGCTGCACTGGGTGGTGCCGCGACTGACGCTGCAGCCCGTCTTCAGCCGGCCGCTGTCGTATTTCATTTTCGCGGCGTGGCAGGTTGTCGTGCTGTCGACGGCCGTCGGCATTCTGCTGGGGGAAGCCCAGGGACTGGAATGGGGCGAAACGCCGGTGTGGATCGACCCTGTGGCGCAACTGGGGCTGTTGCTGGTGGCGGTCAACTTCATGGCGCCGATCGTCCGCATGCGGGGGCCGATTTATGTGACGTTGTGGTACTTCATCGCGGCGTTCATCTGGACGTTTCTCACCTACGCGATGGGGAATTTCGTACCGCAGTACTTTGTGTCGGGGGCGGCGGCCGGGGCGGTGGGCGGACTGTTCATCCACGACCTGGTGGGGCTGTTTGTGACTCCCCTGGGCTGGGGGATGATGTACTACTTTGTGCCAATCCTGCTGAAGAAGCCGATCTGGAGCCACGGGCTGTCGCTGGTCGGATTCTGGGGGCTGGCGTTCTTTTACCCGCTGCAGGGCATCCACCACTTTCTGTACACGCCAATTCCGATGTTTCTGCAGTATGGGGCGGTGATTTCCACAATTGCGGTGGAGTTCGTGGTGATGACGGTGGTCATCAACTTCTTTGGCACGCTGTGGGGGAATGCGGGGGCGTTCTGGACGAACCTGCCCATCCGCTATTTCTATACGGGCATGGTCTTCTACTTCATCACCTGCTTTCAGTGCGCCCTGCAGGTGACATTGACGTTCCAACAGCTGATTCACTTCTCGGACTGGGTCGTGGGACATGCCCATCTGGTCATGTTTGGAGTGTTCAGCATGTGGCTGCTGGGCGTGATGACCTATCTGTTCCCCCGGCTGCTGAAGCAGGACTGGTACAGCCGGCGGCTGTGCGAGTGGCATTTCTGGCTGTCGGCCGTCGGACTGTTTGTGATGGCCGGCGACCTCACCCTGGCGGGCCTGTTCCAGGGCTGGTCGTGGATGGGCCTGCAGATCTGGGATCACTCGATCGAGGTGTCGCAGCCGTTCTGGGTGACGCGCATTTTCGCGGGCCTGGCGATGTTTGTGGCGCAGATGCTGTTTGTCTGGAACCTGTTCAAGACGTGGCAGATGGCGCCGCGGAGCGTGGCCGCGACGAGTTCGTTTGGGGCGGGCGCTCCCTTTGCGGGTCGCGGCTGAATGGCATGCGGCGTTGGATGTGCGTGGATTCTGTGACTTCCTTTTCAGTGTGATGTTCCATGTTCGAAACCAAGTCGGGCGTGTTTTTTATCGCGGGGCTGGCGTTCTTCGCCTTCGCCTTTCTGTCGAACGCGCTGGTCCCGGCGCTGATGTACCGGGAACTGCCGGAGCAGAAGGTGGCGGATCTGGTGAATCCGAATGTGATGTACCAGTTTGAAGACCTGGCCCAGCGGTTTCCGGATTCGTTCAAGGCGGCCTTTGGCGAGGCGCCGGCCGACGATGCGGAGGCGAAGAAGTGGTACGCCGAGAAGTGCGCCGAAGCGCTGTGGGAAGGACGCAAGATTTATGTCGGGGAAGGCTGCTGGCATTGCCACAGCCAGTTTGTGAGGCCGGTGTCGAACGAATCGGTGCGGTTCGGGCCGGTCTCTGTTGCGGAAGAGTATCAGAACGAACTGCAGCGGCCGGTGATGTTCGGCACGCGGCGTGTCGGGCCGGACCTGTGCCGTGAAGGGGGACGGCGCAGCAACGACTGGCAGGCCGTGCATTTCTTCAAGCCGACGGACCTGTCGGTTGGCTCGCCGATGCCGAGCTATCCCTGGCTGTTTGACGGCGCGGCCGACAGGCCGAACCGACGCGGGCTGGCACTGCTGACCTATGTGCAATGGCTGGGATCGTGGCTGGAGAGTTACCCGTACTACGAAGCTTACGAGCCGTCGGAGATGAAAGATGTGACGCTGGAGCCGGCGGCGGCTGAAGCTGGAGAGGTGAACTGACATGCGAACGACCCGAACGCCGCGCGGCGTGTATATCGCGACCGCCGTGATTGGAGTGATCGTGCTCGTTCCGAGCATGCTGGGCTTCATCAACAAGCTGATCGAGTTTGCGAACGTGGCTCAGGGCGAGCCGGAAGGGATGTTCGCGCTGACGCCGATCGTCAACTACGTGCTGGCCAGCGTGGGATTTTTCTGCCTGCTGTTGTGGGCGGCGTTGCAGGGCATGTTTCGCGACATCGAAGGCCCGAAAGACGTGATGCTGGCGCGCGAAGAGCTGCTGGACCGTCACGTGCTGAACTGAACGAGAAAAGAGAGCTGTCATGTCCGTTGAACAGGGTTCCGCCGAGCAGGAACTGCAGCACCACACTTACCGCGGCAGCGCAATTCCGTGGTGGGTGCGGCTGATCTGGCTGCTGTTCTGGGTGTTCGCCGTGTACTACTCGCTGAAGTACGTTCTGCCGGCGATTCAGGCCGAGCCGGTGTTTCAGAAATGATCGCCTCGTGTGAACAACCCGGGTTGTGCAGCTATTGCGGCCTGCCGTTGCCGAGGCCGCTGTTCGGGCGGCGGGCGGAAGCGCAGGCGGGCGTCGACCATTTCTGCTGCACGGGCTGCCGGGTGGCGGCTGCAATGACGCAGGACAGCGGCGAAGCCGGCGCTGCGACGTGGACGATGACCAGCCTGGGGCTGTCGGTCTTCTTCTCCATGAGCGTGATGGTGTTCACCGTGGCGCACTGGATGTACGGCGCGTACGATCTGGAAGGAGGCGCGGGCACTCCACTATCGATCGCGTTCGGGCAGTTGCTGCAGTGGCTAACCCTGCTGTTTGCCGCGCCTGTAGCATTGCTGCTGGGAAAGCCGCTTCTGGAGGACGCCATCGATCACCTGCGGCGCGGCGTGCTGACGACGGATGTTCTACTGCTGACGGGCGTGGTGGCGTCGTTCGCTTATTCCCTGGTCAGCGTCGTTCGCGGCAGCGGGCCAGTCTATTTCGAGACCGGCTGCGTCATTCTGCTGGCCGTCACGTTCGGGCGCTGGCTTACCGCGACCGGGCGACTGCGAACAAATGCCGCGCTGGATGAGCTGGAACGGCTGCTGCCGGAGACGGCGACGGTTCGCCGTGAAGAACGTTGGGAAACAGTGCCGCTGGATGACATCCAGATCGGCGACGAGCTGACGCTGAAGGCCGGCGAACGCATTCCGGTGGACGGCCAGATCGTGAGCGGACAGGCGGCAGTGGACGAGCAGGTGTTCACCGGTGAAAGCACTCCGGTCACGCGGGCTGCGGGGGACGTGGTGTTCGCGGGCACGCTCAACCTGGATGGGACCCTGCAGCTGCGGGCAACGGCACGCCCTCGGGAAGGGGCGTTCGGGGCGCTGCTGGAGGCCGTACGTGCCGCCCGCAACTCGCGCGGCGCCTACCAGATTCTGGCTGACCGGGTTTCAGCCGCGTTCTTCCCGCTGATTGCCATCATCGCGCTGGCGACCTGGCTGGGGCATGGGCTGACTCGCAGCTGGCCGGAAGGCATGCTGGCGGCGCTGGCAGTCGTGCTGATCGCCTGCCCATGCGCGCTGGCGCTGGCGACTCCTCTGGCGGTGTGGGCGGCGATGGGCCGGGCGGCCCGGCGGGGCATTCTATTCCGCAGTGGCGAAGCGCTCGAACGACTGGCGCGCGTCGATACGGTGCGGTTCGACAAGACCGGAACCCTGACCACCGGGACGCCTCGTGTCGCCGATGTGCTGATCGCCGAAGATGCGTCCTATCGGGAGGTCGCCCAGCGCAGCAAAACTCTCGCCGCGGCTTCCAACCACGTTTTTTCCAGGGCGATCGCGAGTTTGCTGAAGCTAATGCCCGGACTGCCGGAGTGTTCCGATGTGAGGACAGTCTCGGGGCTCGGTCTGGAAGCGACCATCGCGCGGGAAGTGAACGTCACGCGATTGGGACGGTGGGAGTGGCTGACGGCCATGGGAGCCGCGGCCGGTCCGCGCCTGCAGGAAGAGCTGCTGCGGGCGACGCAGTCCGCGAAGTCGGTGGTGGCGGTCGCGTGGCGAGGGCGAATTCGGGGGCTGTTTGTGCTGGCCGAGGATCCGCGGCCCGATGCTTCGGCAGCGCTGGATGAACTTCGCCGATTGCGTCTCGATCTGGGAATTCTGACGGGCGACAGGGAAGCCGCGGCGAAGGCACTGGGCCGCCGTCTCCAGTTGGGCGTGCTCGCGGAGCTGTCTCCGGGAGAGAAGGCCACGGAAGTGGTGCGGTTGCAGGCAGCGGGATCTGTGGTGGCGATGGTGGGGGATGGCATCAATGACGCCCCTGCCCTGTCGACGGCCGACGTGGGAATCGCACTGGGATGCGGCGCGGATGTGTCGCGGGCCAGTGCCGATATCTGCCTGCTGCGCGACAACCTGATGTCGCTGGTGGAAGCAATCACTCTGGCGCGGGATTGCGTCCGCTGCATTCGGGGAAACCTGGCGTGGTCGTTTGGATACAATGCCATCGGTGTCGCGCTGGCTGCCAGCGGAATGCTGCATCCCTCGGCGGCAGCCGTCCTGATGGTGGTGAGCAGCCTGGTCGTGCTGTCACGATCGCTGCGGCTCGGCGGCGGCGACAACGACGCTGCGGTTCTTGGGGAGCGCGCGGCGGATCGGATAGACGACCGTGGAGGAGCCCCGGGTGCGAGCGCGACGGGCGGCGGCCTGGTGGTCGAATGCGACCCGCTGCTGACGGGAGGGCCGCGATGATCGGGCAACTCGCACTGGTGGCGGTTTCGGGGGTGCTGGGATCGGCCCATTGCCTCGGCATGTGCGGCGGCTTCGCCATGCTGGTGGGAATGCCGGCCCGCGGAAGGCGGGCAATCCTGATGCGACAGGGGGCTTACAGTGCAGGCCGCATCATGACGTACGCCATGCTGGGCGTTCTGGCAGGCTATGCAGGGGTCCGCCTCAGCCGGTCGTCAATGGTTCCCCAGGCGATCAATGTTGCCGCTGTGCTGAGCATTCTGTGCGGACTGTTCCTGGTCATCGAGGGTCTGCTCGCCGGGGGGATACGACTGTGGCCGCGGCGCCGGGCGGCGAGTTCCTGCGGCGGGTGCCTGTCGACGGGGCTGTTCAGAGCGTTTCTGCGAACGCCCGGTTTGCATCATGCTTTTCTGGCCGGAATTCTGACTGGGTTTCTCCCGTGCGGACTGGTGTATGGATTTCTGGCGCTGGCGGCCGCAGAGCGCGACCCGCTCCGCGGGATGGCCGTGATGGGCGCATTCGGCCTGGGGACCGTTCCGCTGATGGTGCTGGCGGGAGTTGGCTCGGCCGCTCTGAGCGTTGTGGCGCGGCAGCGACTACTGCGGGTGGCCGCACTGTGTGTGGCGTTGACGGGCGCCCTGACGATTTACCGGGGAGTAGGGTTTCTGACGGTGACGGAAACAGCGGAGGCGCCCCCCTGCCCGTTCTGTTCGGCGACCGAGGCGACGAAAGCGAGTGTTGAACCGTGAACGAGCCGGCCGAAGTTTCCGATTCCAACGTGCCGGAGGCGGCCGAAGAGACGCGGGCCGGACGACTGCGGACGGCGGCGGTGCGTCCTGCGGCTGGTGATGAGAGCGCCCGGCGGGCGGTTCGCGTGCCGACGAGGACGGCGCTGAACTATTGGGTCGATGCCGCGCTGGCAGGGGCTTTTCTGGCGCTGGTCTGGCTGGCGGCGATCGTGCAGTTTGTCTTTCCGGCGGGCATCGAAGCCCACCGCCACCGGCTGTGGGGGCGGACGGTCGAGGAGTGGCGGCGGTTCGAATTCGGGGCGTTGTGCGTGCTGGCGTTCCTGGTGGTGGTGCACGTGACGCTGCACTGGAACTGGGTCTGTTCCGTCACGAACACTTTGATCCGCAGGCAGCCGGCGGGACGTGATGATGGCGGGCGAACGCTGATTGGCGTGGGGATGCTGTTATTCCTGCTGCATGTGCTGGGGGCCAGCGTGCTATGGGGCAAGTTCACCATCGCTCCGATGTGATGGTGACTGGGGGGCGATGGCGCCGTGGCGGGCGAGCGGGTCTCAAGCGATCCGGATCAAGGGGGGGCGCGACTCGCAGTCCCGGCGGGCTCAGGAAGAGGCGGTCGCGTCGGGCTCGATCTGGAAGCGTTCGAGCAGTCGGTAGAGCTTGCGGCGGTGGATGCCAAGGGCCCGCGCGGCCCGGGCTTTGTTCCCCTTCTCTTTCTGCAGCACGGCAATGATGTGCGAACGTTCCAGGGACGCGAGGTCGTCGGTGTCGCCCGGCTGCAGACGCATCGCGGCGGGAGCGTCACCCGCATGCAGCACTTCGCGGGGGAGATCCTCCCGGGTGATCAGGCCGTCGTCGGCGAGGACGGTCGCGCGATCGAGCGCATTGGCCAGCTGGCGGACGTTTCCTGGCCACTGATAACTCCGGAGCGCCTGCATGGCGGCCGGCTCGATCTCCCAGCCGGGACCGAGAAAATGACGGACGAGCAACGGCAGGTCGTCGCGCCGCTCGCGAAGCGGCGGCAGCACAAGCGACATGACGTTGATGCGGTAATAGAGGTCTTCGCGGAAGCGTCCGGCTGCGACTTCTTTTTCGAGGTCGCGGTTGGTGGCGGCGATGATCCGCACATCCACGCGGCGTTCCTGATGCGAGCCGACGCGGCGGAGCGAGCCGTCTTCGAGGACGCGGAGCAGTTTGGGCTGGAGGGCGAGGGGCAGCTCGCCGATTTCGTCGACGAACAGCGTGCCGCCATCGGCCACTTCGAAGAGGCCATCTTTACGGGCGGTTGCGCCGGTGAACGAGCCTTTCTCGTGGCCGAACAGTTCGCTTTCGACGAGCGTCTCGGGAAGCGCCGCGCAGTTGATGGTGACGAACGGCTGCTCAGCCCGCCGGCTTTTTTCCTGAATCGAGCGTGCGACCAGTTCCTTGCCTGTGCCGCTTTCACCCTGAATCAGGACGGCCTTGTCGGTCGGGGCGACGCGCTCGATGAGACGCATCACCTCTTTGAGTGCGGGGGATTCACCAACGATCCGCGTTTCCGGGCGGGTGCGGCGGATGATGTCCTTGAGCTGGCGGTTTTCCTTGCGCAGGGAACCGCGTTCAGCAGCCAGGAGGCAGCGCTGTTCGAGGTCGACAAGAGGAAACGGCTTGGTGAGGTAGTCGGACGCGCCGAGCTTCATGGCCTGCACAGCGTTCTCGACCGTGGCCTGGCCGGTCAGAATGATGACTTCCGTATCGGAGCCCCCCTCCCGCAGCCGCTGGAGGACTTCCATGCCGGTCATGCCGGGCATGTTCATGTCGACGACCGCGACATCGAAGTGCTTGAGCTCGCATTGGCGGAGCGCCTCGCTGCCGTTCGGAGCTTCCTCGACGCGATGCCCCTTCCGTGCCATCCAGCGGGCGGCCGTCTGCCGAAACGAGTCGTCATCTTCGACAAGCAGCAGGTCAATCTGCGGTTCGTTCATGGGCAATTGGCTGGGTCTGAAGGCGCCGCGTTCAATGTCCGCCGGAAGTCGTGGCAGCCGCCGGACAGGTCATCCTGTCCAAACGCGTACACAGTTCTCCAGACAGGCACACATGCAGGCAGCCTAATCAAGGCATGTCCAATGGGAAATTGGCGGCGTGGGCCGTGTTGGGAGACGGACTGTCGATTTGCAAAGGGGATGCCGCGGGGCGCGGGGGATGCTGAAAGCTGAAACTCGAATGAATTCGGCGATGATGAGGGCGTGCCGCCAGAAGAAACGCCCAAACCAGGCGCGCCAGATTGATACGGTGTGCGAATTCGCACGCACTCGGGAGCTGAAAATTTGGGATCGAATCTCACATCGTCGACTTCTGAAACGGACGGATCCTTCGGCAACCGGCGTTATGGCGCCATCGCCGTCCTGGCAGTGTCGCTGATCGCCGTTTCGCTGGCGATGCGGTTCGGCGGACTTGCCCCGGACTGGTCGCATGTGCCGTTATGGGCGGTGCTCGTGCTCGGGGGCGGCCCGCTGGTTTTCGAACTCGCCCGCGGCGTTGTCCGGGGCGAGTTCGGCGCGGACCTGCTGGCGGGACTGTCGATCGTCGTGTCGATCTGGCTGGGAGAATACCTTGCCGGCGCACTGGTTGTCCTGATGCTCTCCGGCGGGCAGGCGCTCGAGGCCATGACGATCCGGCGGGCGTCGCGCGTGCTGCAGGAGCTGAGCAAGCGGATGCCGTCCGTGGCGCATCGGGTGGAGGGAGAAGGCGTCCGGGATGTGCCCATCGATTCGCTGGCAGTGGGCGACCGCGTTCTGGTGCTGCCTCACGAGATCTGTCCGGTGGACGGTGAAGTGCTGTCGGGTTCCGGCACGATGGACGAGAGCTACCTGACCGGCGAGCCCTACCTGATCTCCAAGGCCGCCGGCAGCCAGGTGCTGTCGGGCGCGATTAACCAGGAGGCGGCGCTGACGGTGCGGACGGACCAGCGCGCCGTCGACTCGCGTTATGCGCGAATCATGCGGGTGATGGAACAGTCGGCCCAGCAGCGTCCCCGCATGCGGAGGCTGGCCGATCGGCTCGGCGCTTTTTATACGCCGCTGGCGGTGAGCGTGGCGGCGGCGGCCTGGATCGGGAGCGGCGATCCGCTGCGATTTCTCGCCGTGCTGGTGGTGGCAACCCCCTGCCCGCTGCTCATCGCGATTCCGGTGTCGATCATCGGTTCGGTGTCGCTCGCGGCCAGCCGCGCCATCATCATTCGCGACCCGTCGTGTCTGGAAGTGGCGGATCGCTGCCGAACGCTCATTTTCGACAAGACGGGGACGCTGACCTACGGTCGCCCGGTGCTGACGTCCCAACACTACGCCACCGGGTTCGGCGATGATGTCCTCGCCCTGGTGGGAAGCCTGGAGCGGTTCTCGAAGCATCCACTGGCGGGTGCGCTGGTGGCGGCGGCGACGACTTCGGGAACCTCGCTGCCCGAGGTGAAGGAACTGAGCGAGCGGCCGGGCGAGGGGTTGCAGGGGACCGTCGATGGACGGCGAGTGGAGGTGACGAGCCGAAAGAAGATGGTGCGGGCGCTGCCCTCGGCGGCTGCCGAACTGCCGGCGCAGTCGGGGGGGCTGGAATGTGTGGTTCTGGTGGACGGGGTCTACGCGGCGACGTTTCAGTTTCATGACGGGCCGCGACCGGATGGGCGAAGCTTCATCGAACATCTGGACCCGCGGCACCGGATCGATCGTGTGCTGCTGGTGTCGGGCGACCGGCAGTCGGAGGTTGATTATCTGGCGGGGCTCGTCGGCATTGACCGGGTCTACGCCGACCAGAGCCCGGAACAGAAACTCGAAATTGTGCGGGAAGAGACGCGCGAACGCCCGACGATTTACGTCGGCGACGGCATCAACGACGCCCCCGCATTGATGGCGGCGACCGTCGGAATCGCCTTCGGCCAGAACAGCGACGTGACCTCGGAGGCGTCGGACGCCGTGATTCTGGAGAGCTCACTGCGGAAGATCGACGAATTCCTGCATATCGGCTCGCGAATGCGGTCGATCGCGCTGCAGAGCGCCGTGGGGGGCATGGCGGCCAGCGTGGCGGGCATGGGGTTCGCGGCGGCCGGACTGCTCCCTCCGGTGGCCGGGGCGCTGTTGCAGGAGGCGATCGACGTTGTGGCCGTGCTGAACGCGGTTCGCGCCGCCTGGCCGGGCGGCGCGTTGATCGATTTCGAGGCCGATCGGGACGAAGAACCAACCGGCCGGTCGCCGCGTGACACTCCGCCGGAAAGGCCTCGCTGACTCAGCCGTGATGAGAGGCAGCGCTTGGCGTCAGAATACGGCGTCAGGCCACCGGGAGGACCTGCGGCGACGATCAGCGCCGTTCGCCTGCGGCATCGACGACCAGCTTGTTGCGCACATAGCGGTGACACTCGATGCAGTTCATGGTCGCATCCATCCACTTCAGGGCGGAGCGGTCCAGCAGGCCCTCCCGCGACGATTCGATCAGGTCCGCGGTCGTCTGGCGAAACTGGGCGCTGAACTGGCGGTAGAGGACATCTTCGTGCTGCCGCCATTTGGCGGCGGCGGACATGCGATTGAGCTCGATGGCGCCTTCCTTCACGAGGACCAGATCTTCCAGAGCCAGGCCTTCGAGAATCTTCGTGGAGGCCGTGAGCTTGCCCCGCATGAAGGTCTGCAGCGGCCGATCAACTTTTGTCGGATCGTCTTGTGGCTCGGCGGCCGCCGGCTGATTGCCCGCGGGCCGGTCGGTCGCCGGCGTCTGCGCATGGCCTGTCGACGATTCGCGCCAGGCGGCGACGAGAGCGATGAGGAGAATCAGGGCGAGAGGGCGAAGTGTGTTCACAGTGTTCTCCGTAGGGACCGGTTTCGGGTGGCGACGGGATCCATCAGGCAAATCGTGCGCCGAGTTTCGACCCGACGGCGAGGCAGCGATTTCCTGAACGCGGCCGTGTGCGGAGGCGCGCTTGCCTGTGCGGATGGGCGCGGGACGGGCGACCCCGCACCGACAATTGAAAACGGCGGGCCAGCGGCACGATTGCGATTCGCCAAAGTTGACGAACCCGAGCGCAGGCTGCACGATTGAGGAGCCGCGAATCGGCATGCGTGTTGCATGGTTGAAAGACTGGCGGGCGCGATGTCATGACAAGGGAGTGTCATCATGCTCGTACTGGCTCGCGGTTGTCATCAGGAGATTGTGATTGGCGGCGACATTCGTATCCGGATCGGTGAGATTTCGGGCGGTCGCGTGAAGCTGCTGATTGAAGCGCCCCGATCCTGTCCGGTGCACCGGCAGGAAGTGTCCGAGGCGGCGGCCCAGGTCCGGGTCGTTGCCGCCACTCCAGGTTGATTGCTGATGTCCACGATCGCTCGCGTTCTCGTTCCCACCGACTTCAGCGCTCAGGCCTCGCTGGCTTTGCGTTACGGCTGTGCCTTTGCAAGGCAGAATGAGGCCACGCTGTATCTGCTGCATGTCGTTCAGGATCTCGCGCCGATCAGCATTGGCGGCGGCGGGATTGCCGTGAGTGCGGCCGCGGAATACGTCGATCAGCTGGAAAAGAGCGCTGGCGAGGCGCTCGCACAGCACACACCCGAGGCGCCGGGGGTGCGGATCGTGCGTCAGACCGTGATTGGGACGCCAGGCGAGCAGATTGTCGATTTCGCCAATGCCAACGCGGTCGACCTGATCTGCGTCGGCACTCATGGGCATGGCGGACTGAAGCGGTTTTTCCTCGGAAGCGTGGCGGAACGCGTGGTTCAGCACGCGGCCTGCAAGGTGCTTGTGGTGCGGTCGCTGGAGCGGGACTTCGTGGGCAAGGACGGGGCGCCGCCGGTTCTGAGCCGGATTCTCGTGCCTGTCGATTTCAGCGAAACCTGCCAGATGGCGCTCAACGAAGCCGCCAGCCTGGCGGCCCGGTTTGGGGCAGAACTGCACCTGCTGCATGTCGTGGAAGATAACAGCCCGACGGTGTCGGAGATCGCACTCGCGTACCCGGTGTTTCAGTCCTACGTTCGCGAACTGGTGGCGACGGGCCAGAAGCAGATGGATGAGATGCAGACTCCTGACGGAGTGGCCCTCGTCAGGAAGGTGGTCGTCGGCGATCCCATTTCAAAGATCAACGACTACGCCGCCGAACATGATGTGGACCTGGTCGTGATGGGGACGCACGGCCGGACCGGCCCTGCCCACTGGCTAATGGGGAGCGTTGCCGAACGCGTGGTGCGCGGCGCCCCCTGCCCTGTGCTGGTTACGCCGGCCCGCCGGAATGCTGACGCTCCGCTTCCCAAAGCCTCGGCTGCGGCGTTTTCTGTTTCCTGAGCGATCCATCACCCTCCGCGGGCGTCGCCGCCGGGCGCTCGCGGACGCGACGGGCGTTCCGCTTGGAATGGTGTGCGGCCTGTCACAGGTCGTGCGAATTCGCGCGCGATTTCGGAGCTTCTGAGACCGGCGGTCGCAGCGGATTCCTGCATTCCGGACGATGACCGGAATTGAATGCAGCAGCGGCATGTTGTCTGCAATGGATGGAACTGGTTGCATTGCACATGCGACCTGCAGTGTCCGTTCATGCATTCAGCGAGCTGGTGATGTCTCATTACGCCCGGATTCTGGTTCCGATCGACTTCAGCGATTACTCGACGGAAGCCCTGCAGCATGCCCGCGAACTGGCGAGCCGGTTCAACAGCGAGTTGCATCTGCTGACGATCACCGAGGCGTGGCCGCCGGCGACGGCCGTGACGGGCGAGACCTACCCGCTCTACCGCGATTATGTGCTCGAAGCGAACGCGAAGGCGACGGGCCAGCTGAATGAACTGGCGACCGCGATCGCCGGCTCGACGCCGATCCGACATGCGGCGCGGTCGGGCCATGTTGAGCACGAGATCCTGAAGTATATCGAAGAGGAACAGATCGACCTGGTCGTGCTGGGAACGCACGGACGCACGGGGCTGTCGCACTGGCTGCTCGGGAGCGTGGCCGAAAAGGTGGTGCGGCATGCGACCTGCCCGGTGATGGTGGTGCGCCGCCGTCCGGAGGCGACTGCCTCGGCTGGCTGAGTGGATTTTGCATGTGCCGCCGTCCCGGAGACGGCGGGATCTGGCAGGAGTTTGCAGCGATGTGTCAATCCGGGACGTTTCTCATCATCGAGGGAGCTTGTCATGAGTCGTCAACGTTGGTCGATCGGGCTGGTGGCTGTCGCAGGGATGGGGGTTGCCCTGGTCGCGTCCGCACAGGCCCCGCCTGTCGCGGGGAAGGCCGCGGCCGATGCCGCCGGAAAGTCGCCGGACGAAGTGAACAAGTGGATGCAGAGCAAGCTGACGTCCAGCCAGGCGATCTTTGCCGCGCTGACCACCGGCGATGCGAAGGCGATTGAAACCAATGCCCGGCGGATGCTGCTGCTGAACGTGATGGAGCAGTGGAAATCGAACCGCCCGTATATGGACCACACTGATTACGAGGCACAGCTGAACGCCTTCGAATACGCGGTGAAAGAGCTGGCGCGGACCGGTCGGGAAAAGGACATCGACGGGGCGCTCGACGCGTATGTGATGCTGTCGAAGTCGTGCGTGAAGTGTCACCAGACGGTCCGAGACACGCCGATCGCCGAGAAGAAGTGATGCCGAGACCGCTGGCGCAGCATCCGCCGGCGATTGGCAGTGGTCGTGGTGCAGGCGGCTGGACGGATCCAGAAACAGGGGCGGTCCAGTGATCGCCTGCCGCGGCCGGTCCGCCAGATTTCAGAATCAGGCCCAGACGGGAGCCGGAACAGGGTCGGCTGGCAATTCGATGATGATCTCCCCTCCCGGACCGTCGCCGACGCGGATGACGCCGTTGTGCGCGTCGACGATGCGTTTGGCGAGCGTCATGCCCAGTCCGGTGCCGCGCGTCTTGGTGGTGTAAAAGGGCTCGAAGATGCGCTGCCGCTGATCAGCCGACAGCCCCGGTCCGTTGTCACGGAAGCGGACGACCAGCCGGCGGCCCTCGGGCGTGTCGTGCGCGCTGCAGGTCGACTCGATCGCGATGGGATCCTGACAGGCGGCGAGGGCGTTCTCGAGGATGTTGCGGATCACCTGCTGCAGCATGAAACGGTCGCAGTGGCAGGGGGACCCGGCTGGTCCGCAATGCTGGTTGAGCACGGCATCGCGACCGCGACGGGCCGGCGCGAGGTGTTTCCAGGTTTCCTCAATCAGCTCGACGAGATCGCAGGGTTCGCGGTTCAGCCGCAGCGGCGCCGCGTACTGGCGGACCTCTTCATACAGTTGATGCAGGTGCGTCTGCGCTTTCTGGACCTCTGCCACCAGTGCGAGTTGTTCGGGCTGACCTTCGAGTTCTGCGGCGAGCAGCTCGAGGTTGGCCTGGCTGCGCTGCAGCGCGTTTCGGCTTTCGTGAGCCAGGCCGGTCATGGCTTCGCCAATGGCGGCCAGCCGCTCCGACTGGACCAGCTTTTCGATGGCGTGTTTCTGTTCGGTGACATCCTGTCCCACGGCGAGAATGGCGGGCTGGCCATCGACATCCGTGAGCACGCGGGCATTCCAGCTCAGCCAGCGCGCCGCGCCATCGCGGCGGAGGATCTCGACCTCGCGTCCGGAAAGTTCGCCACGCCCAAAAAGTTCATCGACCACCGCGCGAATGACTTCCGGCCTGATGCCGGCCAGGCTGCGATTGGCAAAGCACTGACCGACGATTTCGCGGGCTTCGTAGCCCGTGACCTGCTCGGCATAGGGACTGAAGTAAACGACGGACAGGTCGCGGCGGAGGATGATGATCAACGATGGGGCGGCTTCGACGAGGTGCCGGAACAACTCCTCGGACCGGGCTTTTTCACGGAGCAGCCAGCGGCGGTGAGCGAGCCGCCGGATGCTGGCCTGCAGGCTTTCCGCGTTGATGGGCTTCAGAAGGTAATCTGCCGCGCCTTCGCGGAGTGCGGAGACGGCGCGCTCAAAGTCGCCGTAGCCGGTGATGATGACAATCTCAGCCTCGGGGGCGGCGGTCTTCAATTGCGGGAGAATCTCGGTCGCCGAGGCGTCTGGAAGCTTCCAGTCCAGGAGGACGACATCGGTCTCAGCAAGTCCGCTGGCCTGAAACGCCGTCGCGGCCGACGGGCAGACAGTGACGCGGTGGTCATCCAGTTCGAGGATATCCCGGAGGTTCTCGCTCGCGTCATTGTCATCTTCAATGATGAAGATGTTGAGTGTGGGCTGCGAATCCACCGATCAGCCCTCGTCCGCGCGGCGTTCGGTCAACTGGTCGACGGTGGACAACAGTTGCTGCAGATTGAAGGGCTTGTAGCAGACGGCGTCGGCGCCGTGGCCGATGGCCGATTCGATGATGTCGCCGAATTCGTCGGGGTAGCCAGTGATGAGAATCGTGTGACTTTCCGGACTCAATCGCTGCAGGGCGGACAGGACGGCGCGGCCATCCCCCCCCGGAAGTTTCAGGTCGACGAGGACGACCTGGTACGTTCGGGTTTCGAGGCTGTGGATCGCCTCCTGTTCGGAATGGGCCAGCGCCACCCGCACGCGACGTTCGTGCAGCAGGTCCCACAGGCTGTCGCACAGCGATTCGTCATCGTCGACCACGAGAATCAGCGGCTGCTGAACGGCGTCGTCAACGAGTCTGAGCAACTGGCCGAGATCGACGGGCTTGGCGACCACGTCCCACGCGCCGGCGTTCATGGCGTCGCGCATGGCCGCTTCGCTGGCGTAGGCCGTCACGATGACCGCGACGGTGCTCGGCTGAATGCGGCGCACATGACGGTACAGCGTCAGGCCGTCCATCCCCGGCATTTTCAGATCGAGCAGCACCACGTCGTACGACTTCTGCCGCGCCAGATCGAGCGCCGCAGCACCGCTGGAGGCGGTATCGACGTCGTAGCCGAGGTCGGTGAGGATGTCGGCCAGGTTGTGGCAGGTGTCGACTTCGTCATCGACGACCAGGACGGTGGTAGGTGTCCGTTCAGTCATGGGGCAAAGGCGCGTGATGCGCCGGGTGGGTACCGTCACTGGACCAACGGGAGACTGCGGATTGCGGCGGGCCGCTCGCCGAAGTTCGGCAGGGCAGCCCGCGCGCCCGAGTGGTCTCCTGGCAGAGAGTTTACCCGGGGAGTGGGAAGGAAGGCGAATTACTCAAGGGTGGTGGGGGACTGGCGCGCGGGAACGCATCGCGGTGGGGGGGGCAATCGACGGCAGATTTCAGACGAACGGTAAACGTCGCTCCTTTGCCGGGCTCGCTGGTTGCGCTGATGCGGCCATTGTTCTTCTCGACAATGGCCTTCGCCATCGCCAGTCCGAGCCCCACGCCGCGCGGCTTGGTTGAATAAAACGGCTCCATCACCTGGTGCAGCTTCTCAGGGGGAATGCCCTGTCCAGTGTCGGCGATGTGAATGCTGAGATAGGGATGTTCCAGGACTGTGGAAATGGTGAGCTTGCCGCCATCGGGCATTGCCTCGCAGGCGTTCCGGATCAGGTTTTCAAGAACGATGCGGATCTGTCCTTCATCCATGATCGCGGGCTTCAGGTCGTCGCTGAACTGCTGCTCTACCTCGATATTCTCCGGAGGCTGTACGCTCGTCAGGAGGTGCTGGATGAGCGGCGGAACATCGACCGGCCGGAGTTCGGGAAGCGGCGTCCTGGCGAAGCGAACCAGCGAGGAAATGACATCTTCCGCCTGACCGACCTGACGCTCGATGCGCTCCAGATGGACGGCCGTTTTCTCGGGCGACGGACTCCGGGCATTCAGGAGATAGTAGACCGAAGTCTTGATGACATTCAGCGGATTTCGCAGTTCGTGCGCGACCCCGCCAGCCACCTGGCCAATCAGCACAAGGCGTTCTGCGGCCTGCTGACGGATCATGTATTCCGTCTGGTAGGCATCTTCGATCAGTGCGAGGTCGAGGTCGATCAGCGTATTGATGATCGACTGTCGTTCCAGAAGCTCGGCCTGGCTTCCGGTCCAGGCCGAGCTGAGGACCCGCAGCACGCCTTTGCGAAGTCGGGCGAGGGCCATGTTAGTGAAGACCTGGTCGAGTCCGATCTCGACGTGCCGGTATCCGATCTTCCACCGGCGAAACACATAGCTGGCGTCGTACTGTCCGGAGAACAGCTGCTCGAGCCACAGGACGAGGGTTCCTTTCAGGCGATCAATTTGCGGCATTCCGCCCGTGATGACCTTGAGCGCCGCCGGGTGACGCTCAATTTCCTCGTAAAAATCCTGTACGAGCGCTGGGAAGGCAGGCTGGACGAGGTGCGCGACCTCATGGATGCGTGCGGCATCGGCCTCGCTCCAGCCGACGTATCGCTGCAGTTCCTGATAACGCGCGAAGAGAGTTTGCGAGTCCATCCCCGGAGGTGACCTTGTCTCGAACGTTCGATCGTCGGCAGTTCAGTGCAGACGCCGGCGCTGGTGATGCGGCAGCAGCGATTCATATGCCGAAGCGTGCGATTTGTCGCGTCTCCCGCGTGTTCTGGGCCCGCTCAATTTCGCACTCGGGCCATGCGTGCGGAGGCCGCACACTTCGCACGTCGCGGTGCGCTTCTCCGCATCGCGCCTCGGCTTCCTGGATGGGCCGTGAACACGGGTAACGACGACGCGGGCCGTCAGGGCGCCCGCTGAACGCCTCGCGCAGGTGGATTCTTGATCACCGGGGCACTGCGACCACCGGGGTGGACTGCGGAACATGAAGTGCGGAAGTGAATCGGAGCGTGGGAATTCCGCGCCTGGTTTCAGCCTCGCAGGTCGTGAGGAGTTGCCATCTCGATACGGCCGACGTTCAGGGTGGATGCCGCAATGAGACTGCTGATTGTGGGAGGAGTGGCTGGGGGCGCTTCCGCCGCGGCCCGCGCGCGGCGACTGTCCGAGAGCGCCGAGATCGTCATGTTCGAGCAGGGGCCGGATGTTTCATTCGCCAACTGCGGTCTTCCCTACTTTGTGGGCGGCGCCATTGCCGATCGGGACAAACTCCTCGTCACCACGCCCGAGCGTCTGCGGGAACGGTTCCGGCTCGACGTGCGTCCGAGGTCGCGCGTCGAACGGATCGATCGCGACCGGCAGACCATTTCGATCCGCGAACTGGCCACGGGCCGGATGTATGAAGAGTCGTATGACGCGCTCATTCTGGCGACAGGCGCGGCACCGTTCCGGCCCGCGATTCCGGGAATAGATCTGCCCGGAGTGTTCATCCTGCGGAATCTTCAAGATGCCGACCGGATCCGGGAATGGATCACGCGCGGGGTGCGCCAGGCCGTGCTGCTGGGAGGCGGGTTCATCGGCCTCGAGCTGGCAGAAAACCTGCTGGACGCCGGAATCGAGACGACCGTCGTGGAGAGAAACGGCCAGATTCTGGGCCCGTTTGACCCCGAAATGACCGTTCCGGTGGTGGAAACGCTCGAGGCTCGTGGTGGACGCCTGCTGCTGGGGACCGCGGCGGAAGCGATCCATGCCGACAGCGGCGGTCTGGCGGTGCAGCTGACCTCCGGAGCGCGCCTGCCCGCGCAGCTGGTCGTCGTGGGGGTCGGGGTTCGCCCCGAAAACCAGCTGGCGGTCGCAGCCGGCTTCGAGACCGGGCTCCGGGGCGGAATCGTCGTCAACGAACGGCTGCAGACTTCCGATCCCAGCATCTACGCCGTCGGGGATGCGATCGAAGTGGTGGATGTTGTGACCGGCGCGAAAACCCAGGTGCCGCTGGCGGGTCCGGCGAATCGTCAGGGGCGGATTGCCGCTGAGAACGCTTTGGGGGGAAACGTGACCTACCGGGGAACGCAGGGAACGGCCATCGTCGGACTGTTCGGATGCACTGCGGCGATGACCGGGGCCTCTGAGAAAACGCTCCGCCGCAGCCAGCGGAGTTACCACAGCGTGTTCGTGCACCCTGCGCATCACGCGGGCTACTATCCGGGCGCGGAGCCGATGACCCTGAAGGTTCTGTTTGAGCCGGTTTCGGGCCAGCTGCTGGGGGCGCAGGCGGTCGGCGGCGCTGGCGTCGACAAACGGATTGACGTGCTGGCGGTCGCACTGCAAGCGAAGATGACGGTGTTTGATCTCGAGGAACTGGAATTGTGTTACGCGCCGCAGTTCGGATCGGCGAAGGATCCGGTCAACATGGCCGGATTCGTGGCGGCGGGCCTTCTGCGGGGCCAGCATCCGCAGATCTCCGTGACTGACGCGCTGCGGGAACTGGCAGCCGGGCGGCTGTGCCTGGTCGATGTCCGGACGCAGAAAGAATTTGATGCGGGCCACATTCCGGGAGCGCTGCATCTGCCCGTCGACGAGTTGCGAATGAGGCTGGGCGAACTCCCGAAAGGTCTGCGAATTGCGGCGTATTGCCAGGTCGGGCAGCGCGGCTATGCAGCCACGCGGATCCTGATGCAGTCCGGGTTTTCGGCCGTCAATGTTTCCGGGGGATTCCGCACCTGGCAGCTGGTGACTGCGGCAACGGCACGCGCCGGACATTCAAAGCCATTTGTTGATTCGTAAGCACACGTAGAGGGGAATTATCGTCTGGCAGGGACTCGATGGATTCTGACGCTGCCCGGATAGACAATGCGCCGCGGTGAATCTGCATCTTGGACATCAGGGGACTTGCAATGAGACGCGCCGTCACAGGTCTGGCGCTTCTGCTGACTGTGTTCTGCCACGACAGAACTCACGCGCAGCAGAGGCCGCCGGCAAACGATGAAAAGGTTCTGCACGAGGCCGCCGTCGCCTTTGTCGACGCGTACAACGCCAAGGATGCCACCGCCCTTGCGGCGCTGTTTGGCCCGGAGGCCCGGGTGGAAACGGCGGACGGAACGGTGGTGGTCGGGACCGAGCAGATCAAGGCGGGGTTCGAGGCGGCGTTTCGCGACGAACCGGAAGGGCTGATCAGCCTGACGATGGATTCGCTGACGTTTCTGACGCCGGACGTCGCTGTGGAACAGGGAGCCACCGAGTTTTTTCCGGATGGCGACACTCTGACAAGCCGGTCGAAGTATCTGGTAGTTCACCTGAAGAATGAGGGGCGGTGGCGGATGGTGTCCGCGCGGTCGCTGGGTGAAGAAACGCTGTCCAACTACGAGCATCTGCGGAAGGTGCAGTTCCTGCTGGGGGACTGGATCGATGAAGACCCCGACTCGGTCGTGGAGTCGACGGTGCGGTGGGAGGAGGGGAAGAATTTTCTGGTTCACGAGTTCAGTGTTCGCCGCGGCCGCGACGCCGTGCAGAAAGGAACCCACCGGATCGGCTGGGATCCGCAGGCGAAACGCATCCGTGGCTGGGTGTTCGACAGCCAGGGGGGATTCGGCGAAACGACCTGGGAAGAGGTGGAAGGCGACTGGTTCGTGAAGTCGACCGGGACGACGCCCCAGGGGGAAAACCTGTCGGCCACCCGAGTGATGACTCCGGATGGTGACCGGATCCATGTGCGGATCATCGATCGTGTGGCGCAGGGCCGGAGGCTGCCCGACATTCAATACACCATGGTCCGCAAGCCGCCCGCACCGCGTGCCGCAGCGGCAACCGCCCCGCAGCAGGAGGGATCACGATGAAGACTTCGACTCGCGCGGGACTGCGATGTGCCTCGGCGCTGTTGCTGGGCGCCATGCTTGTGGGAAGCGTCGCGACCGCCTGGGGCCGCGGCTTCGGCGGCGGCGGATTAGGTGGCGGTGGCGGCTTTCGAGGCGGCGGCGGCGGGGGCTTCGGGGGCGGAGCACGACCGTCAATGCCCTCGCGCGCGCCGTCCATCAGTCGCCCTGCCCCACGTCCATCGGCTCCGTCCGTCAGCCGTCCCTCGCTGGGCGCTGGAACTCGCCCGGGTGGCGGCTCGGGGCTCGCGAATGCGCCGCGTCCGGGGAACGTGAACCTGCCCGGCGGCGCGACGCGTCCCGGCAATATTTCGCGGCCGCCGGGGGGGAGCGGCCTGGCGGGGGGAAGCCGGCCAAGCCCGGGACTCACTCCAGGCAGCAGGCCCGGAATCGGTTCCCCGCCGCCGGCGGGGGTGCGTCCCGGGCTGGGCGATCGGCCGTCACCCGGCGTGTTGCCCGGCGGCGGACGCCCCGGCGTTGGCGAAGGCCGCCCGGGAATCGCGGGCACGCCAGGGGCCGGACGACCGGGAGTCGGCAATCAGTTGCCCGGGGCTGCACGGCCCGGCGGAGGTCGACCGGCGACTCTGCCCGGCCTGGCAGCGGGCGGCATCGCCGGCGCGGCCGTCGGCGACCGGATGGCAACCGGCGGACGGGGCGAGTTCGCCCAGAATCGTCCGAACTGGAACGACCGCCCGGGCAGCCGTCAGGACTTTGTCAACAACCGCATCGAAAACCGCCCGGAGCGCGTCAACGATCTTCAGACCCGGATGTCGGAACGCGGCGGCAGCTGGCAGGACCGGCGGGACCAGTGGCAGGAAAACCGGGGAGATCGGCAGGAGAATCGCGGAGATCGGTGGGACGATTTTCACGACAACTTCTGGGACAACGCCTACGACTTTCGCCATGACTACTGGAACAACCGGTTTGACGCGTGGTGGGATCACATGTGGGATGAACACCCGGTCGGGATGGCCTGGGGGCTGACGGCCTGGGGCGTGAACCGGCTGAGCTTCTGGTTTGGCTACGGCGGCGGGTACTTCAACCCGTATGCGACGGGCCCGGTGGCGACCGGCGGCGGTTCGTACTGCGACTATTCGCAGCCGCTCGAAACCTACGGGTACTCGGAGGAACCGGCTGCTCCGGCCGATCCCGGCGCGGCGCCGGCGGCCAGCGAATCCGCGGCGTCAGATCCCCTGAATGACGCGTTCAACACTGCCAAGGATGCGTTCTACGAGGGAGACTACGCCCGGGCCCTGGAATCGGTGAACCAGGCGCTGGCCATTGCGAAGAACGACTCGGTGCTGCATGAGTTCCGGGCGCTGGTGCTGTTTGCACAGGGGAAGTACCAGGAAGCCGCCGCGCCCATTCACTCCGTGCTGGCCGTTGGTCCGGGCTGGGACTGGACGACGCTGATCAGCCTGTATCCCAGCGTTGATGTTTATACGGGCCAGTTGCGTCAGCTGGAGGATGCCGTCAAAGCCTCGCCCGACGATGCCGCCCTGCACTTCCTGCTGGGCTACCACTATGTCACTACCGCGGCGACGGACTCGGCGATCTTCCAGTTTCAGGAAGTCGTCCGGCTCCAGCCCAAAGACACCGTGGCCGTGCAGTTGATCGAGATGCTGGGTGGCCCGCAGGCGCTGCCGCCGCAGGTGGCGGCGAAGGCGGCCAAGCCTCCGGCAGCGGGCTCGGCCCCGAAGCTGACGGCGGCGGACGTGGTTGGCAACTGGTCCGCGACCGGGGCCGACAAGTCGAAGTTCAATCTGTCGCTGACGGCCCAGAACACGTTCACCTGGAGCTTTGAGGATGACGGCAAGACCACGACGGTCTCCGGCGTCTTCGCCGTGGAAGACAACACGCTGGCCATGCAGCCGGATGCCGGCGGAACCATGGTGGCGGAACTGACGAACGTGAAGGACGGGGCCTTCCACTTCGCCGTGGTCGGCGCGCCGCCGGGCGATCAGGGACTCGACTTCAGGAAAGACTGAGAGTCTGCGAACCGACTCGAGGAACTGCGAAAGGCGACCCGCGCAGGCGGGTCGCCTTTCTGTTTTGGAGTGCGCTGCAGGGAACCTCGCGGCGGCTGATCGCCGCCGCATCGGTCACGCTGGCCCGGTCAGGCCGATCCGATCACGTGGCGGGCGCCTGGGCGAGCCACCGGGCATGAAAATCACGAAGCACCGCGATGGCGGCCGGTCCGTCTGCGACACACGATGGAATCGTCATGTCTTCCGGGCTGGCCAGCGGGAATTCGGGTCTCAACATGGCCGTCCGGCTCCAGTCGAGCAGTCCTTCCCACATTTTGCCCACCAGAACCAGCGGGATGTCGTGGAGTTTTCGCACCTGCAGCAGCTGCCAGATCATTATCGTTTCGAGGACCGTTCCGATGCCTCCCGGAACAACCACGAAGGCATCCGACACCAGGACGAAATGATGCAGCCGGGTGAAGAACGTGCCATGCTCGCAGGCATGCGAGACGAACGCGTTGATGTCCTGCTCAAACGGAAGTGCGATCCGGATGCCGCCTGCATTCCGACCTTCACACATTATCCCCTTCCGTTGACGTCCTGGCGGCCGCGGCGACGGCGCCGCCCCACTTCCAGCCGACGATGTCCGGGTGGTCCTCGCCGTGCTCTTCGATGTACGCCTTGTGGTCGAGCAGGCGATCGCGGATCGCCTGCTTGGCGTAGGCGGCTTTCGACCCCAGTTGCGGCAGTCGGTCGATCACGTCGCCGACGAGGTGGAACCGGTCGATCTGATTGAGCACGCACATGTCGAACGGGGTGGTTGTGGTTCCCTCCTCCTTGTAGCCGCGCACATGGAGGTTCTGGTGATTCGTGCGGCGGTACGTCAGGCGGTGGATCAGCCACGGGTAACCGTGGAAGGCGAAAATGATCGGCTTGTCTTTCGTGAACAGGACATCGAACTCGTGGTCGGACAGGCCGTGCGGGTGCTCGCGGTCGGACTGGAGCTTCATCAGGTTGACCACATTGACCACCCGGACCTTCAGGTCGGGCAGGTGTCGCCGCAGGAGATCGACGGCGGCCAGCGTTTCGAGCGTGGGAACGTCGCCGCAACAGGCCATCACGACATCCGGCTCGTGCCCCCTGTCGTTGCTGGCCCACTCCCAGATGCCGATGCCGGCCGTGCAGTGCTTGACGGCCTGGTCCATTGTCAGCCACTGCGGCGCCGGCTGCTTGCCCGCCACAACGACATTGATGTAATTGCGGCTGCGCAGGCAGTGGTCAGTCACCGAGAGGAGGCAGTTGGCGTCCGGCGGCAGATAGACCCGAATGATTTCGGCCTTCTTGTTGACGACATGATCGATGAACCCGGGATCCTGATGGCTGAACCCGTTGTGGTCCTGCCGCCAGACGTGACTGGACAGCAGGTAATTGAGAGACGCGATGGAGCGTCGCCAGGGAATGTGCTTGCACACCTTCAGCCATTTGGCGTGCTGGTTAAACATCGAATCGATGATATGGATGAACGCTTCGTAGCACGAGAAGAAGCCGTGCCGCCCGGTCAGCAGGTAGCCTTCCAGCCAACCCTGGCACTGGTGCTCGCTGAGCATTTCCATCACGCGTCCATCCGGCGCCAGGTGGTCGTCGTAGGGAAACGTTTCGGCCATCCACGCGCGGTTCGTCACCTCCATGGCATCCTGCCAGCGGTTGGAATTGTTTTCGTCCGGACTGAACAGGCGGAAGTTCTGCGTCGGCAGATTGAGCCGCATGACATCGCGCAGGAAGCGGCCCATTTCGCGGGTCGATTCGGCCGTACTCGCCCCGGGTGACGGAACCGGAACGGCATATTCGCGGAAATCCGGGAGTTTCAGGTCCTTGAGCACGGTTCCGCCGTTCGCGTGCGGGTTGGCGCTCATCCGCAACTCGCCGGCCGGCGACAGCTCGCGGAGTTCTTCAATCAGCCGTCCGGCGTCATCGAACAGTTCTTCCGGTCGATAACTCCGCATCCAGTCTTCAAGGATTTTGACATGGCCCGGATGGGCCATGTCGCCCATGGGCACCTGATGCGAGCGCCAGTAGTCTTCTGTCTTCTTGCCGTCGACCTCCTTTGGGCCGGTCCAGCCTTTGGGACTCCGCAGGACGATCATCGGCCACAGGGGACGTTCGACCGTGCCTTCGGCGGCCGCCTGTTTGATGGACTTGATCTGCGCCACGACCTTGTCCATCGTTTCCGCCATCAGCTGGTGCATCGCGGCGGGGTCGCTGCCTTCAACGAAGTATGGCGTGTAACCATAGCCGCGCATCAGGGCTTCCAGTTCCTCGTGGCTGATGCGAGCCAGCACGCAGGGGTTGGCAATTTTGTAGCCGTTGAGGTGCAGGATCGGCAGGACCGCGCCGTCGCGGGCCGGGTTGATGAATTTGTTGCCGTGCCAGCCGGTGGCGAGCGGGCCGGTTTCGGCCTCGCCATCGCCGACAACGCAGGCGACGATGAGGTCCGGGTTATCGAAGGCGGCGCCGAACGCATGCGACAGCGCGTAACCCAGCTCACCCCCTTCATGGATCGAACCGGGGGTTTCGGGCGCGACGTGGCTGGGAATGCCGCCGGGGAACGAGAACTGTTTGAACAGCCGCTTCATGCCGGCAGCGTCTTCGCTGATGTTGGGATAAACCTCGCTGTAGGTTCCTTCCAGATAGGTGCAGGCCACCACGCCCGGTCCGCCGTGTCCGGGGCCGGCGATATACAGCATGCTGAGGTCATCCCGTTTGATGACCCGGTTGAGGTGGGCATAGATGAAGGTCAGCCCGGGCGTGGTGCCCCAGTGACCCAAAAGCCGGGGTTTGACATGCTTGAGCGTCAGCGGCTCCCTGAGCAAGGGGTTGTCGAACAGGTAGATCTGCCCGACAGAGAGATAGTTGGCCGCGCGCCACCAGGCATCGAGTTTCCGCAGCTCATCGGCCGAGAGCGGCCCTGCGGAAGCGCCGGCTTTGGCGGACTTCGATGCACGTGGGGGGCTGGTGGACATGCTGACAACCTTTCCTGTAAGTCATGAAGTAAGCGACGCGCTGTCACGCGGCAGACGCGATTCAGGCCGGGACGACGATGGCGCCCGACCGGATGAGCCGCAGGACTTCCTCGAATATCATGAGTTCTTCGTTGGTCCGAATGACCCGCACGACGACGGGCGAATCCGGCCGGGAGATGACCGCCGCCCCAGCCTCGTTTTGGGGCTCATCGAGGGCCACTCCAAGCCACTGCAGACCTTGGCAAATCCGGGACCGGATGACGGATGAATTTTCCCCAATGCCGGCCGAAAACACGATGGTGTCAATGCCTTCAATGGCCGCGGCGAGCCGGGCGATCCAGCCGCGGACGGAGTAACAGAACATGTCAATGGCCTCGGCGGCCCGCGGGTCGTGGGTCTCGGCGGCGAGCAGATCTCGCACGTCGGCGCTGGTTTCAGAGACTCCGAGCAGCCCGGAGCGGTGGTTGACGAGAGCCTCCAGCCCATCCGCGGCGACCCCGGCATGGCGCTGCAGGTGGATCATCACCCCCGGATCCAGGTCTCCTGTCCGGGTCGCCATCATCAGCCCGGCAGTCGGCGTAAACCCCATCGTGGTCTCGAGGCATGTGCGATTCCGCACGGCGGCCAGGCTGCAACCAGCCCCCAGGTGTGCGAAAATGACTCGCCCGCGGGCGGCATCCGGTCCCGCCGACCGCTCAAGCTCTTCCAGCAGAAACTGGTACGAGAGCCCGTGAAACCCGAATCGGCGAAGTCCCAGTGAGTCGAATGACCGCGGAATCGGCAGCCGCCGCGCGACCGGGGGAAGTGAGCGGTGGAATGCGGTGTCGAAGGCGGCGATCTGGGGAATGCCCGGCTGCAGCCTGGCGACGGCCTTGATGGCGGCGATTTCCCCCGGCAGATGAGACGGCGCCAGCGGGATGAGGGACCGCAGCCCTGTCAGGACCGATTCATCAATCAGGCAGGCATCGATGTACCGCTCTCCGCCATGGACAATCCGGTGCCCGAATGCCGAGATTGAGTCGCCTCCCAGCGCGGCCTCGAGGTAGTCCACGACCCGTGCAATCGCCTGCTCGTGGCTGGTGGCGTCGACCGATTCATCGACGAGCTGGCTCTGATCGAAATTCCGCGCGCGAAACCGGGGACCGACGCCGCCGATGCGTTCGAGCAGTCCGGACGCCAGTCGCTGCGGTGGCTGCCCCTCGCGAAACACCGAGAACTTGAGGCTCGACGAGCCGCTGTTGAGGGTGGCGACAAGTCGCGGTGCACCGGGATCGTGTGCAGCCTTCATTGAATCACTCCGGTGTCATGACGGGGTTCCGGGGTGGTGACGACGGCGGTGCTGGTCCCCAGGCCCAGGGACTGATGCAGGCGATGGATCGGATTCGGGCTCATGGTCGTCCGGCGCCTGACTGTGGAGGCCTGAGAATCGGGTTTCAACACGCTTCAGGACCCGTGCGCCGCCGATGCAGCCGGTGCCGGTTCGGCGCCGGCGATCGGTTCGACAGGCGGTGCGACCGTGGGGCCGCCATGTCCGGTCAGCTTGCGGATCACGTAGTAGAACACCGGGGTGAACAGGATGCCGAAGACCGTCACGCCGAGCATTCCGCTGAAGACGGCGATGCCGAGCGTGCGTCGCATTTCGGCGCCGGCCCCTTTGGCCAGCACCAGCGGCACCACCCCCAGAATGAATGCGAACGAGGTCATCAGAATCGGCCGCAGGCGGAGTTTGCAGGCCTCGATCGTGGCTTCCAACAGCGGGCGGCCCTGGTCCTGGAGCTGCTTGGCGAACTCGACAATCAGGATGGCGTTCTTCGCCGCGAGGCCGACCAGCACCACCAGCCCGATCTGGACGAAGATGTTGTTGTCGAGCCGGGCGATCACCACCCCCGCCAGCGCCGCGAGAATGCACATCGGCACGATCAGCAGAATCGAGGCCGGCAGGGTCCAGCTTTCGTACTGGGCCGACAGCACGAGGAACACGAACACGACCGCCAGCGGGAACACCAGTTTGGTCAGCAGGTCTTTGGAAGCGAGAATCTGCTGGTAGGTCAACTCGGTCCATTCCGACCCGAGCGTCGTGGGCAGCTGGGTGGCGGCGAGATTCTCCATGATCTGGATCGATTCCCCCGAACTGACGCCGGGCTGCGTATTGCCGGAAATCTCGGCCGAAGGGTACAGCTGATACCGGTTGACGATGGCAGGCCCGGTGATGTCGCGAATCGTCAGCAGCGTGCTGAGCGGCACGCGCTGTCCCTGGGCGTTGCGCACTTCCAGCCGGCCGATATCGGCGGCCTGCATCCGGTACGCCGGGTCGGCCTGAACATTCACCTGCCAGCTGCGGTTCTGGAACGAGAAATCGTTGACATAAGAGCTGCCGAGAAATGTCTGCAGCGTGAGGTTGACGTCGTCGAGCGAAACGCCCTCGGCCTTCACTTTTTCGCGATCGATGTCGAGGTAAATCTGCGGCTGGGTGACGCTGAAGGTGCTGAACAGCCCGCTGAGGCGGTCGCCGTGGAGCGTCATCCCCTGCTCCACCAGATTCTGAACGCCACCCTGCAGTGCGGTCAGGCCTGCATTGCGGCGGTCCTGAATCTGCATCTTGAAGCCGCCGGTGCTGCCCAGGCCTTCGACTGGCGGCGCGCCGAAAACGGCAATCTGTGCTTCGGGAAACTTCTGAAACTCCCTCCGGAGGCTGGTCAGGATTGCCGGCGCACTCACATCGGCGAGCCCCGCGCGCTCTTCGAACGGCGCGAGGATGACGAACATGCCCCCGGCGTTGCTGATGTTCGTGCTGAGCACCGTCGAGTACCCCGCGAGGTCGATCGTGTGCGCCACGCCGGGGGTTTTTCGGACGACTTCGCTCAGCCGGCGGATAAGGTCGTCCGAGCGGGCGAGGCTCGCCCCGTCGGGAAGCTGGACGTTGACGATGAGGTAGCCTTTGTCCTGCTCGGGAATGAAGCCCTGGGGGACCTTCACCGCGGCGTAGACCGTCACCGCCATCAGTCCGCCGTAGACCATCAGCACGATCACGGCCAGCCGCAGCAGCAGCCGGACGCCGCCGCCATAAGCGGCGATGGAGACGTCGAAGGTTTTGTTGAACAGCACGAAGAACGCGGCGAGCGCGCGGTTGATGGCGAACGCAGCCACGAAGCCGAGGATGCCGCCCAGCAGCAGGACGGCGGGCGTGAACCAGTCCGGGGGCGGGTTGTGCGATTCTCCGCCATGGCCGGCGACCTCATAACCCAGCATGTGTGCCAGGGGACCAGAGAGAAACACGTATGTCGCCAGCATGCCGATGATGACGATCGCCAGCCGCGGCAGCGCGTCGGGCCGATGGGCATGCTCGCTGTGGGCGTGGGGCTTGAGCATCAGCGCGCACAGGGCCGGGCTAAGGGTCAGCGAATTGAAGGCCGAGATGACCGTCGAGGCGGCGATGGTGAGTGCGAACTGGCGGTAGAACTGGCCTGAAATGCCGGCCATGAAGGCCGTGGGAACAAACACCGCGCACAGCACCAGTGCAATGGCAATGACGGGCCCGGTCACTTCCACCATCGCCTGACGGCTGGCGTCGCGGGGGGACATGCCGGTCGCCATCAGGCGCTCGACGTTCTCGACCACCACGATGGCGTCGTCGACCACAATGCCAATCGCCAGCACCAGCCCGAACAGGGACAGGTTGTTCAGCGAAAAGCCCAACAGTGACATCGCGGCAAAGGTGCCGACGAGCGACACCGGCACGGCGACCATTGGAATGACGGTCGCCCGCCAGTTTTGCAGGAAGACGAGAACCACGATGAACACCAGCACGATGGCTTCCAGCAGCGTGTGGTAAACGCTCTTGATCGACTCCTCGACGAACACGGTCGTGTCGTATTCAATTCGGTGCTCGACGCCCTCGGGAAAGCTGGCGGCAAGTTGTTCCATTTTGGCCCGAATGGCCTGGGCCGTCTCCAGCGCGTTCGACCCGGGCAGCTGAAATACGGCGAGCGTGACGGACGGCTGCCCGTCGAGGTAACTGTTGACGTCGTAGTTCTTGGCGCCCAGTTCGACGCCGCGCGTCAGAATGTCGCCGTCGTTGCTGACCGTCGAATCGCGAACGACATCGCGCAGATACACCAGTTGCCCGGCATCTCCCGCGCGAACCACGATGTTCTCGAACTGCTCAACCGTGGACAGCCGCCCCTGGGTGCTGATCGGCTGCTGGAACCCGAGGTTCAGTCCTTCGGGAATGGGGGGCGCGCCCAGCCGGCCGGCGGCGACCTGAACATTCTGCTCCTTGATGGCCTTGATGATTTCGGAGACCGTCATCTGCCGTGTGGCGAGCTTGTTGGGGTCCAGCCACACGCGCATGCTGTAATCGCGCGGGCCCAGGTAGGCGACGTCGCCCACCCCCTTGATGCGCGCGAGCTCGTCCTTCACGTTGAGCGCAGCGTAATTGCTGAGGTACAGCTGGTCGTACTTGTTGCCCGGCGAAATGAGATTGACGCACATCAGGATGCTGGGGGACTTCTTCTTCGTCGTCACTCCGGTGCGTTTCACTTCTTCCGGCAGCTTCGCCTGCGCCACGGCCACGCGGTTCTGAACCAGCACCTGGGCCGTGTCGAGATTGGTGCCCAGCTCGAACGTGACATCCAGGTTCATCTGGCCGTCGTTGGTCGACTTCGAACCCATGTAGAGCATGCGTTCGACGCCGTTGATCTCCAGTTCGATCGGCGTCGCCACGGTTTCCGCCACGGTGGCCGCGTTGGCGCCGGGATAGTTGGCGGTGACCTGGACTGTGGGCGGGGCCACATCGGGGTACTGCGCGATTGGCAGACCAACGAGAGCGATCGACCCCACGATGACAATGACGATCGACAGCACCGTCGCGAAGATGGGGCGGTCGATGAAAAAGTGAGAAAGCATGGGGCGCGGTCCTGCGCGGGAGTGTCAGCAGAGACGGAACGCCGCGACGGCGGCGTCTCAGGTCACTTCGCAAGAGCGATCGCTTCGCCCTGGTCGTCCATCGGCTGCACGGGGTAATTAATGCGCGCCCGCTGCAGGCCGACCGTCACGATGAGGTCGTCGGCGGTGAGCGGCGTTTTGGAGTCGGACGGCGAGCGAACGACGCGCATGCCGTCGTCCAGAAGTCGCCCCAGCTGCACATCGCGGCGGATGACGACCTGTTCGGCATTCAGCACAAGGACGTACTTCTTGTCCTGGTCGCTGAGAATGGCGGTGTCGGGGACGACCGTCGCCTGATACGGGTCGCCCGTGGCGATGCGGACCCGGACGCGGGACCCCGGCAGATAACGCCCCTCCGGGTTTTCGGCGCGACCGCGAATCTGGATCGTTCCGGTGGAGGCTTCGATCGTGTTTTCCGCGAAATCGATGACCCCCTTGTTCGGGAAGCCCGCTTCCGTTTCGAGTCCGAATTCGAATGGGATGCTCGCCTCGGCCACCGGCGGAAGCGTCCCCGCCTGCACTTTGGCCGCGCGGCGGCTGCGGTATTCGAGGATGGATCGCTCATCGACGTTGAAATAAATGTAGATCGGGTCGGTTGAGACCAGCGTCGTGAGCAGCGGGTCGGAGCCCCCCGCGTTCACGAGGTTCCCTTTCGTCAGCAGTGCACGGCTCATCTGCCCGCTGATCGGCGCCGTGATGCGGGCATACTCGAGGTCGAGTTCCTTGGCGCGAATCGCTTCCCGAGAAATGGCGATTTTCGCCTCCCAGCTTTTGCGAGTCGCGGTGGCCTTCTCGACGTCGGCCCTGGTGCCGGCGTTCTGGGCCAGCAGGTCGGCCTGGCGCTTCTCATCCAGCCGCGACGCTTCGAGCTGTGCCTCGTCAAGCGCGAGTTGCTGCCTGGCGGCGTCGATCTCCAGCTGGAAGGGACGCGGGTCGAGTTCAAACAGCAGATCGCCCGCCTGGACCGACTTGCCGTCGACAAAATGGACGTTCTCGATGTAGCCGCGCACCCGGGAACGCACTTCGACGATGGCCGAGGCCGCGGCCGTGCCGTTATAGACGGCGGAATCGACCACCTCCCGGAGTTCGGGCCGCCGGACAGTGACCTTGGGAGGCTCGGGAGCGGGAGGCGCGGGACTGTCCGAACAGCCGACGACCAGGAGCAGTACGGCTGGCAGCGAGCAGAGCCACGATTGGACGCTACCTGGGATGCAGATCATTGCGGCGCCAGCGGAACGGAGGATTCATTGGCACAGTTCCCTGAGCAGGGATCGTGCCCCCCTGCAGTGAACCTGTTCCGTAGGCATTGTGCAAGAGCGCCGATGAAGGCGTTGAGTTGGTTGGCAGGACGCCAGCCGGGCCGCAGCGCTTGGCGGTGATGGGTTGCCACGGAAAAGTCTTGGCCCCTTGCCGGGGGGGCGCTGCATGCACGGTCCCCCCGCTGGGTGCGCACATTGTCCCAGAGTGTGCGGGCCGATTCCCTCTCCGCACGGGGCAACCTAAGCTGATCGGGTTAATGGCGGTCGGCTGTTGCCGCCCAGCGCTTCGACCGCTGGACTATCGACATTTTCCGGGATTTGGATGGCGACGATCCGTCTGCGATGGAAAGTCCGAGTGCACGGCGATAGAAGAAATGAGGCGGTCCGCTGAGTGTGGAACCGCGTTTGCGGTCGCTGCGGGTTGTCGGGAGCAGTTCGCTCTTGTGTCGTCGTCTGGCCAGTGCGATGAGGTGCGGCCATGCTGTTGACGTTCCCCCACTCGGTTCTCGGAGTGGACCGGAGTGACTCGCTCCCTGAGGAGGCCCAGCCGGTGCAGTCGGCCGTGCAGCAAGCGGTCGAAACAGCGATGAAACGGCTGGGCCGGTTCAGCTTTCGGCGAATTGATGTGGTTGAAGCGAACGGCGTCGTCACGCTGAAGGGGGAAGTCCGCAGCTGGTTTCAGAAGCAACTGGCCCAGCATACAGCGATGCAGACGTCTGGAGTGCGGCGGGTTCTGAATGAACTGCGTGTCGACCCGCGCGGGGGCACGCCGGGGTTCTGATGTCGCCCTGTGCGGGCCGCAGTCCCAGAGCTAAGGCCCAGGTGCGCTCTGTCGCAGCAACGAGGAGGCGTATGGAGACTTCCGAACGGCACTATGCGTTGTTTGTTGATCGGAATCTGCGGCGGTGGGTTGTGCGAGACCGTGATGGACGGCTCTGGGCGCTCCATGGTCCCGCGGCCCACTGGGCGGACCGCGAGCCAATCGAGGTCACTGACGGGTTTCAACTGGAAGCGGTTCCGGGGCATTACCAGAGTCTTCTGGGCCTGCCCAGATAGGTCGAAAATAGTTCCGTTCTGCACGAGGTCGTCCATGTCGGAAGAATCCCGCAGGCTGGAAGAGGCGCGTGCCGGGTCGGCCCCGTGGAAGAAATGGGGGCCCTACCTCAGCAAGCGGCAATGGGGCACGGTCCGGGAGGACTACAGCGAGGGGGGTGACGCCTGGAACTACTTCACGTCGTCGCCGCGATCAAACGATCTGAAGAAGTGCACCGACAGTTGTGGGCGCTGGCGGTCACCGCGACCGCCAGCGATCGATCGGCGGTCACCGCCCTGTTCGTCAGTTCGCTGAATGAACTGATCGACCTGCACACCAAACGGGTGACCTATGAACTCAGGAGCCGCATCCCGGCAGTCATCTGGATCGCGCTGTTCGTGGTCACCGCGCTTTCGATGGGTATGCTGGGCTTACCTGGAAGGCCTCAGCCGGTCAACACGGTCGCCAGCCGTTCTGGCGGTGGTGATCACCTTCGCCACAGTGCTCTCCCTGATCGCCGACCTCGATCGTCCCGGGGAAGGGAGCCTGGAGCTGGGGCCCCAGTTGATGATCGAACTCCAGCAGCATCTGTCCCCTGAGACTGTCCACCCATGACTGCGTCGCTGTCTCCTTCGCTGTACCAGGTCAATGCCCGGGCCTGGCTGACTGACCTCGCCAGACAGGTCGGACGGCCCGTGACTCTCGATGACATACCGGACAGCACCCTCGATGAGTGGGCGGCAGCCGGGTTTGACTGGATCTGGCTGTTGAGCGTCTGGCAGACCGGAGTCGCCAGTCGTGAAGTGTCGCGCACGAATCCTCAATGGCGCGCCGGCTTCGAGGCGACGCTTCCCGACCTGACCGATGACGACATCCCCGGCTCGGGATTCGCCATCACGGCGTATGCCGTGCATGCCGCTCTCGGAGGCAACGCAGCCCTGGCAAGGCTGCGAACGCGAATGGCGCGCCGCGGACTCAAGCTGATGCTCGACTTTGTGCCCAATCATGTGGCGCTCGATCATCCCTGGGTGGAGTCGCACCTCGACTACTTCATCGCCGGTTCCGAGGCGCTGCTGGCCGAACAGCCGGCAAACTATGTGCGACTGCAGCGGGCGGGCGAGGAGGTGATCCTCGCGCTGGGACGCGACCCGTACTTCCCGGGCTGGCCCGACGCCCTGCAGCTCGACTACGCCAATCCTGCGGTCCAGTCCGCCATGATTGGCGAGCTGCAGTCGATTGCGACTCTGTGCGACGGCGTCCGGTGCGACATGGCGATGCTGGTGCTGCCCGACGTTTTTGAACGAACGTGGGGGCGGCGGCCGGAACTGTTCTGGCCGCGGGCGATTCAGATGGTGAAGTCGAAAGCACCGGATTTCCTGTTCATGGCCGAAGTCTACTGGGACCTCGAATGGACGCTGCAGCAGCAGGGATTCGACGCCACCTACGACAAACGGCTGTACGACAGGCTTCGCGAGCAGAATGTGGCGTCGATTCGGGGACACCTGCGGGCCGACATGGCGTTCCAGGCGAAGCTCGCGAGGTTTCTGGAAAACCACGACGAACCGCGGGCGGCGGCCACCTTTCCGCACGGCGTCCACCAGGCGGCTGCGGTCATCACTTACCTCACGCCCGGTCTGCGCTTCTTTCAGGACGGACAGCGCGAGGGGCGCCAAGTGCATTTGTCGCCCCATCTGGGACGCGCGCCGGCCGAACCCATCGATCAGGAGATTCAGGCGTTCTACGACCGGCTGCTCTCCATTCTCCAGCGGCCGCTGTTTCGCAACGGACAGTGGCAACTGCTCGACTGCGCCCCGGCGTGGGAGGGCAACTGGACACATGACTGCTTCGTCGCGTTCCGCTGGGTGAACGCGGCGGGCGAGCAGGCCCTGGTGGCTGTGAACTATGCTTCCCATCAAAGCCAGTGTTATCTGAAGCTGCGCGACCTCGTCGCCGTCAGTCGCCGCTGGACGCTTACTGATCTTCTGGGAAGCGAGGTCTATGAACGCACCGGATGTGAATTGGCGTCTGATGGATTGTACCTGGATGCGGCGGCCTGGAAGGCGTCGCTGTTCTGGATGGAGCCCACGAGCAACGGCCACAGCTGATGCGTCCGCTGTGGCCAGACGCAGTCGAGTGATTCCCTCCCTTTTTTGGATTGGACTACGATGGCTGACGTACAGGAACTGCTGGGCCGGATCGATGCCGAGTTTGCCGCGGTGGAGCAGTCCATCAAGGCGTTTCAGAAGGAACAGGTCGAGGCCCATCAGGCGCGCGAGCAACGGATGGGGCAGTTTCAGAGCGTTTGCAGCCAGCTGAAAAGCGCCTGGGGGCCGAGCCTGGAGGCGCTCGCGGCAAAGTTCGGCGAGAAGGTGCAGGTGAAGCCGATGATCACGCCGTCTCACAAATCGGCGAAGTTCGCCTTCAAGTCGCCGCTTGCCGAGATCGCGCTAACGCTTTCGGCGTCGACCGACTTCGATGTCCGGAACGTCTTTCTCGACTACGACCTGCACATCCTGCCCATCCTGATGAAGTACGAACCGCACCAGCGGATGGAGTTCCCGCTCGACGAGGTCGATCCGGTCGCCGTGCGGAAGTGGGTCGACGACCGCATCGTCGATTTTGTGAAGACCTATCTGGAACTCCACCAGAACCAGTACTACCTGAAGGGCAAGACCGTCACTGATCCGGTCAGCGGCACGCAGTTTCCCAAGTACGCGGCGGCCGAAACGCTGGAGCATGCCGGCCAAACCTACTACTTCATCGGCCCGGAGACCCGCCGCGAGTTTCAGGCGCAGCACGGGCTGCCGGTCACCTGAATGGCGTCCCGTTTCCGACAGAACCCGTCGGCTTTCGCAATGAGAGTCCGGACCGGAATGCAGAAACCCGGTCCGGAATGATCGGCGGGTCGGACAGCACGCGGATCGCGCACGCCACCTTCGGAGAGACCAGATGCTCAACAAAGAGATTCTCAAGGCACTTCGCGTCGCACCGGGCGAGCGGCTGCGACTGAAAGATCGCGACACAGGCTGGGCCCAGACCAAAGAGCTGAAAGAACTGGGGAAAGACGAGATCAAGGAACGCGCGAAGACGCTTCTGGACCGCAGCCTGGAGGAACTGGCCGCCGCACAGGATCTGCTGTACGCCGAAGACCGCCACTCGCTGCTGCTCGTCTTTCAGGCCATGGACGCCGCCGGCAAGGACGGCACGATCAAGCATGTCATGTCGGGGGTGAACCCGCAGGGCTGCCAGGTCTACAGCTTCAAGAAACCATCCTCCGAGGAGCTCGACCATAACTTTCTGTGGCGCTATATGAAAAGCCTGCCCGAACGGGGGCGGATCGGGATTTTCAATCGTTCGTATTACGAAGACGTGCTCATCGTCCGCGTGCATCCGGAACTGCTCGAGCAACAGCGTCTGCCGCTCGGCAAGCGAGGCAAGTCGTTCTGGAAGGAGCGGTACGAGGACATCAACGCCTTCGAACAGCACCTCGTGCGGAACGGGACGGTGATTCTGAAGTTCTTTCTGAACGTGTCGCGTGATGTTCAGAAGGCGCGCTTCCTCGAGCGACTGGAACGCCCCGACAAGCACTGGAAATTCTCGACGGCGGATCTGGCCGAGCGCGCCTATTGGGACGACTACCAGGAGGCCTACGAAAAGGCGCTCTCGGCGACGAGTACGGAGATCGCCCCGTGGTATGTTGTGCCAGCCGACCACAAATGGGCCACACGGGCCATTGTCGCCGACGTGATCTCCACCACGCTGCTCTCAATGGGGCTGAAGTATCCGGAACCGACCGCGGCCCAGCTGGCCGAGCTGCAGAAGGCCCGGGCAGAACTCGAAGCCGAGCCCCGGTGACTCGGCCTCGCGATCAACGACCATCGGCAGTGGCCTAAAATTCCACGCCATACCGCTGGGTGGCGGACCGGCGAATGTCGGCCGTTGCGTTGTCGATCAGTCGCCAGCCTTCCACGCGGTTGGCGGTCGCGACGTTGGCCGTCTGGACATCAATCTGGTTGGCGTCGTTCGCCGTGGCGGTCGCCGAATTCACGCCGACGTTGTAGTAGCTGTCCGTGAAAGCGCCCGTCCGCAGCCCGGATTTCTGCGCGCCGGCTGACAGCCCGGCCTTGCTGCGGGTCGACGCCATGACCCGCAGCGTCTGGGCGGTCTTGGCTCCCCAGTCGAGAATCTCAGCGTCGACATTCAGCACCGGCAGGCGATCAATCTTCTGGGCGTACTTGTTCATCCACACGGCATCCATTCCGCCGCGGGGGTCCTGCTTGGCGCGGTCTCCGCGGAGATCGTCGAGCAGCGAGACGACCGAGCGATAGTAAGCCTGAGAGGCCGTCGCCATGGTTTCTGCAGAGGTGGCGGCGCCATCAGCCGGCGGCGTCGCCTCCGGTTCCAGACGGGGGGGCGGGATTTCCAGAAGACTCATCAGCCGCCGCAGGCCGCTGCTGGAAAGCGCTCCCTCGACGATGACGGCATTGCCGCTGACATTGAAGTGGTGATCCGCCAGGTCGTCCATTTCGAGCCCCTGCTCACGAACGACATCGAGAATGATCCGCTTCGCAATGGCGGCCGAGACGCCGACCGGCTGGCCGAATTCCACGTGGGCCGTCGCGCGGGCATCCAGACCCACCGCAACCAGAATGGTCGCCCCTTTGAGGGTCGCCAGCTGCGTGGCGACGTCGTCGAGTTTGTAGGGCGAGCCGTCCAGCGTCCGGGCGGCGACGAGCTTCTCGCGGACTTCGGCGGCCGAAACGGCATCCTGCAGGTCGATCGCCAGCACGATCTGCTGATCCTGGCTGATCGCCGCAAGTGCCTGGCTGAGGAACGGGGAGAGCGCTGCCGGTCGACTGCCAGACAGTTCGCCAATCCAGCGACTGGCCAACTGACGGTTCTCAGGAGCGAAGATCGCCAGCACATCCGGCGCGAGCGGAACCAGAAACGAGTCGCCCGTGCCGGCAACCACATCTTTGCCTCGCAGCGCTTCGATCCGTCCGCCGTTGGCCCGCGCAATGGCGGGGAGCGAATAGTTGCGAACTGATTTCAGCACAGCGACTGTGGAGTCGCTGTCGAAGCCGCGGTCCATCCGCAGCGTGCTGGCCACTAGCAGCTGGCTGGCTTCCGGAGGCAGGTAAATCGAACGATTGACATACGCCGTCTCGAGTTTTCGGCTCCACCCCTGCTCTTCTGCCATACGGGTCTTCTGGAGGGCGGCGACATCGATGGCGACGATGGCGTTGGCATCGCGCGGGGCGAACGTCGCCAGTTCGCGGAACTGGGCGCGGGCATTTGTGGCGACCCCGAGGGTCAGCAGCAGGGTCAGTGTTCGCAGGGTGCAGAGCATGGCGTTCATCACATCGAGGCAAATCTGGAAACCGGGTGACCGAAAACAACGCAGCCGTCAGTCACGGCGAGCCCCCTGGACGGCATCGGCGCTGTGCCCGGCCGCACAGCAGCGCGCTGTCGGGCACGCGCCGGCAACTGGTGTCCATCCAGAAAATCCGACCGTATCGACCGCAGACGCCGGGATCATTCTGTCCCGACATCCATCACTTGTTGAAGCGATTGTCGTTCCCAACGAAAAAGTTGCAGACTTCCCGCAGCAGTCCGCGGCATTCTGGTTCCCCACTACAACAGACCAGGCCCGGCCGCGAGCCCATCGCAGCATAGCAGCGTCGCAGCATCTGCCCCAGCGTCGCTGCTACTGACCGCTCAGTGCCTGCCCGCGGAGCGAATCACCGTCAAGAGTCTCCGCAGTGTCCGCCAGTCCGCCCGAAAGCAGCAGGCCCTCGATCCGCGCCGCCGCCTGCGCCAGCTCGCGGCGGGCATCAATCAGCTGCAGGGTGGCTTCGAAGTAGACCCGTCGCGCTGTGAGTACTTCCAGAAACCCGAACTCCCCTGCTTCGTAGGCCTGTTCCGACAGAGCGAGGCTTTCCTCCGCCTGCTGGACGATCTCTTGTTCGTACTGCGCCACAGAGACGCGGGCTGAATCATAGTCCCGGGCTGCACCGGCCAACCGGGCGCTCAGCGACATCTTCAGCCGTTCGACGTTCTGGCAGGCGCGGGCGTACTCGGCCTGGGCCGCGTCAATGTTGCCGCGGTTCTTGTTGAAGACTGCCACCGGCAACCCGGCCTGGACCTGGCCGAACGCCACCCCTGTCCCCTGGTCGTGGCCCACCGCCACCTCCAGCTGCAGGTTGGGAATCGGCTGCGCTTCCTGACGCCGGACATTGGCGGCTGCGCGGCAAACCAATGCATTGGCGGCGCGCAGTTCCGGGCTTCGCGCCACCAGGTCGGCATAGACTTCGTCCCAGTCGCGCACCGCGGCCGCCGGCGCCGCTGGGATTTCGAGCGTTATGGGCGAGAGCCGCCGCTGACCGATCGTCGCCGCCAGTTCCCTCCACGCGCCTTCAAATGCAAACTGCGCGCGGCGCTGCACGAGATCAATCTCGTTTTTCTGGACGCGGGCGAGCAGCACTTCGGGCTGCCCCGCTTCCTGGGCCGCCTTTCTGGCCTCGGCCACTTCCACGCCCCGCGCCAGCACCCGGCCGAATTCCTTCGCGGCATGCAGCCGCTGCTGGGCGGCCAGGGCTTCGTAGAAGTGAATTCGCACGTCCGTCAGCACGCGGTAGCGCTGCGCTTCGACTTCCCACAACTGCGCCTGCACGGCGTGCCCCAGCACCTGGTCGTTCAGTTCCAGCTTGTTGCCGAGCACGAAATCCTGCGAAATGAACGCAAGGTGCTGATCGGTGCCCGCATCTCCCAGCTGCACTCCCTGGTACCCGACAGTGGGGTTCGGCGCAGTCGCAACCTGTCCTCGGTAACCAATGGCTTTGCGGGCCGATGCCGAGGCCTGCCGGATGGCCGGGTTCGATGCCAGCGCCCAGCTTTCCAGCGTCGCCAGCGTCATCGCAGGTCCGGTGGCCGATTCAGCCGGCCGTGACGGATCGCCCGGCTCGCTGCCGGGCTCGACCTCGAAACTCACCGGCTGCAGCGGCTCATCAAGCGGCGCGGGCGGAGCGGTGCGTTGTGTTCCGGCCAGCGCAGTGCGGGCGGGCGGAGCTGTGTGGTCCGGCATTAGCCGAGGCAGGTCTCCGGTCGACTGGCGCCCGAGGTCGGCGCGCGGTCGCGCACCCGCGCAGCCCAGTGACTGGCTGGCGAGAATCGCTGCGAGCACCGGAACCCGAGCACGCTTCACACTGAACCTCCGTGTCGCCGGACTGCCCCCACGGTTCCACCGCGGCGGCGGGACGACGGTCGATCGTCCTGCCTGGCGATCGTCGCGCCGTCCTTCCAGAGTTTCGACGATGACCAGCGCGCCGATTGACGCGACACCGTCCCGACCGCCGTCTCCAGAAGATTCGGCGCGGCGAACGGCGTCGGAACCGCTACCACCCGCGCTTCAGCTCGGGCAACAAGCGGCAGAATCTGCCGGCGGCATGGGGCCGCTTGCCGGACGAGACGGGATTCTCCCCGGACTGCGCCGTGCCGGTCTGAGCCCGATTCCCGGTCACCGCACCGCTCTGTCCCGCAACGTCAATAAGCAACCTTCGTGCGCTCCGTGGGCGGAGGGGGCGTGATGCCCGCGGCCAGCAGCAGTTCCCGCAGCGCTTCAATTGTCGCAGGAGCCGGGCGGAAGTTGCCCGGGCGATGTCCTTCCGCAATCAGCCACGGAGTCCATCCCCATTGATTTGTGCGGTGCCACACCTGCACATCCGCACCCTGCGCGGCGAGGAAGCGGGCGACTTCAGGACGATCCTGATAGGCCGCACCATGCATCGCCGTTTCACCGTTGCTGTCGACCGCATTGATGTCGGCCCCGCGGGCGAGCAAAAAACGGACTGCGGCGAGGGTTTCGGCTTCCGTTGCGGCCGCTTCGTCGCCATCCCCGAGCGCCCCGACTCCGGTCGCCGCCAGGAGCGGCGTCGTTTGGTCGCGATTGGTCAGCGCCGGGTCGGCGCCCAATTCGATCAGCAGTTCCATTAGCGGCAGGTCGGCCGTGCGGGCCGCCAGAAAGAACGGCGTGGCTCCGGTCGTCGTGAGCTTGCCCCGTCCGGACTGCCCGCGTTCGAGGCGGGCGTTTACATTTGCCCCGGCGCCGACCAGCGCCCGAACCAGATCCAGGCTGCCAAGCCGGCCCGATCCGGCCGGGGCGGGGTCGCCATCGCCGCGCAGCGGCTTGCGAACCCAGGTGATGGCGTGCAGCGGAGCATAGCCAGCGGGCGCATCATTCGGGCGCGCCCCCCGGTCCAGCAGCTTGGCCGCCAGTTCGAAGTGTCCGTTCTCGACCGCCAGCAGCAGCGCGGTCGTCGATTTGCGCGGGTCACGGCTCCGCGGCAGCAGCGGCTGGTTGACGTCCGCTCCAGCGTCCAGCAGCACCTCCACGGCCTCCGCTCGCCCTTCCCGCACGGCAAACAGCAGCGCCGTGAACCCTGATGGCAGCGTGGTTCCGGGCTCGGCCCCCGCGGTCAGCAGCGTCCTCGCGACAGCGGCATGACCTTCGGCCGCCGCCCACATCAGCGCGGTCTGGCCGCGATGATCTTTCGAGTTGACGTTCGCCCCCTGCGCAATGAGCGCCTCGACAGGCCGGACGATTCCCGTCCGGGCGGCCGTCATCAGCGGCGTTTCGTCTCCGACCAGCGTCTGATGCACATCCGCGCCGGCTGCCAGCAACCGCTCGACCGTCGCCGCGTCGCCGTTCTGGCAGGCGAGGTGCAGCGGCCGGACTCCGTAGCGCGTCGGTGCATCGACCATCGCGCCGGCTTCGAGCAACCTGGCCACCAGTGCTGAGTCGGCCTGGAGCACAGCCCAGTGCAGGGCCGTCATCCCGTCCGGCTGCGCGGCGTTGACCCCCCGGGATTCCAGCAGCAACTTCTCGATCGCCTGCCGATCGCGCCGCTCGGCGGCGTCCGCCAGCGGCGCTCGACTGCCTGCCGGAAGCGGCGCCGCAGCGAACGACGTCGCGAAGAGGATGGCCAGCGCGGCCCGGGGAAGTGGCGGCAGAAGCGACATGGGACAGGGCTTTCCGCAGCTTACACCGGGAGCGGTTCGAACAGGTCATCGACAGGTCCCTGGCTGTCGGCGAACGACTCCAGGGGAATGCCGACCTTGTCGAGCAGCGTGAGGTACAGGCTCGCCAGCGGCCGAGGCTCCTGATGGCGGAAATGGCGTCCGCCCCGCATGCGGCCCGCGGCGCCCCCGGCGACGAGAATCGGCAGGTTGATGTGATCGTGCACGTTCGGATTCCCCATGCCGCTGCCATACAGGTACAGCACATGATCGAGCAGCGAACCGCCGGCTTCCGGCGTGGCCGCCAGTTTCTGAAGGAACTCGGCAAACAGCGAGACGTGGAACTGGTTGATCTTCGCCACCTTGGCGATTTTTTCAGGATCGTTGCCGTGATGCGTCAGCGGATGATGCGGCTCGGTCATGCCGATGTCGGAATAGACGCGGTTGCTCGTTTCGCGGGCCATCTGAAACGTGACGACCCGGGTGATGTTCCCCTGCAGGGCCAGCAGCTGGAGGTCGAACATCAGCCGGGCGTGATCGGCATACAATTCGGGCACGCCCAGCGGCCGGTCGACGTCCGGAACCGGATGTTCGCGGCTGGCGGCCTCGGCCCGGGAAATTCGCAGTTCGACATCGCGCACCGCCGACACATATTCGTCAATCCGGCGGCGGTCTCCGGCGCCCACCTGTTTCTCAAGGCGATGCAGTTCCGCCGCGATCGAGTCGAGCAGGCTGGCCTGCCGTTTGAGGGACGCCTGCCGTTCGGCCGCATTGCCGCCGCGTCCGAACAGCGTTTCAAATACGAGCCGCGGATGAGCTTCCGCCGGCAGCGGCGTTGTGGGGGACGACCAAGAAAGACAGTTCTGGTAGACGCAGGCGTAACCGTTGTCGCACTGGCCCACCATGGCGTTGGAATCCATCGCCAGCTCGAGCGACGGGAGCTGGGTGTCCGCCCCCAGCTGGCGGGCGGCAATCTGATCGACTGTCGTCCCCAGGTGGTAGTCGGTGCTCTCCGTGCGTTTCGCAGTTGCGGCGCTCAGGAAGGCGGCATTCGAAGTGGCGTGCGTTCCGGGATATGCGTTTCGCAGCTCGAGGTTGGAGACCACCGACACCTGCTGCCTGACCGGCGCCAGCGGACTGAGCGTTGGCGGGAGGGCGTCGAGCGTGTCGGTTTCCCCCGGATTCCACCGCGACAGATCGCAGCCCATCGGCATGTACACAAAGCCCAGCCGCCGCAGCCGGGCCGGGCTGAGAGGCGTCTGATCCGCCCGGGTCAGCGATGGAATCATCGCGTCGAGCAGAGGGAGTGCGACGGCGGCGCCGAGTCCCTGGAGCACGGTGCGCCGCGGAAGCGCCTTCCTGGAGATGATCATGGCGCGGTCAGCCTCCACTGAAAGGGGGAACTGGTGACGATGCCCAGAATGAGGGACGAGAAGCGGTCATCGTTCTGGCGGACCTCGCGGACGATCCGCCGGAGGGCCGGGGCGTCTGAGGGATTCAGTCCGCGGCCCAGGGCGTAGGTCAGCAGCTTTTCGGCGAGCGCCCGCACAAAGATCTCGGGATGCTCGAGGAGCGCCGCTTCGAGTTCCGCCACGCCGGCCACGGCCTGGTCTGGGAATAGTCCGCCCGTCGCATCGACCGGTCGACCATCCTCGACTGCCCGCCAGCGACCGATTGCGTCGAACTGCTCGAGTGCAAGGCCGATGGGATCGATGCGGTCGTGACAGGCGGCGCAGGCCTCGTGGGCGCGGTGCTCGGCCAGTTGCTCACGAATCGACAGCGACGCCGCAACGGTGTTGTCTGTCAGCGGGGGGACGTTTTCCGGCGGAGGCGGCGGCGGCGACGCCAGCAGATTCTCCAGAATCCATTTCCCGCGCAGGACGGGCGAGGTCCTGGTCGCATATGAACTGACGGTCAGAATGCTTCCGTGCCGCAGCAGGCCTCCGCGCGGAACATCTGCGGGCGCCTTGACGAGCCGGAAATGGCTGCCATGAACATGAGGGATGCCATAGTGCCGTGCCAGGCGTTCGTTGAGGAACGTCTGGTCAGTGCGGATCAGTTCCAGCACGCTCCGGTCGTGCTGGATGACGCGCTGCAGGGCCAGCCCGGTTTCGCGGAAGAAAGCCTGGCGCAGATTGTCGTCGAAATCGGGGTACAGCCGCATGTCGGGGTTGGCGGCTTCGAGATTCCGCAGGTACAGCCACTGCGACGCGAAATTCTCCACCAGCGACCGGGAACGCGGATCGGCCAGGAGGCGAAGGGTCTGCTGCCTGAGCTCCTCCGGCTGGTGAAGACGCCCGGCTTCAGCGCTCGCGAGGAGTTCCTCATCAGGCAGGCTGCTCCAGAGGAAGAACGACAGGCGGGTTGCCAGTTCGATGTCGCTGATTGGGTAGGGAGTGGATGCCGGCAGCCCGGCCGGTTCGCGTTCGATGCGGAAGAGAAACTGGGGATGCACGAGGATTGACGTCAGCGCCGCTTCCAGCCCGGCGTCAAAGCCCCCCTCCGCGTGGGCCTCGCGGAAGAACTCAAGCGGCGAGCGGAGGTCGTCGTCGGTGATCGGCCGCCGCAGCGCCCGGCGCAGCAGTTCCGCCAGTTGTGAACGGACACGAGCAAGGTCTTCATCGAGCAGGCCCGCTCCGGACGGCCCCTGCGGTTCCTCAGGTCCGGGCGCGGCCGCCGGGAGGGGACCGACGATCGACACTTCATAAATCGCGGGCCCCAGTCGCGGGTGGCGGTAGAAGTTGAAGTGGACATTGAGCGGCTGCCGGGGCGTTTCGAGCAGCGACGCTCCTTTGGCCAGAAACGTCACGCCCACCTCGTGCCGACCGGCATCGACCACGAACCGGGACCGCAGATGACGATCGACCTCCTGGTCGTTGGCGCCGCGGGACGGAGCGACTGTGAACTCGTCCACCTGGGCCCGGTCGACCAGCACGACGAGCGTGTGCGGCTCCTTGAGGCTCTCGACGTTGTCGTTGCGGTCTCGCATCAGGCGGACCTGCACCTCATATTCACCAGTCACCGGAAAATGATGCGCCACGCGCAGCCCGCCGCGGGTGCCCAGCGGAAGCCCTTCCAGATGCACGTCCTGCGTCAGGTCGGGCCGGACGCGGACGATCTCCGCCGTGGGGGCCTGGGGGGGCCTGGCCACCGACAGCCGGCTCACCTGTTCGGCAGCGGCGATGTAGCGGGTGAGGAGCGTGGGGGAGAGCCCCGCGACGGTGATGTTGTCGAATCCATGACTCGACTCGTCGGCCGGCAGCAGGGCCGCCGCGTCGATTTCAACGCCCAGCAGGTCGCGAACGGCGTTCTGGTACTCGGCACGCGTCAGCCGGCGGAAGGTTTCGGTGCGCCCGGGGTTGGGAGCGGCCTCGGCCAGCGCCTCCAGGCGGGTCGTCAGAGACGAGAGAACATCCCGGAGTGAGGCTTCGTCGGGCCGGGGCGAACCAGCCGGAGGCATGGCCCGGAGTTCGAGCTTGCGGACAATCTGTTCCCAGGCGTCGGTGTGGCCAGCCAAGTCCTCGCCGAGAAGCGCATCGAGTCGGAATGTCGTTGCGCGGTCGCTGCCGTCATGGCAGTCGATGCAGTGCCGGCACAGGAATGCCTGCTCGGGGGGAGCGACCATTCCGGCCGCCGCGGGGGCCGCCGGTTCACGAGGCCACAGCACCGCCGGTGTGGCGGCAAACGTGGCAAGCAGGCTCAGCAACAGCACTCGGGACATGCGCGGCGACCCCAGGCCAGCTGGGCCGGGACCGCAGCGATCACCGGCCAACGACCACCGCCGTTCAGGTTACCGGCCGGGGAGGCGATTGCAACGCGAACCGCCGGCGGAACTGGTTCAGGGGACATGGATCCGGACGAACCGGTCCACGATGGCCGGGCCGGTGGGCACGACCTCTTCGGAAGACATTGCGCCAGCGGGGACCGTCCAGACGTGCTCCCGGTCGTCGCCATTCTCGGACCACCCCCAGGTGACTTCCGCCGCACTGGGGGCGGCAGTGCGGCGAAGACCATACAGTTCCGCCGTAATCAGCCCCGTCACCGATCCGCCGCCATTGAGATCGACGCGGACCAGCGCAGACTCCGGTTCGCCCGGCAGATCGTCGACGTGGCCTGCGACCCATCCGCTGGAATACTCGTTGTCGGCCGGAGGGGTGAACTGCGCGAAGCGCGTCCATTCAGCCGCGGCGGACGGCGCCCAGCTGAGCGCGAAGTCGGCGCCGGGCGGAGTCGGCGAGCGGATGGTGACGCGCGCTGCAGCGGACAGCCCGACCAGCGGCGCGGGCGACTCGATGCGAAACACCACGCTGGCCGGCCTGGGCCCCAGCACCTGGTAGGCGCGCGGCTCGTTGGCGGACCGGCCGCGGAACTGCAGGTTTGACGAACGCAGGTCTCGTACTTCCGCAAAAGCGATCGTGGCGGCTTCGTCTTCGAGCCTCGGCAGGACGGGAACCACAGCCCGGTTGGCGGCCCGCCACATGACGCGCGATCCGCCGGCCCGCAGCCGCGGGTAGAGCGCCTGGCTGAGCTGACAGGTGGTGACAAACCGCAGCGACTTGAGCGTCGCGCCCGCCGGCCAGACGACGCGCACTTGCCATCCGTAACGGCCTTTCACCAGCTCGGTGGCGTCGCGCTGCCCCTGCCCCTCCTGGTCTGGAACCTCCTGCCAGGTCTGGCCCTGATCGGGCGACACAAACACCTGGAGCGGAGCGTCCCCCGCGGCGGAAATGACAAATCCGTCCGTGGCCGGTCCGGTCATCGGATCGCGGTCGTCCAGCGGATCGCCGCAGATGACGTACGGGCTGAAATGCTCAAACGTCACCGACCCGGCGTCGCCGGTCGCCCGCAGGCCCCGAGGCGTGACCTCGATCGCTTCCTGCTGCACGATCCCTTCCCGAAAGGATTCGGAGGCGAGGTTCGGGGAATACTCGAACAGCGCGTTGCCATACGCGACCTGTCCGCGGCAGTTGGAGTCGGGGCCGTCGTGATGGGGCTCGCCGCCATTGACGAACGTCCAGTCGCGCTGCGGCCCGCCGGGCTGACGATGCCAGAAGCGGCGGCGGGATGCGTCGCCGAAGGCGTCGGGACCAAAGAAACGCGTCAGCGTTTCGCCGCGCCGCAGGTGAACGACCCCGGGGTGCGCGGCGTAGCCGCCGCCATACATCGAATACCAGCGGCCGCCCGCGGCCACCTGCTGCCAGCCCCGCTTCATCGCGTTGAAATCGCCCGGCCAGGCAAACGGATACTTGGGCCACGGAGCGGAGGGACGATCGATGAGGGACAGGTCGCGGATGATGTCGTCGTAGCCGGCCACCTTGCCGTCGGCAGTGAAGATCAGGCCGGCCATGTCGGTGTCGAACGTCCGCCACTGGCCCTCCACCAGAACCTCGCTGTTGGTGTGTCCTGGAAACGCCCGCCGCCGGGACGGAAACCCGAGGGCCCGCCAGTAGACCTCGTTCCAGGCGTGCACCGTTCCACACAGCCCATAGCCGTAAGTGAAGCGCCCGTGGTTGGCGCGGCGATCCAGAACCGCAGCCGCTGCCCTGCGCCCTCCCGCCGGAAACCGCTCAGCCCCTGGAAGACGCGGATCAGCACCGTCTGGGACGTATCCTCTGCGTCCTCTGGAGACAGCCCCCGGCGGCGGCAATAGCGATAGCTCAGCGGCACCCAGATGTCGACCAGTCGCTGCCAGGCCTGCGGATCCTGATTCCGGATCCCGTCCAGCAGGCTGCTTGCGGTCGACTGCGGCCGCGCCTCCTGTCCGGCGGGCGGATCAGTGCTGGAGCAGTCCTCAGCCATGGGGAGGCTCGATGGGCTTGAATGGTGAATACGGGCGATTTGGCGACGCGCCGCCGGCGACACGCTTGCCGGCGCCCGGCGAGGCACGGAGTTCGGAACGCGCCCCGCAGGTGAACGCCCCTGACGGAACGACGCGGAACTATGCCCCAGGCCCGAGCGCCGCTGCAGTATGTCAGTCATCGCCCAGAGGCACCATCGTCCGGCCGCAGCCTCTGCCGGGGCGAGCTTCGAGGTGGGGTTTCCCCGGTTCCGCGAACTGGGAGTGCTCGACGGAGGTGCGCCAAGCCGAATCACTTTGACGGACTTTCAACTCTCAGGGGCCTTAGCGGAGCACGGACAAGGCTGCAGACTCGCAGTGCCAGGAGATGACTGTGCTCCAGGGAGTCGCGTTATGGACATGAACCGGGCGAGGCAGGGCGCCGCTGTGGCGGTGGATGGACTGGAGATTCCGAGATTCGGGTTTTCGGAAGTGCTGCGACAGGGAGGGCGGTTTTCGCAGGTCTTTGAAGCGGCCGACGAAACGCAGGCGCTGGAGGTCGTCCACCAGCATTCGCCCGCTTTGGCGATGGTGACGCTGAGGCCCGGAGGGGGCTGTTCTTATGAGCTCATCGAGCGTCTGGCCCGCGCGGGCCAGAATCTGCGGGTGCTGATCGTTTCGGCCCAGGATGAACGGCTGATCGCCGCCCGCGTCCTGAATCTGGGGGCGCGGGGCATCGTCCCGCTGGCCATTGGAGCGCAGGCCCTGCTCGCTGCGGTCGACCGCGTTCTGGCGGGCGAGTACCACGTCGATCCCGATCTGATGCAGCAGCTGTTCCGCTGCGGATCAGGCGGGCCGGCGGCCGATCCGGTCGACACGCTCTCGCGGCGCGAGATCGACATCTTCCGGCTGCTGGGCGAGGGGAAAACGGCCAAAGAGATCGCGCTCGATGTGCACCTGAGCGCGAAAACGGTGGAGTATCACCGGCAGCGGATCAAGGAGAAGCTGCACATGGCGTCGACCGCTGATCTGATCCGGTATGCCTCCACGCGCATGCTGGAATCGCTCGCAGACGTCAGTCCGGCGAGCGGCGTCGCGTCGCGCCGCAGGGCGGCGGGCTGATCGCTGGGGAACGATTCCTCATGGCCGCTGGGAATGCCCCGGGAGCGGACTGGGGTTTGACCGGGAAGAGGCTGAGGTCGGGAAATCCCGGCGATATTTTCAAGCCGCCCCGCGAGCATCCGTTGGAGCCCCTGCGGCAGCGCCAACTGCTGAGTTCGCCTCAACTGCTGCTGTGTGATCTGGACCGGAACTTGTTCGACGCTTTCGTCATGACCGCGGGCATTCATCGCGTGTCGGCGACGATCCTGATCGATCTTACCCGGTGTGACCTGTGGCCGATGACTCTGAGGACCGGGCCGTGGTGGACGTCGACGACATCGTCAAAGAATTCCTCGTCGAGAGCTTCGAGAACCTCGATCAGCTGGATCGTGACCTCGTGGCTCTGGAGGAGACGCCCGATGACCGGAATCGCCTTTCGAGCGTGTTCCGGACGATCCACACGATCAAGGGGACCTCGGGATTCCTGGCGTTTCACAAGCTGGAACATGTGACCCATGTGGGCGAGAACCTGCTCGTCCGGCTGCGCGACGGCGCGCTGCGGCTGGACAGCGAGATCGCCACCGCCCTGCTCAACATGGTGGACGCCGTCCGGGCCATCCTGCTGACGATCGAGGCGACGGGCGGTGAAGGAGCGGATGACTACGAGCCGCTGGTGTCGCGGCTGTCGGAACTGCAGAACCCGGACCGCCGTGCGTCGTCAACGCGCGAGCCGCTGGAAATTCCGGTTGAAGAAGTCATCGCCGCGCTCACCACGCCGTCTGGTTCGCAGTCCGCGCCGCCGGAAGCGGAAGTCGTGTTCTGTACGCCGTCGCTGGAAGACGACGCGGCCCCGGACCCGCCGGTCGCGGCGGCCCTGAAGGAAGCCATGCACCGCGGCAGCAACGACAGCGCGGCCAGTCCCGAACCGGCCGGCCGCTCGCAGACCGAACCGGTGGAGCGGGCCGGCGCCGTCTCGGAATCGACCGTCCGGATCGACGTCCACCTGCTCGACAACCTGATGAACCTGGTGGGCGAACTGGTTTTGGCCCGCAATCAGATCATGCAGTTCAGCCAGCGTCTGAACGACTCCGCGATGGGGTCGGCCTGTCAGCGGCTGAACCTGATCGCCACCGAACTGCAGGAAGGGGTGATGAAAACCCGGATGCAGCCGATCGGCAATGCCTGGAATAAGCTGCCGCGGATTGTCCGGGATCTGTCTGTCAGCCTGGGGAAGCAGGTCCAAGTGACGATGGAGGGGGCCGAGACCGAGCTGGACAAGACCATCATCGAATCGATCAAAGACCCGCTGACCCACATCGTGAGGAACGCGGTCGATCATGGCATCGAAGCGGAGAGCGTGCGGCTGGCGGCCGGCAAGCCGGCGGAAGGGACGCTCCATCTGCGGGCGTTCCATGAAGGGGGCCAGGTCAACATCGAAATCTGCGACGATGGCGGCGGCATCAATCTTGACCGCGTCCGCACCAAGGCGGTCGAGAAAGGACTGGTCAGCCGCCTGCAGGCGGACGAAATGGGAGACCGCGAGGCGCTCCAGCTCATTCTGCTGCCGGGGTTTTCCACGGCCGAAAAGGTGACGAACGTTTCTGGCCGCGGCGTGGGAATGGATGTCGTCAAAACGAACATCGAGCGGATCGGCGGGGTGCTCGACATCCAGTCGACGCTCGGACAGGGGACGGTGCTGAGGATCAAGATTCCGCTGACGCTCGCGATCGTGCCGGCACTGCTGGTGACGTGCCAGCAGGACCGCTACTGCATTCCGCAGGTGAGCCTGCTGGAACTGGTGCGGCTGGATGGCGAACGCGCCCGCCGGGAGATCGAGGTGATGCATTCGGTGCCGGTGTACCGCCTGCGCGGCCGGCTGCTGCCGCTGGTGTATCTCGACGAGCAGCTGGGCCTGAGGCCCCCCCGCACGCACGAAGAACGACGCAACGGCGATGTCACCAACATCGTGGTGCTGCAGGCGGAGGACCGGCAGTTCGGCCTGATCGTCGACCGGGTGCTCGACACTCAGGAAATCGTGGTCAAGCCGCTGGGGCCGCACCTGAAAGGGATCAGCGCATACGCCGGGTCGACCATCATGGGGGACGGCACGGTCGCGTTCATTCTGGATGTCGTGGGCGTCGCCGAACAGAGCCGAGCGATGACCGAGCAGCGCATCCGGACGATGAGTCAGGCGGCGGTGCGAAACGACCAGGCGGGTGAACGCCGCGGCTGGCTGGTGGTCGACTCGGGGAACGGCGGCCGGGCGGCGATCGCCCTGGCGAGCGTCGACCGGCTGGAGCACTTCGACCTGTCGCGCGTGGAACGGGCCGGTCACCGCAGCGTCGTCCAGTATCGGGGCAGCATCATGCCGCTCGTGTTCCTGGGAGACGCCCTGAGCCTGGGCGGCGACGCGGACGAACCAGGCCGCCTGCCGGTGGTGGTGTTTCACCAGCACGGCCGCTCGATCGGCGTGGTCGTCCGCCGCATCCTCGACATCGTGGAAGACGACGGAACTTTGCCGGCGGCGACGAACGACGACGCCATGCAGGTCATCGCCGGGAAAGTCACCCAGGTCGTCAACCTGGCGGACCTGGCCGGCCAGCTGAACTACCGCGGCCTGGCCGGTTAGGACTCCACTGGAAACTCACACTCGCCCCACTGGCGCTGCTGATGTCCACCTACTGCACCTTTTCGATCGATCAGCTCACTCTGGGGGTGGAAGTCCACCGCGTCCAGGAGGTGATCCGCTCCCAGCCCACGACCCGCGTGCCGCTGGCCGATCCGATCGTCCGCGGACTGATGAACCTCCGCGGCCAGATCGTCACGGCGCTCGACCTGCGGCGCCGGCTGGAACTTCCCCCGGCGGCCAGCAGTCGGGAGCCGATGAACGTGATCCTCCGCACGAACGACGGCCCGGTCAGCCTGCTGGTGGACCGGATTGGCGATGTTCTGGAACTCGACGAGCGCACATTTGAAGTCCCGCCCGAAACGCTGCACGGGGTTCCACGGGAACTGATTCGCGGCGTGCACAAGCTGCCCCAGCACCTGTTGCTGGTGCTGGAGATCGACGCCGTGCTGCAGATGCCCGTGCGGCGACCGGCCACTCTGCGAAACGGCGAGTCGGCCGCCTAGGCCAACCCTGCCCGTCCTGAGTTTTAACAGTTCGCGATTCCACCACATCTCTCACTCGACCGACCGGGAAGCTCCTGCCATGGCCATCAGCCTGACGACCAAACGCATTCGTCCCACTGCCAAGAAACCGGCGGCCGCCAAACGGCGGCCCGGGCTGCAGGCAGCCGCCGCCCGTGACACGACGGAACTGCCGGAGGCCGCTGCACGCTTTCTGGGTCTGATTGAACTGGGCCTGGACGGAACGATTCAGTCCGTCAGCGATGCGTTTCTGGCCATCACCGGTCACGCCCGGGGAGATCTGGAGGGGCGTCATCACAGCCTGCTGGTTGATGCGGACACGGCGCGATCCACGGAGTACCGGGACTTCTGGGCCATCCTGGGCCGGGGCGATACGGTCTCCGGTGAGTTTCGCATCGTCGGCAAAGGGGGGCGCGAGATCTGGCTGCAGGCGACCTATGCTCCGGCGATCACGGAACGGGCGAATGCCGGCAAAATCATCGGCGTCGTCAGCGACGTGACTGCGACCGTGCGCGACCGCGAGGCATTGACCCGGCTGCGCTGCGTCATCGAAACGTCGGAGGCGGCGTTCATGATGATCGACCGCTCGATGACCATCACCTACGTCAACCAGGAGACGGTGGTCCTGCTCAACCGCCATCTCGGACTGTTCCGGACGATGTTCCCCAATCTGGCCCCGGACAAGCTGGTCGGACAGTCGGTCGATCAGTTTCACCGCAATCCGCAGCACCAGCGGCAGCTGCTCTCCGACCCCTCGCGGTTGCCGATCAAGACGGACATCAAGCTCGGCCCGTTGACCATCTCGCTCGTTGTGACGGCGCTGCGCGACTCGCACGGCAACTACACCGGCAACGCGCTGGAGTGGAAGGATGTGACTGAAAAACGGCAGCAGGATGAGCTGAACGCCGACTACCGCGGGCAGATCGAAGCGATCGACAAGTCGCAGGCGGTGATCGAGTTCGACCTCGACGGGACGATTCGCACCGCCAACGAGAACTTTCTGGGCACCGTCGGCTACCCGCTGGGCGAGATTCGCGGCCAGCACCACAGCATGTTCGTCGAACCCGATTACGCCCGCTCGGCCGGCTACCGGGACTTCTGGGCCCGGCTGGGACGCGGGGAACACCAATCGGGCGAGTTCAAGCGGGTGGGCAAAGGCGGGCGCGAAATCTGGATTCAGGCGTCGTACAACCCGATCCTCGACGTTCACGGCAAGCCGGTGAAAGTCGTCAAGTACGCCACGGACATCTCGAGCACCAAGAAACTGGCCCGGGACGTCCGGGAGACGGCCCAGTCGCTCGCGACGGCCTCGAACCAGCTGGCGGCCGTCAGCAGTGAATTGCGGTCCACCGCGACGGCGACTTCCACGGAAGCGACCACCGCCTCCGGCGCTTCGCAGCAGGTCAGCGGCAACGTGCAGTGCGTCGCCACCGGCATCGAAGAGATGAACGCGTCGATTCGTGAAATCGCCCGGAGCGCGGGGGAAGCCGCGAGCATTGCCGGCACCGCCGTCAAAATGGCCGACTCCGCCAATGCGACGGTGTCGAAACTTGGTTCGAGCAGCGTTGAGATCGGCAAGGTGGTGAAGGTGATCAACACCATCGCCGAGCAGACGAACCTCCTGGCTCTCAACGCGACGATTGAAGCGGCCCGCGCCGGAGAAGCGGGCAAGGGTTTCGCCGTCGTCGCCAACGAAGTGAAGGAGCTGGCCAAGGAGACGGCCAAGGCGACCGAAGACATCAGCCATCGGATCGAAGCGATTCAGACGGATGCCGAAGGCGCCGTCAGCGCGATCCGCGAGATCACCGAGATCATCAACCAGATCAGCAATGTCTCGGGGACGATCGCCGGCGCGGTGGAAGAACAGACGGCCACGACCAGCGAAATCAGCCGCAGCATTACCGAAGCCGCCGTCGGGGCGGGCAGCATCGCCAAGAACGTGGCGGCGGTCGCCGAGGCGGCGGATGGCACGCTGCGGGGCGCCAGCAACTCGCAGCAGGCGGCCGATGAACTGTCGCGGATGGCGACGGGGCTGCAGCAACTGGTTTCGCAGTTCTCCGCCTGACGCCCCTGGTCATCGGCTTCCGGCGGCACATTGGCCGTGTGTCGCCGCGCCGGCGCCTGTCCGTTTTCCAAGCCCTCCTCGAGAAGTCGGTCCCATGCCTGTCCTGATCATTGATGATTCCCGCGCCATGCGACGAATCCTGAAGCAGATCGTCGAGCCGCTGGGGTTCCAGACGCTCGAAGCCGGCAACGGCCGCGAAGGGCTCGCCGTGCTCGCCGCCCACGAGGCCGTTGAGCTGTGCCTGGTCGACTGGAACATGCCCGAGATGAACGGCCTGGAGTTTGTGCAGGCGGTCCGGAGCGACGACGCCCGGCGGTCGCTGAAACTGGTGATGGTGACGACCGAAACCGAACCGCGGCAGATGGCGCGGGCCCTGCTCGCGGGCGTCGACGAGTTCGTCATGAAGCCGTTCACCGCGGACATTCTCGTCGACAAGCTGCGCCTGATCGGGGCGGTTCCCGAGGCGGCCTGAACGCCCCGCCCCCCGCCCCCCGCCCCCCGCCCCCCGCCCCCAGGCAGCCCCTCACGACACGCAAGCGAGGTCAGGTATGTCCCGCGTCATGGTCGCGGCCGGTTCCCGGTCGCTGTTCGACATCGCCCGCGCGAAGACCCTCCAGAGCGGAGGCGAAACGCAGATGCTTTCGGAAGTCGCCCGCGAAGCGCTGACGGCCGCCGACAACCCCGACTGCGAAATCCTCGATCTGGCGAGCCTCGTCGAACGGGACACCCGGCTGACGGCGGAAGTCCTCACCATGGCCAACTCGGCCGCCTACGCCACCAACACGCCGATCATCAACCTGTATCAGGCCGTGTCGCGGCTGGGCCTGGGAACGTGCAAGAACCTGATCCTGACGACGAGCGTGCTGTCCATGATGCGCCGCATGTCGCTGGAGAACGAATGGGTGCACGAGCAGTTGTGGCGGCACAGTTTCGCCACAGCGCTTCTGGCGGTGCAGATCAACCGGATCCTGCGGCTGGGATTCCAGGGAGAGGAATTCACCGCCGGCCTGATTCACGACATCGGCCGCACGCTGTACGCGGCGGCGATTCCGGAAGAGTTCGCCGCGCTCGACCCGCTCAGTTTTGACGAACACCCGGACCTGCTGGCGGCGGAAGTTGAACTGGCCGGCGCTTCCCACTGCGAGCTGGGGGCCTGGTTCCTCGAACACAACCGGCTGCCGGAGCCGCTCGTCGCCGTCGTGCGGCATCATCATGAACCGCAGCACGCCCTCAGTCACCGAACGCTCGCGGCGCTGATCGCGACGGCCGACCACATGGCCAACCATCTGCAGCGCTCGGAATCGGCGGAGGGCTACGACCTGGCGCAGAACCCGGCTCTGGCGGTGCTGCGCGGCGCCGCCGCGCTGCCGGAGCACACCCGGCTGGACGAGCGGGCACGCGAACTGATGCAGGCGGTGCTCGACGACGGGCTGTGGAATTCCAGCCGCTGAGCCCCCGCGCACGCCCCCGGAGACAACCAGGTCCCCCCCATGCCTCAACCAGTGCGAGTCCTGATTGCAGACGACTCGGCCGTCATCCGCCGCCTTCTGACAGAAGTGCTGCAGAGCGACGCCGAGATCGAAGTGCTCGGCGCTGCCCGCAACGGCGCCGAGGCGCTGGACCGCATTGCGCACTTGCGGCCGGACTGCGTGGTGCTGGACGTCGAGATGCCGGTGATGGACGGTCTGGAAACCGTCCGCCGCCTGCGGCAGCTCGACCGGACCATCCCGATCCTGATGTTCAGCGCCCTGACGGCCCGCGGGGCCGAGACCAGCCTGGAGGCGCTGGCGCTGGGCGCGACGGACGTGGCGGTCAAACCGTCCAACGTAGGGCATGTCGGGCAGGCGATCGATTTTGTGAAGCGGGAGCTCGTGCCGCGAATCAAACTGCTGGGCGCACGGAATATTCTGAGGCGCACGGCCGGCGCCGCCTCTTCGACGCCGCCGATGTCTTTGGGAACTTCCGGTCCTCGAGCGGCCGGGGGAACGACCGTGGCGGCGGCTCCCCGGCCGGCCGCCCCGCCTCCCCGCACCGTCAGCACCCGTCCCTTTCGGTTCGATTTCCCTCGCTCGTCGCGTGGGTCCGTGGAACTCGTCGCCATCGGCGCGTCCACGGGCGGACCGAACGCCCTGGCGGAGGTGATCCGGCAGATCGACGAAAAACTCCCGGCGCCGATCCTGATCGTCCAGCACATGCCCCCGCTGTTCACGCAGCTCCTCGCCGAGCGGCTCAATGCATCGACCCCGCTGACGGTCCGCGAGGCGCGGAGCGGCGAGCGGGTGCGTCCAGGGGATGTCTGGATTGCGGCCGGCAATTACCACATGACGGTCGCCCGCCAGGGGTACGATCTGGCGCTGCAGCTGAATCAGAACGCTCCCGTCAACTCGTGTCGCCCGTCGGTCGATGTGCTGTTTTCGTCAGTCGCCGAGGCGGTGGGGGGACGCGCGCTGGGCGTCGTCCTCACCGGCATGGGCCGCGACGGTCGCGATGGTGCGGCCGACATGCGGGCCGCCGGCGCCCGCATTTTGACGCAGACGGAAGCCACCTGCGTGGTCTACGGAATGCCCCGGGCGATCGTGGAAGCCAACCTGGCGGATCAGATTCTGCCGCTGGCCGAGATTGCGCCCGCGATCAACCGGTCCTGCCTGGACCGGGCGCCTGTCCCTGTTGGCCAGTCGTGAGCTGCCACTTCCTTTGACTGAGGTAATGGCCTGACCATGCCCCTTGCCACCGACGATCTTGAGTTCCTGAGATCGCTCATCGTCCGCCGGTCCGGAAACATCCTGACCGAGGACAAGAGCTACCTGCTGGAATCCCGGCTGGGACCGGTCGCGCTCGACTGCGGACTGTTCGATGTCGCCACTCTTGTCGCCCAGCTGCGCAAAACGAACGACGCAATTCTGGCCGACAAGGTCGCCGAGGCGCTGACCATCAACGAAACCAGTTTCTTCCGAGACGGCCAGCCGTTCGACGCGCTCCGCGAGACGGTCCTGCCGGAACTCATCCGGAAACGCAGCGCCACGCGCCAGCTGCGGATCTGGTCGGCCGCGTCTTCGAGCGGCCAGGAGGCCTATAGCCTGGCGCTCCTGATCCGGGAGGAGTTTCCCGAACTCGCCGCCTGGGACGTGAAAATCGTGGCGACCGACCTCTCGGACGATATGGTCGCGCGGACGGTGTCGGGCAAGTACACGCAGTTTGAAGTCAATCGCGGTCTGCCCGCCCGGCTGCTGGTCAAGTATTTCGAGCGGCAGGGGCCCGTCTGGCAGGCCCGGGAAGATCTCCGCCAGATGATTGACTGCCGCAAGATGAACCTGATGGGCGTGTGGCCCCTGCTGCCGGCGTTCGACATCGTGTTTCTGCGCAACGTGCTGATTTACTTCGACCAGCCGTCCAAAACGGGCATTCTCGGCAAGGTCCGCACGGTCATGCGGCCGGACGGAAAGCTCTTTCTCGGCGGGGGTGAAACGATCATCAACCTGGCCGTCCCGTTCGTGCGGGAGGCCGTCGGCAAGACCGTCTGTTTCGTTCAGAAAGCCGGATAGGACTTCCCCATGAATCTCGACTCCGAGTCTCTCAAGACTGTCGCCCATGATCTGCTCACCGTGATGCTGGGCTTCCGCGTCGAGTTCCGCTCCGCGCCGGCTGGTCCGGCCGGGGCGACCCTCACGTCGGAGATCCGCATCGTCGGCGAGCGCGTCTGGCGGCTGGACGTCAGCTGCCCCTTTTATACCGCGAGCGTTCTGGCGGCCCGGATTTACCGGCTGCCGCCAGCCGAACTGGATGACGACCTCCTGCTCGATGCGCTGGGCGAGGTCGCCAACATACTCAGCGGGAACCTGAAGGGCATGCTCGATGGAGAATATGCCCTGACGCTCCCCGCGACGCGTACGGGCCCGCCGCGGGCCGCCTGCGCGCCGGCGGACATCAGCCTGGAGCTGGAGTGCGACGAGCTGCCGCTGGCGATCAGCCTGTGTGAAGAATCGCCGGAATTGGCGCTGGCGGCCGAGGCCCCCTGGGGGGCGCCGCTCGCTGGCGCCATTGTGACGCCGAGTGTGTGAAGTGCGACGAATGTCTCCCGATTTCATGCCAGCCTGTGGCGGGTCGACCTGCGGCCCGGCCAGACGCTGGCGAGTCCTTCCGATCCTTGACTTCTGACTGGAGTTTCCGATGGCTGTTCAGGCGCTGGTGGTGGACGATTCAAGCGTGATGCGAAAGATCGTGATCAAGTCGCTCAATGAGGCGAAGTTCTGCGAGCTGGAATTCATCGAGGCCGTCGACGGCGCTGATGCGCTGGAGAAGCTCGGCCAGAACCCCATCGACATTGCATTTGTCGACTGGAACATGCCCAACATGACGGGCATCGAGTTTGTCCGCGAGGTGCGCAACATCGAGCGCCGCGAAGACCGCGACAAGATCCCGCTCGTCATGGTCACCAGCGAACGGACGATCGCCAAGATTGAAGAAGCGCTGGATGAAGCCGGGGCGGATGGATTCATCTCCAAGCCGTTCACCGTGGAGGAGCTGCAGCGAAAGCTGAAGCCGGCGGTCGAGAAGGCCCAGCGCCTCAATGTGATCCGCAATCGGCCCGCCCCTGCTCCGGCCCCGGCGCCGCAGAAGTCGGGGGGACTGCTGGGCAAGCTGTTTGGTTGAGTCCGGTCCCCTTCCGCGCGTCCCTTTCCGAACTGGCATTTCAATGACTGCGACTCTCGCTCCTCCAGCGGCCGCTGGAACTGTCGTCGGCAACTGCGTGGCCAGTGCCGTCATCGCCACCTTCGAGCGGCTGTGCGGGTCGTCCCCGACGCTGGTGGAACCCTCCGCCGACCTGCACGAGGGGCCACAGATCATTGGCATCATTTCCTTCGTGGGAGAGACCTCCTGGACGTTGTCCTGGGGACTGGGCGAGCAGACCGCCGTCGGGCTGACGCGCGCGTTTACAGGCCTGGACCTGGAGTTCAGCAGCGCCGACATGGGGGACGTCGCGGCCGAACTGGTCAACGTGCTGGCCGGCGACGTGGTGGCGCAGGCCAGCCAGGCGGGCCTGCAGGTGCAGATGTCGCTGCCCGCCGTGGCCCGCGGCCAGGCGATCGAGTTCATCGTCGACCAGGCCAGCCGGGCCTCGCAACTGTCGTTCCGGTCCGACCTGGGAGACTTCTGGGTCGGCATCCGCACCCAGTCCTCCGGCCTGAAAATGCCCGGCCGCTGAGCGGGGACCGGGTGAACAGCCGGATGGCCGTTACAGCAGCTTTGTCACGAGCTCTCCGCGGACGTCCGTCAGCCGGAAGTCGCGGCCGCGGAAGCGGTAGGTGAGGCGGGTGTGGTCGATGCCGAACAGATGCAGCATCGTCGCATGCAGGTCGTGGACGTGAACGGGATCGTGAGCGACGTTCCAGCCCAGTTCGTCGGACGCGCCGATCACCTGCCCCCCGCGCACGCCGCCTCCGGCCAGCCACAGCGTGAAGGCGTTGGGGTGGTGGTCGCGACCAGTGACTTTCTTGAACCCGGGCCGGTTTTCGCCCAGCGGCGTCCGGCCAAACTCCGAACCCCAGACTACGAGCGTTTCGTCCAGCAGTCCGCGGGCCTTGAGGTCCTTGAGCAGCGCCGCGATCGGCTGGTCGACCATCTGCGAGTTATGGCGCAGCTCCGGATCAAGATTGCTGTGATGGTCCCACGAGGAGTGGATGATGTTGACGACGCGGACGCCCCGTTCAATAAGGCGGCGGGCGAGCAGGCATTGCCGGGAGAACGTGCGGTAGAGTCCGACGCCGCCGCGGTTCGACTTGATGGGGGGCTCCTCCCGATCGATGCCGTACATGTCGAGCGTCTGGCGGGTTTCGCCCGACAGATCGACCAGTTCCGGTGCGGCCGTCTGCATGCGGAACGCCAGTTCGTAGGCATTGATGCGGCTGGCGATCTCGGCATCGCGCGCTTCCGAGAGCCGCAACTGGTTCAAGTCATTGATGGCCCGGATCGACGTTTGCTGCAGCGCTGCGGAAATGCCGGGGGGATTGTCGAGGTTCAGAACAGTGTCGCCTGGATCGTTGCCGAACATGACCCCCGAATAAGCCGAGGGCAGAAAGCCGCTTGACCAGCTGGCCGACCCGCCCGGGACGCCGCGGCCGGTCATCACCAGCGCCACGAAGGCGGGCAGGTTCTGGGATTCGCTCCCTAGTCCGTAGCTGAGCCACGACCCGACGCTGGGATGCCCGGCCAGGGCCGAACCGCAGTTCATCAGCAGCTGGGCGGGAACGTGGTTGAACTGGTCGGTGTGCATCGAGCGGATGAAGGCGATGTCATCCACGCAGGTCGCCAGATGCGGCAGCAGGTCCGACATTTCCATGCCGCATTCGCCGTGTTTCTGGAAGACCCGCGGCGAGCCCATGATGCGGGCCGTGTCCTTCTGCAGAAACGCAAACTGCATCTTCTCCGCCAGGCTCTCCGGCAGCGGCTGGCCGTCGAGACGGTTCAGCGTCGGCTTGGGGTCGAACAGATCCATCTGGCTGGGGCCCCCCTCCAGATAGATATAAATGCAGTTCTTCGCGCGAGGAGCGAAATGGGGCGTCCGCGTCGCCAGCGTTTCCGCCGGCTGGTGGACATCGCCCAGGGCCGTGGGGCTCACCCCCTGCGATTCCAGCAGCCGCGCCAGCGCAAAGGTCCCGGCCCCTCCCAGACAGTGCTGCAGGAAGCGGCGGCGTGCCGGTCCACGGCCGTCAGACAGTCGGTTCATGTTCCATCACTCCCGGGTAATGAACTCGTCGAGATTCATCAGGCTGCGTGCCAGCAGAACGCGGGCGGCAAGCGACTCCGACGCGGCGCGCGGCAGATTTCGGCCATTGAGCGCCGCCAGATCGGCGTCGCTCAGCCGGACGAGAAGCTGCCGGTGTTCCGCATCGAGTTGGACGAGGCGATCGAGTTCCTGGGGGGCGGGCTCCCGGGCCAGCGCCCGGCAGAACGCCGCCGCAATCCAGCCCCGCGGTTCGTCAGGCGCCCCCGGCGGCAGCGATTCTCCAAACCGCCGCGCGCATTCCATGAACACCGGGTCGTTGAGGAGCGTCAGCGCCTGCAGCGGTGAGTTGGAGCGCTCGCGAACACTGCACGAGACCGTGGTGTCCGGCGCGTCAAACTGCGTCAGCATGGGGTACAGCGTCGCTCGCCGCAGCAGCACATACATGCCGCGGCGATAGCGTTCGCTTCCCGGGCTCACTTCCCAGTCGGCGTTGCGGCTGATCGACGTCACCCGGGCGTGGAGCGCCGGCCGGATGCTGGGGCCGCCGACTCGGGGTTCGAGCAGGCCGCTCACCGCGAGCGCCAGGTCGCGCACGATCTCGGCTTCCACCCGCAGACGCGACTGCCGCGCCAGCCACAGGTTCAGCGGGTCCCTCGCCGTCAGGTCCGGCCGCGGCTGCGAGCTCTGGCGATAGGTTTGTGAGGTCACGATCAGCCGGATCAGTTCCTTGCGGCTCCAGCCGCGCCGCTGAAACTCCGTCGCCAGCCAGTCCAGCAGTTCCGGATGCGTGGGAGGCGTTCCCGCCACGCCGAAGTTGTCGGCCGGGTGCACCAGTCCGCGGCCGAACAGGTGCTTCCAGACATGATTAACCGCCACCCGCGCGGTGAGGGGATTCTCCGGGGCGACGATCCAGCGCGCCAGGTCCAGACGATCGGCCTGCGCCCCCCGGGCCTGGAGCGGATTCAGAAACTCCGGAGTTCCCGGGACGACGGCGTCGCCGGGGCTTCGAAAATCTCCCCGCACATGCACGCGCGTCTCCCGGGGCTTCGCCGCCAGAGTGATCGTCGACGCCCTGGTTTCCACCACGACCGGCTTCCGCGCGCTCACCTCCTCGTACACCATCAGCGGCTGGCGATGCGCGTCATCGAGATCTTCCACCGCCGATGCCAGACGCGATTCCTCGTCGTCGTCCCGCTTCTTGGCAGGCTTGGACAGCAGTTTCAGCAGCGAGTCGACCTCCTTCCGGGGCAGGTTCGACAAGGCCTCCCGGACCGCGGCTTCCGCAGCGTCGCGTTCCACGGTCCAGCGTTTGAGGGCCGCCTCCTGCAGCGGCTGGTCCGGTGAGGGAATCGGAACGTCGCGGTCGTCGGCGTTGTTGAAGAAGGCATAGAGCTGGAAGAACTCATGATGACTGAGCGGATCATACTTGTGGGTATGACACTGGGCGCACCCCACCGTCAGTCCGAGCCAGACATTTCCCACCGTGCTGATGCGATCGACCGCCTGATTGACCCGGTCTTCCTCACGGTCCGCTCCGGCTTCGGTATTCTTCATCGAATTGCGATGAAAGCCGGTCGCGATCTTCTGGTCGATCGTCGCGCCGGGCAGCAGGTCGCCGGCAATCTGTTCGATGGTGAACTGATCGAACGGCAGGTCGCGGTTCACAGCCTCGATCACCCAGTCCCGGTAGCGAAACGCATTGGGACGCAGGTCGTCGCCGAGGTAGCCGTCGCTGTCGGCATAGCGGGCGAGGTCCAGCCAGTGACGCCCCCAGCGTTCGCCAAAATGCGGCGAGGAGAGCAGCCGCTCGACCAGTTGCCCGTAGGCGTCAGGCCGGTCGTCCGCCACAAAAGCTGTCACTTCCTCCGGCGTCGGCGGCAAACCGATCAGATCGAGCGAGAGCCGGCGGATGAGCGTGCGACGGCTGGCTTCCGGCGATGGATCCAGCTGTTCGCGCTCCAGCCCCTGCCGCACGAACAGGTCGATCTCGCTGGCGGCATCGCCGTCTGCCGCGGCCCGCTGCGTAGAGGGGCGTTCAAGCGGCTCGAACGCCCAGTGCCCTGAATACGCCGCTCCCGCCTCCACCCACCGCCGGAGCAGTTCCACCTGCTCGGCCGTCAGGGACTTCCCGGTTTCCGGAGGCGGCATGCGCTCCGACTCCTCGGCCGTCAACCGGCGAATCAGTTCGCTTCCGGCCGCGTCGCCCGGCCTCACCGCCGCCAGGCCGCTGTCGAGACGTGCCACCGCACCCGCCCGTCGATCCAGCCGCAGGCCTGCTTCGCGGCTGGCTTCATCCGGGCCATGACAGCTCAGGCAGTTCTGGGCCAGAAGCGGCCGAATGTCTCGCTGAAAGTCCGGCGCGCGGCCAGGCCCGTCCGCCTTCACTGGGGCGAGACAGAGGCAGAACAGCATCCCGCCCGCCGCCAGCGCCCGGAGGGCGACTCGCGGCCGCGAGAACCACTGATTTCGACACACATGCATTCCGATCACCAACTTCGCCCGCCCGATCAACTTCGTAGCAGAACAGTGCAGTTTACCGGCCGCTCCGGCGATCTTCCCCGTCGATCCGCGAATCCGGCCGGAAAAGCCGGTCCACGCCGGTAACTTCCAGAGAATTCAGACGAGACAGTTTGTCGGTTCCTGTTGGCAGTCCCCCGTTCGCCATCCGCAATCGTGATCACGGCGCTGGTACCTGATGCTTGCGTGGTGGACGCCGGCTGACGACAGTGACCGGCGTCCGGCGGCGATCCGCACAGCCGGCTGGCGCTGCTTCGGGACCCCAGGAATGCCGCCCGTGCCCACCCCCGTGCCCCATCCGAGTTCCCGGGTTCTGGCAGGACCGCCAGAACGCGTCTCGCGGCTGCAGATCTATGAGCGATTGATTGCGGAGAATCGCCGCCCCCTGTTGCATTATATTTACTCACTGGTGCTGAACGAGGCCGATGCGGAAGACCTTGTGCAGCGGACCAGTCTGGTGATGTGGCGCAAGTTTGATGAATTCGACGAGAGCCGCAGCTTTCTCGCCTGGGCCAATGGCATCGCCTTTCTGGAGGTGCAGAACTTCCGGCGCACGGCGGCCGCTGGCCGGCTGCGATTCAGCAACGAAGTGGTGCAGGGAATTGCCGACCGCTGCGCCCAGTCGCAGCGGATTGAGGAAAAACAGCGGACCGCCGCGCTGGACGCCTGTCTGAAGCTCCTCTCCGAGCGTGACCGCCAGCTGGTGGAAGCCGTGTATTGGGACGCTCAGGATTATGAACTCGCCGCAAAACGCTGCGGCATGGCGTTGCAGACGGCCTACAACCGCATGCGGATTCTGCGGGTGAAACTGCTCGACTGCGTCAAACGCCGACTCCAGTCGGAGTCTTGCCATGAAGAATGATGCCACTATGCCGACTCCCCGCCACGAGGAATTTGACCGGCTGCTCGCCGCCGCGCTGGATGGGTCGGTCACGCCGGCCCAGCACCAGCGGCTCGATGACCTGCTGCGGCTGGATGTCGCCCTGCGCGACCGCTATCTGGAGCTGACGGGATTGCATCTCGACCTGCTCGAACTCGGTCGTCCCGCCGCCGGACGACTGCCGGAGAAACGCCCGGTGCAGGGGCGCTGGTGGTCGGCGCTGGGGCTGGCGCTGACGGCCCTAAGCCTCATCGTCGCGTGCGGCTGGATGTGGTCCTGGCGCCATTCGTCGACGCCCGGCGCACCGGTGGCCGGGGGGCCGGCGCGGGCCGCGGAGCCGGTACTGATTGATCCAGTCCTGATTGATGAGGCCGCGAGCGCTCGCATCTACGGCCAGGCGTTCGCGCCAGCGCCTGGGCAGGCTCTCCAGTACGGAGAAGAACTGATCCTCAAGCAGGGGCTGCTGGCCCTCAGGTTTCCGTCCGGCGCCCGTGCCGTTCTCGAATCGCCCTGCGTCTTTGCACCCGCCGGTCCGGAAACGCTCCTGATCAGGTCCGGCCGCTGTTCGGTGCATGCCCCACCAGGCGCCGAGGGATTTCGGGTGGAAACACCGTCAGCACTGATCGTCGATCTCGGCACCCGGTTCGCCGTGGATGTGGATGCCGGAGGCGAAACGGCCTTGAAAGTCGTGGAAGGGGCCGCCTCGCTCGCGCCTCGCGGCGCCGAAGTCCCGGCCGCGCCGCGACTGCTCAAACAGGGGGACGCCGCCTATGTCGACCATGACTCCCGTGAGTTTCCCGAGCCGCCGGCCGGTTTGAACGTCCAGTTTGTGGATCGCCTTCCGGACCGGGTCATCCGCTACGAGGCCACGACCGGCCCCGGCGGGCACGCGGAAGAGCTGCTGACCGTGACCGTTCAGCGAAATGGCGTCGCGCAGACGTTCGGCCGCGACGAGCTCATCCGCAGCCGCCTGTCGAATTTTACGAGCGTCGAAAAAAGTGCCGCCCTCTGCGTGCTGCTGGGCGCCGAGCCGCCGGTGGGCGAGCAGCGGCCCGATCTGCTTCATGACTGGAGCCTTGTGACGGGAGTCATCAATCCTGCGCCGCGCGGCACGTTTCCCGAACTGAATGATGCGGAGGGACTGGAGATCACCTTTGATGAACCGGTCGTTAACGGTCCAGGTCCGGACGTCGTGCTGTTCGACCTGCAGATTCTCGTCCACGATGAAGCGGGCGATGCCGTCCGGATTTCCCCTGTCGACCCTCCTCCGGGAGTTCATTCGCTGAAGATCCGCGGATTCGATCTCGACCTCACCTGCCCGCAGGCGCTCGACCTGTGCGACTACCAGACGCTCGACACCACAGGTCCGATCCGGTCGATGGACGAGCTGCGGACCGCCGTGCTGAAACCGCGCATCCCGAGGTGTCTCCGGGCCAAGTGCCTCGCGACCGCGATCGATCTGTCGGCGATGGGCTATGCGCCGGGCGCCCGGGTCTCGCGCCTGCTGCTGCAGACGGATCCAGGCGACGCCTCGGCCATCGACCCGGTCCTCGTTGTCGGACTGCCGGCCCAGGAGTGACGACGGCCGCATCCGGCATCCGCCCCGCGTGGCAATCGCTCCGTTTTCAGAACGGGACGGGCGACGTGAAATGGCGAGCCCGGATTCCTGAAAAATTCTCTCGGTAAATTTTTGCGCTGAGAAACGAGAGTTTGTGTTCGGCCATGTCGCAGACATTGGTGCGGGGGTGTGCCATGCGTCTCCTCCCGGTCGTTCCTCGTCTTGATTGCAGAAGCGTGTCTCCTTCTCGTATCGATCTTTCGGGGGGTAAAACATGGCCCAACGTCACGCGGGTCAGCATCGCGGGTTTACGCTGATCGAGCTCCTGGTCGTGATCGCGATTATTGCGATTCTGATCGCCCTTCTTTTGCCCGCGGTGCAGCAGGCCCGCGAGGCGGCGCGCCGGACGCAGTGCAAGAACAACCTGAAGCAGTTCGGGCTTGCCATGCACAACTACCTCGATGTGTTCGGTACGTTCCCAATTGGCTGCCCCCGCGACTTCGATGCGGGCCCCCTCGGCCTCGTATGGGGGACGGAAGGCAGCAATGGAATGTGGATGTGGGGAGCCGCGATTCTGCCGTACATCGAGCAGAAGGGGATTTCCGACCGAATCGAAACGGGTCGGCTGCTGTCCTTTCAGGCCGCCGCAAATCCCGCGATCCTCGAGGTCATGCGGCAGCCGCTTGCGGTGTTCCGCTGTCCGTCCGATCCCGGCCCGCCCCTGAACGCATTTCGCCAGGTGGGCAATGGCGGAAGCGGCAATGCCAACTGCACGACTGGCTGCGTGTCCATCGCCACGTCGAACTACATCGGCACGAACGACAGTTATGACATTCAGCGGACCCATGGCACTGATCCCGCAACCGCGACAGGCCGGCCGTGGAACGGGATGTTCGGGTCATCGATCCGTGTTCGGCCACGTCGCATCGCCGATGTCTCCGACGGGACCAGCAATACGCTGCTCGTCGGCGAGCGCGCCTACACGCTGGGCGGTCGGACCGGTGCTTTTACCGCCGGCGCTGGCGTGATCTACATGACCAACGGCGACTCGGAGAGGGCGAACCAGCAGGGTCTCGTCTACGGGATGGGAGCCGGGCGTTTCCCGCTCAACTGCACACATACGGCCGATTGTTCGCGCGGGTTCAGCAGCACCCACGTCGGCGGCGCGCATTTCACGTTCGGGGACGGGTCTGTCCGCTTTCTCTCGGAGAATGTCGATCACGAGCCGAGCACGGACACGATCCCAATCCCGACGATGGACAGCGTCTACGAGCGGCTGATCGCGATCGCTGACGGCCTGCCGGTGGGAGAGTTCTAAAGCCTCCTCAAAGCCGGTCTGCAGGCCATCGCACGCGATGGCTGGACCATCCTGAGCCGGATCATCATGAGCCAGCAGCCGTCCAAGCGCCGGGACGAGAACCGAGCCAATGGCGTCGGTTCCCATCCGCGGGGGCGCCGCCCCTCCTGGCTGGCCTCACCTCGGCAGCCTGACGTTCCTCACGAGGACTGCGTGAAAGCGCCGGACGCGACCCGTCTTTGGCCCGCTTCACGAACAGTGAAAGGCGATGCGATGCCGCTTCCTGAAACCACCGCTGCCGTTTCGCGCTGCTGGCGTCGGCTGTCATCCGTGCTGCTGCTGGCCGTCGTGGGATGCGGTTCGTCCGGGCCGGAAATCGGCCGGGTGGCAGGCGTCGTGACGCTCGACGGCCGGCCCCTTCCGGAGGCATTCGTCTATTTCCGTCACGAAGGGGGAGGTCGAAACTCGCAGGCGGTGACTGATGCCGACGGCCGTTACGAACTGAACTACAGCGCCTCTGAGGCGGGAGCGATCGTCGGGCCGAACACCGTGCGGATCACGACCTTTGTGGATCCGAACTATGACGACGCAGGCAAGCTGATCAAGGGGACCGGCGTGAAGGAACTCGTCCCCCGCAAATACAATCGGGACTCGGAACTCAAGGTCGAGGTCAAGCCGGGCAGGAATGAACTGGACTTCAAGCTCCTCTCCTCGGGCTGAGGCATCCGCGCTTGAGAACGGCGCTCCGGTTTCCGGGATCAAACTGGTTTCAGGGCCCGAAGGCCGGGAGACGGACTGCCAGTTCAGGACCGTCGAGAGTCGCACTCTCAATCGCGCAGAACGAACTGGTAGTCGTTGGCGCCTTCCTGGACGGTGAAGGTCTCCGGGCTCGTCGTCTGTGTCCAGTAGGATTTGGGAACCTTCTTCCAGGCCTCGGGAGCGTTCTTCTCGGTCACGACGCTCACCGTATCCGGGATTTCCCCGGGCGGAACGACATTCACCGTGTACTCGCCAACAAGCACATCCGGCGCTTCCCGCATGAGGACTCGGAAACTCCCGCGCGCATCGGTCACGCCAGACGCAATGATGCCCGTCTGCTTGTGAACGAACACGATCGCGGAGCCTTCCGGAATCGGACGGTCCTGATAGGTCGCGGTTCCGGAGACGGTCCCGGATGGGCCCGGCAGACTGCTGGAATGACACCCCACCGCCGTCGCGATGACGACGGCCAACCCCAGACCAAGTCGACTCTTCAAGGCAGCCATGAGTGCCGTCCTTCCTGTCGCGTGAGCGAACTGTTCCCGAATGACAAATGGAATCGATTTCAGAGCTGCATCGATTTCAGGACCGTGGCGAAGCGGCTCGATCTCCGGTTCGCGACGCACCCACTGTGGTCGGCCGCTGCTGCTCCTTGAGCCAGGCGCACCCGGCGGCGGCAATCCCTTCGTGGCCCCCTTCAAAGATCGTGACGCGCGCCGAACCGGTCTGCCGCCGCAGGTGAATCTCCCGGCCATAGGTCGCGTCCGTGACCCGGTCCGATGCCTCCGGCGCGGCGAGCCGGCCGGTCTCCTGCAGTTCCTGGATGACGGCGTCGGAAACGGGGGCCCCGCCGCGCGCCGTCGCCACCACGTTGTAGGCCCGCAGCGTCTGGGCGATCGGAACCGAGCCCTGCTTGCCGTCATGAACGCCCGCCGCCAAGTCGAGCGGCAGGTCGCCCGTATGCTGCAGCCAGTAGATTGGCGATCGCTCCCGGTACTCCTGGGCGACCGCGGGACTCGCCTCCGGCGGGCCGCCGCACGCCGCGACAACCATTTCCGCATATCGGCCAGGCTTCTCGCCCCGGCTGTGAAATCGCTGCCACTCCGCCAGGTCGCTGATGCCCACCCAGGCGGATACGGCGGAGAATCGATCGGGATGCCGGCTGGCCATCAGCAGCGCCATATGTCCGCCGCCGGAGGCCCCGGCCAGGTAGATGCGCGAGCGATCGATGTTGTGCTGCGCTGCGGCCCAGTCAATGGCATCCAGAACATCCTGCCGCGCCAGCGGCGACCCGCAGGCTTCCGGACGGTTGTTCGGGCCCCGGAAATCGGGCTGCAGGAAGAACCAGCCGTGCTGTTTCGCCTCGCGCTGCCAGGCAGAACTGTCCTGCCGGTAGTCGCTGCTCCACGAATGCAGAAACACCAACAGCGGCGCCGGGCGGATGGTCGCCTCGGGCGGCGCCATCCAGCCGACCGGCTGCGGCTTGCCATCCACCGAACTGGGAATGGTCACGACTTTGAGCGGTGCGTCCGCCGCCGCGCCGGAGACGCCGCAGGACATCAACAGGACGAACGCAAGACCGACTCTCAGGAGACGCATACCGGCACCGGCGAACTCGATGAACTGGCAGGACGCGATCGCCATCGGTCCGGGCAGTCCGGGTCCGATGGTCGCGCCTGGGCCGCTGTGAGCGTATCAGAACTCGCCCAGCACGCCGCCGTCGTCGCGGGTTGCCAGTCGCCTCACGGTCACCATCTCCAGATTCTCGCTCAGAAACCGAACCGATCCGTCGGCCAGCAGAATCTGCACGCCGCCGACGTGAGGCGAGAAAATGCCGTTGTTGACGCCATCATTGTTGCGGACGCCGGTCAGCGCCGTATTGGCCGAATTCGGGGCATACCGAATTGTGGTCACCGTGAACGTCCGCCCCGTCATGGGCAGGCTGGTTTCATTCACGCCGCACATGAACCCATGATGATTGTTGATGGTGGTCGGGGCGCCGGTGGCGGTCTTTGCGAAATTCGACTGCTCACCGACCATCATCACGTTGGATGTCCCGTCGGTGACTTCCGCGATGCGAATGGCCCTCAGCGGAACCAGCGTCCCGCCGACCGCGACAATGCCGCTCTGGTAACCCACCCACTCCCGGCCGGCTGCATTCACAAACCCATTGGCGGCATCCCCGACGGCGCCGGAGATTCCCGTGTACTGCGGGCAGGTGATGGTGTGGACGTATCCTGAACTGCGCACCGCTTCGAGCGGACTGGAAGGACAGATCATCGTGGTCAGCCGCAGGCCATTGACGATCGGGCCATTGACCGTGAAGCCGGTGAAACTGGCGTTGGTGTTCGACAGACTTCCCGGATGGCTCCCATCCACGGTGAGCTGATTCTTGAGATTGCCCAGGTCGAGATAGGGCAGAATCGACACCCACCAGGTGGTTCCAAAGCCCGGATTGGCCAGGGCGCCCCGCGCGAAATTGGCGCCGATCGGGAATGTGTTGAACGTGTCCAGATAGTTGTGGAGTGCCAGCCCAACCTGCTTCAGGTTGTTCTTGCACTGCGTTCGCCGGGCGGCCTCCCGGGCCTGCTGCACCGCAGGCAGCAGCAGAGCAATCAAAATGGCGATGATCGCAATCACCACCAGAAGTTCGATCAGCGTAAAGCCACGCTGCTTCACACGCGCTGCGCTCGCATGCATCGTCGCACTCCCCGGAGTCGAGAATTCAGAGCAAGAACGTCCCCATGAACACAATCCGCAAACAACATTCCCCCGCGAACAACTTTGCCAGTGCCCGAAATCGGATCATGCGGCCCTCTCCTCCACTTCGCGGATGATTCGTTCTCCGTTCAGCGAATCTACCGCCGGAATTCCTCAGTCATTCCATTTTCGGACAGGCTGACGATCCCTCAGGAGAGCGTCGAGATCCGGGACGGCAAGGTCCTTCGCGGAACCAAAGGCCTGTCAGTTCAGATGTTGCGGCAACTTGTCCGCCTGGACCTGGCCACCGGACAGGTTCTCTCCCGTACCGAACTCGCCGCCTCGACCCATGTAGCGAGAACGGTTCGAGCGCTCTTCAAAAGCCTGCTCCTGCAAGGACGGGTGATCCTGACGGAGACCGCCTGCCGCCAGCGTGACCTGTGCGAAGCGATCGTCGATTCCAGTGGCGATGACGTGGATCCGGGGGAGGACGCCGGCCGACCGCGATCGCGGCGATCACCGCCGGTCACTGCGGCGGCGTGGACAGGGGTGCTCAAGTTCTTGAGTCGACTTGGCCGCCCCATCGCGGCCACTCTGCGGGAACACGCCCTCTGCCCCGAGCGACTCCTCGCCAGAACGAGCAATGTGAAAGCGACGCCCGTCCTGCGACTGAGGTGGTCACACCTCGACAGTCGCGGCTGCGGACTCTACTGTCGCTGAGCCCGAGGCAACTTCCCCGCCGGGTGTGAGACTGCCCCTTGTTGTTGGGGGAGGCGGAAGCCGGACCGCGGCGGCACGGCGCGGCGTCGATGGCCTCTCGATCCCCTCTTGAGCGCGGCCCCATGAAAATCACCCAGATCGTCTGCCAGATCCTGAGGATCGGGAACGTTGAAGCCAAGACGGCCAGCAGCCAGGACTCCGTGCTGGTGCGGATCCGGACCGACACGGGCCTGGAAGGGATTGGCGAGGCCGATTCCTCGCCCGAAATGGTCAAGGCCGTGATCGATGCGCCCTTCAGTCACAACGTGGCGACGGGCCTGCGGACGCTGCTCGTGGGGGAGAATCCGCTGGAGACCGAGCGACTCTGGCAGAAAATGTACCGCCGCACGATGTACTGCGGTCGCCGCTCGGTCACGATCACCGCGATGGCCGCCATCGACATGGCGCTGTGGGATCTCCGTGGCAAGCACTTCGGCGAGCCCATCCATCGACTGCTGGGCGGAAAGCAGCACGATCGCTTCCGGGCCTACGCCTCAATTCTGTTTGGCCGGAATGGGGACGAGACCGCCGCCATCGCCCGTCGCTGGCGCGAGGCCGGCTATACCGCAGTGAAGTTCGGCTGGGAGCCAATGGGAGACGACGAAGCGCTCGACCGGGAGCTGGTCGAGGGAGCGCGCGAGGGACTGGGCGACGAGGGAACCCTGCTGATCGACGCCGGCTGCGTGTGGGATGCCCGGACGGCGCTGGACCGGGCGAAGGCCTTCCTGGACCAGAAGATCGGCTGGCTCGAGGAGCCGCTCCACCCTGACGATTACGAAGGTTACCGCTGGCTGCGCGATCGGTCGCCCGTGCCGATTGCGGCGGGCGAGGAAGAATGCGGCCGGCAGTCGTTTCGCCCGCTGATCGATGGCCGTTGCCTGGACGTGTACCAGATCGACCTCGCCCGCAACGGGTTCACGGAAGCCGCCTACCTCCGTTCCCGGATTGAGGAGATCGGCGCCCGGATGTGCAACCACTGCTACACGAGCCCGGTCACGCACGCCGCCAGCCTGCACTGGCTGGCCACCTGCCGCGACGCATTCCTGTTCGAAGACTGCGTGGAAGACTCGCCGCTGCGGCATGAACTGACGCATGAAAAGATTCAGGCCCGGAATGGCTGGATCTCGGTTCCCGACGGCCCCGGTCTGGGAGTGACGCTGAACGAGGACTTCATCCAGTCCACCCTGATCGACGAATCCCGCTGATGTCCGCGAGGGTTCCGCCGGTCCGCTGGCCGCCGCGGGTCTGCCTGTTCCGATGCGGCCGACTGAGTTGAACTGCTCCCGCACTGTCCGCTGCTGTGCCGAAAGGATCCGATCGCATGCACCGTCGCCGGTTTCTGAAATGCGGGCTGGCGCTGAGCGTCGCTGCTCCGCTGCGGGCCGCTGTCCGCTTGGGGAGCTTTGAAGACGCATCGGCCATCCTGGCCCGGGCCACCGAAAATGGACAACTCTCCGCCGCAGTGCTGTATGTTTCGCTCCGGGGGGAAGCGCAGAGTCGGTCATTCGGCAGCGCCCCGGACGCGGACGCCATGTTCCTGCTGGGGTCCATCTCCAAGCCGATCTGCGTCACAGCGCTGATGACGCTGTTCGATCAGGGCCGGTTCCGGCTGGACGAGGCCGCCGCGAAGTACCTTCCGAAATTTGCCGGTGAAGGCCGTGAGAACGTGACGATCGCGCAGCTGCTTACGCACACGTCTGGTCTCCCCGACCAGTTGGCCGACAACGAGACGCTGCGCCGAAACCATGCCGGGCTCCCGGAATTCGTCAAGCACGCCATGCGGACGCCTCTGAGCTTCCCACCGGGAACTCGGTACCAGTATTCCAGCATGGGAATCCTGCTGGCGGTCCACATTGCCGAACTTCTCAGCGGCGTTGAGCTGCGCGAGTTTGTCGCACGCTCGGTCTTCACGCCGCTCGGCATGACCCGCTCGGCTCAGGGACTGGGCCGGTTTCGGCTCGACGAGTTCGTCCCGCTGCAGATGGACGGAGCCGCGCCCGAGTCGGGTGGCGGCGATCCGTCGTCCAGGGACTGGAACTGGAACAGCCCCTACTGGCGCCGGCTGGGAGCCCCCTGGGGCGGAACGCACGCCTCCGCCCCCGATGTGGGGCGGTTCCTGGCCGAGTTTCTGCGTGGCGACAGCCAGGTGGTGAAGCCCACGACCGCCGCGATGATGGCGACGAACCAGAACCCGCCCGGAATCACCCCGCGCGGCCTGGGATTCAACGTCGGGCTCGCGGCCGGAAGCCAGGGGTGCTCGGACCGGACGTTCGGGCATACCGGCTCGACGGGCCAGCTGGCGTGGGCCGACCCACAAACGGAGACGGTCTGCGTGGTGCTGACGTCGCTCCCTGCCCTGGCCGTCCGCCCGCATCCCCGGGAACTCGCGGGAGCGGCCATCGCGGGAGGCCAGCCCTGACGGCGGCGACGCCCCGTGGCCCCAGTGGGGGAACGGCGGACTCCCGCTTTCAGTCGACATTGCCCAGTTGAATCAGGTCGGCGATCGACCGGTGGGCCTCCACGGGATGCCGGAGCGGCAGTTTGGCATCAATGTGGTAGCGGTTCTGCCGCCCGGTCTTCTCACGGACGAGAATGCCCGCGTCTTCGAGGTCGACAATGATGCGCTGCACGGCCCGCTCCGTGATGCCGACCTGCTGCGCCACCTCGCGCAGGATGCGCGTCGGGTCCTGGGCCAGGAGAATCAGCACATGGGCGTGATTGGTCAGGAAGGTCCACTGGGCGGGCGAACCACGGCTGACGGACCGGTGGGTGGACGTTGACGCCCCCGGGGTCTGTGTCGCGCGATCCGGGGGCGGTGTTTTGCGCCGGGAACCGACCTTCATTGCCTGACCTCTCCGTCGCCGGGGCGCTCTCCTCCCGGCCCTCTTTAGCGTAGCGGTTTGCGACATGTTTTTCGTGTCTTTCGCTTCGCGATTCGACATTCAGCGTAAATTTCCGGAATCACAATTGACGACATTATTGTCGCGTATTACAAGTCGCGAATCCAGTTTCGCAATGAACCCGGGTCCTGGTGGAGCCTGCTTTGTCGCCCCCGTCTCTCGCGATTGTTGTTCCTGTCATCGGCCTGCTCGCTTTCGCGGCCCTGCCCCGCTCAACCGCGAATCGCTGGCCACAATGCTTCGCCTTCGCGCTGACGGCGTTCGGTCTGCTGGCGGCCGGATTGGCGCTGGCCGGACTGGTTCTGATGGTCGCTCAGGGATCGGCCCCGGGGAGCCTCACGGCCGGTTCCCTGACCTATCTTGACTCGCTCACGCTCGCCATGGCCCTGCTGGTCAGCCTGCTGGGAACCATCATCGCCCAGTACTCCCGGAACTACCTGGACGGGGACCCGTTCCAGGGGGAGTTTTTTCGCCACCTGGCGCTGACGGTGGCGGCCAGCCTGCTGCTGGTGCTGTCCGGTCATCTGCTGCTGACGGCCGCCGCGTGGATTTTCACCAGCCTCGGACTGCACCGGCTGCTGACCCACAAACGGGACCGGCCCTGGGCGATCTGGGCGGCTCGCAAGAAATTCCTCATCAGCCGCCTGGGAGACATGCTGCTCGTCGCGGCACTTCTGCAGACCTACCGGTGCTTTGGGGCGCTCGACTATGACGGGTTGTTCGAGGCGGCCCAGGCCATCCGGGCGGGATCGGCGCCCGCCCCCTCCGGAGTCGAGTGGATTGGCGCCCTCCTGGCCTTGGGCGCCATGACGAAATCGGCCCAGTTCCCCTTCCACAGCTGGCTGCCCGACACCCTGGAAACGCCGACGCCAGTGTCCGCGCTGATGCACGCGGGCGTGATCAATGCCGGCGGGTTCCTGGTCATCCGGCTCAGTCCGCTGATGGTCCTCTCGTCTGCCGCGATGCATCTGCTGGTCGGCATCGGGGCGTTCACCGCTCTGTTCGCCGCTGTGGTGATGCTGACCCAGCCCAGCATCAAGCGCGTCCTCGCCTATTCCACGATTTCCCAGATGGGATTCATGATGCTGCAGTGCGGACTGGGCGCCTGGAGCGCGGCGGTCCTGCACATCCTCGCGCATTCAGCCTACAAGTCTTACGCCTTCCTGGCGTCCGGGAACGCCCTGGAGGACGCGGCGGAGTTCCCCGGCGCGGCCCGGCGTCCGATCAGCACGCTTGCGACCGGGGCCCTGCTGCTGGGCACCGCAGTGCTGCTGGGGGCGCTGGCGACCACGTTCTCAGTGGAACGGAATGGCCGCTCCTCCATCTGGCTGCTGCTGTTCATCCTCGGACTGGCCATCGCCCATCTGCTGCGGACCGCCTGGTCCCAGCGGAATCGGGCGCTGCTGCTTCGGGCGCTCGCCATGGTGCTGGTGATGGGCGCGTTGATCACTGCGGGACACTGGGGCGTGAGCGCCCTCCTCGCAGGGACCGCCGTTTCCACCGCGGGCAGCGTCGCCCCGCTGGTCAGTCCCTGGCTGACCGGCGGAATTGCGGCGGCGTTTCTCCTCGCCTTCCTGCTGGAAGGAAATGGCTGGCAACTTTGGAGTCGGCGGCTGTCGCAATCCCTGTACGTCCACGCGTCCAACGGCTTCTACCTCGACATTCCACCAAGGCGGGTGACGGCCTGGGTGTATGGCCAGCGGGGAGCGACGCCGTAAATCCCGCCCCGCCCGACGAGAGCCACTCCCCTTCCCCGATCTGACAGCACCTCCCTCAACCCAGACTGAAAGATGACAGCCACCCGAACTCGACCACGACCTCCGCGAGCACCTCGAACAACGTCTGCGTCGGAGAGCGCGCCTGCCCTCCATGCGACATTTGAGGCGGCGGTTGCCGAGGTGTACCGCGTGATCCCGCCCCTCTGGCCGCTCCGGGACTACGTGGCCGTCAATCCCTATGTCGGATTGACGGAGCACCCGTTCCTGGCTGCTGGCCTGCGGCTGCAGAGCGTCCGGCCCTGTGACTTTCTGATGCCCAAAGAGTTCTACCGGGAGTGCTGGGCCACCGGGCGGCTGCAGCCGGCGGACGTTGCCGCCGGACTGGAGGCGGCTCGCGGCGAATATCCCCGGTGGTTTGAGGGGATGCATGAGAAGGACATTACTGCCTGGCTCCAGGCGCCCGCTGAAGCGTCGCCGAGCAGTCCGGCGCCGCTCCGGACCATCGCCCACGAGGTGGATGAGCAGACTGGCGTCCCGTGGTCGGCCCACATTCTCAACGACATTACGCGGCACTGCGCCGCACACTTCGATCGTGGTCAATCCAGCTGGCCCAACCCCTGGAAGAATTGCTCCCTCTATGAGGCATGGCGCGAATCCTCGTGCCTGAGCCGCCGCATGGACCTGCTCGGGCTGTCTGGATTTCGGACCCTCGTCCAGAGCCTGTCCCCGGATCCGGAGACCGCCGTCCGGGACTTGCTGGAGCAGCTCGCCGTTCCCGAGCGGCTCTGGACGCCGTTCCTCCTGGCCCAGGCCTTCTCGGTCGCCGGCTGGGCGGCGTATGTCCGGAATCTCGATCAGCAGGCGCCGTCCGCCCAATCCGGTCGCGGCGAACTCCTCGGGCTGGTCGCCATGCGGCTGGCCTACGACGCCGCCCTGGGCGCGGCATTTCGCCGGCAGCCCGCGTTTGACCGGTGGTGCAGCGACTGGGAGTTCCCGGCCGAGCGGGCCCCCGAGCACGAGATCCGCTGCCGGTATGTCCTCCAACTCGCCCTGGAGCGGTCCTACCAGGACCGGATGCTGAAGTCGCTTGGCTCCCCAGCGAGCGCTCCGCCAGCACCAACCCGCAAGTCGACGCAGTTTGTCTGTTGCATTGACGTCCGCTCCGAGGTGCTGCGGCGACACCTGGAATCACTGGACGTTTCGATCGAGACGTTCGGCTTCGCCGGATTTTTCGGCGCGGCCCTGAACGTCAGGCCCGCGGGGAGCGAGGCCGGCTCGGCTCAGTGCCCGGTCCTGATCCAGCCGGCCTTCAACGTTGTCGAAGATCCGGCCCCCTCGGCGGGGCCGCGCCGCGGATGGGCGGGCGACGGGCGGGAACGCAACGCCGCCGGCCGGCAGCTCGCGCAAACCCTGAAAGGCTCCGTGACCGGCGGCTTCTCGTTTGTCGAGGCGTTCGGCCTGGCCGGCGTGGGCCGACTCGTCGGCCGCGCTGTCTCCCGGCGGCGGCCAGCACTCCGTCACGGCCGGCGCCAGACGACGCTGCGGCTTGAGCCGACCGCCGCTCAAAGCCGCGCCGGCTGCGACAGCACGCTTGCCTCACTGGCCGAATCGATCCTGCGCAACCTGGGCCTGGTGTCGAACTTTGCGCGGACCGTGGTGCTCTGCGGACATGCCTCGGACGTTGTGAACAACCCCTACCGGGCCGCGCTCGCGTGCGGAGCCTGCGGCGGGCACTCGGGCGAACCGAATGCGTGCTTTGTGGCGGCGCTCCTGAACGATCCGGCGATCCGCAGGCGGCTGGCCGACTGCGGCATCGTGGTTCCGGACGATTGCCAGTTCCTGGCCGCGGTCCACGAAACCACAACCGACGAGGTGTCCTTTCCGGACGAGGACGCGATTCCGGATTCGCACCATGAGGATCTGCGGCAGCTTCGGGACCGGCTCGCTCAGGCGTCAGCGCTGTGTCGGCAGGAGCGTTCGCTGCGGTTTGCCGGGGCGACGCCTGAGACGCTGTGCCAGCGCGGGGGCGACTGGTCGCAGGTTCGTCCGGAATGGGGGCTGGCGGGAAATGCCGCGCTGATCGTTGCGCCGCGGTCGAAGACCCGAGGCCTCGATCTGGGCGGCCGCACCTTTCTCCACAGTTACGAACGGGCCCGGGATCCGGAACTGAAAACGCTGGAGCTGATTCTGACCGCGCCGCTGGTGGTCGCCAGCTGGATCAACCTGCAGTACTACGCCTCGGCGGTCGATCCGGTCGCCTACGGCAGCGGTGACAAGACGATTCATAACGTCGTCGGGAACATCGGAATTCTACAGGGGAACGGCGGAGACCTGATGACCGGGCTTCCCTGGCAGTCCGTGCATGATGGACGGCAACTGCGGCACGAGCCCCTCCGGCTGTTCGTCGTGGTGGATGCCTCCCGCGCGGACCTGGAACGCATTCTCCAAAGGCATCCACAGGTCCGAAACCTCGTGACCAACGGCTGGGTCCACCTTGTCTCGTGGGAGCACGGGGGCTTCTACCGCTGGATGTCGACCGGTTCGTGGAATGTGGCCTCGCATCTCTGATGCGGAACAGGGAGATCGCTGCGTGCTGATGGAAGTTCTGTTGACTCACCAGTCTTACTCGGGAGCAGTTTGATGTTGCGAAGTCCGACAAGCCGCCGGGAAAGCGGGTCCCGGTCCCAGGCCAGGCCGGAATCGGAATTCTCGTCCCTGTGGCTGACCGGCAGCAGTCCGCAACTGGTCGACTGCCTGGCCGCGAAACGGGAACTCGGTCGCACGACGATCGTGCAGATGGACAGCTGTGATGATCCCGCCTGGATTCCGGACGACGGAGACCTGCGGCTGCTGCGGCGAATCGTGCAGCACGATCAGCTGCGCTTGCTGGTGATCTGTCTGCAGCTCGGCGCTGCGGCGGGCGAGTCGACGATGGGCGAACTGGAAAGCCTGCAGCGGATGATCGAACACGTGCGGGAGCGCCGCCGCCGACAGCGGGCCGCCGAGGAACAGATGCAGCGGATTCTGGCCGCCTTCCAGTCGTCGCCTCTGTTTCCGAGCACTGGCCCGGGCGCCGTCACCGTTCAGGGCCTGCTGCACCTGGCGGACAGCAACGCATTCATGATCTACCGCGCCGAGCGGCAGCAGTTTGTTCCACTTCCCCCGACCGCCCCGCGCTGACTGAGAAAGGCACGCCACTTCCATGGACACCCTGCAGCGGATCACCCCGAACCGGCTTCCGGGAGCGGGAACCCCACGTTTCTCGCAACCGGCCGCCAACCGTCCGCCGCGAGCGGCCGCGGCCCCTCCGGTTTCACTGCGGACCGTGCTGGTGCCGCTCGATGGCAGCCGGGAGGCCGAGCAGGCCTTGCCCGTGGCCCTTCAACTGGCACGCTCGTCGGGAGCCATCCTCGAACTGGCGCTTTGTTATTCACTACATCGGTCCGGTCCTTTCAGCAGCGGTTTCTGGCTTGATGAACATGGCTCTGTGGATCAGCGTCATCGGAACTATCTGCAGCAGCTGACCAGCAGCGAGCACCTGGGGGGAGTCCTCCTGCGGCCCACTCTTGTCGAGACGTCCAATGTGGCCGGCGCCCTGTGCGCCCTGGCGCAGGCCTGCGACCTGGTCGTTCTGGCCGCGCGGCGCTGCAGCGCCTGGAGGAGCCCGTGGCGCCGCAGCGTCGATCGGGACCTGCTTCAGGCGCAGCGGCGGCCAGTGCTGCTTCTTCCGGCGACAGACGGGCCGCCCGACTACGCGGCAGCCGCCCTGCCCAGGCACGTCCTGGCGCCCCTGAGCGGCAACCCCGCCAGCGAGGTCGCCCTCGGACCGGCGGCGATCCTGTCGCAGGTCTGCTCGGGACGAACCACACTGCTCCATGTGGAAGATGTCGAAGACGGCCGCGATCACTTTTCGCACAGCAGCCCGCGCGGTTACCTCAACTGGGCACGCCGGGAGTTTCAGCAAACGCATCCGGACGTCGGCGCGGATGTCGTCAGCCTGCAGCGCAGCCTTCCGCAAACGATCCTCGACTATGCGCAGACCCACCAGGCCGACCTGATCGCCCTCGCCCGCCCGATGTCAGGCCGGCGATCGGCCGGGCTGTGTGAAAAGCTTCTGGCGGCAAGCCGCCTGCCGCTGCTGGTCACCCGGTCGTGAAAGGATCAGCTCCCTGACCGCTGGCGATGGCTCGCGCGTCAGCCTGCAACGCCCGCGCGACGAAACCGGGAGGCGGGACTGGTGGATGGGCTGGAGTTGCCGACGCATGTGCGGCATTCCAGGGGAAACTCGGACCGTCCACCAACCGCGGGATGGGCTCCACTGGAGTGACGGTCGCAGTTCTGATCCGGAATCGGCTGCCGGTCCGCAGGCGGGTGGGGTTCGGCGTGCTCCAGAGGACTGGTCCGCGGACGGACGCACAGCGCTGCCGCCTTGGCGAACCGTCTTTCTCGGGCGACGCTAGACCTCGGCCAGGCGCTCTTGCGAATCGCCGAACTCGTCCAGCCGGATTCCGACCTTGTCGAGCATCGACAGATACAGGCTGCACATCTTGCGGTTCGGCTTTTCGAGGTAGTTCAGCACCCGCCCGGTTTCCAGCTGGCCACCAGCGCGGCCCACGATGACGACGGGCAGCTTCGTTGCGTCGTGGCTGCCGGTCAGCATGCTCGAACAGTACAGCAGCATCGAGTTGTCCAGAGCTGTCCGCTCTCCTTCCTGAATCGCATCCAATTGGGTCGCGATGTAGGCGAGTTGCTCAAGAAAGAACTGGTTCACTTTCAGCCAGTCGGCCGTGTCGGAATGCGAAAGCAGATGGTGGATCATGTAGTCGACGCCCAGGTGTGGAAACCGCAGCGACGAGTGGTCGTTATTCAGCTTGAGCGTCGTGACGCGCGTGGCGTCGGTCTGAAAACCGAGTACGAGAATGTCGCACATCAACCGCATGTGCTCGCGGATGTCCTGGGGAAGTCCGTCCGCCGGGCGGGGGATGTTCGGCCTGTCGGACGCCGGCCGCCATCCCTGCAGTTCGCCGCGCTGGCCGGTGCCTACGATCCGCTGTTCGACTTCCCGGACCGAATCCAGGTATTCATCGAGCCGACGGCGATCGGACGCACTCACCTGGCGGCGCACGTCGCCAGCGTGCTCCAGGACGGCGTCCAGCACGCTCTGATCCCCTTTCTGCACGTCGTCCTTGAACAACCGGTCGAACGCGAGGGCGGGATAGAGTTCCAGCGGCGTGGGCGTTGTGGGGGAGCTCCACGAGATGTGGGAGCTGTAGATCATCGAGTAATTCTTGTGGACTGATGGATTCGAGGCTTCGCAACCCAGAACGAGACTGGGCACCTTGGTCGACCGGCCGTAGCGCTGGGCGATAAGTTGATCGATGCTCGTCCCCGACCGGATGTCGCCTCCGGACGCCAACGGCGCTCCCGAGAGCAGGTTGCCCGTCTGCGAACTGTGGATATTCCCTTTGAGGGCTTCTTCGTTGTAGAGGCCCTGAATGAAGAGCAGCTTCTCCCGGTGCGGCGCGAGCGGGGCAAGAACCTGCCCCAGTTCCATGGCAGCCCCCTGCCCCTTGGCCCACCACTCCCGGCTATGGAAGCCGTTGCCGGAAAACAGACAGGCGAGCCGGATCGGCGCTTCGCTGGCGGGGCGCGCCGCGCGGGATGCCTCGTCGCCCCAAACGTTGAGCGATTCCATCCATGGAAGGGCCATCGTGACGCCGAGGCCGCGGAGAAACGTCCGTCGCGAGAAGTGGTGCGCTGTCATGATTTCCATTCTTTCAAGTCGACGACACGCCGTCGATTGCCGTTCCTGTTAAGGCCGGGCCGCCATGGCGCCCTGGCCTCGAATCTCACGGAACTGCCGGCTCCCGACAATCGTCTCAATCGCGACGCTGACCCGGGCATCATCCTGCTCTAGTCTTTTCTTCATCTCCGCCAGCAGCGGCTCATCAGAGAGCTGCACCGACCGCCCCAGTGCATATCCCAACAGCTTCCGGCAGAACTGCCTGAGCAGAGCGTCCCGGCGGGTGGCGACGAGGTAAGTTCGCAGGCCCGAATCCCCCTTCAGTTCCGTGCCATCCGCCAGCCGGCTCGTGGTCTCGAGGGCCAGTCCTGGCAGGTCCAGGTTCCGGCGCCGGCCGATGGCGTCGAACCCTTCCAGAGTAAATCCGTAGGGGTCGATTCGCGCGTGGCAGTGCGCGCAGCGCTCGTCGCTGGTGTGTTTCTCGACGAGTTGCCGCACCGTCAGTTCGCTGGCGGCGTCTGCGTCGGGGAGCGGCGGGACGTCCTTGGGCGGCCTGGGCAAGCGCTCTCCGAGCAGCACCTCCGAGACCCAGTTCCCGCGCAGGATCGGACTCGTCCGCGACGCGCCCGACTGCCTGGCAAGGACGGCGGCCATCTGCAGCACGCCCCCGCGGCCGAATCGCTCCGTGCCATTCACCGGCTGCCACCGGGAATCGGTCAACTCAACGCCCTCGAGCTCGAACCCGTAGAACCTCGCCAGCCGGGCGTTCACGATGGCGTGGTCCGATGAATACAGCGACCAGATCGAGCCGTCGCTTTGAAACAGGCGGGTGAGGTACTGGATCACCTCTTCGTACATGTCTCCCCGGAGCTCGCGGAATTCCGGAAAGTGCTTTTCGCTTTTTTCATCGAGCTGGTCAAAGTTGTAGACCTGCAGCCACTGACAGCCGAACTCCGTTGCCAGACGGCGGACCTTCCCATCCTTCAGCATTCGCTGCGTCTGGGCCTGAAGAACCTCGGGCTCGTGGAGCCGGCCGGCGTCGGCCAGCCTCCGCAGTTCGGCATCGGGGGCGGAAGACCACAGGAAGTAGCTGAGCCGCGTCGCCAGCGCGTGGTCGGAGACTGGCCCCGACTTGTCCGAGTCAGGGGCCGTCTCCATTCGGTAGAGGAAGTCGAGCGCCACCAGCACCCGCGCCAGTGTGAGCCGGACGGCGTCCTCGTGGGGCAACCCTTCCGAGCAGAGCTTTCCATACAAGGCGAGCAGCCCGGCCTGATCGTGATCGGTGAGCGGTCGCCGCCAGGCCCGGCTTGCGAATTCGAGCATGCCCGCGATGTGCGCGGGCTGGGCGTCCGTCAACTGCTTTTCAAACGCCGCTGCCCGATCCAGGATCGGCTTTCGCAGCGGCTCGAAGACCTTCGGGTCGGCGTCCTGCGTCGCGAATTCCAGAAGCTGCTGGTAGGCATCGACGAGCGTGAGCGCATCGCGGCTGACAAAATGCAGTTCGTCCCAAAGGGCGTTCAGCCGCGAAGTTTCGGCGTCACTCAGCATCAGTCGCTGCAGCGGCTCGTCTTCACGGTGGAAGAGCGTCAGCGTCACGACCTCATCGACCGGCACGATCTTCGAGTAGCACAGCGCCGGCGGGAAGAGTTGCCGGAACTCTTCGAAACCTGACTCAAAACGATCGCGGGCCGCGCTGCCGGGCGCGACGAGGACGGGAGACGAATGGGCGACGCGCGTTCCGCTCGATGTCCACGGACCGCGGTGCGTGGTTTCCGCCACCGGGCCCGCCTGGAGGACGCTCAGCTCGTCTGGGCGCGACGTCAACACCTGCGCCTGCATGCTTCCATCGAGTCCAGTCGGCTGATGCAGCGACACCTCGGCGACCAGTGCGGCGCCCGCGGCCAGTTCCGACGGAATCCGGACCTCCACCACAGACGGCGCGCGGACGCACAGGTGGCCTGCATCGATCGCCGCCCCCTCCGGATGTCTTCCGAACAGGGTCGGATCGAGCCCGATCGTGGTGTCCTGAGTCGTCTCATCGTCGGGACGCGTGGTCAACTGCTGCAGGAGCGGCGCCGACAGCGGCCCAGTCAGCGAGGTGATCTGGCGATACAGCATGGCATCCGGGGCCTCTGCTGGAAGTCCGACGGGACCATCCGAAAGCAGCTTGGCCAGATCGGCCGCCCGCAGGGCCCGCTGGTTCCCATCGGATGCTGACTGCCACTCGGCGAGAATCGACCCCGCCGGAATGGCCGGCGCTGTGGCTGCGGCGGTCGGCTCGCTGAAGAAGTGCCACACGTCACTGCGGCCCTGTCCGTCTGCATGCGGATTTCCGGCCAGGATGTCTGGCGAAACATCCTGCGACAGATTCCAGACGGCCGCCGGAGAGCGGATCGTGAGATCGACGGTGGTCAGGTCGCAGGAGTGGTTCCCGTCGCGCGGTTCGATGACCAGCGCCACGGCATCACCAGCGCGGAGCGATGTCGTGAATGTCCCGGTTTTGATCGGAGTGCCGCCGTGCGCGATGCCGGCGGCCAGCCTCTGGACGCTCGTCCCGCGCCGCACTTCCAGTGACCAAGTCACGCCGTTCCCGCACTCTGGGTGAGCGTGCGTGATGGCAGCCTCCAGTTCAATCGCGAGAGCGTTCGGGCATTGCCAGGCAATCCCAACCTGCCGACCGGGCGCCGGATGGACGGCCACCGACCGGGGCGGCATGTGACCGGGAATGCGGACATGCTGGTCGGACGAATTGGCAAGAACACTGAGCGCCTCCGCTCCCGTCCAACCCTGGATGAAGTCGTACCCGGCCGTGCTCGAAAGGGTCTGAGAGATTGGCGTCCCGAACCCGGCTGGCTGCCCGAGCCCCAGATAGTCCAGCCAGGCCGACAGTACCTCGGCCTCGACACGGTGCTTCACGGCGAGGGCCGGTATTTCGATGGTGTCGACTGCCATGGCTTCAGCCGCTGCGTCCAAACACTGTTGGGCGCTGCGCAGCAGTTCCGTTCGTCGGCGGCTGAGTCGGCCCGATACGCTCCGCAGATCGCGCAGCAACAGATCGGGCCGTCCCGGAGCAACGAGGCGTGGCCGTTCCCACAGGGCAACATCTCCGTCGTTTCCATCCCCCGCATCGGAGGTCGCCAGATAGAGGGTGATTTCTTTCGCCCCGGGCGCAACCGACAGCGGAAACCGGATCTCCTGCCGCTCCGCCAGCGGGCTGTGCGGCTCCATCCACGCGCTGGGGCCGCCGACCTTTCCGATGTGCCCGACGTTCGTGAACCGGAACAGGGAGCGTTGCCACGCGGTGATTTCCCGGGTCAGTTCCTCCACCTGCTCCGGAGTGGCCAGGCGCCAGCGTGCGCGCAGCGCATCCAGGAGCGGTGACGCAGTTGGACGCGCATCCATTTCCAGAACAGTCCACAACTGCTGGAGGTAGCGGGCGTTCAGCATCCGCTCGTCCGCAATTTCGACGATGGTCCTGGTTCCCGATCTGAGCGCCGGCCGTTCTTCCAGTGCGGCGGCGAGGTAGCGTTCGATCGGCAGCCGCCCGCCGCCGTTCGTCTCAAAGACGATTCCCTGCAGATTGACCGTCGCACCATCTGACACTGCGGTGTGCCGCGCGTAGATGCGGTGAATCTCCGCCAGCGTTTCCTCCGTCCAGTCGCGCCGGCTCGTGGAGGGAGACCAGCGGATTCCCGTCGGCGTCAGAACCGCGTGCGCCGCGACCTGCTTGGCCGCTTCCAGGTACTTTTCAAGGAGGGCGGGCGACATGACTCCGGCCGCACCGGCGTTGGTGAACCCCTCGCCGGCCGCGCCGTCAGCCGGGAATTCGTCCGCGGGCGAGAGTGCCACTCCGGTCAGGTCGCGAATGGTGTAGGTGTACTCCGCGTTGGTCAGCTTCCGCAGCGGCACCAGCCCGGGATCGCCGGCATTGGTTCGGGCTTCCGCCTCCAGGTAGGAACCCGCCCAGTCCCGCAGAACGCGGCGATCTTCGGGGCTCAATTGCCGGGCAGACTGCGGGGGCATCTCGCCGTGGTCGAGCATCTCAACGACCTTCTGCCAGGCGGCGGGATCGCGCCGGACATCGTCGAGGTTCTGAAACCGTTCGAGGTCGAGTTCTCCTTGCCTGTCAGCGGCCGAATGACAGGCCAGGCAATAAGTCCGCAGGACAGGCCGCACCGCCGACGAAAATGTCGCGTCGATGGCAGCCAACGGCTCGGTGGCCAGAACCGACCCACAGAAAGTCAGAATCAGCAGCGCTCCTGCTGGTCCAACGGGCATTCGCATCACAGGTCCACCTGAGTCGGAAACCAGGCCTTCCACATCACAGTCCAGGCCGCCCGCATCTTGGCCAGTGCGCTCCGGTCTGTCGAATCGAGGGCGATTCACGATGTGGGATTGAAGGAATACGCGCTGGCCGATTCCGATTGACGCTCAATGAAACGAAGCGTGGCTTGCAGGTCTTGATGATTCTCCAACACCGCACAATCAAGACACTGCCATCAGACTCTGGGCACTGCGACATCCGCTGGACGAACTGTGTCCCAACCCGGCGGCCGTGGCCGGATGGCCGGACTCCGTGGGCGCCATGGCGAAGCATCGAGAGCCGTTTGGCCCCTTGTTGCACCGCGAAGGCCCCGTAGGATCAGACGCAGGGCGCGACCGGCAGAGCTTTGAACCAGATTCAGTTCTCAACGTCGTCGTCGGCCTCCGTGACCGCGAGATCAAAGAAGATGCCGGAGAGTTCATGGTCAGCGCCTCCCCTGCGTGAGGGGTGTGCTGCGTGGAACGTCGGCAGCCGAGTGGACGCCAGCCAGCCAACGCGTCCTCGTGGGGCAATGGTCACCGCTGCCGTTCGCTGCATCTGACGGGAGTTGGGAAGTCGTCCCGTGATCAGACGCCGACGCACCTCGTGCCGCGATCGTACGCCAACAAGAGGAATGGGGAAGAAGTGGGGCTGTGTCAGCCTCCCTGACGAGACGGCGTTCGAGCCGTTGCCAGCGACCTGCCAATGGCCCGGTCTTGTCAGGTGACCTCCAGAACGAACAACACTCACGGGAGCGAGGCGTCAGATTGTTCCCAGGAGTGTGAGTACTCCGAACGTCGCCGGTCGCGCGAGTCGATGCCAGTCCAGCGGAAAGACGGGAACAGCGGAAAGAACGGCGCTCTGGTCTGAGTTTTGCCTTGGGAAGGGCGTGCAGGACGCCGCGGACGTGTCCGGGAACCGTCAGCAGTCGGAACCCACAGAACTTTTCACCGATCCAAACAGGGAGGCAACCATGAAAGCACTTTGCTGGCACGGAAAGCACGATGTCCGAATTGACACGGTGCCCGATCCGAAGATCGAGAATCCGCGGGACGCCATCATCAAAGTCACCGCGACTGCAATCTGCGGCAGCGATCTTCACCTGCTGGACGGCTACATGCCCACCATGGAGCCGGGAGATGTGCTTGGCCATGAGTTCATGGGGGAGGTGGTCGAGATTGGAGAGAATGTCGACAATCTGAAGGTCGGGGACCGGGTGGTTGTTCCCTTTACGATGGCGTGCGGGAGCTGCTTTTTCTGTGACAAACAGCTGTATTCATGCTGCGACAATTCGAACCCGAATTCGCAACAGGCCGAAAAGGTCATGGGACATTCCCCCAGCGGCCTTTTCGGCTACTCCCACATGCTGGGCGGCTTCGCCGGCGGGCAGGCTGAGTATGTGAGAGTTCCATTCGCCGATGTCGGCCCCTGTCATGTGCCGGAAGGGTTGGCAGACGATCAGGTCCTTTTTCTGAGCGACATTTTTCCAACCGGATACATGGCCGCGGAGAACGCCGAGATTGAACCAGGGGATACGGTGGCCGTCTGGGGCTGCGGACCGGTGGGGCTGTTCTCAATTCGCAGTGCCTGGATGCTGGGGGCCGGACGTGTCATCGCCATTGATCGCGTCCCTGAACGCCTCGAACTCGCCCGGACCTATGGAAAGGCGGAAACGATCGATTTCTCGGAAGTGAAGGTGTATGACCGACTCCAGGAACTGACCAATGGTCGCGGGCCGGATCGCTGCATCGATGCCGTCGGCGCCGAAGCGCATTCCTTTGGAGCACTCGACGCGATCGTGGACGCCGCGAAGGCGAAAGTGGGGCTCGGCACCGACCGGCCCCATGTCGTCCGCGAAGCGATCATGTGTTGCCGAAAAGGTGGCACCATCTCGATGCCGGGGATCTATCTGGGCCTGCTTGATCACATTCCGTTCGGCGCTTTCGTCAACAAAGCCTTGACGCTCAAGTCGGGCCAAACCCATGTTCACCGCTATTTCAAACCACTGATGAAACGCATCCAGCAGGGGGAGATCGATCTGTCCGGCATCATCACTCACCGCGCCAAATTGACGGACGCACCGGAGATGTATCAGAAATTCCGCGATAAAGAAGATGGGTGCGTCAAAGTCGTGCTGACTCCATAAAGGGATGACATCCTGGTCCGTGTGGACACCTGTCTCGCAAACCGTCGGCGAGGCCCCGAGCGAGGCCATGTCAACACGGACCTCGCACGCCCGCCAGTGAGAGGCCGCCGCGGCACGAAGAACGCTGCCGACTGTCTGGGGAGCCGAATAGACCACCTGACGTCACCGACCCGGCGGCAGCCCCGTGCGGCAGAGTGCGTGGCATTGGTCTTCTGGCAGTCGATGCGGTATGAAGTCAGTGGTCAACAAATGGACGCATCGTCGCGCGACGCCCTTGCAAATTGACCGATCGGGTCGTTGCTGCAGCGTGCCGGTCGTCCTAAGCCCGATACTCCCGAAGGCTTCGGGGACATCCGCCGGCCGCAGGGGCGGCGGATGTATCAGCGAACCTGTCGACGCGGTTCAACCTGGAGTTTCCTTAATGAAACAGAAATGGCGTCCAGGAGACCTCTTCGCAATTCCACTCGCCAATGGAAGCGAGATGATCGGCCAGGTGCTGGGGCACGAAGCGTCCGCTCTGAATAGCGTCGGGTGTGCACTTTTCGACGAGCAGGTCCACCGGCAGTCAATCGAGTCGCCGCCCGTCGAGCGAATCCTCTCAGTCGTCTTGACGACTCGGGACCTCCTGGATTCCGGCGCCTGGACGGTCTTCCGCAATGCCCCCGTCACGATCCCGCGCGACCAGATTCCATTCGAATCCCTGAGATCGTCCGGCTTCGTTGGCGCAAAAATCGTCGGGTCGGCCAACGTGACCAAATTCGCGAGTGCCTGCTTTGGACTTGATCCCTGGGACGGTTGGCATGATCCGGAGTACCTGGATCGGCTGCTGTTTGGCGGAAGGCAAAGACCTCCCCAGGCCGTCTACCGAAAATCACCGTCCTGACGATCCTACCTGCGTTTCGCCTCTCCTTTACGAATGACGCTAAAGCGGCCGCGGCTGTGAAGATGGACAGACGCTTTGACTCCGCGCCAGCCGCCTGAACGGCCGACCTGACTGCGAACTTTCAGTCGAACTTTCAGTCGAAGCGGCTGATTTCACCGCCGCTGCGCGTCGCGACGGCGTGCCAGATGGACTCATCGATCTGATCGGCCACAAACGTAACGCTTCCATCGCAGCGCAGGGCGGCGACGCCTCCGGGATGATGGCTGCGGGCGGACAGCGAGCCCTTCTGCTGCGTCAGGTTCATACAGTCCCAGCGATTGCTGTTCGGACGCAGTGCATGGTTGTAGAGCGTGTTGCCATAGTTTCCGAGGATCCATTTTCCCCCACGTTCGGTAAACCAGCTTCCGGTCACAGTCGATTCGCAGACGGTCGGTGTGGGATCGGATGCATCGGGCAACTCCCACATTTGCAGGGGCCTCTTGCGCTCGGCGTCCGGCAACGATCCGCCGACGCCGATCAACCGTTCGCTGGCGGCGATGGTTTGCGTCAAACCATCGGTGATCTCATGAAGCCGAAGGTACGAACCGGTATAAAAGACTCCGTCGGCCCGCGTCATGTTGCCGTATTCAAAGGCCCCCGATCCGGCGTTGACCGCGTAGCTGGTGCCGGCGAATTCGAGTCCAGGCACGCGCCCCGCCCCGGGATCGCTGGGGCAGAGGAAAACGGGAACGAGCGTGGTCGCGGGCCGGAGATTTGCGGCCCCGTCGTAAACAACTCCGCCAGCAATGGTGAATGTCGTGGGCGGCGCCGAATAGTCGAGCAGCGTTTCAACAGCTCCCTGTTCGAGAAACGGCAAAATGAACGCGTGAGCGGAAAAGACCCCCGGCAGCGGGCTGCCTCGTCCAGCGGGCAGACGGTTGTGGACATCATGATAGTGATGCAGGGCCAGCCCGAACTGTTTGAGATGATTCCGACAGGCAAGACGCCTGGCGGATTCGCGAGCAGACTGGACTGCCGGAAGCAGGAGAGCGATGAGAATCGCGATGATGGCGATCGCAACCAGCAGCTCGATCAGCGTGAATCCACGACACCTGCGGAATGCGAGATTCCAACAGGCTTTCGCGTCTTGAGCACGCGTCATCTTGCAGTAGCCTTGTCTTAATGTCGTTTGGGCCGACTCAGGATTGGCCCCGGGGGACCACGATGATCGGCAGGAAGTCGGAACGGCTTCGGTGCAAGTGAGGTGCCGATCTCTCTGCCTGCAACCAATTGAGGTGCCGCCATGCGCTGGAGTCTGGTGATCACGCTGTTCGCACTTAGCTCAATTCTCTCTGGGAAGGCGTTGTCCGGTGAGGCGTCGGCTTCATACCGGGTTTACGTCAGCAATGAGCGTTCTGGCGACATCTCGGTCATTGATGCGTCGCGGCAGGAAGTGATGACCCGCATTCCGGCGGGCAAGCGACCGCGTGGAATTCACGCCAGCCCTGATGGCGCTTTCCTGTACGTCGCTTTAAGCGGCAGTCCCATCATGGGGCCGCCCCGCCTCGATGCCGACGGCAAGCCGATCTTCGAAGCTCCCCGGGAAGACGATGGCGATCCCGCGGCCGATGGAATCGGGGTGATCGATCTTGGAACCGGCCAATTCGTGCGAAAACTTGATGCGGGCTCGGACCCGGAAGAGTTCGCGGTGAGCGGCGACGGCCGACAACTGTTTGTCTCCAATGAAGATGTCGGGACAATGAGCGCCCTGGATCTGGCGACGGAGCAGGTCTCGCGGATTTACCGGGTCAAACAGGAGCCCGAGGGGGTGGCCCTGAGCCCCAACGGACGGTTCGTTTATGTGACCTGTGAAACAGGCGGAGAGGTGTTCGTCATTGATCTGGAGACCCACGAAACGGTCGCGGAAATCGCGATCGGGGGCCGGCCCCGCACCGTCGCCTTTCTGCCAGACGGCTCGAAGGCGTTCATTCCCTCCGAAACGACAGGCAAACTTCACATCGTTGAAACGTCCCAGCACACGGTGACCGGGACGATCGACCTGCCAGCCGGATCGCGGCCGATGGGAACGGCGATTTCGAAGGATGGAACCCGGCTGTTTGTCAGCACGGGCCGCGGAGGAACAATTTGTGTTGTCGATGTTGCGGCTGGCCAGGTCAGCCAGGTGATTCCAGTGGGGCAACGTCCGTGGGGGCTGGCGTTGAGTCCGGACGGTCGGCGTCTGTACGTCGCCAACGGTCCATCAAATGATGTTTCGGTGGTGGATGTCGAGGCCGGGCGTGAAATGCACCGGATCCCCAGTGAGGGAAGCCCGTGGGGCGTTACGGTCGTGTCGACCCGGACGTCATCGGCGGCGAAGAAATAATGTAGGTGGCGTGAACCGGAACGCTGCGCGTGTGGCCGTCTTTGAAGGCCCGCGCACGAATGGTCATCGAGCGATCGACGGTGAAGGGATTGACATATTGCGGCGACGAATCCAGAGGCGGCGCCCCATTCGTTGTGAACCGAATCTCGGCCTGAGCGTCGTCGTGCGTCAGCGAAACGACCACCGGCAACGTGAAATCGCCTTCCGACGGGTGAATCGTCGGCGGGGCGACCACCGGCGGACCGGGCAGGGACCGGATCCACTCCTCCAGCAGCAAAGCAGCATGGTGGTCGACGACTTGATGGCCGAGAGGAGGCATCCGGTTGCCAGTCGTCGTCAGAATCCGCTGCAGGAGCATCGAACGCCAGGGATCGTTGGGCGCGATGCCGCGAGCACGATCAATTCCAAAGTCGATCCGGACCGGAGCGTCCAGCAGATTCTGACGGGGCAGCGGGGTTTCCCACCGGGCATCGAAATCGGCGACGACGCCGCCTGGTCGATGGCAATATCCGCAGTTGGCATCGAGATAAGAGCGGACCCGGGATTCGATCGGGACGGTCTCGTCATTCTGCCGGGCGAGTCGGGGGAGCCGGTCGCTGTCCGCGCGATTGAGTCGTTGATCGATCAGTCCCGAACCTGCCCAGTCGGCCAATTGCGACTCGCATTCGAGATCAGGCGACCGATTCAGCTGTCGTGTGTTCACCCCGAGAACGCCCCCGGCGGAGGGAACATGACACTTCAGGCAATCGGCGGGGGCCAGGAACTGCCAGAGGGTCGGTGTCGCCGCACCTGCGAACGCGACGGGAATGAGGCTGGTTTCGAGCACCAGGTCGGCGTCGGATTGGTCTTCTCGCCAGCGATATGTCGCTCCGGAGACCCGCCCCTGGGAATCCCACTCGAGCAGCCGGGTTTCAATCCGTCGCTGTTGTTCAGGCCGACCAGTGCGGGCCGGATTCTCGAAATGTTTGATGAACAGGGTGCCGGGTGGAAAGTCCCAGGGCGAGTCGGGCCGAAATGTGGCCGGCACAACCCTGCCCTCCGAATTGAGGGGCAATGCAATCCAGCGGCGTTTGTTCGCGCCATCGGACCAGAAAGGAACCTGCACCTGATAGGGCCGAAGTCGCGGGGAGGGCTTCAGTGACGCAATGTCGCTGAAGATGTTGGTTTCCGACAGCCGGCCCGGGCGCGGCAGCGAACCGACGGCGGCAAAGCGAATGACGTCCGCCTCCGGCGGAACGGAGGTGTTGACATCAGCCAAGCCGGACAGGAGTCCGCAGAGTGCAGCCTCGATCCACATGGAGCCATTCGGAGGAAAGGGGGCGACGTAAGGCTCGCGCTGTTCAGCGCAGCGTCAGCAGATATGCGACGATGCTGGAAACCTCGTCGTCGGAAAGGTGAAGATCGGGCATCGCGGTCGCGGGATTCACCTGGGAGGGATTCTTGACCCAGTGATGCATGTTGCCAGGCGTATTGGTCAGCATGCCGGCCAGATAGGTGCGACTGGCAATGCGATCCAGCGGCGGGCCAACGAGTCCATCGGCGCCGCGAAGTGATGTGATCACATGGCAAGTGGCGCAACCGGCCTGCAGGAAAGCGGCCTGCCCCGCTGCGACCGCTGGATCGTCAATGCGAAATTGACGGAGGCCCAGCCAGGCGCCTGACAGTCCCATGAACAGGACGGCCAGAAATGAAGTTGTTTTCATGGCCGCGGTTCCTTTCGTGTGATCGCCCGGCGCGATCATAGGTCGGCAGGCGAGCAGGTCAATACGTGGGATCGCGTGTGATTTTGCAGGCGCATCGCGCATCGCTTTGGGTGCTGCAGCACGGTCAATTCCGATCATGTCGGAATTGACGGGTTGCAGCCGCGTCGAGGTCATCTACAACGGCGCTGAAGACTGATTGCAATGCCCACCGTGGGTTGTTCCCTGGTCTCGATTGCGCATCGCGAATCTGAGTCCGCCTGAGGCGGGCCATGCTGCGAATGAATCGCGTTTTGAGTGCTGCCCTGAAAGCGACGCAGTGCCGATGGCCTCCCGTCGGTGCCGAGTCAGCATCGTCCCCGATCTGTTCGGCTCGAATGAAAGGGATTGTTCATGCTGTGTCAGAGTCAAGTCGGCGGTGTGCGGCGAGGCGTCGCAGCGTTTCTCTTCTCGGCAGCATTCATCGCCCCTGGGGTGGCTCAGCAGGGCACCGCTGAGCCTGAGGAAACGCCGCCCGGCGAATGGCGGATGCCGGCGCTGGATTACGCCAGCACGCGATTCAGCCCTCTGACCCAGATCACGACCGAGAACGCTTCGAAGCTGCAGGTCGCGTGGACGTTCGACACCGGACTGCGCCGCGGACATGAAGCCGCGCCGCTCATCGTCGACAACCTGATGTACGTGGTCACGCCCTATCCGAACTTTCTGTACTGCCTCGAGCTTCTGCCCGACAAGAACGAGCCCTATCGACTGAAGTGGAAGTATGAGCCGAAGCCGGTCGCGGCGGCGCAGGGGGTGGCGTGCTGCGACGTGGTGAACCGCGGGGCGTCCTACTGGAACGGGAAGGTGATCTACAACACCCTCGACGGGCACACCGTCGCCGTCGACGCCATCACCGGGGAAGAACGCTGGAAGACGAAGCTTGCCGACATCAACATCGGCGAGACGATCACGATGGCGCCGCTGGTCGTGAAGGGCAAGGTGCTGGTCGGAAACAGCGGGGGGGAACTCGGCGTCCGGGGCTGGATGAAAGCGGTCGATGCGGAATCCGGCGAGCTCGCATGGACCGCTTATTCGACCGGCCCCGACGCCGACTGTCTGCTGGGCGACGACTTCAAGCCGTTTTACGCGATGGATCGCGGCAAGGATCTCGGTGTTCACTCCTGGCCGCCCGACAAATGGCAGGTGGGCGGCGGGACGGTGTGGGGATGGATCTCCTACGACCCGGAACTGGACCTGATCTACTACGGAACCGGCAATCCCGGAGTCTGGAACCCGGAGATGCGCCCGGGCGACAACAAGTGGACCTGCGGGATCTTCGCGCGCAACCCGGACACCGGCCAGGCGCGGTGGTTCTACCAGTGGACGCCGCATGACGAGTTCGACCACGACGGCGTCAACGAACAGATCCTGCTCGACCTGAAGGTGGATGGTCCGAACCGCCCGGCCCGCAAGGTTCTCGTGCGGGTGGAGCGCAACGGGTATGTCTACGTGATGGACCGCGCGTCAGGCGAGGTGCTGTCGGCGACGCCGTTCGTCCGCATCACGTCCAGCAAGGGAGTCGATCTCAAGACGGGACGGCTGATTCCCAACGAAGAAAAGAAGCCGACTCTCGGCAAAGTCGTTCGCGACATCACGCCGGCGCCCCCCGGTGCGAAGGACTGGCAGCCCTCTGCCTATTCGCCCCGCACCGGCTGGCTGTACGTGCCGCATCAGCACCTGGCGATGGACATGGAGGCCACCGAAGCCAACTACATCGCCGGAACGCCTTACCTGGGCGCGAACGTCCGGATGTACGGCGACCCCGAGGAGCCGGATGGGAATCGGGGTGAGTTCATGGCCTGGGACCCGGTCGCGAAGAAGAAAGTCTGGAGCATCAAGGAGCGGTTTCCCTGCTGGAGCGGCGCGGTGGTGACGGCCGGGGATGTCGTGTTCTACGGCACCATGGAAGGCTGGTTCAAAGCGGTCGATGCCCGGTCCGGAAAGGTGCTGTGGCAGTTCAAGACGGGATCCGGAATCATCGGCCAGCCTGTGACGTACACCGGTCCGAACGGGAAACAGTACGTCGCGATTCTTTCGGGTGTCGGAGGCTGGGCGGGCGCGATCGTGGCCGGGCAACTCGATGCCAACGATCCCACCGCGGCCCTGGGCTTCGTGAACGCGATGAAAGACCTGCCGGATCACACTGCACCTGGAGGGACGCTGTATGTCTTCGCGATTCCCGACTGATGCGCGTCTTTCACGACGAGCTGTGTGTAGAGCCGCGCTCGCGGGGCTCCCGGCGCTGGCCGCGATCCGGAGCGCGGTGCACGCCGCGGACTCGGCCGCGCCCTCGACAGGCTCAGCGACGACGCGCGTGCTGCGTGTGGCGGCCGATCCGAACAACCTGCCGTTCACGAACGAACGACTGGAGGGATTCGAGAACCGGATCGCGGCAGTCGTGGCTCGCGAGCTGGGGGCCGAAGTTCAGTATTTCTGGCGGGCTCAGCGTCGCGGGTTCTTCCGCGAAACCCTGAAAGAGGGCCGGGCCGACATTGTGATGGGGGTCCCGAAAAGGTTCGATCTGGCGCTGACGACCGATCCGTACTACCGGTCGACTTACGTGTTCGTGTCGCGTTCTGATCGAAAGCTCGACCTGCAGTCACTCGATTCGCCGGTGTTGAAGGATCTGAAGATCGGCGTGCAGCTGGTGGGGGATGACGGCGTCAATCCTCCGGCCGCCCATGCCCTGGCGCGGCGCGGAATGATCGACAACGTGGTTGGATTCACGGTGTATGGGAATTACGCCGAGGAGAATCCACCGGCGCGGATCGTCGACGCGGTGGCCAGGGGGGACGTGGACGCGGCGATCGTCTGGGGACCGTTGGCGGGCTACTTCGCGAAACGTTCGAGCGTGCCGCTGACCGTCACGCCCGTCTCGCCTGAAGAAGACCCGCCGGCCCTGCGATTCGCGTTCAACATCTCGTTCGGGGTTTCGCGGGGGTCGAGCGAGTTCTGCAGTGAGCTCAACGCCGTGCTGGTCCGCAGTCAGGCCGAGATCACGCGAGTTCTCGATGAGTATGGAGTTCCCCTGCAGCCGATTCAGCCGCGCGGAGAGAAGAAACATGTTGAGCCAGCGCGGTAAGCCCCGCCGTGGGATCCTGGCAGCGGCGCTGCTGGTCGGGGGACTGACCTCCGGCTGCGATCGCGAGTCGCGCAGCACCCGCGTCTCGCCGCCGCACGCCCAGGTCCTCGAGACGTTGACCGTTTCGGAACTCCGGCCCGGCGGCATGACGCACAGCCCGCAGGCATCTCCGGTCGTGAACGCCTACGAGAAGAACGCCTATTCGCTGGCGGAGGGGAAACGGCTGTACTCCTTCTTCAATTGCTCTGGCTGCCATTCCAACGGCGGCGGTGGGATGGGCCCGCCGTTGATCGATGACGAGTGGATCTACGGCAACCGCGCGGAGCAGGTGTTCGCCTCGATCGTGCAGGGGCGGCCGAACGGAATGCCCGCCTACCAGCAGCGACTGACGAACCAGCAGGCCTGGCTGATCGCCGCCTATGTCCGAAGCCTCGGCGGTCTCACCGAGGCGCTGACGGCGCCGGGACGCGGCGACCATCTGCAGGGTCGCTTGCCCGAGAACTCACTCCCGCGGCAATCCGAATGACGATGTCTGAAATCACGAGTTCAACGAGACCTTCCCCACACGATGTGTGAGTTCCAGACATCATCGAACGACGCCGGACGGCGTGCGCGGGCCGGCTTCCCGATGCGGGCCATGCCCTGGGGCGTTGTCGCCTGCGCCGCGTTTCCGGGCTGCGCCGGGTCGCAGTCAGCGATTGATCCAGCGGGTCCCCAGGCGGAGCGGATTCTCAGCCTCGCGAACATGTTCCTTGGGACCTGCGTCGTCGTGTATCTGGTGTTCCTGATCGTCCTGGGCCTGGCGATGCTCGCGCGGCAGCCGCGGCCAGGGGGCGAGCTTCCTGAGGTCGCACCGCGCGGCGTGTGGAGCGACTGGATCCGCGGAATGGTCATCGCGGCGGCGGTCGGAGTCTCCGCGCTCCTCCTCAGCGTCCTGCTGATGTCCGACGTTTCCACCCTGCACGCGATGCAGGAGACGACCGATGACGATCCGCTGACGATCACCGTCACCGGGCGTCAATGGTGGTGGGAGGTGCGCTACGAGGCCGATCCGCCGAGCCGGCAGGTCGTGACCGCCAATGAGATTCACCTGCCGGTCGGACGGCAGGTGCGGTTCGACCTGAAATCCGCGGACGTGATCCACAGCTTCTGGGTCCCGAACCTGCATGGAAAGCGGGACCTGGTTCCAGGGCATCCGACGTCGCTGCTGCTGCAGGCCGACCGGCCGGGCGTGTACCACGGCCAGTGCGCCGAGTTCTGCGGCCTGCAGCACGCACTGATGCGCTTCGTTGTCGTCGTCGAATCCCCCGAGCGCTTCGAAGCCTGGCTGGAGACGCAGCGGCAACCCGCCGGCGAACCCGAAACCGAAGAGCAGCGCCGCGGGCGGGACGTCTTTCTCTCGAAGACCTGCATCATGTGCCACGCAGTGCGCGGCACGGGGTCGCATGCGACCGTCGGTCCGGATCTGACGCACCTTGGCTCGCGGCGAACGCTCGCGGCCGGCGCCCTGCCGAATACGCGCGGTCATCTCGCGGGATGGATCACCGATCCGCAGCAGTTGAAGGCGGGAGCGCGGATGCCGCAGCACACGCTGTCGTCGCGGGATCTGCGGGACCTCGTCGCCTGGCTGGAGAGTCTGAAATGAGTTCCTCCGAGCGGCCCGAGCGCGGCATCCTCGAGAACCAGACTCTGGATGAGGAGTCGCGGGAGCATCGCGAACTGCACAAGACCTGGTCCGCCACGCACGGCATCCTCGGGTTTCTCTCCAGCACCGAACACAAGCCGATCGGCCTGCGTTTCATCATCACGGCGTTCTTCTTCTTCGGCGTCGCGGGAATCCTCGCGCTCTTGATGCGGTTGCAGCTGGCGTTTCCGGACAGCAACCTGCTTTCAGCCGATCGCTACAACCAGTTCTTCACGACGCACGGGACGCTCATGATGTTCCTGTTCGCCGTGCCGGTGATGGAGGGGCTGGCGCTGTATCTCGTTCCGATGATGGTCGGGACGCGCAACGCCTCCTTCCCGCGGGCGATGAATCTCAGCTACTGGATCTACCTGGGATCCGGGCTGATTCTCTGCGGATCGCTGCTGGCGGATCTGGCACCGGAAACGGGCTGGTTCAGCTACGTTCCATTGGCCAATCCCAGCTATTCGCCCGGCAAGAGAACCGACCTCTGGGCGCAGGCCGTCACGCTGATTGAGATCAGCACGCTAATCGGCGCCGTGGAGCTGATCACGACGTCCTTCAAGCAGCGGGGGCCGGGGATGTCGCTCACCCGGATTCCCCTGTTCGTCTGGTCTCACATCATCACGTCGTTCCTGATCATCTGCGCGATGCCGGCGGTGATGCTGTGCAGCCTGATGCTCGAGACCGATCGCCTGGCGCATGTCGGGACGCACTTCTACAACACCGCCGAGGGAGGCGATCCTCTGCTCTGGCAGCACCTGTTCTGGTTCTTCGGCCATCCGGAGGTCTACATCATTTTCATCCCCGCAACGGGGATCGTGTCGGCGATCGTGCCCACGTTTGCGCGGCGTCAGATCTTCGGATACCGCGCCCTGGTGTGGTCGACCATCGCCGTCGGCGTGATTGGATTCAGCGTGTGGGTGCACCACATGTTCACCACCCCGCTGCCGCTGCTCGGCAAGAACCTGTTCACTGCGTCCAGCCTGTTGATCGTGATTCCCAACGCCATCCAGATCTTCTGCTGGCTGGCGACGCTGTGGTCGGGGGATCTGCAGTTCAAGACGCCGCTGTACTTCGTGATCGGGTTTCTGCTGATCTTCGTTCTGGGAGGGCTGACCGGGGTGATGCTGGCGTCGACGGCGCTCGACTCGCAGCTGCACGACACCTACTTCGTCGTCGCGCACTTCCACTACGTGCTGATCGGCGGCGCGATGTTCCCGTTGTTCGCGGGGATCTATTACTGGTTCCCGAAGATCACAGGTCGGATGATGTCGGAGAAGCTGGGCCTGGCGAACTTCCTGCTGCTGTTTGCCGGGTTCAACCTCACGTTCTTTCCGATGCACCAGCTGGGACTGAAGGGCATGCCCCGGCGGGTTTACGTCTACCTGGAAGAGACCGGTTGGGGCGACCTGAACCTGCTGGCGACCGTCGGGGCCTTCACGATCGGCGTGAGCGTCCTGGTCTTTCTTGCGAATGTGATTTACAGCCGGAAACAGGGAGCCCTTGCCGGCCCGAATCCCTGGGGGGCCGGCACGCTGGAGTGGGCCACGGCCTCGCCGGCAGCGTCCTACAACTTTGTTCATCCTCCGGGCGTGAACAGCCGCGAGCCGCTGTGGGACGATCCTCAGTCGGCGCCCGTCGTTGTCGGGCTGAGAACCGATGCGCGGGAAGTCCTGATCACATCGCTGTCCGAGGCCATCCCCGACCATCGCTACCGAATGGCCAGCGACTCGATCTGGCCATTCCTGCTGGCGGTGGCCATCTTCTCGGCCGTGCTGGGACTGAACTTCGACATTCGCGCCGGCGGAGTCGGCCTGATCGCGGCCACGGTCGTGCTCACCTGCTGGTTCTGGCCGCAACTGGAACCCCGCCGACTACGCCCCCAGCAGGAAAAACATGAGGAGTCGAGCTGATGAAGACGTCCGATGTCGTCGTTGACGCCTCGCGGCTGCCGGACTGGGCCTTTGGCTGGCGGACGCCGTTATGGTGGGGCATGCTGCTGCTGATCGTCATTCTCGTGACGCTGATTTTCATGATGCTGGGGAGCTATTTTTTCCTGGCCGCGAGCTTTGAGATCTGGCCGCCGCCGCTCCGTGAAACGACAGGGGGCATCCGGTCTCCGGTTCCTGATCCGTCCATGTCACTGGCGACGACCGGCCTCCTGCTGCTGAGCGGCGCGTCGGCGTTTTTTACAGATCGCGCAGCGCGAAGAATGAATCAAATGCCGCTGCGATTGGAGTTGACGCTGACGCTGTTCCTGTCGATCGGCGCCATGGTCACCCGCGTTGCTGAGTTTCAGCGGCTCCGGGTCGCTTACAACCACAACGCCTATGGCTCGGCGGTGTGGGGCATCCTCGGACTGCACAGCACGCTGCTGTACGCTGGCTGCGTCATGCTGCTTGTGCTTGGCGTCTGGACGTGGTTTAACCGCGTCGATCACAAGCACGCGTTCGACGTCACGCTCGCCTGCCTGTTCTGGTATGGCGTCGTCGCCGTCTGGCTGCCGTGCTGGTTTGTCGTTTACTGGAGCCCGGGCCTGTTGACGTAGGAGGCCTCAGCAGGCAATCGCCTCTCTACGCGGCAAGAGATTCATCAAGTCGCCTGTGGTACGGTCAGCAGCATTGTGTCTGCCCGGCGGGCTGCCGATGGAAGACAGATGCATCGAACTTCGACGGGACCGCTGATTCGACGATTCGCCCCGGAGTTCTGTCTACCTCCGGACACCATAAGGCCCACCTTATTTCAAAGCGTCGCATTGGTCGCAGACCCGACAGGCTGGTGCAGGAAGACTCACCAGGCGTCAGACAGCCGGCCTGGTGAGTCCGCGAAAACTGGATGACCGCAGTGCTGTTTATCGTGTCCCGAAAACCGCTGCCCCCGCTTCGGCGACTTCCTCATCCTGATCAGGCGTTCCTCCGCTCACCCCGATGGCGCCGATCACCTGGCCTTCTGATTTCAAAGGAACTCCGCCCGCAAAGATCATCACGCGACCACGATTGCTGTGTGCAATTCCGTAGGCCGGATCTTCAGGTTGGCTGATCTCCCCCAGTTCCCGGGTCGACATGTCGAAGGCCCGCGCGGTGAACGCCTTGTTCTGGGCAATGTCGATGCTGCCCAGCCACGCTCCGTCCATCCTGATAAACGCCACGAGGCGCGCCCCTTCATCAACGACGGCGATGTTCATCGCCACTTTCAAGTCCGCGGCTTTTCGGGCGGCAGCGGCGAGCATGGTCTGTGCGATCTGAAGCGTAATGCGTGCGGCCATTGGCAACTCCTTCTGGAAGAGAACCTCTTGAGAACTGTTCATGGAAAGTTCGCGGCAACTCCCGTACCTCGGCTGCCAGTGCCTCTCGACTTGTTGCTGCACGGGACCAGAGTTCACCCGCGTCGTTAGCGCCGTGCCGGCGCATCCGCGCCATCTTTGACGCGCGAAGGAACAACACGTGCAGCGAATCCAGACGCTCGAGCGCTGAAGCACTCCGCGAGGCACCCGGCCTGCGGCCTCGCTCATCCGATTCGTTAGCCCCAGGAACGTCACTCATGGCAGTCAGACTCAAACCGATTCAGGATCAGGTGGTGGTCATCACCGGCGCGTCGTCCGGCATTGGCCTGGCAACGGCCGAGCTCCTGGCCGAACAAGGGGCAGCGGTGGTGCTGGCGGCCCGCAGCGATTCCGCCTTGCAGGAGATTTCAGACCGCATCAGAACGCGAGGCGGACGGGCGGTGGCCGTCGACTGCGACGTCACGGACGCCGCACAGGTGATGCGGCTCGCTGACGAGGCCGTTCGTCAGTTCGGCCGGATTGATACGTGGGTCAATAACGCCGGACTGGGCCTGTGGGCCCGGCTCGATGAAACCCCGGAGGCCGATGCCCGAAAGTTGTTCGATGTCAACTTCTGGGGACTGGTGTATGGGTGCCTGGCCGCCTTGCCACACCTGAAACGTCAGGGAGGCGCGCTGATCAATATTGGGAGCGAAGTGTCCGAAGCCTATTCACCGTATTTGGGCATGTATGTTGCCACCAAGCATGCAGTGAAGGGTTACACAGACTGCCTGCGCGTCGAGATCGAGCAGGTCGACAAAGCGCCGGTGGCGATCACGCTGATTCAGCCCGGCGCCACCGACACTCCGTTTCCCCAGCATGCCCGGAACGTCACCCCGCGCGAACCCAAACTTCCCGAGCCCCAGGACGACCCTGTCCATGTGGCCGAGGCGATTCTCGCTGCCGCCCAAACGCCGACACGCGAGAAAAAAGTCAGCGTCTCCGCGTTTGTGAATGCGACGGTCTCCAAGTTTGCCGGTGGAATCGCAGACTTCTTCTCAGGCAAGCGCACAAACGACCTCCATTACGACGAAGCTCCGCGGAACCCGGAAGGCGCGCTGAACCAGCCCAGCGAGGCGACAGGCGTTGCGGCGCAGCAGCGGGGAACCGGCGGAAAAGAGGGCGACTGACAGAGTCTGGCCTGCACAGGGCCGTCGTTCGAAACAAGCCTGCCCAGGATTGTTGCGGGGCCGCGGCAATTGAACTCCGAGCGCCTGGACCGCTGGATGGTTCATGAAGCTGGAAGTTCTTCAGAATGTTCGGAAGGAGTCGCGAGCATGGCGAATAGACGGGCGTTTACGCTCACTGAATTGCTGGTTGTCATCGCCATAATGGCGATGCTCATCGCCCTGCTGCTGCCGGCGGTCCAACAGGCGCGCGAGGCGGCGCGGCGCATCCAGTGCCAGAACAACCTCAAGCAGCTGGGGCTGGCCCTGCACAACTATCTGAGTGCGCACGGCGCATTTCCGCCCGCCAGCATTGAACGACGCGATGGGACGACCGGCTCTTCCTGGTCGTTGCACGCCTTTCTGCTCTCGCATCTCGATGCACACAATGTTTTCAGCAGAATCGACTTCAGTCTCGCCTACTCGGCGGGAATCAATCGGACGAATCGCATTGCCGCCCTGCGGATTCCCGCATTTCTGTGCCCCTCGGAACACAACGACCGACAACGGCCAGACAGCGGGGAAGGAGAGCACTACCCCACGAATTATGCGGCCGGACGCGGGATCTTCTTCGTGCACAATAACCGGACTCATGCTGAAGGCGGGGCTGCCTTCGCCTTCAACAGGTCGATGCGTCACCGCGACTTCACAGACGGCCTCAGCCACACCCTGGGTCTGGCCGAAGTGAAGGCGTATACGCCGCGCTATCACGATGCGGACGCTCTCGGTGAGCCAGCCGATTCCATCCTGTCAGTCGCCGGTGGTCGATTTGGGCCGGAGAACGGTCACACGGAATGGGTTTCCGGTCGCGCAATCCACACCGGCTTTACGACCGCCTTTCCGCCTAACAGCAGAACCATCATCAGCGACAATGGCCGCGACTTTGTGGGCAATGCGTGTACATGGCGCGAAGGCTGGTGGAATGGCGAGGCGATCCGCGAGGTCACCAATGCGATCATCACGGCCAGAAGCTTTCACACCGGACGCGTCAACTCGCTGCTGATGGATGGCGCAGTTCGCTCCGTGAGCGAAAACATCAATCTGCAGACATGGCGGTGCCTTGGTCAGCGCGCGGATGGCATGGTCATGGGAGAGTTCTGAGATCGCCGCTCACCCGAACGCCATGCGGCGATTGACCGGATTCAGCTGCATCGCCGCTCGGCAACGCGGTGAGTGCCGCTGAGCCTGAAGCTGCCCATGAATGCGAAGATTTTGCGCTGTGCCGCGCCTGCCCCCCCCTTCCTCTGAGCAATGTCCGTCGAAACCGAAGGAACGCATCCATGCGAATCACGCTCATCCTGCTCGCCACACTGCTGACCTCGACGGCCGCTGCGGGCGGCGAAGAAACCCAGACCGCACAAACGAACACCCGGACAGGGAGCCAGGCGCTGGGCGACTGGACAACCGATGCGCCCGGCGTGCGGCGCAAGATCACTCTCGATGACCTGGCTCTTCCCTTTGAAACGCCTTCTGCGAAGAACCATCCAAACATCGTCGCGCGTCCCGACGGCGCCTGGCCGCAGGCCCCGAAAGGATTCGAAGTCACGGAGTTCGCCGCCGGACTGATTGAGCCGCGGATCATCGTGTGTGCTCCGAACGGCGATCTGTTTGTTGCCGAGAGCCGCGCCAATCGGGTCCGAATCCTGCGTGACACCACTGGCGATGGCCGGCCTGATGTCAATGAGATCTTTGCCGGGGACCTGACACGTCCATTCGGGATCGCCTTCTATCCGCCGGGCAACGCCCCGACGCATCTTTATGTCGCAAACACCGACTCGGTGGTGCGATTCGACTACCGGAGCGGCGATACGAAAGCGTCCAGCCAGCCCCAGGCAGTCATCTCAGATATTCCCAGCGGGAACGAGAGCGCTGGCGGCGGCGGGCACTGGACGCGCGACCTGGAGTTCTCGCCGGACGGCCAGACTCTCTATGTCGCGATCGGTTCCCGTTCCAACGTCGACGACGACAGACGCGAAGATCGCCGGGCCTGCATTCTGGCGTTCGACCCGGATGGCCGGAACGAACGAGTCTATGCCACCGGCATCCGTAACCCGGTCGGCCTGGCAACCCACCCGAAAACCGGCGAGCTCTGGACTTCCGTCAACGAACGCGACGGCCTGGGGGACAATCTGGTGCCCGATTACATCACCCCCGTTCAGGAGGGCGGCTTTTACGGGTGGCCCTGGTATTACATGGGGCCCCATCAGGATCCCCGTCACGCTGGCAAACGCCCGGACCTGAAGGACAAGGTCCTGACGCCCGACGTGCTGCTGCAGTCGCATATGGCATCCCTGGGAATGACATTCTATGCCCACGGCGCCTTCCCGCAGGAATACCATCACGACGCCTTTGCCGCCCAGCATGGCTCGTGGAACCGCACCCGCCGCGTGGGATACAAGGTCATCAGGATTCCCATGAACAACGGCAAAGCCACCGGCGAATTCGAGGACTTTCTGGTGGGCTTCGTCACAGAAAACGGCGATGTCTGGGGCCGCCCGGTGGGAGTCGCGATCGCCGCTGACGGTGCGCTCATGGTGACCGACGACGGGTCGGGCGTCATCTGGCGCGTCGCCTACAAGGGCCGGTGACCGCTCCCGGCCTGAAGGTGCTGCGGAACCGTTGTCCCGTCGGCGCAGGCATCACGGGGAATGGTTCACCCTCGCTGGAGCGTCACAGGAACCGTTTTGGCCAGGGGCCCCGGTCCGCGCCAGTCGACAGTCATTCGCGCCTGAATCCACCGCCGTCATCTTCACCCGAGTCTGCCTCAACCTTCTTCTCCGAACATCCGATTTCATTGATCCATTCCGAACTGCCAGCATGACTTCCCAATTCGTGAATGACCTGAGCCACAGCGTTGCGCCCGTTTGCGGCACAAATTGCGAGAGTTCTGCTCGTTGCCTTCTGCTGCAGCAACGCTCGCGGTCTTGCTGCGCAGTCGGCCGATCCCCGGGCAAGCGCCCAAACGCATCCCGGTGACCGCGCGGCCCCGGTCGACGTCGTTCCGGCCGACGCTGGCGCCGGCGGAGCTGCATGGGGCCTGGCACTGTCAGCCGCTCCCGTGAGCGATAAGGAATCGCTGGCGGCGACGATCAACCCCAGGGCGACGCCGAGCGCCACCTTCACCGGAAATCCCGGCCTCAAAAATCTCAACATGCTGTTCCTCATATGCAGTGAGTTACACGCGCAGCGATCCGACAACGGGTCTGCCAATGTCACAATCCTGTCCACGGCGCGGGCCATGACCGTCAGCGACCGCACTCGCAGTGAATTTCCGTAACGTGCAGTGACCGCGACCGAAGCCAGTCGCGGCAGCCTTCGCGTGCCGCGGAGAGTCAGACGACCCAGCTCCCGCTGCTCAGCGTTGCGTCAGCCCTGCTCTCGCCGCCGCATTCCGTACGTTGACATCACCAACAGCCTGCCACGACCCAAGAAGTGAGTCGCGGCTCCGTCCGTCCAAAGTCGGTCAAGCCAGCTCGGACAGGTCGTACCTCCACCAAGTCACGCCAGACCACACATTGCATTCCCCAGACGCTGATCAGAAGCGTCTGGACGATGCGCGTGGAGATTACTCACCGATCGAACACTCAGCCAGCAACTGCTGCGTCCCGTCGTGACAATTTCACGGAAGAACTGCCCGCAGCACGAACCGAGACTCCACAGGCACACCGCCAATGTGCCCATTCGTCACACGCGACCGGTCGCCAGTGTGCACGAAGGCGTGCATGCGCGCTCTTTCAGACCGGACGCCAGCATGGGAACCGCCGACTGGCCGACAGGCTGCCGCAGGGACGTCAAACTGCGTGGGCTGAGTTGCAGACGCCATCTATTCCGATCATTCGCGATTGGAAGGTTTTGACGGATCCCGGGACCCGAGTCGGAAGAAATCCGGATGGGCCGAAATGGGGCGAACGACCGCCGCTTGAGTCATTCCTGAGGTGATCTGCCGGATGGCACACAGGTTAGGGCGATGTCGCGAGTCGTGACGTCTCAGCTCCGGTTCGTCCTGCCGATTCAAGGCCCGAATCGGCAGAGTCGATTCCTTTAGGACAGGCGTGCAAAGGCGGCTGATCCGCGCTGCTTGCCAGAAACAAAGCCCCGCCACCCATGTGGCCTTTCATCAGGTCTGGCATCATGTCGAAGCTCATCCTCCCGGCTGCCCTGCTCCTGGTCATTGGTCTCGGGTCGCCCGCAGCTGCGCAATCGGGGCTCTCCGGTCCGTGGCCAGGGCACTCGATCTTCCAGGACGGCCCGGCCACAGAAACTCGCTTCCTGCCGGCCGACGGTCAGCCAGACCAGAACGGGTACGAACAACTGGCGCCCAGCCGGGCCGGGGCTCCGGCCATCCGGCTGGCCGGAGTTGATTCCGCGGGTTCGCGGTCAACGGTCGTGCAGGTGGGCATGACTCCGGTGACCAGCGACTCGGACGAGACCTGGGTGCTGGTGGCGCCCTATGTCTGGACGCCAGCCATGAAAGGCACCATCGGCGCGCGGGGCGTCACGGCGCCGATCGATGTGAGCCTGTCGGACCTCTATGACATCCTCTTTGACGACCTCAACGGCGCGGCGATGGCGCATGTAGAAGTGGGCAAAGGAAACTTCGGCCTGATCTTTGACGCCCTGCTGATGGAGATCCATCCGTCGCAGCGGGGACCGCTCGGCGGGCAGATCAAGCTCGACGTGGGGGCGACGATCCTGGAATCGATGGCGATGGCGCGGCTGGTCGACATGGAAACCGAGGCCGGACCGAATGGCCGTTTCACCGTCGATGTCCTCGGAGGCGCCCGCTACTACCAGGTGCAGAACGCGATCCGGATCAATCCGCCGATCGGGCCGACTGTGCAGGCGGACCTGTCCAAGGACTGGGTCGACCTCGTCTTCGGTGCGCGAACGTCAGTGACGGTGTTGCCGGGACTGGACGGCTTCCTCAGGGCCGACTTCGGCGGTTTCGGAATCGGGACATCGTCGAAGTTCACCTGGAACCTGATTGCCGGAACCAGTTGGGAGCTCCCCAACCATCCGGGAACCTCCATGGTGCTGGGCTACCGCATTCTCGACATCAACGAGACGCAGCAGAGCGGCCCGCAGGAGTTCGAGTTTGACGTGAAGATGCACGGCCCCTTCGCGGCGCTCTCGTTCGCGTTCTGATTCCCGCGTCGGGCGGGGTGCGTTCTGGGGCATTGCAAGGTCAACGGTTCCGACAACCACCGATCGAGTCGAGCGCGATGCGTCATGACCACTTTCCATCCGATTGCGGCCGCGGCGCTCGTCCTGTTGACGTGCTCGTTGGGTGCGGCCCAGGAACTCCGCTGCGACTCGGGCAACTGTGACCCGACGTCCTCCCCGTTCAGCCATTGCTTTGACTGCGACGACATCTGGACCCGGCAGACCATGACGGGCGACTGGGGCGGCCTGCGCACCGCGGCCCAGGAATCGGGCGTCACATTTGCCGGGCGATCAGCATGTCGGCGGCATCTGGAAACAGGTCGACCTGACCGACCTGCGGTTCAACGAGCCGCCCCCGGGAGTCTTTCCGGAACCGACGGTCCCCGGATTCCCCACGCTCGACAACTCATGGACGGTGTATTACGGATTCGATCAGCACCTGGTGCATTACGGCGGCCCGGAGGACAAGGGCTGGGGCCTGTTCGGCCGCGCGTCCATCAGCGATGGCAATCCCACTCCGGTGCGGTACTTCCTGAGCGCCGGCATTGGAGGCGACAGCCGGCTGCGGGCCGACAAGGGAGACCGGTTCGGCATTGGCTGGTACTACGTCGGCGCGAGCGACGAATTCGGGCCGCTGCCGCGGTTCCTGTTCGATCCTCAGGACGGGACGGGCGTGGAAATGTTCTACAACTTTCAGATCAATCCCTGGATGAATGTGACTCCCGACGTTCAATACGTGCGACCGGAGTCGCGGGCGATTGCCAACGATGCGTTCATCTATGGCCTGCGAGTCAACTTGACTCTGTAGTGACGACATCCGTCCATGCCGACGACTGATCGACACCAAGCGTGCGATTGACCTGTTTGTCACCTGAGGGAAGCCGCTTACCAGACTTGAATATCCTCGGTCGGAGTAAAGGGGGAATGCATACCCTGCCGCAATGTCGCGGAGGGCCGCTCTCCGAACAAGCGGCGGTAGTCGGCCGCGAAGTTTCCCAGATGGTGAAAACCACACGCTCCGTCCGCGTCCGCAATCGCGATGTCCGGGGCCGCTCGCAACCGTGACCGAACAGCGTTGAGCCGCAGGAACCTGAAGTAGGCCATCGGGCCGAGCCCGCCCCGCTCACGGAACGTCCTCCGGAGACTCCGGTCGCTGACCCCAAGTTCCCGGCAGAGGTCGATTGCTCCGACCGAGGCGCTGAGATGAGCCCGCATGAACTCCTCGGCACGGCGGAATAGATGTGACCGGGCCGCCGGTGAATGATCGGGGGTGCGTCCAGCAGACGGAAAGATGGACGCAACAATCGCCCGGACGCACTCCTGCTCGAGCCGGTCTCCTTCGGGCGTCCCCAGGAGCGACGGATCCGCCACTCCTCGACTCAGCAGCAAAGAGAAGCTGCGGTTGATCTCAGCAAACGTCTCGCGTGGCGGCGCAACCGCGCCCCAGTTACTCGGCAAAGCCACCGACTCCGCCAACAGAGTGCTCGCCGCCTCGGCCAAGGCTTCCCCGAGGACCAAAGCCCCCTGGTTGTCGGTTCGCCGGGCGGACAGGTGCTCGGCCTCCGTGTCCCCGCTTTGGTAGACGAGATGACCGGGGGCGAAGCGGTGGCCATACCACATGCTCCCGCCGTTTCGTTCGGTCACTGGAAACGCTATGAACAACCGTGAGGCATCGTATCCGCGAAACGCCACCCTCTGGTTCGCCGCAATCCGGATGATTCGGATGAACCGGCCGTCGACGACGTGAAGCGCCCCCTCAAACCGTCCGCTGGAGACCTGCTCCATCCGACCTTGTCAACGCCCAAACATCCCACCGACTTCGCTGAAGTCCGCGAGGGGAATGACTCCTGCCATGGGACGTGTCAGGTGCCGCTCCGGCGATGTCGACATACTTGGATGCTCCAGGCAGCCGTCTGACTTCACTGCACAGTGCGATTCCCGCACAGGGGTGTGCACCCTGTCTCATTTGCCGGGCTCGCGTCCCGGGAAAAGCGACAACGGCACACTGGATTTTGTTCGCTCGCGCGGGTCAAGCGTACGACACCGGCGATCCAAATCGCCAGTGTTTGCCCGGCTTTGCGATCAGCGCCCCGGCCACAGTCCATCCAACGGTTGGCCGAATCTGGATGTTGGTTATTTCTTAACGGACAAGCGTTCTGTGGCGGCAATTGTTTTGCTCTAAATCACTCTGCCCTGCGACGCCCCGCAGCCATGCCTTTCACAAAAAGAGGTCTTCTCCCATGTTCGCCTGCACGAATCGGACATGCCCGGCGGCCGGGCGCATCCTCGTCATGATGGTCGCGGCCCAACTCACCAGCGCCATTCAAGCCCAGGACCAGACGGTAGGCGGGAACTCTGCGGCCGAAGCGGAGCAAACCCTCCCGACCACCGGCACCCTCGAGTCCCGCATTGGGCCGTTGGCCTTTGAGGGCGGATACCCGACGGACGTCACCGTCAACAAGTTGTACGACGAAATGGACTTCCAGCGCGCCACACCATGCTACCTGTGGGCGATCCCGATCGTCTCTTTCGCGAAGTGGCTGTCATGAGGCGCGTTAAACGGTTCTCCCGCACATTTGGTGACTGGCGCTGCTCCCTCAGCGAACCGGCTCACAAACCAGACTTGCTCAAACTGCGGACGTCACTCGCGCTCTGAAGAGCTCCAAACCGGCCCGTCCGTACATTTGTCGTTTCATGAGCTTCAGCCGGTGGACATGACCTTCCACCGGCCCACTGCTCCAAGGCCCACTGCGGCAAAAAGCCGCGGCAGATCCTGACGACC